>JAESGM010000029.1_pt1 | contig 535380 bp, 461 predicted proteins | sample 9269721 | NCBI WGS metagenome assembly JAESGM01 (sample SAMN15720920, study PRJNA650825) | algae metagenome | isolation source: Komarekiella atlantica HA4396-MV6 and co-occurring heterotrophs from... | place: USA: Theobald House, Kauai, HI | collected 2009-07-29 | reverse complement strand
GGGCGGCCCGACGTACGTCGGGCCGCCCCCCGTCGCGACGCGTGCGGGTCGCGCTCGCCTCAGCGGCCGATCGAGACCACGTTCTCGGCGGCCGGGCCCTTCTGACCCTGTACGACGTCGAACTCGACGCGCTCCCCCTCGGCCAGGCTCTTGAAGCCCTGCTTCTGGATGGCCGAGTGGTGCACGAAGCAGTCCTTCTGGCCGTCCTCGGGCGTGATGAAGCCGAACCCCTTGCTGTCGTTGAACCACTTCACGGTGCCGGTCGTACGCATTGGTCGAGCTCCTGATCCTGAAGATGTCCGGTGGCGGACGGCAAAAAGGCCCCCGCAAGAGCGAGGGCCCTTCCCACGACGGGGTATGCGCGGCGCGCATTTGTCGCCGCTACACAATAACCGACGCCCCCCCGCTCGGCAACCGGCGGGCTCTGCGCCACCCTTGCCGCGGACGGGCCGCTGCGTAGCGTGTGGGGACACGCGCCATCGGCCATGATCCCCCCAATCGTCACCGTCCGCTTTCCGGACGCCGTGCGCGCACGCGGCGCCGACTACGTCGCGCGCGGGCGCGTCCGCCTCTTCGACCTCGAACCGGACGGCGTCTCCGCCCGCGTGCGCGGCACCGAGACGTACCACGTGGACGTGTGGTTCGAGGACGGCGTGCTCGATGCCGTGTGCGACTGCCCCTACGCCGACGACCACGGCCCGCGGTGCAAGCACGTGTGGGCCACCCTGCTCGCCGCCGACGACGAGGGCGGGCTCGACTGGACGCTGCTCGACGGCGCGCCGCCGCCGCCGGTCCGCGCTCGGCCCACGCCACCCGGCCGTTCCGCCACGTCGCCGGCGTCGCAGAAGCGCCCCGGCCGGCAGTGGAAGAACGACCTGCAGGCGATCCACCAGGCGATGCCGCCGCACGGACGGTCCGCGACGCACGCAGCGCCGGCCGTATGGCCCGAGGACCGGCGGCTCGTCTACGTGGTGGACGTCCCCGCCACGCGCGTGCAGGGGCGGCTGACGGTGGAGGTCGCGTCCGAGCGGCGGCGGAAGGACGACACGTGGGACCGCCCCGTCGCGTTCCGCCTCGGGCGCGACGTCTGGGCCGCCGCGCCCGACGCGCGGGACCGGGCGCTGATGCAGATGCTGCTCGGGGCCCGCGCCGCGCCCGCGTACTACGGCTACGCGGCCTACGAGGCGCCCGAGACCACGCCGACGCGCTTCCAGCTGTCCGGCGCCGCGCTGACCGGCGTCCTGCCGCTGCTCTGCGCCACCGAGCGGTGCCGCCTGCGGCTGCGCGAGGGCGGGGAGGTGGACGACGCGCCGCTGCGGTGGGACGACGGCCCCGCGTGGACGGTGACGCTGGAGCTGACCCCCGTGCGCGCCGACGGCGGGGCGGCGCGACTCGGCGCCCGCGACGCCCGGGCCGTGCGGCTGGTCGGCACCTTGCGCCGCGGCGACGCGTCGATGCCGCTCGCGCAGCCCGCGCTGCTCCTGGCCGACGGCGTGCTGATCGCCGACGGGTGCGCGGCGCGCGTCGACCACCGGGGCGCGTTCCCGCTCGTCGCGCGCCTGCGCAACGGCGCGCCGCTCGAGGCCGCGCCCGCCGACCTGCCGCTCCTCGTCGGCGCGCTGGCCGAGCTGCCCGCGCTCCCCCCGCTCGCGCTCCCACCCGGCGCGGGCGAGACGGTCGAGGGGCGGCCGCCGCTCCCGACGGCGACCGTGCGGGCGCCGCGCACCGACGAGCACACCGACCGGCGCCTGGTCGTCGAGCCGGCGTTCGACTACGGCGGGACGACGGTCGCCGCGTCGCGCCGGGGCACGGTGGCCTACGACGCCGACGCGCGCCGGCTGGTCGTGCGCGACGCGCACGCCGAGCGGCAGGCGCTGGAGCGGCTGCACGCGCTCGGCGTGCGCGTCGCGCCGTACGCCGGCCCGGGCGGGCCGCGCCACGTGCTCGTGCCGGCCAAGCTCGACGCGCTGGTGGCGGCGCTCGTGGGCGAGGGGTGGCGCGTCGACGTCGAGGGCGTCGTCTACCGGACGGCGGGGCGCCTCGTCGCGCGCGTCGCGGGGGCGGAGCGCGAGGGCATCGACTGGTTCGACCTCACGGGCGCGGTCGACTTCGACGGCGCGACTGTCCCCTTCCCGCGGCTGCTCGAGGCGGTGCGGCGCGGCGCCCGCACCGTGGTGCTCGACGACGGCTCGCACGGCCTCGTCCCCGCCGAGTGGCGCGCCTGGCTCGCCCCCCTCGCCGCGCTCGGCGCGCCCGCCGACCACGGCGCCGCGGTGCGCTTCACGCGCGCGCAGGTGCCGCTGCTCGACGCCGCGCTCGAGACGCTCCCGTCGGTCGAGGTGGACCGCGCGTTCGTGCGCGCCCGCGACGCGCTGCGGGGCGCGGGGGAGGTCGCCCCCGCCGACCCGCCGGACGGCTTCGCCGGAACGCTGCGCCCCTACCAGCGGCGCGGGCTCGGGTGGCTGCACTGGCTGCGCGCGCTCGGCGTGGGCGGCTGCCTGGCCGACGACATGGGGCTCGGGAAAACGGTGCAGGTGCTCGCGCTGCTGGCGGCGCGGCAGCGCGAGGGCGCCGGGCCGTCGATCGTCGTCGCGCCGCGCTCGCTGCTCTTCAACTGGCGGGCCGAGGCGGCGCGCTTCGCGCCGTCGCTGCGCGTGCTCGACCACACCGGGACGGCGCGCGCGCGCGCCGCGCTGCACGAGGCGATCGTCGGGGCGGGCGTGGACCTGGTGCTCACGACCTACGGGACGCTGCGTCAGGACGCGGCGGCGCTGGGCGCGGTGCCGTTCGACTACGCGATCCTCGACGAGGCGCAGGCGGTCAAGAACGCCGCCACCGCGTCCGCGCGCGCGGCGCGGCAGCTGCGCGCCCGCCACCGGCTGGCGCTCACCGGCACGCCGGTCGAGAACCACCTCGACGAGCTGCGCTCCCTGTTCGACTTCCTGGAGCCGGGGCTGCTCGGCGGCGCGCGCGCGGCCGACGTGCTGCGCGCCGCGGGCGCGGCGACCGAGGACGGGGCGGCGGCGCGCACGGTGCTCGGCCGCGCGCTGCGCCCGTTCATCCTGCGCCGCACCAAGGCCGCCGTCGCCCCCGAGCTCCCGGCGCGCCAGGAGCAGACGCTCTGGGTCGAGCTCGACGGCGAGCAGCGGCGCCTGTACGACGAGCTGCGCGACCACTACCGCGCCGAGCTGCTGGCGCGGGTGGCGCGCGACGGGATGGCGCGCGCGCGCATGCACGTGCTCGAGGCGCTGCTGCGGCTGCGCCAGGCGGCCTGCCACGTGGCGCTGGTGGACCCGGCGCGCGCCGACGTGCCGTCGGCCAAGCTCGACGTGCTCCACGAGCGGCTCGGGGAGGCGCTCGCCGAGGGGCACAAGGTGCTCGTCTTCTCGCAGTTCACGTCGCTGCTCGCGCACGTGCGCGCGCGGCTCGACGACGCGCTCTTCCCGTACGAGTACCTCGACGGCGGCACGCGCGACCGCGAGACGCTGGTGCGGCGCTTCCAGGAGGACCCCGCGTCCCCGATCTTCCTGATCTCGCTCAAGGCCGGCGGCGTGGGGCTCAACCTCACGGCGGCGGAGTACGTCTTCCTGCTCGACCCGTGGTGGAACCCGGCGGTGGAGGCGCAGGCGATCGACCGCGCGCACCGCATCGGCCAGACGCGCCCGGTGCTGGCGACGCGGCTCGTGGCGCGCGACACGGTGGAGGAGCGGGTGGTCGAGCTGCAGTCGCGCAAGCGCGCGCTGGCCGACGCCATCCTCGCCGAGGACGCGGTCGGGCTGCGCGGGATCGGCGCGGAGGAGCTGGCGCTGCTGCTCGGGTGAGTGCCGACGCGCGCCGACGCGCGCCTACGCACGCTCGACCACCACGTCGTCGGCCCGCACCCGACCCAGCACTCCCCCCGCCACGTAGGTCGCGAGCGCGCTCGCCAGCGACAGCAGGAAGGGCGCGGTCACGCCGGCTGCCTGCCCCAGCAGGTACGACAGCGTCCCCACCGCCAGCGTCGCGTACGCGGTCCGCACCCCGCCGAACGCCGCGCCGCCGAAGAGCGCGAAGCAGACGCACACCAGCGTCCCCGCGCTCCCGAACGCCGACGCCTGCTCGACCAGCGCGAACACCCCCTCGGCGCGCACGGCGAGCAGGAAGGCGCAGGCGCCGAACGCCAGCACGCCGAGCCGCGCGATGCGCACCTTGCGCCGCTCGTCGGTGACGCCGAGCGCCGGCACGAGGACGTTGTGCGAGAGGAGCCCCGAGGCGACCAGCAGCGTGCTGTCCACGGTCGAGAGGATGGCGGCGACGAGCCCGCCCGCGAACACCGCGAAACCCACGGCGCCGAGGTGGCGCTGCGCCAGCGCCGGGACGAGCTGCTCGGCGTCGCCCAGCCCCGGAAGGAGCGACGCGCCCACGAGCCCGATGCCGACCGGGATCAGCCCGACCGCGAGGTAGAGCGCCGCCGCGGCCAGGGTGGAGTTGCGGGCGAGCGCGGGCGACCGCGTCGCGATCACGCGCGCCACGAGCTCGGTGGCGATCACGGAGCCGAACACGGGCACGGCCCACGTCTCCGCGACCTCGAGCCACGAGGGCGCGACGGTGGCGACCGCGCGCGCCTGCCGCGCCGCCTCGAGCGCGGCGGGGACCCCCTCCGGCCCGCCGACCGCGCCGAGCACCGCCCACCCGACGACGAGCAGCCCGACGATCAGCACGAGCCCCTGCAGCAGGTCGTTCATGGCGTCGGCGAGCAGTCCGCCGACCGCGGTGTAGAGCACGACGAAGCCCGCCGCGACGGCGATCCCCGCCTCGACGTCGAGCGTCGGCGCGGTGGTGGAGAGCACGGTGCCGAGCGCGCGCACCTGCGCCGCGGCCCAGAGGACGGAGCTCGGGATCAGCACGACCACGGCGGCGCGCTCGACGCCCACCGACCAGCGCGCGCGAAAGAGGTCGGCGAGCGTGGTGAGCCCGCGCCGCCAGAGCGGGACGGCGAAGATCAGCGCCATCAGCGCGAGGCACAGCCCGTAGCCGAACGGCTCCGCCGAGGCGACCGACAGCCCGTCGCGGTAGGCGCTCCCGGCGGAGCCGACCACTGTCTCGGCGCCGAACCAGGTGGCCATCGTCGAGAAGGTGGCCAGCCAGGGGCCCAGCCGCCGCCCGGCGACCAGGTAGTCCGACTCGGACGCGACGCGGCGCGCGACCCAGAGCCCGATGCCGAGTTGTAGCGCGAGGTAGCTGAGCGTCGCGGCGAGGGTGACGGTCATGCCGGAATGATGACCTCGCCCGTTCCGGCGCACACCCCCCTTTCGTGCCCCCGGCTGCCGGCGGGCACGTACCGACCATTCAACAGGACGCAAACCTTCGCTTCCCCTGGCAGATCTAAGGGTCGTTCCCCATCTTCTCCCCTAGATCGGAACAGGGAAACCACCCCCGCACGGAGGCGCCGTTGTTCGCCAAGGATTCCGGGCTGCTCCAGGGCACCCTCGAGCTGCTCGTGCTGAAGACCCTCTCGTGGGGACCGATGCACGGGTACGGCATCGCCAGCTGGATCGAGCGCTCCACCGGCGACGTCCTCCGCGTTGAGGAAGGCTCGCTCTACCCGGCGCTCTACCGCATGACCCGCAAGGGGTGGATCCGCCCCGAGTGGGGGACCTCGGAGAACAACCGCCGCGCCAAGTTCTACCAGCTGACCGCGGAGGGAGAGCGCCAGTTCCGCGAGCAGGCCAGCGGGTGGCAGCGCTTCGCCGCGGCGGTCACGCTGGCCGTCGGCACCACGCGGGCCCCGAGCTGGGCGAGGTGAGCATGCGCCCCTTCCGCCCCCCCCCGCAGGCCGAGGTGGACGCCGAGCTGGCCTTCCACCTCGAGGAGCGCGTCCGCGAGTACCGGGCGCGCGGGATGGACCCCGCCGCCGCGCGCGCGAAGGCGCTCGAGCGCTTCGGCGACGTCGGCACCGTGCGCACCGAGTGCGCCGAGCTGCTGAGCGCCGACCGGCGCGCCGAGCACCGGCGCGACTGGCTCGACGACCTGCGGCAGGACCTGCGCTACGGCGTGCGGGCGCTGCGCCGCGCGCCCGTCTTCTCGCTGCTCGCCGTGGTCACGCTGGCGCTCGGGATCGGCGCCAACGCGGCGGTGTTCGGCGTCGTGAAGTCGGTGCTGCTCGACGCGCTGCCGTACGCCGGCGCCGACCGGGTGGTGCGCGTCTACGGCCGGTGGGCGGGCGGCACCACCGACCGCGGACCGCTGAGCGTGGGGACGATCCGCGACCTGCGCGAGCGCAACCGCTCGTTCGAGCGGCTGGCGGCGTTCGAGGCGTCGCCGCGCGAGGGGACGCTGCTCGTCGGCGACGACCCGCGCGTGGTGAAGCTGCTCTGGGCGGATCCGGAACTCTTCCGCACCCTCGGCGTGGCCGCGGGGCGCGGGCGCCTGCTGCGCGCCGAGGACGCCGAGGCCGACACGGCGTGGAACGTCGTCCTCACGCACCAGGCGTGGCAGCGCCACTTCGGCGGCGACCCGGGCGTGGTCGGCGGCAGCGTGCGCGTGAACGGGATCCCACGCACGGTGGTCGGCGTGCTGCCGCGCGGCTTCGTCGGCCCGGAGGGGGAGGTCGACTTCTACGTCCCGCTGCTCGGGATGCGGCAGGTGCTGGCCGACCCGGTGCGCGCCTACGGGCGGCACAACTGGGGACTCGTCGGGCGGCTGCGCGCCACCGCGACGGTGGACGCGGCCCTCGGCGAGGTGGCGGCGCTCGGCGAGGCGATCGCGCGCGAGCAGCCGCGCGACAACGGCGGCGTCTCGCTCGTCGCCCTCCCGGTGCGCGACGCGATGGTCGGCGACACGCGCACGCCGCTGCTGGTGGTGATGGCGAGCGCGGGGCTGGTGCTCGTCGTCACCTGCGCCAACCTGGCCGGCGCGATGCTCTCGCGTACGCTGTCGCGCCGCAAGGAGTTCGCGGTGCGCGCGGCGCTGGGCGCGGGGCGCGGGCGGCTGGCGCGGCAGCTGCTCACCGAGAGCACGGTGCTGGCGGTCGCCGGCGGCGCCGCCGGGGTGGCGCTGGCGCTCGTGGGACTGCGCGCCCTGCGCGGGCAGGCGCTGGGCGCGCTCCCGTCGTACGCCGAGCTGTCGCTCGACGGCGGGGCGCTGCTGGTGACCGCGGCGGTGGCGGTGGCCACCGGGCTGGCGTTCGGGCTGGCGCCGGCGCTCTCGGTGAGCCGCGAAAACGTGCAGGGAACGCTGCGCGAGGAGGGGCGCGGCGCCAGCGAGGGCGGGCGCGCGCGGTCGCTGCGCGGGCTGCTGGTCGCCGGCCAGATCGCCCTGTGCGTCAGTCTGCTCGCCGGCGCGGGGCTGCTGGCCCGCAGCCTGATGGCGATGACGGCGGCGCCGCTCGGCTTCGAGCCGCGCCAGCTGCTGGCGGCGAGCGTGCAGCTCACGGGGCGCGCTTACGCCAGCCCCGAGGGGCGCGTGCGCTTCATCGAGGAGTTCGAGGAGCGGCTGCGCGCGCTCCCGGGAGTGGCGGCGGTGGCCACGGCCGGCGACGTGCCGACGCGCGCCGGGGGGCGCAACGGCGTGATGGCGGAGGGGAGCGCGCCCCCCGGCCCCGGCGAGTCGCTCCCCATGGCGCTGCACTACACCGTGTCCGACGACTACTTCCGGACCACGGGCGTGCCGCTGCGCGCCGGGCGTCCCTTCGGCCCCGAGGACCGCGTCGGCGGCCCCGAGGTGATCATCGTCGGCGAGGCGCTCGCGCGCCGCCTCTGGCCGGGCGGCGGGGCGGTGGGGCAGCGCCTCAAGCTCGGCCCCGACCAGAACGCGCCGGCGTTCACGGTGGTGGGCGTGGTGGGCGACGTGGCGAACGACCCGGCGAAGCTGCAGCCCGACCTGGCGACGTACATGCCGCTCCGCCAGCAGCCGTGGAACGGGCCGGTGTTCCTGGTGCGCACGCGCGGGGACGCGGCGCCGCTGGCGGGCGCGGTGCGGCGCGCGCTGGCGCAGCAGGACCGCCTGGTGCCGCTGCGCGAGGCGCTGCCGATGGACGCCATCATCACCGACGGGCTCACCGGGCGGCGGCTGCCGGTGCTGCTGCTGGCGGGCTTCGGCGCGCTGGCGCTGGTGCTGGCGTCGGTGGGGGTGTACGCGATGTTCGCCGGGATGGCGGCGGCGCGCGAGCGCGAGTTCGGGGTGCGCGTGGCGCTGGGCGCGCGGCCGGCCGGGATCGCGGGGCTGGTGCTGCGGCAGGGGGGCGCGTGGATGGCGCTGGGGCTCGCGGCGGGCGGCGCGGGGGTGGTGCTGGTGTCGCGGCTCGTGCGCGGGTTGCTCTACGGCGTGCGCCCGTTCGACCCGGCGGCGCTCGGGGCGGCCGTGCTGTTGCTGCTCCTCTGCGCGGCGGTGGCGCTGGCGGCGCCGGTGCGGCGCGCGACTCGGGTGGACCCGATCCGCGCGCTCCGGTAGCGAGTCTGCGAACGGGCCAACGGGCCGTCAGCGCCCGTCGGGCGCCGACCACCCTTCGGGGCCGCGCTGCGACACGGCGCCGGTCGTCGGGTCGATGCGGTGCAGGAAGAGCCACCGGTGCCGCACGAGGTCGCGCACCGTCGCGTGCCGCGCGAGAATGTCGTCGATCGCGTCGGCGGGCGCCTCGACGAACACCGACAGGCGCAGCGGCTCGTGCATCCACCGCCGGCCGTCGTGCACCGACTGCCGCGCGAGCCCGATGCGCAGGTCGCCGCCGGCGCCTTCCATCACGCCGAGGCGCCCCCCGACCACGTTGTGCAGCACCTTGTTCCCGCTCCCGTAGCGGAGCGGGTCGACCGTGGAGGCGTAGTACTGCAGGTTGATCCAGTGGGTCACGACCATCGGCGCGGTCAGGATCAGCTCCAGCACCCCGAATCCGGCGTCCTGCTCCCAGCGGTACTCGTGCAGGAAGGCGCGCCCCGCGAGGTCGACGCCCCGCGTCCGCTCGCGCGGCGCGACCACGAACGCCGCGTTCCCCGCCAGCCCCCACTCGGGGCGCACCTCCGACCAGTCGCGCGCGCGGGCGCGCACGGACCGCGCGAGCGAGGCGTCGTCGGCGTCGTGCGCTCCGCCGAGCCCCAGCGCGGCGGCGCGCTCGCGCCGCGCGCCGCGGCCGGCGGCGGCGAACTCGTCGCCCAGCGTCGCGACGGCGGCGGCGTGCGACGGCGGTACGCGATCGAGGTCGTAGAGTGTCACCGCGTCGGTGGTCGTGTCGTGCAGCCCCGCCACGACGTGCGTGTCGGCGAGGTCGATCCCCTCGGCCGCGAGTCCCGCGCGCACCGCGGGGTCGTTCAGCAGGGCGGCGAGGGCGCGCGCGTTGACCTCGCCCGTCTGGCCGCCGCAGGCGCCGCAGTGCAGACCGGCCGCGAGCGGGTTGTTCTCGGTCGACGCGCCGTGGCCGACGAGCGCGAGCACGGGGGCGAAGCCGCGCGTGAGGCTCATCGCGCGCAGGACGCCCGCCGCCAGTGCGACGCGCGCCGGCAGCTCCAGCGCGCCGCCGGCCTGCCCCGAGCCGGTCGAGGGGTTGGCGCCGCGCGCCAGCGCGGGGCGCAGCGCCGGGTGCGCGGCGGCCGGCGCGCGCAGCGGATCGCCGGTGCCCGCCCCGAGCCCGAAGCCGTCACGCACCAGCGCCGCCGCCCACCCGAGCCCCGCCGCCTCGACGAACGAGAAGGTCGACGCGGCCGTGGCGCCGAGGGCCTTCCACGCCGCGGCGTCGCCGAGGCGCTGCGCGGCGCGCGCCGCCGCGGTCGCGCGGTCCGGCCCCTCGTCCTCCACGACGAGCGACGGCGCGAGCAGCCCCGGGAGCTGCGGGCGCGCCGGCCCGGCGAGCGGCTGGTAGGCGATCGGCAGCCCGAAGAAGCCGGCGAAGCCGAGCGTCTGCACCGAGGGCGCGACCTGCTCGAGGGCGCGGCGGAACACCTCGGAGCGCACGTCGATGCAGAAGACCGCCTGGGCCGTCGGCGACGCCGGCGTCGCCGGGATGACCGCCGGCGTCGCCGCCGCCGTCGCCGCCGCGCTCAGCGCGCGCGCGACGCCCTCCTGGTACGCCAGCTCGAGGGCGTGCTGCAGCAGCCAGTCGTCGCGCCGCGCGCCCTCCGCCGCGGAGGCGGCCGACGCCCACCCCCACCGCGCCGCGCGCCACGCGGTCGGCAGCGTCGCCGGGTCGCCGAGCCGCAGCAGCAGGAGCTCCCACGCCAGGCGGACGGCGAGCAGGTGCACGAGCTGGTCGTCGTCGCCGCCGGCGAGGCGCGCCTCCCACCGCCGGAACGCGCAGGCCGACGCCCAGCCGTTCACCGAGAGCAGGAGCGCGGTGAGGTAGCCCTCGCGCGCCGCCGCCGGCACGTCGAGCGCCGCCACCGCCTCGGCGATCAGCGCGCGCGGGTCGGCGGGGAGCGCGGCCGCGGCGTCGCGGAAGCCGCGCACCCCCATCAGGAGCCACGGCCCGCCGTCGTGCGACGCCAGCTCGCGCCAGAGCGGGTAGAGCCCCTCGACCCGGTCGGGCACCCAGTGCGCCTGCCCCTCGTCGAAGCAGGCCGCGCAGGCCTGGCTCACCTGGCGCGTGACGTACTCGCCCCACGACATCGCGTGTCCGAGGTCGCGCCCGACGTCGGCCGCGTCGGTCATGAGGAGCCAGCGGGCCGCGGGGGGCTCGTCGCGGGCGAGGGCGTCCAGCAGGTCGCCGACCGACCGCTCCGACCCGGCGTCCGCGATGGCGCGCGCGAGGTGTCGCTCGGCGAACCGCCCCGCCTCCCACTGCGCGCGGTACCACGCGCGCGGCATGAGTGGCGTGGCGCCGGAGAGCGCGGTCAACTCGGCGGCGGCCCGCTCGATTGGCGCGTCGACGTAGCCCCACCACGGGTTCACCGCGATCAGCCGATCGAGCGGCCAGGACGGCGCGATCCGGTCGCAGGCCCGCGCGATCACCGGCGCCAGGTCGGCCGCGGCGAGCGGCGGCGCCATCGTCGTCGTCGTCGTCGCCATCGTCGTCGTCGTCATGCGGGGAGCTCTCGCAGCGTCGGGGTGGGGACGGCGGTGACGACCGGCGGCAGCGGCAGCGCGCGCGGCGGCCAGATGCGGAACGTCAGGCGGGTGCACAGCTCGTCGAGGTAGAAGCCGGCGAAGCAGGCGGGGTAGAGCGCGCGCGCGAACCGCCCCGCGGGCCGCGCCGTGATCGCCGCCTGCGCCGCGTACAGCGCCAGGAACGCGCTCGCGGCGAGGCCGAGCCGCAGCGCCTCGGGGAGCGGGGCGCCCCGGACGGTCGGCGCGATCGCGCCGAAGGCCGCCCCGCCGGCCACGTACGCCGCGGACAGCGCGATCGCGACCGCGACGCCCCACCGACCGCGTACGAGAAGCGGGGCGAGCGCGAGGGCGAGGATCAGCGCCCCGACGCGGGCGACGCCGTCGCCGTCCGCCCCGAGCGCGACGCCCGGCACCAGCACGGCGAGCACCACGAGCGCGGCGCCGCCGGCCGCGAGCGCCGACGCGCGGCCGGTCGCCGGCGCCGGGGCCGGCGCCATGCGGCGGAGCTGCTGCCGCTCCACCGCGCGCCCCGAGGAGAGGAAGGCGTGCGCCTTGTAGAGCGAGTGCGCGACGAGGTGCAGCAGCGCGAGGCCGTACGCGCCGAGCCCGCACTCGAGCAGCATGAAGCCCATCTGCGCGCAGGTGGACCAGGCGAGCGACACCTTCACGCTGACGCGCGTCGTCATCACGAGCGCCGCGAGCACCGCCGTGGTGGTGCCGACGACGACCAGCAGCGTCTGCGCGCCGTCGAGGCGCCCCACCAGCCCGGCGAGCCGGATCAGGACGAAGCCGCCGATGTTGACGACGCCGGCGTGCAGGAACGCCGAGACGGGGGTGGGCGCCTCCATCACCTGGATCAGCCACCCGTGGAACGGCAGCTGCGCCGAGCGGAGCGCGACGCCGACGACGAGCAGCAGCCCCGCCGCCTGCAGCGCGGGCGGGACGGCGTGCATGGTCGCCGCGTGCGCGAGCAGCGCGTCGATGCGCAGCGTCCCCGTCGCGCGCCAGATCAGGGCGACGGCGGCGAGGATGGCGAGGTCGGCGACCCGGCTCACCAGGAACTTCTTGTGCGCGGCGATCAGCGCCGGCGCGCGGTCGCCGTAGAAGGTGAGCAGCTGGTGCAGCGCCAGGCTGGACGCGGTCCACGCGAGCGCCAGCACGAGCAGGTCGTTGGTCACCACGAGCAGCGAGACGGCGGCCATCGTCGCGAGGAACCAGCGCACGTACCGCGACCGCCCCGCCTCGCCGTCGAGGTACCGGCGCGAGAAGCGGAGGATCACCGCCGCGATCCCGGTGATGAGCAGGAGCATCACGACCGTGAGCGCGTCCAGTCGCACGCTCGGGGCGACGGCGCCGAGCGCGCCGTCGCCGAGGGGAAGTCGGCCGACGCCTCCGCCGCCCGCCGCCAGCGCCCCCGCGGCCACCAGCGCCAGGAGCGGCGCGAGGGCGGCGACGGCCAGGGACGTCGTCCAGCGGCGCTCCGGGGCGCGCGCGAACAGGCGGTCGGGGAGCAGCGCGGCCCCCAGGTAGGCGAGGGGGACGGCCAGCAGCAGGACGGGCGAGAGGGGCATCGGCGCTCCGGTTCGGGTGGACGCGCCGCAACGTAGGAACTCCGCCTCGTTTCGAAAAATGGAATTATTCGCTGACAGCGTTCGAATAACTGGATTATCGGGAGCTCGCCCGCGCGGACCACGGGGCCGTAGGCGGGCGCCCCGAACGACGGCGCCCGCCACCGATCGCGTACGACGATGCGTCGCGTCGCGACGTTCGATTTGCGCCGTCGACGCCGCGTTCGTACATACGACGGTGCACGGGCGACGCGTCGCGCGTCGTCCGCGCGGTTCGGAAGGGGAGTAGCGCCGCGCGCGGGCCGCCGCGCGCGCCGGGGCCTCGTCAACACTGCGCGGGCGAGCGCGCACGGGGCCCCGGGACTTCGCGAGTTCGGGCGGGCGCGCGACGACGGTCGCGCGGCCCCCCGGCGGATTCGGGCGAGACCTTCGACTCGTTGGGCCGAGCGGCGGTGCCATCGGGGCCCCGTCACATGGCCGTCACCGAGCGAGGCGCTCGCCCTTCGCGCATCCGCCGGGCCCGCGGGCCCGGGGAGCCTCTCATGTCGGGCTCGTTCTCCAGCGTCGTCGCGCCGCCCCCACCGCTCGTGTCCGTCCGGCCGGTTCGCCGCGCCGACCGCGGCGGCCCAACGTTCCCCGGCGCACTGCCGTCCGGCGCGCCGCGGGGCCAGACGACGCGCGCCACCGTCCGCCCCGGCGGCGTCGTCGGCGTCCTCGGCGGCGGCGCGGCCGCCCGTGAAATCGCGCTCGCCGCCCGCACGCTCGGCTACCGGGTGCGCGCCTTCTACGCCGACCCGGGGTGCGGCGTCGCGCCGCTCGCCGAGCACGCGGTGCGGGCGCCCCTCGACGACGCCGACGCGGCCGCCGCGGCGCTCGCCGGCTGCGACGTGGTGACTCCATCGGTCGAGCAGGTGCCGCCGACCACGCTGGATGCCGTGGCGCGCGCCGGCGCGCCGGTCCGCCCCGGGCGGGCGCTGCTCGCGGTCGCGCAGGATCGGGTGCTCGAGCGCGACTGGCTGGCCGAGCGCGGCGTGCCGCTCGTCCCGTGGTACGCCGTGACGACGCTGGAGGAGGCGCACGACGCCCGCGCGGTCCTGGACGGCGCGGTCGTGCTCAAGCCGGCGCGGCGCCGCGGGCACGCCGCCGCGGTGCGCCGCGTCGACACCCACGCGGAGCTGAAGGCGGCGTGGGCCGAGCTGGCCGGGGGCGAGGGCCGCGCGCGCTGCGCGGTCGAGCAGGCCGTCGCGATCGACGCCGAGCTGTCGGTGGTCGTCGCGCGGACGCCGGCCGGGGTCGTCGCCGCGTACCCGGCGGCGGAGAGCCGGCGCCGCGACCACGACGGGGTGCCGCGCCTGCTCTGGTCCGTGCTCCCCGCGCGCGGCCCCGCGGCGCACGCCCGCAAGGCCGAGCGGCTGGCCGCGTGGGTGGCCGAGCGGCTGCAGGTGGAGGGGCTGCTCGCGGTCGAGATGTTCCTGCTCGCCGACGGGCGGCTCGTGGTGAACGAGCTGGTGCCGTGCCCGCATCCGACCTTCGCCGGCGCGGAGCGCGCGTGCGCGACGGGGCAGTACGAGCAGCTCGTGCGCGCCATCTGCGGGCTGCCGCTCGGCCCCACGGCGCTCCTGCGCCCGGCGGCGGTGGCGCCCGTCTACGGCGACGCGTGGGGCTCGGGCGAGCCGCGGGACGTGAGGGCGGCGCTCGGCGAATCCGGCGTCACACTGCACGAGTACGGCGTGCACGAGATGGGCGAGGCGTCCGCCGGGCGGGTCGGGCACGTGACGGCGTTGGGCGACACGCCCGGCGACGCCGTGCGCCGCGTGCTGCAGGCGCACACCGCGCTGGGGCTGCACCGGTCAGACTGCGAGCCCCCGCCGTCAGGCCACCCACCGGGCGTGTGCGCCGGCGGAGACGCCTGACGGAGCCTCGCCCGCGAGTACGGCGACGGCCCCCCGCGCGGGCACGGCGGGGGGCCGATTCGTCCGGTGCCAGGCGGGCGCACGGCCGGTGAGCCGAACGCGCCGCGTCAGAACGTCCGCCCGATCTCGACGATCACGCCGTCGCCGCGCGTCCCGGGCGCGTTGCCGAGCTTGTAGCCGAGGATCACGACGAGCTTGCGGTGGTGGTAGTTCACCCCCGGCACGAAGTCGGCGAGCTCGTGCCGCCCGCTCCACCACTCGCCGAGCAGCGACATGTGGCCGACGGCGGCGCCGAGCCGCCCGGGGAGGCGACGCGCGACGGCGCCGAGCGGCTGCTCGTAGGAGCCGATGAAGTGCGTGGTGTGCCGCCCGAACAGGTTCGGCGGGCCGTTGCTCACGCCCCCGGTCAGGCGCGTGCCGAGTCCGGGCAGCCGCACGCTGGCCTGCGCGTAGCTCCACAGCCCCGCCCCCTCGCCGCGCAGCGAGACCGGCACCATCTGCCCGGCGCCGAGCGTGGGCTCCCAGCGCCGCCACCCGGGCGCGTGCGGGGGCGCGAGGTCGGGGCCGTGCGGCGGCGCGTGCGGGGGCGCGTGGCGCGGCCCGCGCCCCCCGCGCTCGGCAAGCGGGAGCGCCGCCTTCCACCCGACGCCGACGTTCGCGGCGCGCTTGAGCGGCGTGCCCACGTTGTACACCGTGGCCGCGAGCTCCACGCGGCGCGTGAGGCCGTAGGTGAGGAAGTGCGTCGTCTGCCAGTACGACTCGCCCCCCCAGTCGCGCACCTGGCTCTCGTGGAGGAAGAAGACGCGTCCGCGCGGCGTCTGGTCGACGGAGGGGACGTTGATGATCGTCTGCTGCGCGCCGGCCGACGCGGCGGCGAGTGCGGACGGCGCGGCGAGCGCGCGGAGGCGGCGGACGAGTCGGCGCATGACGGGGCGGATGGTCGCGGCGATGCTAGTCGGCCGGATGCACGCGGGCAAGCGACCGGCGAGTCGAGTCGCATCCAAGTCGCCGATGCTTCGTTGCGTATCATTCGATTTGTGCTTGGTGCGGTACCGCCGTAGCATGCTTCGCACACGACCCTTCTGAAGGGGAGTAGCGCCGCGCGCGGGCCGCCGCGCGCGCCGGGGCCTCGTCAACACTGCGCGGGCGAGCGCGCACGGGGCCCCGGGATTCGCGAGCACAGGGTGCGGGCGCGGTGACGGCCGCGCGGCGCACCCGGCGCAATCGGGCGAGACCTTCGACGTCGGCCGCACACGCGGCGCCGCCATCCGGGCGGCGCGGCGGCCGCCGCCACGACGCGAAGCGCTCGCCCTTCGCGCATCGGTCGGGCCCGTGGGCCCGAGGAGCTCCCCATGTCGCGCTCGTTCTCCCGCCCCGCCTCGCGCCGCGTGCCGTCCGTCGCCAACCGGGTCATGGTCTTGGCGCGCCGCCGGGCCCTGTTGCGCCCCGCGCTCGTTGCCGGCGCCGCCGTCGCCCTCGGCGCCTGCGCCACCGTGCGCCCCGATCAGGTGGGGGTGAAGACCACCTTCGGCCGCATCTCGAGCGGCACGCTCAACCCCGGCGCGCAGTTCGTCGTGCCGGGCGTCAACAGCGTGATCCGGATGCCCGCGCGCACCGTCAACCGCGAGGTGCGCCTCGAGCTGCCGAGCCGCGAGGGGCTCAACGTCGCCGCCGACGTCTCGATCCTCTACCGCATCCGCCCCGAGATGGCGGCCAAGATCCTCGAGACCGGCGGGCGCGCGTACGAGGACGACGTCGTGATCCCGGTCTTCCGCTCGGCGGCCGCCGACGTGGCCGCGCGCTTCATGGCGAAGGACATGTACGGCGGCGAGCGCGCCGCCATCGAGAAGGCGATCCAGGCGCAGATGGCGCAGGGGTTGGCCGCGCGCGGCTTCGTCGTCGAGCAGGTGCTGCTCAAGAGCATCCGGCTGCCGGCCGACCTCGCGCAGGCGGTGGAGGAGAAACTCGAGGCGGAGCAGCGCGCCGAGCAGATGCAGTTCGTGCTCCAGCGCGAGAAGGCGGAGGCGGAGCGCAAGCGCATCGAGGCCGAGGGGGTGCGGCAGGCGCAGGACATCATCGCCGGCTCGCTCACCCCGATGATCATCAGCTTCCGGAGCATCGAGGCGTTCCGCGAGCTGGCGCGCAGCCCGAACGCCAAGGTCATCGTCACCGACGGGCGCACGCCCTACCTCATCGGGCCCGAGGGCGCCGCGACCGCGACGTCGGCGGCCGAGCAGGCGTCGGCGCGGCCCGACGCGCGGCAGGCGCCGCAGCGCGGGGTGGTGCGCGCGGCCGACGCGCGGCGCCAGTGATGGGGCGCCGGCGCATGCCGACGAGGACACCGCCATGTCCATCCCGCATTGGGCCCGCCCGCAGTGGGCCCGGCGCCGCGGCGTCCTGCCGCGGCGCCCCCGCCGCCTCCCGCGCGCGGCGCCGCCGGCCGGCGCACACGCCGCGCCGCCGCTGACGCGCCTCGCGTCGCTCGCCCTCGCCGTGCTCGGCACGGCGGGGCTGGCGGCGGCGCTCCTGCTGGTCGCGTTCGCGCCCCGGCGCGCCGAGGCGCAGTACTTCGGGCAGAACCGCGTGCGCTACGACCGCTTCGACGCGCGCGTGCTGCGCACCGCGCACTTCGACCTGCACCACGACGCGCGGGCCGCCGACGCGGCCCGCGACGTCGCGCGGATGGCGGAGCGGTGGCACGCCCGCCTCTCCTCGGCGCTCGGCGGGCACGCGTTCGCCGCGCGCAAGCCGCTCGTGCTCTACACCGACCACCCCGACTTCCAGCAGACGCTGATCGGCGGCGGCGGGGTGTCGGAGGGGACGCGCGGCTTCGCCGAGGGCGCGCGCGGGCGGCTCGTGATGCCGCTCGCCGGCCTCGGCGCCGAGACCGACCACGTGCTCGGGCACGAGGTCGTGCACCTGATGCAGTTCGACATCGCCGAGCGCGAGGGGGGCGGCGTGGGACGCATGCTCGCCCTGCCGCTCTGGTTCGTCGAGGGGATGGCCGAGTACCTGTCGCTCGGGCGCGACGACCCGAACACCGCGCTCTGGCTGCGCGGCGCGCTCTCGCGCGGGCGGCTGCCGACCGTGGCGCAGCTCTCGACCGACCCGACGCTCTTCCCGTACCGCTACGGCCACGCCTTCTGGGCGTACGTGGCCGGCCGCTACGGCGACGCGGCGGTGGACGCGCTCTTCCGCGCCTCGCTCACGCTCGGCGTGGAGGGGGGGATCGGGCGCGCGCTGCAGACCACGGGCGCCGACCTGTCGGCCGAGTGGCACGCCGCGATCACCGAGGCGTACGCGCCCGCGCTGGGGAGCCGCGAGTTCGCCGAGACGGCGGGGCGCGCGGTCATGCCCGACGGCGGCGCGGCGGTGATGCAACTCTCCCCGGCGCTCAGCCCCGACGGCTCGCGCGTCGCGTTCCTGACGCGCCACCCGCTCCGGGGGCTCGACCTGGTGGTGGCCGACGTCGCCACCGGGCGCGTCGAGCGCTCGATCGGCGGCGAGGCGGTGGACGCGCACGCCGACGCGCTGGCGTTCCTGCACGCGCCGGTGGCGTGGCACCCCGACGGGCGACGCCTGGCGCACGTCGTGGTGCGGCGCGGCGACCACGAGATCGCGGTCACCGACGCGCGCACGGGGCGCGTGGTGCGGCGGATCGCCGTGCGCGGCGTGCCGGCGATCAGCGGCGTCGCCTGGTCGCCGGACGGGGGCCGGCTGGCCGTCGCCGGCTCGCGCGCCAACGGGCAGCCCGACCTGTTCGTCTACGACCTGGCCGAGCGCACGGTGCAGCAAGTGACCGACGACCGCTGGGCGGAGCTGCAGCCGGCGTGGAGCCCCGACGGGCGGCAGATCGCCGTCGCCACCGACCGCGGCGCGGCGCGCGACCTCGAGGCGCTGGCGTTCGGGCGGCTGCGGCTGGCGCTGGTGGACCCGGTGGGCGGGCGCGCGCGCCTGCTCCCGGTACCGGCGGCGGTGCGCGGCGCGCGCATGAGCGACCCGCAGTGGAGCCCCGACAGCCGCGCGCTCTACTTCGTGAGCGACGCCGGCGGCGTCCCCGACGTCTTCCGCGTGCGCGTCGCCGACGGCGCGGTCGAGCGCCTGACGCGCCTGATCACGGGCGTCAGCGGCATCACCGAGCGCTCGCCGGCCATCACCGTGGCGCGCGAGACGGGGGCGCTGCTCTTCACCGCGTTCGACGGCGCGGGGCACCGCGTCTTCGCGCTCGACCCGGCGCGCACGGCGGCGGCGCCGGCCGCGGTGGCGGCGGTGGACGACGAGGACGCGCTCGCGGTAGCGCTGGCGCGCGACGCGCGCCCGGTAGACGGCGCCGAGGACGGCGCGCTCGGCGTCCTGCCGCCGCTCGCCGCGCCGCGCGGGGTGGTGGCCGAGTATCTGGCCGATCCGGACGGCGGGCTCCTCGGCCCGACCGCCGGCGCCGTGGCGAGCGTGCGCTACCGCCCGCGCCTGGGGCTCGACGGCGTGGGGACGCCGGGAATCGGCGTGGCCACCGGGCCGCTCGGCGCGGCGGTCGGCGGCGGCGCGTCGCTGCTCTTCGGCGACCTGCTGGCGACGCGCCGCGTCGCCCTGGCGGTGCAGGCGCAGGGGCGCGTGCAGGACGTGGGCGGGCAGCTCCTCTACGTCAACCAGCAGACGCGCTGGAACTGGTTCGCGAGTCTGGCGCGCACCCCCGTCGTCGGCGCCACGAACGCCGCGGGGGCGGGGACGGTGCGCGTCGACGGGCGCGACCTGCCGGCCACCATCGTCCAGCAGGCCGTCATCCGCACCTTCCTCGACCAGGGGTCGGTGGGCGCGCAGTACCCGTTCTCGCGCACGCGCCGCCTCGAGCTCTCGGTCACGGGGACGCGCGTCAGCACCAGCGTGGACCTGCGCGAGACGGCGCTCGTGAACGGCGTCGCGGTGGGCGCGCGCGAGACGAGCGGCGCGGGCGGGGACGGGTTCGCGTACGCGCAGTCGAGCCTCGCGCTCGTGCACGACGACGCGCGCTTCGGCCCCGTGGGCCCGGTCGCCGGCGGCCGCTGGCGCCTCGAGCTCGGCCAGTCGCTGGGCGGGCTCGCGCACGAGACGGTGCTCGCCGACTGGCGCCGCTACCAGGCGCTCGGGCGCACGACGCTGGCCCTCCGCGGCTTCCACTTCGGCCGCTACGGGCGCGACGCCGAGGACCCGCGCCTCCCGCCGCTCTTCCTCGGCGAGCCGCAGCTGGTGCGCGGCTACCAGGCCGGCTCGTTCGACCTGGGCGAGTGCGGGCCGGCGGCGGGCCGCGGCGGCTGCCCGGTGGTCGACCGGCTGGTCGGCAGCCGCGTCGCCACCGCGCACGTCGAGTGGCGGGTGCCGCTGTCGGGGCTGCGCGGGTGGAGCGTGTTCGGCGGCGGGCTGCCGCTCGAGCTGGCGCCCTTCGTCGACGCCGGCGTGGCGTGGCGCGCGGGCGAGCGGCCCGAGATCGACGCCGGCCGCCTCTTCCGCCGCGACCTCACGGGGCTCGGGCGCACGCCGGCGGTGAGCAGCGGGCTCGCGGCGCGCGTGCACCTGGGCCCGGTGATCCTCGAGACGTTCTGGGCGCGGCCGTTCCAGCGCGAGCGCGGCGGCGTCTTCGGCTTCCAGCTCGCGCCGTCGTGGTAACTCCCCGTCCGGATTCCTACGCGGGGCACCGCCCCGAGGAGCTTCACGCCATGCGCACTCCTTCCCTTTGCCGCGCACCATTCGCGGTTCCCGTCGCGCTGTTCGGTGCCCTGCTCGGCGCGCCCGCGGTCGGGTCGGCGGCCGACGCGCAGGCGCTCGACGCGCTACGCGGGCTCTCGGTCGCCGGCGGCGTCGACGGGCGCAGCCTCTCCGGCCGCGAGCCCGGCCTGTCCGCGCTCGTGGGCTACGACGTCACGCGCGGCGGCGGCCCGCTGCAGGCGCGCCTCACCGGCACCTTCTTCGACCGCGCCACCGACGACGCCGAGACGCGCTTCGGCGGGATCGGTCTCGACCTCAAGTTCGTGCGCCGGGCCGGCGCCGCGCGCCCGTACCTGCTCGCCGGCGCGGGCGTCTACCGGCTCCGCGAGAAGCGCCCGGTCGAGCTGCCGACGAGCGGCGTGTCGATCGCGCCGCTCAACCCCGACGCCGGGCGCCGACTCGACGACCGCACGAGCGTCGCCCTCACGGCCGGTGGCGGCGTGCTGTTCCCGCTCGGGCCGGTGTCCGGCTTCGTCGAGGGGCGCTACACGGCGTTCCCCGCGGCGCGCGTGCACGGCGGGTACCTGCCGGTGATCCTCGGCGTGCGGTTCTGATGCGCCCGCGCCTCGGGACGCATCTGCGCGTCGCCGCACTCGTCGGCGCGGCGTGCGCCGCCGGGCCGGCGGCGCCACCGCTGGCCGCCCAGGCCGCACGCGCGCCGGCGGTCGACGGCCGGCGGCTGAGCGACGCGCTGACCGCGGTCGCCGTGCGCGTGGCGCCGAGCGTCGTGCAGGTCGTGGCGACCGTGGCGGCGCCGGTGACGCCCTGGGCCGCCGACCGGGTGGCGTGGCTCCCCGGCGCCGGACCGGCAGGCGGCGCTCCGGCGCCGCGCCCGGCGCCGCGGCAGAACGGGTCGGGCTTCGTCGTCGACACGGCGGGGCTGGTGGTCACCAACGCGCACGTCGTGCGCGGCGCCACGCGCGTGCGCGTCGCGCTGCCACCCGGCGCGGCGGTGCGCCGCGACGCGCCCGCCGCCGCCGCCGTGCCGACGTGGGTCGACGCGGAGATCGTCGGCATGGACGCCGAGACCGACGTCGCGCTCCTGCGCCTGCCGCGTCCGACGCGCGACGCGGCGGCGCTGGTCCCGCCGCCGCTCCCCTTCGCGCCCGCGGCCGCGGCGCCGACCGCGGGGCAGCTGGTCGTCGTCGTGGGGAGCCCCCTCGGCCTCCAGAACTCCGTGTCGCTGGGCGTGGTGAGCGCGGCCGCGCGCACGCTCGCCCCGGACGCGGAGATCGCGTACGTGCAGACCGACGCCCCCATCAACCCGGGGTCGAGCGGGGGGCCGGTCGTGAACCTCGACGGGCAGGTCGTCGGCCTGAGCACGTTCATCCTCTCGCACGCCGGCGGCAGCGAGGGGCTCGGCTTCGCGCTGCCGGCGCCGCTCGTGCGCACGGTGCTCGACGAGCTGCAGGCGCACGGGCGCGTCCGACGCGTCCACCTGGGGCTGCACGCGCAGCCGATCACGCCGTCGCTGGCGGCCGGGCTCGGGCTGGCGCCGCACGACGGGCTGCTGGTGAGCGACGTCGAGCCGGGCGGGCCGGCGGAGCGGGCGGGGATCGCCATCGGCGACCAGCTGCTGCGGGTCGACGGGCGGGCGGTCCGCGCCCCGTGGCAGCTGGAGGCCACGCTGCTGGCGCGGGCGCCTGACGCGCCGGTGCGCCTGGCCTACGCGCGCCCCGACACGGGCGCGCGCGCGGAGCGCGAGGTGACGCTCACCGCCCCCGCGCGGACCGACGGCCGCGACCCGCTGGCCGGGCTCGCGCACGCCGAGCTGCACGTGGTGCCGCAGCTAGGCATCGTGGGCGTCGACGTCGACGCCGCGCACCCGGCGCCGGCCGCCGGCCAGGCGCCCGACGAGCGCGCCGCGCGCGGTGTGCTGGTCGCGGCGGCGACACCGCTCGGGGGGCCCGAGGACTCGGCGTTCGAGCCGGGAGACGTGATCGTCTGGGCGGCGGGGCGGCGGGTCGCCTCGCTGGCCGAGCTGCGGGGCGCGGTCGAGACGCTCGCCCCGCGGGACGCCGTGGTCGCGCAGGTGTGGCGCCGGGGCGCGATGCGCTTCGTGGCCTTCACGCGGGAGTGACGGCGCCGGCACGCCCGACATGCCGCTCGGCCGGACGGTTCGACGTCGCGCCCGCGGCCGCGCATCCCGTCCGGCGCATACCCACACCGGAGGTGGACCGATGTCGTCGTCCTCGCGCCCGCGCAGCATCCTCGTCCACGTCGACACGGAGATCGACCCGCGCGGCCACGACGGGCTGGCGCGTGCGACGCGTCTCGCGCTCGCCGCCGACGCCCGGCTCACGCTCGCCGACGTCGTTCCGGACGTCCCGGCGTACGTGCGGCGGCTGCTGCCAGGCGGCCCGCACCTCGTGCAGCTGCTGCGCGAGGAGCGGGCCGGCCGGCTCGACCTGTTGGCTCGCCGCGCGCGCCGTGCCGGCGTGGCGACGGACGTGCTGACCCTCGAGGGGAGCGCCGTCGTCGCCATCGTGCGCGAGGTCGTGCGCGGCGGGCACGACCTCCTGGTCGTGCGACAGGGCCGCGACGCGGGCGACGCGACCAGCGCGCTCGGTCTCCACCTGGTGCGCAAGGCGCCGTGTCCGGTGTGGCTGCTCCCGCCGCCGCGCGCCGACGGGGCCGCGGCACGCCGCCCGCGCCGCCCGCGGGTGCTGGCCGCGATCGACGTCGCAGCCGCCGACGAGCCCCCGACGCCCGAGCACCGGGCCTCGGCCGCGCTCGCGGCGCAGGTCCTCGAGGCGGCCGCGGCGCTGGCCGAGCTGCAGCAGGGTGAGCTGCACGCGCTGCACGCGCTGCACGCATGGACGGCGTACGGCGAGACGCCGCTGCAGCGGCGCGCGATCGGCGGGGTCTCGCGGGCCGACGTCGCGCAGTACGTCGCCCGCGTGGAGGCGGTGGCGCGCGAGGCGCTGCGCGCCGCGGTGGCGCCGCTCGGCGCCCGCCTGCGGCCCGAGTGCGTGCACCTCGTCAAGGGCTACGCCGACGAGGTCGTCCCGGCGTTCGCCGAGGCGCGGGGCGTGGACACCGTCGTCATCGGCACCGTGGCGCGCTCTGGTGTCGCGGGGCTCCTCGTCGGCAACACGGCCGAACGGGTGCTCGAGACCGCGTGCGGTGCCGTCCTCGTGGTGAAGCCCGACGGCTTCGTCTCGCCCGTCAGGGCGGCGCCGGGCGAGGTCGCGGGCGCCGCCCGCGCGGCGCGCACGGTGGCCGGGCCCGCGGCGTGAGCGCGGGCTGGCCGGCGCCCCGGCGGCCTCCCGCCATTCGGGCATCCCCTCCGGCGCGCCGATCGCCATGCCGAGCGTCGCGCGGACTCGTCGCGATCTTCACGTCGTGGGGGCAAAGCGGTACATCTCAGGACGTCAGGGAGGCCGAGTCCTCCGTCTCTCGATGACGGGCAGCCGACGACAGGGGTGGGCACGATGACCACGGTGAAAATCGACCTGCCGCCCGAGCGAGAGGCGGCGATCAGGGCGCGGGCCGACGCGGAAGGGATGACTCTCGAGCAGTGGTTTCTGAAGTTCGCCGAGCAATACGTGCCGGTCGCGTCCGAAGCGCACCTGCAACGGACCGACCCGGCGGAGTGGGCGCGGCGGTTTCACGCCTGGGCGGAGGGCCACGATCGGACGACGCCGCTGCTCTCGGATGAGGCGATCAGCCGCGAGAGCCTCTACCCGGATCGGCTCTGAACGCCGTGCTGCTCGACACCAACATCCTCGTGCGCACGTTGCAGCCGCATCACCCTCTCTACCCGGTCGCTGACCGGGCGGTGCGGCGGCTGGCGCAGCGTGGCGAGACGCTGGAGATCGTGCCGCAGAATCTGGTCGAGCTCTGGGCCGTGGCGACTCGGCCCGTCACCGCGAACGGTCTGGGTCTGTCGCCCACGCAGGCGGCCGGGGAGATCGTCCGCCTGAAGGGGCTGTTCAACCTGTTCGCCGAGACGCCAGCCCTCCATCCGGCGTGGGAAGCGCTGGTCGTTCGGCATCATGTCTCTGGCAAGCAGGCGCACGACGCGCGGTTGGTGGCCGCCATGCAGGTGCACGGCATCGGCTCGATCCTCACCTTCAACACGTCCGACTTCACGCGCTACAGCGACATCCAGGTCGTCGACCCGGCGCAGGTGTGACCCGCGCAGCGTAGCTTCCTCCGAGCGGCGACGGGTCGCGTCGGCCCATTCCTGGTCTCGACGATTGCGGAATCGCCGCGGCCGGGTACGCCGCTGACAGCATCGAGCGCTCTACCCACATGTTGCTTCCGCCAGACGGCCTTCTCCGCGATCCCGAGGCCACGCGAGTCCGTCGAGCGTTTGCCAGAACCGCGGCCGATCAGATCGTGCTCGCTGGGAATACGCTCTGGGCCTTCGGTATGGCTCTCGATCACCCCCGGCGAGCGCTTGCCGTTGCGACCCAGACAGCCGGCGGCCTCGCCTCGGGAACGGTGACTCTCCTCGGCGTCAAGAACTGGTATGCCGCGTCGGCGCTCCTCCGCCAGTTCATCGAGGCTGAGTATCTCGTGTGGCTTTTCGGGGACGAGCCGGCCGAAGCCACCGATTGGCTTACCCTGGATGGCGAGACGTCGCGCGCGAAGTTCCGGCCTGCGAGGCTGCGGAAGCGTGCGGCTGGAAAATTCGCCGACGAGGAGTACTGGACCCACCGCGAGGTCGGGGGCCACCCGCACCCTCGAGGTAACGGTCTTCTCCCGGACCACCTGCTCGTACAACCGAGAGCGGAGCATCGGCTCGAGGAACTGCTTTGGCTCGAAACCGCGGTTCACGTCGAGCGCTTCTGGTCGGCGCTCGCGTGGACGTCCGATGTTCTCGGCCTGAGGCAGATCGTCACCCTGAACGACGCGAAGGCGGTGATGGATCGTGCCGCGCGTGACTGGTTCGTGTGCGATCCTCTCGGCAGGGATGCCGTTGAAGGAATGGCGAAGGCAGCAGCTCGCCGCGCTTCCGACTCGTAGCGACCGATGTGCGGCAGTACAGAATCGGCGCTCGGAGGTAATGCCTGCCAATCGAACGCGGTGGCGTCGGGACGCGCGCGCGGTCGGGCGCATGACGCTATTTCCGCCGTTGCCCTCGCCGCCTGGCGCCACGCCCCGGCGGCCTCCCGCTACTCGGGCACCACCCCCGGCTCGCCGATCGCCACGCCGAGCGTCGCGCGCGCCGACGCGTACTTGGCCTCGTACGCGGCCAGCTTGAGCTCCTCCTCGATCACCCGCCGCTCGCGGAGGTTGACCACCAGCAGCGAGCTCTCGCCCCCCTCGAAGCGACGCTGCTCGCCGCGCAGCAGCGCGCGCGCCTGCGCCACCGTCTCGCGCTGCAGGCCGATGATCGCGTGCACCGTCGCCAGGTCGTTCACCGCCTGCCGCACCTCCAGCTCGACCAGCCGCCGCAGGCGCGTCGCCTCCAGCTCCTGCTGCTCGAGCCGCTGGTCGGCGAGGTTGAAGCGGCCGCGCTCGCGCATGAACAGCAGCGGCGTGCGCACCGTGCCGCCGAGCACGTAGCTGTTGTCGAAGCGGTTCCCCGCGGTGAGCCCGCCCACGTCGTTGCGCCCCGCCACCGAGTTGAGCGACAGCTCGGCGAACGGCAGCACCTGCTGCAACGCGAACAGCCGCTGCGCCTCCGCCTGGTCGACCCGCCCGGCGATCTTGCGCAGCTCGGGGTGCTGTCGCGCCGCCAGCTCGAGCCAGCGCGGCAGCCGCGTCGAGTCGACGGGCGCCGACTCGAGCCCGGCGAGCGTCGGCACGACGTCCGGCTCGAGGTCGAGCGGGGCCGCGCGCTCGTCCCACAGGTGGTTGCTCACCGCCAGCGCGGCCGCGTAGTACTGCTGCTCGGCGTCGCGCCGCGTGACCGTGCGCGCCTGCACCTCGAGCAGCGCCTCCACCGTGTCGATCGCCGCCGCCTCGCCGGCGGCCACGCGCGCCCGCACCGCCCGCAGCCGGAACTCGGCCAGCGCCACGCCCTCGCGCGCCACCGCGCGCCGGCGGTCGGCCTCGTACCAGGCGGCGTAGTCTTTCGCGGCGTCGAGCAGCAGCTTGTTGACGGCGGCGCGGCGGTCCCCCTCCGCCACGTCCTGCAGCGCGCGCGCGAGCGCGAGCGCGTTGCGGCGCTCGTCGGTGATCAGCCGCTGCCCGACCGGGACGCTCAGCCCGAGCTTGAAGATCCCCGGGTTGCCGAGCGGCGCGCCGGTGTAGCGGTCGGCCGAGATCCGGTTCCCGATGGCGCGCTCGAAGCCGAACTTGAGGTCGGAGCCGAGCGGCGTCGGGACCTTGATCTCGCCCTCCACGTAGTCGTAGTAGAGCGTGTTGTTGAACGCCTTGCGGTCGACGGTCGCCGTCACCGTCGGGTCGAACGCGCCGCGGGCCACGCGCAACTCCTCGCGCGCCTGCTGGCGCACGAGCCCCGCCTGCCGCACGACGGGGTGCGCGGCCAGCACCTGCCGCGTGAACGTCGCGAAGTCCAGGACGGCGGGCTGCGAGTCGGGCCGAGCGCCGACCTGCGCGCCGGTTTGGGCGCCGGCCGCGCGCGCGCCGACGGCCGCGAGCAGCGCGGCGACGCCGAAGACGCGGCGGAAGTTCACGTCTTCCCCCCGCCGCCCTTCGCGCCGCCGTCCTTCGCGGCGCCCGCCGCGGCGTCCAGCGGCTGGTTGACCGACGGCGGGAAGCCGTTGAGCTGGCGCCAGATCTCGAACCAGACGCGCACCTCGCGCAGCATCGCCCACCCGTAGACGCCCGAGCCCATGCGCACCTGGCGCGGCCATGGCTCGTCGTTCGGGTCGGGGGTGACGAGCACGCGGAACTGCCCGTTCGCCGACGCCACGCGGTCGACCACCGCGATGCGCCCGCCGAAGGTGCCGACGCTCACGCTCGGCCACCCCGAGAACTGGAGCGCCGGCCAGCCGTCGAAGTTCAGGCGCACCGGGTCGTTCGGGCGCAGCAGCGGCACGTCCACCGGCTTGACGTACAGCTCCACCGCCTGCTGCGGCTCCGCCGGCTGCACCGTGACGATCGGGTCGCCGGCCTTGACCTGCTCGCCGATCCCGGCCCGCTGCGCCGCCACCACGTAGCCGTCCTGCGGCGCGCGGATCTCGTAGAAGCCGCGCCGCACCTCGAGCGACGCCACCTTGGTGTCGAGCTTCGCCACCTCGCCCGCGCCCTCGTCGATCTCGGCCAGCGTCTTCGAGCGGTCGGCGCGCGCCTTGGCGAGCTTCTCCCCGTACTCCGCCTCCGCCGCCGCCAGGTCGAGCCGCGCGTTGCCGAGCCCCGCGCGCTTCTCGGCCAGGTCGGCGTTCGCCTTCTGCACGGCGAGCTGGAACCCCTGCAGCGAGTTGCGGTCGACGAGCCCCTCGGCGAACAGCGCCTCGCGCCGCCGCAGCTGGTCGACCTTGAGCGCCGAGTCGACCGACGCCGCGCGCAGCTCGGCCTCGTACTGCGCGATCTTGTTGCGCGTCTGGTCCAGCTTGAGCGCGAGCCCCTCCTCGAGCACCGCGGCCTGCCGCCCCAGCTCCACGGCGACGCGGCGCTTGTCGTCGATCGCCGCGGCCTTGGCGTCGCGCTGCTCCGCCGTGCGCTCGACCACCCGCGGGTCGAGGTAATCCTCCTTGATCTCCGAGATGCGCGCGATGAGCTGCCCCTTGCGCACGAACTGCCCCTCGGGCACCAGCCACTCCTGGATCTGCCCGTCGATCGCGGCCGGGAGCGTCTGCGGGCGGTCCTGCGGGCGCAGCGCGGTCACCGTCCCCGTCCCCTGCACGTTCTGCTGCCAGGGGAGGAACATGGCGAGGAGCGCCGCGGCGACGATCCCGCCGATCCAGGCGAAGAAGGTGCGGTGCGAGCTCGCCGTGTTGAGCACCGTCGGCGAGTACAGCCGCAGCCGGCCGAGCTCCTGCTCGACCGCGGCGGAGGAGGTGGGGGCGACTGGCGAGGGCGTGGTGGCCATGGGGCGGTCCGGGGGTCGGCGCGGCGTCAGCGCAGCGCGGGGCTGCCCTGCTGCACGAGGCGCTGCAGGAAGGGGCTCTCGGCGACGAGCTGCTGGAACGGCCCGTCGCGCGCGACGCGGCCCTCCTCGAGCAGGAGCACGCGGTCGCACGCGCTCAGGAACGCCGGGTCGTGGGAGACGAGGAGCAGCGTCCACCCGGCCTCGCCGCCGTCGCGCCGCGTCAGGCAGTCGACGAGCCGCCGGCGGTGGTCGGGCTCCACGTTCTGGTAGTAGTCGTCGACGACGACGAGCCGCGGCCGGCCGACGATCGCCTGCGCGACCAGCAGCTGGCTGACGACGTGCGTCGGCAGCCCGCGCCCGCCGTTGGTGATCGGCGTGCCGAGCCCCCCCGGCTGCGCCTGGATCCACTCGGCGAGCCCCACGCGCTCCAGCGCGCGCAGCACGTCGTGCGGCGTGACGTGCGTGCGGCCGACCGCCACGTTCTCCTCCACCGTGCCGTCGAACAGGTCGGTGGGCGAGAGGAGCTGGCCGACCGCGTCGCGGTAGCCGGCGCGGTCGAGGTCGCGCAGCGGCACCCCGTCGGCCGACAGCGCCCCCTCGTACCCGTCGAGCAGCCCGGCGACGATCTTGAGCAGCGTCGTCTGCCCGCTCCCCTCGTACCCCGTGATGCCCACCCGTTCCCCCGGCGCGACGGCCAGCGAGACGTCCCGCACCGCCGGCGCGGCGCCCGGCAGGTAGCGGTAGGTGAGGCCGCGCGCGGCCAGGGCGAGCCCCGCCCCCCCGCGGTCGCGCAACGCCAGGCCGCCGGTCGGCTCGAGCGGGAGGTCGGTGACGTGCCCGAGCTTGTCGACCGCGGTGAGCATGTCGTACGCCGTGGCCAGCGAGAAGACGAGCTTCTCGATCCCGGCGAGCACCGTGACGATGACGATCTCGCTGGCCACGAACTGGCCGAGCGTGATCTGGTTCGACTGCACGAGCATGATGCCCAGCACGAGCAGCGTGCCGACGACCAGCGTCTTGAACGCGATGACGCTCACCGTCTGCTGCACCAGCACGCCGAAGTGGGCCTTGCGGTACTTGAGGTAGCCGCTCACCAGTCCGTCCATGCGCTCCACGGGGAGCGCCGAATGGCCGGCGAACTTGAACGCGGTGTTCGCGCGCGCCATCTCCTCCAGCCAGTGCACGGCCTTGTACTTGTACTTCGACTCGGCGATGCTCGTGGCGAGCCCCTTCGGCCCCGTGACCCAGAAGATCGCCGCCAGGCCGAGGACGAGCGCGGCGCTGAAGAAGGTGAAGTACGGGTGGTAGAGCGTCAGCAGCACGAGCCCGAACAGGATCGTGAGCAGCGACGTGGAGAGGTCGATGAGCAGCTTCGAGAGCGACTTCTGGACGTTGACGGTCTCGAAGAAGCGGTTCATCACCTCGGGCAGGTCCTCGCGCAGCGCCACCTCGTAGCGCAGGCGCGGCACGCGGAAGCTGAACTCGAGGGCGAGCCGGGCGAAGATGCGCTGCTGGATGGTCTCGACGACCGAGAGCTGCATGACCTGCAGCACGCCCACGCCGACCGTGCCGAGCAGCACGAAGGCGACGAGGATGTAGGTGGGCTGCAGCAGCATGCGCCCCGAGACGAGCTGCACGATCTGCTGGATGCTGAGCGGCAGCGCGAGCGAGAAGAGCCCGGCCAGCGTGGCGTAGCCGAAGACGAGCAGGACGTCGCGCCGCTCGCGCGCCAGCAGCGCCCAGAGCCGCGCGGCGGGGCTCGGGCCGTGGTGCCCGGCGTGCGGCGCCTCGCCGACGGCGAGCCCGCCCGACGTGACGACGGGGCCGGACGCGGGCGCGGCGTCGCGCGAGCCGTCGGCCGGCGCGGGGCCGCCGACGCTCGGCGCGACGCTCACGGGCACGTAGCAGCGCAGCGCGCGCGCGCGCCCGTCGGCGGCGTCCCCCGCGCCGCCGAGGAGCGCCGCCAGCTCCGAGTCGACGCGATCGCCGCGCACGGTCACGGGCTGCTCGTCGCCGTCCATGCCGACCTGCACGCCGCGCACGCGGTCGCGGCGTCGCTCCAGCAGCACGAACGCCTCGATCCGCCGCGGCGCCGCCTCGGCGAGGACGACGAGCGGGAACGCCTCGGCGCGCACCAGGTCGCCGAGCGCGTCCGGCGTACGCGCCAGGAGCGTGACGTCGAGGCGGCGCGCCAGCTCGGCGACCCCCTCGGCGAGGTCGTCGAGCGTCCTGGGGACCACGCCGTTGCGGCGCAGGTCCGCGGTCCAGACGGTGGGGTCGGCCTCGGCGCCGAGCGCGTGGGCCACGCGCTGGACGACGGTGGCGGCCTGCCGGGTGGGCATGGAGCGAAACGCGTGATGAGGAGTGACCGGACGGGCTGCGCGGGCGGCGGTCGCCGCTGGACATACGAAAAGTAATTCGTATATTGTTCTTCGCAAGTCATCCGCCTGGTCCCGCCCCGCTCCAGCCGCGCCGATGCCCGCCACCCGACCCCAGTCGAGTTCCACGCCGCCCCGCCCGCGGGACGGCGCCGCGCCGTGGACGTTCCTCACCAACCACGCCCACGTCCTCCTCTGCCTCGCCAGCGACCCGGAGCTGCGCCTGCGCGACGTGGCCGCGCGCGTGGGGATCACCGAGCGCGCGGTGCAACACATCGTCGCCGACCTGGAGGCCGCCGGGATGCTGACGCGCACGCGCGAGGGGCGGCGCAACCGGTACGCGCTCCACGCGGAGCGCCCGCTACGCCATCCGGTCGAAGCGCATCGCACGGTGGCCGACCTGGTCAATCTCGTGTTGCCGCTCCCCGCGCCCCCGTTCGTGCCGGGCGGGGCGACCCCCGCGACGCGCGCCGCCGTCGCCCCTCCGCCGCTGGCCGGCGTGCAGCGGCGCCTCGCGTCCACGCTGCCCGTCTAGCGGACGCCGTCGGGTGCACCGATCGGGATAGTCGATGCGAGCGTACGGATCAATCCATTTGTCCGCTGCGCCGGGCGTCGGCATGATGCGGCCATGCCCGACTGCCTCCAACTCCCCGCCCCGCCGCGCGTCGCACTGCTCGCGGCCCCCCACTGCGACGACCACGCGCTGTCGGACGTGCTGGCGCGCGCGCTGGGCGTTCCGGTGCTCGTCCACGCCGTGCGCCCCGACCGGCCGCCGCCCAGCGCCTGCGGGCTCCTGATCGCGGCATCCGACCCGCAGGTGCGGCTCGCCGTCGACCGCGCGTGCGCGACGTTGTGGGCGGTCAAAGCCGCCACCGACGTGCTCGCGACCGCCGGCCGCGCCTGGGCCGATCCGGTCCACCCCGGTCGCGTGCGGGTGCGCGAGGTGGTCGTACGCATGGTGCGCCCCGCCCCCGACGGCCCGGCGTACATGCAGGTCGGCGAGGCGTGGACCGACGGCCCGCGCCCCGACCGGCCGTGGCACGAGTCCGGGCTTGGGGTGGGCATCGAGCCCGGACGCGCCGCGCTCGTCTGGCGCGCGGCGGTGGCGCTCGCGCACCACGCCGACCGACGCTGCCCGGGGTGCGGCCTGGCGGGCTTCGGTGCGACGGCGCGCTGCGTCGTGTGCCGGACCGGCGCACGCGCCCGCCGCTCCGAAGCGCGCGTGGCAGCGCGGCCGCGGGCGTACCGCGTCCGAAGGACGTCCGCCGCCTGGACGCGCTTCCCGGCCGAGCGGACGCCCCCGCAAACGTCGGTACAGTCGGCGCTGCCGCAGGCCGACCGCCTTGCGTGAGCGACGCGTGGCCGCCGCGTGCGCGACCCGCGCGTCGCCGCCGGCGTGGGCGCCGGCGCCGCGCCTCAGCCCCGGAAGAGCGACCGCCGCGCCGCGTCGCGGATGGCCAGCACGGCAGGGTGCGTGAGCTTGCGCTCGACCGAGATGGCGTAGAACTGTTCGCGCACCTCCGGCAGCCGCCCCACCACGCGCACCTCGTAGGCGCGCCGGATCTCCGCCTCCACCACCGTGGGCGCGGCGAACAGCCCCAGCCCGGCGCGCCCCAGCACCTGCAACAGCGCGATGTCCTCGACCTCGGCGACGGTCTGGGGCTGGACGCCCGCGTCGGCGAACCACTGGTCGAGGGAGCGTCGGAGCGCGGTGTTCGGCGTCTGCAGCACGAACGGCGCGTCCTGCAGCGAGGCGGGGAAGCCGCGCCGGTGGCGCTGCGCGAGCGCGGCGGTCGCGAAGACCGTGACGCCGCTCTCGCCGAGCAGGTGGCTGTACGCGCGCACGCTCCCCGCCGGCGCCGGCGCGTCGGCGAGCACGAGGTCGAGCGCGTGCGTCGCCAGCTCCGCCAGCAGCGGCTCGGTCTTGCCGATGCGCAGCACGAGGCGCGGCCGCTCGGCCCCCCCCGCCGGCGCCAGTGCCGGCTCCAGCAGCGCGTACGTGGTCAGCTTCGGCAGCGAGTCGGAGACGCCGACCGCCAGGCGCGCCGGGCGCCCGGCCGCCGGACGCCCGGCGAGCGTCTCCTGCAACTCGCGCCCGACGGCGAACATCTCGTCGGCGTAGCGGAAGACGAGCTGCCCCACCTCGGTGAGCGCCAGCCCGCGCCCCCGCCGCTCGAACAGGCGCTCGCCGAGCGAGCGCTCGAGCACCTTGATCTGCCCGCTGATGGTGGGCTGCGCGAGGTGGAGCGCGCGCGTCGCCGCGGCCACGCTCCCCTCGCGCGCGACGGTCCAGAAGTAGAGCAGGTGCTGGAAGTTCAGCGCATTCAGCGACGGCGCGCGGGGGGCGGTGCGGGGGGCCGTGCGGGGGGGGGCGGTGCTCACCGGGTGAGGCAGCGTGGGGGTCGTTCGGCTCGCCGGTCGGCCGCGCCGTGTCTGCAAGCGTACGCGACACGCGGCACCTCGACAAATAGAACGTCCGAAGCCGACCCATCGGTTTCCGCGATTCCTCGCGGTCTGCGCATCCGTCACGCGTTCCGGGGCCTCGACGCGTGCACGCCCTCCCCGGTCAGCGCGCGCGAGCGAACCGTTGCGTGGTGCGGGTCGGGCTACGCGGCGGGGGGCGACGCGTCGAGTGGGGCCACCTCGACGGCGGCGAGGAGGCCGCGCTCGAAGGGGACGCAGCCGTCCGTGGTGCGGACCACCACGTAGCGCTCGGACGACTCGCAGCGCACGTGCGCCCCCTCGCGGAGGCCGAACCCGTCGAGCACGTCGCGCACCGGGGCGGGGACGGTGCGCACCTGCACCGTGTCGCCGGGGCGCACGTCGGCCAGGGTGAGGGCGCGCGCCCCGTGGGGGGCCGGCGGGTCGTCCGGGTGAACGGTCGGGCGCGCGTCGTCCGGCATGGGGCCTCCAGAGGAACAGGTGAGGCGGGCGGGGTACGGCGTGCGGGGTACGGCGTGCGGAGTGAGGCGACGGCACGCCCTCCCTCGCTGTTCCTCGCACGCCGTCTCTCGCTCGCCCTTCTCCGCTCGCCACATCTCGACCGCGGCAGGGCGCGGGCCAGCGCGGACCCGCGCGCGCGAAACGCCGCTCAGCGCGCGCCGATCTGCGCCTGGAAGTCCTGCTCGGCCAGCAGCCGCGCGACCTGGAAGCGGCGGCGGCGCTCCTCGGGGTCGGCGGGCGCCGCGCCGGCCGGCCCCGCGATCTCGTCGACGTCCTCGGGGAGGACCACCGCGACGAGGCGCGCGCCGTCGGCCGCCTGCACCTCGAAGACGTAGGTGCCGTCGGGGGCCTGCGCGCAGGTCGGCTCGGGGAGCGCGGGGTCAGGGGACACGGGCGGGCGGGGCGGGAAGGCGGCGCGCGGCCGGACGGCGCGCACGTGCGGGCCGTACCCGCCACGCTCCGACGCGTTCCGGCGACGTCAGCGCGGCGCCCCCCCGCCGCCCGCGGCCGGCAGCTCCTCCCCCGCCGCCCACCACGGGCGGTCGAGCGCCCGCGCCCGCGGCCACACCTCGGCCAGCGTGTCGCCGTCGTACAGCCGCCCGTTCTTCATCACGTAGCGCACCGTGTTGGTGTTGCGGATGTCGGCCAGCGGGTCGCCGTCGAGCACCACCAGGTCGGCCAGCTTCCCGGCGTCGAGCGTGCCGAGGTCGCGCCCCAGCCCGATCGCGTCGGCGCCGTGCACCGTGGCCGCGCGCAGCACGTCGATCGGCGTCATCCCGCCGCTCGCCAGGCTCCACATCTCCCAGTGGTAGCCGAGCCCCTGCAGCTGCCCGTGGCTGCCCACGCCCACGCGCCCGCCGGCGTCGACGATCTTCTTCGCCTGGGCGGCGATCAGCGGGTGCGCGTACTGGCTCTCCGCCCACCACCCGCCGCGCCGCAGCCCGCGCTGCGTCAGCTCGTGGCGCGGCGTGAAGCGGGCGAGCTTCGCGTCGGCGGTCACGTCGTGGCGCTGGTACCAGTAGTTCTCCGCCCACGGGCCGCCGTAGAGCACGAGCAGCGTCGGCGTGTAGACGATCCCGCTCTTCGCCACCAGCTGCACCACGTCCTCGGCCAGCGGCGCGATCGGGTACGAGTGCTCGGTGCCGGCGTAGCCGTCGATCGCCTCGGTGAGGTTCTTCCGGAAGTCGAGCCCCGCCTCGAGCGTCGGCGTCAGCCCCAGCTCGCGCGACGCCATGATCACCCACTGCCGCACCTTCCGGTCGCCGACCATGTACTGCTTGATCGTGTTCGTGCGGTAGAACTCCGTGTAGCGGCGCAGCACGTCGCGGGCGTCGTTGAGCGAGCGGATGTCGTCGCTCCAGAACACCCCGGGGCCGGTGGAGAAGATGCGCGGGCCGAGGATGTCCCCCGTCTCCACCAGGTCGCCGTACGAGAGCACGTCGGTCGTCCCCGTCTGCGGGTCGCGCGTCGCGGTCACGCCGTAGGCGAGGTTGGCGAGGTACTCCCACACCTGCGACTTGTGCACGCCGAAGGGCGGGCGCAGGTGGGCGTGCGTGTCGACGAAGCCGGGGACGATCGTCTTCCCCGCGACGTCGATCTCGCGCGCGCCGGCGGGCACCGGCAGCGAGCCCGCCGGGCCCACCGCGGCGATCCGGTTGCCGCGCACCAGCACGTCGCCGCGGGCGATCACCTCGTCGGCCGTCGCGCCGCGCATCGTCACCAGCCGGGCGTTGCGCAGCACCACCGCTCCTTCCGGGCGGTCCTTGGGGACGGTGATGGCGACGTCCACGCGCTGCGGCTCGTAGGCCGGGCGGGCGGCGGCGCGGGCCGCGCTGTCGGCGGGGGGGGCGGGGCGGCCGGCGGCGCGCGCGCTGTCGGCCCGCGCGGTCGAGTCGCGCACCAGCGAGTCGGCGCGAGCCAGGTCGTAGGCGAAGTAGCTGCGCCCGATCGAGTAGTGCACGCCGCGGCCGTCGGGGCGCCAGCCGGCGAAGTCGCCGCCGATGCGCGTCAGCCGGCGCACCGGGAGTGCGGCCTGCGCCACGTTCACGACGCTCACCGTCGGCGCCTGCGCCCCCACCAGCGGCGCGTCGACCACGTACACGTTGTTCCCCGCCTGCACGAGCGCGCGGTCCCCCTCGGGAGAGAGCAGGATCTCGCCCGCCGGCGTCGGCTGCGGCGTCGCCTGGCGCACGTCGACGTAGCCGGTGACGCGCAGATGGTTGCGGCGGTCGGTGCCGTCGAAGCGCATCGACACCAGCCCCTGCTGCCCCTGCGTCAGGTAGACGCGCGCGGTGTCGGCGCGGGTGAAGTGCGGGAAGCCGCCGTTGGCCACCGGCGCGATCACGGTCGTCGCGCCGCCGCCGCTCGGCAGCCAGACCAGCTCGCGCCCGAAGAGGAAGCCTTCCTCCTGGCGCGCCTGCCGCGGCCCGCGGTAGGCCACCAGCCGACGCCCGTCGGGGGTGTAGTTCACGTCGGAGTAGTAGGCCGACTGCTGCGTCAGCCGCTCGGGCTGCCCGGCGCCGTCGGCGCGCACGCGCTGCACGTGCCCGCCGTCGTCCCCCCACGTCACGTACGCCAGCCAGCGCCCGTCGGGGGACCAGACGGGCATGTGCTCGCCGGTCGCGGCGCCGGTGCGCGTGACTCGCCGCGGCGTGCCCGCGGGCAGGTCCATCACCCACAGCTTGTCGAGCGCGGTGAACGCCAGCCGCCGCCCGTCGGGCGACGGGCGCGCGTTGCGCACCTGGCTCACCGTGAGCGTCGAGTCGTTGACGCCGTAGTCGAACTTCGACAGCGCGCCCAGGCGCAGGTCGACGTCGGCGCGGAAGGGGATCGGCGTCACCTCACCCGTCGGGATCGCGACGCGCCAGAGCTTCCCGCCCCAGGTCGCGATCAGCGCGCGCGAGTCGGGGGTGGCGGCCATGTTGGGCATCAGGTCGCGCGAGAAGCGCGACTCCATGTCGTCGCGCTGCACGTTGCGCCGGAGCCAGCGCTCGTCGCCGCTCCGCAGGTCGCGGATGCGCAGCGAGGTCGCCGTGTCCTCGCGCGTGGCGTAGATCAGCCACCGCCCGTCGCGCGTCAGCACGGGCTTGAAGGCGCCGCCGGGGGCGCCGGTGCGCGCCGAGGTCTGCCCGGTCTCGCGGTCGTAGACGGTGACCTGCCAGTCGAAGGCGGTCTGGTTGTAGCCGGCCGCGCCGCCGTTGCGCGAGGCGGCGTACACGTAGCGCGGGTCGGCGCCGAACGCCGCGCCGACGAAGTTGGGCGTCGGCGCGGGGCCGCCGGGGCCGGCCGGCGCGGGCGCGGCCCCCTGCCCCGCGGGCGGCGCGCCGCCGACCATGCGCACGCCGGTGCCGCCGTCGGGGCTGTACAGGTAGAGCGCGTAGATCGACCCGAAGAGCGACGCGTTGCGCGACACGACGATGTACTTCCCGTCAGGCGTCCACGCCGGCGAGAGGAACTGCGTGCGCTCGAGCCGCGTCACCTGCCGCGCGTCGCGCCCGTCGGCGGCCACGGTCCAGACGTTGTCGGCGCCGTCGCGGTCGCTCACGAACACCAGCCGCCTCCCGTCGGGGCTCCAGCGCGGCTGCGCGTCGAAGGCCAGCCCGTCCGTGATGCGCGTGGCGGCGCCGCCGGCGATCGGCAGCGTGTACAGGTCGCCCAGCAGGTCGAAGGCGAGCGTGCGCCCGTCGGGCGAGACGTCGACCGACAGCCAGGTCCCCGACTCGGTGGCGAAGGTCAGCGGGCGGCTGGGGGTGAGCGGGAGCGAGGCGACGCGGGCGCGGGGCGCGGCGCTGTCGGCGGCCGGCTGCGCGGTCGCGCGCGCGGTGGGGAGCGCCGCCGCGAGGGCGAGGGCGGCGCGGAGGGCGTGTGGGCGCATGGGAAGGCGGGCGCGGGTTCGGGTGACCGGCTCCCGAAGCTCCCGCGCGCCGCGCCGCCACGCCAGTGGGGCGGGACGGCTGGCGTTCGGGGCGGGTCCACGCGTACGCTTCGCGCCATGCGACCCACTTCCTTCCTGCTCGCGCCGCTCGCCGGCGCGCTCCTCGCTGCGCCGCTCGGCGCCCAGCTGCGCCCGGCCCCCAGCACGCGGGCGACCGCCGAGGTCACGCTGACGCTCGCCGACACCGCGGCCGCCCGCGCCGCCGGGCCGTCGAAGATCCGCGTCGACTACGGGCAGCCGCACCTGCGCGGGCGCGCGCTGCACACCGACTCGCTGGTCCCCTACGACCGCCCCTGGCGCACCGGCGCCAACGACCCGACGACGCTCACCACGGACGTCGACCTCACGCTCGGCGGGACGGCGATCCCGAAGGGGAGCTACGTCCTGCAGTCGCTCCCGAGCCGCAGCGGCTGGCAGCTGCTCGTCCAGCGCCCGGCCGCGGCCCAGGGGGGCCAGCCGACGGACGTCGCGCGCATCCCGCTCCGGCGCGTGACGCTCCCGGTGGCGCTCGAGAGCCTGACGTTCTGGCTCATCCCCTCGACGCAGCCGGGCGCGGCGCGCGGGGAGCTGCGGTTCGCGTGGGGGACGAGCGCGCTGGCGGCCGACTGGGTCGTACGGTAAGGCGAGCGAGGTAGGGCGTGCGAGGTAGGGCGTGCGAGGTAGGGCGTGCGAGGTAGGGCGTGCGAGGTGAGGCGGCCGTCCGCCCTACCTCGCTCGCCGTTCTTCGCACGCCGTTCCTCGCACGCCGCACCTCGCTCGCACCACCTCACTCCCCCCGAAGCGCCCCCGCCGGGCTGACCGACGCCGCGCGCCGCGCCGGCAACCACGCCGCGGCCAGCGCCACCAGCACCACGACCGCCGTCGCGAGCGCGAGCACCGCCGGGTCGTCCCCGCGCAGCTCGAACAGCAGCGAGCCCGCCAGCCGCCCGAGCCCGAGCGCGCCGGCGAGCCCGATCGCGCCGCCGGCCAGCACCATCGTCGCCGTCTGGCGCAGCACGAGTGCGCGCACGCGCGCCGCGTCGGCGCCGAGCGCCATGCGGACGCCGATCTCGCGCCGGCGCTGCGCCACCGTGTACGCGAGCACGCCGAACAGCCCGACCGCCGCGAGCAGCGTCGCCAGCGCCGCGAAGCCGGCCGACAGCGTCCCGACCATCCGGTCGAGGTACACGCTCTCGCGCGCCTGCTCCGCCAGCGGCTTGAGCATCGCCACCGGCAGCGTGCGGTCGATGCGCGCCACCGCGCCCGGGATCGCCCGCAGCGCGGCCGCCGGCGCGCCCGCCGCGCGAACGTAGAACGCCGCCGCGTTCACCGTCGTGTCCTGGCGGTACGGCGTGTACAGCATCGGCGGCGGGGCCTGCTTCACCCCCGAGTAGTTCGCGTCGCGCACCACGCCGACGATCCGGATGTCGAGCACCCCCTCCGGCGAGCGCCCGTCGCGCCCGATGCGCGCGCCCAGCGCCCGCGCGCCGAGGCCGAACTTCCGCGCGAACGCCTCGTTCACCACCGCCACCTTCGACGCCCCCGCGCGGTCGGCCGCCGTGAAGTCGCGCCCGCGCAGCATCGGGATCCCCATCGTGCGGAAGAACCCCGGCCCCACCTGCGCCACGCGCACGTTCGCGTCGGTGTCGGGGCCGCGCGCGAACCCCTCGACGCTCACGCTGCCGCCGTTGCTGCTGTTGGTGAGGAAGGGCGTGCTCGACGCGGCGATCCCCTCCACCCCCGGCAGCGCCGAGAGCTCGTCCTCCACGCGGCGCAGCGTCGCGTGGGCGCGCCGCGTCTCGTACCCGCTCAGCGCCGGCAAGAGCGCGAACTGCACCACGCGGTCCGCCTCCATTCCCAGGTCCACGCCGCCGACGTTGCGCAGGCTCTTCACGAACAGCCCCGCGCAGCCGAGCAGCGCCAGCGACATCGCGATCTGCGCCGTCACCATGCCCGCGCGGAAGCGCGTCGCCGCGCGCGCGCCGCCGGGGATCTGCCCCGCCCCCGCGCGGATCGCCGTGATCAGGTCGGCGCGCGTCGCGTGCAGCGCCGGGAAGAGGCCGAACACGAGCCCCGTCCCGACCGACACGGCCCCCGCGAACAGGAGCACCGACGGGCGCAGCTCGAGCGACAGCGAGATCCCGAACCCGACCGCCGCGTCGGGGATGAACGACGCGATCAGCCGCAGCAGCCCCTGCGCGACCAGCAGGCTGGCCGCGCCGCCGACCACCGCCAGCACGGCCGACTCGCCGAGCAGCTGCAGCACCAGCCGCCGCCGCCCGGCGCCGAGCGACATCCGCACCGCGATTTCGGCGGCGCGTCCGGCGCCGCGCACCAGCAGCAGATTCGCGATGTTGGCGCAGGCGATCAGCACGACCAGCCCCGTGATCCCGAACAGCAGCAGCGCCGGCAGCCGCGTCGACCCGCGCAGCGTGCTCTGGCCGCGGCGCCCGTCCGCCACCTCGACCGCGCGGTCGAGGAACGCCGCCCGCGTGCGCGCCGAGATGCCGGGGTACAGCGCCAGCTCGACGTCGCGCAGGATCGGGCGCATCGCCGCGGTCAGCTCGGCGCGCGCCGCGGCGGCGGTCGCCCCGTCCCGCAGCCGCCCGAACGCGTACACCCAGTGCTGCTCGCGGTCGCGCAGCGTCTCGGGCCCGCCCATGAACGGGTCCACCGTCCCCGCCTCGAGGATCGGCACCCACACCACCGCGCGCATGCCGAGCGTCGTCCCGTCGAACCCGCGCGGCGCGACGCCCACCAGCTCCAGCGCGCGCCCGTTCACCAGCAGCCGCCTCCCCACCGCCGCCGGGTCGGCGCCGAGGTGCGTGGTCCAGTAGGCGTGGCTCACCACCGCCACCGCGTGCGCCCCCTCGGCGACGTCGTCCTGCGGGCCGAGCAGCCGCCCCGCCGCCGGCGCCAGGCCGAGCGTGCGGAAGTACTCGCCGGTGACGAACACGCCGTCCGCCTGCAGCGCCGCCCCCTCCGCCGGCGCCACGCTGGCGAGGAAGATCCGGTGCGCCGCCAGCGACGCCAGCGCGCCGCGCCGCGCCGACAGGTCGCGGAACATCGGGAGGCTCAGCACCTCGTCGCAGGTGCCCGACTGGTTGCACTGGTCGTTGCCGAGGATCGGCGCGGTGGTGGTGACGTTCACCAGCCGCTCCGCCGCCGGCACCGGCAGCGGGCGCAGGAGCAGCTCCTCGAACACCGAGTACGCGGCCGCGTTGGCGCCCACGCCGAGCGCGACGCACAGCACCGCGACCGCGGCGAACCCCGGCGCGCGCCGCAGTCCGCGCAGCGCCAGCCGCACGTCCTGCGCGAGCGACTCGAGCCGGTCGCGCAGCCGCAGCCGCGTCTCGCGACGCCGCGCCGAGCCGTGCAGCCGCCCGCGCGCCTCGTCCATCGGCCCGAAGCGCCGCTCCGCCTCGGCGCGCGCCGCGTCGGGGCTCAGCCCCTCGCGCCGGAGCTGCTCGGCGCGCAGCTGCAGGTGCAGGCGGATCTCCTCGTCGGCGTCGGCGGCCGCCGCGTCGGGGCGGCGCAGGGCGAGGCGGACCAGGCGGCGGATGCCGGGGCGGATCTCGTGCGACGACATGCGCGCCTCCTCAGGCCGGCCCGGCGGCCGCGGTGAGAATGTCGGTGACCGTGGCCGCGTAGCGCACCCACTGGTCGGTGCCGGCCGCGAGGTGCGCGCGCCCGGCGTCGGTGAGGCGGTAGTAGCGCGCCCGCTGGTTGTTGGCCGTGACCCCCCAGTCGGCGGCCGCCAGCCCGCGCGCCTCCAGCCGGTGGAGCGCCTGATAGAGCGCGCTGTCCTGCACGCCCAGCGTCCCGCCCGAGCGCGCCTCCAGCCACTGCGTGATCTCGAAGCCGTGCATCGGCGTCCACGAGAGCGCCTTCAGGACCAGCATGTCGAGGGTCCCCTTCACCAGGGGGAGTGCGTCGGCCACAGGGTCTCCAGAGTGAGAGTACAGATTCTGAGATCCTGTACGATGCCCTGCCGCCGCCGGTTTCGCGCCCGCCAAACGCACTCTTGACGAGAGCGGAGTTCTGCTGAAATATCAGCACGGCTGATTTTTCAGCACATCCCGCACACCGCCGCCCGTGACGCCGCCCCCCGAGCCCACCGACCTCTCCCGCCGCGAGCGGCAGGTGATGGACATCCTGCACCGCCGCGGCGAGGCCACGGTCGCCGAGATCATGGCCGACCTCCCCGACCCGCCCACCTACTCGGCGGTGCGCTCGGTGCTGCGCATCCTCGGCGAGAAGGGGGCGATCCGCCACCGCGACGACGGGCCGCGCTACGTCTACTTCCCCGCACAGCCCGCCGAGTCGGCGCAGGAGCGCGCGCTCGCCCACGTGGTGAGCACCTACTTCGGCGGCGCGCCCGAGCAGGCGGTGACCGCGCTCCTGCGCATGTCGGACGTCGACCTCGGCGACGACGAGGTGGCCCGCCTGCGCGACGCGATCCGGCGCGCCCGCGCCGACGGGAGGTAGCGCGATGCCCACGCCTCTCCTCCCGCTGGTGCTCGCGAAGGCGACGCTGGTGCTGGTGGCGGCGCTGGCCGCGGCGCGCCTGCTGCAGCGCGCCTCCGCCGGCACGCGCCACGTCGTCTGGCTGGTCACGCTCGGCGCGCTGCTGCTCGTGGTCCCCGCGCTCGCCGCCTGGGCGCCGCTGCGGCTGGCGGTGCTCCCCGCGCTCCCGGTCGTGACCGCGTCGGCGGCCGCGCCCGACGCGACCGCCTTCGACGAAGCGATCACCGACGACGAAGCGGTCGCCGGCGACGCACGCGACGCCGACGCACCCGCGCCGTCGACCCCGGCCGCCGCGCCGCAGCCGGTCGGCGCGTCCGCCGCCGCGGCCTGGCGCCCCGCGCTCGCGCCGGCGCTGCTCGCACTCTGGGCCGCGGTCGCGCTGGCGATCGGCGGCGCGCTCGCGCGGGCGTGGCTCGCGGTGCGCCGCATCCTGCGCCGCGCGCGCCCGCTCGACGGGCACGACTGGCTCGTCCCGCTCTACGAGGTCGCCGACCGGCTGGGGCTCGACGAGGCGCCGCGGCTCGTGCGCAGCGAGGACGCGCGCATGCCCTTCGCCTGCGGCGTCGCGCGCCCGACGATCGTGCTCCCCGCCGAGAGCGACGGGTGGACGCTCGACCGCCGGCGCGCGGTGCTGCTGCACGAGCTGGCGCACGTGCGGCGGCGCGACCTCGTCGGGCACACGCTGGCGCGCGTGGCGTGCACCGTGTGGTGGTTCCACCCACTCGTCTGGACCGCCGCCAGGCGGCTGCGCGCCGAGAGCGAGCGGGCGTGCGACGACCTGGCGCTGGCGTGCGGGGCGCGCCCCGCCGACTACGCCGAGCACCTGCTGGACATCGTCACCTCGGTGCGCGGCGACGCGACGCCGATCACCGCGCTCGCCATGGCGCGCCGCACCGAATTCGAGGGGCGCATGCTCGACATCCTGGACCCCGAGCGCCCGCGCGCGGCGCCGAGCCGCCGCCAGACCGCCGCACTCACGGGCGCGCTGGCGCTCGTCACCGTCGTCGTCAGCGCCGCCGCGCCGGCGCCGCGCGCCGCCGCCCCCGCCGCGTCCGCACCCCCGAGCGAAGCCGCCGCTCCCACACCGCCGCCGTCGGTGGCCGTCGCTCCGCGATCGAACGCCCCCGACGCCGCGCCGCCGTCGCCGGAGCGCGCGTCGCCGGAGTTCGCATCGTCCGCTCTGGCGCTGCCGTCGCACGACGAGACGGACGGCCCCTGGAAGCCGAACAAGGCCGACAAGGACAAAGCCGACAAGGACAAGTCGGACGAGGTCAAACCGGACAAGGACAAGTCCGACAAGCCCAAGGTCAGCGCGGGCGGCTACGCGGTCAGCGTGGACGCGACGACCGAGACCAACGTCCTCATGCGCGAGACCAACGTCGTCACGCGGATGCTCGCGCGCGGCGGGCAGCCGCCGCGCGCCGACGAGCGGGCGACGCTGCTGGCGCGCGTGCTGCGCACCGACACCAGCGCCTCGCTGCGCCGCGTGGCCGCCTGGGGGCTGGCCGAGTACGCCGACCAGTCGGCGGCCGCGGAGGCGCTCGCCGAGGCGCTGCGGCGCGACGGCGACGGCGCGGTGCGCGAGATGGCGGCGTGGGCGCTCGCCGACGCCGACGACGCGGGGCGCGACGCCCTCCTCGCCGCGCTGCGCGACGCCAGCGTGCGCGTGCGCGCCACCGCCGCCTGGGCGCTCGCCGACGCCGGCGACCGCTCGTCGGTCGAGCCGCTGGCCGCCGCCCTCGCCGACACGAGCGCCCGCGTGCGCGCCCGCGCCGCCTGGGCGATCGGCAACCTCGAGCCGCGCGCCGCGCCGCGCGCGCTGGTGGCGCTGCTGCAGGACCGCGAGCCGTCGGTGCGGCGGGTCGCCGCGTGGGCGCTCTACGAGATCGAGGACCCGACGGCCGCCACGGCGCTGCAGGTCGCGCTGCGCGGCGAGAGTGACAAGGAGCTCCAGGTCGCGTACATCCGCGCGCTCGGGGCGATGGGCGAGCGCTCGGTCGACGCGCTGCGCGGGCTGCTCGAGTCGTCCGACGCGAACGTACGCGCGGTCGCGGTGCGCGCGCTCGCCGGCGGCAACGCGGCGGGCCCGTGGCCGTGGCCCTGGCCCGACCCGCGCCCGCATCCCTGAGCCGACGCCGCGGGCGCCCGGGCGCGGGCGCCCCGCTCTTTCCCCCGCAGTGCTGATTTTTCAACCATCACGGCGCGCCGCAGAGCGCGTCGGTCGGAGGGAGCCCCAATGATCCGCCTGCTCGGCGCCACGGTCGCCGCCCTGTCCGTCTACCTCCCCTGGACCGTGGCCGAGGAGGAGCACCCGCGCCGCCAGCCCCCCGCCGCCGTCGCGCAGGACGTGCGCGCGCTGCTGACCGCCGCGCGCGGCGCCCCGCCCGTGCTGTGCGCGCTCGCCGCGCGCTCGGTGCGCAACTTCGGCTGGGGGGAGCGCGCCGACGCCCCCGCCACGCCGCTCGGCGACGCGCGCCCCGACCTCGACGCCGACCTGTCGCGCCTCCCGGCGGCCGAGGTCGAGCAGCTGCTCGCCGGGCTGGCGGCGGACGACGCCTGCGTGCGCGAGCTGTCGGCGCGCCTGCTCGGCGCGCAGCGCGGCGAGGCCGTGGCCGCGCCACTCGCGCAGCGCCTCGGCGCCGGCGACGCGGCGCTGCGCGCGGCGTCCGCGTTCGCGCTCGGCCTGGCGCACCCGCGCGCCGCCGTCGACCCGCTGGTGCGCGGGCTGCGCGACGCCGCGCCCGAGGTGCGCGCCAACGCCGCCTGGGCCCTCGGCCGCGTCGACGACGGGCGCGCGCTGGCGCCGCTGCTGGCCGCGGCGCGCGACCCGCAGCCGCTCGTGCGCGCGGCGGCCGTCGTCGCCGTCGGGCAGCTCGACTCCGCGAGCGCGGTGGCCACGCTGACCGGCGTGCTGCGGCGCGACGAGGCGGCGTCGGTGCGGCGCGTCGCCGCGTGGGCGCTCGCGCAGCTCGACGCCGACGAGGCGGCGGGCGCGCTCGCCGAAACGCTGGACGGCGACGCCGACCCGCGCGTGCGCGAGATGGCCGCGTGGGCGCTGGGCGAGTTGGACGGGCGCGCGGGCTCCGCGGCGCTGACGCGCGCGCTGCGCGACGACCAGTCGGACGCCGTGCGCGAGACCGCGGCCTGGGCGCTCGGTGAGACCAACGACCGCAACGCCACGATCCCGCTCGGCACCGCCGCCGCCGGCGACCGCAGCGCGCGGGTGCGCGGCACGGCGGCGTGGGCGCTGGGGCAGCTCGGCGGACGCGCGGCGCCGGCGGGGCTCCTGCGCGCGCTGCGCGACAGCAGCGAGGAGGTGCGTCTGAGGGCGGCGTGGGCGCTCGGCCAGATCGGCGACCCCGCCGCCGAGGCCCCGCTGCGCGACGCGCTCGAGCGCGAGACGGGGGGCGCGCGCACGCGCCGCGCGCTGGTGCGCGCGTACATGAAGTCGGGGGGACGCTCGGAGCGGGCGCTGACGACGCTCCTCGCCTCCGGCGATCCGCAGGTGCGCGAGGCCGCGGTGCGCGGGCTGGCGGGGCGCGACGCGTTCGACCCGTGGCCGTGGCCGCAGCCGAGGCCGCGGCCGTTCCCTTGAGCGGCGCCGGCCCTGTAGACCTGGGAAGACCAAGAAGAGCAGGAGGGGATGAAAATCTGAGAACGGCTCGGAAACGGCGGGGAGAGCTGACAGCTCTCGGCTCCTCCGCGCCCTGTCAGAGTCGTTCTCAGATTTTCATCCCCTCCTGCTCTTCAGTTGATCTTCACAGCGCCCAGCGGTAGCCGATCTTCCAGACCGTCGCCAGGTGGCGCGGCGCGCCGGGGTCGGGCTCGAGCTTGCGCCGCAGCTCGGCGACGTGCGTGTCCACCGTGCGGCTGGTGACCGATCGATCGTACCCCCACACCTCGCGCAGCAGCTCGTGGCGCGAGGCGACGCGCCCCTGGCGCGCGAGGAGCGCCAACAACAGGTCGAAGGCCTTGGGCGTGAGCGCGACCTCGCGCCCGTCGCGCCACACGAGCCGCGCCTCGGGATCCACCTCGACGGCGCCCGCGCGGATCGCGCGGCGCGGCCGCGGCGGGACGGGCGCGGCGCGCGCGCCGGCGCCCGGGGCCGCGCGCCGCAGCAGCGCCTCGATGCGCACCAGCAGCTCCATGACGCCGAACGGCTTGGTGAGGTAGTCGTCGGCGCCGGCGCGGAAGCCGCGCACCTTGTCGACCTCCTCGCCGCGCGCCGTCAGGATCAGCACCGGCATGTCGTGCCCCGCCCCGCGCAGCCGGGCGAGCACCTCGTAGCCGTCCATGTCGGGGAGCATGAGGTCGAGCAGCACGACGTCGGGCGGGCGCGCGGCGGCGGCTCGCAGCGCGTCGGCGCCGGTGTGCGCGACCGCGGCGGCGTGCCCCTCCACCTCGAGGTTCGCCTGCAGCCCGAGCGCGAGGTCGCGCCCGTCCTCGACGATCAGGACGCGCCCGCGCGGCGCCGCACTCACCGGAGGGCCGGCTCCCGCTCGGCGGTCCCGGCCGCGGCGCGCGCGGCGGGTGTGGCCGCCCCGCCGGCCGCCGCCGGGAAGGCGCACACGACACGCGTGCCGCACGCCGCCGCGGCGCGCGCGTCCTCGATCCACACGCGCCCGCCCGCGCCGCACACGACGTCGCGCACCACCGCGAGCCCGATCCCGGTACCTGTCACGTGCGGCGCGCCCGGGCGGTCGAGGCGCGTGAACGGCTCGAAGGCGCGCTCGCGGTCCGCCGACGCGATTCCCGGCCCCTCGTCCTCGACGGCGAGGCGCGCCTCCCCGCCCTCGCACCAGACGCGCACGACCACGCGCTGCCCGCGGGGCCCGTACTTCACCGCGTTGTCGAGCAGGTTGAAGAGCAGCTGCCGCACCGCCCCCGCGGGGACGCGGGCCAGCGCCCCGTCCGCAATTGCCGCCTCGACCGCGACCTCCTCGGCTTCGGCGAGTGGGGTGAAGGCGGCGACCGCGTCGCGCGCGTCGGCGCCGACGTCGCGCGGCGCCGGCGCGTCGTCCGGCGCGGGGGCGCGGCGCGCGTAGTCGGCGCGGGCGAAGCGGAGCACGCTCTCGACCATCAGCGTCAGCCGGCGCGTCTCGCGGTGGATCGCGCCCGCGAAGTGGCGCCGCTCGGCCGGCGAGCGCTCGCGCCCGAGCGCCAGCGTCTCGCTGAACATCGCGATGTGCGCCAGCGGCGTGCGCAGCTCGTGCGAGACGTCGGCCACGAAGCGGGTGCGCAGCCGCTCCAGCTCGCGCCCGCGCCGCAGCTGCGCCAGCGCGACGCCGGCCAGCCCGACGGCCAGCGCGAGCACGGCCAGCAGGAGCGGGAGCCGCGACGCCGGCGCGCGCGCCGCCAGCAGCGCCGACGCCACCGCCGGCGCGAGCGCCACGCGCACCACCAGGCCCCCGGTCGCGGGCGGCAGCGTCTCGGCGGCGGCGTGCGCGGAGGCGCCCCCCGCCCCGCGCGCGTAGGCCGGCGCGCCGTCGGGGAAGGCGACCGCCACGTGCACCGCGCGCTCGGTCGGCACCGCGCCGACGAGCGACGGCGGGAGCACGGGGCCGAGCGCCAGGATGTCGTCGAGGTCTTCGGTCAGGCGCGCGCCGAGCGTCCCGACGACCCCGTAGACGGCGCGCGGCCGCCCCGCGGAGTCGTGGATCGCCGCGTACGCGACGCCGACGCGCACGCCGCCGAGCGTATCGAAGCGCAACGCGGCGCGCGCGTCCCGCGGCGCGTCGGCGGGCGGCGCGGTCGCGGTCAGCGCCGGCGCGAGCCGCGCGACGAGGCGCGCCGCCGCGGCGTCGGACCCGCTCGTCGCCAGCGCGCCGCCCGGCACGGCGATGCGGAAGGCGAGCCGCGTGTCGCGCCCGAAGCCGCACGTGGCGCCCGTGGTGTCCGGGTCGAGCACCGACGGCGGGGGGAGCGGCGCCGCCGCGCCGAGCCGCGCGTCGTATGCGCGGAAGGTGCTGCTGCGCGCCAGGCAGCCGAGGTGCTCCTCGGCGCGGCGGCCGATCTGCCAGGCGGCGAAGCCGGCGTACTCGCGCAGCGCGCGCACCGCCGCCGCGCCGCGCGCCCGGTCGGCGGCGTGCACGCGCGCCGCCAGCGCGCCGGCGAGCGCGACGAGCAGCACGAGCGCGGCGGGGACGGTCGCCGGCCCGCCGAGGCGGCGGGCGAGGCGGCGACGCGCGTCGGCGAAGGGCGACCTCGGAGGCATCACTCCTCGCATGCTACGAGCGCGGCGGACCGCCGGAAGGGGAGTCTGTGAGAGAAGTGTGCGGGATCCGCGCCGCCGGCACGCGCCACGCCCTCACGCTTTCGGCACCGTTCGCTCATCGCCGACGCCGCGCGGCGCGCGACCGTTCGGGACGTCCTCCAGCAGGCGTCCCGAACCCCAATCGTCGCATGCCACTGCAAGCGCAGCCCGCCGCGCCCATGACCGTCGAGCAGGCGACCGCCGTGCGCGGCTTCGCCGACCGCGTGCCGATCGCGCTTTCCCCCGACGGGCGGCTGGTCGCCTTCACCGTGAACGACCCGGCGCGGCGCGCGGCGGCGGGCGCCGCGTCGCGCGTGCGCTACTTCGGCCCCACCGGTGCGCAGGGGGACCGGTTGGCGGGCGAGGTCCTGCTCGCCGACGTGCGCGACGGCACCACGCGCCCGATCGCGCCCGGCGCGGGCGCGAGTTGGGGCCCGGCGTGGTCGCCCGACGGACGCCGGCTGGCGTTCTACTCCGACCGCGACGGCCGCGCGCGCCTCTGGGTGTGGGAGCGCGAGACCGGCGCGCTGCGCCGCGTGTCCGACGCCGTGGTGCGCCCGTTCTTCGGCTTCGAGTCCCCGCGCTGGTCGCCCGACGGCCGCCGGCTGCTGGTCAAACTTCTCCCCGAGGGGATGACGCTCGCCGACGCGGCGCGCCTCCTCCCCGCCACCAGCGACGCGCCGCCGCCGGCGCCGCCGCCCGCCGACGCGGTCACCGCGCGCGTGCACGCGTGGCCGGCGCCCGCGGACGCGCGCGCGGGTGCGTCCGCGGGTGCCGTCGTCGTCGACTCGGCGCGCTCGTTCATGAACGCGGCGCTGGCCGACCTGGCGTCGGTCGACGTGGCGACCGGGCGCGTGCACCGGCTGCTGCGCCGCGCCCGCCCGATGGCGTACCGCTTCTCCCCAGACGGGACGCGCGCTCTGGTGACGCTGCGCCACCCGTACGACGCGCGCGGGCAGTTCGTGTGGGGGCTGTACGCGCTCGCGGTGCTCGACACCGCGGGGCGCGAGCGCGTCCGCCTCCCGCCCGCGGCGCAGGAGTACGGCCTCGCCGCGAGCTGGTCCCCCGACGGGCGGCGCCTGGCGTACGGCGCCGGCGACTCGCTGCGCGTGGTCGCGGGGGACGACGGGCGCGAGGTCGCGCGGCTCGGGCTCCGCGGCGGCGGGCTGGCGCGCGAGTACCGTGCGCCGCTCTGGCTCGGCGCCGACACGCTCGCCGCGCTCGCGCGCGACACGCTCTGGCGCCTGCCCGTGCGCGGCGGCGCCCCGCTCCCGGTCGCCGGCCCGCGCGGGTGGCAACTGCTCGACGTGCTCGCCCCGGCCGACGCCGAGCGCCTGCCGGCGCACGACGGCGCCGTCCTCCTGCTGGCGCGCGAGCGCGCGACCAAGCGCGTGGCCGTGCTGCGCCTCGACCTGCACGGCGGCGGCGGCACGCCGCGCTTCGCGCTCGACGCGGCCTTCGCGGGCGACCCGCCGTACTCGCTCGACCGCTCGCGCGACGGGCGCACCGTCGTCTTCGGCGCCGAGTCGGCCGACCGCCCCGACGAATTGTGGGTGGCCGACGGGGACGTCACGCGCCCGCGGCGGCTGACCAACCTCAACCCCGACGTCGCGCGCCTCGCGCTCGGCCGCTCGCAGCTCGTGCGGTGGACGACCGCGCGCGGCGACACGCTGCACGGCGCGCTCCTGCTCCCCCCCGGCCACGCGCCGGGGCGACGCCACCCGCTGGTGGTGAAGGTGTACGGCGGCTCGATGCTGTCGACGACCGTGCACCGATTCGGGCTGATGGAGGGCGTCGACAACCTCCAGCTCCTGGCGACGCGCGGCTACGCGGTGCTGCTCCCCGACGCGCCGCTGCGCGCGGGCACGCCGCTCGCCGACCTCGCCGACGCGGTGCTCCCGGGCGTCGACGCGGCGGTGGCGCTCGGCGTCGCCGACCCGGCGCGCGTCGCGCTGATGGGGCACAGCTACGGCGGCTACTCGGTGCTCGCGCTCCTCGTGCAGTCCGACCGCTTCCGCGCCGCCGTCGCCAGCGGCGGCTTCGGCGACCTGTTCGGCCACTACGCGCACCTGCGCGCCGACGGGAGCGCGCCCGCGATCGGGTGGGCGGAGCGCGACCAGGGGCGCATGGCCGCGCACCCGTGGGAGGCGCGCGAGCGCTACCTGGCGAACTCGCCGTTCTTCTTCCTCGACCGCGTGCGCACGCCGCTGCTGCTCGTGCACGGCGGGGCCGACCTCACCGTGCCGGCGCGCGAGGCGGAGCAGGTCTTCGTGGGACTGCGGCGCCTCGGGCGCCCCGTCACGCTCGTCGTGTACGAGGGCGAGGAGCACCACCAGGCCGAGTGGCGCCGCGCCAACGTCGACGACTACTGGCGGCGCGTGTTCGACTGGCTGGCGACGCACCTCGGCGGGCCCGTTTCTTCGGCTCGGCAAGACCAAGAAGAGCAGGGGGGGATGAAAATCTGAGAACTGCTTTGAAAGGGTGCGGAGGAGCTCCAGGCTCTCAGCTCTCCCCGCGGTTTCAGATGCAGTTCTCAGATTTTCATCCCCCCCTGCTTTTCAGTAGATCTTACCCGGCAACTCAGCGCACGATCACCCGCCGGATCCGCGCCCCCTCCTGCACCCGATCCACCACGTCCATCCCGCTCACCACCTCGGCGAACACCGTGTAGTCGTGGTCGAGGCGCACGTTGTCGACGGTGTTGACGTAGAGCTGCCCGTCCCCCGTGTCGCGCCCGCGCGTCGAGACGCCGACGGTGCCGCGGCGGTTCTCGAGCCCGACCTCGTCGCGCGTGAACGGGCCGTCCCCCTCGTACTCGTTGGCGTACGGGCTCCCCCCCTGCACCACGAAGAACGGCGCGACGCGGTGGAAGGTCAACCCGTCGAAGTAGCCGGCGCGCGCCAGCCGCGCGAAGCGCCAGCTGTTGGTCGGCGCGTCCATGGGGAAGAGGCGCAGCTCGACGCGCCCGCCGTCGGCCATCACGACCGTCGCGCCGCGCAGCGCGCGCAGCTGCGCGACCGTCGGCACGGAGCGCGGCGGCAGCGGCTGCGGCGCCGCCGGGACGCCGGCCAGCGCGGCGGCGCGCTCGGCGACCGCGGGGTCGAAGTCGCGGGCGTAGCGCGCCGGGACCGCGGCGCCGAGCGCCTCGACGAGGGCCAGGCGCGCGTCGCGCGAGGTCTCGCGGCGGCGCGCGCTCACGCGATCGAGCGCCGCCGCGAGCGCCGCCGTGTCCCCCGCGCCGCGCAGCGCCGCCGCGGCCGACATCAGCACCTGCGCGGCGTCGCGGCGGAGCGCGGCCGCGTAGGTCGCGACGTCGGCGCGCCCCGCCACCGCCGTCAGCCCGTCGATCGCCTCGCTGGCCACGTTCGCGTCCGGGTCGCGCGCCAGGCGGCGGAGCGTGGTCGTGTCGGCGAGCCGGCGCGCGGCGCGCGCGGCCCACGTGCGCGCGAACGGGTCGGCGGCGCGCGTCGCGCCCGCCAGCCGCACGCGCGCGCGCTCGGGCGCGGCGCCCGCCAGCGCGGCCAGCGCGCGCGCGCCCGCCGCCGACGGCGCCCCCGCGGCGCGCTCGAGCGCCGCGACCGCGTCGGCGTCCCCGCCGCAGCGCGCCAGCGCGTCGACGGCGGCGAGCGCCACGTGCGCGTTCGTGTCGCGCGTCGCCGCCGTGAGCGCGGGGCACCCGGCCAGCGCCACCGCGCGGTAGCGCACCGCCGGCGCCGGGTCGCCGATCGACGCCGCCGTCGCGACCAGCGCCCGCACGTCGCCGCTCGAATCGCGGCGCAGCGCCGCCGAGTCCTCCGCCGTCGCGCCGCCAACCGCCAGCCGCGCCGCCGCGGCGGTCGCGCGCACGTCGTCGGAAAGCGACGCGGTCGTCGCGACTTCCTGCAGCCGCCGCCCCACGTCCGCGGGAATTCGCCCGCGCGCGGCGCGCTGGCGGGCGAGGAAGAAGAGCCCGCGCACCGCGCCCCGCAGCGGCAGCTGCTCGGCCAGCGCGGCCGCCGTGGCGGCCGCGTCCCCCGAGTCGGCGCGCACCCGCCCCGCGCTCTCGGCGAGCTGTCCGCGCACCGCGCTGTCGCGCTCGACCGCGAGTACGGCGAAGAGGGCGGCGCGGGCGCGCGGCGCGCCCTCCCCGCGCGCCACCGCCTGCGCCACCGCGTCGGCGGCGGCGCGTCGCACGCCGGCGTCGTCGTCGTGCAGCGCGCGCACCAGGTCGTCGAGCAGCGCCGGCTGCTCCAGCCGCCCCATCCCGCGCACCGCGAAGCGCCGCCGCTCGGCGTCGGGGGCCGCGGCGCCGGCGCGCAGCACCGCGAGGTCGGCCGCCGTGCGCCCGCGCGCGTCCTCGGCGCGGATCAGCTGGTCCAGCGTCGGGGGCGTCGGCGGCTGCGCGCCGAGGGGGGCGGCGAGGAGAGCGGCGAGGGCACGGAGGAGCGGTCGCATGGCGGGGGGTTGGGGGCGTGGCGAATCAGAAGCCCCCGCGCTGCCGAACGCAACCGCGCCGCGCGCCTTCAGTCCGCGCGGAAGTAGGCCCGGATCACCTCCGCCCCCGCCCACTCGCGCACGCGCGCGAAGTCCGGTTCGCCGTCGTCGCGGCGCGCCAGCGCGTCGAGCGCCAGCAGCAGCGACGCCACCGACGCCCCCTCCGCGCGTGCCCGGCGGGCGTAGGCGCGCAGGGCGGCCGCCAGCGGCTCGCCGCGCGGCTCGCCGCTGCGGCGCGCCTCGCGCCAGGCGAGGCGCACGGAAGCGAGGCCGGGCGGTACGGGCTGGCTGGCGTCACGAACGTCGGCGTCGGCGGACATCGAGTTGGAGAGGGTGGGGCTGACGTCATTACACGTGCGGTCTCTCGCGCGGCGTCCCGTCCTCCACCCCTCCCCCGCCCGGCAACGCACGGCCGCGACCCGGCTGCACGACGTGTACCGGGACGCGCGCGCTCCCGCGGGGTGTCCGGCGCGTCCAGATTGCTCCCCCATGCCCCACCCGCGCCGCGTCCGCGCGTGAGGATCGTCGGCGGCCGCTTCGCCGGCCGGGACCTCGCGTCGCCGAAGGACTTCCGCGTCCGCCCCACCGCCGAGCACGTGCGCGCCGCGCTGCTCGACCTGCTCGAGCCCGAGCTGCCGGGGGCGCGCGTGCTCGACCTGTTCGCCGGCACCGGCGCGCTCGGGCTCGAGGCACTCTCGCGCGGGGCGGCGCGCGCCGACTTCGTCGAGACCCGCCCGGCCTCGCTGTCCGCGCTGCGCGCCAACGTCGCGCGGCTGCGCGTGCGCGACCGCACGCGGGTGCTGGCCGAGGACGCGCTCCCCTTCGCGCAGGCGCTCCCCGCCGACGTTTACGACGTCGCCTTCGTCGACCCGCCGTACCAGTCGCGCATGCTCGACCGCGTGCTCGACGCGTGGCTGGCGCGCCCCTTCTCCCGCGTGCTCGCCGCCGAACACGCGCGCACGCACGTCGTCCCGCCGGGCGCGCGGTGGCGGGCCTTCGACGACACCGTGGTCACCCTCTACACGCGCTGACGCGACCGACACCGGCCGACGCCGGGCGCGTCGGTCACACACGGCACCATTCCTGCCCACCCGGGCCTGCTGCGCGCGGCGCCACCCCGGCACCGACGCGGACTCGTGGCGTGCCGAAGAGGACGGACGTCCACCGGCCGGCGCGCGCGTCGAGTCGTTCGCAGCATCCGCCGTCCAGGCGGCGGCGTAGTACGGCAGCAAGGGGGCCCCGCGACTCCGCGTGGGGCACAGGAGGCCCGCCGGCCGGCGGACGGGCCCTCGCACCCTGGCGTAGGGCCGGGCTGGGAAAGGGGACAGACCATCATGGATGAGACGTACGAGCGGTCCACGCGCGCCGACGCGCCGCCGACGGCGGCCCGCAGCCGCCGCGACTTCCTGCGCGCCGCCGGGCTGGGCGGCGTCACCCTGGCCGCCGGCGCGCTGGCCGCCTGCACCGACGAGGGCGCCGGCTCGTCGCTCGCGCCGGGCGGCGCCGACCTCGCGGTCGTCAGCGGCAACAACGTCACGCTCGACTTCCGCACCGACGTCGACGTCGTCAACTACGCCTACGCGCTCGAGCAGCTCGAGGCGGCGTTCTACACCCAGGTGGTGGCGACGCCGAACTTCGAGTTCCGCTTCTCCCCCACCGAGCAGTCGATCCTGCGCGACCTGCGCGACCACGAGATCGCGCACCGCGAGTTCCTCCGCGCCGCGCTCGGCTCGGCCGCGATCCCCGACCTCTCGGTCAACTTCTCGAGCATCAACTTCACGAACCGCGACTCGGTGCTGGCGACCGCGCAGACCTTCGAGGACCTGGGCGTGGGCGCCTACAACGGCGCCGGCCAGTACCTGCTGAACGAGGACCTGCTCACCATCGCCGGCAAGATCGTCTCCGTCGAGGCGCGCCACGCCTCGGTCATCCGGGCGATCCGCAACAACAACATCACGACGGCCTTCGCGCCGAACGCGTTCGACCCGGCCATGACGCCGGCCCAGGTCCTGGCGGCGGCGCGGCCGTTCGTCGTGCAGAACATCACCGTCGTCAACGCCTGAGCGCGAGGAACCCATGGACCAGAACCAGCCGATCCTCTCCGCGCTCGCCGCGAGCGACCCCGAGCTCGTCGACCGCATCGTCGCGCCGGTGACGCGCCGCGCCGCGCTCAAGGGCGGCGCCGCCGCCACCGCCGGCCTCGGCGCCGCGCTCCGCACCGCCTCCGCCCCGCTGGCCCTCGCCGCGATGGCGCGCGACGCCTTCGGGCAGACCGGCGGCCTGCCGGCGGCCGTCGTCACGGTCTTCAACTTCGCCCTCACGCTCGAGGAGCTCGAGTACGAGTTCTACGTGCGGGCGGTCAACTCGGGGATCATCCCCGGCGCCGAGCTCTCGATCTTCACCACCATCCGCGACCACGAGCTGGCGCACGTCGAGTTCCTCCGCCGCGCGCTCGGCGCCTCGGCGATCGCCAAGCCGACCTTCGACTTCACGGCGGGCAACGGCTCGGGACGCGGCCCCTACGCCGACGTCTTCAGCAACTACAACACGCTGAAGGCCGTCGCGCAGGCGTTCGAGGACACGGGCGTGCGCGCCTACAAGGGGCAGGCGGCGGCGCTGCGCCCCTTCCGCGGCCCCGACGGCAACAACTTCGCGCTCCGGGCGGCGCTCCAGGTGCACTCGGTCGAGGCGCGCCACGCGGCGCAGATCCGCCGGCTCCGCGGGGCGTTCAACGAGGCCGACCTGTACAAGGGGTGGATCACGGGCAACCAGACGGACATCCCGGGCACGGCCGCCGTCTACGCGGGCGAGGACAACACGACGCACGCCGGCGTCAACGTCGTCAACCTCGTCGGCCGGGTCGCGCCGGCGATCGTGATCGACCGCGACGCGATCACCGAGGCGTGGGACGAGCCGCTCACGACGGCGCAGGTGCTGGCGATCGTCGACCCGTTCATCGTCTGACGAACGCGGCGGGCGGGCGAGCGGCCGGGCGGCACCCACGGGTGTTGCCCGGCCGCGTAGCTTTCCGCCCATGAGTGATACCACGAGCCACACCGCCTTCCTCGGAACGGGGCTGCTCGGCGGCGCCCTCGTCGAGGCCGCGGCCGCGCGCGGCGACGCGATCACGGTCTGGAACCGCACGGCCGACAAGGCGCGCGCCCTCGAACGCTTCGGCGTGCGCGTCGCCGACACGCCGGCCGACGCGGCGCGCGGCGCCGCGCGCGTGCACCTCGTCCTGAAGGACGACGCCGTCGTCGAAGAGGTGGTCGCCGCGCTGCGCCCCGGGCTCGCGCCCGACGCGGTGGTCGTCGACCACACGACGACGCAGCCCGCCGCCACCGCCGAGCGCGCGCGGCGGCTCAACGCGGAGGGGGTGCGCTACCTCCACTGCCCCGTCTTCATCGGCCCCGCCGCGGCGCGCGCCGGGCAGGGCACGATCCTCGCCGCCGGCCCGCAGGCGTCGTTCGACGCCGTGCAGCCGGCGCTCGCCCGCATGGCGCCGAAGGTCGAGTACCTCGGCGAGCGCCCCGACGCGGCGGCGGTGCTCAAGCTGTGCGGGAACGCCTTCATCATCGGGATCGCCGCCCTCGTGGCCGACACGCTGAGCGTCGCCGGCGCCGCCGACGTCCCCGCCGAGGACGCGCTGCGCGTGGTCGGGCTGTTCAACCCCGCCGCCACCATCGCCGGGCGCGGGCGCAACATGGCGGCCCGCGACTACACGCCGAGCTTCGAGCTGGCGATGGCGCGCAAGGACGTGCGCCTCATGCTCGAGACCGCCGGCGACCGCCCGCTGGCCACGCTCCCCGGAATCGCGGCGCGCATGGACGCGCTCATCGCCGCGGGGCGCGGGGGCGACGACCTGGCCGTGCTCGGCGTCGACGCGCTCAGCTGACCGGCGGGCGACCGGCGGACGACCGGCCGGCGACCCGCGGCGCCCGAACGAGCGGAACGCGACTCGCGTAGACCGGGGCGTGGCCCCCACCGCCCCTCCCCGGACCGCCGCGCCGCCGGCGGGACCGCCAGACGCGACGCCCGAGAGCGACGACCCCTGCCCGCTCGCGCCCGTCCTGGCGGCCCGGCTCCGCGCGGCGCGCGACGACCTCACGCGCCGCTGGCTGGAGCGCATCGCGCAGCGCGCCGCCCTCGACCCGAACGAGGTCTTCCCCACCGACGAGCTGCTCGACCACGTCCCGCTCCTGTTCGACGGGATCGCCGACTACATCGAGGACCCGGCGCGCGACGTGGTCGCCGACGCGCCGGTCGTGGGCAAGGCGATGGAGCTCGGCGCGCTGCGACACGCGCAGGGCTTCGGCGAGTACGAGCTGCTGAAGGAGTACGAGATCTTCGGCGGGATCCTGTTCAGCTTCCTCGTCCGCGCCGCCGCCGACCTCGAGGAGCCGTGCGACAAGGGGCAGCTGCTGGTGTGCGCGCACCGCCTCTTCCGCGCGGTCGCGCTCATCCAGCAGGCGAGCGTGATGCACTTCCTCCAGCTGGCCCGCGAGCAGGTCACCGAGCGCGAGGACCGGCTGCGCGCCTTCAACCGCGCGGTCACGCACGAGTTCAAGAACCAGATCGGCGCCGCCCGCGGGGCGGCCGAGCTGCTCGCGCTGCCGGGGCTCGCGGAGCCGGACCGCGGGCGGCTGCTGGCGGTGGTGGACCGCAACGTCGGCGCGATGGCGCGCTCGCTCGACAACCTGGTCGAGATCTCGCAGATCGACGCGGCGGCGGGCGCGGGCGCGCGGCGGCGCGAGCGCACGGTCCCCCTCTCCAGCGCGGTGCGCGAGGCGGTGCGCCAGCTGCGCGACGCCGCCGCGGCGGCCGGCGTGACGGTGCGCGTCGGCCACCTCCCCGCCGCGCCGGTGAGCGCCGCGCCGCTGGAGCTGGCGGTCGCGAACTTCGTCTCGAACGCGATCAAGTACCGCGACCCCGCCGCCGACGCGCCCTGGGTGGAGGTGCGCGCCTGGACGGCCTACGCCCCGGGGCCGGGCCCCTCGCCCGACTCGGGGCAGGCCGCCGGGCGCGCCGAGGTGGTGGTGCAGGTGGCCGACAACGGGCTGGGCGTCCCCGAGGAGCGCCGCGCGCACCTCTTCCGCCGCGGCTTCCGCGCGCACACCGACACGGTGACGGAGGTCGAGGGGACGGGACTCGGCCTGAGCATCGTGAAGGACGCGGCCGACGCGGTCGGCGGACGCGTGTGGGCCGAGTTCCCCGCGCACGGCGGCTCGTGCTTCGCGCTCGCGCTCCCCGCGCGGCGGACGGACGACGCGGGGCGGCCGGGCGCCGACGGCGCGTAGCGGCGGGCGCGCGGCACCGGCGATACGTTGTGCGGGTACGACCGAGGCCCCGCACCCGAGGAGACCGATGACGCGCCCACTGTCTGCCCGCACCGCGCTGCTCGCGGCCGTCGTCGCGGCCGCCTGCCGTTCGGCGGGCGGCGCGGGGCCCGCGCCGGAGCCCACGCCGGCCGTCACTCCTGCCCCCGCGTCCGCGTCCGCGCCGGCCGCCCGACCCGCCGCGTCGCCGGCGGCGGCGGACGTCGCGTTCATGCGCGCGATGATCGGACACCACGCGCAGGCGCTCGCGATGACCGCGCTGGTCCCCGAGCGCGCGGCGCGCCCCGAGCTGCGCCCGCTCGCCGAGCGCATCGAGACGACGCAGCGCGACGAGATCGCGCTCATGCGCCGCTGGCTGGAGCGGCGCGGCGTCGCCGCGGAGGAGCACGCGGCGCACGGGACGCACGTCGGCCACGCGATGCCGGGCGACTCGTCCCGGGCCATGCGAGGGATGCTCACCGACGCCGAGCTGCAGCGATTGGCCGCGGCGCGCGGCGCGGCGTTCGACCGGCTCTTCCTCGAGTCCATGATCCGCCACCACGAGGGCGCGCTGGCGATGGTGGCCGACTACTTCCGCACCCCCGGCGCGGGACAGGAGTCGGAGGCCTACCGCCTCGCCTCCGACGTCGACGCCGACCAGCGCGCCGAGATCCGGCGCATGCGCACCCTGCTCGAACCGACCACCACCTCCCGTCCATGAGTTCGCACCCGATCGCGCGGCGTTCCGCCGCCCGCTGGTCCGCCTCCCTCTGCGCCGCGCTCGCGCTGGCCCCCGCCGCCGCGCTGCGCGCGCAGGGCGGCATGCCCGTGACCAAGAGCGTCCCCGCCGCCGACCAGGGCCCCGACCCGCGCGTCGGGCTGCGCGCCGGGTGGATGGACGCCGCGACCGCCATCCGCAACATGGAGCTCGTCTCGGCGACGCCGCGCCCGGCCGGGTGGTTCAACCCGCAGCAGATGGGCGACTTCGGCTTCGCCAACGCCGACCTCGCGTTCCGCGGCCCGTACGCCTTCCAGGGCGGCTACAACGGCGTGCAGGTGTGGGACCTCACCACCCCCGCGCGGCCGACGCTCCGCGCGCAGATCGTCTGCCCCGGCGGGCAGGGGGACGTGTCGGTGCACGGGAACCTGCTCTTCATGAGCGTCGAGGAGACGCGCGGCCGCGTGGACTGCGGCACCGGGGGCGTGAGCGCGCCGGCGAGCCCGGAGCGCTTCCGCGGCGTGCGCATCTTCGACGTCTCGAACCTCGACGCGCCGCGCCAGGTGGCGGCGGTGCAGACCTGCCGCGGCTCGCACACGCACACGCTGGTCACCGACCGGCGCGACACGAGCGTCGTCTTCGTCTACGTCGGCGGCACGAGCCCCGTGCGCCCGGCTGAGGAGCTGGCCGGCTGCTCGGGCGCGCGCCCCCCGGACCCCAACACCTCGCTCTTCCAGATCGAGGTGATCCGCGTCCCGCTGGCGGCGCCGCAGGACGCGCGCGTCGTGAGCACGCCGCGCCTGTTCGCCGACTCGGCGGGGAACCCGGCCGGCCTGTGGCGCGGGGGCGCGCTCGCGCCGGGCGCGCAGGAGACGGCGGAGACCGACCAGTGCCACGACCTCACCGTCTACCCGGAGATCGGGCTCGGCGCCGGCGCCTGCTCGGGGAACGGGCTGCTGCTCGACGTCAGCGACCCGGCCAACCCGAAGCGCATCGACGAGGTGAGCGACCCGAACTTCGCCTACTGGCACTCGGCGACGTTCAGCAACGACGGCCGCAAGGTGCTGTTCACCGACGAGTGGGGGGGCGGCGTGGCGCCGCGCTGCCAGTCGACCGACAAGGCGGAGTGGGGCGCGAACGCGATGTTCAGCATCGTGAACCGCGAGCTGCAGCCGCAGGGCTACTACAAGCTGCCGGCGGCGCAGACGGCGACCGAGAACTGCGTGGCGCACAACGGCTCGCTGGTCCCGGTGCCGGGGCGCGACATCATGGTCCAGGCCTGGTACCAGGGCGGGATCTCGGTGTTCGACTGGACGGACCCGAAGAACCCGCGCGAGATCGCCTTCTTCGACCGCGGCCCGATGGACGCGCAGCAGCCGCAGCTCGGCGGGCACTGGTCGGCGTACTGGTACAACGGCCACGTCGTCGGCTCCGAGATCGGGCGCGGGCTGGACGTGCTGCGGCTCACGCCGAGCGCGCAGCTGTCGCAGAACGAGATCGACGCGGCGAACCTGGTGCGGTGGGAGCAGTTCAACCCGCAGCTGCAGACGCGCGTCACCTGGCCGGCGCACGTCTCGGTGGCGAAGGCGTACCTCGACCAACTCGCCCGCACCGACGGCCTGGCGGCGGCGCGCCGCGCGGCGGTGGAGCGCGAGCTGACGCGCGCCGACGGGCTGCAGGGCGCGGCGCGGCGCGCGGCGTTCACGCAGCTGGCGGCGGCGCTCGACCGCGACGCGGGCTCGGCGAACGACGCGGCCAAGGTGCGGACGCTGGCCGGCGCGGTGCGCGACCTGGCGAACGCGGCGCGGTGAGCGCGCCCTTCGTCCCGCTGGCGTTCGAGCGCCGCCCGGCCGACGAGTCGGTGGCGCGCGGGCGCGCGTTCTACGAGGAGATGGACCGGCGGCGCACCACGCGCCACTTCGCGCGCGACCCGGTGCCGCGCGAGGCGATCGAGTGGGCGATCCGCGCCGCCGGCACCGCCCCCAGCGGGGCGCACCAGCAGCCGTGGACCTTCGTGGCGGTCGCCGACGCGGCGGCCAAGGCGCGCCTCCGCGAGGCCGCGGAGCGGGAGGAGCGCGAGTTCTACCGCACGCGCGCCACCGCGGAGTGGAAGGCGGCGCTGGCGCCGCTCGGCACCGACGAGCACAAGCCGCACCTCACCGACGCGCCGTGGGTGGTGGTGCTCTTCCGGCAGGCGTACGGCGTCGCGGCGGACGGCGGGCGGCGCACCCACTACTACGCGCAGGAGTCGTGCGGGATCGCCGCCGGGCTGTTCATCGCCGCGGTGCACCGCATGGGGCTCGTCACGCTCACCCACACGCCCAGCCCGATGGCCTTCCTCGGCGAGCTGCTGGAGCGGCCTGCCAACGAGAAGGCGATGCTCGTCATGCCCGTCGGGTACCCGGCGCCGGACGCGCGCGTGCCGGACCTGAGGCGTAAGCCGCTCGAGGAGATCGCCGTCTGGCGGTGACGGGGCCTTGGTAAGACCAAGAAAAGCAGGGGGGATGAGAATCTGAGAAGGTCGGATGAAGATCTGATGGACTCCGTGTGGTGCGATGCCCCCCGCCGCCACGCGGAGCCCCTCAGATCTTCATCCGACGTTCTCAGATTTTCATCCCCCCTGCTTTTCAGTTGACCTTCCCCGAACCTTTCACCTGCACGCCGGCGCCGCCCCCAACCCGTCGTCGCGGCGCATCGGCGACACGTCCAGCTGCTGCACCCGCGCCGGCACCGTGGGAGCGATCGTGAGGAACACCCGCAGGTCTCCGCCCGCGCAGCGCATCCGGAACCGCCCCCGCAGCGCGTTCTCGGGCACCAGCGCGCCATCCGGCCGGCACGCGCCCCCGGCGTCGGCCGCCAGCTTCTCGTACGCCGCGCGCCGCCGCGCCTTCGATTCGTCGAGGTAGAGGTTCATGGCCGCCACCGAGTCGGCCAGCGCGTCGTCCCAGCGCGCCAGCAGTCGCGCCACCTGCGCCTGCCGCTCCAGCAGCACCGGCGCCGGCGCGGGCGGCACGGGGGCAAGCCCGCCGGCGCGCACCAGCAGCCCGAGCGCCTCCTCGGCCACCCCGCCCCACCCGGTGTAGGTGCGGTTCCCGAGCGCGACGATGCCGACCCCTTCCTCCGGCAGCCAGCGCATCAGCGAGCCGTAGCCCGGCAGCCCGCCGGTGTGCGACACCGAGACGCGGTACAGGCACGTCTGCCGCACCCCGAGCCCGTAGCCGTAACCGCCCGCGCTGAGCAGGGGCGCGCCGGTCGAGTCGCGCGCGGCGACCGCGCCGTTGTAGCGCCACACCTGCTGCATCTCGCGCCGCGACGCCCGCGACAGCGGCCCCCCGTCGCCGCCGTCGCGCGCCGGCCAGGCGTCCTGCAGGAACGCCACCCAGCGCGACAGGTCGGCCACCGTGGTGAGCAGCCCGCCCATCGGGCCGAAGGCGCCGTCCGGGAGCGCCGGCTCGAGCAGCCACTGGCCGTCCTGCGAGCGGTAGCCGTACGCCAGCCGCGCCGGCGGCACGTCGCGCGCCTCGAGCGTCGTCGACCGCATCCCGAGCGGGAGCAGCAGCCGCTCGCGCAGGTAGCGCGGGTAGGGCATCCCGCCGACGTTGGCGACGATGCGGCCGAGGATCGCGAAGCCGTAGTTCGAGTACTCGTACGCCGTGCCGGGCGCGGTCGAGAAGGGGATCCCGGCGCGCAGCATCCGCGTCAGCTCGGCCTCGCTCGCCGCCAGCTGCTGGTCCCCCCACGGGTTGTCCTCGGGGAAGCCCGCCGAGTGCGTGAGCAGGTCGCGCACCGTGACGCGCGGCGCGTCCGACGTCGGCCCGCGCAGCGACCGCAGCTCCGGCACGTAGCGCTCGGCGGGCGCGTCCAGCGACAGCTTCCCGGCGTCGCGCAGCTGGAGGATCGCGGCGGCGGTGAAGCTCTTGGTCATCGACGCGATGCGGAACACCGTCGCCGAGTCGACCGGCGCGCGCGTCGGCACCTCGCGCACCCCGTGCGTCCCCACGTGCACCAGCCGCCCGTCGAGCACGACCCCGTACGCGATCCCCGGGATGTGGGTGCGCGCGGCGTGGGCCCGCATGAGCGAGTCGACCGCCGGGAACGCCGCGGCGACGCGCGCCGCGCGGTCCTGCGCCCCCGCCGCCGGGGCCAGCGACAGCAGCAGCGCCGCGGCGGCGAGCAGACGGCAGCGCGCGCTCACTGCGCGTGCCGCGCCGCGATCTCGGCGAGGCGCCGCTGGATCTCGGCCTCGGGGAGCCAGCGCCCGCGCACCATCACGCCCGCGCGTTTCGTCAGGTTGCCGACGTCGGCCAGCGGGTCGGCGGTGACGAGCAGCAGGTCGGCGCGCTGCCCGGGCGCCACCGTCCCGAACTTGTCCGAGTTCGCGAAGTACTCGCCGACGCGCCGCGTCCCCGAGACGAGGATCTGCTCGGGCGTCATCCCCGCCTCGCGCATCCGCAGCAGCTCGCGGTGCAGCGAGAAGCCCGGCACGCTGAACTGCTGCGGCGCGTCGGTCCCCATGAGGATCTTGACCCCGCCGTCGCTCATCGCCTTCAGCAGCCGCATGCGGTTGTCGATCACCCGGCGCCCGGTCGCGCGGTCCATCTGCGGGCTCGCCATGCGCTGCGTGTGGATGTTGGTCCACTGCGCCACCGTGTTCTTCGGCATGTAGCGCAGCTCGGGGTAGGCGGTCACCGTCGCCACGTCGGCGGTGCCGTACAGCACCTCCCACAGCGCCATCGTCGGCACCACCCAGGCGCCGGCGTCGCGCGTGCGCTTGATCACGTCGGCCATCGCCGCCGCGTCGAGGTCGCGCTGGTCCCCCTGCAGCTGCTCGATGTAGCCGTCGAGGTGGTCGAACGTCTCCTGCCCCATCTCGATCGCGTGCAGCAGCCCGACGTCGGCCGGCACGTGCCCGCCGAAGCGGATGCGCTCGGCCCGCGCGGTGCGCGCCATCGCGTCGTACTCGGGGCGCGTGAGCCCGGGGTGCACCTTCAGCAGGTCCCACCCCTCGGCCTTCTGCGCCCGCACCATCTGCTCCGCCTGCTCGGGGGAGCTGACCGAGTTGCCGTTGAAGCTCGGCCCCGCGAGGTAGAGCGTGGGCGCGACCACGTCGCCGCGGTTCGCGCGCTCGCGCAGCGCGAGCTGGCCGGGCGCGCCGAGCATCCCGCGCACGGTGGTGATCCCGTTGGCGACGTAGAGGAAGAGCGTCTCGTCGGTGAGCTGCGGCGGCGCGTTGGGCGGCGGCACGTGGCCGTGCATCTCGGCCAGCCCGGGCATGAGGAACTGCCCGCGCGCCTCGACGCGCGTCGCGCCCGCGGGGACGGCGGTGCGCGCGCTCGGCCCCACGGCGACGATCCGGTCGCCGCGCACGACGACCGTCTGGTCGGCGAGCGGCGCGCGGCCGTCCATCGGGAGCACGGTCGCGCCGACGAACGCGGTGACGGCGGGCGCCTGCGCGGGCACGGCGAGCGGCGGCAGCAGCAGCGCCGCGGCGGCGAGGTGTCGGAGCCGGGTGATCGACACAGGGGTCCTCGGGGTTCGGGGTCGCTCCACGCTACTACTCGGGGCGCGGCCTCGGCCAGTTGGCGGCGTCAGATGCTCGTGAAGTCGAGGTCGCGGCAAGATCAACTGAAAAGCAGGGGGGAATGAAAATCTGAGAACTGCTTGGAAAGGGCGCGGAGAAGCTCCAGGCCTTCAGCTCTCCCCGCCGTTTCAGAGCAGTTCTCAGATTTTCATCCCCTCTGCTTTTCAGTTGATCTTCAACGTCAGTCCCGTCGGACCGCCCTCGCGAGCGCCGCGACGAGCAGGCTGGTCACCGCGACCAGCGCCAGCCCGCCCCGCAGCGACGTCGCCTCGGCCACGAACCCGATCACCGGCGGCCCGGCCAGGAACCCCGTGTACCCGAACGTCGACACCGCGGCGATCGCCGTCCCCGCGGACTCCCCCGGCGTGCGCCCCGCGGCCGCGAGCACGCTCGGGAAGATCGTCGAGAACCCCGCGCCCACCGCGCCGAACCCCGCCACCACCGCCCACGGCGTCGGCACCGCGACCGCGAGCAGCAGCCCCACCGCCGCCAGCGCGCCCCCGCCCCGCACCAGCCGCGCCGCGCCCAGTCGCACCGTGAGCGCGTCGCCCACCGTGCGCCCCCCCGCCATCGCCAGCGAGAACGCCGCGTACCCCGCCGCCGCGAGCCCCGGCCCCGTCCCCGCCACGTCGCGCAGGTAGATCGCCGTCCAGTCGGCCATCGCCCCCTCGCCGAACAGCACGCAGAACGCGACCACGCCCAGCGCCAGCAGCGCGCGCGTCGGCCGCGCGAACGCCGGCGCGTCGCCCGCCGCGTCGGCGCCCGCCGGCAGGAGCCGCGTCCCCGCCACCGCGACCGCCACGCCCACCGCCGCCGCGACGGCGCACAGGTGCGCGAGCACGCCCACCCCGCGCGACGCCGCCGCGCCGCCGGCCGCCGCGCCGGCCAGCCCGCCCAGGCTGAACAGCGCGTGGAAGCTCGACATGATCGGGCGCCCGTAGCCGCGCTCCACCGTCGCCGCCTGCGCGTTCATTGCCACGTCGACCGTGCCGTTGGCGGCGCCGAACACGAGTAGCGCGAGCGTCAGCGTCGCCAGACTCGGCGCGAGCCCCGGCAGCGTCAGCGACGCCGCGAAGGCGAGCGCGCCGACCACGGTGACCGGCCCGCTCCCGCGCCGCGCCACCAGGCGACCGGCCAGCGGCATCGCCACCAGCGCCCCCGCCGCCACGCCGAGCAGCGCCAGCCCGAGCGCGCCGACGCCGAGTCCGAGCCCCGCCTCGACCGCCGGGATGCGCGCCACCCAGTTGCCGACGCCGAAGCCGTTCAGGAAGAAGACCGCGGCCGTCGCCACCCGCGCGGCCCGCAGCGCCTCGCTCACGCCGCGGGCATCTCCCAGCGCGCGGCGTCGGGGAAGTGCGCGCGCAGCTTCACGCCCCGGCGCGGCCCCGCCATCATCGGCTCCACCGCGTCGCGCCACGCCGCGTAGTGCGCCGTCGCCTTGTGGCGCGCCGGGTCCTCCGCCGTGCGGTAGATCTCGACCAGCTGGAAGCGCGTGCGGTCGTCCTCCTCCTGCAGCACGTCGAAGCGCACGACGCCCGGCTCCCGCACGCTCTGGCGCGCGTTCTCGAGCGTCGCGGCGAGGAAGGCGTCGATCGCCTCCGCCTTCACGTGGACGTGGACCTGGACGACGAGCACGGGCGCCTCCGCGGCGGGTGGGGGCGGTCGCGCCGGCCGGCGCGCCGGGGCGCATCTTCACCGGGGCGGACGCGCGCGCGCAAGCGGACGCCGCCGCTCGCGCCGTCGCTCACGCCGCCAGCGCCGCCGTCAGGATCGCGCGCACCGCGTCCAACTCGTCGTCGTTCACGAGGTGCCCCATGCCAGGATAGAAGCGTAGATCGACCGCCGCGCCCATTCGCTCGAGCACGGCCGCGCTCTCGCGCACGCGCGCCGCCGGGATGTGCGGGTCGACGTCGCTGCAGCCGAGGAAGGCGGGCGTCCCGTCGAGCGTCCCGGCGTAGTCGCGCGGCGTTGCGTCGGGGCCGATCAGCCCACCGCTCAGCGCCGCCACCCCACCCCACCGCCGCGCGTGGCGCGCCGCGTACTCGCTCGCCAGACACGCGCCCTGCGAGAAGCCGAGCAGCACCGTGCGCTCGGCGGGGATCCCGGCGGCCGCCGCGCGCTCGACCGCGCGCGTGATCGCCGCCATCCCCGAGCTGATCCCCGGCTCGTTGAGCGGGATCGGCGACATGAAGCCGTACGGGTACCACGTCCCGCCCGCGGCCTGCGGCGCCAGGAACGCGACCTCCGCCACGCCGAGCGCCGGCGCCAGCGTCAGGATGCTCTCGGCCGACGCGCCGCGCCCGTGCACCGCGATCACCGCCGCACGCGCCCGCTCCAGCGGCGTGCCCGCCGTGCGGAGGGCCTGCGCACCATGCGGGTCCCCCGCCGTCGTGTGGATGCTCATGCCCGTATGCTCGCACCCGGCGTCCTCCGGGGCTAGCTTCGCGGGGCGCGCCCGTCCGTCCCACCCCCGCCCCCGTCCGCGATGTCCACGACGCTCCTGTCGACCGACGCCCGCCGACTCTCCGCCACCGCCGACGCGCTCGTCGGGTCGGAGATCCTGAAGATCGCCGGCGAGATCCGCGCCCTGGTGGCCGAGGGGCGCGAGGTCTGCAACCTCACCGTCGGCGACTTCAACCCGGCCGAGTTCGCGGTCCCGCCGCGTCTCGCCGCCGAGACCGAGGCCGCGCTGCGCGCCGGCGAGACGAACTACCCGCCGTCGGCCGGGATGCCCGCGCTGCGCGCGGCGGTCGCGGCGTACTACCGCGAGTGGCTGGGCCTCGACTACCCCGTCGAGTCGGTGCTCGTGACCGGCGGCGCGCGCCCGGCGATCTACGGCGTCTTCCAGACGCTCGTCGACCCCGGCGACCGCGTCGTGTACCCCGTGCCGTCGTGGAACAACAACCACTACGCGCACCTCGCGGGCGCCGCGGGCGTGCCGGTCGTCTGCGACCCGGCGTACGCCTTCCTCCCCACGCGCGACGCGCTCGCCGACGCCGTGCGCGGCGCGCGGCTGCTGGCGCTCAACTCGCCGCTCAACCCGGCCGGCACCGCCTTCGACGCCGCGCAGCTGGCGGCGATCTGCGACCTGGTGCTCGAGGAGAACGCGCGCCGCGCCGGCACCGGGGAGCGCCCGCTCTACCTGCTGTACGACCAGGTCTACTGGATGCTGACCTTCGGCGACGTCGAGCACGTGACGCCGGTGCAGCTGCGCCCCGAGATCGCCGACGTCACCGTGTTCGTCGACGGGATCTCGAAGGCGTTCGCGGCCACCGGGCTGCGCGTCGGCTGGGCGGTCGGCCCCCGCGACGTGATCGCGCGCATGAGCGACCTGCTCGGCCACGTCGGCGCCTGGGCCCCGCGCGCCGAGCAGGTGGCGGCGGCGCGGCTGCTCGGCGCGGCAGACGAGGTGCGCGCGTACCAGGGGGAGATCACGCGCGGCGCGCAGGCGCGGCTCGACGCGCTGTACGCGGGGGTGCGCGCGCTGCGCGACGCCGGCTTCCCCGTCGAGGCGATCCCGCCGATGGGGGCGATCTACCTCAGCGTGCGCTTCCCGCTCGCCGGGCGCCGCACGCCGGGCGGGGAGACGCTGCGCACGAACGAGGACGTGCGCCGCTACCTGCTCGAGGCGGCGGGGCTGGCGATCGTGCCCTTCCAGGCGTTCGGGCTGCGCGAGGACACCGGGTGGTTCCGGCTCTCGGTGGGCGCGGTGTCGATGGCGGAGATCGACGCCGTGCTGCCGCGGCTGCGGCGCGCGCTGGACGAGCTGACGAGCTGACGGCCGCCGCGCGTCACCAGACGCGCGGCACCCCGTACTCCTCGACGAACACCTCGTTCGTCACGAGCGCCATCTTCTCCTCGCGCGCCTGCGCCACGAGCAGGCGGTCGAACGGATCGCGGTGGTCGCCGGGGAGCGCGCCGGCGACCTGCGCGTGGGCGAGGGTGATCGGCAGCTCCGCGAACCCCTGACGCCGCACCTCGCGCGCGAAGTCGACGGCCAGTGGACCCGCCCCGGGCAGCTTCCCCAGCCGGTGCTTGGTGGCGACCTCCCAGGCCGAGGCGGCGCTCACGAAGACCGCGTTCCCCTCGTCCGCGACGGCGTCGCGCGCGGCCGCTGGGAGGCGCGCGTCGCCCGCGAGCCACCAGAGCAGCGCGTGCGTGTCGAGCAGGAGACGCACGCCCCGCTCACCCCTCCCACGCCGCCAGCTCGTCGGGCGGCAGCGGCTCGAAGAAGGCGTCGCCCACCGCGACCCGCCCGGCGAGCGCGCCGAAGCGGCGGCGGGGCGCGTCGTGGTCGACCGGGACGAGGCGGGCGACCGGCTGCGTCCCGCGCAGGATCACCACCTCCTCACCCGCCTCCACCGCCGCCAGGAGCTGCGAGAGGTGGGTCTTGGCCTCGTGCACGGTGACGGTTCGCATGCGACGCGGGTGATGGACTAAGCAGATTAGTCCACCAGGACCGTGCTCGGCAACCATGGATCGCGCCGCGGACGCCCGGTCGCCGTGCCGTCGCGGGGATGTTCGCGTTCCGTTCTGCGGCCGGGCCCGCGAATCCGGGATGTACACATTTCGTAAGGGGGCACGCTCTCCGAGCATCCGCGCGCGTAGGACGCGGTGTCGTAGCCGCGTCCGCGCGCCGCCGCCCCCCGTCGGGCGGCCCGCGCTTCACCTGCCCCGTCCGACCTTCATGCGCCCCATCGGTCGCTTCACCGCCCTCGCCCTTCTCGCTCCCGCCTCGATCGCCGCGCAGCAGGCCGCCCCGCCCCGGGGCGCCGCGCCTGGCGGGCCGGGTGCCCCGGGTCCCCGCGCCCAGGTCCCGCAGGGGCCCGGACAGATTGCCGGCGTCGCCGTCGGCGCCGCCTCGAGCCAGCCGGTCGCGGCGGCCGCCGTCACCATCCGCTCGGCGGCCGACTCGTCGCTCGTCGGCGGGGCGCTGGCGAAGGCCGACGGCAGCTTCCGCATCGAGGGGCTGCGCCCAGGGCGCTACACCGTCCGCGTGCGCGCCCTCGGCTACGCGCCGCTGCTGAAGACGAACGTCGTCGTCGCCGCCGACCAGCCGCGCGTCGACCTCGGGCGGCTGACGCTCGAGCCGGTGGCCGCCACGCTGTCGGCGGTGCGCACCGAGGCCGAGCGCGACGAGGTGGCCCTCGCCCCCGACCGGAACGCGTACTCGGTGAAGGACATGCCGGCGACGTCGGGCGGCACCGCGGTCGACGTGCTGCGCAACGTCCCCGCCGTCGAGGTCGACGGCGACAACCGGGTGAGCCTGCGCGGCAACAGCTCGGTGGTCGTGCAGATCAACGGGCGCGTCTCGCCGATGCGCGGCGAGCAGCTCGGCAACTTCCTGGCGCAGCTCCCCGCCAACATGGTCGCGAAGGTCGAGGTGGTCTCCAACCCGTCGGCCAAGAACGACCCGGAGGGGATGGCCGGGATCATCAACCTCGTGCTCAAGCAGGACGCCGACCTCGGGACGAGCGGCGCCTTCAGCTTCGGCGGCGGCAGCACGCGGCAGGCGAACGCCAACGCGAACCTCGGCCACCAGCAGGGGAAGTGGACGCTCTTCTCCAGCTACGGCTTCATGCGCGACCGCCGCACCGTCGACGGCTTCTCGACGCGGTCGGTGCCGTCGGCGGCCCCCGGCTCCCTCGACGCCGACTTCGACGGCGCCATGCGCCCGCTCTCGCACAGCGCGACGCTGACCGCCGAGTACAAGGCGGACAAGGTGAACACGGTCGGCAACAACCTCGTGGTCAACGCGCGCGGGATGGACCGCCTCTTCGGCTCCTTCTACCGCGACGTGACCGGCGCCGGCCAGGTGGCCGGGCGCAGCAACCAGTTCACGAACCAGGACCAGGGCGGCGCGATGGTGGACTACGCCGCCACCTGGCGCCGCACGGTCAAGCCGAACGCCAACCAGCTCGTGGTCGAGGGGCGCGTCAACCACTCGCGCGACGAGAACGACGTGCGCTTCACGCGCGAGACGCTCAGCGGCGCCGGCGCCTCCACCGGCGCGCCGACGGGGGTCGAGACGAACCGCACCGACGAGCGGGGCACGAACGTCTTCGCGCAGGTCGACTGGACGCGCGAGCTGCGCGCGGGGACGAAGCTCGAGTCGGGGTACAAGGGCACCTTCCGCGTGCAGGACAGCGACTTCGACGTCGCCGCCGGGACGCAGGGGGGCGCGCTGGCGCCCGACGCCGGGCGCAGCAACGCCTTCACCTACCACGAGAACGTGAACGCCGCCTACGCGGTGCTCAGCCAGAAGCTGGGCGCGGTCGACGTGCAGGGCGGGCTGCGGCTGGAGCAGGCGGACACGCGCTTCGACCTGCGCACGACGGACGCGCGCTACGACAACGACTACAAGAGCGCCTTCCCGAGCGCGATCGTGTCGTACAACCTGGACCCGCAGCGGCAGCTCAAGGCGAGCTACTCGAAGCGCATCCAGCGCCCGTTCGTGCAGCAGCTCAACCCGTTCGGCTTCCGCGAGGACGCGCTGACCGTGTTCGAGGGCAACCCGCGCCTCCAGCCCGAGTACACGCACTCGTACGAGCTGGGCTACCAGCAGTCGCTGCCGAAGAACCTCGGCTCGCTGCAACTCACGCCCTTCCTCCGCCACACGGTGAACGCCGTGCGCCAGATCGGGGCGGTGGACGACGCGGGGATCCTGCGCGTCTCGTTCCAGAACGCCGCCACGAGCGACCAGTACGGCGCCGACGCGAACCTGACCTTCCGCCTCGGGCGGGTGAGCGGCTTCGGCGGGGCGAGCGTCTTCGAGCAGCGGACGGACGCCGGCAACCTGGTCAACGCCGCCTCGGTGCGCACCTTCGGCTGGATGGCCCGCGCCAACGCCAGCTGGAAAGTGACGGGGACCACCGACCTGCAGGCGTTCACGTCGTACCGCGCGCCGATGCGCACCGAGCAGGGGCGCGTGTCGCGCTTCGCGATGACGAACCTGTCGGTGCGCCAGAAGCTGCGCGGCGACCGGGCGACGGCGACGCTGCGCGTGATGGACCCGTTCGGCCAGATGGGCTGGACGATCCGCTCCAGCGACGGCCGCGTGACGCAGCTGATGGACCGCCGCTTCGGCGCCCGCGGCGCGTTCCTCTCGTTCAACTGGAACTTCGGCACGGCGCCGCGCATCCGGCCGCGGCCGCAGGAGGAGTCGGTACCTCAGAGCGGTGGGCAGCCTGGGATGCCCTGAGCTTCGAACACCAAGGGCGGGAGTCGCAAGAGCGGGAGTCGACAAAGCGGGAGTCGTTACTGCGTCGCCTCAAGCGTCAGGCCACGCAGTAACGACTCCCGTAGTGATGACTCCCGCAGTAACGACTCCCGCCGTTTCGATCCTCAGGATTCAGCGAATGCCGACGTACCGCTCCAGCCGCGCCACCTCCGCCGAGTCGACGTACTTCCCGATCTCCCGCCGGAACCGCGCCATGTCCCGGTACGGCCGGTACTCCTCGAACTCGTGCTGCATGCGCGGGCCGACGCCGGGGATGAGCAGGATCTCCTCCCTGGTCGCCGTGTTCAGGTCGATCGGGCGCCACACGCGCTGGTAGATCGTCCGCCGCGCCGCCGAGTCGACCTGCGCGCCGGCGAGGGCGCGGTCCACCGCGCGCATGTCGGCGAACGGGCGCGCGGCGACCATCGCGTCGGCGGCGGCCGCGGGGACGCCCGCGGCGACGAGGTCGTCACGGCCGGCGGCGTTCGGGTCGAGCATCGCGTCGGTGCTCAGCGGCGCCGGCGCGGCGCCGGCGTCGGACGGCGGGACGACGACGGCGGCGTTCGCGCTGTCGACGCGAATGGTGTCGGCCACCTCTCCGCTGCGGGGCTCGCCGCAGGCGGCCAGCGCGGCGACGGGGAGGGCGAGGGCGAGGGCGAGACGACGGATCATCGGGACGCTCCGGGTGGGGTGGTCGGGGTGCGCAGCACGGGATGCCGCCACGCGAACAGCAGGCCGACGGCGCCGAGCTGCGCCATGGCGCCGGGGGCCAGCGCCGGCGTCGCGCCGCGCACGGCGGCCCAAAAGAGCGCGAGACCCGTCAGCGCGGGGTCGCTCTCCGTCTCGAACTCGGCGTTGCCGAGGTAGTGCAGGACGACGCCGGCCGCGCCGGCGGCCACGCAGAGGAGCATGAGCGCGCGGAAGAGCCGCAGCGTCGCGGCGCCCGGCCGCCGCCAGAGCGCGGGGCCGAGCGCGAGCACCGCCGCCAACAGTCCCAGCGGCGCCCACTGCCACGGGTCGTCCCAGTGCTCCAGCAGCAGCAGCTCCGCCAGCAGCCCGGCCGCTCCGACGAGCACCAGGGCGAGCAGCGCGCCGCGCAGCGCCGGTGCGCCGTCGGCGGCCCCCGGGGCGGTCGCCACCGCTGATGCCCCCGCTACGCCGCCGGCCGCGCCTCGCGCGCCAGCGACTCGCGCGCCTCGGCGAGCAGCTCGTACGACCGCACGCGCGCCGCGTGGTCGTGGATCTGCGCGGTGACCATCAGCTCGTCGGCGCCGGTGCGGGCCGCGAACGCGCGCAGCCCGTCGCGCACCGCCCCCGGCCCGCCGACGATCGAGCAGGCGAGCGCCTGCTGCAGCCCGGCCAGCTCCAGTGGGTGCGCGACCGCGGCGATGTCGTCCACCGGCGCCGGGAGCAGCCCCGGCGTGCCGCGCCGCAGCTTCACGAACGCCTGCTGCACCGAGGTGAAGAGCCGCCGCGCCTCGGCGTCGGTGTCGGCCGCGGTCACGTTGACGCCGAGCATGACGTAGGGGCGGTCGAGCGCCTCGGACGGCTCGAAGCGCTCGCGGTAGAGCGCGACCGCGTCGTGCAGCATGGCCGGCGCGAAGTGCGACGCGAAGGCGAACGGGAGCCCGAGCGCGGCGGCGAGCTGCGCGCCGAACAGGCTGGAGCCGAGGATCCACACGGGCACGTCGAGCCCGGCCCCGGGCACCGCCCGCACCCCCTCCCCCGCCGCCGGCTCGCGAAAGTAGGCCATGAGCTCGAGCACGTCGTGCGGGAAGGCGTCGGCGGCCGCGGAGTCACGCCGCAGCGCGCGCGCCACCACCGGGTCCGACCCCGGCGCGCGCCCGAGCCCGAGGTCGATGCGCCCCGGGTGCAGCGCGGCCAGCGTCCCGAACTGCTCGGCGATCACGAGCGGCGCGTGGTTCGGGAGCATGATCCCGCCGGCGCCGACGCGGATGGTCGACGTCCCCGCCGCCACATGCTGGATCACCACCGCCGTCGCCGCGCTGGCGATCCCGGGCATGCCGTGGTGCTCGGCCAGCCAGAACCGGCGGTAGCCGAGCCGCTCGGCGTGCCGCGCGAGGTCGAGCGAGCGCCGGAGCGCCTCGCCGACGTCGCTGCCGGTCACGACGGGTGCGAGGTCGAGGACGGAGAGGGGGATCGTCACGGGTCGGGAGTCTAACGCGGTGCGCGGGCGGCCGGGGCGGGCAGTCCGGCGCGGTCGGGGTCGCCCCGGCCGCCTGCATCGCACCCGATCGGGGTTCGGCGTCGCGTGGGGGAGGATGCTCCGGATGAGGCGGATCCGACGGATCGCTCCGCGTGGGGCAGAGTTCCGTACGCCGGACCCTTTGAAGATCAACCGAAAAACAGGGGGGATGAAAATCTGAGAACTACTCTGAAACCGCGGGGAGAGCCTTAGGCTCTCAGCCTCTCCGCGCCCTGTCAGAGCAGTTCTCAGATTTTCATCCCCCCCCGCTCGTGCAAGAGCCACAGGGCCCCGCCCCGACGACGCGTGACCGGAAAGAGGAGCACCGCAGGCCGCCGATGCATTCCGCGACCTCCGCCCCGCGACTACGGAAGCGGCGGCGTGCTCTCCGGCGGTCGGCGGTGCCGCGTCCCCTGCTCGTAGGCGTACGCCAGCCGGATCAGCACCGGCTCACTCCACGCGCGACCGAAGAAGGTCACCCCCGCGGGGAGCGTCCCGCGCGTGTACCCCATCGGCACCTGCACCGCGGGCCACCCCGTGAGCGGGGAGAACACCTGACTGTTGTCCCCCGCCGGCGTGTTCAGGTCGCCGATCAGCCGCGGCGGGTTGCTCCACGTCGGGTACACGAACGCGTCGAGCCGCTGCGCGTCCATCACCTGCTGGAGCGCCGTGCGCAGCGCCGCGCGCCGCGCCTCGCCGGCCGCGCACCCGGGCTGCGAGTCGACGGGCGCCGTCGCGCGCTGCGCGTATTCGAGGCGCGGCTGGATCGACGGGTGCCAGCGGCGCGAGCGCACGATCTCGTCGAGCGTCCGCACCGGCGCGCGCGGGCTCGCCGCCGCCAGGAACCCCTCGAGGTCGGCCCTGAACCGGTTGCACTCCCCCGTGCTCACGCGCAGCAGCGAGTCGACCGCCGGCATCGGCACCGTGTCGACCACCGTCGCGCCGGCGCGGCGCAGGTCGGCCACCGCGCGCGCGAAGGTCGCCAGCACCTCGGGGTCGGCGGTCGGGCGCTCGTAGGCCGCGCGCAGCACGCCGACGCGCGCCCCGCGCAGCCCGTCGGCGCGCAGCGACGCCGCGTAGTCCGGCACCGCGCGCCCGCGCGCGGCCTCCGTCACCGGGTCGGCCGGGTCGTGGCCGGTGATCACCTGGAACACCGCCACCGCGTCGGCCACCGTGCGCGCCATCGGCCCCGCGACGTCGGCGCCGAGGTTCAGCGGCACCACGCCGCCGCGGCTCGTCAGCCCCATCGTGCTGCGGATCCCGACCAGCGCCTGGTGCGACGACGGGCCGCGAATCGAGTTCCCCGTGTCCGTCCCCAGCCCCACCGCGCCGAAGCTCGCCGCCACCGCCGCCGCAGTACCGCCGCTGGAGCCCGCGGTCACCCGGTCGAGCGCGTACGGGTTCCGCGTGTACCCGGGCAGGATCGAGCTCACCGTCTCGAACGGGGTGAACGCGAACTCCGCCATGTTCGTCTTCGCCAGCACCACCGCGCCCCCCTCGCGCACGCGGCGCACCTGGAACGCGTCGCGGTCGGGGACATAGGCGGCGAGCGACAGCGACCCCGCCGTCGTCGCCAGCCCCGCGGTCTCGAAGTTGTCCTTCACCAGCACGGGCACGCAGTGCAGCGGCCCCGGGCGCCCGCCGCCGCGCAGGCGCGCGTCGAGCGAGTCGGCCACGCGCAGCGCGTCCGGGTTCACCACCACCACGGCGTTGACCGCCGGCCCCCGCTTGTCGTACGCGTCGATCCGCCGCAGGTACGCCTGCACCAGGTCGCGGCAGCCCAGCGTGCGCGCGCGCAGCGCCGCCTGCAGCTCGGCGACCGTCGCCTCCTCGACGCGCACCGTCGTCGGCGTCTGTGCGCCGAGCGCCGCCGGCGCGGCGAGCAGCAGAAGAACGCGCCTCACGACGCCAGCCCCGCGTCCAGCTTCAGCAGCGCGTGCAGCAGCACGTTCGCGCCGTTCACGATGTCCTCGGGCGTGCTGAACTCCTTCGGCGAGTGGCTGATCCCGCCGACGCTCGGGATGAAGATCATCCCCATCGGGCCGAGCCGCGCGATCGCCTGCGCGTCGTGTCCGGCGCCGCTCGGCATCACCTTCGTCGACAGCCCCAGCTCGCGCGCCGACGCTTCGATCAGCGCCCGCACGCGCGGGTCGCTCGGCGCCGGGACGTTGGTGTGCAGCGGCTGGTACGCGAACGCCGTCCCCGTCCCCTTCGCGATGGCGTCGGCCTCCCGGCGGATGCGCTGGTAGAGCGCGTCGATCTTCGCCGCGTCGAGGTCGCGCAGCTCGAGCGTGCACACGACGCGACCGGGGATCACGTTGGGCGCGCCGGGGAAGGCCTGGATGCGCCCCACGGTCCCCACCTGCCGCCCGGGCGTCGACGTCACCACCCGGTTCACCAGCTCGACGAAGCGCGCCGCCGCGAGCAGCGCGTCCTGCCGCCCGGGCATCGGCGTCGTCCCGGCGTGGTTGGCGAAGCCGGTGACCGTCACCTCCCACTGCCCGATCCCGACGATCCCTTCCACGACGCCGATCGCGAGCTTCTCCCGCTCCAGCGTCCCACCCTGTTCGATGTGCAGCTCGAGGTAGCCGGCGATGTCGCCCTTCTGCCGCCGCGCCTCCGCCAGCCGCGCCGGGTCGCCGCCGAGGAAGCGGATCCCGTCGGCGATGCTCTTCCCGCTCCGGCTCACGTTGGCGAGTTCCTTGTCGGTGAGCCCGAGCGCCACCGCGCTGCTGCCGTAGAGCCCTCCTTCCTCGTTCTGCCAGACGGTGACCTCGAGCGGGTGGCGCGTCACCACCCCCTGCTCGGCGAGCGTCTGCGCGACCTCGATCGCGCCCAGCGAACCCACCGGGCCGTCGTAGTTGCCGCCGTCGGGCACCGAGTCGACGTGCGAGCCGAAGAGGATCGGCTTGAGCGACGCGTCGCCGCCGGCGCGCCGCCCGATGATGTTGCCGGCCGCGTCGACGCTCGGTTCGAGCTTCGCGGCACGCATCAGCTCCGTGACGTAGGCGCGCGCCTCGCGGTCGGCGTCGCTGTACGCCACCCGGTCCACCCCGCCCCGCTCGTTGCGGCCGAAGCGCGACAGCTCGGCGAGGTGGCGGTTGAGCCGCTCCCCGTTCACGCGGCGCGCGGGCTGCGCGGACGGAAGCTCGGTCCCTCGCGCGTCGCTCGTCCCTCGCGACGCGCTCGGAAGCAGTGACGCCGCGGCGGCGCCGAGCAGGGTGGCGGAGAACTCGCGTCGGTGCATCATCGTCGCCTCCGGGTTCAGCGGCGGACCTGCGTGACGTCGAGCAGCTGCCGGCGCACCTGCTCCGCCTTCCCCGCCCGTTCGAGCGCCGCCCACAGCCGCTCGACGGTCGCCGCGTCCACCAGCCCCGCCGGCGAGCCGAGGGCGGGTGTGGACAGCTTCTCGGCGGCGCGGAAGGCGTCGACCGCGGCCACCGCCTCGGGCGTGTAGAGCAGCGCGGTCGAGTCGCGCGTCAGCGTCGGCGCGCCTGCTCGGAAGTGGCCGAGCGCGTGCAGCATCACCTTCAACTGCCAGACGTCGCTCCCGCTCGGCTGCTCGAGCGTGCGGTAGCCGAGCGTCTGCGAGACCGCGTTGTAGACGCGCCGCAGCTCGGCCACCGGCTCCGGGTGCTCGCAGACGTTGATGTTGGCGGTGACCTTGTCGGGGCGGCGCGAGCGCCCGGGGCGCGGGTCGGCGACGACGACGGCGGCCGACTGCGCGCGCCCCTTGCGCGCGTCGCCGCCGGCCGCGTGCCCCGCCGCGATGGCGTCGATCAGTCGGTCGGCGAGGTGGCGCGGCGCGCCCTCGCTGGCCTCGAAGCTCGCCGCGACGGCGTCGAGCACCGCCGGGCCGACGAGCAGGTTGCCCTGCGTGACGTACGACTTCCCGGCGCGGTGCCCCGCCCACGCCGAGGTGCCGGCGCCGGTGTGCTGCGCGCTGCGCCCGTCGAGCGCGATCACGCCCACCTGGCGCGACGCGCCCCCGCTGTCGGCGCCGATCGCGCGGCGGAGCGCCTGCTCGGGCGACGCGCCGCCGGCCAGCGCGTCGAGCAGCTCGTGCCCGTAGTCGGTGCGCGTGTTGGCCTGCGTGGCCACGGCGCCGACGCCGGCGCGCACCCAGGGCACGCCGTTGCCGACGCACGGGACGCGCGTGGTGACCGCGACGCCTGTCTCGCCGGTGCGCGGGTCGACGGCGGCGATCGAGAAGGTGGCGAAGTGCGGCCCGTCCGCCCACGCCGCCGGCTCCTGCGCGGCGGCGGGTGCGGCGAGAGCCAGCGGCAGCAGGGATGCGAACGCGCGGGCGTGACGGGGCATGGGTGCGGAACGCGGGACTCGGGGGCGCGGCGGCGGGCCCGGGAATCCTCGCCCGCGGGCGCGCGCGGGGGCAAGGGCGGGAACGGGTAGAACGCTAAACCGGACGGCGTGAACGGATAGGGCGTGAACGGGTGGGGCGTGAACGGGTACGGCGTGAACGGGTACGGCGTGAACGGGTGGGGCGTGAACGGATACGGCGTACCTACAGCCTTGGGCCGGCAGGTACGCGGTATCCGTTCACGTAGTATCCGTTCACGCCGTATCCGTTCACGCCCTACCCGTTCCGCCCCACCCGTTCACGCGGTTCGGCTTCAGGACCTCGTCATGGCGCCACGCGCCGAGCCCGCGTCGGCACCGGCGGCGTGCCCGGCGCCACCGCGATGCTCCGCAGCGGCGACGGGTGCCCGATCTGCCCCACGACGTTCGCCGCGCCGCTGCGCAGGTTGATCGTGTAGAGCCGCGACGGCCCCGTGGCCGCGGCGGCCGGCGTCAGGCTCGCGTACGCGACGTCGGTGTCCCCCGCGATGTCGAAGCCGGCGTCGTTCGACGTGTCGAAGCCGAGCGCGCCGACCGTCTGCATCGTGCCCCCGTTGGCGCTGACGAGGAAGATCAGGGCGTCGCGCGTGGCGTCGATCGCGAACAGCTGCGTCGCCGTCGGCGCCGGGCGGACGCTGAGCGTGTAGGCGGTGGCGACGACGTTCGGCGTCGCCCCGGCGTTCACGTCGCCCGGGACGTAGGCCAGCGCCGTGTCGACGATCGTGGCCAGCGGGTTCGCCGTCTGGTTGATGCGCAGGTTCTGCCCGGTGCTGCCGTGCACGCGCAGCCGGTCGGCGGCCGGGTTGAAGCCGACCCCCGCCGTCGGATTGCCGGCGATCGCCGGCGTGATCGCCCCGCCGCCGACCGCCGTCGCCGCGCCGCTCGTCGTGTTGAGCGTGTAGAGCCGGCTCGTGCTGCTGACCGCGTACAGCGTGTCGTTCGACGGGCGGAAGTCGATGCCGACGATCGTCTCCCCGGCCGCCAGCCCGGTGATCGCGACCTGGCTGATGCGCGTCCCCGGCGTGAGCGCGCCGAACGAGACCAGCGTGTTGTTGCCGTCGACGCCCCAGACGGTGCGGCCGGCGAAGTTGGTGCCGGCCGCCCCGGCGGCCCCCGCCGCGCCCGCGGCGCCGGCCGCACCCGCGGCGCCCGCCGGCCCGGCGGGGCCCTGCGGTCCGGCGGGGCCGGCCGGCCCCTGCGGCCCCACGTCCCCCTCGCAGGCCGCCACGAGAAGCGCACCGGCGAGCAGCAGCGCGCCGCGACGACGGACATGACGCATGATCGAACCTCCGCGCAAAACGGGTTACCCGAACGGTCCGCGCGCGGGAATGCCGCGAGCCGCCGTCCGGGTCTACGCCGCTGCGGCGTTGGCAGATTGCATGCCCTGTGCGGCGGCGGACCCGACTAGAGCGCGGCGCCGCACCGCCGGCAGTAGCGCGCGTCGGCGTCGTGCCCCTCCGCGCCGCAGTTCGGGCACGCCTGCCCCGACACCGGGTGCGCGCGCCCCTGCGTCAGCTCGGCCGTCACGATCCCCGTCGGCACGGCGATGATCCCGTAGCCGAGGATCATCACCAGCGACGCCAGCGCCTGCCCCAGCGGCGTCCGCGGCGAGATGTCGCCGTAGCCCACCGTGGTGAGCGTCACCACCGCCCAGTACATGCTGGTCGGGATGCTCGTGAACCCGTTCGCCGGCCCCTCGACCACGAACATCAGCGAGCCGATCACCACCACCAGCGTGCTCACGGTGAGGAGGAACACCGTGATCTTGCGCGCGCTCGCCCGCAGCGCCCGCGCCAGCGTCGCCGCCTCCGTGAGGTAGCGCGTGAGCTTGAGCACGCGGAAGACGCGCAGCAGCCGCAGCACGCGCACCACGAGCAGCGCCTGCGCGCCGGGGTACGCCAGGCTGACGTACGTCGGCAGGATCGCCAGCAGGTCGACCACGCCGTAGAAGCTGCGCGCGTACGCCAGCGGCCGGCGTACGGCGAACAGGCGCAGCACGTACTCGGCGCTGAACACCAGCGTCAGCGCCCACTCGGCGGCGCGCAGCGCGCGGTACGCGCCGGGGCGGAGCCCGCGCACCGTCTCGACGCTCACGATCACGACGCTGAGCAGCACGAGCGCGATCAGCGCCAGGTCGAAGGCGCGCCCCGCGGCCGTGTCGTTCTCGAAGACGATCTGGTGCAGCCGCGCGCGCCCCGGCGTGGCGGGCGTCTCCTCGACGCGCGCGGCGGGGTCCAAGGGGTCGGGCGTGGGCATGCGGAGGTCGATGACGGATGCGGAACGGGCGCGGGCGCACGTTCGCACCCGCGCCCGCCGGCGCGCCAGGGTTCAGTCGCCCGCGTCAGCCCACGTCAGGCGGCGAACACGGCGCGGAACTGCTCCACCGCCCACGCCAGGTCATCGCGCCGGGCGACGAGCGGCGGCGCGAGGCGGATGACGGTGTCGTGCGTCTCCTTGCACAGCACGCCGCGCTCCTTGAGCGCCTCGCAGTACGGGCGCGCCGGCACGCGCAGCTCCATGCCAATGAGCAGCCCGCGCCCGCGCACCTCCGCCACGTCGGGGTGCGCGATCGCGCGCAGCTCGCCGAGCAGCCAGGCCCCAAGCTCCGCCGAGCGCTCGACCAGCCGCTCGTCGCGCAGCACGCCCATCGCCGCCCGCGCCACCGCGCACCCCAGCGGGTTGCCGCCGAAGGTGCTGCCGTGCGAGCCGGGGCCGAACACGTCGAGCACCTCGCGCCGCGACACCGCCGCCGACACCGGGTAGAAGCCGCCCGAGAGCGCCTTCCCCAGCACGTACATGTCGGGCGTGACTCCCTCGTGGTCGCACGCGAACAGCCGCCCCGTGCGCCCCAGCCCCGTCTGGATCTCGTCGGCGATCAGCAGGACGTCGCGCTCGGTGCACAGCGCGCGCAGTTCGCGCAGGAAGCCGTCGGGCGGCAGCAGGATCCCCGCCTCGGCCTGGATCGGCTCGAGCAGCACGGCGCAGGTGTGCGGCCCCACCGCCGCGCGCACCGCGTCGAGGTCCCCGTACGGCAGCAGGCGGAACCCGGGCGCGAACGGCCCGAAGCCGGCGCGGTACGACGCCTCCGACGAGAAGCCGACGATCGTCGTCGTGCGCCCGTGGAAGTTGTTCGTGAAGACCAGGATCTCGGCCTGCCCGTCGGGGATCCCCTTCTTCTGGTACCCCCACCGCCGCGCCGCCTTGATCGCCGTCTCGATGGCCTCGGCGCCGGTGTTCATCGGCAGCACCGTCTCCATCCCGCACAGCGCCGCCAACTCCTCGCAGAACGCCGGCAGCTGGTCGTTGCGGAAGGCGCGCGAGGTGAGCGTGACGCGCGACGCCTGCTCGACCAGCGCCTGCAGGATGCGCGGGTGGCAGTGCCCCTGGTTGACCGCCGAGTACGCGCTCAGGCAGTCGAGGTACCGCCGCCCCTCGACGTCCCACACCCACGCCCCCTCGCCGCGCTCGATGACGAGGTCGAGCGGGTGGTAGTTGTGCGCGCCGTACCGCTCCTCGCGCGCGATCAGCTCCTGCGTGCGGTCCTGGTCGATCGAGATGGTGGCCATGGTGCGCTCAGAGGATCCGCCGCCCGAACGCCGACGCGAGCAGGTCGACGGCCAGTTCGGCGGTGTGGTTGTGCCGGTCCAGGATCGGGTTGATCTCGACCAGGTCCATCGCCAGCATCGCGTTGCTGTCGGCGACGATCTCCATCGCCAGGTGCGCCTCGCGCAGCGTCGCCCCCCCGCGCACCGGCGTGCCGACGCCCGGCGCCTCGGCGGGGTCGACCCAGTCCGCGTCGCACGAGACGTGGAGTCCGCCGGTGCCGCGCGTCGTGATCTCGAGCGCGTCGGTCATCACGGCGCGCAGCCCGCGCTCGTCGATGTCGCGCATCGTGAAGGCGTGGATCCCGAGCTCGCGGATGAAGTGGCGCTCCGGCGGGTCGAGGTCGCGCAGCCCGACGTAGACCACGTGCTCGGGCTTCACCGCCGGCCCCGGCACCGCGAGCCCCGACAGCCGCCGGTCGCCCATCCCGAGCAGGTGCGCGACGGGCATCCCGTGCACGTTCCCGCTGGCGCTCGTCTCGGGCGTGTGCAGGTCGCCGTGCGCGTCCAGCCAGAGCAGCCCCAGCGCCTGCCCGCGCTCGGCCAGCGCCGTCGCCACCCCGGCCACCGAACCGGCGCCGAGCGAGTGGTCGCCGCCGAGGACGAGCGGCGTGGCGCCGGCGCGCACCGCGCCCGCCGTGAACGCCGCCAGCTCGGCGCACACCTGCGCGATGGCGGGGAGGAACTCGCGCCCCGCGCCGCCCAGCGAGGTGCGGTCGGGGACGCGCACGTTGCCGTGGTCGTCGACCGCGTGCCCCAGCGCCGCCAGCCGCTCGGCGACCCCGGCCAGGCGCATCGCCGACGGCCCCATGTCCACGCCGCGGCGGCTGGCGCCGAGGTCCATCGGGACGCCGACGATGTGCACGTCGCGCACGCCGCGCCCCTGGTCGGCGGTCGGCATCGGCCGATCGGCGGGCGTGTCGGCCGCGTCGGCGCGGGCGGGGGGCGGGGCGGTGACGGCGGTGGCCATGGCGCGGGGCAGAAGGCGGTCCGGGCTGCTGGAAACGCGCCCGACCCTCGCATGATGCCGGCCCCGGACGTCAGCAACAAGCCAAAAGGCCGCGCGATCTGCACGGCCTTTCTGGCGTTTCGGCAGCCCACACTGGCATTATGTATGGCCTACCAGCCACCTCCATGGACGACACCGACCTCCGACTGATCGGCCTGCTCCGCGAGAACGCGCGCACCTCGGTCGCCCGCCTGGCGCAGCAGCTGCGCGTCTCGCGCGGCACGGTGCAGAACCGGATCGACCGCCTGGTCGAGCGCGGGGTGATCCTCGGCTTCACCGTCCGCACCACCCCGGACGCCGAGCCGCGACGCGTGCGGGCGGTGATGCTGATCGAGGTCGAGGGGGAGCGGGCGCGCGACATCTTGAAGACGCTGCGCGGCTTCCCCGAGATCCGCGCCCTCCACACCACCAACGGGCGGTGGGACATCGTCGCCGAGCTGGCGACGGACGGGCTGGAGCAGTTCGACGAGGCGCTGCGGCGGATCCGCGAGATCCGCGGGATCTCGAACTCGGAGACGAGTCTGCTGCTGTCGTCGCACAAGCTCTAGGGGCCCGGTGCCGGCAGGTTCTCCTGGATGAACGTGGGGCTGAGATGCACGTCCAGCTGCACCAGCGGCCCGTCGCCGACCGCACGGAAGCTGTGCACCTCCCCCGCCTTGATAACGAGGATGTCGCCGGCGCCGGCCTCGAAGGTCTCCCCGCTCACGGTCCAGACGCCACGCCCCTCGCGCACGAACTGGATCTCGTCGTAGGGGTGGCGGTGCGGCCCGGGGCCGCTGCCGGGCTGCCCGTGGAAGAGGAACGCCGACGCGCCGACGCCACCCCGATCGGCGCCGACGAACTGGTGCGAGCTGCCGACGTGCGGCAGGTCCTGCTGGCGGATGCGGAGCATGGGTCGGGGGCTCGGGAACGTCGCACGGCGCGCGGCCGCTCAGGTCCAATCGTCGACCGTAAGCTCGGCGCGCGCCAGCGCCTCGTCGAGCGCGTCGTGCCGCTCGTACTCCGCCACGCGTCCGCCCTCGACCACGAAGCGCGAGGCCACCTCCGCCGCGCCGCGCGGCCCGCCCGAGTCCGGGTCGCGCCACACGGCGTGCTGGAGGACGACCACGCGGGCGTCGCGCGCGAACACGGACCTCGCGTCGAGGCGCAGGCCGGCGCGCTCGAGCCACGCGCGGAGCACCTCCGCACCCCGCGCGATGCCGCGCGGGCCGAGGATGCGGATGTCGGGGGCCGAGAGCGAGACGAGCCGCTCGGCGTCGCCGGCGTTGACGGCGTCGAGCCAGCGCGCCACGACGTCGGCGGGCGGTGTGGGCATATGCGGCAGGGAATCACGCGGTGACGTGGCGGGCAGCGCCCGCGGCGCTTGCCGTGCGAGGCGACCAACCTACAACCTCAAGTACGCTTGAGATCAAGGCCGTCCCGCCCCGCCATCCCTCCGATGACGTACCCACTGCTCGCCATCGGCGAGGTCGCGCGCCGCAGCGGCGTCGCGGTCTCGGCGATCCGCTATTACGAGGAGCGCGGCCTCCTGGCCGCCGAGCGCGCCGGCGCGGGCGCCGGGCACCGGCGCTACCCCCGCGCGGTGCTGCGTCGTATCGCGTTCATTGTGTACGCGCAGCGCATCGGGCTCACGCTCGACGAGGTCCGCGATGAGTTGGCGCGGCTGCCGGCGGGGCGCGCGCCGTCGCGCGCCGAGTGGGCGCGCCTGTCGCGCGAGTGGACGCGGCGCATCGACGACCGCATCGCCGAGCTCACGCGTCTCCGGCACGGCCTCGCCGATTGCATCGGGTGCGGATGCCTGTCGATCGACCGCTGCCGGCTGGCGAACCCCGCGGACGGCGCCGGCCGGCGCGGACCCGGACCGCGCTTCTGGATCGCGGCGCGCGAGGACGAGGTGCCCCGGCCGGACGCGTAGCGGCGCCCCCTCGCCGCTCAGCGCTCGCCGTGCGCCTCGGCGAACAGCGGCGGCAGCGCGATGGCCAGCGGCTCGGCGGCGCCCGCTGGGTGCCAGCGCAGCTCGTCGCGCAGCACCTCGGGATGGAGCGCCCCGGGCAGCCACCGCTCCACCACGCGCGAGTCGACGTCCACGATCCAGTATTCGGCGCCCGCACGCTGGTATCGGTCGCGCTTCACCCCGCGGTCGTAGCGCGCCGTCGACGGCGAGAGCACCTCGACGACGAGTAACGGTTCGGCGGACTCTTCGGGCCCGACGGGCACCCGCCCGTCCACCAGCGGCAGGACGAACAGGTCGGGCTGCACGAGCGTGTGCGGATCGAGCTCGACCTCCCCCGGTCCCGTGAGCAGGTCAGCGAACCCGGTGCCGACCACGTACGGATGGAGCGCGAGGAATAGCGCGCCGACCGCACGCTGGTGCGGGAACCGCGGGCCGGGGCTCACTATCAGCGCCCCGTCCACGCACTCGAACCGCTTCCCCGGCACGTCGGGGAGCGCGCGCACCTCGTCCGCCGTCCACCGGCGGGGCTGCACTGCGGGCATGACCATACGATGCTCGGCGGCGGGATACGGGGGCAAGGGCGCACGGCCCAGCATACTGCCGTCCGGATGGCGTGCCGGACCGAACGGACGCGCCGCGGGCCCCCGCGACGCGATCAGCGCCGCGCCCCGCCCGTGCGCGCCCGCCGCGCCGCCAGCAGCGCGTCGAGCGCCGCGCGCAGCTTCGCCACCGCCTCCGCCCGCTCGGGCTCCTGCTCGGCGACGGCCAGCAGCACCCGCGCGCGCGCGACGTCGCCCGCGCGCGCGTACATCCCCGCCGCGTTGAACGCCGACGTGTGGTAGCTGCGCCGCTGCTCGGTGCTGTCGGCGGCGAGGCGCGCCATGCGGGCCGCCACGTAGGCCGGCGGCGCGTCCGAGGCGGCCAGCCGCTCCATGCGCTGCCGGATCTGCGCGACCTTCAGGTCGAAGCACCCCATCGCCTGGTCGAACCCGTGTGCGGCCTCCGCCCAGCGCGACGTACGCGACAGCACGCGGCCGAGGTACGACGCCGCCGTGCAGTTGCTCGCCGCGCTCGGGCCGGCCAGCGCGGCCCGCAGGTCCGCCTCGGCCACCCCGAGGTCGCCCTGGTCGTGCTCGATCACGCCGGCCAGCGTGAGCACGTTGTCGGGGCGGGCGCGCGCCTTCGCCGAGTCGGCGTCGCGCCGCGCGTCCGACAGCGCGCCCAGTCGCAGGTGGCTCAGCGCGCGCCAGTAGTGGCCGTCCGGCTGGCTCGGCGCCCCGTGCTCGATCACCCGCGTGGCCGAGGGGATCGCCGCCGAGTCGCGGCGCTGCTGCGACAGGCAGACCGTGCGCTGCAGCCACGCGCGCTCGTGCGCCGGCTGGCGGGCCACGGTCACGTCGAAGCGCGCGACCGCGGTCTCGCAGTCGCCCGCGAGCATCTCCAGCCACCCGTGCGCGAACGCCAGCCCCGGCGCGTCGGGAAAGCGCGTCGACGCCTGCTCGAACAGCGCGCGCGGCTCGTCGCCCCCGCTCTCGGCGGCGCCGGCGGTGAGCGCCTGCGCGCGGTAGTAGGCCGCCTCGGCGAAGCGCGGCTCCTCTTCCTGAAGGCGGCGCAGCGCGACCGTGTCCACGCGCGCGCAGAAGCTCGAACGGTAGCGCACCAACATCGGGTGCGTCGCGGCCGCGGAGTCCACACGGGCGCGCGCCGCCGAGCGGCGGCCGTTGGAGCACTCGACCGCCAGCGTCAGGTAGTCGCGCACCGCCGGCGCGTAGCCCGAGCCGGCCAGCCACGCCAGCTCGGCGTCGAGCTTCGGGAGCATCGGCACGTTGCGCCGCCGCTGCTCGCCGCGCGCGCGCGACGGCACGCCGTCGGGGTCGGGCATCACCACGTCCGCCAGCGCCAGCACGCGCGCCGGCGCCAGCGCCGCGGGCAGGCGCGCCGCCGCCGCGCGGGCGCGGGCGAGCGAGGCGTCCCAGTCGAGCGCCAGCTCCTTCTCGCGCAGCGCCAGCAGCAGCTCGGTCTCGAACAGCCGCTGCGCCACGATCGGGGCGCGCTTCCCCGCCGCGGCCCGCGCGTACGTCTCGCGGGCCGGGCGCAGGCAGTCGTGGTAGCAGCCGCGCAGCACCTCCGCGTCGGCCGCCGCGAGCGCGCGCGCCTCCTCCCGTGCGAGGCGCCGCGACGCGCACCCGGGCAGGGTGAGCAGCGCGAGCAGCGCCGCGGCGAGCGGAAGGGAAGGGCGGAGCGTCGACATGGACGCTCCTACTATTCAGGTAGTACGAACCGCCGTCAAGGGGGAGAATTCGGGGGGAAGTCCGCCCCCTCCGTCGTTTCCGCCCAGGCGTCGAAGTTCGACTTGAGCAGGTCGAGCTTCCACCGCGCGCCCTTCAGCGCCGCCTTCCCCAGCAGCAGGTGCAGCGGCGGCTCCGGCGCCTCGACGGCCGCGATGATCGCCGCCGCCGCCCGCACCGGGTCCCCGGGCTGCTTCCCGCTCGCGTTGCGGATGGTGCGGCGGTTGGCGCCCGCGGTCTCGGCGTAGTCCGGGATCTCCACCGGCGCTTCGTTGGCCGAGCGCCCCGCCCAGTCGGTGCGGAACCCGCTCGGCTCGACGACGGTGACCTTGATCCCGAGCGGCGCGACCTCCAGCGCCAGCGCCTCGGACAGTCCGACGACGGCGAACTTGGTCGCGTTGTACCACCCCACCCCGGGGAAGGCGCGGATCCCGCCGATCGACGCGATGTTCACCACGTGGCCGCTCCGCCGCGCGCGCATCCCCGGGAGCACCGCGGTCGTCGCGCGGCCGAGCGCGAAGACGTTGATCTCGAACATGCGACGGACCTCGGCGTCCTCGCTCTCCTCGATCGCGCCGAAGTAGCCGATCCCCGCGTTGTTCACCAGCACGTCGATGCGCCCGAAGCGCTCCTCGGCGGCGCGCACCGCCTCGTCCACCTGCGCCGCGTCGGTTACGTCGAGGCGGGCCGCGAGCGCGCGCTCCGGGTGCGCCGCGGCGAGGTCGCGCACCGACGCCGGGTCGCGTGCCGTGACCACGCAACGGTGGCCGCGCTCCAGCACCGCGCGCGCGAGCTCGCGCCCGAAGCCGGTCGAGCAGCCGGTGACGAACCAGACCGGCGCGTCGCCGGCGTCGTGCGGTGCGGTCATCCCTGTCCCCCCTGAGTTGCGAGCGCCAGAGCCAGCGCGTCGGCCAGCCCCCCTTCCTCCACGTGCCCCACGACGTCTTGCGCCTCGGCCAGCGCCTCGGGCTCGGCATTGGCGGGCGCCAGCGCCCACCCGCCGGCCTCGCGCACCGCGCGCATCGCCCGCGCGTCGTTCCCGCCGTCGCCGACGAACATCACCGCCGCCAGCGGGACGCCGTACGCGTCGGCGACCGCGCGCACGCCGGTGACCTTGTCGACCTCCGGGTCGAGCACGCTCACGAACGTCGTTTCCGGCATCATCGGCGACCCCGACGGCACCAGCCGCCCCCGCGGCGGCGGGTCGGCGAGCACGTCGGGCAGCTCGTCGTGGGCGACCATCCACTGCCCGCGCACCACGCGCGCCCCGGCCGCGAACGCCGCCAGGTCGCGCGGGTCGTACGGCGCGCCGATCAGCACCGCGTGGCGCGCCGCCCGGTCCTCGCGGTCGGCCGGGCCCGCGACCGCCGCGTAGCCGTCGTCGGCGTACAGCTCGAGCGTGCGCCCCGTCGCGCGCGCCTGCGCCAGCAGCGCCGCCACCGTCGACTCGGAGAGCCCGGCCGAGCGCGAGCCGCGCCCGCCGAGGTGCGCGACGCTGGCGCCGTTCTGGAAGACGTGCCAGCCGTCGGCGTCGATCCGCTCGGCGAGCGCGCGCGTGACGCCGAAGCCGGGGCGCCCGGTGCACACCGCGGCGCGCACGCCGGCGACGCGCAGCGGGGCGAGCGCCTGCCACACGCGCGGGTGCACCGTGCCGTCCGCGCCGACGAGCGTCCCGTCGACGTCCACGAAGATCAGGCGGACCGCGCCGCGTACGCCGCCGTTCTGGTCGTGCGTCATGCGCGGCACGTTAGCGGGTCGTGGCGCGGGGCGGGACCGGCCCGTCGCCCGAGTGGCGCCGGCCCTGCATGCACGGCGGGCCATGACCGCGTCGCCCCCTCCCCTCGCCCCCGACGGCCTCGAGCCGGCCGCCGACCAGGCGGCGCTCCGGCTGGCGGAGCTCCAACGGGTGACCGCCGCCCTCGGCTCGACGCTGTCGGTCGCCGCGATCGGCGAGGTGGTCGTGGGCGGCGTCGCGACCATGTTCGGCGCGGCGGCCGGCGCACTCGCGGTCGTGGAGCCGCACTCGGGGATGATGGGCGTCGTCCCCGTGGTCGGCGCCGCCGAAGGAGGCGGCGCGCTGCAGGCGGGCGGACCGCTCCCGTCGGCCCTCGGGCCGCCGCTGGCCGAAGTGGGGCGCGCCGGCCGGGCGCTCTACCTCGCCACGCGGGCGGAGTGGCAGGCGCGCTACCCCGACGCGCCGGACCTCACCGCGGCGGCCGGCGAGCAGGCGCTCGACGGCGTGGCGGCGCTGCCGTGCATCGCGGGCGGCGAGCTGCTCGGCGTCGTCGCGCTCGGATTCCGGGGCCCGAGTCCGCTCGTCGGCGGCGAGCGTGCGCTGGCGGAGACGCTCGCCACCCAGTGCGCGCAGGCGCTCTACCGGGCGCGCCTGCTCGAGGCGCGGGAGGGCGCGCGCGCGGCCGCCGAAGCCGCCGCCCACCACATCGCGCAGATCCAGCGGCTCACCGAGCGCGTGTCGACCGCGCTCACGACGACCGACGTGATGCGCGTCGTCGGGGAGGACGTGGCCGGCGCGGTGGCGGGGGCCGCCGCGGCGGTGTACGCGGCCCGCCCGACCGACGGGCGCCTCGAGCTGGTGTTCGACTTCGGCGAGCAGCTCTCCTGCGAGCCCGACGACGTGTCGCCCGGCGCGTTCGTGCCGGAGGCGGCCGCGCTGGCCGCCGAGGCGGTCGCGCAGGGCCGCCTCCTGTCGAGCGCGACGCCCGTCGCCGCGTGCGTCGCGCTGCCGCTCGGCGCGGGGCCGAACGTGGTCGGCGCGCTCGTGCTGGAGCTGCGCCCGCCGCGCGCGCTCACGCCCGCCGAGCAGGACCTGCTGCTCGCCGCCGGCCGCATCGCCGCTCAGGGGATCACGCGGGCGCGGCTGCAGTCGCTGCGCGAGGAGGAGCGCCGCCGGCTCGCGCGCGAGTTGCACGACGAGTTCGGGCAGACGCTCACCGGCCTCAAGTTCGACCTCGCCTACCTGGCCCACGAACTCGCCTGCGACCGCGGCGGCACACTCGTCCCGGCGGTGCGCACGATGATCGGGCGCGTGGACGCGGCCGCGGACGCGCTCCGCCGCATCGCCGCCGAGCTGCGCCCCGGCGTGCTCGACGACCTGGGGCTCGTCGCGGCGCTCGAGTGGCAGGCCGGCGAGCTCGCGCGGCGGACGGGCGTCCCGTGCACGCTCGAGATCGCGCTCGGCGCCGAGGTCGACGAGCCGGTCGCCACGGCGGTGTTCCGCGTCTTCCAGGAGGCGCTCACCAACGTCGCCCGGCACGCGCGGGCCGGCCACGTGCGCGCCCGCCTCGCCGACGCCGACGACGCGATCCGCCTGCACGTCGTGGACGACGGCGTGGGACTTCCCGCCGACGGCGGCGTGCGGGCGGGCGCGATGGGGCTGGTCGGGATGCGCGAGCGCGCGGCGGCGCTCGGCGGCACGCTGACCGTCGGCGCCGCGCCGGGCCGGGGGACCGAGGTGCGCCTGGAGCTTCCCTACACGCCGTCCGTCAGGCGGGCGGCACGGTCGGGCGCCGCGCCGACGTCGGGCAACGCCCACGCCCGCGTGTTCGCGCCCGAGCGCCCGGCTGCCCGGCCCGAGGTGGCGACGCCCGCGCCGGAGCGCGACGCATGACGATCCGCCTCGTCGTCGCCGACGACCACCCGATCGTGCGCGGCGGACTGCGGCGCATGGTGGAGCTCGAGCCCGACCTCGAGCTGGTCGGCGAGGCGGAGGACGCCGACGCCCTGTTCGCCGTGCTGGCGGGCGCCGCGGCCGACGTGCTGCTGCTCGACGTGGGGATGCCGGGGCCCGGGGTGCTGGAGGTGCTGCGCCGCGTGCGCGGCGAGTACCCGGCGCTCCGCACGGTCGTGCTGAGCGTGTACTCGGAGGAGCAGTACGGGCTGCGCACGCTCCGCGCCGGGGCCGCCGGCTACCTCACCAAGGACCAGTCGCCCGAGCTCCTGGCGCAGGCGATCCGGCACGTGCACGGCGGCAACCGCTTCGTGTCGCCGGCGCTCGCCGACCGGCTCGTGGAGCGGCTGGAGCGCGGCTACGCGGCGGCGCGTCACGAGCTGCTCTCCGAGCGCGAGTTCGCGGTGCTGCTCGCACTCGGCGAGGGCCAGGCGGTCGCCGCCATCGCGCAGGCGCTCGGCCTGAGCCCGAAGACCGTGAGCACGTACCGCGCGCGGCTGCTGGAGAAGCTGGGGCTCCGTACCAACGGCGATCTCGTGCGCTACGTGCGCGAGCAGGACCTCTCGGCCTGACGCCCGCGGCGCGCGCGGACGAGCGCGCGTAGGACGCGGGCCTACACGCGCCGTCGACCGCGCCTACGCCGCCGGGCGGGTGGGACGACGGCCCGCGCGAGATCGCGCCCGTGGCACGTGGCGTGTACCTGCGCCGCGCGGCTTCGGCGGAACGGTGACCCGGACGGGCGCCCGCCGAGTTCCGAAGCCCGCCCCAACCGCACCGAGGTCCGTATGGCCGAGATCCCGATCGAACGCAAGCAGGGCCGCAACTGGCTGCCGCTCCTCCTGCTCGCGCTGTTGGCGCTGGCGCTGCTCGCGTACTGCTTCCAGCGCTCCCGCACGCCCGACCCCGTGGCCGGCGCCGCCGGCGCGGCCGACAGCCTGACGCGCGTCGACACCGCCGCGCCGTCCGCCGCGGGCGCGGCTGCGGCCGGGGGCGCGAACGGCGCCATCGACCAGTTCGTGCAGTTCGTGCAGCAGCGCGACACGACGAACGAGACGGAAGGGCAGCACCAGTACACCGCCGAGGGGACGCGACGGCTCGCCGCGGCGCTCGACGCGATCGCCGCCGGCAACCCGGACATCGCGGTCTACGCCGACAGCATGCGGAGCTCCATCGAACGGCTGCAGCGGTCGTCCGACACCGACGTGCACGCCGACGACGCCAAGGCGGCGTTCAGCGCCGCGGTGAGCGCGATGGAGCAGATCGACCGCGCGCGCGGGCGCACGCGCGACGTGCAGGCGCTGCGCGCCACGTTCAACGACCTGAGCGGGCGGCAGCCGCTCATGCCGCAGCTCCCGACCGTGCACCGCTTCTTCCAGGCGGCCGCGGACGCGCTGCAGCAGATGCGCGGCTGAGCCGCGCGCCCTCCCACTCCCACCCGGATCCCTCACATGGCTACGCACGACACCCCGACGACCGGCGCCGCCGCGGGCGGCGCCTCGCAGCTGGGCCGCCTCAACGACCTCGACGAGTTCAAGGTGGCCGACGGCTACCCGGACCCGCGCGGCTGGGACGTCAAGACCGGCGACGGGCGCAAGCTCGGCACCGTCGACGACCTGATCGTGGACACGCAGGCGATGCGCGTGCGCTACGTGTCGGTGGAGCTCGACCGCTCGGCCGGCCAGCTCGCCCGCGACGCCGCCACGCCGGGCGACCAGGAGCGGCACACCCTGCTCCCGGTCGGGAGCGTCGAGCTCGACGACCAGCACGACGACGTGCTCGTGCACGGCTACACGCTCGAGCAGGTGACCGGGCTGCCGCGCTACGCCGGCGGCGCGGGGCGGACGATCCCCCGCGACTACGAGTCGCGTCTCGTCGCCGGCCACCGCAACCGGACGGCGGGGGGCACCGCCACGGCGGCCGGCGCGGCGGTGGCCGGCGCGGCGGCCGCCGCGGGCGCGGCGGTCAAGCGCGGCGCCGAGAAGGTCGCGGACGCGGTGACGGGCGACCACCCGCACCACGACTACGACCACGACGACTACAACGACCAGCGCCTCTACGCGCGCCGCCGCCAGGGGCTGACCGACGACGAGCGCCGCCTCGTGCTCGCGCGCGAGGAGCTGACCGTCGGCAAGCGCCAGACGTCGGCGGGCGAGGTCGCGCTGCGCAAGACGGTCGACACCGAGCGCGTGCAGGAGCGCGTGCAGCTCCGCCACGACGAGGTCTCGGTCGAGCGCCACCCGATCACCGATGCGTCCGCCGTCGGCGCCGGCGAGGTCCAGATCACCGAGGACGAGATCCGGGTGCCGATCATGGAAGAGCAGGTGGTGGTCGAGAAGAAGCTCGTGCCGCGCGAGGAGATCATCGTCCGCAAGCGCGCCGTGGTCGAGAACCAGACGGTCGAGGCGGACCTGCGCCGCGAGCGGCTCGACACGTCTGGGCTCAAGGGCGGGACCGAGGGCGGGCCGGACGCCGCCGACCGTCGCTGACGTGCCGATTCCCCCTACACCGGAGCATCCGACCATGACGCAGCACAGCACGCCCGACCACGAGTCGTTCTTCGACCGGATCAAGCGCGCCTTCACCGGCGAGCCGAGCGCGTTCGACCGCGACGAGGAGTACTACCGCGCGCGGCACGCGGGCGGCGCCGCCGCCGGCCGGGCGACCGCGAGCCAGACGACGGGCGCGTACGACGCCGTCCGCCCGGCCTACCAGCTCGGGCACGTGGCCGGGGCGCACGAGACGTACGCCGGCCGCAGCTTCGACGACGCCGAGGCGGACCTGCGCCGCGCGTGGGAGGCCGAGCCGCGCAACGGCCGCGGCGCGTGGAGCGGGGTGCGCGACCACGCGCGCGACGCCTACGCGCGCGGGCAGGAGCAGCGCCTCGTGCTGAGCGAGGAGCAGCTCGCGGTGGGCAAGCGCCAGGTGCAGGCCGGCGAGGCGCAGGTGCGCAAGACCGTCGAGACCGAGCACGTGCGCGAGACGGTGCCGCTGGCGCACGAGGAGGTCACCGTCGAGCGCCGGCCGCTCTCCGCGGACGCGGTGGACCCGGACGGGATCTCGGAGGGGACGATCCGCGTCCCGCTGATGCGCGAGGAGGCGGTCGTCGACAAGCGCGTGGTCCCGGTGGAGGAGGTCGTGGTGCGCACGAACACCGTGACCGAGGAGCAGACGGTGGAGGACACGGTGCGCAAGGAGCGCCTCGTCACCGAGGGGCTCGACGCGACCACCGGTCGTCCGAACCCGGACCGCACCGACCGGCGCGGCTGACCGACGCGCGACGGGGTGGGCGGCGCCGCCGGCGCCGCTCACCCCCACACGACCCAGCCGAACGCGGCGGCGAGCAGCGCGAGCAGCAGGAGCGCGACGAACGCCAGCCGCCCCACGCAGCCGACCACCGACGGCACGCCGACCCGCACCACCGGCCCGATCACGCGCGGGTCGATGCGCCACCCGTCGTCGCGCGCGGGGCGGTCGGGCAACTCCTCGATCACCACCTCGCGGCGCGGGGGTGGCAAGTCGGCGGGGCGCGGCGCGGGCGGCACCGGCCTCACCCGCGGCGGCGCCTCGCGCGGACGCGGCGGGCGCGCGGGCACGGGCCCCAGCTCCAGCGTCGCACCGCACGCCGGGCACGGCGGCGCGTCGAGCCAGCGCCCCGGTGCGTGGTTCGGGCAGTAGAGCCGGACCGCCGCCTCGTGGCAGGTCTCGCACTCGCCTTCGGCGTCCTGCGCGGAGCCGCAGTGCGGGCAGCGGCGGACGAGCGTGCTCACGCGGCGCCCGGCGCGTCGCCGCCGTCGCCGCCGTCGTTGCCGCCGTCGTCGAACGCTTCGGGGTAGCGCTCGCGCACCAGCGGCTCGGGCACGTGCAGCCGGTGCACCTGCGGCAGCGCGCCGCGCACCCAGCGCGCGACCGTCGGCACGCGCGCCGGCGGCCCGAACGCCTCGCGCGCCAGCCGGCGCGACAGCGCGACCGTCGTGAGCACCGGGTGCGGCGTCCCGGCGCGGTACACCGCCCACCGCTCGTCGACGTGGTCGTGCCCGCGCACCAGGTGCGTCACCGGGCGCCCCATCCGCGCCGAGAGCGCGCAGAAGTCGGCGAAGTCCTCGTGCCCCCACTGGCTGCCGCGCGACGCCCGGTTCGGCAGCTTGCGCCGCGCCTTCGGGTGCGCGCGCGTCCACACGAAGTCGGCCAGCGCACGCGGGTCGTTGAAGTCGCCGCCCGCCTCCAGCTCGGCGTGCAGGTCCACCAGCGGGAAGCCGCCGTGCGCCACCAGCAGCCCGTCGGGGAGGAGGAGCGCGCGCGGCGCCCGCTCGACCAGCCGCACCGCCAGTCGCGCGGCGCGCCGCGCCTGCGCGTCGTCGGGGTGCGCCTCCAGCCACTCGGCGAAGTCGGACGGCGACACGCTGGCGGCGAAGTGCTCGCCCGTCCAGCGCAGCGCCTCGTCGTGGTTCCCCGCCACCAGGCAGACGCGCCCCGGGCGGTCGGCCAGCAGCTCGTACACGCGCAGCAGCACCTCGGCGCCGTACCCGCCGTCGTCGAACAGGTCGCCGAGCAGGACGAGGCGCGCCCCCGGGTGGTCGCCGTCGACCAGCGCCAGCGCCGCCTCGAGCGCCAGCAGGTCGCCGTGCAGGTCGCCGACGAACCAGAGCGGCGCCGCGTCGTCGAGCGCGCGCACGTGCACGGCGCGGTCGTCCGGCGTCGCGCGGTCGGCGTCGAACAGCAGCCCGGCGCCGTCCGGCGCGTCGAGCCGCGCCTCGAGCGCGTCGAGCGCGGCGTCGCCGCGCGCGCGCACCGCGGCGGGGTCCGCCGCGACGCGCACCGCCTCCCAGTCGAGCTGCTCGACCTCGACCACCGGCGGTACGTCGACGGCCGGCGGCTCGGGGGGAGGAGAAGGCTCGGCGTCGGCGCGCGGCGCGCCCAGCACGTACCCGCGCACCGGCTCGGGCGGCGCCACGTCGGTCGTGCGCGCCGGCGGCTCCGGCGGCGGCGAAGGGGGCGGGTCAGAGCGCACGGACGGTGAGCGGCAGTTTGACGATCCCCTTCGCCTGGCGCCCGACCGCCAGCACGTCGCCGTCGCGCAGCGCGCGCGGCGCCGCCAGGGTCTCGCCGTTGAGCAGCGTCTCGTTCGTCGTCCCCGCGATCGGCGCCACCTGCCACCGGCCGTCGGGGAGCCGCTCGAGCACCATCTGCCGCGCGTCCCAGAACTCGGCGTCCCCGCCGAACTGCCGCGCCAGGTGCTTGCCCAGCTCCGTGCGCACGCCCACGTGCAGCGCGCGCCCGCCGGCGCCGACGAGCTGCACGCGGTCGCTCGTCAGCGCCGCCCCGCCGGCGCTCGGCCGCGCGGGCGCGGGAGGCGCCGGAATGACGGGCGCGGCGGATGCAGTGGGCGCAGGAGGCGCGGCAACACGCGCCGCCTCGCGTCCGCTCAGCACCGCCCGCAGCTCCGCCGCCGTCGGCCGCGCCGCGGGGTCCGGCGACAGGCACCGATGCAGCGCCGCCGACACCGCGGCGTTGTCCGCCGGCGCCGGCATCACGCCGGCCAGCACCGGCGGCTTCGCCGCGTGCGCGCGCACCAGCGCCGCGTACTCCGCCTGGTCGTCGCGCCAGTACGGGTGCACGCCGGCCAGCAACTCGTGCAGCAGCAGCCCGCAGGTGAACACGTCCGACGCCGGCCCCGGCACGCCCCCCTTGGTCATGTGCTCGGGCGAGCGGTAGTTGTCCGAGCCCACGTACCCCTGGTGCCCGTGCCAGGGCGCGCGCCGGTCCGCCAATACCGAGAAGTCCGTGTCGATCAGCTTCAGCTGGTAGCCCGCGCCGAGCGACGGGTCGCGGATCAGGTAGACGTTCGGCGGCTTGAGGTCGGCGTGCACGACCTTCACCTCGTGCAGCGCGGCGACGGCCGCCATCAGCACCTTCGCCCACGTCACGTGGCGCGCCCACGTCTCGGGGTCGAGCAGCGGCGAGCGCCCCGTCGCCTCGTGCGCCGCCCGCTCCTCGTCCAGGATATGCTGCAGATCGTTTCCGTGCTCGACGAACTCGTACGCCTGGAAGTACGTCGGCCCGCCCCACCGCTCCTCGAACGCGTCGACCAGCCGCACCGCGTACCCGGCCGCCTTCCCGCCGCGCACGCGCGCCGCCAGCTCCTGCTGGTAGTCGACGAACGCCGGGTACCACACCACCGTCGGCGCCGGCGACTTGTACTGCTTGAGGAAGATGCGCCGCCCGTCGGCCGACTCGGCGGCGTACGAGATCGCCATCGCGCCGGGGCCGAACACCTTCGTCACGCGGTAGCCGCGCAGCGCGTCGCCGACCTTGAGCTTCTTCGCCATCGCCCGGCGCCCGCGCCGCTCAGAGCGCGACCGTCTCGGCGGACTTCGACACGCTCGCCGCCAGCTGCTTGAGCGTCGTGCGGAAGTTCGCCGCGTCGGCCGTGTAGCGCTGCAGCGCCTCCTGCGGCGACAGCCCCTCGTACTCGACCACCTCCCACTCCGACTTGTCGATCTGGCTGAGCCGGTCGTAGCTCTCGAAGTTCGGCGCGAAGATGCTGAGGATGATCCGGTTCGCCATCACCACGTTGGCGACGTCCTGCAGGCTCCCCCCCTTCGCCGCCGGGATCTGCAGCGTCTCCTTGAAGGACGCGTCGGTGAACACCGCCACCACGCGCGCGGCCTCGCTGCGGTAGCGCCACCGCGCCGGGTCCTCGCTCTGCGCCCCCTTCGGCGTCGCCTCCATCGTCGCGATCGTGTACAGCGCGTCGAGCAGCGACTCGGGCTCGTCCCCCCCGCCCTGCGCTTGCAGCGTCCCCAGCTGCGCCTTGAGCGCCACCGCGTCGCGCACGAACGGGTGGTCCTCGATCCACGGCAGCCCCTCGGCCTCGGCGTGCTCGATGTCGCGGTAGCCGACGACCTTGCCGCGCCAGTCCTTCACCGGCGCCGCGTTGTTCGCGTCCCCCTTGCTCAGCGAGTCGACGAACACCTCGACGTTCTTGCGCAGCGCGTCGATGATCGGCGCCATGCTCCCCGACACGTCGACCAGGAAGACGATGTCGGCCACCCCCTTCGTCCGCGCGCGCGGCGCCGGCGCGGGCGCGGCCGTGATCGGCGCGCTCTGGACCGCGCCCGCGTTCGCGTCGGCGGGCACCGCGCTCCCCGCCGGCGGCGGCTCGATGATGGCGGACGCGCCGACCTCGACCTCCGACGGCGGCGGCGCGGGCGGCGCACCGGACGCGGTGGGCGGGGGGACGTCGGCGGCGTGCGAGTCGGAGGTGATACCGCCCGGCTCGGGCGTGGGCGCGGTCTGCATCGTTGGGACTCCAGGCGTGGGTGGGACTCGCCCGCTCCTGCACGACCGGCGCCGCGGCGTCGGCGCGCGGAACTTATCTCAGTACTGAGTGTTTATCGTCGAGGCGCGGCGCCTGCACGACGGCGCCGCGCCGAACTCCGCCCACCCAGTCTCGATGCACCCGATGGACAGCAGCACCAGCACGCTCCTCGACGTGCGCGCGGCCGCCGAGCGCCGGCGCTCGATCCGCGCGTACGAGCCCGACTCGATGCCGAAGGAGGACCTCGACGCGATCCTCGACGTCGTCCGGCTCGCCCCGTCGGCGTTCAACCTCCAGCCGTGGCGTCTCGTGGTCGTCCGCGACCCCGCGCTGAAGGCGCGCCTCGCCGAGGCGGCGTTCAACCAGCGGCAGGTCGCCGGCGCCCCCGCCGTGCTCGTCCTCTACACCGACATGCAGGACGCCCTCGCGCACGTCGAGGAGACGGTCCACCCCGGCATGCCACCCGAGAAGGCCGCGGCCGCCGCGGCCCACGTGCGCAACGTCTTCGGGAAACAGAGCGCGGACGAACGCGAGACGTGGGCGGCCGGCCAGGGCTACATCGCGCTCGGCTACCTCCTGCTCGCCGCCGAGTCGCACGGCTACCAGACGTCGCCGATGACCGGCTTCGACGCGGGCCGGGTGAAGACGCTGCTCGGACTCCCCGAGCACGTGCGCGTCCCCGCCCTGGTCGCCATCGGACGCGGCGCCGAGGAGGGGTTCGCGCACCACCGCCACCCGCTCGAGCGGATCGTGCGCGCCGCCTGACCGGCGCGTCGCGCCGCTCGCACCGCCCCGCCGCCTTGCGTCGCGCGGGGCGGTCGTGCGTCGAGAGGGTACGGGGTTTCGGGGACGTCGTGCGCATCGTGGCGCCCATGACGACACCACTCCGCCCACTCCTCCTCACGCTGCTTCTCGCAGCGTGCGCGGCGCCCGACCGGGCGCTCGCGCCCGAACACCCGCGCCTGGCAAAGGCGTCCGCCGCCGACGCCGACGCCCGCCGCACGCGACGACGACTCGAGCGCGCCGCCGACGGACTGCTCTACACGAGCGAGTCGGACTACCCGTTCACGTACGTCTCCCGCTCCGCCGGCCCGCCCGCCGCCGACCGGGTCGCCGCTTTCCGCGCCGCCTTCGCCGTTCCGCCGGCGGCGCCGGTGCAGGTCGTCTCGCTCGATGACTTCTTCACCCGCCACATCGAGCGCGTCGACCCCGCCGACAGCGTGGCGCTGGCCCTCGTCCCACGCTACGTGCGCCTGCGTGAGACGCTCCGCGCCTCCGCACGTGACGTTCGCGTCTACCGCGTCGGGACGATCGCGATCGACTGCTACGCCGTCGGCACGGACGCGTCCGGCAACTGGGTCGGCCTGCAGACGGTCGCCATCGAGACCTGACGCGTCCCGTCCCGAGCCCCCGCTGGCATGCCGCTCGCCCACTGCACCTCTCAAACGCAGGAGGCGCAGAATGCGAGGTCGGGGGTTCAGCGGCCTGGGCCGGGCAGCGGTGCTCGCCCTGGCGGTGGCGTGTGGCGGCGGGGACGGAAGCGGGCCGACCGGCACGCCGAGCACGAACGAGACGCGGCCCGCGCCGGCGGCGATCGCCGTCGTCTCGGGCGGCGGGCAGACTGGCGACCCGGGGAGCACGCTGTCGGCGCCGGTGGTGGTGCAGGTGACGAGCGCCCGCGGCACCCCCGTCTCCGGGGTCTCGGTCGCGTTCGCGGTCACCGGCAGCAACGCCACGCTCACGCCCGCGACGGCCGTCACCGGCAGCGACGGCCGCGCGCAGACGCAGGTCGTGCTCGGCGCGGTGGCCGGGCCCGTATCGGTCGTGGCCACCGTCACCGGCACCTCGCTCGCGACCAGCGCCACGGCGGGCGTGGCCGCCACCCCGGCCGCGTGCGACCCGGCGGCGGCGCGCGCGCTCGCCGCCGGCGAGGTCGTCGCGCCCGCGGGCACCTCGCTCTGCATCGCCGGCGGGGCGGCGGGCGGGGAGTACGCCCTCGTCCCCTTCAACGCCGCCACCGGCACCCGCACGCGCTCCGCCTTCGTCGTGCGCGCCACCGGGATCGACGCCGTCGCCGACGCGCCGCTCCGCCCGTCGCCGGCCGCCGACGCCGCGCGCTTGGACGCCCCCCTCGACGCCCGCCCCGACCCGCGCCGCGCGCTGCTCGCCGCGCTCGGCCCGCGCCCGGCCGGCGCCGCCTTCGGCGCCCGCGTGCGCGAGGCGGCGGCCGGCGAGCTCCGCCCCCGCTTCGCCCCGGCGCGCGCCTGGCGCGCCGCCCGCCGCCCGGCCGGCGGGGCGCGGCGCGCCGTGGTCCCCGCCGGCGCGACCGTCGGCACCCTCGTCACCCTCAACGCCAACGGCGACGTCGCCTGCTCGCGCCCCGACACCCGCGTCGCGCGCGTCGCCGCCGTCTCGCAGCGCGCCGTCGTCGTCGCCGACACCATCAACCCGATGGGCGGCTTCACCGACGCCGAGTACGCGTCGATCGCCGCCACCTTCGACTCGCTCGTCTACGACGTCGACGTGCGCAACTTCGGCGCGCCCTCCGACATCGACGAGAACGGGCGCGTCGTCCTCTACTACACGAGCGCCGTCAACGCGCTCAGCCCGAAGGACGCCAACTTCTACGTCGGCGGCTTCTTCACCCCGCGCGACCTCTTTCCGGCCCGCGCCGCCGACCCGCGCGACGCCTGCGCGGCCAGCAACGAGGCCGAGATGTTCTACCTGCTGGTCCCCGACCCGGGCGGGATGATCAACGGGAACCGCTACGCCAAGAGCTTCGTCGCGCGCGTCACGATCGCCACCGTCGCGCACGAGTTCGAGCACCTCATCAACGCCTCGCGCCGGCTCTACGTGAACGCGGGCGCCGAGGATTTCGAGGCCACCTGGCTCGACGAGGGGCTGGCGCACGTCGCCGAGGAGCTCGTGTTCTTCGCGCGCGGCGGGCTGGGGCCGCGGCGGAACCTCGACGCCACCGCGCTGCGGGCCAGCGCGCCCGTCGCGACCGCCTTCACCGAGCAGGCGATCGACAACTTCGACCGCTTCGCGCTCTTCCTCGAGGGCCCGACCCGCAACTCGCCGTACGCCGACGACGACTCGCTCGCCACCCGCGGCGCCGCGTGGGCCTTCCTGCGCTACGCCGCCGACCAGCAGGGGGGCGACGAGAGCGTGACCTGGAACCGGCTGGTGAACTCGTCGGCCACCGGGATCGCCAACCTGCAGGGGGTGTTCGGCGCCGACGTCGCCGCGCGCTTCCGGGACTGGGCGACGACGCTGCTCACCGACGACGTCCCGGGCGTGCCGGCGCGCTACCAATTCCCCAGCTGGAACCTGCGCTCGGTGTTCGCCTCGATCGACGGCTCGGGGCGCTACCCGCTGCAGACCTACCTGCTCGCCCCGGGCGCCAGCCAGACCGCCAGCCTCGTATCGGGGGGCGCGGCCTACATGCGCTTCGCCGTCGGCGCCGGGCGCACGGCGTCGCTCGCCTGGGAGGCGCTCCCGCCGACGGTGTCGCTGGCGCTGGTGCGCCTCCGGTAGCGTCGCCCCCTACCGCCGCGAGCCGGCGGCGGCGTTCGTGCACCGCATGGCTTCCGCGCTCACCCTCCGCGCCGGCCCCGAGGCGCTCGCCCTGGTGCGCGAGCGCGGGCTGCGCGCCGAGGACGTCGACGTCCTCCCCGGCGCCTCGGGCGGCGCCAAGTGGCTGGCCATCGCGGGGCTCGACCGCTTCCTCTTCGGCGAGTTCCTGCAGACGCCCCGCGCGCGCCCGCTGCACTGCATCGGCTCCTCCATCGGCGCCTGGCGGATGGCCTGCCTGGCGCAGCGCGACTCGGCGGCGGCGCTGGCGCGCGGGCACCACGCCTACGTGCACGAGCAGCGCTACTCGCCGCGCCCGGCGCCGCGCGAGGTCACCGAGGTGCTGACGCGCGCCCTCGACTCGCTGCTCGGCCCGACGGGCGTCGACGAGATCCTCGCGCACCCCTGGGCGCGCCTGCACGTCATCACCGCCGAGGCGCGCGGGCTGGCCGCCAGCGCGCGCCGGCTCCCGCTCACCGCCGGGATGGCGCTCGCCGCCGCCGGCAACCTGCTCGCCCGCCGCACGCTCGCGCTGCAGCTGCGCCGCTGCGTCTTCCACTCGTGCGGCGACACCACGCCGTTCGCACACCTCGCCGACCTGCCGACCACGCACCTCCCGCTGACGCGCGAGAACCTGCGCGCGGCGCTGCTCGCCTCGGGCGCGATCCCGCTCCTGCTCGAGGGGGTGCGCGTCCCCGGCGCGCCGGGCGGGATGTACTGGGACGGCGGGGTGCTCGACTACCACCTCGACCTCGACTTCGGGCCCGGCGCGGGGCTCGTGCTCTACCCGCACTTCTACGCCCACGTCGTCCCCGGCTGGTTCGACAAGGGGCTGCCGTGGCGGCGCGCGGCGGGGGCGAACTTCCGGCGCACGCTGCTCGTCGCGCCATCCGACGCCTTCGTCGCCTCGCTCCCCGGCGGCAAGATCCCCGACCGCCGCGACTTCTACGCGCTCACCGAGCCCGAACGCGTGCGGCGCTGGCAAGGCGTGGTGGACGCGAGCGCGCGCCTCGGCGACGAGTTGCGCGAGTTGCTGGCGACAGGGCGCGTCGCCGAGGCGGTGCGGCCGTGGTGAGCCCGGGAGTCCGGACGTGCGGCCCCCCCCCCGTGCGGGTCAGGCGCGCGCCGTAGGGGCGCCCGGCTTCCGGAAGGCCAGGATGTGCGCGTCGAGGTCGAACGACAGCGCGGTCTCGTACGACGGCGGCAGCGGGAGCGCGGCGATGCGCTCGTCGATCCACGCGAGCTCCCGCGCCGTCACCGGCTTCTGGCGCACGCGCATGCCGCGCCCCAGCGCCGTCGGCTCGCCGTGCTCGGCGCGCCACAGCTGGCGCTCCGTGAAGCGGCAGAGCAGGTCGTGTGCATCGCCGCCGACCAGCAGACGCATCACCTCGCCCGACTCGTCGTCGGTCAGCTCGCCCGGCCGTCGGCTCAGGTACTGCGCGGCCCGGTCGTAGCCCACCTCGTTGAATCGCTGCGGGCAGACGGTGAACCGCTGGCGGAGCGGCGCGCCCGCGGGCTCGAGGCCGGCGTGTCGCGCCCACCGGTCGATCTCGGTGGCGCTGCTGAAGTAGCGGGACTGCACCTCCTGCGTGTTCCGGTTCGCCCAGTCTTTCAGCAGGATCCAGAGGTTCATGAACACCGCGCGGTCGTCTTCGGTCGTCGGATCGGGGAAGAGGTCGCCGAGGTACGCCGACTCGAGCAGCTCGACGACGCCGCCGCCGGACCGGATCGGCGACAGCAGACGCTGGAGCCGTCGGTAGCCGGTCCGCGACATCGACGGCGGGGCGTCGGCGTGCAGGACCACCATCCCCCCCGGCCGCAGCACCTCCGCGCACGCCTTCAGGAGCGAGATCTGGGTGAGCGCGTCGACCTCGTGGATCGCCTTCTTGCCGATCACCAGGTCCGCCTCACCGAGCGACGCGTCGAAGTACGTGCGCAGCAGCGCGCGCAGGTCCACCCCCCGCCCGATCTCCACCGGCGCGACGGCGATGCGTGAGCCCGCCTCGGCCGCGAGGCGCGCCAGGCTCGTCGGGTCGCGGTCGACGGCCAGGAGGTGCAGGTCGGGGTACGGCGGCGGCGCCGCGTCCGCGGACTCGCGCGCCACCACCAGGTCGCGCGACCCGGACGACGCGCCGCCGGCCATGAGGTCGATCGCGAAGCGCCGCGACGCGCGGCCCCGGCCTTCGTCTCCGTCCAAAAACGTCCGGATCCGCCCGACGTACGCGCCCCTCGCCTCCTCCAGGTGGGGCCCCAGGAAGTCCGACTGGCGCGAGAGGAAGTGCCGCCCGAACGGACCCAGGTACCGCGAGCGGTGGAGGACTGCGCCGCCGCGCTGGAAGGCCGCGAGCAGCGCGTCCGCGTCCGAGCCGCCCGCGGTGCATCCCTGCACGACCATGTCCTGCACGGCCGACGGGATCGCGACCCGCTCGTGGAAGTCGAAGGTGCAACGCTCGAAGTGCGCCGACGTGGCCTCGGCGCCGTGGAAGTTCGCCCCCCTGAACGTGCACTCCTCGAACACCGCGTGCGCCAGCCGCGCGTCGGCGAGCACCGAGCCGTCGAACTCGCACAGATCCAGGCGCACGCGGTGCAGGTCCACGCCCTCCAGGTTGAGGTCCTGCAGCTGCAGCCCGCGAAGCACCGCGCGCGGCCCCCGGATCGGACCCGCGGACGCCGAGTCGCCGGGCCCCGACCCGCCACGCGCGTGCGCGGCCAGCCAGACCGCGAGGTGCAGCAGGTTGACGGCGCGGAAGCGCTCTCCTTCGCGCCCGGCCTCCGGGCGGTACCACAGGGTGTCCGGCACCGGCCCCTCGAAGCGCGCGGACCCCTCCAGCGCCCTCCGCACGCGCGTCGCCGGCGACGACGGGGACGCGCCGCGCCCGGCCCCGCCCGTGAGCAACTCGCCGACGTACTGCACCAGGCTCCGGCTCCACAGGTGTCCCGCCAGCGAGAGCGGCACGTCGGGCGAGCGCGCCGCGTCGCGCGAGAGCTCGTCGGCGATCCGGCGGGCGAGAAAGAAGTCGACGAGCGTCGCGTTGCGGAGGAAGAGCCGGCGTCCGCCCGTCTCGACTCTCACGTCGAGCAGCTCCGTCGCGCCCAGCAGCAGCGTCCAGTACGCGTCCCCGGCCCGCAGCGCCGCCTCGGCGTCGTACGTCCCGTCGCGCAGCTGTGCGACCGCGAGCGCGACCAGTCGCTGTCGCACGGCGCGCTCCAACTCCGCCGCCGGCACGCGTTCGCCATCCAGCGCCCGGAGTCGCCGCACCGACCGCGAGATCAGCTCGTCGAGCAGCGCGTACTCCCCCTCCTCGGCGGCCGCCGCGAGCGCGGCGCCGGCCTCCCCCGCTGCCGCCTCGGTCGGCCCCGACGCGTGGATGTTGTCGACCAGCAGGCTGAGGTGGCGCGGGTTGCGCAGCCAGTGCCCGTGCCCCCTCCTCCCGATGTACGCCAGCAGCGCCTGCGCGCGGTCGGCCGAGGCGCCCAGCCGCGCCCGCAGGTAGCGGTCGGCCGTCGCGGTGTCCCACACGTCCTCCAGCCACAGCTCCGCGCCGCCCGCGCTGCGCGTGAACGCCTCCGGGCGGCTGGCGCACACGAAGTGGCACCCGGTGCCGACGAACAGGTGGTCGCTCACGGCCGCCTGCAGGTCGAGGCGACCGAGCTCGTCGTAGCCGTCGACGAAGGGCACGACGCGTCCCGCCGCGAGCGCCTCGATGAGCTGCAGCGTCAGCACGGCGACTTCGTCGTCCGTCGGCTCCAGCCCGCGGTTGGCGAGCCACGCCTTCAGGAGTCGCCGGAGGAACCCCTCCCGACTGCGGGTGTCGACGTCCGCGGCCTGCGTCAGCCCGATGTTGCGCGGCCGGATCAGCATCGGCTCGGGCGCGTGCTGCTCCCGCGCGGCGGCGCGCCGCTGCGCGAGGTACCGCAGGTAGGACTGGTGGAGCAGCGTCGTCTTCCCGGAGCCGGCCGGTCCGACGATCCAGAGCCGCGCCATCGGGCCCTCGTCCGCCGTGGCGCCCGTCGTCCGGTCGCGGCGCGGCCCGGCGGCCTCCCGGACGCCGCGCACCGGATCCAGCGTGCGCAGGATGCGGGCGACCGCCGGTTCGCGATCCTTCGACACGTACACCTCGATCCAGTGCCGCTGGTCGTAGAGGTCTTCGCGGAGCAGCGGGGGCACGAGCGGCACGCCGGCGGCCGGCGGGCCGGCGTCCGCGGGCGGTGCGAGCAGGGCCAGCGCGGCGGCGTTGCACGCGCGCAGGATTGCGAGGAACTCGTATCCGCCCCACGCCCCGTCGCCCGGCATCAGGGAGCGCAGTGCCGTCTTCGCGCCGAGGCGCTCGACCAGGGCCTCGAACTTCTGCACCGCCCCGTCCATCCGGTCGGCCGTCGCGTCGAACCGGTCGGCCGCCGCGCGCAGCTCGCCGAGTGCCCCCTGCACCGCCCGCTCGAACCGCGTGAGCAGGGACGACACGCGTTCGGCGCTGCGATCGAGGACGGCCCGTCGTGCCGCCTCGCTCTCCTCGTCGTACGTGGTCGGCGGCATTTGCCAGAGCCGATCCAGTCGCCCGTCCAGCCGCCGCAGCTGCTCGGCCGCCTCCTTCTGCAGCGTCTCCACCTTCGCGACTTGGTCGCGCAGCGCAACGAGCATCAGCCGCTCGTACGCGCGCCAGGCCTTCGTGCCGTCTTCCGACGGGTTCTTCATCTCCTCGATGAAGTTCGCCGCCGTGCGGCTCGGCAGCGTCCGCACGAGGTGCTCACGCACGTGGACGTCCACACCGGGGACGGCGTGTTCCTCGCCGATGCGTTCGAGGATGCGCCTGGGGACCGCTTCACCGCTGCCGCCGGCGAAGTCGCGCAGATCCTCGTCGCTGAGCTCCACCGCCTCGCCCAGGAACGCGCCGTCTGCTTGCTCTATGAGCGCCTCGAACAGTTCCTTGGCCGCATCCCGATCGGCGCCGGACAGACGGTGCGCATCTTCGGTTTCGAAGTACTCCCGCCGTGAGCGCTCGACCGCCTTGACGTACGCCCGCACGAGCGCGGCCTGCAGGTCCTCGTTCGTGCGTCCGTCCCTGATCCAGGCGTCGGCCGCCGACCGAAGCCGGCGCTCGGTGGCGACGGAGAAGAGGTTCAGGCCGATCCCGGCCAGCGTCGGCCCCACCAGCGACGCCATCAGCGACGGGTCCGCGGCGCTCATCGGCACCACGCAGCCCACCGCGCCGACGACCAGCGATCCGATGGCGGTCGCAGCGCCTGCCCACCGTTGCCGCCTGACGTGACCCGGCAGGTGCATCCCGACCTCGCGGCGTGTCCTGCGCTTCCGTGCGATACCCCGGTTGGCAGCGCGAATGTGCGGAGTGCGGGGCGGGCTGTCAAAGCGCACGGACGCGCACGCCGCGTCCCGGCAGAACCGGCCGCGGCCGCCCGCGTCTCGCGCTTCGCCCCGCCCCGCTGGCGTTCGCGCGCGTCGCACGCCACACTCCACGGCTCGCGTTCGCGCGGCGCCTCGCGGTGCCGCGCTCTGCATTCCGTCTGCACTCCCGCGTTCCGCCGCGATGTCGATCCGCCGCTGGGCCCCGCTCCTCCTCGCCGCCGCCGCCGCCTGCGCGCCCGCCCGCGGCCCGGTCGCCCCCGCGCCGACGCCCGAGCCGGCCCGACCCGCGCCCGCGCAGCCGACCCCGGCGCAGCCCGCGCCGGCGCCGGCCCCCGCGGCGGCCTCGGGCCCCGCGCCCGACTGGCACCTGCGCGACCCGGCCACCGACGGCGTCCCCGGCACCGGCGCCGCGCGCGCGCTGCGCGAGCTGCTCGGCAACGCCGCGCCCAAGCGCCAGGTGGTCGTCGCCGTGATCGACGGCGGCGTCGACACCGCGCACGCCGCGCTCCGCACCTCGCTCTGGACCAACAACCGCGAGCGCCCCGGCAACCGCGCCGACGACGAGAACAACGGCTACGCCGACGACGTGCGCGGCTGGAACTTCATCGGCGGCGCCGACGGCCGGAACGTCGACCACGAGCGCCTCGAGCTCACGCGCCTCGCCGCCGCCTGCGCGCGCGGCCAGGCGTCGCCGATTGCGACGCCGTGCCCCGTGCTCCGCCAGCGCCTCGACTCGGCGCGCGCCGAGGCCGCGCAGCTGCAGCAGCAGTACGCGCAGATCGGCGCCGCGCTCGACGACGCGGTGCGCACGCTCGCCGCCGCGCTGAACGTGCCCCCCGCCGAGGTGACGCGGGCCCGCGTGCAGGCGCTCCGCCCGGCCAACGAGGCGCAGCAGCGCGCCCGCGCGCAGTTCCTCTTCCTCGCCGAGAACGGCGCCACGCCGCAGGCGGTGGCCGAGGCGCGCGAGGCGATGGACGACCGCGTCAAGTACGAGCTGAACCCCGAGTTCGACCCGCGCCCGATCGTCGGCGACACGCCGGCCGACGGCCGCCGCTACGGCAACCCCGACGTCACCGGCCCCGACGCCTCGCACGGCACCCACGTCGCCGGGATCATCGCCGCCGCGCGCGGCGACAGCGGCACCGTCGGCGTCGCCCCCGGCGCGACGATCCTCGCGGTGCGCGCGATCCCCAACGGCGACGAGCGCGACAAGGACGTCGCCAACGCGATCCGCTACGCCGTCGACCAGGGCGCGCAGATCATCAACATGAGCTTCGGCAAGGGCTACTCGCCCGAGAAGGCGCGCGTCGACAGCGCCGTGCGCTACGCCGAGTCGAAGGGCGTGCTCCTCGTGCACGCCGCCGGCAACGACGGCGAGAACGCCGACCAGAACCGGAGCTTCCCCGTCCCCGAGTACGACGGGAGCGGGCGCGCCTCCACCTGGCTCGAGGTCGGCGCCTCGTCGTGGAATCCCGACGCGCTGGCCGCGACCTTCTCCAACTACGGCCGCCAGCGCGTCGACCTCTTCGCCCCCGGCGTCGACATCCTCTCCACCGTCCCGGGCGGCGGCTACAAGCGCGAGCAGGGGACGAGCATGGCCGCCCCGGTGGTCAGCGGCGTCGCGGCGCTCCTCATGGCGCACTTCCCGACGCTCACCGCGGCCGACGTGAAGCGCATCATCCTGCAGACGGTCACTCCCTACCGCGACCGCCAGACCCCTCTCCCCGGCGGCGAGCAGCGCGTCCCCTTCGGCACCCTCTCGGCGACCGGCGGCGTCGTGAACGCCTACGAGGCCGTCAAGAAGGCCCTCGACGAGACCCGCACGCGCCCGTGAGCGGGGCGACCCCGCGCGACCGCTTCCTCGCCCACCGCCGCTCGCTCGGGCGCTCGCCACGCCTCACGCGGCACACCGTGCGCGCGCGCGGGCTGGACTTCGCCGTCTGGACCACCCCGCCCGTCCCCGGCGCGGCGCCACTCTGCGCGGTGAACGGCGGCCTGCTGTTCGACCACCGCTCGCTCTGGCCCACCCTCGCCCCGCTCGCCCGCGACCGACAGATCATCCTCTACGACCAGCGCGGGCGCGGCGAGTCGGCCCCCCCGCCAGGAATCCGCGCCGCCCGCATCGAACACGACGGCGGCGACCTCCCGGCCCTCCGCGAAGCGCTCGGCATCCCCACCTGGGACCTGCTCGGCCACTCCTGGGGCGGGGGGATCGCCATGCTCGCCGCCGCCCAGGACCCCGCCGTCCGCCGGCTCGTCCTCGTCGACGCGGTCGGCGTCAGCGGCGAGTGGTTCCCCACCCTGCACGACGCCGGCGTCGCCCGGCTGCGCCAGCAGGACCCGGCCGCCGCCGACCGGTTGGCCGCCTTCGACCCCGCCGACCTCCGCGAGCCCGACCCGGAGCGCCACGCCGACTACACGACCGCGTTCTACCCCGCCTGGTTCGCCGACCCCACCCTTCCGGCGCTCATTCCCACCACCCGTGCCCTCAGCGCGACCGGCGCGGTGGTGGCTGCCAGACTCCGCCGTGAGGGGTACGACTGGCGGGACGGGTCGAGTGCCCTTTCGGTCCGCTCGCTCGTCGTGCATGGTACGCGCGATGTGCTCCCGGTCACCGAAGCTCGGCGCACCGCGGCACTGCTGACGGACGCGCGGCTGGCCGTCCTGGAGGACGCCGGCCACATGCCCTTCTGGGAAGCCCCAGATCGTTTCTTCCCCCTCGTCGCCGCCTTCCTGGACGCCGAGGGCTGATTTCTCCCCGCCCCACCCCCGCCCCACCGGACTTCGGCCCCGGCCGACGCCCGCCCCCCCGTACGTCCCCCGCACGTCCCCCGCCTCGCACTTCCCGGCCCGCAGTTCGGGCCCGCTGTACCCCGCCCGCCTTACCCCGCCCGCGGTCTCCCGCCCGCCGCACAAGCACCATGCAGCGCACCGAGCTCTCCCTCCTCGGCGCCCTCGGCGCCCTCGCCCTCTTCGTCGGCGTCCAGGCCTACGAGCAGGCGCACCCGCACCGCACGGCCAGCGAGTCCCCGGGCTCCGTCGCCGGGAGCATCAGTCGCACGCTGCGGAAGGACCGCGTCGCCCGCGGCGCCCGCGAGGCCCGCGAGGCCGACCGCGACCACGCGCACGCCGTGGCCGTCGAGCTCTCGACCGCGCGCCGCCTCGACCGCTCCGAGGTCCGGCAGCGTCTGCACGCCGGCGAGGAGGGGACCTACATCGGCGAGCTGCTGCTCGACCGCGACTCGTCGCTCACCCGCTGGCCCGACCGCTGGGAGCGCCCGCTGCGCGTCTGGATCGGCAGCGGCGCCGGGATGCCCGGCTGGCAGGACGACTACCGCGAGCAGGTCCGCAGCGCCTTCGAGAGCTGGCAGGCCGTGGGGATCCCGGTCCGCTTCGACTTCGCCCCGGACTCGGCCGCCGCCGACGTCCACGTGACCTGGATCGACCGCTTCACCGACCCGATCTCGGGCAAGACGCTCTGGTCGCGCGACGACCGCTGGTGGATCGTCGACGCCGACATCACCCTCGCCCTGCACCACCGCGACGGCGACCCCCTCGACGCCGCCCAGACCCGCGCCATCGCCCTCCACGAGATCGGCCACTTGCTCGGCCTCGACCACACGGGCGACGTGGCGAACATCATGGCGCCGAAGGTTCGGGTGCGCGATCTCTCGACCGCCGACCGGGCGACGGTGCGCCTCCTTTACTCCGTGCCCGCGGGCAAAGTCCGTTAAAACCAAGGGCGGGAGTCGAGCTTGAACCCCAACGGCGGGAGTCGCTAAAGCGGGAGTCGATACGGCGGGAGTCGTTACTGCGTCGCTCGCAGCTCGAGGCGACGCAGTAACGACTCCCGCTCTGTCGACTCCCGCCGTCACGACTCCCGCTCTTGCAGTCCGCGGCTCCGCTTTTGCCCGAGGCTACGAGCTATGGACAAGCAGTTTGATGTTGCCATCGTGGGCGGCGGCCCGGCCGGACTTTCGGCCGCCATCTGGCTCGGCCGCTACCTCCACGACGTCGTCCTCATCGACTCGGGCGACCCGCGCAACTGGGAGACGCGCGGCGTCAACGGCTACCTCGGCCTCCCCGGCATCCGCCCCGCCGAGCTGCGCGCCGCCGGGCGCGACGAGGCCAAGCGCTACGGCGCGACGCTGCTCGACGGCTTCGTGGTGCGCGCGCGGCGCGAGAGCGACGACCGCTTCGTGCTCGAGTACGACCCGATGCCCACCACCAAGGCCGAGCAGGACCGCCCCGGCCCCGGCACCCCGCGGCGCCCCGAGGACAACGAGCCGTGCGAGGCCACGCGCCCCGTCGTCGCGCGCCGCGTCCTGCTCGCCATCGGGCTCAAGGACGTCTGGCCGCGCGTCCCCGGGCTCGAGCAGGTGTACGGCGACCGCGCGCACGTCTGCCCCGACTGCGACGGCTACGACGCGCGCGGCAAGAAGACGGTCATCCTCGGGCTGGGGCGCAAGGCCGTCGGCATGGCGCTCAACCTCACCACCTGGACGCGCGACATCGTCGTCTGCACCAACGGCGAGCCGCTCGGCGCCGAGCCCGAGGTCGAGGCCAAGCTCGCGCCCCTCGGCATCACGGTGCGCACCGAACGCGTCACCGGGATCACGCTGCGCGAAGGGACGCTGCGCTCCCTCCAGTTCGAGAGCGGCGAGGCGCTCGGCTGCGAGAAGATCTTCTTCGCCATCGGCCAGTACCCCGCCGACGACCTGGGCGCGCAACTCGGCTGCGCGCGCGACGAGGACGGGCACGTCGAGGTCGACGACGTCTACCACACCTCGGTGCGCAACGTCTTCGCCGCCGGCGACATCGTCCCCGGCCCGCAGCTCGGGATCGCGGCCGCGGCCGACGGAGCGATCGCCGCGCTGGCGATCCACAAGTCGCTCGTCCCCGAGGAGCGCAAGCTGAAGCGGCGCCACGCCGGCGAGGAGGTCAAGCCGCACCGCGTGCGCCCCCAGCGCGCCGACGACGCGCGCGGCGAGGACGCCGACGCCGCCGCCCCCCCCTGGCAGGAGCCGTCCCCCTCGCCGAGCGGCGCTACCAGCGCAGCGTGACCGCCTTCTCCTTCCCCGCGCGGTCGACGCGCAGCAGCAGGGCGCGCTCGTCGAGCGCGCGCTGCACGGCGCGCTGCAACCCCGTCGGCGTGAACACCCGCTGACCGGCGGCCCACACGATCACGTCCCCGCCGCGCAGCCCCGCCACCTCCGACGGCGTCCCGGGGAGCACGCGCACCACCAGCACCCCCTCGGCGTCGGCGCGCAGGACCTCGCGGAGGTCGTCGTCCGCCGGCACTACCTGGGCGCCGAGCACCACCGACGGGCCCCCGAAGCCGATCACCACCGGGACCGGCGGCATCGCCGGGAGCGGGGCGACGGACGCCTCCTCCGCCGAGACCGACCGCATGCCCGGAGGGGGCGCCGGCGCGGCGGGCGCCAGCGCGACGTCGCGCGGCGGGCGCGGCATCCGCGGGCGCGGCGTCGTCTCGAACGTCTCGGCGAACGTTCCCCGGCGCTCGATCTCCACGCGCCCGTCACGCTCGGTCCGCACGATCACCTCGCCCCCGCCCGCCGGCACCTGGTAGGAGCGGAAGAAGGTGTAGTTGGGCCGCTGCTCGATGTGCACCGGCCGCACCAGCGTGCGCCCCTCGCGGCGCAGCGTCACGCGCAGCGTCTGCCCCGGCACCAGCAGCCGGTCGAGCGCGATCTCCCCGCTCTTGAGCAGGTCGCGTCCGGCGTAGGCGACGATCGTGTCCCCCGACGCCAGCCCCCCCTTGTCGGCCGGCGAGCCCGGCTCCACCGCCACCACCACCGGGTAGGCGCAGTAGCGCACCACGCGCCCCTCGGCCGTCAGGCGCAGGTCGGAGACGTCGACCGTGTTCACGCCGAGCCACCCCCCGGGGCGGCGCAGCAGCACGCGCGCCGGGCGCGCCTCGCCGTCCGGCGACGGCGTCAGCGTGTGGACGCGCAGCTCGAACTCGCGCGCCGCGCGCTCGGTCTCGCGCCGCCGCGCCGCGGCCTCGCGCGTCGGCACCGTCGCCTCGCAGGGGCCCGCGCTCGCCGTCGCCGGCATGAGCGTGACGCCGGCCCCGCGCGCGCCCGGCTGCGCGGCGGCCGGGCGCGCCGCCGCGCCCGCGAGCGCCGCGCCCGCCAGGGCCAGCCGCCCCGCCGCGCGCCACCGCGCCGTCTCCCGTCCGCGCTTCCGCATCGTCGCCACTCCTCTCGCCACTCGGTGTGCCTGTGTGCTCAGTAGCCGGTCACGCGCGCGCCGACGGGGAGCGTGCGCCCCAGCTGCCGCAGCGTCGACTCGCGCACGTCGTACGTGGTCAGGTAGACCTGGTTGAGCACCGGGTCCGCCGGCGCGACGCTCAGCGCCTCGCGCACGCGCGGCATCACCTCGTCCAGCGCCGCCAGCCGCGCCTGCAGCACCTCGGGGCTCCCCACCGCCGCCGAGTCGTGCTCCGCCAGGAAGGCCGCCGCACGCTGGTAGTCGCGCTGCGCCGCGTTCAGCACCCGCGCCGCGTGCTCCACCGACGTGAAGGGGGACGCCCCCGCGGCGAGCAGCCCGACGCCGGCGCCGTCCCCGGCGTCGGCCGCCGCCACCGCCACCGCCGGCGCCGCGGCCGTCGCCCCGGGGAGCGGGAGCGCCGGGGCGCCCACGCTCGCACGCCCGGCCGCCATCCCGCCGGCAACGAACAGCGCCGCCGCCGCCGCCCGCCGCAGCAGCGGCGCGAGCGCGGCCCGCCGGCTCGGCGCCACGGCGGCGGTGCGGAGCGGCAGCACCCGCGCCGGCTCGCGCCCGCCCTCGCGCTCCAACACGACGACGCCCGCCGACGGGGCCAACAGCCCCTCGGCGCGCAGCGCGTCGGCCAGCGCGGGCCAGGACGTCAGCGGCTCGGCGGCCGGCGGCGCCAGGTCGGCGGCCGCGTGCCCCTCGCGCTGCGCCAGCGCCAGCAGCGACACGTACGCGTCGCGCTCGCGGCGGCACGCCAGGCAGGTGGCCAGGTGTGCCCCCTCACCGGCGGTCGGGGCTTCGTCGGCGAGCGCCGCCAGGCGCTCAGGATCGAGGTGCGACATGGGCAGGGCGGAACGGGAGGCGCGCCGAGGGCGCCGTGACGGAGCGGTGCGAGCCGGAGGTGGTCAGGGCGCGCTCGGCGCCCCCGCCCCCCCCGGGCGTGGCGGCGCCGCTCGGGGGACCCGCGGCGCCGTCCACGAGGTGAGCCAGCAGGCGACGCAACTTCGCGCGCGCCTTGAACAGTTGAGATTTGGAGCCGCCCGCCGTGATCCCGAGCGAGGCGGCGATCTCCTCGTGCGTGTAGCCCTCCACGTCGTGGAGGACGAAGACCTGACGCGCCCCCGGCGCGAGCTGCCGCGTCGCCTCGGCGATCGAGGCGGCGAGCAGGGCGCGCTCCCCCTCGGGTTCGACGGCCGACGCCGCGAGCGCCGCCCGCACCGCCCCCGCCCCCCCGCCCCCGCCGCGCCCCTCGTCGGCGTCGAGCGCCTCGTCCAGCGACGACTCGTGCTTCCCCACCCGGCGCACGCTGCGCAGGGCGTTGAGGGTGCGGTTGACGGCGATGCGGTGCGCCCAGGTCCCGAACTGCGAGTCGCCGCGCCAGGTCGGGAGCGCGCGGAAGATCTGGATCCAGACCTCCTGCGCCACGTCCGCCGCCCGGTCGGGGTCCCCCACCAGCCGGCGCACCACGGCGTCCACGTGCGCGGCGTGCCGGCTCCAGAGGAGTCGCATCGCCCGCTCGTCGCCGTCGACGGCGCGCCGAACCAGTTGAGCGTCGGTTTCCATGGTCGTCGGGTCAGTCACCCGGACCCCTACGGGGGGTTGCCGCGGAGCGTTGCTTCGGAGATGCGGCGGGCGAGGTGGGGCGTGCGGGGGGCTGCGTGCGAACACCTGCGAGCGAGGTGAGGCGGGCTGTCGCCCTCCCTCGCACGCCCTCCCTCGCACGCCCTCCCTCGCACGCCCTCCCTCGCACGCCCTCCCTCGCACGCCCCACCTCGCACGCCCCACCTCGCACGCCGCACCTCGCACGCCCCACCTCGCACGCCCCACCCCGCCCGCTGTCGCATTAACACCGCGCCGTGTGGCGCGTCCTCCACGGCGGACGGGCGGGCGTCGCACCGGCGTGACGGCTTGCCTGGAGTCGCGTCTTGACCGCGGGGACCACCCGTGGCCATTCTGCGGCCGCACGGGCGGGCGGCAGTCGACCCCCAACCCGCGCTCCCGCCAGCACTTCCCCCGCACCACCGCCGCCGCATCCCGCGTCGCGTCGTCACCCGACGGCCCCGCCTCCCATGGCGACCGCCGGGCGAGCACGCGCCGTGCACGCCTGAACGCCCGGCCAGACGCCCGTGAGCGACCTCACGACGCGTCCGTTCCCTCGTTGCCCCGTCGTCCAAGGAGCCGTTCGGTGTTCCGAGCTCCGATTGCCGTCCTCACCGCGGTGCTGGGTGCGAGCCTCGCGCTCGCCTCCTCCGCCAGCGTGGCCCTCGCGGCGCGCCCCGCCGCGGCGCGGCCGGACGCCACGCGCGCCCGCGGCGGCACGCTCGCCCTCTCCGAGGGGCTGCCCTTCCGCGCCCCCACCGCCGTCGGCATGTCCGCCGAGCGGCTGGCGGCGGTCGACCGCGTGGTGCTGCGCGGGATCTCGGCGGGCGGCTTCCCCGGCGCCTCCGTGGTCGTCGGCCGCCGCGGCTACGCCGTCGTGAAGCGCGGCTACGGCGCCCTCTCCTGGGGCGGCGCCCCGGTCGACGAGCACACGATCTACGACGTCGCCTCGCTCACCAAGGTCGTCGGCACCACCGCCGCGATCATGGTGCTCTACGACGAGGGGAAGCTCGACCTCGACGCCCCGGTCCGCGACTACCTCCCCGCCTTCGCCGGCGGCAACAAGAACCGCGTCACGCTTCGCCACCTGCTCACGCACCGCTCCGGCCTCCCGGCCGGGCGCGAGCTCTGGCGCTCGGCGTCCTCCCCCGCCGAGGCGCGCCGGCAGGTCATCGAGACCCCGACCTACTGCCGCCCCGGCGACTGCTTCGAGTACTCCGACGTCGGCGCCGACGTCCTCGGCTTCGTGGCCGAGGCGGTGAGCGGGCAGCGGCTGGACGTCTTCCTCGACGAGCGCGTCTTCCGCCCGCTCGGGATGACGGACACCTACTTCCGTCCCCCGACCGCGCTGCGCGGCCGCATCGCCCCCACCGAGATCGCCCCGCCGCGCGGCTACCCGCTCCGCGGCGAGGTGCACGACGAGAACGCCTTCGCGCTCGGCGGCGTGGCCGGCCACGCGGGGCTGTTCAGCACCGCCGCCGACCTGTCGATCTACGCGCAGATGCTCCTCAACGGCGGCCAGTACGGCGGCGTGCGCGTGATCGCCGACTCGACGGTCCGCCTCTTCACCGCGCGCGCTGCCGGCACCCGCGCGCTCGGCTGGGACACGTGCAACCAGCGCGGGAGCTGCGGCTCCCTCATGGGCGCGAACGCCTACGGCCACACCGGCTACACCGGCACCTCGCTCTGGGTCGACCCGGAGCGCGACATGTTCGTGCTGCTGCTGACCAATCGCGTGCACGCCGCACGCGCGCTGCGCCCCGCCAAGGTCATCGCCGACGTGCGCGCCGACCTCGCCGACGCCGCCGAGCTGGCGGTGCTCGACGACCCGATGGGCGCGCGCGCGATGCCCGCCGCCTTCCGCGCCGACGAGGCCGCGGGGTGGAACCGCTCGACCTCGAAGGTCAAGCGCGGCAAGGCGCGCGTCAGCTCGTCCAAGGCCTCGCGCGCTCGGAGTGCGAAGTCCAAGACGAGCGGCCGTTCGACCAAGGCGTCGACGTCCAAGCGCGCCGGCGCCAAGTCGACCGCCGCCAAGTCGCGCGCGACCAAGACCTCCGCGGCAAAGAAGACCGCGGCGAAGAAGTCGACCGCGAAGAAGGTGACGGCCAAGAAGACGACGGCCGCCAAGAAGTCGGCCGCCAAGAAGACGGCGAGCGCCAAGTCGGCCGCGCGCAAGCGCGGCTGAGCCGCGACCCGATGCGCGGGCCGGGGCCCGACCTTGTACCGCTGCGGCGCGCCGGTGAAGTTCCGGCAAGACCTTCCGCAGCCGCCCCCGTGACCGCCGACGACTCCCCGACCCCCCCCGCGGCGACCGACGCGCCCGCTCTCGCCGACGCGGGCGCCCCCACCGAGCCGCCGACGCTCGACCAGGTGCGGCTCGCGCTCCGCCGCGTGAAGGACCCCGAGCTCAACCTGAATATCGTCGACCTCGGGCTGGTCTACGACATGGCGGTCGACGGGCGCGACGTCCGCATCGACATGTCGCTCACCTCGCCGGGCTGCCCCTCGGGCCCCGAGATCATGGGCGAGGCCGAGCAGCAGCTGCGCGCCCTTCCCGGCGTCGGCGACGTGGTCGTGAACCTCGTCTGGTCGCCCCCCTGGACCCCCGAGCGCATCGAGCCGCGGGTCCGCGCCTACCTCGGCTTCTGACGCGCGCGCGGCGCCAGGTCAGGTCGCGCAGTGCGTCCGCGTGAGCGCCAACGCCCGCGCGAACCCGGTCGCACGCAAGCTCGGATAGGCGCTCACCACCGTGCGGGCCAGCGTGCTCTCCGCCGCCGCGCGCGGGACGCCGGCCGCGGGCGCCGCCGCCAGCTCGGCGCACCCGGCCTCCACCTCGAGCGCCGCGCGCTCGACCGGGGAGCCGAACAGCTGCCGGCGGTAGACCGCCAGGCACCCCTGCTCGCGGATCTGCGCCGCGTGCGCCGCCTCGTGCGCCAGCGTGGCCGCGCGCTGCCCAGCGTCGAGGCGCGCGAACGGGTTCAGGCCGGAGAAGACCAGCGGCGTCCCGGGCAGGCAGGCGGTCGCACCGACCATACGCTCGCGCTGCGCGTAGAGCAGCCCCGCCGCGCCGACCGCGACCAGCAGCGCGCACCGCACCACCGACAGCGCCGCCCGGCGCACCCGCGCCGCCGCGGGGATCGGCGTCGGCAGCGCCGTCGTCTGCGGCGCCGGCCCGCGCAGCGCCCGCACCAACGACGCGACCAGCCAGGTCAGGCCGGCCAGCATGCACAGGTCCGCCAGGTTGAGCACCCACGCGCCCCGCGCGTGCTCGACGCGCATGAAGTCGGGGACGCCGTCCGCCGCCGCCACCAGACTGGTCAGGTTGCCGAGCCCGCCGCCCACCATCAGCGCCAGCCCGGCGGTGGCGCGCGGGGCGAGGCGGTGCAGCGCCGGCGTCAGCATCACCAGTACGCCGAGCACCGCGCCCGTGGCGGCCACGTTCGCGGCGGGCGTGGTCGCGCCCAGCCAGGCCGCGCCCGCCGACACCGTGTTGTGCGCCAGCTGCAGCGACAGCGGCCCCGCCAGCGCGATCGACCGGTCGGCGAGCAGCGCCAGCGCCGCCCCCTTGGTCGCCAGGTCGGCCAGCGCCGCCAGCAGCACCAGCGGGAAGAAGCGCCGCGCCAGCTCGCCGTCGGTGCGCGCGACGTCGGGGGCCGCCTCGGGCGCGACGGCCAGCCGCGCCACCACCCGCTCGCGCACCGTGGGCGCCGGCTCGCGCACCACGCGCAGCGGCACGACGCGCTCCTCGCGCGCGTCCGCCGCCGAGGGCTGAGCGGGGGTCGCCGGACGCGCGGGAGTGCGGCGGCGCGCGTGCGGGTCGAACGGCAGGACGGTGGCCATGAGGAGCGAGGCGGGGGACGACGGGGCGGTCGTGCGCCGGGAAGGAAGGCAGGGCGCATGCCGACCCTTCGGTGCGCCAGACGTTGCCGCTATCCTGCTTCACAGCAAGCGGTTACGCCGCCTCGTCCCCTCCGTTCCCGCGCTCCGATCGCGAGCGCCCCGCCGTGGCGCCGCCGCACCGCCGCAGCAGACGTGGCGGGCGCCCCACAGGGTGCGCCGCTCAGCCGTCGCGGTAGGGAGAGCGCTCGGACTCCTCGATTGCCGGCTCCTCTACTGCCGGCTCCTCGGCCGTCGGCGCCGCGACCGGGGGCGCTGCGACCGTGGGCGCCTCGCCCCCCGCGCGCAGCGCGGCCAGCAGCGCCGCCCCCAACTCCGCCACCTGCCAGCGCCGCAGGTCGGGCAGCTCGGCCAGCTCTTCGAGCGTCGCCGGGTTGCGCCGGGCGACCGTCTCCAGCCGCTCGCGGGACAGGAGGACGCCCGGGTCGAGGTCGAGGCGCTGCGCCGCGTCGTCGCGCACCGCCCGCAGCCGCGACACCCGCGCGTCGAAGTCCGGGTCGCGCTCCCACCGCGGCGCGCGCGGGAAGCGCGGCAGCTCGGCATCCGGGACCGCGAGCCCGCGCGCCACCGCGTCGAGCATCTCCCCTCCGCGCGCCTCCAGCGAGCCGCGCGGCACCCCCTTGATCGCCGCCAGCTCCTCGCGGGTGCGCGGCGCCCGGCGCGCGATCTCGAACAGCGCCTCGTTCCCCACGACGCGGAAGGTCGAGCGGTCCAGCTGCGCCGCCACGCCGTCGCGCCACCCCGCCAGCTCGCGCAGCAGCGCCAGCTCGCGCCGGGTCAGGTCGCGCGCGCCCTTGAGCTTCAGGAAGCCCTGCGACGCGTCTTCCTCCGCCCACCGCGTCCCCTCCAGCCGCGCGAACTCCTCCTCGGCCCACGTCAGCCGCCCCTTGGCCTCGAGCTGCGCGCGCAGCCGGTCGCGCAGCCGCGGCAGCCACCGCGTGTCGTGCGCCGCGTAGTCGAGCATGTCGGCCGTCAGCGGACGCATCGACCAGTCGGCGCGCTGGTGCTTCTTGTCCAGCCGCACGTCGAACTCGCGCTCCAGCAGCGCCGCCAGCCCGAAGGCGCGCAGCCCGAGCAGCTGGGCGGCGATCCGCGTGTCGAACAGCGGGCGCGGGTGCCACCCGTAGTCCTGGTGCAGCAGCCGCAGGTCGTAGTCGGCGTCGTGGAACACCACCTCCACCGCCGGGTCGGCGACCAGGGCGCCGAGCGCGGGGAGCGGGCCGACGGTGAGCGGGTCGAAGATCGCGCTCGCCTCGGCGCCGTCCGCCGCGCGCGCCGTGAGCTGCAGCAGGTAGATGCGGTCGACGAAGCGGTGGAAGCTCGCCCCCTCGGTGTCGAGCGCCAGCAGCCGCACCTCGCGCAGGTCGCGCACGAACGCCTCCGCCGCCTCGGGCGTGTCGAGGTAGCGGACCGCGTCGGCGGCGCGCGGCGTGGCGTGGGCGGCGGACTTCGGCACGGCGTCGGGGCGGAGGGACGGGGAGGAGGGGAACGCGCCGGCGGCGCGCGCCCGTCGCGCCGCGCCGCCGGCGCCGGTTAATGTAGCGCGCATCCGCGGCGCGTCGGCGGCAGCGTGCCGGCCGCGCGGGGCACCCGCCTTGCTCCCGCACCCGGCCATGACCGCCCCCACCGATCCGCCCGGCGATTCGTCGTCCGGGCGCCGCCTCGTCGACCTCCCCCCGTCGGGCGACGCCGCGTCGCGCCCCATCGCCGCCGCCCCCGTCGGCATGCGCGACCGCCGCACCCGCAACGTCGGCTGGCGCAGCCGCGACGTCATCCGCGCCGCCGCCCTCGTCTTCGCGCTCTACGTCGTCGGCCGGCTCCTCTGGTTCGCCAACTCGCTCGTCTTCGTCGTCTTCCTCGGCACCCTCTTCGGGCTCGCCGTCGGGGCGGCGGTCGACCGCATCGAGCGCCTCGGGTTCCGGCGGCGCGGCGTCGCCTCGGCGCTGATCGTCTTCAGCACGCTCGGCGCGCTCGTCGGGGTCGGGGCGCTGATGGCACCGACGCTCACCGAGCAGTTCGGCGTCCTGCGCCGCCAGATCCCGGCGGCGCTCGACCGCGCGCAGTACTGGGTGGACACGCACCCCAACAGCCCGGTGGCGATGGTCGTGAAGTCGCTCACCGGCCCGCCCCCGACGGCGCCCGCCGCCGGCGCCGCGACCGCCCCCGCCGCGACCGCCCCCGCCGCGACCGCCCCCGCCGCCACGCCGACCCCCGCCACCGGCGCCCGCGCACCCGTCGCCGACCGCGCCGCCGCGCAGGCGGCCGCGCAGGCGGCGCAGCCGCCCCCCGCCGACCCGGGCGCGCCGTCGGCCACGCAGACGCTCACCGCCCGACTCGGCGGGCAGCTGAGCCGCGCCACCGGCTACCTCTTCGGCTTCCTCTCCTCGCTCGGCACCGTCACCGCCGGACTCGTCCTCATCATCTTCCTCGCCATCTACATCGGCGCCGAGCCGCAGACGTACCACGACGGGCTGATGCACCTCTTCCCGCACCGCGCGCGGCGCAAGGCGGGGGAGGTGCTCACCGAGATGGCCACCGTGCTGCGCAAGTGGCTCCTCGTGCAGCTGATCGCGATGGTCGTCATCGGCGTCGTGACCACGGTCGCGATGCTGCTGTTGAATGTGAAGGCCGCCTTCGCCCTCGGCTTCATCGCCGGGCTGCTCGAGTTCATCCCGACGGTCGGCCCGATCCTGAGCGCGGTCCCGGCGATCGCGATGGGCTTCGTCGACGGCCCCGAGAAGGCGCTCGCCGTCGTCGCCGCCTACTGGGGGATCCAGTTCCTCGAGAACAACCTGCTGATCCCGCAGCTCATGCGCGGCGGGATGGACCTGCCGCCGGCGCTCACCCTGGTCGCGCAGGCGCTGATGACGCTCGTCTTCGGCTTCCTCGGCCTCATGGTCGCCGTCCCGCTCACGGCGGCGGTGCTGGTGCCGATCAAGATGCTCTACGTGCGCGACGTGGTCGGCGACCAGGTGCCGCTGATGACCGACGGCAACGAGGACGACGAGGACGACGAGGACTGACCCCCCCCAACGCGACGACCCGCGGCATGGCGCACGAGCTGACCTACCACGTCTACCCGACCGACTGCGACGTCTTCGGCCACGTCAACCACGCGACGATGATCACGATCCTCGAGCACGCGCGCTGGGCGCTGCTCGAGACGGTGCTCCCGCTGCGCGACGTGGCGCGCCGCGACCTGTGGGCCGACGGCGTCTGGTCGGTGGTCCGCCACGTCGACATCGCCTACCACTGGCAGTCGCTCCCCGGCGACGACCTCGTGATCCGCTCGGGCCTCGTCGGCATCGGCCGCACCTCGTACCGCATCCGTCAAACCGTCCGCCACGCCCGCACCGACCGGCTGCACGCCGAGGCGACGATCACCTTCGTGTGCCTCGATTCCTCGGGATCCCCGGTGCCAGTGCCGGAGCGGTGGCGGGGGGTGTTTCCGATGTGGGAAGAGAACCCTTGAACGGCGTGAACGGGTGAGGCGTGAACGGGTGAGGCGTGAACGGGTGAGGCGTGAACGGATACCACGTAACTGCCAGCTCGAAGCGGTAGGTCACGCCGTATCCGTTCACGCCTCACCCGTTCACGCCGTATCCGTTCACGCCGTATCCGTTCACGCTTCCTGGTTTACGCCCTTGTTTCTTCTCCTCATCCACGGCTTCCCCCACTCCTCCCGCTTCTGGTCCCCCCTGACCGAAGCGTTGGCCTCACGGCCCGAGCTCGCAGGTTGGAGGTACGAGGCGCCCGACCTGCGCGGCTTCGGCGACGCCCCGCCCACGCCGCCGCTGACGCTCGAGCAGCACGCCGACGACTGCGTGGCGCGGCTCGACCAACTCGGCGTGCGGCGCGCGGCGGTGTGCGGGCTGTCGATGGGCGGCTACGTCGCGCTCGCGCTCTGGCGGCGTCACCCCGAGCGGGTGCGCGCGCTCGTGCTGGCCGACACGCGCGCCTCGGCCGACGACGAGTCGCAGCGCGCGCGGCGGCTGGAGCTGGCGGCGCTGGCGCGGCGCGAGGGGGCCGCGGCGGTGGCGGAGACGCAGCTCGCGGGGGCCGTCGGGCGCACCACGCGCGAGCGCGACCCGGCGCGCGTCGACGCGCTGCGCGCGCTCATGACCGGCGCCAGCGTCGACGGGATCGTGGGCGCGCTCGACGCCATGCGCGCGCGACCCGACGCGACGCCGCTCCTCCCCGGGATCACCGTGCCGACGCTGGTCGTCGTCGGCGTCGAGGACGTGCTCACGCCCCCCAAGCTCTCCCGCGCCATGGCGGCCGCGATCCCCGGGGCGCGGCTCGCCGAGCTTCCCGAGGCCGGGCACTGCAGCGCGTGGGAGCGCCCCGAAGCGTTCGCCGACGCGCTCGCCGGGTTCCTCGCCGCCCTCCCTGACGAAACGCCCCCCGACGCCGCATCGTCTTCGCCGCACGCTTGAACCCGTCTGCGTGAGCGGCCAGTTTTCTGGGCTGCCGCGTCCATGTGTTTCCCGCCGTAGGGTCGCCTGCCGTCGGCACTTGCCTTGCCACCAGCACGACGATCGCGTCCACCCGTCCCGTCTTCCTCCCCGACAGAACCCACGCCGGTGCCCGCTGCCCGCATCCAGGATTTCCAGGCGCCGACGACGGCGCCTGTGGCCGCGAAGTGCGCGGCCGAGTGCACCAAGGCCGCCGAGCTCGGGGCGGTGCTCTTCCGGAACCGCGGGTGGTTGCCCGTCCCCTTCTTCGCCGTCCCGCTGCTCGTCCCCGGCGAACAGGGGGTGGTGACCTGGCTGATCGGCGGGGCGCTGGTCGCCGCCGGCGAGGCGGTGCGGCTGGCCGGCGTCGCCGCCGCGGGGACGGTGACGCGGCGGCGCTCGCGCACGGTGCAGCGCCTGGTGACGTACGGAATCTTCGGCTGGATGCGCAACCCGCTCTACGTCGGGAACTTCCTCGCCTGGATGGGCGTGGTCGCCGCGTCGGGCGTGCTCTGGTTCCTCCCGCTGGCGGTCCTGCTGTTCGCGCTCGAGTACTCGCTCATCGTGCGCTACGAGGAGGGGGTGCTGGAGTCGATCTTCGGCGCCGAGTACCTGGCCTACAAGGCGCGCACGCCGCGCTGGCTGCCGCGCCCCCCGGCCGTCTCGCACGGCGGGCCGCACCACTGGGCGGAGGCGTGGCGCAGCGAGGTGTCGACACTCCTGCAGTACGTCGCCATGGCCGCCGCGCTCGTCGCCAAGCAGTTCCTGCTCGCCTGAGTGCCGCCCTCCACGAAGCACGCGAGCCCCCGACGCGCGGTCCGCGCGTCGGGGGCTCGTCCGTTGCGGCGCCCCGAAGGGCCGCGGCTCAGCGCGTGGGGCGGGCCGGCGGCGCGTCGCCCTTGAAGACGTCGCGGTTCTTCGCGATGTAGGCCTGCAGGTTCCCCGGCACGTCCTCCTCGGGGAAGATCGCCGTCACCGGGCACTCCGGCTCGCACGCCCCGCAGTCGATGCACTCGTCGGGGTGGATGTAGAGCTGGTCGCCCCCCTCGTAGATGCAGTCCACCGGGCAGACGTCCACGCACGACTTGTCCTTGACGTTGATGCAGGCTTCGGTGATGACGTACGGCATGGGCGGGGCGCCGATGGGGTGGACGAGGGAGCGAGGCCGCGAAAGATAGAAAGCCGCCGCCGCCGACGACAGCCGCCCCGCATCCCCCGCACCCGCCCTAGGGTTCGGTCGGGCATAGCTGTTGCCCCCGTGAGCACCGCTCCGCCGCCGACGCACACGCCGGCGGCGTCACCACAGGGGAGGGGGGAGGCCATGTCTGCCCACACACTCGGGCGTCGGGGCGGCCGCGCGCGCGCGATCGCCGCGGCCGCGCTCGGCGCCGCGTTGGCGCTCGTCGCCGCGCCCGCCGACGCGCAGTACTTCGGCCGGAACAAGGTCAACTACGAGACCTTCGACTTCCGCATCCTCGCCACCCCGCGCTTCGACGTGCACTACTACCCGTCGATGGAGGTGGCGGCGCGCGACGCGGGCCGCATGGCGGAGCGGTGGTACACGCGGCTCGCCCCCTTCATGCGCGACTCGCTCGGCCGCCGGTCGCTGATCTTCTTCGCCGACCAGCCCGACTTCCAGCAGAACAACGTCACCGACATCGAAAGCGAGGGGACCGGCGGCGTCACCGAGGGCTTCCGCTCCCGCGTGATCATGCCGTTCGCCGGCGCCTACGAGGACACCCACCACGTCCTCGGCCACGAGCTGGTGCACGTCTTCCAGTACGACCTCGCCGAGAAGGCCGGCGGCGTGCAGCGCCTCAACGCGCTCCCGCTCTGGCTGGTCGAGGGGATGGCCGAGTACCTCTCGCTCGGGCGGCAGGACGTCAACACCGCGACCTGGCTGCGCGACGCGGCGCGCCGCAACGACGTCCCCACCATCCGCCAGCTCACCACCGACCCGCGCTACTTCCCGTACCGCTATGGGCAGGCGCTCTGGGCATACGTCGGCGGGCGCTACGGCGACCAGGCGGTCGTCGACGTCTTCCGTCAGTCGCTGCGCTACGGCTTCGAGAACGCGATCCGGCGCGTGCTCGACGTCTCGACCGACCAGCTCTCGCGGGACTGGGGGGCGTCGATCAGGAGCGCGTACCTGCCGCTGATGGCGGGGCGCACGGCCCCCGACAGCACGGCGCGCCTGCTCATCGGGCAGCGCAACCGACGCGGCGGCGAGTACAACCTCGCCCCCGTGCTCAGCCCCGACGGGCGCACCGTCGCCTTCTACTCGTCGCGCGGGTTGTTCAACATCGACCTGTACGTCGCCGACGCCGAGTCGGGGCGCGTCATCCAGCAGCTCGGCTCCCTCAACCACGCCCGCCACTTCGACGCGATGAGCTTCATCGCCTCGGCGGGGAGCTGGAGCCCCGACGGGCGGCAGCTCGCCTACGTCGTGTACCGCGAGGGGGACCAGGTCATCGACGTCTACGACCTGGACCGCCGCCGCAGCGTGAGGACGCTGCGCACGCCGGGCGTCGGCGCCGCGCTCGACCCGGCGTGGAGCCCCGACGGGCGCTACATCGCCTTCTCGGGGAGCCGCGGCGGGATCAGCGACCTGTACCTGTACGACCTGCAGACGGACAGCCTCGCGCAGCTCACCGACGGGCGCGAGGCCGAGCTGCACCCGGCGTGGAGCCCCGACGGGCGCACCCTCGCCTTCGTCACCGACCGCGGCCCGGGCACCGACTTCGAGCGCCTCACCTTCGCGTCGATGCGCCTGGCGACCATGGACGTGGCCTCGCGGCAGGTGCGCGTGCTCCCCGGCTTCGTGGGCGCGCGCCACATCAACCCGAACTTCTCCCCCGACGGGCGCTCGCTGTACTTCATCGCCGACCCGGACGGCTTCTCCGACGTCTACCGCCTGGAGCTGGCCACCGGCGCCCGCTCGCGCGTGACGCGCGTGGCCACCGGCATCTCGGGGATCACCGACCTGTCGCCCGCGCTCTCGGTCGCGCGCACCACGGGGAGCGTGGCCTTCACCGTCTTCGACCGCGGCGGCTACAACGTCGTGCGGCTCGAGGCGAACGAGGCGCAGGGCACGCCGGTCGACAGCGCGGGTGGCCGCGTGATCGCCGAGGGCGGGGTGGGGGGCGACGGCGGGACGCTCCCGCCCGTGAACCCGACGGGCAGGAGCCCGATCGAGCGCTACCTGGCCGACGCGACCACCGGGCTCCCGCCGAGCGACGTCGCCTTCCGCGAGGAGCCTTACTCGGCCAAGCTGCGCCTGGACTACATCGCGCCCCCGACCATCGGCGTCGGCACGAGCAACGCCTTCGGCACCACCGTCGGCGGCGGGATCGGGATCGCCTTCAGCGACAACCTGGGCAACCAGAACCTGCAGGCGGTGGTGCAGGCGCAGGGCCAGCTGCAGGACATCGGCGGGCAGCTCTTCTACCTCAACCGGCGCACGCGCTGGAACTGGGGGGGCGGCGTCGGCCACATCCCGCTGCTCACCGGGTACAGCGGCGCCGGGCCGGACCCCGAGACCGGCCAGTTCATCTCCCGGCAGGTGCTGCAGCGCATCTTCATCAGCCAGGCGCAGGGACTCGCGCAGTACCCGCTCAACGCGACGCAGCGCTTCGAGTTCGCGCTCGGCGCCACGCGGCAGGGGTACAGCCAGCAGGCGTACGACGTCATCTTCGACCAGTTCGGCAACGCCGTCGGCGAGCGGCGCCGAGACCTCCCTGCGCCGTCGGCGATCTACTACGGGCAGGGGACGGCGGCGTTCGTGGGCGACTACACGACCTTCGGCCTGACCTCACCGATCGCCGGCGGCCGCTACCGCTTCGAGCTCTCCCCGACGGTCGGCACGCTGACCTTCACCAGCGGGACGGCCGACTACCGGCGCTACTTCCGCACCGCGCCCGTGACCTTCGCCTTCCGCGGGCTGCACTTCGGTCGCTACGGGCGCGACAGCGAGGACTCGCTGCGCCTGGCGCCGCTCTACGCCGGCTTCGGAACGCTGATCCGCGGCTACGACGTCGCGAACAACATCGAGGCCGGCGAGTGCGGCGCCGCCGCCGAGGCGGGGCGCTGCCCGGTATTCGACCGGCTGGTCGGGAGTCGCCTGGGCGTGGCGAACGCGGAGCTACGCATCCCGCTGCTCGGCCCGGAGGGGCTCGGGATCATCCGCACCAACCTGCTCCCGGTGGAGATCGCGCCCTTCTTCGATGCCGGCGTCGCTTGGAACAGTGCCCAGGGGCCGCAGTTCCAGATCCTCCGCGGCGACGCGGCCCGCACCGACCTCCGGCGCGTGCCGGTGTTCAGCACGGGCGTCACGGCCCGCATCAACCTGCTCGGCTTCGCGGTGGTGGAGGCGTTCTACGCCTACCCCTTCCAGCGGCCGGACAAGGGGGCGCACTTCGGCTTCCAGCTGGCGCCGGGGTGGTGAGCCGGGGCGCCGGCGGCGCGATCGGGCGGTGAGAGCGGGGCGGGTCCGGCGTCACGGGCCCGCCCCGCGTCACGCGGGCGGCCCAAGCGTTCCAAATGACGACGGCGTCAGCATTTCGGGCGCTCGGAGCGCTCAAGAACGGGGGCCGGACGGCCGATTCTCCGAGGAGTAGCGCCCGCTCCTCGGCGCGTCGGCCGTTCTGCGTCTGTCGCGCGGGCCGGCGCGCTCCGACTCCCCGCCCCGCCCCTCATGTTCACGTCGTCCGTCCGCCCGTTCCACCGCCTGGCCTCTGCCGCCGCCGCCGCGATCGCGCTCGCCGCGGCCCCGCGCCTCGCCGCCGCGCAGGAGGAGGTCTACGGCGGCGGTGACCTGTCGTCGCCGCCCAAGCTCCTCTCCGCCGCCGCGACGGCGCGGCTGGTCGCGCGCTCCTTCCCCGAGGAGATGCGCAAGGCGGGGAGCGGCGGCACGGTGCAGCTGCAGTTCGTGATCGGCCGGGACGGCAAGGTCGAGCCGGGGAGCGTCGAGGTGCTGCAGACGCCCGCGCCGGCGCTCGGCGAGGCCGCGAAGGGGGTCGCCGAGAAGATGCAGTTCGTCCCCGGGAAGAAGGACGGCAGCGCGGTGCGCGCGCGCGTGCAGCTGCCGATCATCTACAAGCCGTAATCGACGCCGCGGTCAGCGCCGCCAGGGGGGCGGGTCGCCGGCGCGGCGCTTGAGCTCGGGGTTGTGGCGGTAGAGCGTCGCCGTCTTGCCGATCACCTGCACGACGTCGGCGGCGACGGCGGTGGCGAGGGCGTTGGCGGCGTCCTTCACCGGGACGTCGGCGGTGCGCGTGAGCTGCACCTTCACGAGCTCGTGGGTGCGCAGCGCGTCGTCGAGCGACTGGAAGATCGAGGGGGAGAGCCCCTGGTGGCCGACGTGGACCATGGGGTCGAGGTGGTGCGCTTCGGCGCGCAGCGCGGCGCGCTCCTTTCCGGTCATCGGCATCGGGTGGGGTCGGGGCGTGGGCGCGTGCGACGCATCGGCCGTGCTACCATTCACGGAGACCGCGACGCCGCGTCGCCACCAACCTACTCACGCAGCGCCCACCCCGACCCGTGCGCATCCCCCGTCTGACGTTCACGCTCCTCGCCGCGCTCACGCTGGCCGCCTGTGAGGGCGACGTGGGCCCCACCGGGCCGGCCGGTCCGCCGGGTCCGACCGGCGCGCAGGGCCCCACCGGCGCGCAGGGCCCCCAGGGCCCGCAAGGCCCGCAGGGCCCGGCCGGCACCGCGGGGGCCCCCGGCACGCCGGGCACCCCGGGCGCCACCGGCGCGCAGGGCCCCCAAGGCCCGCAGGGTCCCGCCGGCACCCCCGGCCCCGGCCAGCGCCTGGTCCTCACCGGCCGCCTGGCCGCCGACGCCGGCGGCACGACCGCCACGGCGGCGCGCACGCTCCCGCAGGCGCTCACCTTCGCCTCGCCGCCGCTCTACGCCTGCTACGTCGAGGACCCCGGGTTCCCCGGCATCTGGCGCGACCTCCGCGACCTCCGGTCGTCGGGCACCGACACGTTCAGCTGCCTGCTGCGCGAGGTCACGCCCGGCGGGCTGCTGTCGGTCACGATGCTGACGCCGTCGCAGTACGTGAACGCGAACTACGCGATCGTCGTCGTGTTCTGAGGCGGGCCTGCCGTTCGCTCGGCAAGACCAAAAAGAGCAGGGGGGATGAAGATCTGAGAACGGCTCTGACAGGGCGCGGAGAAGCTCCGAGCTGTCAGCTCTCCCCGCCGTTTCAGAGTAGTTCTCAGATTTTCATCCCCTCCTGCTTTTCAGTTGACCTTCACCGGCCCGGGCGCGCCACTCACGGCCACGGCACCGTCGGCCGCGGCACGGGCGCCGCCGCCGCGCTCACCGACGACGCGCGCAGGTACGGCAGCGGGTCGATCGGCACGCCGTCCCAGTAGCGGCGCGCGTCAGTCAACCGCGCGACCTGGAAGTGCAGGTGCGGCACGTCGGGCGGCGCGTTGCCGGTGGTGCCGACGTAACCGAGCGTGTCGCCGCGCTGCACCGCCATCCCCTCGGTGAGCCCGTCGCGGTAGCGGTCCAGGTGCGCGTAGTAGTAGACGAACCGCTCGTGCGGATCGACCGCGTAGATCGTGATCCCGCCGAGCGCGTTCGAGCGCAGCTTGAGCAGCCGCCCGTCGTCGGCGCTCAGCACCGGCGTGCCGCGCGGCGCCATGATGTCGACCGCCAGGTGCAGCCGCTCCCCGCGCCCGTCCGCGAACGCGTCGCGCACCTCGGCCGCGCGCGCGCCCGCCACCGGCATCGCCAGCCGCCGCTCGCGCAGGCGTGCCGCGTCCTCCTCCGACGGCGGCGCGGGGAGCGAGGCGACCGCCGGCACCGTGGGGCGCGCCGGCGTCAGGTGCGCGGCGCAGCCGGCGAGCAGGGCGGTCGCGAGCGCGACCGACGGCGAGGCGAGGCGGGCGGCGGGGACGGCGGGCACGGCAGGGGGTAACTCGGGGCGGAACGACGGCGACACTCGGCAGACGACCGGGCAGGGCCAAGGTCTCGCCGCCGGCGGCGAAGTCAACCCGCGTCGCTCTACCGCAGCACCTCGGTGAGCACCCGCCCGTCCAGCCGCTCCGCCGGCCGCACGCCGAGCACGCGGGCCAGCGTCGGCGCCAGGTCGACCGTGCGCGCCGGCGCCGAGTGCCGGCCGGGGCGGAAGGGGGCGCCCCACAGCACCAGCGGGACGCGCGCATCGTCGTCGGTCGGCGAGCCGTGCTCCGCGGCCACGCGCGCGCTCCACACGCTCCCCGAGTCGAGCGTCACCACCAGCGGGATCGGGTAGTCGGGGGGCACGCTGTGCAGCCAGCGGCGCGCGACCGCGTCGCGCACCGTGTCGGCGCGCGCCAGCCGCTCCACCCGGTCGACCCGCCGCACCCCCGGCACCGCGCGCAGCGTCGACTCGGCGGCCGCGACGACGTCGGCCTCCTTGACGCGCCCCGCCTCGAGCGCGGGGCGGTCCAGGTACAGCGCGCCGTTGTCGAGCAGGACACCCCACGACGAGACGCCGCGCGCCTGGAGCGTCGCGCGCACCGGCGCCAGCGCCGCCTCGGGGTCGACGCGCCGCGCGCCGCCCCCCGCCTGCTCCGGCATCCGCGTCACGCCGTGGTCCGACGTCAGCGCCACCACCACGCGCGCCGGGTCGCGCACGGCCAGCAGCGAGTCGAGGAAGCGCCCCACCGCGCGGTCGGCGCGCAGCACCGCGTCGTGCAGCTCGCGCGAGTCGGGCCCGTACTGGTGCCCCACCGCGTCGACCGTCGCGAGCGAGACGACGAGCAGGTCGGCGCGCGACGACGCGCCCAGGCGCAGCGCGCGGACTCCCTCGAGCGCCAGGTCGAGCGTCAACTCGTCCATGAACGGCGTCGCGCGCACGTAGTCCGCCGCCGCCGCCGGGTCGGCCGGGATCGCGTGCGGAAAGGGCGCCGACTGCCCGCCGGGCGCCGGGACCGTGCGCGGCTCCGGGTAGGTCGAGTCCGCGTAGAGCGGCGTCCAGCTCGTCCCCGCCAGCCGCCGCGGCGCCTGCCGGGCGTTGAACGTCTCGACCCACGCCGGCAGCCGCTCGGCGTACCAGCGGCTGGTCACGAAGCGCCCCGTCGTCGCGTACCAGTAGACCTGCGCCGTCGCGCGGTCGCCGTCGCGCGCCCGCCCCACCGGGAGGATCGCCCCGCGGTCCTTGCGCGACACCGCCAGCACCTGCGTGCGGCGGTCGCGCGCCACGAGCCAGTCGGCGAGCGTCGTTCCGCGGAAGCGGCGCGGCGAGGCGGGCTCCGCGCTCCCGCTGTCGACGCCGGCGATCGGGCTCGCCGGGTCGTCGACGCCGAGCAGGTTGCCGATGATCCCGGTCGAGCGCGGGTGGCGCCCGGCGAGCAGCGTGGCGTGCCCGGGCGCCGTCTCGGTGATGGCGTGGTCGTGCACCGCCTCCGTTAGCACCGCCCCCTCGCGCGCCAGCCGCCCGATCCCCCCGGTCAGCCGCGGCGCGAAGCGCGTCAGGTAGTCGGCCCGCATCTGGTCGACCACCAGCAGCACCACGAGCGTGGGCTGCTGCTGCGCCGCCTGCCGCGTCACCGGCCGCGCCGGCCGAGCCGCGGAGCGCGCCAGCAGCGGACCCGCCGCCTCGGCGAGGGCGAGTAGCGCGGGCACGGCCAGGTCGGCGGCGAGGCGGAGCGCGGAGCGGAGGGGCATGCCCGAATGTACGTGCGCCGCCGCGCCCCGGTTGCGCCGCGCCGCCGCGCTGGCGCCCGGCCCCGGCGCGCCGTATCGTCGCACAGGCACGCCCCCTCGAACGCCCACGGACGCCATGCCCGACTGGCTGCGCCGGCCGTTCTCCGACGACTTCCTCGTCGGCCGCATCGCCGCCTACTACGCGCTCCTGCTCGGCGGCGGCGCGCTGCTCTGGCGCTTCATGCCCGACGACGCGCGCCAGTCGACGCTGGCCGCCTTCGCGCCGATGCTGCTCTCCGGCGACGGCGCCCTCTCGGCGCTGCTGCGCGGCGACGTGCAGGCCGCGGCCGCCGCGCCGGCCGTCTTCCCGCCGACGATTGGGCTCACCGTGCTCGGCGCCGCGGTGGGCGCGTTCGCGCTCGCGCTCCCGGTCGCCTGGACCTACATGCTGACGCGCGAGCGGAAGGGGTACCGGCAGAGCACCGTGCACACGCTCGTGCTCCTCCCCGTGGTCGTGGCCGGCGTGGTCGTGCTCGTGAAGAGCAGCCTCGCGCTGGCCTTCAGCCTCGCCGGGATCGTCGCCGCGGTGCGCTTCCGCAACACGCTCGACGACAGCAAGGACGCCACCTTCCTCTTCCTCGCCGTCGGCCTCGGCCTCGCCGCCGGCGTCGAGCTGGACGTGGCGCTCGTGCTGTCGCTGATCTTCAACGGCGCCACGCTGGCGCTCTTCTACACCGACTTCGCGCGCACCCCGCCGTCGGCCGAGGGGGAGCGCGCCAAGCGCCAGCTCGAGCGCGCGACCGCGATCGCCAACCGCACCAGTCAGTTCGTCGCGACCGTGGACGAGGAGGTGCTGCGCACCCTCGCCCCGCCGCAGCTCGACGCGCTGGCGATGCGCGTGCGCCGCCGCCGCGAGGAGTCGGGCGGCGCCCTGCCGACGGTCCCCGAGATCGAGTACGACGCGCGGCTGCTCGTCGAGACCACCGACGCCGACGCCGCGCGCGCCCTGGTCGAGTCGGTGCTGCAGACGCGCGTGAAGCGCTTCACCCGCCTGCCGAGCGACGACGCCGACGCCCTCCTCTACCACGTGCGGTGGAAGAAGGGGACCGCGCCGAGTGCCGTCGTCGACGCCGTCCAGTCCGAGGCCCTGCCGTTCGTCGTCCGCGCGGAGGTCGCATGAGGTCCGCCCCGCTCCTCGCCGCGGCGCTCGCCGCGCTCGCGGCGCCCGTCGCCGCCCAGCCCAAACCGTTCGCGCCGAGCGCGCTGTTCGCGAGCGACTCGGTGCTCCACTTCACCCTGGTCGCCGACTTCCGCGCGCTCGCGGGACAGCGCGACACGCTCCGCCCGAAGGGGTTCGCGGGGACGGTGCGCGTCACCGGCGAGAAGGGGGAGAAGGCGGTCCCCGTCACCGTCTACACGCGCGGCCACTTCCGCCTGCGCCCCGACCGCTGCTCCTTCCCGCCGCTGCGGCTGGTGTTCGACAAGGGGACCAAGAACACGCCGTTCGACGACCAGCGCGGCCTCAAGCTGGTCACGCACTGCCGCGACGGCTCGGAGGAGCACGAGCAGTACGTGCTGCGCGAGCACCTGGCCTACCGCGCGCACCGCCTGGTCACGCCGGCGAGCTTCCGCACGCGCCTGGCGCGCGTGCGCTACGTCCGCGCCAACGACACGACGCAGGTCGTCGAGCGGTGGGGCTTCCTCATCGAGAGCGAGCGCGAGCTCGCGCGGCGCCTCGGCGGGCGCGTGCTCGAGGCGAAGAACGCGCTCTTCCGCGACGTCGCCCCCGACTCGGGCGTGGCGATCGCGATGTGGGAGTACTTCCTCGGCAACTCCGACTGGTCGCTCTCGGCGCTGCACAACGTGCGGCTGGTGCAGCGCGGCGCGGACGTGACGGCGGTCCCGTACGACTTCGACTTCTCGGGCTTCGTCGACACGCGCTACGCGACCCCCGACCCGCAGCTGCCGATCCGCACGGTGGAGCAGCGCCTCTGGCGCGGCCCCTGCCCCACCCGCGCCGCCGTCGAAGCCGCGCTCGCCCCCTACCTCGCGCAGCGCGCGGCGCTGGAGCGCGTCCCGCTGGAGCTGGCGGCCGTCGAGGGGCGCTGGGGCGAGCGCGCGCAGCGCTACGTGCGCCGCTTCTTCGACGACGTGCGCGACCCGGGGCGGTTTGCGGAGGACGCGCGGCGGGCGCGGCCGGGATGCCCACCGAGTAACTGAACTTCAACGGCGGGAGTCGTTACTGCGGGAGTCTTCACAGCGGGAGTCGTTACTGCGTAACCCTCGACTTCAGGCTTGAGCGACGCAGTAACGACTCCCGCTCTTGCGACTCCCGCAGTAACGACTCCCGCCGTTTCGGTCGAGTCAGAATCGCGCGACGACGCCCACCTCGCCGAACGGCCGCACCGCCGCGCCGCGTCCCGCCACGAAGCCCGCGTTCGACACGCGCTCGACGCCCGCGCGCGCGAACCAGCCGCGCCCCGCGCCCGGCGCGTCGCGCCGCCCCTCCAGCGCCGCGCGCGTGCGCCGCTCGAGGACGCCCGGGCCGCCGACGCGCACGAAGTCGAAGCCGTCCTCGTCCACGCTCGTCACGCGCGAGCGCCACTGACTGGAGTCGCGCACCTCGTGCGCCAGCGTCGCGCGCCAGGTCGTGCGCACGTCCGGGCGCCAGGCGAGCGCCGCGTAGCCGGCGTTGCCGGCCGGGCCGAGCGGGCTGCCGAGGACGCGGCCGTGGTAGGTGAGACCGTGGGTGAACTGGTAGTGCTGATAGAGCCGTAGCGACGTGTGGTGCCACTGAAGGTCGAGGGCCAGCGAGCCGTCGTCGCGCAGTCGCGGGAGCGAGAAGGCGACCAGGTGCCCCGTGTCCTCCCAGAACATGCGGCGCGCGCGGCGCAGGTCGAAGTCGTCGATCGCCATCTCCCAGGCCAGCGTCGCCGAGCGCCACTGCGGGACGCGCAGCCGCATCTGCGCGTTGGCAACCTTGTTCGTCGCCAGCGGGTCGCTCCCCTCGTCCACCACCCAGAATAGGAAGGGGGCGAGGTCGCGCAGGCGCTGCGAGGTACTCAGCGGCGGCGCCCCGCGTCCCCCCATCTGGCTCATCAGCCCCGCCCCCAACTCCAGCCAGGGCGCCGGGGCGAGGTCCCACTTGTACGCGACCAGCTTGGCGTGCGGGAACTCGCGCCCGCTCCCCAGGTCCGCCACCAGCAGTTCGGCGCGCCACCGCCCGAGCCGACGCAGCACCCACGGGAGCGCGAACGCCGTGTCGGCGGCCACGCTCACCGCGCGCAGCGGCTCCGCGTTTCCCGAGAGGAAGAAGGAGCGGTCTCCGCCCTGCCCCCAGTGCCGCTCCTCCAGCCCGGCGTGCAGGGCGACGTTCGCGAGCACCAGGCGCGCGCCCAGCCGCTGCGGCGCGACCTGCACGCGCGCCGCGCGCACCCCTTCCCCCGCCCGCTCCTCGACCAACGACAGCCGCGGCTGCGCCGTGAGCGCCAGCCACCCGCCGGCGCCGAGCGCGTGCGCGGTCTCGACCGAGAGCGATGCACCGCGGGCGGCCGGGCGCCCGGCGCGCGCGTCGAGCGCCGGGTTGGTCACGGCGCGTACCGCCCCGATCCCGTTGTCGCGCGGAAGCACCCGCTCCGCCGTCGCCGTGCCCGCTGCCCGCAGCCACCCCGCCTCGAGCGCCTGCCCCGACCAGCGCGCCGTGGCGGGGGCCGCCGCACACCCGTCGGCGGTCGCGGCGCCCGGCGCGTGGGCGGCGAGCAGCGTCGCCACCAGCGCGTCGGCGCGCGTGCGGCGCGGTTCGGCGGCCGGATCCGGCGTGCGAGCGCGCTCGCGGGCCAGCGCCGCGCACGCGGCGCGGGCGAGCCGCACGACCTCGCGCCGCGCGTACGGGCGCTGGCCCACCACCAGCCCGCGCACCGGCACCAGCGCCGCCAGCTCGTCGAGCAGCACGTAGCTCGGGTCGTCGGCCGGCACGAGCGCGGCCGGCGGGCGCGCCGCGGGCTGGGCGGCCGCCGACCCCGCCGACGCGGCGAGCAGGAGGGCGATGAGGCGGAGGGCAGGGCGGGCGGTCACGGCGGCGAACGCTAGGCGTCCGCCCGTCCGAAGGGGAGCCCGCCGCTCACCCGCGCTGCCTGCGGGGCGTAGCTTCCTGCCGCGCGGCGATCGCCCTGCCGCGACGCCCCACCCTGCCCCCCGGCCAATGAACGTCGAGCCGCACGCCCAGGGCTTCCTGCCACACGGCTTCTGTTTCCTGTGGAACCAGCCCCTGCTGTGGACCCACGTCGTCTCCGACGTGCTGATCGGGGTGGCGTACGTGGTGATCGCGGCCACGCTCGTGCACTTCATCCGTACGGCGCGCCGCGACCTGCCGTTCAGCTACATCTTCGTCGCCTTCGGGCTGTTCATCGTCGCCTGCGGCGGAACGCACTTCATGGAGGTGTGGACCTTCTGGCAGCCGGTCTACTGGTTGTCGGGGATGGTGAAGGTCGTCACCGCGGTGGCGTCCGTGAGCACCGCCGCGGTGCTGCCGTTCGTGATCCCCAAGGTCCACCTCACCATCCGGGAGGCGAAGCTCGGGCGCGAGCGCGAGAAGGCCGCCGCCCGCGCCGCGGCGCTGGAGGAGAGCAACGCGCAGTTGCGGGAGCAGGCCGCGGCGCTCGAAGCGCAGGCTGCAGAGTTGGAGGAGCAGCGCGAGCAGGCCGTGACGCTCGCCGCCGAGCTTCGGCTGGCCAACGCGGAGCTCGCGCGCCTCAACGCGTCGCTCGAGCAGGCGCTCGCCGAGGCGCGGGCGGCGCGCGAGGCCGCCGACGACGCGCGACACGCGGCCGAGGAGGCGCGGGGCGTGGCCGAGGAGGCCAACGCCGCGAAACGCGACTTCCTGGCCGTCATGAGTCACGAGCTGCGGACGCCGCTGCAGGCGGTAATCGGCTACGCCGACCTCCTCCAGCTCGGCGTCTCGGGGCCGGTGACGGCTCCGCAGCGCGAGCAGCTCGGGCGCATCCGCGGCAGCGCGGAGCACCTCGTCTCGCTCATCGATCAGATTCTGACCTTCGCCCGGCTCGAGGCGGGCGCGCAGGCGCCGCAGCCGAGCACCTTCGACGTGCGTGCGCTGGTGGAGGAGGCCGCCGACATGGTGCGGCCGCTCGCCGCGGCCCACGGGCTCGCCTTCCGCCTCGACGCGCCGCCCCTCGGCGCCGTGCGCATGCACAGCGACCCGCAGCGCGTCCGCCAGGTGCTCATCAACCTGCTCACGAACGCGGTCAAGTACACCCCGGCAGGTCAGGTCGCCCTCGCCGTCGAGCTGGAGCCCGCGAACGGAGCGGAGACCGCCGACGGGGTCGTACGGTTCGAGGTACGCGACACCGGCATCGGCATCGACCCCGAGCATCAGGACCGCATCTTCGAGCCGTTCTGGCAGGCCGCGCCGGCGCTCACGCGGCAAGTCGGCGGCGCGGGGCTCGGGCTCAGCGTCGTGCGGGAGCTCGCCCAGTCACTCGGCGGCGAGGTGACGCTCACGAGCCGACCCGGTCAGGGGAGCACCTTCACCGTGCGGCTGGCCCGGCGGTGGGAGCCGGCGTTGGCCGGGCGGTCGCAGTCGCGCCACGACGCGCGGGACGCCGGCGGCTACTGATTGTCGCTCCACCCGCTCCGTACGACTCAGGCCGCGACCGGGAGTGCCACGAACGGGTGCAGGAAGGCGAGCAGGTCCTCGACCGTGCGCACCGAGTCGTCGAGCACGTCCAGGTCGTGCGCCGTGGGGATCCGCCCCTCGCACCGGGCGGCGATCAGCAGCGCCAGGTCCTCGGCGTCGATCCGCGTCAGCCCCAGCTCGCCGGCCAGCGTGGTCGCGGGGCCGAGGACGAGCGTCGGGGCGGCGATGCGCCGGCTGAGCGCCTCATACGTCTGCACCAGCAGCTCGGCCGGGAGTCCGTGGCTGTTGAACGCCGAGAGGAAGCGGTGGCGGCCGAGCTCGTCCCTGCGGGACGCGGCCGCCGTGATCGTGCGCGAGGAGACGATCGCGAAGGCGACCGCGACCGCGACGAGGGTCGCGACGATGGCGAGGGGGAGCATCGGGGCGTGGCTGGGGAGGGGACCGACGCGGGTAAGTCTCGACGCCTCCTCCCGACGACTGAATCGCCGGTGAGGGAACGCCCGATCGGACCGGATGTTTTCGCACACGCTTTCGTTGACGAATTCGACAAGCGCGGCTAAGTTCAGCGCATGCAATACGTTCCCGGCTCGCTCGGCGGCTTCCGCGGGGTCCGCGCGGAGCTGTTGGTCGCGCTCAAGAAGGCGCCGCACCCGCTGACCGCGAAGGAGCTGGCCGACCGCTTCGGGCTGACGCCCAACGCGCTGCGTCGGCACCTCGACTCGCTGGAAGGCGAGGAGCTGGTGCGCCACCGGCGCGAGGTGCGCGGCGTCGGCGCCCCGGTGCACGCCTACGGGCTCACCGCGGCCGGCGAGGCGCTCTTCCCGCAGGGGTACGCCCCGGCGCTGGCCGCCGTGCTGCAGGCGGTGCGCGAGACCGCGGGACCCGCCGGCGTCCGCGACCTGTTCGCCCGGCAGTGGGCGGGGCTCGTGGAGGGCGCCGGGGAGCGGCTCGCCGAGCTCCCCCTCCCCGAGCGGGCGCAGCTCGTGGCCGAGCTGCGTTCGTCGCAGGGTTACATGGCGGAAGCGCTGGTCGACGGCGACGGCGCGGCCGTCATCCGCGAGCACCACTGCGCGATCCGGGACGTGGCCGAGCGCTTCCCCGAAGTCTGCGAGGCCGAGCGGCAGCTGATGGAGCGGCTGCTCGGCGTGCCGGTGGAGCGCACCGGGCACATGCTCGACGGCTGCAGCACCTGTGAGTACACGGCGCGCGCGTGCGCGGCCGGTCCGACGACTTCCCTACCTACGAGCACGAGCGCGTCCCCCGCGGGCGCGCCCCAGGAGCAGGCATGAGCGCCACCATCGAGACCCTCGTCAACCGCGAGTACCAGTACGGGTTCGCCACCGACGTGGAGACGGACCAGCTGCCGCCGGGGCTGAGCGAGGACGTCGTCCGCGCCATCTCCGCGCGCAAGCAGGAGCCGCAGTGGCTGCTCGACTGGCGGCTCAAGGCGTACCGCCGCTGGCTCACGATGAGGGAGCCGCACTGGCCGAACGTGCGGTACCCGGCCATCGACTACCAGGCGGTGAGCTACTACTCGGCCCCCAAGCAGGCCGCCAAGAAGGCGTCGCTCGACGAGGTCGACCCGGCGATCCTCGACACGTACAAGAAGCTCGGCATCTCGCTCAACGAGCAGAAGCGCCTCGAGGGGGTGGCCGTCGACGCCGTGTTCGACTCGGTGTCGGTGGCGACCACGTACAAGGAGGAGCTGAAGAAGCACGGCATCGTCTTCTGCTCCTTCGGCGAGGCCGTGCGCGAGCACCCGGAGCTGGTGCAGAAGTACCTCGGCTCGGTCGTCCCCTACAGCGACAACTTCTTCGCCGCGCTCAACTCGGCGGTGTTCTCCGACGGGTCGTTCGTCTACATCCCCAAGGGCGTGCGCTGCCCGATGGAGCTGTCGACGTACTTCCGCATCAACGCCAGCGGCACCGGGCAGTTCGAGCGCACGCTGATCGTCGCCGACGAGGGGGCGTACGTGAGCTACCTCGAGGGGTGCACCGCGCCCAAGCGCGACGAGAACCAGCTGCACGCCGCGGTGGTCGAGATCGTGGCGCTCGACGACGCGACGGTGAAGTACAGCACCGTGCAGAACTGGTACGCCGGCGACGCCGAGGGGAACGGCGGGATCTACAACTTCGTGACCAAGCGCGGCGCCTGCCGCGGGGCGCGCAGCAAGATCTCGTGGACGCAGGTCGAGACCGGGTCGGCGATCACGTGGAAGTACCCGAGCGTGATCCTGCAGGGCGACGACTCGACCGGCGAGTTCTACTCGGTGGCCGTGGTCAACGGGCGCCAGCAGGCCGACACGGGGACGAAGATGATCCACATCGGCCGCAACACGAAGTCGAACATCGTCAGCAAGGGCATCTCGGCGGGCCAGGGGAACAACGCCTACCGGGGGCAGGTGAAGGTGCTGCCCAGGGCGGAGGGGGCGCGCAACTACACGCAGTGCGACTCGATGCTGGTCGGCAACGCGTGCGGGGCGCACACCTTCCCCTACATCGAGGTGCAGAACAACAGCGCGACCGTCGAGCACGAGGCCAGCACCTCGAAGATCGGCGAGGACCAGATCTTCTACCTGAAGCAGCGCGGGCTCTCCGCGGAGCAGGCGGTCTCGATGATCGTCAGCGGCTTCTGCAAGGAGGTCTTCCAGGAGCTGCCGATGGAGTTCGCCCTCGAGGCGCAGCAGCTCCTCGGCATCACCCTCGAAGGCTCCGTCGGCTGATCCTTCGCTGCGCTCAGGAAGACTCTCATTTCTCGGACATACACGTGCTCGACATCCGCAACCTGACCGCGACCGTCGGCGGCAAGCAGATCCTCAACGGCATCTCCCTCACCGTCCGCCCGGGGGAGGTGCACGCCATCATGGGGCCCAACGGCTCGGGCAAGAGCACGCTGGCGCAGGTGCTGGCCGGCCACCCGGCGTACGAGGTCACCGGCGGCGAGGTGACCTTCGACGGCAAGGAGCTGCTGGAGCTGGAGGCGGAGGAGCGCGCGCAGGCGGGGCTCTTCCTGGCCTTCCAGTACCCGATCGAGATCCCCGGCGTCTCGAACGCCTACTTCCTGCGCGCCGCCTACAACGAGATGCGCAAGGCGCGCGGCGAGGAGGAGGTCGACCCGCTCGAGTTCCTCGACATCGTCGAGGAGAAGGCGCGGCTGGTCGAGATGGACCCGGCGTTCCTCAACCGCTCGGTGAACACCGGCTTCTCGGGCGGCGAGAAGAAGCGCAACGAGATCCTGCAGATGGCGGTGCTCGAGCCCAAGCTGGCGATCCTCGACGAGACCGACTCGGGGCTCGACATCGACGCGCTGCGCGTGGTGGCCGACGGCGTCAACGCGCTCAAGCGCCCCGACAACGCGACCGTCGTCGTGACGCACTACCAGCGGCTGCTCAACTACATCGTCCCCGACTACGTGCACGTGCTGGCGGGCGGGCGGATCGTGAAGAGCGGCGGGAAGGAGCTGGCGCTGGAGCTGGAGGCCAAGGGGTACGACTGGCTGCTCGAGGGGGCGGCGGCGTGATCACCGAGACGCAGCAGAGCCTCGCCCAGTCGGTCGTCGCGCGCGCCCAGGCGGACGCGGCGTCGGCGCCGGGGCAGTCGGTCCCGCTCCCCGAGGTGTACGCGGCGGCGCTCGACGCGCAGCTCGCGGCCGCCGAGGCGAACGGCCCGCGCTGGCTGGCCGAGCTGCGCCGCGCCGGCGCGGCCGCGGCCCGCGCGCAGGGCTTCCCGACCACGCGGCACGAGGACTGGCACTACACGTCCACGACGTCCATCGCCGAGGCGGCGTTCGCGCCGCTGACCAGCGCGTCGGGCGCGGTCGCCGAGGGCGACCTGACCGAGTTCACCTTCGGGCACGCCGAGTGGCCGACGGTGGTGTTCGTGAACGGGCGCTTCGACGCCGAGCGGTCGACGCTCGGCCGGCTCCCCGAGGGGGTGCGCGTCCTCCCGCTGGCGCGGGCGCTGGCCGAGGAGCCGGAGACGCTGGAGCGGGTGCTGGGGAAGGTCGCGACGCCCGAGGCGCAGCCGTTCGTGGCGCTCAACCAGGGGCTGTTCGTCGACGGCGCGCTGCTGGTGGTGCAGAAGGAGATGGAGGCCGACGTGCCGGTGCACGTCCTCCACGTCACCGACGCCACCGGCGCGCGCGGCTCGACGCACCCGCGCCTGACGATCGTCGCCGAGCGGCACTCGCGCGTGACGGTGATCGAGAGCCACGTCGGGCTCGGGGAGGCGGCGTACTTCGCCAACCCGGTGACCGAGGTCGACGTCGCCGACGGGGCGACGGTGCACCACGTGCTGGTGCAGCGCCAGAGCGCGCGCGCCCTCCACGTGGCGCACGTCGAGGCGCGGCAGGGGCGCGACTCGCACTTCGTGTCGTTCTCCTTCGCGGTCGGGGCGCAGCTGTCGCGCACCAACGTCTACACGCTGCTGGGCGGCGAGGGGTGCGGCGCGACGCTCAACGGGCTGTACCTGCTCGACGGGGCGCAGCACTGCGACCACCAGACGCGCATCGAGCACGCGCAGCCGAACACCTACAGCCGGGAGCTCTACAAGGGGATCCTGGACGGGCAGGCGCACGGCGTGTTCAACGGCAAGGTGTACGTGCGGCCGGTGGCGCAGAAGACCGACGGCAAGCAGACGAACAACACGCTCCTGCTCTCGGAGCAGGCGCAGATCGACACCAAGCCGCAGCTCGAGATCTTCGCCGACGACGTGAAGTGCACGCACGGCGCGACGGTGGGCCGCCTCGACCAGACGGCGCTCTTCTACATGAAGAGCCGCGGGCTGACCGACGAGACGGCGCGCAAGCTCCTGACCTACGCCTTCGCCGCCGACGCGATCGAGACGATCGAGCTGGAGCCGGTGAAGGACTCGCTGGAGGCGCTGACCCTGGCCCGCTACGCCGGCTGACCGCCGGACGCCACCCACCGTGAACGACCTCCAGGAGCTGTACCAGTCGGTCATCCTCGACCACAACCGCAAGCCGCGGAACCACGGGGCGCCCGAGCGCTTCGACCGGACCGCGGACGGGCGCAACACGCTGTGCGGCGACGCGCTCACGGTGTGGGTGGCGCTCGACGGCGACACGCTGGCCGACGTGCGCTTCGTGGGCGAGGGGTGCGCGATCTCCAAGGCGTCGGCGTCGCTGATGACGCAGGCGGTGCGCGGGAAGTCGCGCGCCGAGGCGGACGCGCTGTTCGAGCAGTTCCACGCGCTCGTCACCGGGCGCGAGGCGCCGCCCGCCGAGGGGGTACGCGGCCCCCTCGGGCCGCTGGCGGCGCTGGCCGGCGTCTCGCGCTTCCCGATCCGCGTGAAGTGCGCCTCGCTGGCCTGGCACACGCTGCGCGCGGCGCTGGCGGAGCGGGCGCCCGCCGCCGCCGTCACCACCGAATGACCCCCGACGGCTGGACGCGCGCCGCCGCGCTGGCCGACCTCCCCGAGGGCGGGCTGCTCGGCGTCGCGGTCGCCGGGCGGCGCCTCTGCCTCACCCGCGCCGGCGGCGCGGTGACCGCGCTCGACGACTGCTGCACGCACGCCGACTTCGCCCTCTCCGAGGGCGAGCTGCACGCCGACGGCTCGGTGGAGTGCGCCTGGCACGGCGCGCGCTTCGACCGGGCGACCGGCGCCGTGGTCCGCGGGCCCGCCTGCGACCCGGTGGCCGCGCACGACGTCCTCCTCCTCGACGGTGATGTCCTCGTCCGCCTCGCTCCGTAACGGCCCCGTCGGCGGCGCCCCCGCGCCGGCCGCGTCGGCGCCGGCGATCGCGCCGATCGCGCCGCGCGACGCCTTCCCGCTGCTGGCCGGCGACCCGGCGCTGCACTACCTCGACTCCGCCGCCACGGCGCAGAAGCCGCGCGCGGTGCTCGACGCGCTGCGCGCCTATTACGAGACCGCCAACGCCAACCCGCACCGCGGCGCCTACCAGCTGAGCGTCGCCGCCACCGACGCCTACCACGCCGCGCGCGAACGCGTGGCGCGCTTCGTCGGGGCGCGCGACGCCGAGTGCCTGCTCTTCGTGCGCGGCACCACCGAGGCGATGAACCTGGTCGCCGGGAGCTGGGGGCGCGCCAACGTCCGCGCGGGGGACGAGGTCGTGGTCACGCGCATGGACCACCACGCGACTTTCGTCACCTGGCAGCAGGTGGCGCTGGCGCAGGGCGCGACCTTCCGCATCGCCGAGCTGACGCCCGACGGCCGCATCGACCTGGACCACCTGGCGTCGCTGGTCGGGCCGCGCACGCGCGCGGTGGCCTTCCCGCACGTCTCCAACGCCCTCGGCACGGTGAACCCGGTGCGCGAGATCGCGGCGCTGGTGCGCGAGCGCTCGGACGCGGTCGTCGTCGTCGACGGCGCGCAGGGGGTGCCGCACCTGGCGGTCGACTTCGACCGGCTGGGCGTCGACTTCTACGCCTTCAGCGGGCACAAGGTCGGCGGCCCGATGGGGGTCGGCGCGCTGCTCGGCCGCCGCGCGCTGCTCGAGGCGATGCCGCCCTGGCAGTTCGGCGGCGACATGATCGCCGACGTCGGCGACCAGGCCACCAGCTGGAACGCGCTCCCGCACAAGTTCGAGGCGGGGACGCCCAACGTCGGCGACGCGGTGGGGCTGGCCGCCGCCTGCGACTTCCTGGCCGGGCTCGGGATGGACGCGGTGCTGGCGCACGAGCGCGCGCTGGTCACCCTGGCGACGGAGCGGCTCGGCGCGATCGACGGGGTGCGCCTGCACGGCCCGGCCGCCGACCAGCGCAGCGGCGTGGTGAGCTTCTCGATGGCCGACGTCCACCCGCACGACCTGGCGACGATCCTCGACCAGCGCGGCGTCTGCATCCGCGCCGGCCACCACTGCGCCCAGCCGCTGATGCGCGCCCTCGGCGTGCCGGCCACGGCGCGGGCCTCGTTCTGGGTGTACAGCGACGCCGCCGACGTCGACGCGCTGGCCGGCGGGCTCGAGGCCGCGCGGCGGCTGTTCGCGGCCTGACGGACGCCATGGCGGTCGAGAACGCGCCGAGCGCGGCCCAGCTGGCCGCGATCTACCAGGAGCTGATCCTGGACCACTACCGGCGCCCCCGCAACAAGGGGGCGCTGGCGGAGGCCGACGCGCGCGCCGAGCGGCGCAATCCGCTGTGCGGGGACGAGATCGCGCTCGAGCTGGCGTTCGACGGCGACGTCGTGCGCGACGCCCGGTTCACCGGGCGGGGGTGCTCGATCTCCCAGGCCTCGGCGTCGATGCTGACCCAGGCGCTGCGCGGGCGCACGCGGGCAGACGCCGAGGCGCTGCTGCGCCGCTTCACCGCGCTGGTGCACGGCGACGCCGAGGCGACCCGGGACGAGGCGCTCGGCGAGCTGCGGGCGCTGCAGGGGGTGGCGCGCTTCCCGGCGCGCATCCGCTGCGCCACGCTGGCCTGGAGCGCGCTCGACGAGCTGCTGCGCGACCGGTAGCCCCCGGCGGCGTCGGCCGCGTTGACGGGATTCCAGCGGACGAATCCCTTTCGCTGACGCGGCGTATCACTGCATCGTCATTCGCCGGGCGCTCACCGCGAGCGCCCGCCCGTCCCCCTTCCCTCCACGTCCGGACCGCATGTCGTTCCCCTTCCCCGCCCGCGCCCGCGCGCTGGCCGGGCTCGCGCTGGCCGCCGCGGTCGCCGCCCCGCCCGCGGCCGCGGCGCAGAGCCCGTCCGTCGCGGCGCGCCTCGAGGCGCCGCGCATCCCGCACACCAAGTTCACGCTCCCCAACGGGCTGACGGTGCTCCTGCACGAGGACCACTCGGCGCCGGTGGCGACGGTGAGCGTGCACTACAGGGTGGGCTCCAAGCACGAGAAGCCCGGGCGCACCGGCTTCGCGCACCTCTTCGAGCACATCATGTTCGAGGGGTCGCAGCACGTCCCCGAGGGCTCGTTCGACAAGTACCTCGAGCAGGCGGGCGCCAACAACAACGGCACCACCGACAACGACCGCACGCTCTACTTCGAGAGCATGCCGAGCAACGCGCTCGAGACCGCGCTCTGGCTCGAGTCGGACCGCCTCGGCTTCCTCCTCCCCGCGCTCGATCAGAAGAAGCTGGACGGGCAGCGCGACGTCGTGAAGAACGAGCGCCGCCTGCGCGTCGACAACCAGCCCTTCGGCTCGCGCGACGAGGTGGTGAGCGCGGCGATCTACCCGGCCGGCCACCCGTACTCGTGGCCCGTCATCGGGTCGATGCGCGACCTGACGGACGCGACGCTCGACGACGTGAAGGACTTCTTCCGCACGTACTACACGCCGAACAACACCGTGCTCGTGATCGCCGGCGACATCGACCCGGCGCGGGTGCGGCAGCAGGTGACGCGCTACTTCGGCGAGATCCCGCGCGGCCCCGCGCTCACCCGCCCGCGGATCGCGCCGGTGACGCTGGCCGCCGAGAAGCGGCTGGTGCTCGAGGACGGCAAGGCGCGCCTGCCGCAGATCGGCTTCGTCTGGCCGACGGTCGGGATCCGCAGCGGCGACGAGTCGGCGCTGACCGCGCTGTCGCGCGTGCTGACGCAGGACCGCACCAGCCGCCTCACCAAGCTGCTGGTCTACGACCGCCAGCTGGCCACGGGCGTGCAGGCGTTCCAGGGGAGCAACGAGGACGTGGGCGAGTTCTTCGTCAACGTCACGCCGCGCCCCGGCGCCTCGCTCACCGAGATCGAGCGGCTGGTCGACAGCGTGGTGACCGGCCTCGTCGCCGCGCCGCCGACCGCGCAGGAGGTCGAGCGCTACAAGACCTTCTTCGCCGTCGGCAACATCACGGGCCTGCAGTCGGTGTTCGGGAAGGCGACCACGCTCGGCGAGTCCGAGCTGTACTGGGGCGACCCCGAGCACTTCCGGAAGGACCTCGCCGACGCGCTGGCGGTGACGCCGGCCGACGTGCACCGCGTGGCGCGCCAGTACCTGACCAAGGGGCGCGTCGTGCTGAGCATGGTCCCCGCCGGCCAGACGAACCTCGCGAGTAAGCCCGACCAGCCGTTCGTGAACGTGACCCCCAAGCCCGCGGTGCAGTGAGCATGGCGCCCCAGACGACCCTCCGCGCGGCGCTCCTGCTGACCGCCCTCGCGCTCCCCCTCGCCGCGCAGCAGCCGGCGCGCGTCACCAAGGACGCGCCCGCGCAGCAGCCGCCGCGTGCGGGCGGCACCGCGAGCCGCATCGACCGCAGCAAGCCGCCGGCGCTCCCGCCGACCCCGGCGCTCCGCGTGCCGGCCATCGAGTCGCGCACGCTGAGCAACGGGATGACCGTGGCCGTGCTCGAGAACCACGAGATCCCGGTGGTCACGGTGCGCGCGCTGGTCGACGCGTCGCCGGTGCTCGACCCGCAGGGGAAGGAGGGCGTCGCCGCGCTCACCTTCGCCATGCTCGGCGAGGGGACGACCACGCAGAGCGCCGAGCAGCTGGCCGACGCCTACGCGCAGCTCGGCACCGCCGTCGGCCCGACCGGCTTCCTGACGGTCACCGGGAACGTCGACCGCGCGCTGGAGCTGATGCGCGACCAGCTGTGGAACCCGGCGTTCCCGCAGGCCGCGCTCGACCGCATCCGCGCCAACCAGGTCGCGAACCTGCGCCGCCTGAAGGACCAGCCCACCTACCTCGCGGGGCGCGTGCTCGCCAACGCGCTGTGGGGCGCCGGCCACCCGTACGAGCGCACGACCACCGAGCAGAGCCTGCAGGCGATCACGCGCGACGACCTGGTGGCGTTCCACTCGGCGTACGTCCGGCCGCAGAACGTGAAGTTCGTCGTCGCCGGCGACATCACGCCGGCGCAGGCGATCGAGAAGTTGGAGCGCACCTTCGCGACGTGGCCGGCGGGCGGGCGCAAGGCGGACTACCAGGTTCCGGCCCCGCCGGCGATCGCGCGGACCACGATCTACCTGCACGACCGCCCCGGCTCGGCGCAGAGCGCGATCTACGCGGCGTCGCACGGCCCGCGGCGCGACGTGCCGGAGTACTACGCGCTCGACCTCGCGAACACGGTGCTCGGCGGCTCCTTCCTCAGCCGGCTGAACACGAACCTGCGCGAGACGCACGGCTATGCCTACGGCGCCGGCTCGGGCTTCAGCTTCCGCCGCCGCCCCGAGATCGGGCAGTTCGTGGCGAGCGCGCAGGTGCAGACCGACAAGACCGACTCGTCGGTGGTCGAGATCCTGAACGAGCTGCGCGGGGTCTCGGGCGGGCGCCCGATCACCGCCGAGGAGTACGAGCTGGCGATGAGCAACGCGGTGAAGGGGCTCCCGCTGGCGTTCGAGACGGTGAGCCAGATCGCCGGCGCGGCGGCGACGGTCCTCCAGGACTCGCTCCCGCTCGACTACTACGCGATGCTCTCGCGCAACTACGAGGCGGCGTCGGTGGCCGACGTGAACGCGGCGGCGAAACGCTACATCGACCCGGCGCGCATGGTCATCGTCGTGGTCGGCGACCGCAAGCAGATCGAGGACCGGCTGCGGGCGCTGAACGTCGCGCCGGTGGTCGTGGTCGATGAGCAGGCCAGGCCCGTCGCCGCCGCGCCCGCGACGAGTGGCGGTGCTGGGGCTCGGTAAGGTCTACTGAAAAGCAGGGGGGATGAAGATCCGAGAACAGCTCTGAAAAGGCGCGGAGAAGCTCGAAGCTCTCCCCTCGGTTTCCGAGCAGTTCTCAGATTCTCATCCCCTCCTGCTTTTCTTGGTCTTGAAAGGCCCCCTCCAGGACCCACGGCCCGAGTCGTGCCCATCGGGAACGCCCCTGAGTAGCGGAGGCGGCGGTGGCGGAGACGGAGCGGGCGACGAGGCGGACGCGTGCGGCGCGCGTCCCGGCGACGGACGAGGCGACGCGGCAGAAGGCGCTGGTAGTCCACGAGCGGCTGTGCGCCGCCTACGGCTGCCCGATCGCCTTCTTCCACGACCTCGACCCGCTGAGTGAGCTGGTCTCGTCGCTCCTCTCGCACCGCACGCGCAACGCGGACTCGGGGCGCGCGTTCAAGCAGCTGCGGCGGCGCTTCGCCGACTGGGCCGCCGTGCGCGACGCGCCCACGTCCGAGGTCGAGGAGGCGATCGCGCCCGCGACTTGGCCGGAGCAGAAGGCGCCGCGCATCCAGGCAGTACTGGGCGCGATCACCGAGCGGCGCGGGGCGCTCAACGACCGCTCGCTCGACTTCCTGGCCGAGCTGTCGGTGCCCGAGGCGCGCGCCTGGCTGGAGGCGATCCCCGGCGTCGGCCCGAAGACGAGTGCGGCGGTGCTCCTGTTCAGCCGCCTGCGCATGCCGGCGCTCCCGGTCGACAGCCACCACCACCGCGTCGCCGTGCGCCTGGGGCTGATCCCGGCGAGCGTGGACGTCGGCCCGGCGCACGTCTGGCTCTCGGCGCAGCTCCCGCCCGAGTGGGACGCGCAGACGGTCTACGACAACCACGAGGCGCTGATGCTCCACGGCCAGCGGTGCTGCTTCTGGCAGAACCCGGCGTGCGGGCGCTGCCCGGTGCTCGACCTCTGTCCGTACGGGCAGTCCCGCCGCGCCGACCGGGCGCCCGAGGACGGGTGAGCCGCGGGCCCACCGCTTGCCCCGAGGGGCGGCTCCACACGACAGGAGCAGCAACATGAGCGTGAAGCCCCACCCCGAGGACGGACCGCAGCCGCCGCGCGGCGACCACGCCCCCGACCAGGGCGAGCGGATCTCCGCCGACGACCGCGAGCGGCTGCAGCGCGTGCACGCCGACCCCGAGCAGCTGAACCAGGAGTCGCGCGAGCAGGGCGCGCGGCGCGCCGAGGGGGTGAACGATCCCTCGCACGCCCGGCAGCAGCCCGAGGACCGGGCGCACGGGCGGCACGGCAAGGGGTTCGGCGACGAGTCGGTCCCGCCGCAGGACGAGCAGGCGACCGACACCGGGGACGACCGCCAGCTGCGCACGGCCGGCGGCGGCGGCAACCAGCCCCCCGAGCCGAACGCCTTCCGCGAGAACAGCGAGGGGCGCATGGGCGGCGCGGGGTGGGGGAGCGAGCAGGTGGGCGGCTCGACCGTCGACCGGCGCCCCGACAGCCGGAACGCCTGAACGTGTGCTGCGGCGCGGTCGTGCTGGGTTCGGTGCGGCCGCGCCCGTAGCTTTCCGTCCGTGAGCGCCGCCCTGGCCCCCGCCCCCGCCGCCGAGCACCGCGACGTCACCCCGCCGGGGCGCGCGCGGCGCTCGCTGGTGGCACTCGTGGGGCGGCTGCACCGCTGGGCGGAGTCCGGGCACGCCGGGAGCGCGGTCTGCACCTGGAACACACTCCAGGGCTCCGTCGTCCCCGGGCCGAGCGAGGCGCTCTTCCTCCCGCTCGGCCTCGCCGACCCCCGACGCGCCTTCCGGCTGGCCGCCTGGGCCGCCCTCGGCGCGGTCGCCGGGGGGCTGATTGCCTACGCGATCGGCGCCTTCGCCTTCGACTCGGTGGGGCGCCCGCTCGTGGGGCTGCTCGGCGTCAGCGACGCGCGGTGGGCGTCGCTCGAAGGGGTGTTCGTGCGCCGCGGGGCGCTGATCGTCCTGCTCAGTACCCTGTCCCCGCTGTCGACGAAGCTCGTGTGCATCGGCGGCGGGGCGTTCGGCATCCCCTTCCTCCCATTCGCACTGGCGCTGGCCGCGGGGCGGGTGGCGCGGTTCGCGGTGATCGGCCTGGTCGTGCGGCTGGCCGGGGACCGGCTGATGGCGCGGCTGCAGCGCCGACTCGGGCGCCCGATCGCGCGCGTGCACTGACGCCGATGATCCGCTACGAGGTCACCGCCGAGGTCCCGCCCGAGGCGCGCGACGCCTTCGTGCGCTTCCAGACGGAGCGCCACATCCCCGACGTGGTGGCGACGGGGTGCTTCGTATCGGCGGCGCTCGACGAGGAGGAGGCGGGGCGCTTCCGCACCACCTACGTCGCGCCGTCCGCCGACGCGCTCGAACGCTACCTGCGCGACTTCGCGCCGGCGCTGCGAGCGCACTTCGCCGAGCACGCGCCCCCGGGCGTGCGGCTGTCGCGGGCGACGTGGACGCGGGTGTGGAGCTGGGCCCCCGGTGGGGTAGGCGGGCCATCGGCTCCAGCCGACGCCCGCTGAGCGGTCAGCGCGTGGCGCGCAGCGCCCGCAGCGCGACCAGGGGGACCAGCGCCACCAGCGCCAGCGCGGCGGCCACCGGGAGCGCCTCGGCGACGCCGTACCCGGTGAAGCGCTCGTAGGCGAGTGTGCTGGCGACGCGCGGGTGGTAGGCGACGACCACCACCGCCCCGAACTCGCTCACCGCGCGCGCCCACGCCACCACGGCGCCAGCCAGCAGCCCACGTCGGGCCAGCGGAAGGGAGACGCGCCGAAAGCGGCGCCACGGCCCCGCCCCGAGCGTCCCGGCGACCAGCTCGTGCGCCTCGTCGACGGCCGCGAAGCTGGCGCGGGCGGCGCTCACGAAGAGCGGCGCGCTGACGAAGAGCATCGCCAGCGTCGTCCCGGCCAGCGAGCCGACCACGCGCAGCCCGAGGTCGAGCAGCGCCCCCCCGAGGGGCCTCTGGCGCCCGAGCACCAGCAGCAGCGCCAGCCCGGCCACGGGGTGCGGAAGGACGAGTGGGAGGTCGAGCACTGCCTCGACGACCGCGCGCCCGGGGAACGGCCGCCGGGCGAGCAGCCAGGCCAGCGGGGTGCCGAGGAGGGCCGCCAGCGCCGTGGCGAGGGTGGCCGCGAGCCCGGTCCGCCCCAGCGCCGCCCGCAGCTCCGGATCCGCCGCCAGCGCTCCCAACGCCTCCGGAGCGTTCGGCACGACCAGCGCCGCCACCGGCCCGAGCAGGAACAGGAGGAGCGGGAGTGCGAGGAAGGCGGATGAGTGACGGGACACGGAGAGTGCGATACGGCGTGCGAGGTGAAGCGTGCGAGGTGGGGCGTGCGAGATACCACGTGCGTAGTACGGCGTGCCGGGTGCGGCGGGAGGGTGGAGCCACGACGTGAGCTGCGCAACCCGCGGCGGTGCCCTGCGTAGGGGAGACCGCACGCACGACCCCGCACGTAGTTTCCCGCACGCGGTATCCCGCACGCCCCACCTCGCACGTAGTATCTCCCTCATGTCTCCCCCCGCCCTCGAGGTCCGCTCCGTCGTCAAGCGGTACGCCGGCCACACCGCCGTGCGTGACCTCTCCCTGCACGTTCCGGCCGGCGTCGTCTACGGCCTCCTCGGCCCCAACGGCGCCGGGAAGACGACGACCATCCGGATGATCCTCGACATCATCCGCCCCGACTCGGGGAGCGTGTCGCTCCTCGGCCACGCCCCCGGCGACCGGGGGGCGCTGGACCGCGTCGGCTACCTGCCCGAGGAGCGCGGGCTGTACAAGAAGATGCAGGTGCGCCGCGTGCTGCGCTTCCTGGCCGCGCTCAAGGGCGTGGACGGGCGCGAGGCCGACCGCCGCATCGACGAGTGGCTCGACCGGCTCGCGCTGCGCACGCCGGAGAAGGATTGGAGCCAGCAGAAGGTCGACGAGCTGTCGCGCGGGATGCAGCAGAAGGTGCAGTTCATCGGCACCCTGCTACACGACCCGCAGCTGGTCGTGCTCGACGAGCCGTTCAGCGGGCTCGACCCGATCAACGCGCAGGCGCTCAAGGACACCGTCGTCGAGCTGCGGCGCCGCGGGAAGACGGTGATCTTCTCGACGCACCTGATGGACAACGCCGAGCGGCTGTGCGACGCCGTGTGCATCATCGCGCGCGGCGAGAAGGTGCTCGACGGCGGCGTGCAGGAGGTGAAGCGGCAGCACGGCGGGAGCCACGTCGCCCTGGGGCTCGACCGCGCGGCGATGAACGGCGCCGGCGCGGCGGTCGACGCGGTGCTCGCCGACCCGCGCCTCGTGCGCCGCGCCGACGACCAGAACCGCTTCCTGGAGCTGGAGCTGGCGCCGGGCGCGAACAGCCAGGAGCTCCTGCAGCGCCTCGTGTCGGCGGGCGCCGCGATCACGCGCTTCGAGCTGGTGCAGCCGTCGCTCCACCAGATCTTCCTACAGAAAGTCGGTGCCAGCGGCGTCGAGGAGGGGATGACCGGCCATGGGTGACGAGTGGCGCAAGCTCTGGGCGGTGGTGCAGCGCGAGTTCGGCGAGCGCGTGCGCACCCGCTGGTTCCTGATCTCGACTTTGCTCGGCCCGCTCTTCTTCGGGGCCATCTTCATCGGCCCGGTGCTGATCGCGCAGCGCCAGGGGGCGTCGTCGCAGGCCGCCAACGTCGTCATCCTCGACGCCACGGGGCGCGGGCTGGGCGAGCGGATCGCGCGCGCCCTCCCCGACTCCGCGCGCGCGGCCGCCGCGCCCGGCGGCGCGGCGCGCGGGCCGGTGGTGCGCGTGGTCGAGCCGACGGCGCTCGCGGCCGCGGAGTCGCTGGCGACCCAGGAGGTGGTGCGCAACGAGTTCCGCGGCGTGCTCGTGGTCGACTCGGCGACGCTGGCCGGGCGGCGCGCGCACTACGCCGGACGCAACGCGTCGAGCATCACCGACGTCGAGCGGCTGCGCGACGTGGTGCGCCGCGAGGTGCTGGCGGTGCGGCTGGCCGCGGAAGGGCTCGCGGCGGACCGCGTCGGCGCGCTCACGGGGCCGCGACTCCGCTTCGACACCGAGCGCATCGGCGACACGGGGCGCGGCGGTTCGGGCGTCGGCAACGCGATCGTCGCGGTGGTCGTCGCCATCCTGCTGTACATGATGATCCTGCTCTACGGGCAGAACATCCTGCGCAGCGTGCTGGAGGAGAAGACGACGCGCGTCGCCGAGGTGGTGGTGGCGAGCATCCGCCCCGACGTGCTGCTCGCCGGCAAGGTGCTGGGCGTCGGCGCGGTGGGCGTGCTGCAGCAGGTCGTCTGGTTCGGCGGCGCGACGCTGCTCGGCTGGTACGTGATGCCCTTCCTGACGCGCGGGATGCGCGTGGGGCCGGCGGCGCAGGCCGCGCAGGCGGCGGAGGCGACGGGCGCGCTGGCGGCGCCGGCGATCAGCCTCGGCGTGGTCGCGGCGGCGTTCGGCTTCTTCGTGCTCGGCTACCTGCTCTACTCGGCGATGTTCGCGGCCGCCGGCGCGATGGTGAACAGCGACCAGGAGGCGCAGCAGGCGGCCTTCCCGGTGATGCTGCCGCTGATCGTGAGCGCGGTGTTCATCCAGACGGTGCTCGGCAACCCCGACTCGGGGGTGGCGCGCTTCGCGTCGTGGTTCCCCTTCACCGCCCCGATCATCATGCCGATGCGGATGAGCATCACCTCGGTCGGCGCGGGGGAGGTGCTCGCGGTGCTCGCCGGGCTGGCGCTCACCGGCGTGGCCGTGACGTGGGTCGCGGCGCGCATCTACCGCGTGGGGCTGCTCGCCTACGGCAAGCGACCCACTTTTGGCGAGCTGGCGCGCTGGATACGGGAGGCCTGAGCTTCAACCCGGAAGGCGGGAGTCGTTACGGCGGGAGTCGAGCGTGGACCCCAACGGCGGGAGTCGCTAAAGCGGGAGTCGACACGGCGGGAGTCGTTACTACGTGGCTGACAGCTCGAGGCCACGCAGTAACGACTCCCGCCCTTCCGACTCCCGCCGTGTCGACTCCCGCCGTAACGACTCCCGCCCTCCCGTTGGAAGCCGTCAGTCAGCCCGCGGCATCGCCTGACTGCCCGCCGTCGACGGCGTGAGGTTCGCGCCGCCGTGCAGCGGGCCCTCGAGCGACGGGTTGCGCTGCCCCAGCGCGTCGGCCGCCCGGTCGGCGGTGCCGGCGTGGGCCGCGCCGCCCTGGAAGCCGTGCGCGGCGCCGCCCTGCGTCGGACCCGCGCCGGCGCCGCTCGGCGCGCCGTTGTTCGGGCCCTGCTGCCCACCCTGCTGCCCGCCCTGCTGCCCGCCGGTGGGCGCGCCGATGGCCGTCTTGACCTGGTCGAGCAGGGTGTCGACGTGCCCCTGCAGCGCCGCGCCGACGCCCGCCATCAGGTTGGCGACGATGTCGTCGAGCGCGGGGCCGAGTCGGCTGGTGGCGCCGCGCGTCGCGGTCGCCGTCGCGGCGGCGGCCTTCACGTCGGCGCGCGAGCCGCTGAGCAGCAGCCCCGCCCCGAACGCCACGCCGAGCGCGGGCCACGGGTTGTCGCGCACGACCTGGGTGAGGTGCAGCTTCCGCTCGAGCTCCGCGAGGGTCGAGGTCATCCGCTCGCGCGTCAGCTCGATGTCGCGCCTCACGTCCGCAGTTGTTTCAGCCATTCCTTGTCCTCCTTGAGGGTCGCGACGGTCTGGTCGGGGACCAGCGCCTTGGGCGAGAGCAGCGCGAGGCCGCGCCGGGCGAACACGACGCCGACGACGCCGGCGACGAGGGTGACGGCGAGGGCGGCGACCCAGTAGCGGTCGCGCATCCACTGGTCGCCGACGAGCAGGATCAGCCCGGCGACGAGCGCCAGGGCGCCGAGCAGGGCGAGGATGGCGCCGGCCGCGATTTCCGCGGTGCCGACGCCGAGTCCGCGCAGGAGCTCCCGCGCCTCGGTGCGCGCGAGGCGCACCTCGTGGCGGATCAGCTCCCCGCTCCCCTCGACCAGCTCCTTGAGCAGCGCGCCGAGGCCGCGCGGGTCGGCGCCCGCGGCGGCCGGCCGGCCGTCGGTGGCCATGAGTGGCTCCGGGCGGCGCGGGGGGTCAGCGACGGTCGCCGCCGCGGATCGCCTTGCCGAGCACGTAGCCCAGCCCGACGGCGATCAGCAGGGTGCGACCGGGGTTCGTGCGCATCTGCTCCTCGACCGTCGCCTTCAGGTCGCCCGAGCGCAGGAAATCGGCGGTCTTCTGCATCGCGTCGGCGCCGGTGCTGCGCAGCTGGGCCAGCTGGGCGTTGCTGTCGGTGGTCGCACCGTTGGCGCCGGCGTACTGCGGCGAGTCGCCCGGCGACTGCCGCAGCGAGTTGGCCCCGGCCTCGAGCTTGTCGGCGAGCGTCGCCTTGAGCTGCGTCGCCTTCTCCTTCGCCTGCCCGAGGCGCTCGCCGGCCACCTCGCGCGCCTGCGAGAGCTTCTCGGTGGCGGTGTCGCGCGCACTGCCGAGGCGGTCGGCCGCCGAGGCGCCGCCGCTCGCGCCGGCGGTGCCGAGGTCGAGGCTGCCGACGTCGCCGCCCGTGGTGCTGCTGGCGCCGAGCCCCGAGGCCGCGCTCTGGTCGATCCCGGTGCCGGTGACGCTGATCGAATCGGTGCCCGCGCCCAGCGCGCTGGCCCCGGTGCCGCCGGTGGCGCCGGTCCCGCTCGTGCCGCCGACCAGCGAATCGTTCGGATTCCGCTCCATTGCCTCGTCCTCGTGTGGGTGCGCGTGTTCGCCCGTCCCGCGTCGGGGGGAGCGCTCACGCAAACGCAGAGGATGTGCCGGGACGGGGCCCAACGCACGCGCGCCCGCCCGGCTCGGCCGGGCGGGCGCGCCGAACGACGCGGCGGCAGAGTCTCAGACGGACTGGGCGGCCGGCGCGCAGTGGCGGTCGAAGGCGGCGGTGAGGTCGCGCGCGATCTCGGGCGCGCCGCGCCCCTCGATCTGCCAGCGCTCGAGCATGAAGACGAGCTGCCCGTCCTTGAGCAGGGCGATCGACGGCGAGGACGGCGCGTAGCCGGTGAAGTACTCGCGCGCGCGCTGCGTGGCGGCCGCGTCCTGTCCGGCGAACACGGTGGTCGCGAGGTCGGGGCGGACCGAATGTTGGAGCGCGTCGGCCACCGCGGGGCGCGCGTTGCGCGCGGCGCAGCCGCAGACGGAGTTGACGACGACGAGCGTGGTGCCGGCGCGCGGGAGGGTGGCGTCGACCTGCTCGCGGGTGCGGAGCTCCTCCACGCCGTGGCGCGTGAGCTCCTGGCGCATGGGGGCGACGAGCGGTTCGGGATACATTGGCGGGTCTCCTGGAGAAGCGGCGGTCAGTCGAAGAGGGGTTCGTCGTCGGCCGCCGGCTCGCGCACCAGCGCGAGGATGGCGGCCTGCGGGACGACCAGGTAACGCTCGTTCTCGAACGTGATCTCGACGGCGGCCTTGCGGAAGAACAGCGCGTAGTCGCCCTCGCGCGCCTGCATGGGCACGTAGCGGGCGCCGGCGCGGCGCTCGCTCAGGCGCCAGGGCTCGTCGTAGTTGTCGCTCCCCAGGTCGGGCATCGGGGTGCCCGGGCCGGTGGCGACGATGCGGCCGCCCTGAACGGCCTGGGTGTCGACGGCGGTCTGCGGCAGGTAGAGCCCCACCTTGGAGCGCTCCTCCCCTTCCTCGGGCTTCACGAGGACGCGGTCGCCGACGACGATGAGCTGTTTCATCCTTGAAGCTTAAACCGAAACGGCGGGAGTCGTTACTGCGGGAGTCTCTACGGCGGGAGTCGTTACTACGATGCCTGAAGCTTGAGGCGACGCAGTAACGACTCCCGCCCTTTCGACTCCCGCAGTAACGACTCCCGCCCTTGGGGTTCAAGCGTCAGCGCACGAGATGAAAGTCGGTTTGACGCTGGAAGGCCCACCGCACGCGCCCGGCGGCGTCGATGATCACGTCCTCCTCCTGCGCCGAGCGCACGCGCTGCCCGCCCCACTCGGGCACCGGCGAGGTCGCCTGGAGTTCGATCGAGTACCACATCCCCGGGATCACCGTCGCGTCGCCGCGCCCGGGCACACCCTCCTGGTAGTCCCAGAGGCCGATGAGCGGCCCCGCGCCGTGCCCGTGCAGCCCGATCGGGTGCGAGTACACCGTGCCGTCGATCCCCGCCTGCCGCATGCGCGCCTGGATCGACGCCAGCACCTCGTTCCCCGTGCGCCCGGGGCGCAGCTCCTCGACGTGGAAGTCCTGCATCCGGTTCGACGCGCGCAGCGCCGCCACCAACCCCGCCGGCGGCGCCGTCTCGCCCGGGCGCAGCACGTAGCCCATGTGCTGCGTGTCGGTGTTCAGGCGGAAGGCCACGAGCCCGAAGTCGCAGTGCAGCACGTCGCCGCGCTGGATCACCGGGTCCTCGCCGAGTCGCTCGGCCGTCCACCCCTGCCGCTGCACCTCGACCGACGGCTGGAACCAGCTGCCGAGCCCGAGGTCGTTGACCCGCTGGCGCATCCACCACACCACGTCCTGCGTCGTGGTCGTGCCGGGCGTGATGACGCGGTTCGAGAACGCCTCGGAGATGATGTCCCACACCACGCGGTTCATCTCGCGGTACGCCGCCTCCTCGTCGGGGAGGCGGGCGGCGATCATCTCGACGGGGAGCGCGTCGATGCGCACGAAGCGCGACGTCCACTGCGGCCCCAGCGCCTCGGCCATCCCCTCCAGCTCCCCCGCCGAGAGGCCGTCGGCGAAGGCGAACACGCGCGACGCGTTCACGGCGATGCGGCGCGGGTTCCGCTGCTCCACGGCGCGCTTGAGCACCTGCCACTGCTCGTCCCCCCACAGCTCCGCCTGGCGCGTGTTCGCGCCGCTCCCGGCGGCCACCGTTACGCCCGGCGCCGCGGGGACGGTCTTCATCGCCCGCACGGCCTCGTACACGCCGCCCTGCGAGGTGCCGCCCATGGCGAGCCGCTCGACGCGGCAGCTGGTGTCGCGCGCCGCGGCCGCCGAGTCGCGCCCGGCGCAGCGGTCGAAGAACACGTAGATCGTGCGGCGCCGCGCGGCGAAAGTCGTCGGCGAGACGAGGGCGGTGAACACCGGGTCCTCGTTGTACTCGCGCATCGGCACCACCCACATGTCGACGCCGTGCTTGCGCATCAGCGCCGGGAGCACGGTGCGCATCCGCTCGGCGAGCCACCCCTGCTGCCGCGCCGCCTGCGCGCGCAGGGTGCCGAACGGCCTTTCTGGGGTTGGGCGTGGGGACTGCGCGGGCGCGGCGGCGGCGGTCGCGGCGAGCGCGCACGCGGCCAGGGCGGCGCGGGCGGAGAGGCGCATCGGTGGGGCGGGTGGGGGGTGGGACGCGGCGGCCGTCAGGCCGCGGGCGGGTGGCGCGGGGGCCGGCGGCCGAGCGCGACGCGCACGAGCTGCACGACGGCCGCGAGCAGCGTCGCGAAGAGGGCGAACGCCGCCAGCCGCACGATCAGCGTGGTCGCGGCCAGCGACGCCCAGTCGCGCCAGTGCGCGCGCCCCGAGGTGCCGAGCGGCTCGCGCCCGAGCGCGATCAGCAGCGCGCTCACGAGCGCCTCGGCGGCCACCTCGGCGAGCGCGAAGGCGAGCACGCGCGCCGGCCAGCGCCGCACCGGGAAGTTGGCCAGGTGCAGCGTGAGCATCCCGCACAGCACGAGCGCGCCGAGCCCAAAGGTCGCGGCCAGGTAGCCCCACCCCGCGCTTCCGTCGGCGCCGGCGCCGTGCGTGAGCGCCAGCGCGCGGAAGGCGCGCACGACCACGCCGGTGAGCGCCCCCATCTCGAGCGCCGACAGGGTGAGCGTGCGCCAGGCCGGGAGCTCGAACGCGGGGAAGTGCGCGGTGTCGCGCGGGAAGAGCGGCGCCTTCACCGCGCCCCCGTCGCCGCAGGCGGCGCGGCGAGGCGCGCGCCCATCCACGCCAGGCTCTCGCCGACGTGCGCGCGCCAGTAGCGCCAGTCGTGCGCGCCCGGCCACTCGGCGTAGGCGTGCGCGACGCCGAGCGAGTCGAGCGTGTAGTGGAGCGCGCGGTTCTGGTCGCGCGTCAGGTCGTCGACGCCGACGTCGAGGAAGAGGGCGGGCATCTGCGCCGGGTCGCGCGCGCGCAGCCGCGCGGCGAGGCGCCCGGGGTCGCGCGCCCACCAGCCGGCGGTGTCCCGGCCGAAGGCGAGCGGGATGGTGGTCCAGTAGGAGCGCCAGCGCGGCGCGAGCGCGCCGACGTCCGACGCGTACCCGGGCGGGCGCGCGGCGTCGAACGGGCCGGCGCTCGCGAGCAGCGGGGCGACGACGCCGGAGTGGCTGGCGGCGGCGGAGTAGACGTCGGGGTAGCGCAGCGCCAGCGACGTGGCGCCGTAGCCGCCCATGCTGAGCCCCGCGACGCCGCGGTGCGCGCGCGCGGCGCGCGTGCGGTACGCCGAGTCGACCTTGGCCACGAGGTCGCGGGCGACGTAGTCGTCGTAGCGCGGCCAGGGGACGCAGTACGAGGCGGCCGGCTCGCGCCGCGTGGTGTCGCGCTGGCAGTCGGCGGCGTTGCCGAGGGCGTTCCAGGTGGTGTACCAGCCGTCGTCGCCGTCGGGCATGACGAGCACGAGCTCGGGGCCGCCGGCGGCGACGAGCGAGTCCATCACGCCCGCGATCCCACCCTGCCGCACCCAGTTCGACTCGCTCCCCCACAGCCCGTGGAGGTAGTACGCCACGGGGTAGCGGCGCGCCGGCTCGCGGTCGTACGACGGCGGCAGGTAGACGAGGAACTGCTTGCGCGTCCCGAGCGCCGGCGACCAGAGCGTGTCGGCCACCACGCGCCCGGCCGCCGGGCGCGGCTGCGCGGCGGCGCGAGCGGGGGCGGCGCCGAGCAGGAGTGCGCCGAGCAGCAGGTGCGCGCCGAGCAGGAGTGCGCCGAGCGCGAGGGAGGCGAGACGGAGGCGGGCCACGCCCGTACGCTGCCCCGCCGCGCACCGGTCCGCCAGTGTCGCCCGCGGCCCGCCGGTTGCCACGCGACGGCAGCCTTCCCCTTCCCCGAGGCCTCCATGTCCCAGCGCACCGACAGCTCCCTCCCGCCCGACGACGACGCCCCGCGCGCCGACGAGCCCCGCCAGATCGACCCTTCGGCAGGCTCAGGGCAGCGCCTCGGCCGCCGCGACTTCGCCGACGCCGGCAACTTCGCCGCCGACCAGCGCCGTCAGAACAAGGAGCGCGGCGAGGGGCTCGGCGCGGGCGGGAGCGACAACCGGGACGCGCGCCATCCCGCGAGTGATCCGGAGCGGGAGGTGGCGGAGGATGACATCGACTGATTGGAACGGCGGGAGTCGAAAGAGCGGGAGTCGTAAGAACGGGAGTCAATACAGCGGGAGTCGCTACTGCGTGGCCTGAAGCTCAAGGCGGCGCAGTAACGACTCCCGCAGTGTCGACTCCCGCAGTAACGACTCCCGCTGTATTGACTCCCGCAGTAACGACTCCCGCCTTTGAAGGTCGAAGCCGTCAGTGAATGAGGTGCCCGATCCTCCCCCACCGCACGTCGGTGATGAACGGCAGCGGCCGATCGCTCTCCGCGTTGTACGAGTAGTACACGAACAGCGGCCGCCCGCGCAGGTTCTCGCGCGGCACCAGCCCCCAGTAGCGCGAGTCCTTCGAGTTGTAGCGGTTGTCGCCGAGCATGAAGTAGCGGCCGCGCGGCACCACCAGCGGGCCCCAGTTGTCGTGCGTCGGCTGCGCCGCGGCCGCGCCGAAGCGGGAGCTGGCGAGCGCGTACTCGCGCTGCCAGTCCATCAGCGGGTTGTACTCGTTCGGGTCCCCCTTCGGGTTCACGTCGGCGCCGAAGCCCTGCGGCTGCGGGACGCCGTTGACGTGCAGCAGGGCGTCGCGCATGTGGAGCGTGTCGCCGGGGACGCCCACGAGCCGCTTCACGAGCGTCGGCGTCGGGTCGTTGCCCACCTGCGCCTCGTCGGCCTGGTAGGGGGACTCGAACACCACCACCTCGCCGCGCTTCGGCTCCGAGTAGCCCGGCAGGTTCACGTCCGTGAACGGGACGTGCGGGCCGTACACGAGCTTGTTCACGAACAGCCAGTCGCCCACGAGGAGCGCCGGGATCATGCTCCCCGACGGGATCCGGAACGCCTCGATGAAGAAGGTGCGGAGCAGCAGGAAGAGGACGACCGTGCCGGCGAAGGCGCGGACGCTCTCCCAGGCGCTCCCCCCGCGGCGCGGCGGGCGGGGCGCGGAGCCGCTGCGGCGGCCGGCCCGCACCTCGGCGACGACGTTGCGGGGGCGGGCGGACGAGGAGGCCACGGACACGGAAGCGAGGATGCGGCGGGGGCGCCGGCCCGGCCGGGATGCCAGGGGACCGGACGACGACGGCGGAAAGCTGGCCAGGGCGGCCGGCGGCGCCAAGGGCGCGCGTGGGGCCGTACGCGACGAGGGGGCGCGCCGGTTTCCCGGGACGCCCCCTCGTACCCCGCGCCCGGCGGGTCGGTCAGGCCGGCTTCAGGTGCTTGTTCACCAGCGCCGTCATCTCGAACATCGAGACCTGCTTCTTCCCGCCGAAGACCTTCCGGAGGTTGTCGTCGGCGTTGATGTTGCGCTTGTTGACCTGGTCCTGCAGCCCGTTCTTGTGGATGTAGGCCCAGATCGACTTGGCCACCTCGCTGCGCGGCATCGGGCGGTTGCCGATCACCGTCGCCAGGTCCTCGCTCGGCTGCATCGGCGCGGCGAGCGCGGGGTTCAGCGCGCGCTTCTTCGGGGCGCCCTTGGCCGCGGCCTTCGTCGCGGGGGCCGCCTTCTTGGCCGGCGCCTTCGCGGCGGCCTTCTTGGCCGCGCCGCCCTTCGCCGCCGCCTTCTTCGCCGGCGCCTTCTTGGCCGCGGCCTTCTTCGCCGGCGCGGCCTTCTTGGCGGAGGACTTCTTCGCAGCAGCCTTCTTCGCGCCGCTAGCCGACTTCTTCGCAGTCGCCATCGCGTCTCCTGGTAGGGGAATCGAGCGCGCTCGCAGGGAGGAATTAGGGGCGAACGCGCCCAAACCTAAGCGCGCCCCCTAGGGACGCAATAGCCGTGCGCCCTGGGGAAACGCGCATCACGTGCCCCTGTGACGCGGGTCGCGCGCGCGCGTCACATCCGCGCGTCCCGAGGCCGCGCGTCCCGCGGTGCGGCGCGCAGCGTCGCGGCGAGCCAGTCGGCCACCGCGCCCAGCACCCGCGGCGGGAGCCGCCGGTCGGGGAGCGCCGCGTACCCCGCCGGCGACCCGCTCGCGTCCTCGAGCAGCAGGTGGTTCAGCCCCGGGAAGACGCGCCGCTCCGCCGCGCGGCTCCCCCCCGCGCGCAGCGCCGCCAGCAGCGTGTCCGCCTGCTCGGCCGGCACCTGCCGGTCGGTCGCGCCGTGCAGCACGAGCGTCGGCGCCCGCACCCGCCGCGCCGCCGGCAGCGGGTCGTAGGCCGCGAACCAGCGCAGCCACGCGCTCTGCGCCACCGCCGAGTCCACGGCGCGCGCCAGCGCCGCCTCGGCGGAGTCGCGGCGCGCCGCCGGCAGCCCGCGCGGGAGCGCGAGCCGCGCCTGGTAGTCGAGCAGGCGCCGCCCCGGCACCGCGGGCGCCGCCAGCAGCACGAGCGCCGCCACCGCCGAGTCCTCGGCGGCCACCAGCGGGGCCACGATCCCCCCCTCGCTGTGCCCGAGGAGCGCGACGCGCGACGGGTCGACGTCGGGGCGCGCGCGGAGCCAGGCCACCACCGCGCGCACGTCGTCGGCGAAGTCGCGCGACGTCGCGCTCCCGAACGCGCCCCCCGACGCGCCGACGCCGCGCTCGTCGAAGCGCAGCACCGCGATCCCGCGCCGCCCGAGCGTGTCGGCGAACGCGCGGAACGGCCGATAGTCGGGAATCCCCAGGATCTGCCCGTCGCGGTCCTGCGGGCCCGAGCCGCTGATCGTCACGACCGCGGGCACGCGCCCCGCCGCGCCCGCGGGGCGCGTCAGCGTGCCGGCCAGCTCGTAGCCGCGCGGCGTCGGCACGCGCACCGCCTCGGCGACGTACGGCGCGCCCGGGGGCGCGTCGTAGCTCGGCACCCCGCGCCCGGCGTCGGGGGCGAGGCGCGCCGCGCGCACGACGGTGAGCCCCTGCGCCGGCAGCCGCCCGCCGAGCACCGCCCCCGCCGAGTCGACGGCGAGGCGCAGCACCGCGCCGCCGAAGTCGAGCAGCAGCGTGTCGGCGCCCACCGCGGTCGCGGCGACGGCGCTGCGCGCGCCGGTGCCGAGGTTCACGACCGGCACCTCGCGCCGCACGCCGTCGAGCGTCGCGCCGAGTCGGCGCGCGCGCCGCGTGAGCTGCTCGGCGAACGCCAGCGACGGGTTCACCCACGGCAGCGCGCCCTGCGGCAGCGGGAGCCGCTGCGCGCGCACGCTCCCCGCGCTCCCGGCGACGACGAGCGTGTCGTCGGCGAAGCGGTACTGCACCGTCGCGGCGGGGCGCGCGTCGGCGGGCGCGCCCGGCGCCCACTGGTAGACCTGCACGCGGTGCACGCGCCCGTCGGGCGCGACGCCCGCGGTGTACGCGACGCGCTGCCGCTGCGCGCGCACGTACAGCTCCCCGTCGAAGCCGTCGGCGGTGCGCGTCACGTGCTCGACGGCGAAGGTGTCGGCGCCGACGAGGAGCACGAAGCCGCCGCGCTCCGGGGCGGCGACGGCGGGCGCGAGGGCCGGCGCGGCGGCCGGCGGCGGCGCGGCCTGCACCGTCACCGCGCGCCCGCCGCGGCCAGCGCGCCGAGCAGCGCCAGCATGCGCACGTCGTTGGCGTCGGGCGCCGGGTCGTCCTCGGGCGGCTCGTCGACGGCGTGCGGCGTCTCGAGCACCAGCGGCACGCCGCGCGCGCGCCGGTCGGCCAGCAGCCACCCGAACGCGTCGGCGCCGATGCGCCCCTCGCCGATGAGCGCGTGCCGGTCCCTGTTCGAGCCGAGCGCGCCCTCGCTGTCGTTGAGGTGGAAGAAGCCCGGCGGCTCCCCCACCGTGCGCTCGAACTCGTCGAGCACCTCGGCCACCGCGCCCGGCTCGCGCGCCAGGTCGAACCCCGACGCGTACAGGTGGCAGGTGTCCAGCCCGTAGCCGGCGCGCGCGCGCAGCGGCGCCGGGAGCGCCGACAGGATCGCCGCGATCTCGTCGGCGGTGCGCGCGATCGTCGTCCCCGCGCCGGCGGTGTTCTCGACCATCAGGCGCGTCGGCCCGTCGACCGATTCGAGCGCGCGCGTCATCGCGGCGCCGACGCGCGCCATCGCGGCGCCGCGGTCGCCGTCGGTGGCCGCGCCGGGGTGGAAGCACGCGAGCCCGAGGCCGAGCGCGCACGAGCGCTCCAGCTCCTTGGTCAGCCCGGCGCTCGCGCGCTCCCACTTGGCGGCGTCGGGCGTCGCGACGTTGAGCACGTACGCGGCGTGCGCCATCACGTGCTCGGCGCGCAGTCCGCCCTCCGCCAGCGCCTCGCGGAAGCGCTCGGCGCGCTCGGGGCGCACGCCGACCTTCTCGTTGTAGTACTTGGGGACCGCCGTGAAGAGCTGCAGCGCGCGCATCCCGGCGTTGCCGGCGCGGCGGGCGGCCATGGCGATCCCGCCGCTGTCGGGGCAGTGCGAGCCGAGGAGGAGCGTCATCAGGGAGGGGGAGGCGCGGGCGGGTGGTCGGGGTCGGAACGGTCGGCGGCGGGGGCGTCGGCGCGCGCGTCCAGGTCGCGCGACAGGTCGAGCATCCACGCCCCCTCCAGGTACTCGACCGCCTGCGGGTGGCGCACGGCGGAGAGGCGCTTCACGACGCCGGCGATGCGGTGCGCCTGCTCGACGACGACGGCCAGCACCTCGCGCTCCTCGCCCGGCTCCACGAGCCCCTGCTCGACCAGCGCGGCGTGGCCGAGCAGCGCGGCGAGCGGGTTGTTGATCTCGTGCTGCAGCGTCATCGACATCTCGCCGACGCCGGCGAGGTAGCGCGCGCGCGCCAGCGCGGCCTCGGCCTCGCGGCGCGCCGCCTCGGCGGCGATGCGCCGCTCGGCAATCGCGAGGCGCGCCGCGAAGTGCTCGGCGTCGGCCGGGCGCGCGATGTAGTCGTCGGCGCCGGCGTCGAGCACCGCGCCCAGGTCGGCGCCGCCGTCGCGCGGCGTGACGGCGAGGACGAAGGTCGCGCCCCCCTCCTCACTCGCGCGGATGCGGCGGCAGAGGGCGAGGCCGTCCATCCCGGGGAGCGCCAGTTCGAGCACGGCGAGGGCGGGGTGCTCGCGCGCGTAGGCGGCCCACCCCTCGGCCCCGTCGGCGGCGACGATCACGGTGTGGCCGGCGGCGGCGGCGACGCGCGCCAGGCGCTCGCGCACCTGCGGGTCGTCCTCGGCGAGCAGGACCTTCACGGGCGGGGAGGGAGCGGCGGAGGGGCGACGCGCGCGGCCGCCGGCGTCGGCGGTCGCCTACACGCTACATCGCGCGCGCGCCGCCGTCACGGGCGGCGCCGTGCGCGGGCGCACACGAACGCCGCCTCACTCCCGGAACCGGCCGACGCGCACCACCACCCCCGTCGGATACGGGAGGGTCGCGTGGCGCGGGTCGTCGGTGGTCGCGAGCTCGCGCGGCGCGGCGCGCTCCACCCACCCCAACGCGACCTGCGGCCCGCGCACCCGCACCAGCGGGCGCTCGGCCGACATGCTCCCGCTCGAGGCGGCGAAGCGCTCCTCCCAGGTGTGCCCGGCGGTGCGCGAGACGGCGATCGACACGAAGGGGCGCCCGCCGGTGTTGGGGTCCTCGTAGGCGACGAGCACCCGGTCCCCCGCCGAGGCCACGCTGGTGGCGGAGGGGCGGTCGCCGTAGACGATGACCTGCGGCGGCTCGAAGGCGGCGCGCGGGTCCATGCGGTGCGCGTAGAAGACGCCGCGCCCCTCGGGGGCGTCCATCGAGTAGGCGACGTGGACGAAGCCGTTCCCGGCGTCGACGGCGATGGCGGGCGCGGGGCGCTCGCACCCCCGCGCGCCGCGGTCGAGCGTGTCGACGCGCGCCGGCGCGTCCCAGCTGCGCCCGCCGTCGGTGGAGCGGCTGGCCAGCAGCTCGGCGCTGCGGTCGGCGCGCAGCGTCCACCAGGCGGCGACGCGCTCCTCCCCCGCCCCGGCGGCCCAGCGCAGCGAGGTGGGGCAGCGCGCGCCCGTCGGGTCGGGGGGCGCGGCGGCCAGCGGGACGGCGGCCGGGTCGGGGGCGTCGGGGAGCACGCCGAGCAGCGCGCCGCCGAGCAGCGAGTCGGCGACCGCGTCGGGGGCGGCCACGGGGCGCTCCGGAGTCGGCACCGGGACGCGCAGGCGGCGCTCGGCCTGCTCGCGCCACGCCACCGGGTCGCGCGCGCACGCGCCGAGGGCCGCCAGCGCGAGGACGAGACGAACACGGTTCAGCATCCCGAAAGGTACGGGAAGCGGCGGGCGGGATACAACGGGTGGGATCGGGCGGGCGGGGTACGACGGGCGGGTACATTACGCGCGTCACGCCGCTCGTCCCCCTCCACCTGACCGCATAGAGCCCCGCATGACCACGACCGCCACTCCCGCCCACGTCCCGCACGGCTCCGGCGCCGAGGCCGCGACGCCCGGCGGCGCCACGAGCGCGCCGCAGCCCGTCCCGTCGATGGGGGGCGTGACCGGCTTCGCGGGGACGCGCCGCGTGCCGGCCCCGGTGAACGAGCCGGTGCGCGGCTACGCCCCCGGCTCTCCCGAGCGCGCGTCGCTGCAGGCGCGGCTGAAGACGATGGCCGCCGAGCGCCCGGAGATCCCGCTGGTGATCGGCGGCGAGCGGATCACGACGGGGGACGTCGCGCAGGCGACGAACCCGTGCGCGCACCGGGAGGTGCTGGCCGACTGGCACCGCGCGCGCCCCGAGGACGTGGAGCGCGCCGCGCGCGCGGCCAGGGACGCGCACCGCGAGTGGGCGAACTGGGCGTGGGAGGACCGCGCCGCGGTGTTCCTGCGCGCCGCCGAGCTGCTGGCGACGACGTGGCGCGACACGGTGAACGCGGCGACGATGCTCGGCCAGTCGAAGACGGCGCACCAGGCGGAGATCGACAGCGCGTGCGAGCTGATCGACTTCTTCCGCTTCAACGTCCACTTCGCGCAGGAGCTGTACGCCGAGCAGCCGCTGTCGACGCCGGCGATGTGGAACCAGCTCGACTACCGCCCGCTGGAGGGGTTCGTGTACGCGGTGACGCCGTTCAACTTCACGGCGATCGCGGGGAACCTGCCGACGTCGGCGGCGCTCATGGGGAACACGGTGGTGTGGAAGCCCGCCGCGAGCGCGATGCTGAGCGCGTGGCACGTGATGCGACTGCTGGAGGCGGCGGGGCTGCCGCCGGGGGTGATCAACTTCGTGCCGGGCGACCCGAAGGCGATCAGCGACGTGCTGCTCGCGCACCCGGACCTCGGCGGCGTGCACTTCACGGGGAGCACGGGCGTCTTCAACAGCATGTGGGAGACGATCGGCCGCAACATGGGGCGCTACCGCTCCTACCCGCGGATCGTCGGCGAGACGGGGGGGAAGGACTTCATCCTCGCGCACGCCTCGGCGGACCCGCAGGCGGTGGCGGTGGGGATGGTGCGCGGCGCCTTCGAGTACCAGGGGCAGAAGTGCTCGGCGGCCAGCCGCGCCTACGTCCCGAAGTCGATGTGGCCGGAGGTGCGCGACCGCGTGGTGGCGATGATGAGGCAGCTGCGCCAGGGCGACGTGCGCGACTTCCGCAATTTCGTGGGCGCGGTGATCGACGAGCGCTCGTTCGCGAAGATCTCGGGCTACCTCGACGACGCGCGCGCCAACGCGACGGTCGTGCAGGGGGGCGGCGCGGACCGCTCGGCGGGGTGGTTCGTGGAGCCGACGCTGGTCGAGACGCGCGACCCGGGGTACCGGCTGATGTGCGAGGAGATCTTCGGCCCGGTGCTCACGGCGTACGCGTACGACGATTCGAAGTGGGAGGAGACGCTGCAGACGATCGACCGCACCTCGGCGTACGCGCTCACGGGGGCGGTGTTCTCGACGGACCGTCGCGCGGTGAAGCAGGCGGCGGTGGCGCTGCGCAACGCGGCGGGGAACTTCTACGTGAACGACAAGCCGACGGGCGCGGTGGTGGGGCAGCAGCCGTTCGGGGGGGCGCGCGGGTCGGGGACGAACGACAAGGCCGGGTCGAAGCTGAACCTCGTGCGCTGGGTGAGTCCGCGCGCGATCAAGGAGACGTTCGTGCCGCCGACGGAGTTCGCGTATCCGTACATGCAGGAGGATCCGCGCGGGGAGGCGGGGGCGTAGGCCCTTCTGCGGGCTTCGTCGCGCCGCGCGGGGGTGGGGTGGGGGCGCTGCGGCGCCCGACGATCGCGGCCGCGTTCCTTCGCTGCGCTCAGGACAGGCTCCGCCCCGCTGCGCGGGTCTCCTTGCTGCGATCTAAGGGCGCCTTCGCACCCCCACCCCACCCCCGCGCCACACGCCGTCGGTCCGCACGTGTCGACGGCCCTCCGCTGTCGCGCGGAGGCATGTAGGCGTGCGCGCGAACGATCGGATCGGCGGCGCTCCACGCCGCGTCGCTCGCGGGCCGGACGTCCGCGCACGCGGGTCTGGCGCGCGCATGCTATGCGCCGGCGTTGGCGGGTGGGGGCGGGTGGGGCGGGGGCGTCCGAAGGCGACCTCGATCGCAGCAAGGAGACTCGCGCAGCGAGGCTCCGCAGCGTCCGCGTTCGGGGGCGCCGCTGGGCGCCCCCGCCCCACCCGCCCACGGTACGCCGCCTGCCCCGCTATTTTCGAGCGCATGCGCACCTACCAGTACGTCACGGCGGACGTCTTCACCGACCGCCAGTTCGGCGGCAACCAACTGGCCGTGATCCTCGACGCGCGCGGCCTGAGCGGCGACGAGATGCTCGCCATCACGCGCGAGTTCAACTACTCGGAGACCACGTTCGTGCTCCCGCCCGAGCGCGGCGGCGCGTGCCGCGTGCGGATCTTCACGCCGGGCGCCGAGGTGCCGTTCGCCGGGCACCCGACCGTCGGCACGGCGCACGTGCTGTTCGCCACCGGCGCGCTGCGCGCCGACGGGACCGAGGCGACGGTCGTCCTCGAAGAACAGGTCGGCGACGTGCCGGTGCGCGTGCGGCTGCCGCACGCCGCCGTCGACGGGGGCGTCGAGCCGCTCTCGGCGCAACTCTCGGTGGCGTCGCTCCCCGAGGAGCGCGGGGCGCCGCCGCGCGACGCGCTGGCCGACGTGCTCGGGCTCGCGCCGGACGACGTGCTCGACGGGCCGTACGCGCCGCGCACCGCGGGGTGCGGGCTGCCGTTCGTGCTCGTGCCGCTCGCCAGCCACGACGCGGTGCGCCGCGCGCGCGTGCGGCACGAGCCGTGGGAGCGCGCGCTCCCGCCCGACGCGTGGAGCCGCGAGCTGATGGTGTTCGCGATGGGCGCGCCCGACGAGGCGAGCGCGCTGGCCGGCGTCGACGTGCACGCGCGCGTCTTCGTCCCCGGGCTCAGCGTCCCCGAGGACCCGGCCACCGGCTCGGCGGGGGCCGCACTCGCGGGCTTCCTGGCGGCGCGCACGCCGCGGCTCGAGGGGACGCTGCGCTGGACCGTCGCGCAGGGGCTCGAGATGGGGCGCGCCAGCCGGCTGGAGCTCGAGGCCGACAAGGCCGGCGGGGCGATCACGGCGGTGCGCGTCGGCGGGAGCGCGGTCGTCGTGAGCGAGGGGACGCTCAGACTGCGATGAAACGGGCGGGATACTACGGGCGGGGTACGGCGGGCGGGGTACTACGGGCGAGATACGGCGGGCGGGATACGGCGGGCGGGGTGAGGCGACTGTTCGCCCTACCCCGCCCGCCGTATCCCGCCCGCCGTATCTCGCCCGCCGTACCCCGCCCGCCGTATCTCTCGATCAGGCCCCGCCGCCGGTGAACGTCGCCGCGTGGCGGGCGCCGAGCAGCACGAAGACCCCGCGCGACTCGGCGTAGAGTGCGCCGTCCGGGCCGACGAGGCGCGCCGTCGCGGCGGCCTTGCGGTCGTCGGCCTCGCCCGGGGCGGTCTCGACGCGCGCGGTGGTTCCGAGCGGCACCGGCGCGCGGAAGTCGACCGCGATGTGCGCGGCCACGGCGGCGCGGTGCGCCAGCCAGACGGCGAGCCCCATCGCCTCGTCGAGCACCGCGGCCACGCTCCCGCCGTGCGCGTGCCCCGGCGGCCCCTGCGCCTGCGGCCCGAACCAGACCTCGGCGCGCAGCTCGGCCGGCCGCGCCGCCGTCGCGCCCGGGAGCGGCGCCTCGCGCGCCTCGTAGCGCACGCGCAGCCGGTCGCCCTCCGGCTCGCCGGTGACGAACGAGCGGGCGGCGAAGCCGGTGATGAGGCGCCCCTCGGGGTGGGCGGCGAGGGGGAGCCAGTCGGACACGGGAGTTCGGAAGAGCGGGAGTCGGAAAAGCGGGAGTCGGTACTACGGGAGTCGTTACTACGATACCTCAAGCTGAAGGCGACGCAGTAGCGACTCCCGCCGTGTCGACTCCCGCCGTCACGACTCCCGCTTTTCCGACTCCCGTTCGCCATTCTCCGTCCGCCGTTCCTCGCCCGCCGTATCCGCCGCCGGCATCGCGTCGGCGGGGGGGCGCCGGGCATTGAGGTGGCCGACGTGGCGCGCGTTGCTGCGCGCGTCGTGCTGCTCCTTGGGCGTGGCCATGCGCACCTCGCGATGATCGGGAGCCCCCGACGGGCACGCGCCGTGCCGTGCTCGGGTGCGACCGCCGGATTTCGGGCGGGATCTTCGCGGGACCTTCCGCCACGCGCGCCGCGCCCCCATGCCCTCCCCGTCCGTCCCAGCCTCGCGCGAGCAGCTGCTCGCGCGCGCCCGCCTCGCCGCCCGCGTCACGCGCGGGCGCGCCGCATTCGTGCGCGACGCGCGCCTGCTCCCGCTCGGCGTGCCGCTGGCGGCGCTGGCCGCGGTCGGGGTGCTGCTGGCGGCGCACGAGCGCGAGCGCCCCGTGTGGCGCCGCTACAGCCGCCGCGCGCGGCGCGCCGACCAGACGCGCGCCGCGGGGCTCGCCCTGCTGGCGGCCGGCGGCATGCTGGGCGCGACCTGGCTCGCCGCCCGCGCCGAGTGGGAGCGACAGGAGCGGGCGTACCGGGGCGAGGGCGGCTGAGCGTCGCGCCCGCCGGCTACTTCGTCGGCTACTTCGGACGCCGGGCGGAGTCGGCGACGGCGAGCTGCAGCTGGAAGCGGAACTCCTGCCGCACCAGCTGGCGCACGCGCTGCCCGGCCAGCTCCGCGGGGCGGAACTTCATCCCCATCAGGCACTCGCGCACCGCGTCCGAGAAGAGCGGGTGCGACGAGAGCACGACGCGGAAGGAGGCCGGGTCGGCGACGCCGGTCGTGTCGACGATCCACTCCGCCGTGACCGCCCCTTCGGTGTTGGTGAGGCGCAGCGGCTCCGGGTAGCGCGGCCCGGCGCTCGACGGGTCGCGCTCGACCTCGACGTCGAGCTCCGAGGCGACGAACACCGGGCTCCCGTCCACCGGGGGGCCCTCCTCCTCGACCGGCACCGGGACCGCGCTGCCGCCCCCCTCGCGCGTGCGCTCGACGAAGCCCGTCGGCCCCTCGGGGGGCGTGGGCACGCCGTCGCCCGGCTGGGTGCCGACGCCAGTCCAGCGCAGGTCGACGGGCGCGTCCTTAGGCGGCGCCTTGGGGAGGAGCGGGAGGAAGAAGACGACCTCCCGCCGCGCCTCGTCGGCGTCGTCGTCGCCCGTGGCGGCGGGGACCGCGGCCACGAGCGAGGCCACGAGCGAGGCGTGGGCCGCCGCGCTCCAGAACGTGGGGGCCGCCAGCCAGTGGCGATGGCGCCCCGATTCGATGAGATGCAGTCCCACCGGGCCCTCCTTGAGTCCCGACGCCGCGACCGTTCCTGCTACGTAGCGGCGCGCCGCGCGGACGCACAATGGGTCGGCGGCACTACGCGTTCGCTCATATTCCGCGCCACGCGTCGGCCCCCGCCCCTTCTCCCCTCTGCCTCCGAATGGACCCCGCAACCTCGCCTCCGGCCACCGATCCTGACAGGACGATGACGCCACCCGCTCGTCTGGCGGGACGAGTCGCTCTGGTAACGGGAGCGGGCCGCGGGCTGGGGGCGGCGATGGCCGCCCGCCTGGCCGGCGCCGGCGCCCGGGTGGCGCTGGTCGCCCGCTCCCAGAACGAGCTGGAGCACGTCGCCGAGCCGCTGCGGGCGGCCGGACACGAGACGCTCGTCTTCCCCGCCGACGTCACCGACCCGGACGCGGTCGAGCGGATGATGGCCGAGGCGGAGACGCGGCTGGGGGCGCTCGACGTGGTGGTCAACAACGCCGGGGTGGGCGCGGTCCCCGGCCCCGTGTGGGAGGCCGACCCGGCGCGCTGGTGGCGCACCTTCGAGGTGAACCTGTACGGCGTCTTCCTCGGGACGCGCTCGGCGCTGCGGCGCATGGTGCCGCGCCGGCGGGGACGCATCGTGAACGTGTCGAGCCGCGTCGGGAACGGGTGCGTTCCCTACACGAGCGCGTACGCGACCAGCAAGTGCGCGGTCACCCGCTTCACCGAGATCGCCGCCGCCGAGGCGCGCCCGCACGGGGTGGCGGTGTTCGCGCTCGAGCCCGGGACGGTGCGCACGGCGATGACCGAGCGGCTGATCGCGAGCGAGGCGGGGCGCGCCTGGCTCCCCGGGTACGTGGAAACCTTCGACGCCGGACACGACGTCCAACCGGAGGAGGCCGCCGCGCTGGTGGAGCGCCTGGCCCGCGGGGACGCCGACGCGCTCTCGGGGCGTTTCGTGAGCCGGGCGGACGACCTGGACGCACTGGTCGCGGCGGCCGGCGAGGAGGAGCGGCGCGTGCTCCGGCTGACCCCCTGAGCGGCGGCGGTTCGCACGCTTCCTGCCCCACGCGCGACACCAACAACACGGTACAGGAGCTCGACGATGCAGCGGGGAACGGTCGGGATGGCGGCGCTCGCGGTGGCGCTGGGGGTGGGGATCGGGATCGGGGTCACCGGGGGCGAGCGGCTGGCGCGCGCCTGGCGCGGCGACTCGGCGGTGCACGCGGCGCAGGCGGCCGCGCTCCCGGTGTCGACGGCGGGGGCGCAGGACTTCCAGCCGGTGGCGTCCGAGGCGACGGTCATCCGGGTGGCGCAGCAGGCGTCCCCGGGCGTGGTGCTCGTCGAGCGGCAGGACGGCTCGGGCTCGGGCGTGGTGATCCGGCGCGACGGGATCATCCTCACCAACGCGCACGTGGTCGGCGACTTCCGCCAGGTGACGATCACGCTCGCCGACGGGCGCCGGCTGCCGGGGCAGGTGCTGGGGCGCGACCCGACGGTGGACGTCGCGGTGGTGCGCATCGCGGCCACCGACGCGCCCGTGGTCCCGGTGGGCGACTCGGACCGCCTGCTCCCCGGCCAGACCGCAATCGCGATCGGCAACCCGCTCGGCTACGAGCGCTCGGTGACCACCGGCGTCGTCTCGGCGCTCAACCGCTCGATCCGCGGCGCGACGCTCGAGGCGCTGATCCAGACCGACGCCGCGATCAATCCCGGCAACTCGGGCGGGCCGCTGCTCGACTCGCAGGGGCGCGTGATCGGGATCAACACGGCGATCATCCCGAGCGCCTCGGGCCTCGGCTTCGCGATCCCGATCAACCTCGCGCGCAACATCGCCGACCAGCTCATCGCGACCGGCCGCGTGCGGCGCGCCGTGCTCGGCATCCTCCCGGTCGACGTGACGCCGCCGCTGGCGCAGCAGCTCAACCTGCCGGTGCGCGAGGGGGTGCTGGTCTACGAGGTCGAGCCCAACACCGGCGCCGCCCGGGCGGGGCTGCGCGCGGGCGACATCATCACGAACATCAACGGCACCGTGATCGAGCAGAGCGGCGACCTGCGCCGCGTGCTGCGGGCCGCGGGGCCGGGGGCGACGGTGCGCGTTGAGTTCGCGCGACGCGGCGCTGGGCGGCAGACGGCGTCGGTGCGGCTCGGGGAGCAGATCATCCAGTAGAGCGCCGTTGGTCGTGGCACTCGAGCTTCTGCAAGACCAAGAAGAGCAGAGGGGATGAACGTCTGAGAAGATCGGATGAAGATCTGAGGGGCTCCGCGGGGCGGCGACGTCCTCCGCGCCGGGCACGCGCCATCAGATCTTCATCCGACCTTCTCAGATTTTTATCCCCCCTGCTTTTCAGTGCTGGGGGGCGGCGCCGACGCGTCGGCCGTGCACGCCAGTTGCGCAAATGCGGCCGCGTCCGGCGCGCCCTGCTCGGGCGCCCCCACCCCGCGATCCGCATGCGACAGCTGCCGTCCGACCTCCACGGGACACCAGGCGCCGACGACCGCGCGCCGGCGGACCGGCCCGTACCCCCGCGCGGCGCCGACCGCCGCGACGAGACGGCGGTGCCGGTACCCGTCGTCGCGCGGGCCGACGCCGCGTCCGCCGACGCCACGCCCGCGCGCCCCGCCGTCGACCCCGCGGCGCTCCAGGCGAGCGCGATTCGCGCCCTGCGCGGGCCGAACTACTGGCGCCTCGCCCCCGTGATCGCCTGCGACGTGCGGCTCGGAACGCTCGAGCAGGTGACGAGCGCCGACGTCCCCGGCTTCGCCGACGCGCTGGTGGCCGCGATGCCGACGCTGCGCGAGCACCCGTGCACGCGCGGCGCGCCCGGCGGCTTCGTCGAGCGGCTGCGCGAGGGGACGCACCTGCCGCACGTGCTCGAGCACCTGGCGCTCGAGCTGCAGGCGCTGGCCGGGAGCGACGTGCACTTCGGGCGCGTGGTGGCGTCGGGGGACGAGGGGGTGTGGTGGGTGATCGTCGCCTACGAGCACGAGGAGGTCGGGCTGCAGGCGGTGCGCGAAGCGGTGCGGGTCGCGCGCGCCGCGCTGGCCGGCGCCGCGCCCGACGCGCTCGCCGCCGACGTGCGCGAGACCGTCGGCCGGCTGTGCGCGCGCGCCGAGCGGGTGCGGCTCGGGCCGTCGACGGCGGCGGTGGTCGAGGAGGCGCGGCGGCGCGGGATCCCGGTGCGGCGGCTCAACTCGGGCGCGCTCGTGCAGCTCGGGCTCGGGCGGCACCTGCGGCGCATCCAGGCGACGATGACCGACTTCACGAGCGCGATCGCCGTCGAGCTGGCGCAGGACAAGGACGACACCAAGCGCGTGCTCGGCAACATCGGCCTGCCGGTGCCCGAGGGGGGCGTGGCGCGCGACGAGGAGGAGGCGGTCGAGGTCGCGGCGTCGGTCGGCTACCCCGTGCTCCTCAAGCCGCTGGACGCGAGCCACGGCGACGGGATCTCGCCGCGCGTCGACGACGCCGACGGGGTGCGGCGCGCCTGGGCGGCCGCGGCCGCGGCGGCGCGCGGCGCGCCGCTGGTGGTGGTCGAGCGCTACGCGGTCGGGCGCGACCACCGCGTGCTGGTCGTCGGCGGGAAGGTCGTGGCGTGCGCCGAGCGCGTGCCGGCGCACGTGGTGGGGGACGGCGCGCAGACCGTGCGCGCACTCGTCGCGCAGGCGAACGCCGACCCGCGGCGCGGGCACGGGCACGGCAAGGTGCTCACGCGCCTCCCCGACGACGCGACCACCGAGGCGTTCCTCGCCCGCGGCGGGCGCACGCTCGACACGGTGCCGGCCGCGGGCGAGACCGTCCTCCTGCGCGCGACGGCGAACCTCTCGACCGGCGGCACGTCGGTGGACCGCACCGACGAGATGCACCCCGACAACGTGACGGCGTGCGAGATGGCGGCCGGCGCGGTGGGGCTCGACGTGGCGGGGATCGACGTGCTCACCCCCGACGTCTCGGTCCCGTTCCGCGAGAACGGCGCGGTGATCATCGAGGTGAACGCCTCGCCGGGGATCCGGATGCACACGCACCCCGCCGAGGGGAAGGCGCGCAACGTCGCGGCGCCGATCGTCGACCTGCTCTACCCGCCGGGGACCGAGACCGAGATCCCGGTGCTCGCGGTGACCGGGACGAACGGGAAGACGACGACGGTGCGGCTGATCGCGCACCTGTTCCGCCACACCGGGAAGACCGTGGGCTTCACCACCACCGACGGCGTCTACCTGCAGAACCGGCTGGTGATGGAGGGGGACATGACGGGGCCGTTCGCGGCCAACATCATCCTCTCCAACCCGACGGTCGACGTCGCGGTGCTCGAGACGGCGCGCGGCGGGCTGCTGCGCGCGGGGCTCGGCTGGGAGGAGTGCGACGTCGGCGTGGTGCTCAACGTCACCGCCGACCACCTGGGGCTGCGCGGGATCCGCACGCTCGAGCAGCTGGCGGAGGTGAAGAGCGTGATCCCCGCCGTGGTGAAGCGCGAGGGGCACGCCGTGCTCAACGCCGACGACCCGCTGGTGCTGGGGATGCGCGAGCGCACCGGGGGCGACGTGGTGCTGCTCAGCGTCGCGCCGGCCGGAACGAACCCGGCGGTCGAGGAGCACCTGGCGCGCGGCGGGATCGTGGCGCGCGTCGAGTACGCGGACGACGCGGCCCACCGCGACGCGCAGGCGGCCTACGGCGGCGCGCCGGGCGTCGCGTCGGCGTGCGGCGAGACCTTCGTGCTGCGGCGCGGGCGGCTGCGCATCCCGATCGCCGGGGTCGACGAGGTGCCGCTGCTGCTCGGCGGCGCGGCGCGCTTCCAGCGCGTGAACGTGCTGGCCGCGATCGCCGCCGCGTACGTGCGGGGGATGCGCTACGACGACATCCGCGCCGGGCTGCTCTCCTTCTTCCCGTCGCCGGCGCTGACGCCGGGGCGGCTCAACGTGCTGCGCCTGGCGCGCGGCCCCGCCGCCGGCGCGCGCGTGCTCGTCGACTACGCGCACAACCCGGCCGCGGTCGCGGGGCTCGTCGACATGGTGCAGCGGATGCCGGCGGCGCGCCGCCTCGCCGTCGTCACCGTGCCCGGCGACCGCCGCGACGAGGACCTGCGCGAGGTGGGGCGGCTGTGCGCGGCGTTCGACGGGGTGATCGTCAAGGAGGACGAGGACCGCCGCGGGCGCGCGCCGGGCGCCATCGCCGCGCTGCTGCGCGAGGGGCTGCGCGAGGGGGGGCTGGCCGACGACGCGGTGTCGGCGATCGACGACGAGCCGGCGGCCGTCGAGGCGCTGATCGCGCAACTGCGCCCCGGGGACCTGGGCGTCGTGCTGGCCGACGACGTGCGCGGCGTGATCGAGCAGGTGCGCCGCGCGGGGGGGATCGCGTGAGCGCGCGCGCATGCGGCGCCGCGCTCGCCCCCGACCCGGCCGCCGAGCTGCGCCCGACGGCGCTGCGGCTGATCCGCGGGCCGAACTACTGGGCGATGCGCCCGCTGGCGCGGCTCGACCTCGAGGTCGGCGCGTACGACGAGCTCTCGTCGGCCGACGTTCCGGGGGTGACGCCGGCGCTGCTCGACGCGCTGCCGCCGCTCGGCGCGCACGCGTGCAGCGTGGGCGTGCCCGGCGGCTTCGTGCAGCGGCTGGAGCGCGGGACGTACGCGCCGCACGTCCTGGAGCACGTCGCGCTGGCGCTGCAGGAGATGGCGGGGCACGACGTGGGGTTCGGGCGCGCGCGTCCGGGCGCGCGCCCGGGGGCGTACACGGTCGTCGTCGCGTACCGGCACCCGGCGGTCGGGCGGCGCGCGCTCGCGCTCGCGCTCGACCTGGTGCGGCGCGCCTTCGCGGGAACGCTCGCGCCGGCCGACGCCGCGGCGGCGGTCGACGCGCTGCGCGCCGCTGGCGCGCGCCCGCCGGCGGGGGCCGACCGCCCGCCCGAGTCGCCGGTACTGGCGGCGGTCGGCGTCACGGGGGGCGACGCGGTGCTGCGCGCGGCGGCCGCGCGCGCGCTGCGCGACGCCGGGGCGGCGGACCTCGCGCCCGGGGGGCTGGTGTGCGCCGCCGCGCCGGCCGCGCTGCTCGCCGACGGGCTCCCGTACCGGCGCGCGCGCGTGGCCGTGGTCACCGACGCCGCGCCCGGCCCGGAACTCCCGCCGGCGTACCGCGACCGCGACCGCGCGCTGCGGCTGCTCACGCTCCCGCTGGACGCGCTGGCGCCGGGCGGCGTCGCGCTCGTCCCCGCCGCCGACGCCGAGCTGGTCGCGCACGCGCAGACGCGCGCGGCGACGGTGCTCGCCTTCGACGACGCGCGCGCGCTCCCGGCGCTGGCGCGCGAGGCGGTGCGCGCGCTGCGCGCCGGCGGGGCGCGGTCGTGAGGCGCCCGTGAGCGGGCCGGCCGCGGCCGCGCACCCGCAGCGCCGGCGGGCCGACGACGCCGCGGGCGCGCTCGTGCTCATCGGCGGCAACTGCGACCCGGCGGGGACGGCGCTCGGCCGCTTCATCGACGCCGCGCGCGGGCGCGAGGGGGGCGCGATCCTCGGCTTCACGACGGCGTCGGGCGACCCGGTGGCGGCGGCGCGCGCGTGGCGGCGCGACTTCGCGCGCGCCGGCGCCACGCGCGTCGACTTCCCGATCGTCGACCGGCGCACCTTCGCGCAGGACGAGGGGCTGGCGCGCCTGATCCGCCGCGCCGACGGGATCTTCCTCGGCGGCGGCGACCAGGTGCACCTGATGGCGACGATCGGCGGCTCGGCGATGGCGCGCGCGATCCGCGACGCGCACGCCGCGGGGACGCCGGTGTGCGGGACGAGCGCGGGCGCGGCGGCGCTCACCGAGACGATCCTCGCCAACGGGGAGCCCGACGAGCGCGGCGCGCACCAGGAGATGTACATGGGCCCGGGCCTCGGCCTGCTCGGCTTCCACACGATGATCGACACGCACTTCGCCGAGCGGCGGCGGCTGCACCGGCTGTTCATGGCGGTCGCCCGCAACCCCGAGCTGCTCGGCCTCGGGATCGACGAGGACACGGCGCTCGTCGTGCGCGGCTGCCTGGCCGAGGTGGTGGGGAGCGGCGGCGTGACGTTCGTGGACGGGCGCACGATCCACTACGACACGGCGAACGAGGACGGCGCGCGCGACGCGACGATGACGCTCAGCTACATGCGCGTCGGGCTGGTGGGCGCGGGGCACGTGCTCGACCTGCGCGAGCGCGAGCTGGCGATCGTGGTCGAGGAGCGGCGCGCGCCGAGCGCGGTGCCGATGCTCGACGACGGGGCGCCCGCGGGGTGACTCAGCGGCGCGCGGCGGCCGCCCGCTCGACCGCGCGCTCGGCCTCCTCGGCGGGTCGGCTGCGGGGCGCGCGGCGGGCCAGGTCGAACTCGTCGCCCATGGTCAGCATGTGGAGCCGCACGCCGAAGGTCGAGAGCGCGCGGTCGCTCTCCTCGTCGGTGAGGTTCGAGTAGGTGACCGCCGAGCCGTCGAGGACGTACACGGCGCCCCTCCCGAGGACGCTGAAGCAGGCGCCGGGCTCGCAAACGATGGCCGTGTCCTCGTCGATGCCGACGCCGAGGATGCGCGGGTTCTGCGCGACCGCGCCCACGAGGCGCCCGACGCGCCCGCGCTCGGCGAAGTGCTGGTCGACGATGACGCCGGGGAGGAGGCCGAGCCCCGGCGCCATGCGGACGACGCTCCCCACGCGCGGCGACGCGTCGCTCTCGCCGGAGACGAGCATGGTCTCGGCCATGACGCTGGCGCCGGCCGAGGTGCCGGCCACGGTCCCGCCGTCGAGGTAGATCCGGCGGATGCGCTCGTAGAGCGGGGAGTCGCCGAGCTGGCTGGTGATCTTGAGCTGGTCGCCGCCGGTGAAGAAGACGACCGCCGCGTCGTCGAGGAGACGCAGCCGACCCTCCTCCTGCGCCTCCAGCCGGCTGCCGACGTCCAGGTGCACGACGTCGCGGACCCCCAGCTCGCGGAAGAGTGGCGCGTAGTCGCGCCAGAGCTGGTCGGGAAGCTTGCTGGCGACGGTGGCGACGACGAGGCGCCCGGCGCCCGCGCGCGCCGCGACGGCCTTGAGGATCAGGCGGTCGCCCTCCTTGTCCTCGTGGCCGCCGACGATGATCAGCGTTCCCTTCGCCGCCGCGGCGGCGTCGGCGCGGCCGGGGCGGGAAGGGACGGTGCGGACGGTTCGACGCCCGCTCCTGCTCCGGGTACGGCAGCTACGCCGCGCGCGCCGGGAGGCCGGCAGCGGTGCGGACGCGGTTCACCTCGGTGACCGCCTGCGGCAACCGGTTGAGACGCGCGTGCGCCTCGGCGCGGATGAGCGTCAGCTCGTCCTGCGTGAAGAGCGGCACCGGCGCCGTCACGCCTCACGCCTCCGTGTTGTGACGAATACGGATTCAACGGATTGGAACGGATCAGCCGGATTTGCTCCGCGCGGCGGCGACGCCCCGTGCGTCGGTGAGGAGCGATCCGTCCGATCCGTCTCATCCGTTCGATCCGTTCACCAAGACTCGAGGAGCAATGCTCCGGAAGGGGAGGACTGTCCCGCCACGAGGAAATCCGCAGCTCGCGACTCCAAGGTCTACGCCGCCGCGCGCGCCGAGCCGTCGACGAGCGGCATCACCTCGGCCGCGAACCGCTCCATCTCCTCCAGCTGCGGGCTGCACTGGAGCAGCAGCAGGTCGACGCCGGCGGCCTGGTAGGCGCGCACGCGGTCGGCCACCTGCTCGGGCGTCCCCACCAGCCCCGCGCGCAGCCCGCGGTTCGACACCGAGTAATCCTGCAGCGCCAGCGGGCGCTCGAGCTGCGTGTTGGCCGTCCAGTCGCCGAAGTTGGCGAACCCCGGCGAGTCGGGGCGCACCGTCGTGATGCGCGCCAGCTCGCGCCGCGCCTCGGCCTCGGTCGCGCGCACGATCGCGTAGGCCGCCATCCCGAAGCGCAGCGGCGGCAGCGCCAGCGCCTCGCGCCGCGCGCGCAGGTCGGCCACGCGCCCGGCGATCACCTCCACCGGGTCGCCGTGCATCACGTAGGCGTCGCACTTGGCGGCGATCAGCGACTTCGCGGCCTCGCTCTCCCCGCCGGCGTAGAGCGTGGGGCGCGGGCGCCCCGGGAGCGCCAGCGGCTTGGGCGAGAGCACCGTCTCGTCCGCGCGGTAGTAGCGCCCCGCGTACGAGAAGCCGTTCTCGCGCCACGCCCCGTCGAGCACGTCCAGCCACTCGCTCGTGCGCGCGTAGCGGTCGTCGTGCTCGTCGAACTGCACGCCGTAGCGGCGCGCCTCGTCCTTCCACCAGCTGCTGACGACGTTCAGCGAGAGCCGCCCGCCGCTCACGTGATCCAGCGTCGCCGCCTGCTTGGCGAGGATCGCCGGCGGGTGGAAGGTCGGGCGCACCGCGACCATCAGCTCCAGCCGCTCGGTGACGGCGGCCAGCGCCGCGGCGGCGGTCCACGCCTCCAGCGACTCGGCCTCGATCCCCTTGATGTCGTTGAGGAAGAGCTCCGCGACGAGCGACAGGTCGTAGCCGAGCTGCTCCGACCGGCGCGCCAGCCGCTTCACGTACGCCCAGCTGGCCTCCATCCCCTCGTCCTCGACGTTGCGCAGCCAACCGCCGAAGACGGGCATCCAGTAGCCGTACCTCATGCGAGGGCGACGGCCTCCGCGCCCGGCGACCCGGCGCCGGCGAGCCGGCGCTCCAGGTAATCCACGAGCCGCGCGAACGGGTCGAAGCCCACCACGTTCGCCGCGTCGGCGACGAAGTTCGAGAGCGCGTTGATGTCGTACACGTACCACTTGCCGTCCCGGTCGTCGACCAGGAACTCGATCCCGCCGACGTCGAGGTCGAGCGCGCGCGAGATCCGCTCGATCGCCTCCACGGCCTCGCGCGGCGGGTCGGCGCGCTCGACGCGCAGCCCGTTCTTCGGCGCGTCGAGCGCGCACGCGGCGCGCGACAGCTCGACGCCGTCGCCGGTCTGGCAGACGTCGGCCGGGCAGAGGTTGAAGCCGGTGTCGGCGGGGTAGACGTGGATCGCGTACAGGTACTCGCCGCCGAGCGTCTCGACGCGCGTGATGCGCCCGTCGCGCAGCGGCGCCTGCTCCTGCACCAGCGCCGTCCCGTCGACGCCGAGGTCGAGCTGCCCCGCCGCGGCGGCCGCCGCCAGCTCGGCCTCCGAGTTGAAGCCCACGATCCCGGCCCCGCTCCCGCCGACGTTCGCCTTCACCAGCACCGGGTAGCGCAGCCCGCGCGCGGCGGCGACGGCCTGGCTCGGGTGGTTGATGACGCGCGTCCGCGGGAACGGCACGCCCAGCTCGGTCATCAGGTCGAGCTGCGTCGCCTTCGACAGCTCCATCCCGTAGGGCTTGCTCCCGTTCACCACCGGGACGCCGAGCCGCTCGAGGTGCCGCAGCCAGTGCAGCGTGTGGAAGGTCGTCTGGCGGGCGTCGCGCAGGTACGCCGAGGGCGAGGCGCGGTTGAAGACGAGCGACCAGGGGACCTCGGTCTCCGACGGGTCGTAGACGTGCGCGGCGGCGTCGACGCGCTCGTACGGGATCCCCCGCCGCTCGAGCTCGGCGAACAGCGGGCGGAACCAGTCGGGGTGCTCGTGAAAGATCGCGATCGTCATGGCCGTCGGGGCTGGGGAGAGCCGGGGATTGGGGCGCCTGATGGACGAATGCAGAACCGCCCCGGTCCGTGGCAGGACCGGGGCGGTGCGGGGTGCGGCATCGGGAGGACTTCGCCCGATCAGCCGTCTCGATGCACGCGCGCGCCAGTCGCCGCCTCGGCCATATGGGCCGGGCGGTGGCACATGCACATGAGACAGGGCTGGGCGGCGGGCGTCGTCGTCACGCAGGCAGCTTCGTCGACGGGGATCAAAAAGTCAAGTAGTGAGAGAACAGGCTGGTTGCACTTGGTGCTCGGCAAGACCAAGAAAAGCAGGAGGGGATGAAAATCTGAGAACTGCTCTGACAGGGCGCGGAGAAGCTCGGAGCTGTCAGCTCATCCGCGCTGTTTCAGAGCAGTTCTCAGATTTTCATCCCCCCTGCTCTTCTTGGTCTTACCAAGCCGGAGATCAGCCCTCAGAACCGCACGTCGAGCGCCAGATCGAACCGCGTCCGTTTCTGCGGCCAGAGCCCGCGCGACAGATCGGCCCGGAACAGCCCGTCGAGGATCGAGAGGCCGACGCCGTAGCCGCTGAGCGGGCGGCCGGGGCGCGCGAAGTCCTGGCGGTTGCCGGCCCAGCCGAGGTCGAAGAACACCGCCGGGCGCGCGCTCGTCGTGTTGAAGCCGAGCTCCGAGCGGGTGAGCCAGAAGGCGTTCCCCACGTAGCCCGCCGAGTCGGGGCGCGCGAACTGGCCGCGCACCGTCTGGTAGCCGCCGACGTAGAAGAGGCGCTGCGCCGGCGCGTCCCCGGCGATCCCGCCCGCCGCGCCCGTGAACGCCGCCGCGAACCGCCCGAACCCGCGCGACACGGTCGCGTCGAGCACCGCGCGCCCGTAGCCCGCGGCCAGCCCCTCGGCCTCTCCCGACCAGTCGACCCAGGCCCCCTCGCCGCGGGCGCGCGTGAACAGCCGCCACCCCTCGGGGTCGACGCCGAAGGTGCGCGCCAGCTCGCCCCCCGCGCCGGCCAGCGTCGCCTGCTGCGCGGCGATGTTCTCGATGAAGTCCGCGCCGGTGAACGTCTGCCCCAGCTCGCGCTTCGCCTCGCGCTGCCGCTCGGCGAACAGGCGCCAGGTGAGCGGCGTGCTCCCGATCAGCCGCTCGCGCGTCCCGGCCAGCTCGGCGCCGAAGGTGCGGTAGTAGAAGCCCTCGTCGCGCCCGTAGAGCAGCCCCGCCAGCGACGCGCCGAGCGAGAGCGGCGAGCCCCAGTCGTCGTTGGCCACGCCGAGGCGGTGGAAGAGCGCGCCGCGCAGCGTCTTGCTGCCGGTGGTGCGCGAGAGCGCCAGCTCGGCGTTCGGCACGAAGTCGGCGATCCCCAGGCGCAGCTGCGCCGACGCCGTGTACCCCGCCCCCAGCGCGCTCGTCGCCTCGGCGGCCCCCGAGAGCCCCTCGACGCGGTTGAAGCGCACGAGGTCGAGCCCCGTCCGCACGCGCGGCGGCTGCGGCGACCAGCCGGGCTGCAGGCCGAAGTCGTCGAGCGCCTCGAGCAGCGCGTCGCGCTCCCCGACGCCGAACACCGCCTCGCCGGGCTCGTAGATCGACGCCGGGAGGTCGGGCGAGTTGGTGAGCCGCGCCGTGTCGCACGGCAGGCGCACGGCGACGCGCAGCGCGCCGTCGTAGCGCGTGCGCGTGCCGGCGAAGTAGGTGCTGTCCCTCGCGCACTCCTCGCGGCGGCGCTCGACGCGGCGCGCGCTGGCGGTGGCGCGCCCGGCGCGCAGCCGGTGGCGCCGCGCCTGCGCGGTGTCGCCCGCGGCCTGCAGCGAGTCGGCGACGCGCGTCAGGCTGTCGGAGCGCGCGAGCAGGCGGCGCGCCGTCGAGTCCTCGCGGGCGCGGACCGCCGCCGCCGAGGTGTCGGCGCGCCGCGCGCGCGTGCGGTCGTTGTCGCCGATCATGACGGTGACCGACCCCGCGGCCGTCGAGTCGTCGGCGGCCATCCCGAGCTCCGCCGGCGTCGGGATGCGCGGCACGCTCAGCGCCCCGTTCACGCCGTCGTACTTGAAGCTCTCCTCGAAGCGCATGGGGGCGCGCATGAAGCCGACCTGCGCCTCCCCCTCGGCGACGTTCATCTTCGGCAGCCAGAAGCGCCCCTCGTACAGCCCGTACTCCACCGTGATGGCGGAGAGGTTGGCGCGCATCGGGCTCATCATCCCCTTCACCCACTTCGGGACCTCGTCGTCGTCGCCGTCGCGCTGCGCCTCCTCGTCGGCCACCTCCCAGATGTCCATGTCGGCCGCCATCCGGTACGCGGCGCGCACCAGGTTCCCGCGCTCGGTGTCGAACCAGAAGGAGCCGACGAAGGCGCGCCACTCCGGCCGGCGCGCGGTGATGCGCAGCTCGCGCAGGGCGATGCGCTTGCCGTCCGGCAGGCGGATGCTCACCGAGTCGCCGGTGGCGTAGCGGTAGTACGCCTCGGCGCCGGCGGCGAGCGGGTGCAGCATCTCCCTTTCATTCACCTCCGCCTTCGCGACCGCCATGTTGTCCGACGGGATCCAGAGCGACTCGCGTCCCGGGAAGTACGGGATCGACGCCATGTCGTCGGCGTCGATGTCGAGGTCCGCCTCCTTGATCGCGGGCAGGACGGCGCGCCGGCCGGTGGGCTCCACCCAGACGCCGTTGTCGCGCGACCAGCGCACGCGCGCCGCCCCCTCGCTCCGGAAGAGCAGCCGCTCGCGCCCCAGCCGGCGGATCCCGATGCCGACCGAGAGCCGCTGGTAGGTCTTGGCGTCGTAGGCGCGGAGCGCGGAGTCCTGCACCAGCCGCGCCACGCGGGCGCGGGCGAGCAGGGTGCGCGCGGAGGCGTCGGCGAAGGCGGTGCGCTCCAGCTCCGGCGTGACGGGCTGGCGGCGCGCGCTCCGGCCGCGGCGGGCGCGGCTCCGCTCCTCGGCGACCTCGCGGCACTCCTCGGCCGTCGAGCAGGAGCCGCGGCGCGCGCGGGCGCTGTCACGCGCCGCCGTCGCCATCGCGCGCAGACTGTCGCGCATCTCGCGGATGTCGGGGTCCGGCGCGCCGGCGGCAGGCTTGGCGGAGGCGGGGGCGGGCGCGGCTGGAGGCTGCGCGGCGGCGAGCGCCGGCAGCAGGAGGGCGAGCGGTAGGAGTCGGCGCATCGGAGGCGGGGGGGGAGGGCCGAGCCCCTCCCCGTACGGCGCCCTCCGAAAGGCGGTTTCCGATCCGGCGCGGGCGCGCGAGCGTTGTTTGGCGGGCGGCGCCGATGCATCGTAGCGCGCCGCCGGTGTCGACCGGCGCCTGCTCCCCACCCGCCGTCCCGACCCCGATGCCGTCCCCCTCCCGCCTCGCCGGGGTGCCGCTCCTGGCGGCCCTCCTCGCGCCCCCGCTGCTCGCCCAGACGGGCGGGGGGAACGCGACCGCCCCTGCCGCGCCCCCTTCCGGCCCGGGTGCGGCCGGCGCCCCCGCCACCGCCCGGCGCGACTTCGCCCAGGCCGACCTCAAGGCATGGCGGACCGTCCGCAACGCCCAGCTCTCCAACGACGGGCGCTGGTTCGCCTACCAGGACGCCCCGAACGAAGGGGACGCCGAGGTGGTGCTGCGGTCGATGGCGGATGGCAAAGAGACGCGCATCCCTATCGGCGAGGCGCCGGCGCCGCAGGGGTTCGGCGCGGCCGCCGCGGCCCCCGTGCAGTTCAGCGGCGACGGGGCGTGGCTGGCCGTCACCGTCTACCCCAAGCAGGCCGACGCCCGCCGCCTGCGCCGCGAGCGGCGCCCGGTGCAGACCAAGGTCGTGCTGGTCCGCACCGCGACCGGGGAGCGGCGCGAGTTCGACCGCATCCGCCGCGCGGCCTTCGCCGGCGAGCGGCCGACGCACGTCGTCCTGCAGGCCTACCCCGCCGACGGCGGCGCCCCGGCGCCGGCGGTCAACCCGGCCGCCCCCTTCGCCGCGCCGCCGCCGGCGCGCGTCGAGAGCGGCGACCTGCTCGTGCACCGACTCGGCACGTCGGACGTGCTGACCGTCGGCAGCGTCGCCGACTTCGGCATCGACCACGGCGGGCGGTGGCTGGCGTACGCCGTCGAGCGGCGCGAGCAGCAGGGGAACGGCGTGCACGTGCACGACCTGTCGACCGGCACCGTGCGCGTGCTCGACTCGGAGAAGGCCGTGTACCGCCGCCTCGCGTGGAGCGACACGCTTCCGCAGCTCGCCGTGCTGCGCGGCGTGGTCGACAGCGCCGCGAGCGACACGGCGTACGCCGTGCTCGGCTTCCGCGGCTTCGGCGCCGCGGCGCCGCGGGCGACGGCGCTCACGCTCGCCGGGCGCGCCGACGCGCCGAAGGGGATGCGCGTCTCCCCCGACCGCGCCCCCCGCTGGACGGTGCAGGGAGACGGGCTGCTCTTCGGGCTGCGCGAGCAGGGGGCGCCGCCGACGAAGGAGGAGCCCGACGACGAGAAGCCGAACCTGATGATCTGGCACTGGAAGGAGGCGCGCCTTCAGTCGCAGCAGCAGGTGCAGGAGCAGGCCGACAAGGCGTTCAGCTACCTCGTCGCCTACTGGCCGGCGACGAACAAGGTCGTGTCGCTCTCCGACACGGGGATGCGCCAGGTGGCGATGCTCCCCACCGACCGGTGGGCGCTCGGCACCGACGGGCGCGCCGACGAGCGCCGCGGGCTGCTGGAGGGGCTGCCGAAGGCCGACCACTACGTGATCGACCCGCGCACCGGCGAGCGGCGCCTCGCGCTCCAGGCGCTGCGCCAGGGGCCGACGCTTCCGTCACCCGACGGGCGGCGGGTGCTGTACTTCGACGGCGGACACTACCACGCGCTGGAGCTGGCGACGCTCGCCAAGCGCAACCTGACGGCCGGCGCCCCGGTCGCGTTCTGGGACGCCGAGGACGACCACAACGTCGAGAAGCCCGCGACCTTCCCCGTCGGGTGGGCGACCGACGGCAGCGCGGTGCTGCTCTCCGACAACTGGGACGTGTGGAAGGTCCCCGCGGCGGGGGGCGCGCCGGTGAACCTGACGCGCGACGGGCGCGCGCGCGGGGTGCGCTACCAGCAGCGCGTGGTGGTCGACCCGCGCGTGTCGGGCGTCGACCTCGCGCAGCCGCTCTACCTGCGCCTGTACGGCGAGCGCACCAAGCAGGGCGGGCTGGCGCGCGTGGACGCGCGGCGCGGCGGCGCGACGACGCTGGTGCTCGACGACGCGGCGTTCGCCCCGCGCCGGGCGCGCGACGCCGACGTCTGGGTGACGACGCGCAGCACCTTCACCGAGTACCCCGACTGGTGGCGGCTGGAGGACGGCAAGCCGACGACGCGCCTCACCAACGGGCACACGCAGCTCGCGTCGTTCAAGTGGTCGAGCGGGACGCGCCTCGTGAACTACGTGACCGACAAGGGGGACTCGCTGCAGGGGACGCTCTACCTGCCGGCGGACTACCGGGAGGGGGAGAAGTACCCGACGGTCACCTACATCTACGAGAAGCTGTCGCAGGGGCGGCACCAGTTCTCGCACCCGAGCGAGATCAACGGCGTCTCGATCCACCCCGGGCTGATGACGAGCCGCGGCTACGCGGTGTTCATGCCCGACATCGTCTACAAGGTCAACGACCCGGGGATGAGCGCGGTGTGGAGCGTGGTGCCGGCGGTGAAGGCGGCGATCGCGACCGGCGTCGTCGACTCGGCGCGCGTCGGGATCCAGGGGCACAGCTGGGGCGGGTACCAGACGGCGTTCCTCGTCACGCAGACCGACGTCTTCAAGGCGGCGGTCGCGGGCGCGCCGCTCACCGACATGGTGAGCATGTACAGCTCCGTGTACTGGAACACGGGGAACGCGAACCAGCCGATCTTCCAGTCGAGCCAGGGGCGGTTCACGGGGAACTACCTGCAGAACGCGGAGGCGTACGCGCGCAACTCGCCCAACCGCCACGCCGACAAGGTGAAGACGCCGCTCGTCATCCTGCACAACGACAAGGACGGCGCGGTCGACTTCAACCAGGGGATCACGTACTACAACACGCTCAAGCAGCTCGGGAAGGAGGTCATCCTGCTCGAGTACCCCGGCGAGAACCACGGCCTGGTGCAGCGCGGCAACCTGAAGGACTACCAGACCCGCCTGATGGAGTGGTTCGACGTCCACCTGAAGGGGACGCCGGCGCCCGACTGGATCGACCGCGGCGTGCCGCGCCTGAAGATGGACGAGCACCTCCGCTCGCGCCGCCCGAAGGCGGAGCCGAAGAAGGAGGAGCCGAAGCGGATCGCGGCCGCGGGCTGAGCGCCCGCGCCGCCCGCCCTACGCGCGTGCCGGCTCGGCCTGCGGCACGCGCGTCCGCCGGCGCGCCCAGAGCGCGAAGGCGAGGGCGCCGAGCGACGCGCTCAGGGCCAGCGCCACGCCGGCCACCCAGGCGACGACCGACGCCGCGCCGACGACGGGGGTGAGCGCCAGGCGCACGCCGAACCCCAGCGAGGCCGCGCCCGCCGCGCCGAACAGCCAGCCGGCGGCCAGCCGCGCCCGCAGCCGCCAGGCGACCCAGAGCTTGCACCCGCCGGTCGCCAGCGCCCACGCGGCGGTGAGCCCCTCGAACTCGGCCAGCGTCGGCACCGGCCAGAGCGCGACCAGGAGCCCGAAGCCGAGCCCGCACACCGCCTCGAAGAGGAGCGCCTCGCGGCGCGGGGCGGCGCGGCGGTCGCGCCCGGCGGGCTTGAGGGCGCCGATCACGGCCAGCACGCCGTCGGCGAAGGCGTAGGCCGCAAAGGCGGCGACCAGCTGGTCGAGCGTCAGCCCGGGGAGGAGCGGGACGGCCAGCGCGAGGAGCAGCGCGGCGCCGGCGCGGCCGGCCACCGCCCACCAGTTGCGGATGAGGAGCTCTGCCATGGGATGCTGAAACGGAGCGGCGGGGCTGCCGCCGCACCGGTCGGGAAAGCAGGATTCCGGCCACCCTCCGCCGACCTGATGCGCTCGTGACCCAACACCCGCCCTCCGCCCCCCGCCCGCTCGCCGTCGTGACGGGCCCCACTGCCGGGATCGGCCGCGTCTTCGCCGAGCGGCTGGCGTCGCGCGGGCACGACGTCCTGTTGGTCGCGCGCGACGCCGACCGCCTGCGCGCCCTGGCCGACGAGCTCGCCGCCCGCCACGGCGTGACCGCCGAGGTGGCGGCGCACGACCTCACCCGCCCGGCCGAGGTGGAGGCGCTGGCCGCCGCCGTCGCCGCGCGTCCGCGGGTGGACGTGCTGGTCAACAACGCCGGCTTCGGCACCCTCGGCACGCTGGTGCGCGCGGATCCGGCGGCGCAGGCGGCGATGGTGCAGCTTCACTGCGCGACGCCGCTCCGCCTCGCGCAGGCGGTACTCCCGGGGATGCTGGCGCGGCGCGCGGGGACGGTGATCAACGTCGCGTCGGTCGCCGCGTTCGTGACGGGGCCGGGGAACGCGACCTACTCGGGGACGAAGGCGTTCGTCCGCCTCATGACCGACGGATTGGCCGCCGAGGTCGCGGGGAGTGGCGTGGTGGTGCAGGCGCTCTGCCCGGGGTTCACGCGCACCGAGTTCCACGACCGCATGGGGTTCGCGCGGGGCAACATCCCGGGCTTCCTCTGGCTGCGCGCCGAGGACGTGGTGGACGCGTCGCTGCGGGCCGCCGACCGCGGGGGGCCGGTGACGGTGATTCCCGACGTGCGCTACAAGCTCATGGTCGCGGTGCTGCGCCACCTGCCGCTGCGGGTACTCTCCGCGGTGAGTCGCAGAGCGCCGAGGACGAGGGCCAGATAGAGCGTGCGGGGGACGGCGGGCGGGGTACGGCGGGCGAGATACGGCGGGCGGGGTACGGCGGGCGAGATACCACGAGCGAATGAATGCGAGCGAGGTGAGGCGACTGTCGCCCTACCTCGCACACCGTCCCTCGCACGCCGTCCCTCGCCCGCCGTATCTCGCCCGCCGTATCTCGCCCGCCCTATCTCGCCCGCCCTATCTCGCCCGCCCTATCTCGCCCGCCCTATCTCGTCCGCCCTATCTCGTCCGCCGTACCCCGCACGTTTCACCGCACGATCGCCCGCAGCTTGAACACCCCCCCCATCATGTCCGACGCCCACAGCGCGTCGCCGGCGAGGTCGACCCCCCACACGAAGGGCGCGAACTCGCCGCTGGTGCGCGGGTCGCGGGTGCGGGGCGAGCCGGCGAGGGCGACGCCGATCTCGCGCCCCATCTTCACGAGGTCGCAGCGGCCGTCGGCGGTGCGCTGGGCGTCGGTGCACGTCCCGAGGTCGCCGCGCACGTCGAGCGCGCGCACGCCGCCGTTGTAGAACGCGGCGTAGAGGACGCCGCGCGCCTCGTCGACCGCGAAGTTGTGCGTCCCGGCGTTCGGCACGTGGTAGACCGCGACCTCGCGCCACGACGACGGAGTGGCGAGGTCGTTCAGATCCACGATGTGGACGTCGCCGGCCGCGGCGTTGCCGACCGTGAGGCCGAACGCCTGCTCCTCGCCGACGGCGACGTAGCGTTTGCGCCCGTCGACGTGCAGCCAGTAGGCGTTGTGCACCGACGCGCCCTGCCCCGCCGCGCTGGGACGGGTGACGACGCTGCCGAGGCGCACCGGACTCGCCGGCGAGCCGCCGCGCCCCGCGCCGCCGACGTCCCACACCACCAGCCCCTCGTTCCAGTTGGCGGTGAACAGGACGCCGTCGCGCACGAAGGTGTCGTGGAGGACCGGCTGCCCCATCGGGGTCGAGCTCACCTCCTGCGGCGCGGCGGGGTTGGTGAGGTCGACGACGGTCAGGCGCGCCGGCAGGCTGACGCTCGGGTTCACGGCCGCGAAGGCGTACCGCCGCCCGTTCACGGTCGCGACCTGCGCGGTGTGCACGCCGCCGGCGAGGTTGGGCGTCGCGTAGCGCGTGATCAGCCGCGGGTGCGCCGGGTCGGCCAGCGAGTAGAGCACGAGCGACCCCTGCGGGCCCGGTTCGGTCGCGACCACGAGTAGCGCGCCGTCGTCGCTCACCTGCACGTCGCCGGTCGTGCGGACGCCCGGGATGATCAGCGTGTCGGTGAGGACGGGCGTGTTCCCCGACCCGTCCCACACGTAGACGACGTTCCCGGCGGCGAAGCGCTGCCCCCACGACGAGGTGTAGACCCAGTGGCCGTTCGTCCCGGCGCGGGCCGACACCTCGGCGGTGACGCGGTCGGTGACGACGCCCTGGCCGAGCACCGGGATCGCCGCCGGCGGCGCGACCGTGCCGGTGCCGGGGTTGGGCGGCGGCTCGACCGGCGTCGGCGGCGTCGTCCCCGGCCGGTCGTCGGACCCGCAGGCGAGGAGCGCGCCCGCGAGCGCGGCGGCGGCGGAGAGTCGGAGCGCGGAGCGGAGCATGAAGGCGATGGAAAGTGGTGTCACGCGGCGACGCCGCGAATCAGTGCGCCGCGGCGACGCCGTAGCGCCCCATGCGCGCGTGCGGCCGCCCCGCCCCGACGCGCAACCCGGCGGCCAGCGTCCACTGCACGCGCGCGCGGTAGAAGAGCTGCGGCTCGAACACCGACGGGCGCACCAGCGCGCGCGGGCGGGCGCGCGCCGCCTCGACGAAAGGGGCGACGCGCAGCCGACCGGCGCGCGGGTGCAGCGCCGCGGCGAGCGTGAGGATCCGCCACTCGGTGATGCCCAGGACGTTCTGCTCGAAGTGCGGCCGCACGGTGCGGAACGGGTCGACGAGCCGCTCCTCCTCGGGGCGGCCGGTGCGCTCGGCGCGCGCGGCGATCGACAGCGTGCCGCCCAGCGGTCCGAGCCCCGCCGGACGCCATACCGCGCCCTCGGCCAGCACGCTCTGGTAGCGGAAGGCCCGGCGCGGGCCGCTGCGCTCGTCGGTGCGCGCCCACTCCACCAACGCGTACCCGCCGGCGGGCGCCAGCGTCACCGCGTCGGCGCTGGCCCAGCGCGCGGCCAGACTCGACTTGCGCTGGTCGAGCCCCTGCCCCGTCGGGTCTTCGGGCGACGGCACCTCGGCGCGGCTCCCCGACAGCTCGAGCGTGCCCGGGACCGCCGTGCGCACCAGCTCGAGCGGGAGGAGCGTCGCGCGCGCGCTCCACGCCTCGCCGAAGCGCGACGCGCGCGGCCAGTCGTACGGCCCCGCCGGCTCGTCGCCGCCGAAGCGCGCCCCCTCGAGCATCGCGCCCGGGACGCGCACGCCGGCCATCGCCACGTAGCGCTCGAGCAGCTGCGCCAGGTGGTGGTTCACCGGGAAGAGGGCGAAGGGGCGCAGCATCGGGTCGTCGGTGCCGAAGGGGACGAACCCCTTCCCCGCCGCCGCCGAGGCCCGTAGTGCGCCGAACCGCGCGCCCAGTGGGCGCCCCTCGGCGCTCAACACCGCCTCGTGGACGAGCGTGTGCGGGTGCCGCCGGTCGACGAACCCCTCGCCGTAGATCCCCGGGGTGAGCTGCCCGCGCGCGAGGGTGAGCGCCTCCAGGTTGAGCGTGCCGGTGAGCCGCAGCCGCCCGCCCCAGAGCGGCGCGTGCCCCATCACCACGGGCTGCGTGACGTACCCCTCGGTGAGCGTGCGCCCCTCGGCCGCCGAGCGCAGCGCGCGCACGCCGAGCAGCGTCGCGTCGACGCTGAGGCGGGCGCCGGGACGCGCGTGGTGGTGCGGCGCGCTGTCGGAGAGCGCAGGCGCCTGGGCGGCGAGGGGCGACGACAGGCCGGCGATCGCGGCCAGCGCCCCGCCGACGCCCGCGGCACGCCGCGCGCGGGGCGGACGTCGGGTGGGCACGTTTGGAAGCTGGCCGGGGGCGCCTGGCGGCGGGAGGGGCGGGCGGGATACTACGGGCGGGGTACGGCGGGCGAGATACTACGGGCGAGATACCGCGGTCATTCTCCCGCCCTACCCCGCCCGCCGTTCTCCGCCCGCCGTATCCCGCCCGCCGTATCCCGCCCGCCGTATCCCGCCCGCCGTATCCCGCCCGCCGTACCCCGCCCGCCGTACCCCGCCCGCCGTACCCCGCCCGCCGTATCCCGCCCGCCGTATCCCGCCCGCCGTACCCCGCCCGCCTCATCCCGCCCGCCTCATCCCGCCCGCCTCACCCATCGCACATGATCGCCGCCCAGTTCTCGAGCTTCGGCCTCCCGTCGGAGGTGTTGGACGTCGTCGAACTCCCCGACCCGCCGGCGCCGGGTCCCGGCGAGGTGCTCGTCGACTTCGTCGCGGCGCCGATCAACCCGTCGGACCTGTACACGATCCGGGGGACGTACGGCGTCAAGCCGCCGCTCCCGGCGGTGCCGGGGTACGAGGGGATGGGCGCGGTGGCCGCGGCGGGGAGCGGGGTGACGCACCTGCGGGCGGGCGACCGCGTGCTGCTCGCGACCGCGCCCGGGACGTGGCGCTCGCGCGCACTGCTGAAGGCGACGGGGCTCGTCGCGCTCCCGCCGGGGGACGACCTGCAGCTCGCGATGCTCGGCGTCAACCCGCCGACGGCGATCCTGCTGCTCGAGCTGTTCGTGCCGCTCGCGGCGGGGGACTGGGTGGTGCAGAACGCCGCCAACTCGGGGGTGGGCGCGGCGGTGATCGCGGCGGCGCAGGCGCGCGGCGTCCGCACGGCGAACGTGGTGCGCCGCGACGCGGCGGCCGACGAGGTGCGCGCGCTCGGCGGCGACGTGGCCGTGGTCGACGGGCCCGAGCTGCCGGCGCGGCTGCACGCCGCGGTGCGCGACGCCGGCGGCGACCCGGCGCGGCTCCGCCTCGCGCTCGACGCGGTGGGCGGGCGCGCCACGGGGCGCGTGACGCGCTGCCTGGCGCACGGCGGGACGACGGTGAACTACGGCGGGCTCTCGGGGGAGCAGATCCAGCTCGACGCGCGCGACCTGGTCTTCCTCGAGACCACGCTGCGCGGCTTCTGGCTGGGCCCCTGGTACCGGCGCGCGTCGCGCGAGGAGCAGGCGCGCGTGGTGGGCGAGGCGGCGCGGCTGGTGGCGAGCGGCGCGCTGCGCGTGCCGGTGGAGGCGACGTACCCGCTGGCGCGGGCGCGGGAGGCGTGTGCGCACGCGGCGCGCGAGGGGCGCAGCGGGAAGGTGCTGCTGGTCGCGGGGTGAGGCTCACGGGTATCCCGAGCGCAGCCCCTGCAGGCATCCTGAGCGCAGCGCCCACAGTCACCCCGAGCGCAGCGCCCACAGTCACCCCGAGCGCAGCGCCCACAGTCATCCTGAGCGCAGCGAAGGATCTCTCGGAGCCCGTCGCTCGGCCGACTCCGAGAGATCCTTCGCTGCGCTCAGGATGACTACTGGCCGAGGGCCACCACCCCCGCCGCCGGCCACCGCGCCGCCTCCGACGCGTTCCCCGCCGCGTCGACCGCGTGCACCGCGACGCGGTCCAACCCCGCGGCGCCCGGCCGGATCACGTGCGCCCGCTCGTCGCCGAAGACGAGCTGCTGCGCCCACGCCCCCTGCGTCCGCCAGCGCACGACCCACCAGCGCACCGCGTCGCCGTCGCCGGCGCGCAGCGTCAGCGCCCACTCGCGCCCGCCCCCCGGCGCCGGCGCCTCGGTCACCGTGACCGTCGGGCGCGCCGGCGCGGTTCCGTCGAGCCACGGGCTGGCCGGCGGCACCGCGCGGTCGGCGAACACGCCGCGCGCCAGCTCCGTGGCCACCGCGCCCCCGTTCCAGGCGAGCGTCGTCGTCGCGTTGTAGAGCAGCACACCCGTCGACGGCCCGCGCCCGGCGCGCGCCCGCGTCTCCGTGACCTGGCGCGGGACCTCGCCGAGCGGCCACCCGCTGTCGCGCACGCGGTAGGTGGCGACGCCCGGCCAGACGTGGCGCCCGCGCGCGTTCTGCGCCGGCGCGGTCCACCAGTCGAGCAGCGCGGTGAACGACTGCTGCGGCGGGTCGATGAGCCAGTAGAGCTGCGGCGCCAGGTAGTCGACCCACCCGCTCTGCAGCCAGAGGCGCGAGTCGGCGTAGATGCTCGCGTACGCGTCGAGCCCCGTGATCCCGGCGGGGCTGCCGGGGCGCCAGATGCCGAACGGGCTCACGCCGACCTTCACGAGCGGTTTGGCCGCGTGCACCTCGCGGTACATCCGCTCGACGAAGCGGTTGACGTTGGCGCGCCGCCAGTCGGCGCGCGGGGCGCCGGCGCCGTAGCGCGCGTAGGTCGCGTCGTCGGGGAACGGGAGCGGGCCCGCGGTCGGCGGGTAGGGGTAGAAGAAGTCGTCGATGTGGACGCCGTCGACGTCGTAGCGCCGCACCACGTCGAGGATCGCCGCCATCGTGCGGTCGTGCACCTCGGGCTCGCCCGGGTCCATCCAGAGCTGCGTGCCGTAGACGCGCGCCAGGTCGCGCCGCGCGCGGAAGACGTGCGAGGGGGCGAGGCGCGCCGAGTCGGCGGCGTTGCCGGCGCGGAACGGGTTGAACCAGGCGTGCAGCTCGAGCCCGCGCCGGTGCGCCTCGCGCACCGCCCACTCGAGCGGGTCCCACCCCGGGTCGGCGCCCTGCGTGCCGGCGAGCAGCGCGGCCCACGGCTCGAGCGCCGAGCGGTACACCGCGTCGCCGGCCGGGCGCACCTGCAGCACGACCGCGTTCAGCCCCGCGTCGCGCGCCCGGTCGAGCAGCGCGCCGAGCTGCGTCTGCTGCTCCGCCACGGGCAGCCCCGGGCGCGACGGCCAGTCGATGTTGGCGACCGTGGCGATCCAGACGCCGCGGAACTCGCGGCGCAGCGTCGGCAGCGTGTCGGCGGCCTGCGGCGGGGTGACGGGGGGCGTCACGGGCGGCGTGACCGGCGCCGTCGGGTCGGAGGCGCAGGCGGCGAGCAGGAGGAGCGACGCGAGGACGCGGTGACGCATGCGGCGGGATCGGGACAGTGGGCGGGCGCATTACTGTACGAACGCCATCGCCAAACATACAGGGCATGCTCCCCACCTCCGTCCTCGGCATCGACTGGTCCGGCGACCTGCGCACGGCGCACCGCAAGATCTGGCTGTGCGAGGTCGGCGCGCGCGGCGTGGTGCGACTCGAGCGCGGGCGGTCGCGCGAGACGCTGGTGGCGCACCTCGTCGAGGCGTACGCGGGGCGATCCGCCGTCGTGATAGGTTTCGACTTCGCCTTCTCCTTCCCCGACTGGTTCGTGCGCACGCACGGCGGGAGCGGGCCGGCGGCGTGGCGCGCGGCGGCCGAGCACGGGGAGCGGTGGCTGGAGGCGCGCGAGACGCCGTTCTGGGGGCGGGCGGGCACGCGGCCCGACTCGGCGCGCGACCAGCTCCGCCGCACCGAGGAGGACGCCGCCCGCGTCGCGCGCGCGCGGCCGAGCTCCGTCTTCCAGGTGGCCGGCAACGGGTCCGTGGGGACCGGCTCGATCCGCGGGATGCCGCTACTGCTGACGCTCCGCGAGGCGGGCTTCGCGGTCTGGCCGTTCGACGCGCCGCGGCCCGACCGACCGCTGGTGGTCGAGATCTGGCCGCGGCTCGCGTACGGAGAGCGGGTGCGGAAGAAGCGCCCCGCCGAGCGCCTCGCCTGGGTCGACCGGCACGCCCCTGCGCTCGCCGCCGAGCACCGCGACGCGGTGGCGCGTTCGGACGACGCCTTCGACGCGTTGGCGGCAGCGCTCGCGATGTGGCGCGACCGAGCGACGTTCGCGACGCTTCCGACGGGCGACGCGCCGTACGATCGTGAGGGACGCATCTGGAGTGCCGACCCACCCGCGTGAACCCACCCGTGTCCGACAGCTCCCTCCCCAACCGCCCCGTCTGGGACGAGGGCCCCGCCCCCACACTTCCGACGCTCACGCGCGACGCCGAGGCCGACGTCTGCGTCGTGGGGCTCGGCGGCTCGGGGCTGGCGGCGGTGCACGAGCTGCTCGCGCTCGGCCGCTCGGTCGTGGGACTCGACGCGGGGATCGTCGGCGGCGCGGCGGCGGGGCGCAACGGCGGCTTCCTGCTCGCCGGCCCGGCCGACTTCCACCACGACGCGGTGGCCAAGCACGGGCGCGAGCGCGCGGTGCGGCTCTACCACCTCACGCTCGCCGAGATCGACCGCATCGCCGCCGAGACGCCTGGCGCGGTGCGGCGCGTGGGCTCGACGCGGCTGGCGGCGTCGGACGACGAGGTCGAGGACTGCCGCGCGCAGCTGGCCGCGATGCGGGCCGACGGGCTCCCCGCCGAGTGGTACGACGGCCCGCTCGGCACGGGGCTGCACATCCCGACCGACGCCGCCTTCCAGCCGATGTCGCGCGCACGGGCGCTGGCGCACGACGCGGTCGCGCGCGGCGCCCGGCTGTTCGAGCGCTCGGCGGCCGTCGAGATCGCGGGCGACGCCGTGCGGACGCAGGACGCGACGGTGCGCTGCCGCGCCGTCGTGGTCGCGGTCGACGGCGCGCTCGACCTGCTGCTCCCGGAGTTGGCGCCGCGCATCCGCAGCACGCGTCTGCAGATGCTCGCCACCGCGCCGACGCGCGAGGTCGACGTGCCGGGCCCGGTGTACGCGCGCTGGGGCTACGACTACTGGCAGCAGCTCCCCTCCGGGCGCGTCGCGCTCGGTGGGTGCCGCGACCTGGACGTGGCGAACGAGTGGACGCACGACGCGAGCCCCACGCCGACCATCCAGGATGCGCTCGACCGCGTGCTGCGCGAGCGCGTGGGCGTGCGCGAGGCGGCCGTGACACACCGCTGGGCGGCCGTCGTCGGCTACACCGAGGACGGGCTCCCTGTGTGCGCGGAGGCGCGGCCCGGGGTGTGGGCCGTCGGCGCGTACAGCGGCACTGGGAACGTGGTCGGCGCGCTCTGCGGACGCGCGGCGGCGCGGCGAGCGTGCGGACTGCCGTCGGAGAGCTGGGATCTGCTGGCGTGAGGCGCCCGCCGGGGGGGGCGGTCGCTCGGCAACGGCAGTTAGACGGGATTCACGGGATGAACAGGGTTACGCTCCTCGCGGGACACGGCGCGTCGCCGCCGCGGAGGCGGTGGCGTTGGAAGATCTACTGAAAAGCAGGGGGGATGAAAATCTGAGAAGATCTGAGGAAGATCTGATGGGCTGTCGTGGCGGCGGGGAGCGTCGCACCACGCGGAGCCCTCAGATCTCCATCAGATCTTCTCAGATTTTCATCCCCCCTGCACTTCTTGGTCTTGCAAGAGCCACAGGACCGGCGCGCGGGACCCCGCCCCCGCACGGGACGCGATCCCGTCCGACGCAGTAGGTTGCGACCATGCACACTCTCGCCCCCTCCGAGTTCCGCGGCGACCTCCCGGTCGAGGAGTTCCGCCGCTACGCCGCGCAGCTCGTCGACTGGATCGCCGAGTACCTGGCGCACCCCGAGCGCTACCCGGTGGTGCCGCGCGTGCGGCCGGGCGAGGTGGCGGCGCAGCTCCCACCCGCGCCGCCGGCGCGCGGGGAGTCGCTGGCCGACGTGCTGGCCGACGTCGAGCGGGTGATCGTGCCCGGGACGACGCACTGGAACCACCCGGGCTTCTTCGCCTACTTCTCGATCTCGAGCAGCATCCCCGGGATCCTCGGCGAGCTGCTGGCAGCGGCGCTCGACGTCAACGCGATGCTGTGGAAGACCGGCCCCGCGGCGACGGAGCTCGAGCAGGTCGCGCTCGACTGGCTCCGGCAGCTGATGGGGCTCGGGCCCGGCTGGTTCGGCGTCATCAACGACACCGCCAGCATCTCGACGCTGCTCGCGCTGGCGGCGGCGCGCGAGGCGAAGCCGCAGCTCGCGATCCGCGCCCGCGGGATGGCGGGGCGCGCCGACCTGCCGGCGCTGCGCGTCTACTGCTCGGCGCACGCGCACTCGTCGGTCGACAAGGCGGCGATCACGCTCGGCTTCGGCCACGAGAACGTCGTCAAGGTCGACGTCGACGACGCCTTCCGCATGCGCGTGGACGTGCTCGAGCGGCGCATGGCGGAGGACCGCGCGGCCGGGATGCTCCCGCTGTGCGTCGTGGCGACGGTCGGCACCACCAGCACCACCAGCATCGACCCGGTGGGGGAGGTCGCGGAGCTGTGCCGCGCCGAGGACGTGTGGCTGCACGTCGACGCGGCGTACGGCGGCGTGGCGGCGGTCGTCCCCGAGCTGCAGGGGGTGATGGACGGCGTGCACCTCGCCGATTCGCTGGTGGTGAACCCGCACAAGTGGCTGTTCACCCCCGTCGACTGCTCGGCGTTCTACACGCGGCAGCCCGAGGTGCTCAAGCGCGCCTTCTCGCTGATCCCCGAGTACCTCGTGACGCGCGAGCAGGACGAGGTGGTGAACCTGATGGACTACGGCCCGCAGCTCGGTCGCCGCTTCCGCGCGCTCAAGCTGTGGATGGTGATCCGCGCCTTCGGCGCCGAGGGGCTGGCGGAGCGCGTCCGCTACCACGTGCAGCTGGCACAGGAGTTCGCGGCCTGGGTGCGCGCGGAGCCGGGGTGGGAGGTGTGCGCGCCGCACCCGCTGTCGCTCGTCTGCTTCCGCTACGCGCCCGAGGGGACGACGGAGGCGGAGCGCGAGGCGCTGAACGCGCGCGTGATGCACGAGGTGAACGCGGGCGGCGAGGCGTTCCTGTCGCACACCAAGCTGGGCGAGCGCTACGTGCTGCGGCTCGCCGTCGGCAACATCCGGACGGAGCGCCGCCACGTCGCCCGCGCGTGGGAGCTGCTGCGCGCGTCGGCCTCGGGCAGCACGATGGTGACGGGCGGGGTGGCCTCGGGGTCGGCGAGTCGCAGGTAGAAGTAGCCGGTGCCGGCGGCGCCGAGCATCAGCGCCGGGGATTCGCCGCCGCCCGTCACGCCGCCGGCCCACGGCACGCCGGCGCGCTCGTACTTCTCGACGCCGCGCCGCCCGACCTCCTCGGCGGCGGTCCGCCACTCGGCGCCGCCGAGCACGCGGTCCGCCTCGAGCATCAGGTCGGCGTTGCCGGCGGCGCCGTGGCAGAGGGAGAAGTTGCCGTACGGCGGGGCGGCGAGCTGCGGGAAGCCGGCGGCGGTCGTGCGCGCCGCGACCTCGGCCTCGTCGCGCAGCGCGCGGTCGCCGAGGAGCTCGAACGCGCGGGCGCGCGACAGCCCGATCCCGGGCGCCCCGTGGCACCAGCCGAGCGCGTACGACGGCCCCGGCCCGCCCGGCTCGTCGACGTACTCGCGCAGGTCCGGCCAGTTGCCCTGCTGCGCGCTGAACCAGTGGCGCTCGTAGCGGAACGCCTCCTCCGCGGTCGCGCGGAAGCGCGCCTCGCCCGTCGCGGCGAACAGCTCGAGCAGCGCGTGCGCGACGCCGGCCGCGCCGTGCGCGAAGCCGGTGAGGTCGGGCGCGTTCGGCGCCGCGGCGCCGCCCCACGAGGCGCCGTGCGGGCCACGGTTCGCGCGCGCGAGCGCCACGTCGCCGAAGCGGACGGCCGCGTCCACGAGCGCGTCCGCGGGGCGGCGGCGGTGCACGCTGAGCAGCGCCGGGATGGCGCCGGCGACGCCGCCGATCACGTCCACCTCGACGTCCGGCGGGAGGGGCGCGGCGCACGCCGCCTGCAGCCGCGCGGCGCCGTCGGCGACGAGGTCCTCGCGGTCGAGCGCCTCTCCGGCGGCGACGAACGCGTAGCCGACCCCCGCGGCGCCGCTCCAGAACGAGGGCCGGGCCGACGCCGGGATGCGCGGTTCGAGGGCGACCGCCTGGCGGAGCGCGCCCTCGGCCGCGGTGCGGAGCGGCCGCTCGTCCGTCGCCGCGAAGAGGCGCGCGAGGAAGAGTGCGACGCCGCTCGTGCCGCCGTAGAGGTCCGCGCCGAGCGTGCGGTACACCACCGACCACGTGCCGTCCTGCGGCTCCATGGACGCGCCGATCCAGGTGCAGCGGTCGCCGGCCCAGTAGGCATCGCGGCAGAGGCGCGCGCCGATCGCCGCGGCGGTGTCGAGGAAGAGGGCGGAAGCGTCGTCCATCGCCTCACGCTCCGGCGGCGGGAAGCTCGTAGATGTCGGTGGAGCCGCGGCGCAGGTGCGGCCGCGCGGGGTCGAGGCCGCGGTCGGCGAACGCCCGCTGGATGGCGGCGAGCCGGCCGCCGTCCGACGACTCGCCGCTCTCGAAGGCGCGCCACAGCCCCTCGGCCACGAGCGCGCACCGGTGGGTGCCGAAGCTGTCGCCGCCGCCCGGGTCCTCGGCCGCCGCGACGCCGGGGGCGAGGCGCTTGGTGAAGAGCGGCGTGCGCTCGCGCAGCCGGTCGCGCAGCTCCGGGAGGACGGCCGCCGCGATCTCGGCGACGAGTCGGAAGTGGCGCCGCGTCACGAACAGCACCGCCGCGTCGTCCCGCGCGAAGGCCGCTGGGTGGGCCTGGCACTTGAGGCGGTACGGCAGCTCGTAGCGCGTGAGCGCGCCCGTCAGGAGCTCGACGAGCCGCGGCGCGCCGTCGGCGGAGACGTTCCAGTAGACCCGCACGAGGTCGCGGTCGTCCTGCTCGTCGGTGATCGCGCCGAGCGCGTAGTAGTAGCCCGGCTGCAGCGTCCACGACTCCTTCGGCGAGAAGGCGGTGACCTCCGCGCCGGCGACGGCCCCCATCCCGCGCCCGGCGGGAAAGACGTACTCGCCCGGCCAGAGCGTGCGCAGCATCGTGCCCTTCGCGGCGATGACCTGGCCCGCCGGCAGGATGGCGTGCGCGCTCCACCCGGCGTCCCAGCGGTCGCGCCCCCGGTTGGCCGCGCCGAGGGCGCGCGCGAACGCCGCGTCGCCGCCGTCCTCGGACGACGCGACCGGCGGCTCGGACGCGCCGGCGCGGAGGTCGCGGCAGTACGCGTGCTGATACAGCTCCTGCCGGAGCCGCTCGACGATCGGGATGGGGTGCGTCGGGAAGCCGGGCAGCACCGGGGCCGCGGCGCCGTCGACCGCGACCGGCCGGCCGGCCAGCTCGAACGTCTGCGCGGAGCGGATGACGACCGCGCGAATCACGGCGCGCAGCTGCTCCGCGTGCGGCGCCGGGTGCGCGGGCGCCGACGCCACGTCAGAGGCCGAGGAGGTCGCTGACGGCGACACGGGGTCTCTCGAGGATGTTGGAGCTGAGCTGGAGGAGGAGCACCGCGTTGGCGGTGATCAGCTCCGCCTGCGGGAGCGTCTCGTAGGCCGACTGCACCATGCGCGCGGCGGCGTAGCGGATGGCGCGTTCGAGCAGCGCGTCGGCCGCGCCGTCGGGCGCCGCGCCGGCGTAGGCGTGCCAGAACGCCCGCATCGCCGGCTGCATCGTCTGGATCGGGTGCGGCGCGCCCGCGACGAGGTCCGCCGGCCGCGCGCCGGGCGCCGCCGGCATCGTGACCACCCAGTAGGTGAGGTACGCCTGAAAGATGGAGCCGACGTCCCACGCCGGGTCGCCGACGTCGGCGATCTCCCAGTCCACGATCGAGACGCGCGGCGGCGCGCCGTCCTCGCCGTCGACGACGATGCAGTTCTCCCACTTGATGTCGCCGTGGACCAGCGTCTCGTGCCGCCACTCGCCGCGCAGCGCGTCGAGCGGCGCCTGCAGCTCGGCGTACGTCTGGACGATGCCCAGGAGCTGGCGGTTGCCGCCGGCGTGGGCGGCGACCGGCACCGACTCCGGGCGCGACGCCTCGAGGATCCACGGGACGCGGCGCGGAAAGCGGTCGCGGTGTTCGTCCGCCGTCACGACGGGGGCCAGCGGGCCGTGCACGCGCGCGAGCGCGCGCCCCATCGCCGCGCCGACCGCCGGGGGGAAGGCGCCGAGCCGCCGGTGGCGCTGCGCGACGTCCTCGCCGCCGGCGATCAGTTCGAGCACGAGGACGTGGCGCGCGGCGTCGTAGCCGTGGACCTTCGGCAGCACCTCGGCGAGGGGCGCGAACGCCGGGACGTAGTGCGCGCTCCGGTAGCACTCCGCCTCGCGCTGGAGCGTCTCGACGGCGGTCGGCTCGGGCGACGCGATCTGCTTCAGGAAGAAGCCGGGCGCGCCGGCCCGCGTGACCTTGAAGTTGCGGTTGCGCCGGGACGCGTCGACGACCGCGACCTCGTCGTGCACGATGGCGTCGAGCGACAGGAGTCGGCGCTCAAGCAGGTAATTCGGAACGCTGCGGGCGGTGAGCAGCATGGCGGGGGCGGGCGGGGAGACGTCGGGCGCGCGGCCGCGCGCCCGACGCTTCACTCCGTGCGACGAACGTCTCACCTCAGAATCCGTAGCCGCCCATCTCCGCTCCCATCCCGTACTGGTCGGCGAACTGGCCGGCCGCCATGCCGGGGTTCGCGGCGACGGTGCCCTGCACGACGGTGCCCTGGTAGATCGTGATGTCGAACGTGCACCCGCCGGGCGCCGACGGGCAACCGTCGACCGCGCTCGGGCAGGCCCCGAGCGTGGGGCAGGTCACGACCGCCGAGTTCACGCACCCCGCGACGGCCGAGTTCACGCACCCTGCCGCCAGGGTCGGACAGCGCACCGCCACCGAGGGGCAGATGGTGAGCGCCGACGGCCCGCTGCAGACGATCGGCTGCGTGGGGCAGCGGATCGCGACCGAGGGGCAGATCTGCAGCACCGACGGCGGCGGGCACCGGATGATCGTCGGCCGGCACAGGATCGGGTGCTGCGTCGGGCAGGTGAGGATCGGGATGCTCCGACACAGCGGGAGCACGCGCGTCGGACACCGCCAGATCGGGTACGACGGCGGCGGGCAGAGGGGCGGGAAGCGCGTCGGGAAGCAGACGGGGAACGGGATCGTCACCGGCCCGAACGCGGCCGCGCCGCCGGCGCCGCCCGCCACGCCACCCGCGGCGCCACCCATGTAGTCCTGCGTGATCCGCCCCTCGAGGAAGCCGGCGCGGTACCGCGTGCCGCCGGCCTCCCCGTGGACGACGTCGGCGCTGCGCTGGATCCAGACGAAGCTCGCGGCGAGCGGCGAGTCCTCGCCCGACCGCTCGGCGTGGAGAATCGCGTCGTTCGGGATCTCGACGTAGTCGCCCAACTCCGGATCGAGGTAGAGTCGCGTGTGCCCCTCTTCCGACGAGCGTCCGAGGTAGCCCACGAGCAGGAGCGTCTTCGGCGGGGCCTTCGGGTCCTTGACGATGCGGTCGATGAACGCCGCGGCGTCTCCGGCGTTCGGCGGGCGCTCTCCCTCCTTTCTCGGTTCTGGCATGCGGTCCTCCGCGGTCCAGGGTTCGCACGGCGCGCGCGGCCGAACTGGTCGCGGGATCGCGACCCTCGCCGCGTCACGACAGACGACGGCGGTGGCGGCGGGGCGCGGGTCATGACGACCCGCCCTGCAGTCGTGCTGCTCCGGGGGACCGGCACCGGGTGGGGCATGAGCGGGCCTCCAGGGGCCGCACGACACGCCTGGGCCTGACGCGTGACTCAGCGCGCCGGCACGAACGGCGCGCGGCGGCGCGCGCCCCGGATCGCAGGGCCGTGACCGACGCCCGACGAACCGCGCGCCATCATAGGGACCGCCGCGCGGGCGCGCAAGCAAACGTCCAGCGAACGTGCCCTTCCGCTTCTTCGGGTCTTCGATGTACAACTGGGCGTTGCCCACAGTACGACTTCCGCGCGCGCCGAGGGCCGGCGGTCATGCGTTCCCGTCACACGCCCGGCAGACGTGACCCCGAATCCCGCGTGCGTGCGATGAACGTCCCCGAGCCGCCGTCCCCCGCGCGCTGGCGGCGGGTGCAGCAGCTCTTCCACGCCGCGCTCGAGCGCCCCGACGCGGAGCGCGCGGCGTGGCTCGCCGGCGCCGAGGGCGACGCCGCGCTGCGCGCCGAGGTCGCGGCGCTGCTGGCGGCGGACGCCGAGCCGGCGACCCTGCTCGACCGCGCGCCGGCGGCGCTGGCCGGCCTCGACGCGCCCGCCCCGGGCCCGCCCGCGGCGCCGGCCGACGGCGCGACACTCGGCCCGTACCGCGTCGTGCGCACGCTCGGCCAGGGCGGGATGGGCGTGGTCTTCCTCGCGCGCGACGAGCGCACGGGCGACGCGGTCGCGCTCAAGGTGCTGCGCCCCGCGGTCGCCGACGCGCTGGCGCAGGAGAGCGCGCGCCGGCGTTTCCTGCGCGAGGTGCGGGTGGGCGAGCGCGCGACGCACCCGGCGCTCGTCCCGGTACTCGACTCGGGGGAGTCGGACGGGCGGCTCTGGCTCGCGATGCCGTACGTCGACGGCGAGACGCTGCGCGCGCGGCTGCGGCGCGAGCCGCGGCTCCCGCTCGCGCCGGCGGCGGACGTCGGGCGGCAGCTCGCCGAGGCGCTGGCGTGGCTCGCCGAGCGCGGCGTGGTGCACCGCGACGTGAAGCCGGACAACGTGCTGCTGTCGGCGGACGCGGGCGGCGCCCTGCGCGTGCGGCTGGCCGACTTCGGCGTCGCGCGCGCCCTCGACCTGGCGGACGCCGACGGGCGGCTCACCGCGACGGGGGTGCTCGTCGGCACCGTGCGCTACATGAGCCCCGAGCAGATCCGCGGCGAGCGGGTGGACGCGGCCGCCGACGTGTTCGCGCTCGGCGCGGTGCTGTACGAGCTGCTCGCCGGCGAGCCGCCCTTCGGGGGCGCGGAGCGGCGCGCGCTGCTGCGCGGCGCGCCCGACGCCGCGCCCGACGTGCGACGCGCCCGCGCCGACGTCCCCGCCGACGTGGCCGCGCTGATCCAGCGCGCGCTGGCGCCCGCCGCGGCGGCGCGCCCTTCGGCCGCCGCCGTCGCGACCGCGCTCGCCGCGGCGTCCGCGCGCGTCTGACGATTCTCGACGATTCTACCGGAGAGGCCCGCATGTCCGACGCCTACGGTCCGGGCGCGACGCCCCCCGGCGAGCTCACCGCGCTGCTGCGCGCCGCGGAGGCCGGCGACGCCGCCGCGTTCGACCGCGCGTTCGCCGGCGTGTACGACGAGCTGCACCGCCTGGCCGCGCGCGTGCGCGGCGGGCGCGCCTCCGACACGCTGGGCGCGACGGCGCTCGTCCACGAGGCGTACCTCAAGCTCGCCCCGGCGGCGCAGCCGGCGTGGGAGGGGCGGCGCCACTTCCTGCGCGTCGCCGCGCGCGCGATGCGGCAGGTGCTGGTCGGCGCGGCGCGCGAGCGGCAGGCGGACAAGCGCGGGGGCGGCGACTTCGCGGTCACGCTCGACGAGGCGGCGCACGCAGCGCCGGTGCGCGCCGACGAGCTGCTGGCGCTCGACGAGGCGCTGACGCGGCTGGCGCGGCTCGACGAGCGGCAGGCGCGCGTCGTCGAATTGCGCTACTTCGCCGGGCTCACCGCCGAGGAGACGGCGGAGGCGCTGGAGGTCTCGGTGCCGACGGTGCAGCGCGACTGGCGGGCGGCGCGGGCCTGGCTCGCGGTCGAGCTGCGGCGCTAGACGCTGCGTGCTGCGTGGCCGCGTGCCTCGACCCTCAAAGTCGTCCTGAGCGCAGCGAAGGACCTCTCGTGGCTCGGCGGCCGCCGAGCCACGAGAGGTCCTTCGCTGCGCTCAGGACGACGACGAGCAGGGGGGATGCGACTCCGCGGTCCGCCGCTCAGCGGTGCGCGACCCCGCAGCTCCCCCGCCCCGACGCGTCGGCCGCGTACAGGGCGCGCAGCGCGTCGCGGTCGTGGCGCGGCGGGCCGCCGTCGGCGCGGTGGGCGAGGCCGAGCGCGTGCGCGAACTCGTGCTGCGCGACGGCGGCGACGTCCGAGGGGCGGAACGGCATCTCGCGCGCGTCGCGGGCCGCCAGCTCGACGAGCGCCGACGCGATGTGGCCGTCGGCCGCGGCGTCCAGCGAGGTCCGCCCGGCGACCGCCGCCGCGCCGCGCGCCGACGCGGGGCCGAGCGTGCGGCGCCACACCACCCGCACGTCCGCCGACGCCGAGTCGGCGACGCGCACCAAGCGCATCCCCGGCACCGCGCCCGCCCACGCCGCGAGCCCCTGCGCGACGGCGCGGTCGAACTCGACGGCGAAGTGCTGGCCGTCGCCCAGCGCGGCGGGGCGGCGCTGGATCCAGACCGGGATCACCCCGCCCGCGGCGTCCCAGCGCACGGAGCCGAAGTCGCGGGCGCCGGCGCAGACGGGCGTCTCCGGACGCGGCGCGTTCGATCCGAGTGCGGGCTGCGCGTGCGCGGCCGCCGGCAGGGCGAGCGCGAGGGCCGTGAGCGCGACGAGTGTGGTGGCGGCGGTCGTCATGGTGAAGTCCTCTCTGGTGGCGGAAGCGGTGGCGGTCAGCGCTGCGCGGCGGTCGGCGTCGCGCGCCCGCGGGCGGCGGCGGCGCTCTCGCGGGCGGCGTCCCAGCGGCGGCCGCCGAGCACGCCGAGGCCCGCGCCGGCGGCGAAGGTCGCGGCCTGCGCGCCGGTCATCCCCATGCCGCCGCCGCGCGCGTACTGCACGTAGGCGCCGGCGATCGCGGCGACGCCCGCGACGGCGAGGGCGCCGCCGGTCAACCGCTGCACGCGCGCCTGGCGCCGGTAGTGCGCGGCCGAATCGGCGGGCTGCGACGCGGCGCCCACGACGGCGGGACGCGCCACAGGCGCGAAGCGCGGCGCGGGCTGCTGCTGCGCACCGGCGGTGGCCGCGGCCACGAGCGAGAGCGCGACGACCGCGAGCGCGGCGACGGAGGCGCGGCGTGGGCGGGCGGACGTGGGAGACGGCACGGGGACCTCCTGCGCGGGACGGGGGCGCGGGTCTGGTGACCCGCCACCTTCCCCGTACGCGAAGGCGCCGCAGAACCGATCATCGGCTCACGCGGCGCCTCGTTCTTCCCGTGCGACGGCCCCGGCGGCCGGCGGCCCTACCTCAGCGCGCGCACCGCTCCAGCGCGCCGCGCCCGCGCCGCACGGCCGCCGTGTCGCCGGGTGGGGCGCCGGCCGCCGCCACCCCTCTACGCAGCATGTCGGCCGCGTCCGCCGCGCGGCCGAGGGCGCACAGCGACTCGCCCAGCCCGAGCAGCAGCGACGCCGGGGCGGGCGGCGGGGCCGACGACGCGGCCCGATCGAGCAGCGACCGCCCCTCGGCGACCAGCGCCGCGACGCCCGTCGTGTCGCCGGCGCGGGCCCGGAGGCGCGCGAGCGCCAGGATCGGCGCCGCGAGCAGCGGGCTGCCCGCCGGCACGAGCGCGCGCTGCATCGCCAGCGCGTCGGCGGCGAGCGTGTCGCCGAGCGCCGGCCGCCCCGCCGCCGCCGACGCGGCCGCGGCGTCCTGCAGCTGCCGCGCGAGCGTCGCGACGCGCAGCTCGGGGCGCGCGCGCATCGTGGCGCGCACCTCCGCCGCGACGCGGGCGCCCTCGTCGCCGCGCCCCGACGCGAGGAGGAGCTGGGCGAGGCGCAGGCGCGCGACCATGCCGAACGTCGCGTCGCCGAACCGGTCGAACCCCGCGGCCGCCTCGCGCACGTGCCGCTCGGCGGCCGCCGAGTCGCCGCGCTGCAGCGCCAGCCCCCCGAGGTCGAGGTGCGACGAGGCGACGGCGCCGTGGTCCGGCCCGTACAGCGTGCGGCGCGCCTCCAGCGCCTGCGCGAACAGCGACTCGGCCTCGGCGTACCGCCCCAGCGCGGCGCGCAGCCGCCCCAGCTGCGTGCGGGCGAGCTGCACGTCGCTGTGGCCGGCGCCGAGCGTCGCGACGCGGATCTCCAGCGCCTCGCGCTGCAGCGGCTCCGCCTCGGCGTGCCGGCCGCGCGACTGCAGCGTCGAGCCGAGTCGGTCGAGGATGTCGGCGACCGACGGGTGCGGCCGGCCGCCGTAGAGGCGGCGGCTCGTCGCCAGCGCGACGCGTAGCAGCGTGTCCGCCTCCGCCTGGCTCCCCGCCTGGCTCAGGGCGTAGGCGAGCGCGCGCTGCAGGTTGGCCACCGCCGGATGCGTCGCGCCGTGCGCGGCGGCCGCGAGGGCGAGCCCCTCGCGCAGCGGCGCGACCGCCCGGGCCGGGCGCCCGGTGAACGTGTAGATCTCGCCGCGCGTCCGCAGCAACTCGGCGACGAAGCTGTCCGGCGGGCGGTGGTGGCGGCGGGCGAGCGCGACCCCGGAGTCGAGGAGCGCGTCGCTCGCCGCGACGTCGCCGCGGTAGTACGCGAGCGCGCCCAGCCGCACCAGCAGCCCCGCCTCCTGGTCGCGGTCTGCAGGCCGGACGCGGCGGTTGAGAGTGAGCGCCTCGTCGTACCGGCGCCGCGCCGCCTCGCGGTCCCCCGACGCCTCGAACACCTCGCCGAGCAGGCGGGCGGCGAGCGCGCGCTCGTGCAGGGGCGCGTTCGGGGTGCGCGCGAGCACCGCCGCGGCCGACTCCGCGGCGGCGCGCGCCGGCGGCAGCACGCCGAGCGAGCGGTAGCTGTCGGCCAGCGTGCGCAGCGCCGCCGCCCGCGCGGCCGGCTGCGCGGCGAGCGGGCCGGGGGCCTGTAGGCGGCGGGCCGCCGAGTCGAGCACGTCGCGCACGGTCAGGTCGCGCCCGACCGCCACGTACGGGTCGGCCGAGGTGAGCACCTGCTCGAGGAACCCGCTCACCGCCGTCGCCTTGGCCGCCTCCTCGGTGGCGCGCGCCGCGCTCGCGACCGCGAGCCCGCGCTCGCGCAGCGCGGCGCGCGCCGCGCTGTCCGCGCGCCGCCGCTCGGCGTCCGCGGCCACGCGCCGCCGCTCCGCCAGTGCCAGCGCGCCGGCCGCCTCGGCGCGCCGCCGTTCGGCGAGTCCCAGCGCCCCCTCCGCGCGCTCGCGCTGCGCGACCGCCGCCCGCTCGGCGCCGCGCGCGCGCACCGCGCTCCACGCGCTCGCGACCGTGCCGGCGACCAGCGCCGCGGCGGCGACGGCGCCCGCGGCCACCACGCCGCGGTGCCGGCGGGCGAGCTTGCGCAGCTGGTAGGCCGCGCTCGCGGGGCGCGCGGTGATCGGCTCGTGCGCCAGGTAGCGCCGCACGTCGGCCGCCAGCGCCGCCGCCGAGGCGTAGCGCCGCGCCGGGTCCTTCTCGATCGCCTTGGCGACGATCGTCTCGACGTCGCCGCGCAGCGCGCGGTCGAGCGTGCCGAGCGAGGGCGGGTCGACCGCCAGCACCGCGTGCGCGACGGCGGCGATCTTGCCGTCGCTCGGCGCGTGCGGGTGCCGCCCCGACAGCAGCTCGTAGAGCACCACGCCGAGCGCGTACACGTCGCTGCGCGTGTCGACGGCGTGCGTGTCGCCGCTGAGCTGCTCGGGGCTCATGTAGAGCAGCGTGCCGACGACGTCGCCCGTCGCCGTGAGCCCGCGCGCGGCCGCGGTCGCGCCCAGCACGTCGGCGTCGGTGAGCCGCGCGACGCCGAAGTCGAGCACCTTCGGCCGCCCGTCGTCGCCGACCAGGACGTTCGCCGGCTTGAGGTCGCGGTGGACGACGCCGCGCTGGTGCGCGTAGTGGACCGCGTCGCACACCTGCGCGAACAGCGCCAGCCGCGCGCGCAGGTCGAGCGGCGCCGCGTAGCGCCCCAGCGGCTGCCCGGCCACGCGCTCCATCGCGAAGTACGGCTGCGGCCCCTGCGGGCCGTCGGCGACGCCGGTCGCGTACACCTGCGCGATCCCCGGGTGCTGCAGCCGCGCCAGCACCTCCGCCTCGCGCGCGAAGCGGCGGACGCCGTCGTCGTCGTGCAGCATCGAGTCGCGGATCACCTTCAGCGCGACCCGCCGCCGCGGCGACTCCTGCTCGGCGTCGTACACCACGCCCATCCCGCCCACGCCCAGCACGCCGACGACGCGGAACGGGCCGACGTACTCCGGGAGGCGGCGGCTCCCGCCTGCGTCGGTCGGCGCCGTGGTCGCGGACGCGGTGGAAATCGACCGCTCGTGCATGCCTGCGCGCCTCGATCGCGTCTCGGATCGATACCGAAGTGAGTCCGACGGGTGTCGCCCGGAGACGATCGGGCTTCGGGGCGGCGCCGGCAAGACCTCGGGCCCCGCGGAAGCTGGATCGCTTCCCGCATCGCGAGCGGCGTAGGTAGATTCGACCGCATGACGCCGCGTCCGGGGGACATCGCCAGCTCTACCGACTCGGTCCGAAACGAGATCCGTGAACGCGTGCTCGCCGCGGTCCGGGCGCGCGCGCGCGCCATCTACCTACACGGCTCCCGGGTGGACGGCACCGCGCGCCCGAAGAGCGACTGGGATGTGGCCGTAGTGCTCGCAGAGCCGGTGGTGGACTGGCCCGCCGAGAGCCTGCGTCTGGCGGCGCTGTTCTACTCGTGTCCGTTCGCAGTCGACCTCCAGGTCTTCGGCGAAGACGAGTTCTGCCTCGACGCCGCGGTGCCCGGCACCTTGCCCTATGCCATCGCCAGGCGTGGCGAACGGTTGTATGACCACGCCGCGTGAGCGACAGGTCGAATTCGATCCTGAGACGGCGCGGGCGCTCGGCGAGATCGACCGACTGACCATCTATGCGGTCGTCACGCGCTACCCTCCCCGGCCGGGACGGACAGCGCGCTCGCTCGCCGACGAGCAGATTCGGGCCGACGTACGCGACGCATTCGCGGCGTGCGCCGTGCTGGACGAGGCGGTCCGGCGTCGGCTTGTGGTGCTGGATCCGCAGACTGCGGCAGATGCGGCCGAAGGTGAAGGGCCGGGCGCGCACCCAATGCGGTGATTCGCGCAGCGAGTCACGACGCCGCCACTCGCCTCCGGGAGCCCGCCTCTCACCGCCGTTCCCGGCGCACCGTCAGCCCCAGCACGTCCGGGCGCGCGTAATGGCCCGTCACGTCGAGCGTCATCCGCTCCTCGCGCACCCGATCCAGGTCGAGGTCGGCCACCAGCAGCGCCGGCGCGTCGTACACGGGGCCGGCCAGGTACCGGCCGTCGGGGCCGATGACCGCGCTCCCGCCGCGCATCACCAGATCGTCGGGCGAGCGCACGCGCTCCGGGTGCGCCTCCAGCTCGGCGGGGAGCAGCGCGGCGCGCATGACCGCGCCGGCCGCGAGCACGAAACAGCGCCCCTCGAACGCGTAGTGGCGGCTCGCCACCTGGTGCAGCTCGTGCGCCGTCGGCCAGAGCGCCACGTGCACGTCCTCCCCCGCCTCGTGCATCGCCTGGCGGGCGAGCGGCATCCAGTGCTCCCAGCACACGAGCGCGCCCACGCGCCCGGCGGGGGTCTCGACGCTCCGCAGCCCCGCGCCGTCGCCGGGGCCCCACACCAGACGCTCGGTGTACGTCGGGACCAGCTTGCGGTGGCGGTTCCGCACCTCCCCCGCGGGGTCGATGGTGAGGATCGCGTTGTACAGCGTCCCCCGCCCCGCCCCCTCGTCGACGCGCTCCACGACGCCGACGACGATCGTGAGCCCGTGTTCGCGCGCCAGCGCGGCCAGCGCGCGCTCGGTCTCGCCGCCCGCGACCACCGCGTCGGCCGCCATGCGCGCGTGCAGCCGCTTCACCGGCGGGTGGTCCCACAGCCCCGCGTCGCGGCAGACGTCCAGCCACACCGGGTAACCGGGCACCCACGTCTCGGGAAGGACGAGCAGCGACGCCCCCTGCGCCGCCGCGTCGCGCGCCGCCTCCCGCGTCGCGGCGAGCGTCTCGTCCGGCGAGGCCCGGACCTCGAGCTGCGCGACGGCGACGCGGACGGAGCGTGGCATGTCCGCGCCCCCTCAGTCGCGCAGGAACGCCGCGTCGAACGCCCCCTGCGCCGGCGGGAACGCCATGCGCCGGATGTGCGCCTGCGCCTCGCGCGCCCCGAACTCGCGGTCCATCCCCGCGTCCTCCCACTCCACCGACAGCGGCCCCGCGTAGCCAGCGCGGTTGAGCGCGCGCACCACCTCCTCGAAGCGCACGCGCCCGCGCCCGATCGAGCGGAAGTCCCAGTACCGGTCCGGGTGCCCGAACGGGAGGTGCCCGCCGAAGACGCCCGAGCGCTTCGGCACGTCCGACCACCACACGTCCTTCATGTGCGCGTGGTAGATGCGCTCGCCGAACTGCTCGATGAAGGCGACGTAGTCGGCGCCCTGGTAGGCGAGGTGGCTCGGGTCGTAGTTGAAGCCGAACGCCGGGCGGTGCCCGATCGCCTCGAGCGCCCGCTCGGTGGACGAGACGTCGAACGCGATCTCGGTCGGGTGCACCTCGAGCGCGAAGCGCACGCCGGCCGCGTCGAAGGCGTCGAGGATCGGGTTCCAGCGGTCGGCGAAGTCGACGTACCCGGCGTCGAGCATCGCGTCCGGCACCGGCGGGAACGAGTAGAGCAGCGGCCAGATCGACGAGCCGGTGAAGCCGGTGACGACCCGCACGCCGAGCCGCGCCGCCGCCTGCGCGGTGCGCACCATCTCTTCCGCGGCGCGCCGGCGCACCCCCTCGGGGTCGCCGTCGCCCCACACGCGCGGCGGGACGATGGACTTGTGCCGCTCGTCGACGCGGTCGCACACCGCCTGCCCGACGAGGTGGTTGCTGATCGCCCACACCTTGAGCCCGTGGCGCGCCAGCAGGTCGTGCCGCCCCTGACAGTAGGCGTCGTCCGACAGCGCGCGCTCGACGTCGAAGTGGTCGCCCCAACTCGCGAGCTCCAGCCCGTCGTACCCCCACGCCGCCGCCTTCTCGGCGAGCACCTCGAGCGGGAGGTCGGCCCACTGGCCGGTGAAGAGCGTCACCGGGCGCGTCGCCGGCGCGCTCACTTGGCCCCCCCGGGCGCGACGGCGACCCACGCGTTCGTGCGGTGGCTCTCCAGCGCCGCGTCGACGATCAGCTGCTCGTAGTGCCCGTCCTCCCAGGTCGGGAAGTCGGGCGGGTGCGTGGCCGGCGTGTGCCCGGCGCCGATGTAGCGGTACAGGTTGCGGAACAGGTTGCGCGGGCCGTCGGGGTACCCCTCGGGGTGGCCGCCGGGGTAGTGCGCGTAGCTCCGCGCGTTCGCGTCCATCAGCGCCGGGTCCTTGATCAGCAGCTCGTTCGCGCGGTCGCGGCGCCCGACCCAGAGGGTGTTCGGCTCCTCCTGGTTCCACGACAGCGCGCCCTGTGACCCGTCGACCTCGACCCACTGGCGGTTCTTGCGCCCGGCGCTCACCTGCGAGACGGTGAGCGACCCGCGCAGCCCACCCTCGAACTCGGCGAGCAGGAAGGCGCCGTCCTCGGTGTCGATCGCGACCTCGTCGTACTCCTGCGGGGCGCCGAGCTCCTTCCCCTTGTACGTCTCGACGGCGGTGCGCGGCTTCTTGCGCGTCTCGTGGGCGCGGAAGAGGTGGGCGAAGACGCGCGTGATCTTCCGCCCGGTGACGAACTGCACCAGGTCGCACCAGTGCGAGCCGATGTCGGCGACCGCGCGCGAGGCGCCGCTGACCGCGGACTCGAGGCGCCAGTTGTAATCCGTGTCGTGCAGCAGCCAGTCCTGCAGGTAGTGGCCGTGCACGAGGAACAGCTCCCCCAGCTCGCCGCGCGCCACCATCCCGCGCGCCTGCTGCACGAGCGGGTAGCCGCGGTAGTTGAAGTTGATCGCGGTCGCCACGCCCGCCTCGCGCGCCAGCCGCACCAGCTCCGCCGACTCGGCGGCGGTCATGGTGAGCGGCTTCTCCGAGAGCACGTGCTTCCCGGCACGCACCAGCTCCCGGTTGACCTCGAAGTGCAGGTTGTTGGGCGTGCAGTTGTGCACCGCGTGCACGTCGTCGCGGGCGAGCAGCTCGCGCCAGTCCTCGAAGACGTGCGGGACGCCGAACTGGTCGGCCAGCTCGCGCGCGCGGGCGCGGTCGACCGACGCGATGGCGACGACCTGCACGTTCGGCACGCGCCGGAGCGCGTCGACGTGGGCGGCGCCCATGAACCCGGACCCGATGACGGCGACGTTGACTGGGGGCATCTGCCTGGGACGGTGCGGTGCGGGGAGGTTGGGGACGGGGGAGTATAGCCCGGGCGTCAGAGCGTGCGCTCCATCTCCGCCACCCGCCACCGCTCGGCGGCCGGGAGGTAGCAGTGGAGCCCCGCGCCCACGAGCCCGGCGCGGCGCAGCTCCGCGCGCAGCCACGCGGCGGTCAGCCGCGCCGCGAAGCGCGTGTCGCCGCGCAGGTCGTCGGCGCCGGTGAACAGCTCCAGGTACAGCATCCCGCCCGCCCGCGCGGCGAGCTGGCGGAGCGCGACCCGCAGCTGCGCGCGCGTCAGGTAGTTCAACACGCCGCTCGCGATCACGAGGTCGTAGTCCTCGCGCAGCGGGAGCGCGTCGAGCCCGGTCGCGTCGCCGAGCAGCAGGTGCCGCCGCCGGCCGAAGCGGCGCACGGCGTACTCGCTCGGGTCGACGCCGGTGTAGGCGAGGCGCGGGCGCAGCCGCCGCAGCACGGGCATCCAGTTCCCCTCCCCCGCCCCGACGTCGAGCACGGTGCGCACGGAGCGGCCGAGCAGGTGCTCGGCGGTCGCGACGACGAAGGCGACGAGGCGCGCGACCTCCGCCGGCGAACGCACGCGGTGCGCCGGCGAGCGGTACCAGCGGTCGAAGTAGGCGCGGTCGTACGCCCTGCCGCGCGCGCTCACCGTTCGTGCCTCACGGGGCGAGCCGCGCGCCCAGCCACGCGGTCAGGTCGCCGAGCGCCGCCGCGCGCTCGGCGGCGCGCTCGTTGAACAGCTCGTGGTAGCAGGCGTCGTAGCGGCGCAGCGTCCCCACCCCGGCGGGGAGGCGCGCGTGGAACCGCTCGGCGCCCGCCGGGTCGACGAAGCGGTCGTCGCCCGCGACCAGGAGGAGCGTCGGCACCGTGCAGCGCGCCGCGTCGGCGATGGCGGCGGCGCCGGCGCGGCGCATGAACATGACGAGGCGCGGCGTCACGCGGTCGTGCACGTCCGGGTCGGCGCGCAGCGCCGCCTCCACGGCCGGGTCGTGCGAGAGGCGGTGCATGGGCAGCCGGTGCGAAACGCGCAGGTGCGGGAGCAGCCGGTCGCCGGCCGCCGCGGCCCACCGGTCGGCGGCGCGCAGCCGCGGCACGAGCGCGGGCGACGAGAGCACCATCCCGCTCGGCGCCACGCGCCCTGCGGTCACCGCGCGCGCGACGACGCACCCGCCCATGCTGTGCCCGAGCACGAAGGGCGGGCGGGCGTCGCCGGCCGCGCGGTGCTGCTCGGCGTAGCGCGCGAACTGCAGCGCCAGGTCGTCGACCAGCGCCTCGGGCGCGGGCAGCGTCGCGCGCGCGCCGGCGGAGCGGCCGAAGCCGCGCTGGTCGTAGCCGCGCGCCTCCAGCCCCAGCGCGGTGAGCGCGGCCGCCACGTGGTCGTAGCGGCGGGCGTGCTCGCCGAGGCCGTGCACGAGGAGCACCGCGCCGGCCGGGCGCACGCCGGGCGGCACGGGCCAGGTGCGCTGGGCCAGCCGCGTGCCGTCGGCAGCAGTCACGTCCAGGTCGGTGGCGGACATGCGGGCGAATCTAGCACGCGGGTCGTGCGGCGCCTGCGGTCGTCCTCTCTCCCATTCTCACGGAACCATGCCCGCGCTATGTTGGCCGGTCGCTCACCCCGACTCGGCGTGTCCCACACACCACTCCCCGCCGTCGCGCTCGAGTCGCCGGACGGCGCGCGTGCGGAAGTCGCGCTCCACGGCGGGCACGTGCTCTCGTGGCGCACGCCCGACGGGCGCGAGCGGCTGTTCCTGAGCGAGCGCGCGGTGTACCGCGAGGGCGCGGCGATCCGCGGCGGGGTGCCGGTGATCTTTCCGCAGTTCGCCGACGTCGGGCCGCTCCCCCGTCACGGCTTCGCGCGCGGCACGGCGTGGGCGCTGGCCGAGGCCGACGATGCGCGCGCGGTGCTGCGCCTCGTTGACTCCGAGGCGACGCGCGCGGTGTGGCCGCACGCGTTCGCGGCCGAGCTGACGGTGGCGCTGGCTGAGGACGCGCTGGCGATGACGCTCGCGGTCGCGAACGTCGGCGACGCGCCGTTCGCTTTCACCGGCGCGCTGCACACGTACCTGCGCGTCGGCGACGCGGCGCGCGCGACCGTGCGCGGGCTGCGCGGCGTGCGCTACCGGGACCAGACGGCTGGCGGCGCCGAGCGGCGCGACGGCGACGACGCGCTCGCGGTCCGCGGGGAGGTCGACCGCGTGTACCTCGACGCGCCCTCCGCCGTCGAGCTGTGGGAGGGGGAGGCGCGCTCGCTCGCGGTGCGCATGGACGGGTTCCGCGACGCCGTCGTCTGGAACCCCGGCATCAAGGCCGACGCGCTCTCGGACCTCGCGCCTGGGGACGCGGCACGCTTCGTGTGCGTCGAGGCGGCGGTCGTCGCCGCGCCGGTCGTCGTCGCGCCGGGGGAGCGCTGGGTCGGCGCGCAGCGGCTCACCGCGGGGTGAGCGCGGCCAGCGCGGCGCGCACGGCCGCGACCTGCGCCCGCAGCGCCGGGTCGGGCGCGGGGCGCAGCGCCAGGAAGCGCTCGTGCGCACGCCGCGCCCCCGCCGCGTCGCCGGCCAGCGTGGCGTAGCGCGCCTCGTCGCGCAGCGCGGCGGCCTCGTAGCGCGGCCAGGCCGTCCACGCCGTGCGGCGCCGCACCGCCGCCAGCGCCCGCGCCGGGTCGCCCAGCCGCGCGTGCAGCCGCGCCGCCAGGATGGGCGCGTAGGTCACCGCGTCCCCCGCCACGCCGGGCACCAGCATCAGCGAGTCGAGCGCGGCGACGCGCGCCGCCGCGTCGGGGGCGCGCCGCTCCACCGCCGCCGCGGCGTCGAGCAGGCGCGCGCAGGCGGGCCCCAGGGTGGCCGCCGGCACCCCCGCCGCCTGCATCCGCAGCGGCTCGGCGGCCAGCGCCTCGCGCGCCCGCTCGACCCCCGCGGTGTCCCCGCGGGCCAGGCGCCACTGCGCCAGCACGCAGGCGTCGGCGAGCTGCACGGCGCGTGCGGCGGGGTCGGGGGCGGGGGCGCCGTCGACCGCGCGCGCGAGCCGGGCCGCGGCGTCGGCGGCCGGCTCGGGGCGGCCGTCGCCGTAGAGCGCGTCCAGCACGCGCAGCCGCAGGTGGACGCGCGCGCCGGGGCGCAGCTCGGCGAGCCGCTCGGTCGCCGCCTGCGCGTCCCCCACCCGCCCCTCGTTCGACGCCAGCGCGTGCTCGGCCAGCGCGGCGTCCAGCCGCTCCGGCGGGCGCGCCGCGCGCGCGACCAGCAGCCGCACGGCGCGCCGGGCGTCGGCGACGGCGACCGCGTCCAGCTGCGCCGCCGCGGCGATGGCGCGCAGGTTGGTGGGCCCGGCGTCCGCCATCGACGCGCGGGCGGCGCGCACCGCCGCCGAGTCGCCGCGTGCGACCGCCGCGCGCCAGCGGAGGAAGGGGGCGAGCGAGAGGCGGTCGTCCTCGGGCGCGGTCGCGTCCAGCTGTGCCAGCAGCTCGCGCGCCGGGGCGTACTCGGGCTGCAGCACCAGCGCTCGGCGGAGCGCCGAACGGGCGCGCGCCGCCCCGCCGGCGTCGGCCAGCGCCCCCTCGCGCACCAGGTGGACGGCGAGCTCGTACCAGGGCTCGGCGCGGTCGGGGGTGAGATCGACCAGGCGGTCCCAGGCGGCGAGCTGCTCGTCCACCGCCGACGGCTCGGGGTAGCGCGGGCCGATCATGGCGACCAGCTGCGCGCGGGCCCGCTCGTCGAGCGCGTCGCGGCGGCGCCAGGCGAGGGCCAGCGCGCGGGCGCGCGTCCACGGGATGAAGAGCCGGTCCGCCGTGCGCGCGAGTTGGAGCGCCGCCGGCGCGAACGTCGAGTCGAGCTGCAGCGCCTCCTCGTAGCGCCGCTGGGCGAAGGCCAGACTCCCGCGCCGGAAGGCCGCCTGCCCGTCCAGGTAGGCACGCAACGCCCGCAGCGAGGTCGCGCTGTGGGCGGCCAGCGAGGGCTCCTCCCCGGCGCCGGCCACGAGCAGCCGCGCCGCCAGCCGGTCGATGAGCACGCTCAGGCTGTCCGCCGGTCCTTCCACCGTCGCCTCCCCCACCGGCGCTCCCGCGGGAACGGCGACGACGGACGCGCTCACCACGAGTCGGCTGGGCGTCCCGACCACGCTGCCGAGCACCACCCGCTCCGCCCCCAAGCGGGCGGCGAGCGCCACCACCGAGTCGCGCGGCACGTCCGCCGCGCGACCGACGGTCGACGCGCGCCAGGCGGCCAGCACGGCGCCAGCATCGACGGACCGCGCCGCGCTGTCGTCGGCCAGACGCGCTGAGAGCAGTTCGACCAGTCCGTCGCGGAGGTACGCCAGCGACTCGCTGGCCCCGCTGACGCGGAAGGGGGCGACCACCACCCGTTGGGCGAGGCGCGGTGTCGCCGGCGCGCGCGGGGGAGCGGGTGCGCGGTCCGGCCAGAGGGCGACGCTCGCCACCGCCGCGACCAGTGCCAGCGCGGCTGTCCACCAGCGTCGAGCGCTTGCCGCCGAGCCGGGCGGCGGCACGACGCGGACGGTGGCGTCGCCGAGCGTCACGGTGCGCCCCCCGACGTACCGGGTGGGGGGCGCCGAGCGTGCGACGCGGGTGGGGGCCACGTCGTCGGGCGGGTCGTCGACGGCCGCAGTGTCTACGGGGACGGGCGGCGGCTCAGCGGCGGGTGGGGCGAGCGTCGCCGTGGCGGTCTCTGCCTGCCATTCCACCGGCTCGCGGAGTCGGGCGGCCAGCGCGCGCACCACCGGGTCGGCGTCGAGGCCGAGTTGGTCGCGGAGGAGCGTTTCGTGGAGGCGGGCGTGTTGGAGGGCGCCGGCGCGGTCGCCGCTCTGGGCGAGGACGTGCATCAGGGAGACCGCCACCGACGCGTCGAGCGGGCGGATGGCGGCCAGTCGGCGGCGCCAGTCGAGCGCCTCGCGTAGCTCGCCGGCGTCTTCGGCGGTGCGGGCGAGGCGGTCGAGGGCGGCGACCGCTCTGTCCTCGAATCGCTGCCGCTGCGCCGAGCTCCACTGCTCGAACTCGGTCGAGCCGGGGAGGAAGAAGCCGTCGAGGAACGGGCCCTGGTAGAGCTGCGCCGCCCGCTCGAGCTCGCCGCCGTCCAGGGCAGTCTCGATCTCTTGTACGTCGGTGCTCAGGCGCTCACGGTTGAGGCGCACGTCGCCCGCGGTCACGAACAGGTCGTCCGCACCGAGTGCGCGGCGGGCGGCGTAGAGCGCCTGGGTCAGCGAGTGTCGGGCCCGCTCCTCCTCTGCGTCCGGCCAGAGCAGGACGACGAGTTTGTCGCGGCTGAGTCCGGCATCGCCGGCGACGGCCAGCACGGCCAGCAGTGCCAGAAGGCGTCGCTGGCTGGCCGCGCCGCCGAGCGGTTCGCCCGCCGGGTCGGTCACGAACACGCTGCCAAAGGTGCGTAACCTGAGCACTTCGTTCGATTTGAGGTCTGTCTGAGGTCGGGCTGAGGGCGCGCTGAGGGGGGCGGTCTAGACTCCGCGCCCTGTCCGCAGCGTCTGGCGTTCCACCGCGTGTCCGGGCGCTCGTCCGCACCAGCCTAACGCGGGCGCGGCCTTTCGGCTGCGGCGGACGGCACCGCCCCCGCGACCTTTCGGAGACCCGGAGACACCGATGTCCCTCTTCCCACCCGCCCAGGCTGCCATCGCCTGCGACGACCTCGCGACGCTCGCCGAGGTCGCCATGCTTCGCTTTCCGCTCCGGGCCGCCGAGTCACGTCGGTTGGAGCGGATGCGCGCCGTGCTGGCGGCGTCGACCGAGCTCGGCCAGGCGGTGTCGGCGTACACGCACTGCGCGCTGGTGAACTGCCAGGGTTCGCACGGGGTGGGGAGCGTGCGGGAGCAGGGTGTGGCGTTCTACGCCGCCCTCGAGCGCTACGCCGTGCTCGTCCGGGAGCTGGCGGACGACTACCGCCAGTATACCGGCGAGCCGGGCGTCGGCCCGTTGACGCTGGGCGAGCCCGGCCGGACGCAGCTGGAGGTGGCGTGACTACCCCCCGCCTGCTCCCGCCGAGCGAGGCGCAGGGTACGGTGCGTGACCGCCGGGTCCGCCGCGCGCACGACGCGGGCCCGCGCGCCCGGGGGTGGCCGGCGCCAGTCCGCCCGGCACCCGTCGGCGCGCGCGTGCTGATCGTGTCGAACCGACTGCCGACGACCGTGCGGGTCGAGGACGGGGCGGTGCGGCTCGACGCGAGCAGCGGTGGGCTGGCGACCGGGCTGCGCGGCGTGCACGAGCGCGCCCAGGGAGTGTGGATCGGGTGGTCGGGGGCGGCGGGTGCGCTCACCCCCGCGCTGCACGCCGAGGCCGACCGCCTGCTCTCGGCCGCCGGCGCGCGCGGGGTTTCGCTCGACGCGGGGGAGGTGGCGGGGTTCTACCAGCGGTTCGCGAACGGGGTGCTCTGGCCCGTACTGCACGACGCCGCGCCGTACGAGCCGCCGACGCCCGAGGATTGGGCGACGTACCGCGCCGTCAACGAGCGCTTCGCCGACGCCGTTGCCGCGGAGGCGCGCCCGGGGGACCGGGTGTGGGTGCACGACTACCACCTGATGCTCCTGCCGCGGCTGCTGCGCGGGCGGCGCCCGGGCGTGCGCGTCGGCTTCTTCCTGCACACCCCCTTCCCCGTGCCGGAGAGCTGGCGCGCGGTGCCGCAGGCGGCGGAGCTGCTCGACGGGTTGCTGGGGGCGGACGCGATCGGCTTCCACGTGCCGGCCTACGCCGCGCGGTTCGCCGACGCCGCCGAGTCGCTGCTCGGCCGCCCGGGGTGGCTGGCGGGGGGCGCGGGGGTGGTGGACGACCGGGGGCGCGACGTGCTCGTGCACGCGACGCCGATGGGGGTCGACGCGGGCGCGTTCGCGGCGCGGGCGGCCGACCCGCGGGCGCGGCTCGGGGCCGAGCGGCTGCGCGCGCGCGGCGGGCCGCTGTTCGTGGGCGTCGACCGCCTCGATCCGACGAAGGGGATCCCCGAGCGGCTGGAGGCGTTCGGGCGGTTGCTGGAGGCGCGCCCCGACCTGCGCGGGCGCGCGCGGCTGGTGCAGCTCGCCGTGCCGTCGCGCGCGGACGTGCCGGCGTACCAGGCGCTGCGCGCGCGCGTGGAGTCGCTGGTGGCGCGCCTGAATGCACAATACGGCTCGTCCGACTACACGCCGGTCGAGTACGCGTACGGGAGCGTGGGGCCGCACGAGCTGGCGGCGCTCTACCTGGCGGCGGACGTGATGCTGGTGACGCCGCTGTGCGACGGGATGAACCTGGTCGCCAAGGAGTTCGTCGCCTCGCGCGCGGACCTGGACGGGGTGCTGGTGCTGGGCGAGCGCGCGGGCGCGGCGGCCGAGCTGCGCACCGCGCTGCAGGTGGACCCGCGCGACGTGGACGCGCTGGCGCGCGCGTACGCGGCGGCGCTCGAGATGTCGCCGGCGGAGCGGCGGGTGCGGATGCGCCGGCTGCGCGCGCGGGTGGAGGCGCACGACGTCCGCCGGTGGGCGGACGCCTGCCTGGCGCAGCTCGCGCCCGTTCAGTCCGGGCGCTGAAGCGGGACGACGGCGAGGGTGCAGCGGGACACGCAGACGAGGCGGTTTCGCTCGTCGGTGATGCGCACGTCCCAGACGTGGGTGCTGCGCCCGAGGTGGAGCGGGGTGCCGACGGCGGTGATCACCCCCGAGCGCACCGGGCGGACGTGGTTGGCGTTGATCTCGAGCCCGACGGCCATCTCGCGCGCGCGGTCGAGGTTGAGCGAGCCGGCGATCGACGCCACGGTCTCGGCGAGCGCCACCGACGCGCCGCCGTGCAGGAGCCCGTACGGCTGGTGCACGGGCGGCCCGACGGGCATGGTGGCGACCACGCGCCCCGGCTCGGCGTCCGTGATGGTGATGCCGAGCGTTCCGAACAGGCCGCGGCTCGGGAAGGACGCGAGCCAGGCGCGGATCTCGTCGCTGGCGCGCACGGCGGCGGTGTCGCCCATTTGCTCGCTCGCTTGCTCGCGCACGCCGTCACTCACGCCGTCGCTCACGCGACGAGCCGGGCGTGCCACGACTCGCGCAGCGGGCGCTCGAAGCGCGCGCGCCAGTCGGCGGCGGTGACGACGGTGGTGTCGAACACGGGCACGTCGCCGGCCCCCGCGACCTCGCGCGCGAACTCCGGTCGCTCGGCGGCGCGCACGGCGCCCGCCGCGTCGCGCCAGAACACGCGCCCGCCGCCGAGGAGGGTGGTGCCGAGCGTCGGCTCGAGGGCGCGCAGGGTGCGGAACATCCCGTCGATCGAGCAGCCGGAGGCGCCCTCGCGCGACTGGTCGACGCCGACGGCGAGGAAGCGGTCGTCGCGCCAGTCGCGGCCGCAGACGAGCGGGACGCCGTGCGCGGCCCACCGGTCGAGGAAGGCGTCCACCTGCGCCAGCAGCGACTCGGCGGCGTCGGCGGTCACCGGCTCGGCGGCGGCGAAGACCCAGACGCGGGCGTCGGTGGGGAGGGTGTCGAAAGGGACGCGGGGCATGCGGGCAATCTAACGCGGCGCGACTTGCGACCGGGTCGCTCGGCTCGTGGGCGCGCGGGGCTCCGCGGACGGGTCCCAGTTCTCTTGGGGCCGTGCCTCGACGAAGACGGCGGCGCTCACGTCCCCTGTCCGCGGAACACGAAATAGACCGCGCCGAGCAGGCAGAGTCCCGCCCACAGGAAGTCGAGCCGCGGCGCCTGCTTCAGGTACAGGACGCTGAAAGGGACGAACACGAGGAGCGTGATCACTTCCTGCAGCATCTTCAGCTGCGGGAGCGTGAGCACCGTGAAACCGATCCGGTTGGCGGGGACCTGCAGCAGGTACTCGAACAGGGCGATCCCCCAGCTCACGAGGGCGGCGACCCACCACGGACGCTCGGCGAGCGTGCGCAGGTGGCCGTACCACGCGTACGTCATGAAGACGTTCGAGAGCGTGAGGAGGAGGACGGTGCGGAAGAGAGGAGGCATGCGCGAAGGGTACACGCGTTGGGCGCCGGCCGTCGCCCCGCGCCCGCCTGCGTCGTTAGCATCCGGGCATGACCGCCCCGCCCTCCGACGCCGCCCTCGACTGGCGCTGCGTGCCGTACGCCGCACTCACGCTCGACGAGCTGTACGCGCTCCTGCAGCTGCGGCAGCGCGTGTTCGTGGTCGAGCAGACGTGCCCCTACCTCGACGCCGACGGGAGCGACGCCGACGCCTGGCACCTGCTCGGCTGGACGCGCGACGCCGCGGGCGCGCCGATGCTAGGGGCGTACGCGCGCCTGTTCGGCCCGGGGGTGAAGTACGCCGAGGCGTCGATCGGACGCGTGGTGTCGAACCCGGCCGCGCGGCGCGCCGGGCTCGGGCGCGCGCTGATGCGCGAGGCGATCGCGCGCGTCGGCGAGCTCGCGCCCGGGACACCCATCCGGATCGGGGCGCAGCGGTATCTGGAGCGGTTCTACGAGTCGTTCGGCTTCGTGGTCGCGGGCCCGCCGTACGACGAGGACGGCATCGAGCACGTCGAGATGGTGCGCGCGGCGGACTGAGCGCGCGTTCGTTACGGGCCCGCGACCGGAACGCGGCCCGCGGCGCGGCCGGCCGGGCTAGCGTGCACCAGCCCCCTCACGCCGGACCGCACCGCATGCCGCCCGTCGCTCCGCCCGCCGCCCCGCTCCCCTTCTCGCCGCTGGCGCCGCCGCCCCCGCTCGACCCGGCGTCGAGCGCCCTGGTGCGCGCCGTGACGCAGCGCGACCGCGGCGGCGCAGAGCTGGACGGCGCGATCATGCTGTTCGTGCGCCGCGCGCGCGTCTACGACGAGCCGGTGGAGCGCATGCTGGCCGCGCTGAAGCACCTCCTGCTGGCGCACGTGCGGCCGACGCGGCTGGGGGACGATCCGCACGAGGTCGTCGCGTTGTTGATGCGGCGGGCGATCACGGCGTACTATCGGGAGGATTGATCGCGGCGGCCTGGATCCCGAAGGGCGGGAGTCGCTACGGCGGGAGTCGTCACTGCGGGAGTCGCTACGGCGTGGCTTCAAGCTGCAAGCCACGCCGTAGCGACTCCCGCAGTGACGACTCCCGCCGTAGCGACTCCCGCCTTTGAGGTTCCAGGTTCGGGGTGAAGGCTTGGCGCGGCGCCCCCCACGGGTTTCTGTCCCGGGGATGCCCCATCAGACCGCGCTCCTCGCCACCCTGGCCGCCGCCTTCGCCCTCGCCTTCGGGTTGGGGGTGCTGGCGCTGCGGGTGGGGCTGCCGCCGCTGGCCGGGTATCTGGTGGCGGGGGTGCTGTTCGGGGCGTTCGCGCCGGGGTGGGGGGCCGAGGTCGCGCTGGCGCAGCAGCTCGCCGAGGTCGGCGTCATCCTGCTGATGTTCGGCGTCGGGCTGCACTTCGCGCCCCGCGACCTGCTGGCCGTGCGCCGCGTGGCCGTCCCCGGCGCGCTGGCGCAGATGGCCGTGGCCGCGACGCTCGGCGCGGCGCTGGGGCGCGCGTGGGGGTGGACGTGGGGGGCGGCGGCGGTGTTCGGGCTGTCGCTCTCGGTGGCGAGCACCGTGGTCGTGCTGCGCACGCTCGAGGCGCGCGGGCGGCTCGACTCGGCGGACGGGCGCACCGCCGTCGGCTGGCTGGTGGTGCAGGACCTGGCGATGGTGCTGGTGCTGGTGCTCCTGCCGGCGCTCGCCCCCGGCGGCGCGGGGAGCGCGGGGAGCGCGGGGAGCGCGGGGGGCGCGGGGCCGGCGTGGGCGACGGTCGCGCTCACGCTGGCGAAGGTCGCCGCGTTCCTGGCGCTGATGCTGCTGGTCGGGCGGCGCGCCGTGCCGTGGCTGCTGACGCGCGTCGCGCGCACCGGGTCGCGGGAGCTGTTCACGCTCGCCGTGCTCGTGACGGCGCTCGGGATCGCGGTCGGCGCGTCGGCGCTGTTCGGCGTCTCGTTCGCGCTCGGCGCGTTCTTCGCCGGGGTCGTGATCAGCGAGTCCGACCTCAGCTACCAGGCCGGCGCCGACGCGCTCCCGCTTCAGGACGCGTTCGCGGTGCTGTTCTTCGTGTCGGTGGGGATGCTGTTCGACCCCGGCGTGCTGGCGCGCGAGCCGGCGCGCGTGCTGGCGACCGTGCTCGTCGTGCTGGCCGGCAACGCGCTCGCGACGGCGGCGCTCCTGCTGCGGCTCGGCGCCCCGGCGCGGCAGGCGCTCGCCGTCGGCGCGAGCCTCGGGCAGGTCGGCGAGTTCTCCTTCATCCTCGCGGGGCTCGGCGTCTCGCTCGGGGTGCTGTCGGAGGGGGCGCGCGGGCTGGTGCTCGCGGCGGCGCTGGTGACGATCGTCGCCAACCCGCTGCTGCTGGCGGGGGCCGGCGCCGCCGACCGATGGCTCGCGCGGCACCCGGCGCTGCTCGACCGCGTGGAGCGCTCGCCCGCGACCGCCGCCGCCGCGCCCGCGCCCCCGGTCGCGCTGACGGACCACGTGGTGCTGGTGGGGCACGGGCGCGTGGGGCGCACCATCGCGCAGGCGCTGGCGCGCGAGGGGCTTCCGTACGTCGTGGTGGAGCGCGACCACCGCACGGTCGAGCGGCTGCGCGCGGCCGGCGTGCCCGCGGTGTTCGGCGACGCGGCGCGCGAGGGGGTGCTGGCGCAGGCGCACCCGGAGCGCGCGCGGCTGCTGGTGGTGGCCGCGCCCGACCCGTTCCACGCGCGGCACGTGGTGGAGCTGGCGCGCCGCGCGCACCCCGGGATCGACGCCGTCGTGCGCACACACAGCGCCGAGGAGCAGGCGTACTTCGAGCGGCTCGGCGTGGGGCAGGCGCTGATGGGGGAGCACCAGCTCGCGCTTGGGATGGCGCGCTACGCGCTGGCAGCGTTCGGCTGCGACGACGGGCGCGCCGAGCGCACGCTGCGGGCGCTCGCGCGGGGGGCCGAGGGGTGACGCCGGTGGCGGAGCCGCTGGCCACCGGGGCGCTGCTGGCGGCGTTCGGGGCGCTGCTGGCAGTGAGCGTGCTGTTCAGCCGCGCGTCGCAGCGCTTCCAGGTGCCGGTCGCGCTCGTCTTCCTCGGCATCGGGATGCTGGCCGGCTCGGAGGGGGTCGGCGGGATCCCGTTCGAGAACTACGGGTTCGCGTTCCGCATCGGCACCGTCGCGCTGGTGCTGATCCTGTTCGACGGGGGGCTGAACACGCCGCTGGCGGCGGTGCGCGCGGTGGCGCGGCCGGCGGCGGTGCTGGCGACCGTCGGCGTGGTCGGCACCGCGGGGCTGGTGGCCGCGGCGGCGCACGCGCTCGGCTTCGCGTGGCCGCTGGCGCTGCTGCTCGGCGCGGTGGTGTCGTCCACCGACGCGGCGGCGGTGTTCTCGGTGCTGCGCGCGAGCGGGATCAGCCTCAAGCGCCGCGTCGGCTCGACGCTCGAACTCGAGTCGGGGCTCAACGACCCGATGGCCGTGATCCTCACCACGGCGACGACGGCGGCGCTGGTCGCGCCGGGGAGCGCGTCGTGGCTCTCGGTGGCCGGCGAGGTCGCGCGCGAGCTGGCGGTCGGCGCGGCGGCGGGGGTGGCGCTCGGGATGGGCGGGCGGCTGCTGCTGACGCGCGTGCGGCTGGCGGCGGGCGGGCTCTACCCGGCGCTCACGCTCGGCGTCGCGTGCCTGGCGTTCGGCGTGACGACGCGGCTGCACGGGAGCGGCTTCCTCGCCGTGTACGTGGCCGCGGTGCTGATCGGGAACGGGCGCCTGCCGTTCCGCCCCGGGCTGCTGCGCGTGCACGACGCGCTGGCGTGGCTGGGGCAGATCGTGATGTTCCTCGTGCTCGGCCTGCTGGTGTTCCCGTCGCGCCTCGCCGGCGTGGCGGTCCCCGGGCTCGCGCTCGCGCTCTTCCTGGCGCTGGTGGCGCGGCCGGCCGTGGTGGCGCTCTGCCTGGCGCCGTTCCGCGCCTTCGCGCGGCGCGAGGTGGCGTACGTGGGGTGGGTGGGGCTGCGCGGCGCGGTGCCGATCATCCTCGCGACCTTCCCCGTGCTGGCGGGCGCGCCGGGCGCGGGGCGCGTGTTCGACGTCGTGTTCTTCATCGTCGTCGTCAACGCGCTCGTCCCCGGCGCCACGGTGCCCTGGGTGACGCGCCGCCTCGCCCTCGAGTCGGGGGAGCCGCCGGCGCCGCGCGCGGTGCTCGAGATCGAGAGCATGCAGCCGCTGGAGGGGGAGCTGCTGTCGTTCCACGTCGGCGAGGCGCTCGCGGTGGCGGGCGTTCCGCTGCGCGAGCTCGACTTCCCCGAGGGCGCGTCGGTGGTGCTGATCGTGCGCGGCCGCGAGCTGCTGGCGCCGAAGGGCGATACCGTGCTGACGCCGGGGGACCACGCGTACGTGTTTTCGCGGCCGGCGGATCTGCCGCTGGTGCAGTTGATGTTCGGGAGGCCGGAGGGCGAGTGAGCTTGAACCCCAACGGCGGGAGTCGTGACGGCGTAACCCTCGACCAGAGGCTTGAGGCCACGCAGTAACGACTCCCGCAGTAACGACTCCCGCTCTTACGACTCCCGCCGTTGATTTCAGTTCTTCGGCGTCGGAAGCTGGATCAACGGCGTCGCCCCCCCGCTCACCGTCGGAAGCTGCCCGTTCCACTTCTTCATCTGCTCGTACTGCACCAGCGTCGGCGTGATGCTGCGCGAGAGCAGCTCGTTGGCCTTGGCCTGCGCCTCGGCCTCGGTGAGGATCGCCTTCGCGCGGCCGGCCGCCTTGATGCTGTCGCCCTGCGCCTGGAAGGTGTTCTTCTGCAGCTCGTTCTGCGCCGTCAGCGCCTGCTGCTGCATCACGTTCTTCGTGTTGATCGCCTGCATCACCGACTCGGGCGCGCGCAGCTCGTTGAGCGTGAACTGCTTCACCACGATCCCGTACGGCTCCAGGCGCTGCGAGATCAGCCCCTGGGCGCGCACCACCGCCTCGGCCTTCTTCGGGCCGATGATGTCGGCGATCTGCTCGCTGCCGATCACCTCCTGCAGCGCCTGGCGGATGGTCTGCTTGACGTAGCCGTGCTGGATGGTGCCGATGTCGGTGCGGAAGGTCTGGTAGAGCTGCGGCACCTTCGACGGGTCCAGCTCGAACGACATCGACACGTCGACCGAGAGGGGCTGCCCCTCCTGCGAGTTGACGTTGATCTCGTCGTTCTGCCCCGACCCGTCGCCCGTCGCGCGCGTGAGCACGAGGGTCTGCATGAAGGTCGGGTACTCCTCGATCGCCGTCAGCAGCGGGTTGCGCGCGTGCAGCCCCGGACCGAGCGGAGTCTTGTCGACGCCGCCGCCGGTGCGGTGGATGACGATGCCCACGTGCCCCGGGTTCACGTACGTCACCATCGACGGCGCGAGCACGGCCAGCGCGACCACGCCCGCGACGCCGAGGACGACGCGCTTCACGACGCGCCCGGCGTCGCCGCCGCGCGGGGGCTCGCCGCCGGCGTCGAAGGCGGCGCGGCGGGTGCGGCGCCCGGAGTCGGGGGTGTAGCTGGCGCCCATGGCGCGCAGCGTGTCGGCGAGCGAGGGGGCGGACGAAGCCAGGGTGGAGGCGTCGCCGCCGGTCGGATCGTCAGACGATCCCATCGAGAGTCTCCGCGTAGCAGTGCGGGCAGATCCGCTCGCCGGTCGGCAGGCGGACGAGGTCCCCTTCGTCGACGTCGCCGTGGATCGTGCAGCGCAGCAGCTGCGCGCGCTCGATGCGGCGGCGGTTGGCGGTCTGGCGGGCCCAGAGGCCCAGCGGGGTGTGCCCGAACACCCCGTACGCAACGAGGGCGACCGCCACCGCGACGAACGCGGCGAAGAGGACGCCCTCGATCAGAATGGTGACCATCGTGCCCTGACTACGAGCGACGGCGCCGAAAAGTTACGGCGCGCTGCCCCGCCGTCAGCCTTCGGTGCGGTACGTCGGCGCGTCCGGCTGCTGCCCGTGCGGCTCCTTGAGGCGCACCGGGCGGAGCGCGGCGGCGACGAGTGCCACGCGCGAGCCGAGGTTGCGCGCCGTCTGCAGCTCGGCCTCGACCGGCTGCCGCGAGCCGTCGGGGCCGGCCACGGTGCCGGGGCCGTACGGAGAGCCGCCGCGCCCGTCGGTGCCGAAGATCCCGGGGTTCTGCCCGTACGGGGTGCCGACGAACACCATGCCGAAGTGCATCAGCGGGATGAGCGACGTGATGATCGTCGTCTCCTGCCCGCCGCCGACGTTGGCGGTGCTGGTGAAGACGCCGGTCGCCTTGTCCTCGAGCTCCCCCTTCGCCCAGAGCCCGCCCAGGGTGTCGAGGAACTGCTTCATCTGCGCGGTCATGTTGCCGTAGCGCGTCGGCGTCCCCCAGATGATCCCGTCGGCCCAGCGCAGGTCGTCGTGGGTCGCCTCGGGGATGTCGGCCATCGCCTGCTGCGCCTTCACGTACCACTCCATCCCGCCCATGGCCTGGCGCGCGGCCTCGAGCTCGGGGATGCGGCGGAGCTTCACCTCGGTGCCGGCGACGCTCCGGGCGCCCTCGGCGACCGCGAGGGCCATCTGGTGGACGTGGCCGAAGGTGCTGTAGAACGGGATCAGGACGTTCGCGGGCATGGGGGGTGTGGTGGGGTGCCGGCGGTGGAGGGAGAACCTGGGGGCCGCCGCTGTAATAACCTCAGCGCTGAGATTGTTCCGCAAGTGGCGCGCCCCCGTCTGGGCCGCCGCCGTGCTACGCCGCTGGGTCGAGCGCCGCGGCGGTCGTCCCGAGGGTACGCAGGAGCTCGCGGACCTGCCCCTGCTGCTCGGGGGTGAGGCCGGCCATCGCGGCGTGCACGGCGGCCGCGTGGCGCGGGAAGGCGTCGCGCACGAAGGCGGTCCCGGCGTCGGTGAGCACGGCGTAGCGCGCCCGCCGGTCCTCGGCGCACCGGTCGCGGCGCACCAGCCCGCGTGCCTCCAGCCGGTCGACCAGGTAGGTGACCCCGCCGCTCGACACCAACAGCGAGCGCTGCACCTCGCCGAGCAGCATCGGCCCCTTGTGGTACAGCGCCTCGAGCACGCCGAACTCGGCCAGCGTCAGCCCGTGGCGCGACACGTCGGCCGCGGCGTGGGCGGCGATGGCGGCGTGGGCGCGCGAGAGCACCACCCAGAGGGCGAGCGCCTCCCGCTCGGCGGGGGGGACGTCGGGGGGCGCGGGGCGGCGGCGGCTGGACGACATGACGCCCGGAAATTACCTCACGGTTGAGAGGCCCGGCCAGAGTCGGACGCCCCCCACCCCCACCGCCCCGCCCCGCCATGACCGCCCCCGCCCCCACGCCCCCCACCTCGCTCCCCGACCGCCGCGCCTTCATGGGCTACTTCGCCTCGCTCGGCCTCGGCTCGACGCTGCTCCCGGGGGTGCTGTGGGCGCGCGCGGCCGAGGGGGCGGAGGTGACGACGGCGAGCGTCGCCGCGGCCGCCGAGATCGCGGGGCTCGAGTTCGACGAGCAGGAGCGCACCGCACTGGTCGAGGGGCTCAAGCGGCAGCTGGCGCAGATCGAGGCGCTGCACAAGGTGCCGCTCGACAACGGGGTGGCGCCGGCGATCCACTTCGACCCGCGCGTCCCCGGCACCGCGTCGGCGCACCTCGGCACCTCGCGCACGCCGGCCGCGGCGCGCCCCGCCGCCAACAGCGCGGCGCGCATGACGCGGGCGCCGCAGCGCGTGACGGCGGTGCCGCGCGACGCCGAGCTGGCCTTCCAGCCGGTGGCCGTGCTCTCGGAGCTGGTGCGCACGCGCAAGGTCACGCCGTCGCAGCTCACGGAACTCTACCTGTCGCGCATCAAGACGCACGACCCGACGCTCAAGGCGGTCATCACGGTGACCGAGGAGCGCGCCCGCGCGCAGGCGAGGCAGCTCGACGACGAAATCGCGCGCGGGCGGTGGCGCGGCCCGCTGCACGGGATCCCGTGGGGCGCCAAGGACCTGCTGGCGGCCAAGGGTTACAAGACGACGTGGGGGGCGGGCCCGTACCGCGACCAGGTGATCGACGCCGACGCCGAGGTGGTGAAGCGGCTCGACGCGGCGGGGGCGGTGCTGGTCGCGAAGCTCACGCTCGGCGAGCTGGCGCAGGGGGACGTCTGGTTCGGCAACGGGCCGACCGACGCGGGGGCGAACGAGACGACGCGGCAGGGGCAGCGCACGCGCAACCCGTGGAACGTCGAGCAGGGGTCGAGCGGCTCGAGCGCCGGCCCGGGGAGCGCGACGGCGGCGGCGCTGGTCGGCTTCGCGATCGGGAGCGAGACGCTCGGCTCGATCTCGTCGCCGTCGACGCGCAACGGGGTGACGGGGCTGCGGCCGACGTTCGGGCGCGTGCCGCGCACGGGGGCGATGGCGCTGTCGTGGACGATGGACAAGCTGGGGCCGATGTGCCGCTCGGTGGAGGACTGCGCGCTGGTGCTCGACGCGATCCACGGGCCGGACGGGGCGGACCTGACGTGCCTGGACGCGCCGTTCCGGTGGGACGCCACGACTCCGCTGCGGCGCATCCGGGTGGGGTACGTGAAGGCGGCATTCGACCTGCCGGTGACCGATCCGCAGAACGCGCAGCGCCAGCTGCACGCGACCAAGCCGTTCGACGACGCGGCGCTGGCGGTGCTGCGCGACAAGGTGGGCATCCAGCTGGTCCCGGTGGAGCTGCCGGCCGCGCCGTACGACGCGATGCGGCTGATCCTCACCGCCGAGGCGGCGGCGGCGTTCGACGAGCTCACGCGCTCGAACCGGGACAGGGAGCTCGTGCAGCAGGGGCCGGGCGACTGGGCGAGCACCTTCCGCACGGCGCGCTTCATCCCGGCGGTCGACTACATCAACGCCAACCGCGTGCGCACGACGCTGATGCAGCAGTGGGCGCGGCTGTTCGATTCGGTCGACGTGATCGTGACGCCGACGGGCGCGGCGGGGCTCAACCAGCTGCAGGCGACGAACCTCACGGGGCACCCGGCGGTGATCCTGCCGCACGGCTTCACGCCGGCGGGGGCGCCGGTGTCGCTGACCTTCCTCGGGAAGCTGTTCGGCGAGGCCGAGCTGCTGCGGGTGGCGCACGCGTATCAGCAGGCGACGGACTTCCACCTGAAGCGGCCGGCGAAGTTCGTCTGACGAGGCTCTTGTAAGACCAAGAAAAGCAGGAGGGGATGAAAATCTGAGAAGATCGGAGGAAGATCTGATGGACTCCGTGTGGTGCAATGCCCCCGCCGCCACACGGAGCCCCTCAGATCTTCCTCCGATCTTCTCAGATCTTCATCCCTCCTGCTTTTCAGTTGATCTTCCTCACACCGCCGCCGCCCCCTTGCTGCATCGTGTATCCAGCACAATGCTTCAGCCATGAGCAGCGGACCACGGGACCGTATCACGAACGCGTTGCGGCAGCGGGTGGCGGTGGGCTTGCAGCGCGGGGGGCTGCGGCCGGGGGACCGGCTGCCGACGACGCGCGAGCTGGCGGCGGACCTCGAGGCCGACCCGCGCGTGGTGGCGGGGGCGTACCGCACGCTGGCCGACGAGGGGCTGGTCGAGGTGCGCGCCCGCGCCGGCGTGTTCGTGGCCGCGCTCCCCGGCGACACGGCGCTCCCCGGGACGCCGCCGGCGGCGTGGCTGGCCGAGGTGGTGGCGCAGGGGGTCGCCCGCGGCGTGCCGGCGGCGTCGCTCGGCGCGTGGGTGACGCGCGCCGCCTCCGCGCGCCCCACGACCGCGGCGGTGCTCGCGGCGACGCTCGACCAGGCGGTGGGGCTGGCGCGCGAGCTGCGCGACGACTTCGGCGTGGCGGCGCACGGCGTGCTCGCCGAGACGCTGCGCCCGGGGGAGCGGCTGCCGCGGGCGGTGGAGCGCGCGCAGCTGGTGGTGGGCACCGAGCTCACGGCGCCGCTCGCGCGCCGCCTGGCCGAGCGGCTGGGGAAGCGGCACGTCGTCATCGACGTGCGCCCCGACCTGCTGGGCCCCGAGTGGCGGTTGCTCCTGCGCAGCGCGGCGTACGTGGTGATCGCCGACCCGCGCTTCGGGGCGCTGGTGCACGCGCTGCTCGACGGGTGCGACGGCGCCGCGAACGTGCGCCTGCTGGTGGCGGGACGCGACAGCATGTCCGAGGTCCCGCCCGACGCGCCGACCTACGTCACCGAGGCGGCGCGCGAGCGGCTCGGCCGCCAGGGGCTTCCGGGGCGCGTGCTGCCGCCGGCGCGCACGCTGAGCGCGGAGTCGGCGCTGGCGATCGCGCGGGTGCTCGTCGAGCGGAACCTCGCCGCGACCTGAGACGCAGAGCCCTCCGGGCCCCGCGCGGGCGGCGGCGGCACATCGATCCCGGGCGCCCGCCGGGCGCTGTAGTTGCTCCGCCGAGCGGGCATGTCGGTGTCCAACCACGGGCAGGATACGCAGAGCGCGCAGGACGGGCGCGAGGACGACGCGGCGGCGCTGTTCGCCGGCCCCGGCGAGATGCGCGCGCTCTGCCGCGCCCTCGACTGGGCCGCGACGCCGCTGGGCCCGGTCGGGCGGTGGCCGACGGCCCTACGCGTGACCGCCCGACTCGTGCTCGCCCACCCCTTCCCGACCGTCGTCCTCTGGGGTCCGGCGCTCGTCCAGCTCTACAACGACGGGTACCGCGAGATCATGGGGGCCAGGCACCCGGCGGGGCTCGGCCAACCGACGCGCGAATGCTGGCCCGAGGTCTGGCACGTCAACGCGCCGCTCTACGAGCGGGTCCGGCGCGGCGAGTCGGTGTCGCTCGAGGACGCGCGCTTCCCGATCGAGCGCGCCGGCGGGCTCGAGGAGGCCTGGTTCACGCTCTCCTACAGCCCCGCCTACGACGACGCCGGCGACGTCGCCGGCGTCCTGCTCACGATCTTCGAGACCACCGAGTGGCGGCGCCAGGACGAAGCCGCGCTCCGGGCGGGCGAGGCGCGGCAGGCGTTCCTCCTCCAGCTCTCCGACGCGTTGCGGGCGGAGCCGGACGCGGACGCCGCGGCGAACCGCGCGATCGGGATGCTCGCCGAGCACCTGCGCCTCGACCGCTGCTGGATCAGCGAAGTGTTCGAGCAGCAGGGAACCTCCACGGTCGGCCCGGAGTACCGCCGCCCGGATCTCGCGCCGATGGCGGGCACCTTCCGCCTGTCCGACTACCCCGAGACGATGCGGCGGCTCGCGACGCAGCCGATGGCCGTCCACGACGCGGCCACCGACCCGCGCTTCTCGGACGCTGAGAAGGCGCTACTGGCCGGGTTGCAGCTGCGGGCCCTGCTGGTCGTGCCGCTCCGCAAGGGGTCGCGCGTCGTGAGCTGGGCGCTCGCTGTTGCCACGGCCGCATCGCGCGAGTGGACCGACGGCGAGCAGGTGCTGCTGGAGAACGTTGCCGAGCGCGTCTGGGGCGCGATCGAGCGCGCGCGCGCGGAGGCGGCGGTGCACGAGCGCGAGGCGCGCTTCCGCCTGCTCGGCGAGGCCGCGCCCATGATCGTGAGCCTGGCGCGGCCCGACGGTCGGATCGAGTACGTCAACCCGTTCTGGACGACGTTCAGCGGCCGCAGCGCCGACGACTTCGCGAGCGGCGACTGGCTGGAGGCCGTGCACCCCGACGACCGCGCGGCGATGCGCGCGGCGTGGGACGACGCCCGCGCGGCCGGCCGGCCGTACGCCGACGAGTTCCGCGCCCGCGCCGCCGACGGCACGTACCGCTGGCTGCGCGCCCACGGCGCGCCGGTGCGCGACGCCGCCGGCGCGGTCACGCACTGGGTGAACGTCGCCGCCGACATCCACGACCGCCGGCGTGCGGAGGAGGTGCTGCGCGAGAACGAGGAGCGCTACCGGCTCATCGTCGAGGGCGCGCGCGATTACGCGATCCTCACCGTCGGCCCCGAGGGACGCATCCAGAGTTGGTCGCCGGGCGCGGAGGCCGTGTTCGGCTGGACGGCCGGGGAGGCCGTGGGGCAGCCGGTCGCGATCACTTTCGTCCCCGAGGACCGCGACGCGGGCGTCCCCGAGGGCGAATTGCGGGGCGCCCGCCGGGAAGGGGCGGTCCCCGACGTCCGGTGGCACCAGCGCCGGGACGGCGCGCGGGTTTTCATCGAGGGCACGACGCGGGCGCTGCGCGACGGGCACGGGATGCTGCGCGGGTTCCTCAAGGTGGGGCAGGACGTGACCCGGCGGCGCGAGCTGGACGAGGCGCTGCGGGCGAGCGAGGCCCGGTACCGCGCGCTCGTCGAGAACGTGCGCGACTATGCGATCTACCTGCTCGACCCGGACGGCGTCGTCACCGAGTGGACCGCCGGCGCCGAGCGGGTCACCGGCTACCCGGCCGCGGAGGCGGTCGGTCGGCCGCTGGCGCGGTTCTACACGCCCGAGGACGCGGCGGCGGGGGTGCCGGAGCGGCACCTGGCCGAGGCGGCGCGCGCGGGGCGCGGCGAGTGGGAGGGGTGGCGCGTGCGGAAGGACGGCACGCGCTTCTGGGCGAACGAGATCGCGACGGCGGTGCGCGACGAGGCCGGCCGCCTCACCGGCTTCACCAAGATCAGCCGCGACCTGACGGAGCAGCGCCTGACCGAGGAGGCGGCCGAGCAGCGGCGGCGCGCCGGCGCGCGGGACGAGCTGCGCCGCGCGTTGGCCCGGGCCGAGGAGGGCGAGCGGCGCCGGCTCGCGCGCGAGCTGCACGACCAGCTCGGCCAGCACCTGACGGCGCTCGCGCTCGGCCTCGCCGACGTGCGGCGGCGACTCCACGCGCCCGAGCGCGGGCCGGGCGCGGTCGAGACGATCGAGGCGAGCCTCGACGGCCTCGAAGCGCTCGCGCGCGCGATGACGCGCGACGCCCGCGCGCTCGCGCTCGAGCTGCGGCCGCCGGAGCTCGACGACGTGGGGCTGGTGAGCGCGGTCGAGACGTACGTGCGCGAGTGGGCCGCGCGCGCCGGCGTGGCCGCCGAGGTGGCGGTGACCGGCGCGCGCGAGCGTGCCGTGCCGCCCGACGCGGGCTCGGCGCTCTACCGCATCCTGCAGGAGGCGCTCACCAACGTGGCGCGCCACGCGTCCGCGACCCAGGTGAGCGTCATCGTCGAGCAGCCAGACGGCGACGGGCGGCCTCCCGAGGTGCGGCTCATCGTGGAGGACGACGGGCGCGGCTTCGACCCGGACGCGACGGCCGCGCGCGTGCGCCGGGAGCGGCGGCTCGGGCTGGCCGGGATGCGCGAGCGCGCCGCGCTCGTGGGCGGCACCGTGACGCTCGAGTCGAGCCCGGGCGCCGGCACGACCGTGTTCGTGCGCCTGCCCGTCGAGCGGGCCGAGGACGCGCCGTCCGACGCCGGGGCCGCGGGCGCCGACCCCGCGGGCGCCGGGAACGCCTAGCGCCCGAGCTCGTGCCGCAGCATGGCTTCCGCCGTCGGGTGGCGGAAGCGGAAGCCGGCGGCGAGGAGCGCGCGCGGGAGGGCGCGCTGGCTGGCGAGGAGCATCTCGTCGGCGCGCTCGCGGCCGAGGGCGAGGCGGAGCGCGAACGCGGGGGCGTCGGCGAACGAGGGGCGGCCGAGCACGCGGCCGAGGGTGCGCGCGAAGTCGGCGTTGGTGAGCGGGGCGGGGCCGACGACGTTCACGGCGCCGCGCAGCGCGTCGTGCGCCAGCGCGTGGTGCAGCGCGCCCACGACGTCGTCGAGCGCCACGACGCTCATCCACTGCCGCCCCGAGCCGAGCGCGCCGCCGGCGCCGAGCTGGAAGGGGAGCATGAGCTTCGGCAGCGCGCCGCCGCGGGGCGAGAGCACCACGCCGAAGCGCGCGTGCGCCACGCGGATGCCGGCGCGCTCCGCCGGCGCGGTGGCCGCCTCCCAGCGCCGCGCGACGTCGGCGAGGAAGCCCGTGCCCGGCGCGCTCGCTTCGTCGAGCGTCTCGTCGCCGCGGTCGCCGTAGAAGCCGACGCCGCTCGCCGCGACCAGCACGCGCGGCGGGCGCGCGAGGCGCGCGACGGTCTCGGCGACGAGCGTCGTGCCGCGCACGCGGCTCTCGACGATCGCGCGCCGGTGCGCCGGCGTCCACCGGTCGGCGACGCTCGCGCCGGCGAGGTGCACGACCGCGTCGACGCCTTCGAGCGCGCGCGGGTCGAGGGTGCCGGCGTCGGGGTCCCACCGCACGTCGCGGAGCTGCGGCGTGGGCGACGCGTGCGGCTCGCCGCGGCCGACGCGCACCACGGTGTGCCCGCCGGTGGTGAGGAAGGGGACGAGCGCCGAGCCGATGAACCCGGACGCGCCCGTGACGGCGATCGTCATGGGCGGGAGCGCGGCGGCGGCGTGGCGGGCGAGGTCGGCCTCGGTCACGGCGTGGCGGTAGCGGAAGAGGCGCGCCAGCTCGGCGCGGGCGACGGGGGCGCCGGCGAGCGCGCCGAGCGGGCCGAAGGGGAGCGCGAGGTCGACGTCGTCGGTGAGCACGCTCGCCGCGTCGCCGTCGGGGTCGACGCGGTGCAGGTGCGCCCAGCGTGCGAACGGCCCCGCGAGCTGCACGTCGCGGAACTGCCGCCCGGCCACGTAGTCGCGGTGCTCGACGATCCAGCGCGGCGGCACCACGAGCCCCACCAGCGGGTCGAGCGCGGGGTGCGGCGCGACGCGGGCCTCGATCTCGACCCGCGCGCCGTCGGTGACGCGGCCGTCGGTGCGCACGACGCGCACGCGCTGCCAGGGCGGGGCGAGGCGCTCGAAGGCGCCGGGGCGCTCGTGCCAGGCGAAGAGCGCGGCGGCGGGGACGGGGACGCGGAGGGAGCGGGCGAAGCGCACGCCACCCGAACGCGGGGGGCGCGCCCGGGTTTCCCGCGCGCGCGACACGCGCGCGCTGATTCGCCGCTCAGTCGCCGAGTTGGCCGCCGTTCTCGCCGTCGACGAAGCGCCAGAGGTACCACGACGCGACCGTGCGCCAGGGTGCCCACGGCGCGCCGATCGCCGCCACTTCCTTGGGCGTCGCGAGCGCGGGGAGCCCGTAGGCGAGCTGCACGCCGCGCTGGATCCCGAGGTCGAGCTCGGGCAGCAGGTCGGGGCGGCCGAGGCGGAACATGAGGAAGATCTGCGCGGTCCAGCGGCCGACCCCCTTCACGCGCGAGAGGGCGGCGATGGCCGCGTCGTCGTCGAGCGCGTCGACGTCGTCGAGCGGGACGTCGCGCGAGGCGACGCGCGCGGCGAGGTCGCGCAGGTAGCCGATCTTCTGCCGCGAGAGGCCGGCGGCGCGCAGCCGCTCGTCCGACGTGTCGAGCAGCTCGCGCGGCTCGGGGGCGCGGTCGCCGTAGAGGGCGTGGAAGCGGCGGTGGATGGTGCCGGCCGCCTTCCCCGAGAGCTGCTGGTAGACGATCGAGCGGCAGACGGCCTCGAAGTGCGTCCCCTCGGCGCGCGGCGCGAAGGCGCAGGGGCCGACGGCGTCGACGACGGCGCGCATCACCGGGTCGGCGGCGCGCAGGTGGGCCACGGCGTCGCGGTAGGGCATGCCCAAACCTAAAGTCCTGAGCGCAGCGAAGGACCTCTGCGAGCTTCAAGACAGGAGCTCAAAGAGGCCCTTCGCTGCGCTCAGGGCGCCGAGCGCCGAGAGGCCCTTCGCTGCGCTCAGGGCGACTGGGAGCGGTTCAGCCCCCGCGGTCCTCGGCCGAGCGGTTGCCGCCGCCCTGGCCCACCTGGCGCACGTTGGCGCTGTGCGAGCCGTCGCCGCCGCGCGGGTGGGCCGTGAAACCGCCCGGGCCCTGGAACTCGTCGCCGTCGTGCTTGTGGCGCTCCATGTCGATCGCGCGGCGGTTCTTCTCGCTGTTCTTCTCCGCCTCGTCGTGTTGCGTGCGGTTCTCGAGCAGGCGGTGGCCGCCGTCGCGCTCGAACGCGGGGTTGGCGATCCGGCGCTCGTGCTCGTCGGCGTCGCTGCCGTCGGCGCGCGGGTCGTTCGCCGCGCGCGGCGCGGGCTCGCTCTCGCGCCGGCTGTGGTCGGAGATCCCGGCGAGGAAGGCCTCGCGCGTCTTCTCACCCTGCTGCCCCTCGGCGTGGCGCTGCGCGCCCTTCTGCTCGCCGCGGGGGTCGTCGCTGTGCTTCGGCTTGCCCATGTGTTGCTCCGTGGGATGACTGGGACGCGCCCGAGGCGGCAAGCGCCGTGCCCCGGGCCGCCGCGCCCCACCCTGTGACGCGGCGCACACGACAGTGACGACGGGCGAAAACACCCGTCTTGTGGACGCCCGTTCTGCCTGGCAGCTTCGGCGCCCCCCTCTCCCCCTCCCCCACCCAGGAGTCCGCCGCGTGCGTCACGTCCGTCCCCAATCCGCCGCCGTTCTCGCCCTCCTCGCCGCCGCCGCCTGCCAGGACCCCGCCGCCCCCGGCGCCGACGACGCGGCGCGCGCGCCCGGACAGGCGCCCCTGTACGCGCGCGGCGGCGCCGGCGCGCTCGAGGGCGAGTACATCGTCGTCTTCGACGACGCGGTCGCGGACGCCGAAGGGAAGAGCAAGGAGAAGGAGCGCAGGCTCAAGGGGGGCAAGAAGCTCAAGCACCTCTACAAGCACGCGCTCAAGGGCTTCGCCGCCTCGCTCGACGCCGAGGAGCTGGCGGCGCTGCGCGCGGACCCCGACGTGGCGTACGTCGAGGCCGACCAGCTCGTCTCGCTCGACGCCACGCAGACCGGCGCGACGTGGGGAATCGACCGCATCGACCAGCGCGCGCGGCCGCTGAGCGGGACGTACACGTACAACGCGACGGCGGCCGGCGTGCGCGTCTACATCATCGACAGCGGGATCAACACCGGACACACCGACTTCGGCGGGCGGGCGTCGAACGTCTACGACGCCACCGGCGGGAACGGCGCCGACTGCAACGGGCACGGCACGCACGTCGCCGGCACCGCGGGCGGGGCGCGGTGGGGGGTGGCCAAGGGGGCGCTCCTGCGCGGGGTGCGCGTCTTCTCGTGCAGCGGCAGCAGCGCCAACTCGATCATCCTGGCGGGGATCGACTGGGTGCGCGCGAACCACATCAAGCCGGCGGTGGCGAACCTCTCGCTCGGCGGCGGCTACTCGTCGGCCACCAACACCGCGGTGACCAACCTGGCCAACGCCGGCGTGTTCGTGGCGGTGGCGGCGGGGAACAGCAACGCGAACGCGTGCAACTACTCCCCCGCGAGCGCGCCCGCGGTCACGACCGTCGCCTCGTCGACGTCGGGCGACGCCAAGAGCTCCTTCTCGAACTACGGGAGCTGCGTCGACCTGTACGCCCCGGGGACGTCGATTACCTCGGCGTGGATCGGCTCGACGACGGCGACCAACACGATCAGCGGGACGTCGATGGCTTCGCCGCACGTGGCCGGCGCGGCGGCCCTCTACAAGGGCGCGTACGGGGACGCGGGCCAGTCGACGATCGACGGGTGGCTCAAGTCGAACGCGACGGCGAACGTGGTCACCGGGAACGTGTCGGGGACGCCCAACCGCCTGCTCTACAAGGCCGCGCTCTGACGCGGTCGGGCGGCGCCGGGTCGGACGACCCAGGCCCGGCGTCGCCCGGCGGGGGATTTTGTCGTACCACGGGTCGGGCGACCGCCGACTGGCGCGCCTGCCCCGGATCGACCAACGTTCCCCGCGCGATGCGCCCCACCCCGTCCACCCGCCTGGCCGCGCTCTGCCTCGGCCTGCTCTACCTCCTCGCGTGGGGGGAGCCGGTGGCGTGGCACCCGTGCCCGATGCACGACGGGGTCGCGGTCGCGGCGGCACACGGGAGCGACGCGTCGCACGCAGCGGCGCACGGCGGGCACGCCGGGCACGACGCCCACGCCCCGGCCGCCAGCGACGCGGGGCCGGCCGACGACGCGCAGGAGGACCATGCCTGCCAGTGCCTCGGCCACGGCTGCTGCCCGGGCGGGGTGCTCGCCCCGACGGCGCAGGCCGCCCGCTGGCGCGTCCTGGTAGCGCGCCGCTCCGAGCCGCCGGCGCACGCCCCCGCCGCCCGCCCCGCGGACGCGGCGCCCCGGCTCCTCCCCTTCGCGAACGCCCCACCCGCCCTGGCCTGAGTCGCCGGCCCGGCGCGCGTGCCGCGCGCCCCCGACCCGCGCCCCCCTCCCCGGGCCCGTGGTCCGTCCGGCGACACCGACGACGCGTCCCCATCGACGCCGCCGTCGCCGTCCGGTCGCCCCTGTTTCCGGATCCGCACCGGACGTGACGCGGCCCCCGCTCAGGCCAGGGCCCACTCATGTCATCGTCCATCGTCCGTCCCCGCCCCGCCCTCGTGGCGGCGGTGCTCGCCGTGTCCGCCGCCGCCGCGCTGCCGGCGCAGACGCCCGCTCCCGCCGCTCCCCGCCCCGCCGCCGACCGCGCCGCCGCCGGCAGCGTCGAGGGGCGAGTCACCACCCCCGCCGGCGCCCCGCTCGCCGACGTCATGGTCCTGCTGCAGGCCGCCGGCGGCGCGCCGCGCGGCGCGCTGACCGATGAGGCCGGGCGCTTCGCCATCCGCGGCGTCCCCGAGGGGCGCTACACCCTGGTCGCGCGCCGCGTCGGGCTGGGGGAGCAGCGCCGCGACGTCGCGGTCGCCGGCACCGCCGTGCGCCTTCAGTTGGCGCTGGCCGAGCAGGCGGCCGTGGTCGCGCCGGTGGTGGTGAGCGCGACGCGCGAGACGCAGCGGCGCGCCGAGGCGTCGGCGACCATCGACGTGCTCGACGGCGCCGAGGTGCGGCTGGCGCGCGCCGCGCACCCCGCGCAGCTGCTCAAACGCGTCCCCGGCGTCTACGTGTCGCAGCTCTCGGGGGAGGGGCACTCGATGGCGATCCGGCAGCCGATCACCACGAAGCCGATGTACCTCTACCTGGAGGACGGGATCCCGACGCGGGCGACCGGCTTCTTCAACCACAACGCGCTCTACGAGGTCAACATCCCGCAGAGCGGCGGGATCGAGGTGCTGAAGGGCCCCGGCACCGCGCTCTACGGCTCGGACGCGATCGGCGGGGTGGTGAACGTGCTGACGCGCCCCGCCCCCGCCGCGCCGAGCGTCGAGGTGGCGACCGAGGGGGGCGGCTACGGCTACGGGCGGCTGCTGGCGAGCGGCGGGGCGACGCGCGGGCGCGACGGCGTGCGCGCGGACCTGAACCTCACCCGCATGGACGGGTGGCGCGACCGCAACGCCTACGACCGGCAGAGCGCGACGGTGCGCTGGGACCACTTCGCCGACGCCGGGCTGTCGGTGCGCACCGTGGTCACCGGGACGCGCGTCGACCAGAACGACGCGATCGCGCAGGACTCGGCGCAGTTCGCGCGGCGCGACCCGCTGAACCGCTCGCCGCTCGCGTACCGCGAGGTGCGCGCGCTGCGCGCGGCGACGACGGTCGAGCGGCAGGGGGAGCGCTCGAGCTGGAGCGTCGCGCCGTACGCGCGGCACAACGTGCTGAACCTGCTCCCGAACTGGCAGCTCACCTTCGACCCGCAGCAGTGGGAGACGCGCAGCACCTCGTTCGGCGTGCTGGCCAAGGCGCGGCGCGACCTGCCGGCGCTGCGGGCGAAGGTGATCGCCGGCGCGGACCTCGACCTGACGCCGGGCGCCTTCCGGGCCGACTCGCTGCGGCTGTTCCGCAGCGGAAGCGGGGTGACGCTGCGCTACGACAGCGCGCGGGCCACGCGCGCGCTCTACGACTACGACGTGACCTACCGCCAGGCGTCGCCGTACGTGCAGGCGGAGTTCGCGCCGGCGGCGCGGCTGCGGATCGACGCCGGGGCGCGCTACGACTGGATGTCGTACGACTACACGACCGACCTGGCGCCGACGCGGGCCGGGCGCTGGCGCGTCCCCGAGAACGCGACGCGCTCCTACACGCGCCTCAGCCCGAAAGTGGGGCTCACCTACGAGGCGTCGCCGGCGCTCGGCGTGTTCGCCAGCTGGCGCGCGGGGTTCCGCGCGCCGAGTCAGGGGCAGCTGTTCACGCAGGGGACGACGGCGAACACCGTGGACCTCCGCCCGGTGAAGGTCGGCTCGGCGGAGGTCGGGGCGCGCGGGCAGCTCGGGCGGCGCGTGCTGTACCAGCTGTCGGCGTACGACATGACGATCCGCGACGACATCCTCACCTTCACGCGCCCCGACGGGCTGCGCGAGGCGCGCAACGCCGGCACCACGCGCCACCGCGGCGTGGAGGCGAGCGCGGGGGCGATGCTCCTGCCGACGCTGAAGCTCGACCTCGCCTGGTCGGTGAGCGACCAGCGCTACGTGACGTACGCGCCGACGCCGGCGATCAGCTACGCGGGGCTCGACGTCGAGCAGGCGCCGACGCAGCTCGGGAACGCGCTGCTGACCTGGAGCCCGCGGGCGCTGCGCGGCGGGCGCCTGGCGGCGGAGTGGTCGCACACGGGCGAGTACGTGGCCGGCTACTTCCTGGACGCGCAGAGCCGCCCCGTGCGCCCGAAGTCGTACGGCGGGCACGACGTGCTGCACCTGCACGCCAACGCGCAGCTCACGCGCAACGTCGAGCTGTTCGGGCGGGTGCTGAACCTGACGGACCGCAACTACGCCGAGCTGGCGTCGTTCACCTTCAACGACCGGGTGCAGCCCGACCAGTACACGCCGGGCGCGCCGCGCACCGTGTACGCCGGGCTGCGCTACTCGTGGGCCAAGTGAGGGCGTGATGAACAGGCGGATCCTGCTCGGAGTGGGCGCGCTGGCGCTGGCCGCGGCGGCCTGCGCGCGGCTCGCCGCCGGCGACGCGGCCGGCGTGGCGCTGGAGGCGCCGCGGGTGCTCACCGGCGCGACGGCGAACCTCGGGACGGCGCCGATGGTGGCCGTCGGCCCCGGGGGGCGCCGCGCCGCCGCGTGGGTGTCCGCCCCCGGCGGCGGGAGCGACGGGCGCCTGTACGTGGCGCTCGCCGACTCCGCCGGGACGCTCGGCGCGCCGGTGGAGGTGCGCGACCCGCTGGGCGGGATCGAGCCGCACGGCGAGGCGCCCCCCAAGCTGGCGTACGGCGCCGACGGCGCGCTCTACGCGCTCTGGGTGGTCGGGAAGGAGGTGCCGGGGCGGCGCTTCCCGGCCGGCGCGCTGCGCTTCGCGCGCTCCGACGACGGCGGGCGCACGTGGGGCGCGCCGGCGAGCGTGACCGACGCGCCGGAGCTGTTCGGGAGCTTCAACTTCCACTCGCTGCAGGCCGGGCGCGGCGACACGGTGTACGCCGCCTGGCTGGACGGGCGCGCCGGGAAGAGCGCGACCTACTTCACGCGCTCGGCCGACGGCGGGCGGACGTGGCAGCCGAACGTGCGCGTGCACGCGGGCGAGAGCTGCCCCTGCTGCCGCACCGCGGTGGCGCCGGGGCGCGGCGACACGGTGTACGCCGCGTGGCGCACGGTCGCGCCGGGGCAGGTGCGCGAGGTGGTGGTCGCGCGCTCGGCGGACGGCGGGCGGACGTGGGACGCGCCCGTGCGTGCGCAGCGCGACGGGTGGGTGATCGACGGGTGCCCGCACGCCGGCCCCTCGCTGTCCGCCGACGCGGCGGGGCGCGTGCACGTCGCGTGGTGGAGTGGGAAGGAGGGGGCGGCCGGCGTCTTCTACGCCCGCTCCGACGACGGCGGGCGCTCGTTCGGCGCCCCGGCGCCGATCGGGGTCGCCGAGCGGTCGCGCCCCGCGCACGTTCAGCTCGCGGTCGCTGAGGGGGCGGCCGAGGGGGTGCGGGTGGTGGTGGCGGCGTGGGACGACGGGACGGTCAACACCCCGGTCGTGCGGGTGCGGGTCTCGCGCGACGGGGGGACGACGTTCGACGACGCGACGGCGGCCAGCGACGGCGCGCGGGCGGCGACCTTCCCGGTGCTGGCGCTCGACGGCGCCCGACTGTCGCTCGCCTGGAGTGAGGAGGCGGCGGCAACCGACGGCCACGACGGGCACGGCGCGCGGATGAAGGACCCGAAGGCGCGGATGCCGCTGCCGACGGTCGGGCGGCGCCAGGTCGTGATCCGGGACGGGACGGTGCACTGAGCATGTGACGGGGCGGACCGGGAGTGTGACGGAGCGCACGGTCGCGCGTCTGTCTCCGTCGGGTCCCGCCCGACGCCCCCGCCCCCACCCCTCCGTCTCGCCGTCGATGCCGTCCCGCCCCCTCCGCCCCTCGTTCCGCCAGCTCGCCGCGGGCGCCGCCCTGATCGCGCTCGCCCCGGTTGCCGCCTTTGCGCAGACGACGCTGCGGCTCTCCGCCGTCCCCAAGAGCACGCCGAAGGTCACCGCGGTCACGCAGACCACCAAGTTCGGGCCGGCGACCAGCTGGACGCACTCGGGGAAGACCGTCCGCGCCCGCACCTCGCCGTACGCGGGGATGCTCTCGCCGGTGGGCGGCACGCCGATGGCGATCCAGGCGATCTGCGTCGACCTGCTCAGCACGGCGGCGCTCGACCAGGCGTACGAGGTCAACGTCACCTCGCTGGCCGACGCCTCGCTCTCGCTCCTCGACACCCGCTGGGTGGCCGGGATGAAGCAGCAGAACGGGGGGACCACCTCGACCCCGACGTACGAGACGCTCACCAACGCGAGCGCGATGACGCGTTACCGCATGGCGTCGTACCTGGGCGCGTTCATGACCGCCGAGAACCGCGGGCGGTGGGACGACATCCAGCTGGCGATCTGGGAGATCATGACGCCGTTCACCGTGCGCAACGACGTCGCCGCGTGGACGGGGACGGAGGCCGGGGCGTGGCTGACGCGGGCGGAGGGCGCGGCCGCGAACGGCTTCGCCGGGGTCAGCTTCGCCGACGCGCTGGTGCTCACCGACGCCCGGGTGGACGACCGGTCCCCCGAGGTGCAGGGGATGCGCGCGCAGGCCGGTCACCAGGAGTTCGTGACCCCGGCGCAGCTGGTTCCCGAGCCGTCGACGTACGTGCTGCTCGGCACGGGCCTCCTGACGCTGGTCGGGGTGGCGCGCCGCCGGCGCCGCGCCTGACCGCTAGGCGGTCCTGAGGGCGTCGGCGGCTGGCGCGAGCGCGCGCAGCACCGCCGACGCCACCTGCGGCAGTCCCACCACCTCGGCGGCCGCGCCGAGCCGGATGGCTTCGCGCGGCATGCCGAAGACGACGCACGTCGCCTCGTCCTGCGCGAGCGTGTGCGCGCCGGCCTGGCGCATCGCCAGCAGCCCCCGGGCGCCGTCGGCGCCCATCCCGGTGAGCAGCACGCCCACGGCGTCGCGCCCGGCGTGGCGCGCCACGCTCTCGAAGAGGACGTCGACCGCCGGGCGCTGGTGGTGCACCGGCGGGCCGTCCTTGACGCGGGCGACGTAGCGCGCGCCGCTCCGCTGCACGAGCAGGTGCCGCCCCCCCGGCGCGACCAGCGCGACGCCGGGGACCACCGCGTCGCCGTCGCGCGCCTCGCGCACCTCCATCGCGCACAGCGCGTCGAGGCGCCGCGCGAAGGCGGCGGTGAAGTGCTCGGGCATGTGCTGCACGATCACCGTCCCCGGCGCGTGCGCGGGGAGGCGCGTCAGCACCTGCTCGATGGCCTGCGTCCCGCCGGTCGACGCGCCGACGGCCAGCACCCTGCGCGAGGTGTCGAACGCCGCGGGCGCGGCGGCGGCCGCGGGCGGGGGCGCGGCGGGGAGCCGGGCGACGCGGGCGCGGGCCGCGGTGCGCACCGCGCGCGCCAGCGCGTCGCCGATCCCGTGCGTCGCCAGCGCGGAGCCGGGCTTGGCGATCACCTCGACCGCGCCGAGGGCGAGCGCGCGCACCGCCGGCCCGCTGTCGCGCGGCGTCAGCGAGCTGACGACGACCACGGGGAGCGGGTGGTGGCGCATCAGCTTCGCGAGGAAGCTGAGCCCGTCCATGCGCGGCATCTCGACGTCGAGCGTGACCACGTCGGGGCGCAGCCGCGCGATCTTCTCGCGCGCCGCGTACGGGTCGACCGCGGTGCCGACGACCTCGACGTCCGCGTGCCGCGAGAGCTCGTCGCTGAGGATCCGGCGGACGAGCGCGGAGTCGTCGACGATGAGGACGCGGATCACGCGTCGAGGGCGAGCGTCACGGTGGCGCGGCCGGCCGCGGCGCCGAGCGCCTCGACGACCAGCGTCTCGACGAGGGCGCCGGGCGCGGGGACGGCGTCGGGCGCGCAGGGCGCGGGCGCCGCCAGCCGGAAGACGGCCTCGCGCCCGGCGACGAGCGGGAGGACGTTGCCGCAGACGACGTTGGCAAGCTCGCCCACCGCGTCGCGGCGCAGCGCGGCGTCGGCGCGCACGGCGTCGGGGTCGAGGCCGAGCATGTTGGCGGCCAGCGCCACCGCCACGTCGTCGCTGACCGCGACCTCGAGCGCCCCCGCGCGCGGGCCGGCGAAGGTCACGCGCGCGGCGTGCGTGAGCGGGACGTCCGCCGGCGCGCCGCCCGAAGGCGTCTCGGCGAACAGCAGGGCCAGCGACTCAAAAGTCGAAGTCGCGGCCGTCAGCAGCGGGGACGGCATGGGGCGCGTCGTCGGGGGTGACGCCGGCGACGCGCAGGATGGTCGCGCGCAGCTCCTCCGGCGTGAACGGCTTGTGGACGAAGGCGACGTCGCCGAGCGCCTCGAGCGCGTGCACCCGGGTGTCGCTCCCCTCGGTGGAGACGACGATCACCGGCAGCCGCGCGGTGTCGGGGTCGGCGCGGAGGCGGCGCAGCATCTCCTCGCCGTCCATCACGGGCATGTTGACGTCGAGCAGCACGAGGTCGGCCGGGCGCTCGCGCAGCCGCGCCAGCCCCTCCGCGCCGTTGGCCGCCTCGCGGAGCTCGCCCAGCGGGACGCCGCTCAGCCGCGCCACGCGGGCGATCACGGCGCGCATGACGGCGCTGTCGTCGACGATCAGGAGGTCGAAGGCCATACTCAGGGACGGCGGGCAGGGCGCGGCGTCACAGCGCGGACTCCGCGCCGTGCGAGCGGACGGTGACGGCGCCGGTGGCGACGTCGACGACCAGGGTGCGCGACGTCTGGCAGCCGCCGACGTCGTGGGCGTGCAGGAAGACGTTGTTCTTCCAGAGCAGCCGGCGGAGCATGAGGAGGTTGCGCTTCCCGATCTGGAAGGCGTCGTCGGCGTCGGCGGGGCCGCTGTGCGCGCCGCCGGCCACCTTCACGACCAGGCGCTCCTTGCGCGCGCCCAGCTTGTAGCTCTCGCGGAAGAGGAGCGGCACGCCGGTGTCGACGAACATCGCCGGGTTGCGCTCCGCCTTCGCGCGGTCGATGGCGCTGTCGGGGAGCATGGCGTGCAGCAGCCCGGCCACGCCCGCCACCGGGTCGTGGATCACGACCCCCAGGCAGCTGCCGAGCGCGTAGGTGATGAGGCGCTCGTCGGGCGCGCGCGCCAGGCGCAGCTCGGCGACGCCGACGACCACGTCGTGCGGGCGCAGCGCCAGCAGGGCGCGCGGGGCCGGGGGGGCGGTCACCGCCGGTACACCGCGGGCCGCACGTACGCGAAGCGGTGCGCGAGCGCGCTCAGGCTCTCGGAGTGCCCGACGAACAGGTGGCCGCCGGGCGCCAGCAGGGCGTGGAAGCGGTCGACCAGCGCCTGCTGCGTCGCCTTGTCGAAGTAGATCATCACGTTCCGGCAGAAGATCGCCTGGAACGGGCCGCGCATCGGCCAGGGCGCCATCAGGTTGAGCGGGGCGAAGGTGACCAGCGCGCGCAGCGCGTCGCCGGCCCGCCACCCACCCTCGGCGCGCGCCCAGTGGCGGCGCAGCGGGCGCGGCACGTCGGCGAGCGCCGCGTCGGGGTAGACGCCGGCGCGCGCGGTGGCCAGCACGCGCCGCGAGATGTCGGTGGCGAGGATCTTCACGTCGCGCCGCGCCGACTCGGGCCAGCACTCGCGCACGACCATCGCCATCGTGTACGCCTCCTCGCCGCTCGAGCAGCCGGCGCTCCAGAGGCGCACCGGGCCGGGGCCGAGCGACGGGAGGAGCGCGTCGCGCAGGTAGTCGAAGTGCGCCGGCTCGCGGAAGAAGCTCGTCTTGTTGGTGGTGAGCAGGTCCACCATCTCGGCCAGCTCGCGCGCGTCGCCGCGCACGCGCTCCAGGTACGCCCCGAAGCCGGGGAGGGCGAGCTGGCGCACGCGCTTGGCCAGGCGCGCGCGCACCAGCCCCTCCTTCCCCTCGCGCAGCTGGAGCCCGGCGACCTCGCGGACGACCCGGCTGATCTCGCGGAACTGCTCCGCCGTGAGGCCGGCGTCGGCGGCGGCGAGACTCACGCCGCGGCCGCGCCCTCGGCGAGCTGCTCGACCTCGTCCGGCGCGAGCACGCGGTCGATGTCGAGCAGCAGCTTGACGCGCCCCTGCGCCTTGCCGAGGCCGAGCAGGTACTCGGTGCGCACCGCCGCGCCGAAGCTCGGCGCGTCCTCGATCTCGGCGCCGGCGATGGCGGCCACCTCGCTCACCCGGTCGACGACGATCCCCACCGGCAGCGCGCGGGCGTCGGCCGCCGGGCCGGCGACCTGCACGACGACGATGCAGCGCACCGCCTCGGCGGCCGCGACCTCGGACTGAGCGGCGCCGGCCAGCGCCGACTCGGCGCTCTCCATGCCGAAGCGCTCGCGGAGGTCCATCACCGGGATGACCTTGCCGCGCAGGTTGATGACGCCGCGGATGAACGCCGGCGTGCGTGGCACGCGCGTGACCGGCTGCATGCCGATGATCTCCTGCACCTTCAGGATCTCCACGCCGTACTCCTCGTCGGCGAGGTAGAAGGTGAGGAACTTGCCGCCGCGGTCCTGCGTCGGGGTGGGCGTGCTGCTCATGGCGGGGGCTCGGGAAGACTCGGAAAGAAGGGAGGGGTGCGTTCCAGACGCGTGGGGGCGCGCTCAGGCCACGGCGCGGCGCGCCGGCGGGCGCTCGGGCGCGCCCTCCCCGCTCTGCGCCAGCGCGAGCACGTCGCCGACGTCGAGGATCAGCCCCACGCGGCCGTCGCCGAGGATCGCGCCGCCCGCGATGCCGCCGACGGCGCCGATCCCGTCGCCGAGCGACTTGGCGACCACCTGCTGCTGGCCGAGCAGCTCGTCGACCAAGAGGGCGCTGCGGCGCTGCCGCCCGTCGCCGACGATCACGAGCAGCGCCTGCGTCGGGTCCTCGACCGCCCCGGGCACGTGGAAGAGTCGGTGCAGCCGCACCACCGGCAGCACCTCCCCGCGCAGCGTCACCACCTCGCCGCGGCCGGCGACCGTCTGCAGCATCGCGCGCTCGGGGCGGAAGCTCATGTGGATGTTGGTGGTCGGCACCACGTACCGCTCGGCGCCGACGCGCACCAGCATCCCGTCGGTGACGGCGAGCGTGAGCGGGAGGCGGACGTGGAAGGTCGTGCCGCGCCCCGGCTCGGACGCGATCTCGACGCGCCCGCGCACCGCCTCGATGTTGCGCCGCACGACGTCCATCCCCACGCCGCGCCCCGACACGTCGGTCAGCTGCTCGGCGGTCGAGAAGCCCGGCGCGAAGATCAGCTGGAAGACGTCGGCGTCCGACATCCCGCGGTCCGACTCGATCAGTCCGCGTTCGACGGCCTTGCGCACGATGCGCTCGCGGTGGAGCCCCTTCCCGTCGTCGCGCAGCTCGACGATCACGCTCCCGCCGGCCTGGTACGCCGAGAGCGTCACGCGCCCGGCGCGCGGCTTGCCGGCGCGCAGGCGGTCCTCGGGCGTCTCGACGCCGTGGTCGACGGCGTTGCGGACCATGTGCACGAGCGGGTCGCCGACCACGTCGACCATGTTGCGGTCGATCTCGGTCTCCTCCCCCTCGGTCACGAACTCGACGTCCTTGCCCAGCTTCGCGGCGACGTCGCGCACCAGGCGGGTGAGCTTCTGGAAGGTCGCCTTGAGCGGGACCATGCGCATCGACATGCTCAGGTCCTGCAGCTCGCGCACGATCTTGCCGGCGTGGGCGATCTTCTTGGCCAGCTCGTGGTGCGCGCCGGCGGCCGCGTCGGCGCCGCCGAGCGTCGGGTCGCCGGCGATCATCGACTGCGCGATCACCAGCTCGCCGACCATGTCGACCAGGCGGTCGAGGCGGTCGGTGCGCACGCGCAGGAACTGGTCGGCCTCGGCGCCGGCGCGGCGGTCCCCCTGCCGCCGGTCGCCCTGCCGCCGGTCGCCGTGCCGGCGCTCGGTGTGCACGGCGTCGGCGTCGGCGTGGGCGTCGGGCGCCGGCGCCGGTGCGGCGGTGCCGTCGTAGCGCGCCAGGGCGTCGACCAGCGCCTGGTAGCCGGCGGGGCGGGCGAGCGGCGCCCCGGGCCCGCCGGCGCGCAGCGCCTCCTCGACCGCGTCGAGCAGCGCCTTGAGCATGTCGACCGAGCGCAGCGCGAGGTCGGCGCACGGCTGCGTGTAGGCGACGGCGCGGTCGCGCACGCGCGAGAGGAGCGATTCGGCCTCGTGGGCGAAGGCGCTCAGGCGCGCCAGCCCGAGGAAGGCCGCCGTCCCCTTGACGGTGTGGAAGGCGCGGAAGACGGTGTTGACCGCCTCCGCGTCGTCGGGGCGCTGCTCGAGCGCCAGCAGCGCGGCCTCGCTGCCGCCGATCCCGTCGCGGCTCTCGGCCAGGAAGTCGCGCAGCAGCGCCAGGTCGACGTCGCCCGGGAGCGCGTCGCTCGCCTCGTCCGCGTCGGGCGCGGTCGACGCCGCGGGCGTCGCGGCGGCTGCCGGCGCGGGCGCGGCGGCGGGCGACGCGGGGAAGGTCGCGCCCATCGCCTGCTCCAGCAGCGCGCACACCTCGGCGAAGGTCGCCGCCGGGTCGGGCGCCGAGCCGTCGGCGAGGGGCTTCAGCACGCGCACCGCGCGCGCGACCAGGGGCTGGACGGCGATCGGCACCTTGTTGCCGAACGCGAGGTCGGCGAGCGTCTCGCGGACGCGCGCGAACTCCTCCCGGTCCTCGGGCTCGAGCTGCAGCAGCAGGGTGACGGCGTCGTCGAGCGCGAACTCGGACATGGCGGGGCCCGGGGGATGGCGGGTCAGCGGCCGCCGGCCGCGGCGGCGAAGAACTGCGAGCTGCGGCTCTGGAGCGCCTGCTCGAAGGCGGCGAGCTCGATGACGAGCGCCGCGTGCAGGTCGGCCACGTCCTCGGCGGTGGCGCGCCCCGACCAGAGGAAGTCGACCAGCTGCACGGTGCGGACGGCGCCGACGTTGAGCGCGGCGCCGCGCACGCGCAGCACCTGCGCCGAGAGCTCCGACAGCCCGACGTCGCCCACCGAGGCGCGCCCGTCGCGCACGCGGCCGAGCGTCTGCACCAGCTCCGACAGGTGGTCGCGCGCCAGCACGAGCAGCGGCTGGAAGGTGCGGCTGTCGACGCGCAGCCGCTTGATCATCTCCCGCCAGCTCTCCCAGCGCGCGGGGGCGCGCTTGAGGGCGCGTTCGATGCGCGTGGCGAAGGCGTCGACGACGATCGGCTTCTTCACGAAGTCGACGGCGCCGAGCGCCAGCGCGCGCTCGACGGTCTTGGCGTCGGCGTTGGCGGTGCAGAACATGACGGGGATGTCCTGCAGGTGCGGGCGCACCAGGATCTGCTCGACGAGCTCCAGGCCGTGCATGTCCGGGAGCATCAGGTCGGCGATGATCAGGTCGACCGGCTGGCGCGCCACCTGCTCGAGCGCGTCGGCGCCGTCGTGCGCGACCACGTGCGCGTGGCGGAGCCGCTTGAGCAGCGCCGTCATGATGTGGCACGTGACGAGGTCGTCTTCGATGAGCAGGATCACGGCGGGCTCCCGGGTGCGGCGGCCGCGGCGCGGCGCCTCTGGAGCCGAGTATCGGCCGGCGGGGCCGGACGTTTAGCCGCGCGGCGCCGAGGGGGGCGCGAGCGGGAGCACGAGGGTGAAGGTGCTCCCCGCCGTGTGCACGCTCGCGACCTCGAGCCGCCCGCCGAGCCGCTCGGCGCGGGCGCGCGCGAGCACGAGCCCGAGCCCGCCGGGCGGGAGGCGCGCGTCGTCGCCGACGCCTTCGTCGCCCGGGCGCTCCCAGGCCCGGAAGAGGCGCGCGCGCTGGGCGTCGGTGAGCCCCGGCCCGGTGTCGGCGACGTCGAACGCCACCGCGCCCTCGCCGTCGCCGCGCGCGCGCAGGGTGACGCCGCCGCGCCGGGTGACGCGGAGCGCGTTGGTGGCCAGGTCGAGCAGCGCCGCGCGGGCCTCGCCGGCGTCGGTGCGCACGAGGGGGGGCGCGTCGTCCGCGACGACGACGTCGAGCGCCAGCCCGCACGCCGCCGCCAGCGCGCCGAGCGTGCGCGCGACCCCGTCGAGCAGCGCCCGCGGCGCGCACTCGCCCGCGCGCACCGCCGGCGCCGCCCCCGCCCCGAGCCGCGCCAGCTCCAGCGCGTCGTCGCTCAGCCGCCGCATCCCGCCCAGCGCCTCGCGCAGCGCCGCGACGTGCGCGCGCTGCTCGCCGTCGAGCGCCGTCGCGTCGAGCAGGTCGAGGAGAGCCGACATCCCCGAGAGCGGGGTTCGTAAGTCGTGGGCGAGCGCCGGGAGCGGAGGGAGCACGGGGTTCCTGAACTGCGGGAGTCGTAACTGCGGGAGTCGAAAGAGCGGGAGTCGTTACTGCGTCGCCTTCAGCTCGAAGCGACGCAGTAACGACTCCCGCCTTGACGACTCCCGCTCTAGCGACTCCCGCCCTTGGGGTTCAAGCTACCGAAAGATCTCGTCCGCCACCGCCTGCCGCTGCTCCGCGTTCCGCGTCGTCGCGTTCGGGTCGAAGGTGCGGGCGTCGGGGGTGCGGCCGGTGGCGCCGGCCATCACGGTCGCCGGGTCGAACAGCTTCGCGATCTGCAGCAGGCGGTCCTCCATGTCCGTGAGCACGCTCGACGCGTAGGCCAGCTGCTGCGTCGTGATGTCCTGGAACTGGAGGCACCCCATCATGCCGAAGATCTCCTCGCGCAGCCGCTCGCGCGTGCGCCGCGCCCGCTCCGGCTCCCCGGCCGCGTCGGCGGCGTCCAGGTCGTCGAGCATCCCCTGCGCGCGGTCGAGCGCGTCCAGGATGTCGGTCGCCGCCACCTCGGTGGCCGACGTGACCTCGCGCAGCTTCTCGCTCGTGTCCTGCAGCTTCTCGACCGTCGCCGTCTCGAGCGCGCTGCGGCTGTCGCGCAGGTTCGCCAGCACCGCCCGGATCTCCTGGTTCGCGCGCTCGAGGACGAGCGGGAGCGACGCCAGGCCGGGGGGCGGCGCCGGGGGCTCGGGGCGGTCGGGGCGGAGCGCCTCGAGCTCGTGGTCGACCAGGCGCAGCGCCGCCTCGGTCTCGTACAGGACTTCGTGTCGGGCCGCCATCGCCGTCACCCCGCCGCGACGCTCATGAGGGCGTCGATCTTTTCCTTCAGGATCTGCGGCGTGAACGGCTTGACGATGTAGTTGTTCACGCCCGCCTCCATCGCCTCGATGATGTCCTCGCGCACCGAGCGCGCGGTCACCATCAGGATCGGCACCTGCTCGCCCCGGTCGCGCAGCGCCCTCGCGAACTCGGTGCCCGTCATGTTCGGCATGTTCCAGTCGGTGATGACGAACCTGATCGAGGCGTCGAAGCGGTCGAGCGCCTCCTGGCCGTCCGCCGCCTCGACGACGTCGGAGTGGCCGATGCGCTGGAGCGAGTTCACGACGATGCGCCGCATGGTGGACGAGTCGTCGACGACCAGGAACTTCATGGGGCAATCCTCGGGGGGCGCTGCGGCCGCTGCGGGCGCGCCGGGGGCGGGCGGCCGCGACGGGGGGTCGCGGCCGCGGGGGAAAAGGGACCAGCCGGGCGGGCGCGGCGGGCGCGCCCCCCGCCGGTCAGAGCTCGCCGCTCTTCAGGATGCGCTGCGCGACCTGGTCGACGACCTGCGCCGAGTTGTAGGCGCCCTCGAGCACCTTGCGGCGCAGCTCCGCGACCCGCTCGGCGTCGAGCGGCGCGGCGCGCTGCCCGCCCTCGGCCCCGGCCAGCGCGCGGCCGGCGTCGGAGATCTGGACCGAGTCGGTGCGCGGCGCGGCGGGGGCCGGCGGCGCGGCCGGGGCGACCGCCCCCTTGGCGGGGGTCGCGGGGGCGGCGGGCGTCGCAGGCGTGGCGCGCTGCGGCCCGTACGGGTTGGCGATGTTGCGAATGCTCATGATGATGACTGTCCTCCTTGGCCCAGATTATCGGCGGGCGGCGGGGAAACTTGAACGCCGGCCGGCGTCGTCACTAAAACGTCACGTCGACGCCGCCGGGCGCCCGCCCGGCACCGCCCTCCGCCCCCGAGGGGGCGCCCGAAGCGGAGTCGCCCGACCCGCGCGCGGCGCGCCCGGGGAAGTGCCCGGCGAGGGCGCCGCCGACCCCGTCGGCCCGCGCCTCCACCAGCCCACGCTCCAGCGCCCGCAGCGGCGCCGGCGCGTCGGGCGACTCTGCCCCCTCGGGCGGCGCCGGCAGCGCGAGCGCGCCTTCACCACCCTCGCGCGCCCAGGCGGCGCCGCGCACCACCGCCTCGCGCAGCGCCACCAGCCGCTGCCGCAGGGCGAGGTCCACCGCCGCCTGGTGCTCCAGCTCGAGCAGCGCGTCCGAGAGCAGCGCGTCGAAGGGCGGCGCGTCCGCCCCCGCCCCTTCACTCTGTAGCTCCAGAAAGTGCTCGGCGGCGGCGGCGCGGGTCGCGGCGGCCGCGCCGGCGCGCGCCGGGTCGGCGGCCACCGCGGCCGCGGCCTCCTCGGCCATCGCGGCGGCGTGCTGCGCGTACACCGCCAGCCGCGCGTCGAGGCGCGCCGCGCGAAGCGCCGCCGGCGCGAGGGGCGCGGCGGCGCGCGACTCCTCCCCCACCGTCCAGGCGCGGGCGGGGGGCGGAGCGTCGTCCGGGAGGGGCGCGGCGGCCACCCAGCTACGGCACCAGGGCGAGCGCCGTGCGGCGCGGGCGCGCCGCCGGCCGGGCGCGGCGCGCCAGGGCGTCGCGCGTCTCATCGGCGAGGCGGCGGTGCAGGTGCTGCGCGTGCTCGAGCGCGTCGTCCACGGGCGCGAGGATCAGGGAGAGGGCGCGCGAGCCGGCGCCGGGGTCGCCCGGCCAGTCGCGCACGGCGGCGCGGGCGTCGGCCAGGGCGGCCAGCAGCGGCTCGAGCTGCGCGACCAGGTGGTCGCGCTCGGCCAACGCCGCGCCGAGCGCCGCGTCGTCGGCGCGGCCCACGGCGTCGAGCGCGACGGTGAGCAGCGCCCCGAACCGCTCCAGCAGGCTGACCGCGGCCTCGGCCTGCCAGGCCAGGCGGTCGCTGTCCTCGAGCGGGTGGCGCCGCGCGCCGTCGCCCGCGGAGGACGGCGCGCCGGCGGCGGAGGTCACGGACGCCGCGCGGGACGACGCCGCGCGGGACGACGCCGCGCGGGGCGCGCCGGGCACCTCAGGCGCTCCGGACGGCGGCCGGGGCGGGCGCCGCCCCGGGGCGGGCGGCGCCGCCGGCGACCACCTGGGCGAAGGCGTCGCGCAGCTCGCCCAGCACGCGCAGCACCGCGTCGATCGCGGCGACGTCGCCCGAGCGGGTGGCGTCGAACACCGAGCGCATCGCGAAGGCGTAGAGCGCGTCCAGGTTCCGCGCGATCCCGCCCCCCTGCTCGAAGTCGAGCGAGAGCTTGAGCTCCCCGATCATCTCGTTGGCCTTCAGCAGCAGCTCCACGCGCTCCTCGATCTTGCGCGCCTCGGCGGCCAGCCGCGCGCGCCGCAGGGTGAGCAGCGTCTTGTCGAAGAGCATCACCACCAGCTGCCCGGGCGAGGCCGACGCCAGTTCGGCGTCGCGGTAGCGCGCGGCCTGGGTGGAGTAGGCGGCGCCGGACGTGGGGCGCGGCGGCGCGCCGTACGAGGCGACGCGGAGGGGGCCGGGGGTCGCCGTCGGCTGCGAGAGAAGACTCATCTGGGGGCGGGGCGCGGCTGCGGGGCGGGAGTGCGGGGCGGCCGCCCCGGGAGTGGTGGGCGGCGCGTCGCTCTGCCCCCGAGTATCGGCACCGGGCCGGTGCCGCTTCAGCCCCGCCGGTCGACGAGGGACGGGGCCCGCGGGCGGGCGCGCCGCCCGTACCCGGCGGACGCCCCCGGGTCCTGCTGGTCGCGCGTCCCGCCCCCGGGCACGATGCCCAGCTCCCCGAGCTCGCGACCGTAGGCGTCGCGCCACGCCTCGAGCTGCGCGCTCAGGTTGCGGATCGCCAGCTCGGCGCGCCGCGCGTCGGTCGTCAGGTCGTCGATCAGGCGGCGCAGCGCCCCCTCGTCGGCCGGCCCCGCGGCGGCGCGCGCCTCCTCGACGAGCGGGACGAGGCGCGACGCCCCGACCTCCAACTCCGCGGCGCCGCGCGTCGCCTCGTCGGCGAAGGCGGACGCGCGTCCGGCGTCGCCGTCGGTGAGCACCTCCTGCTGCTGCTCCACCAGGCGCGCGTAGCGCCGGTAGGCGGCGCGCTGCGCCTCCAGCGCGTCGATGGCGGCGCGCTGGGCGAGCGGGTTCACGGGCGGGCGAATGGGCGAGGGCATGGCGGGATCCTCCGCGGGGGCGCGTCGGGGCGGGCGCGCCGGGTCAGTCGTCCTTCGACTGCGAGAGCGATTTGAGTTGGGAGCCCAGCTGGTCGCTGATGGAGTTGAGCCGCCCGAGGGTGGCCTCGAAGCGCGACCACTGCGCGAGCAGGGCGGCGCGCTTCTTCTCGAGCCGGGCGTCGACGTCCTTGATGCGGGCGTCGAGCCGCCCGTTGGCGGCGTCGAGGCCGTTCTCGCGCGTGTCGAGCGTCCCGCCCGCCTGGGCGATCGGCTCGGCGTAGCTCACGAACGCGCCCATGCGGTCGGCCAGGACGGCGCGCAGGTCGTCCAGGCGCGAGCCGGCGAGGGCGTCGAGCTTGCCCTGGTCCACCGAGACCGTTCCGTCCTTGGCGACCGAGAAGCCGAGCGCCCCGAGCGACGTCAGGTCGTCGGGGAGCACGTCGGCGCCGGTGCCGACGAGGGTGCGCGCGAGCTCGGCGCGCACGCTCCGGGTGAGGGCGTCGCTGGCCAGCGCGCCGTCCTTGCCGGTCGACTGCCGCACGAAGTTCTGCACGGCGTTGTAGGCGTCGGCGAACTTCTTCGCCGCGTCGGCGGTGGCCGACGCCTGGCGCGCGACGGTGAGGGTGGCCGTCCGACCGACCTCGGCGCCGAGCAGCGACAGCGAGACGCCGGGGATCGCGTCGGCGACGACGTTCGTCGGGCGCCGCACCGTGACCGCGCCGTCGATCACCACCTCGGCGTCGCGCGCCGCGACGGTGGCGGCGCGGACGCCGAGCGCGTCGACGACCGACGGCCCCGGCGGGGTCGACGCCACGTCGGCCAGGGCGAACGCCCCCGCGACACCGCTCCGGGCGCCGGTGAGCACCAGGCGGTCGTCGCCGGCGCCGGCGGAGACGATCGTCGCCCGGACGCCGGTCTGCGCGGCCAGGGCGTTGATCTCGTCACGCACCCCGGCCAGCGTCTCGGTGCCGTCGAGGGTGACGGTGTTGGCGCCGCCGTTGATCGTGAAGGCGCCCGTGAGCCCGAGCGCGCCGGTCCCGAAGCCGACGCTGCCGACGTTCTTCTGCGCCGCGGCGAGGGCGCGCACCTCGAGCGAGTAGCTGCCGGGCGAGGCGCCCGCCCCGGCGGTGGCGGCGACGAGCGCGCGCCCGGCGCCGTCCGTCCCCTGCACCGCGGCGGTGAAGGTGTCGAACGGGGCGCCGTCCCTGAGCGCGCCGGCCGCCGTCTTGAGGGCGCCGACGAGCGTCTGGAGCTGGTTGAACGCGTCCTTGCGCTTCGTGTTCGCGTCGACGGTCGCCTGCAGGCGGTCGGCCTGCCGGCGCTCGATCTTGATGATCTGGTCGACGAGCGCGCGGAAGTCGATGTTGCTCGCGACGCCGCCGAGGCTGCTGAGCGAATCGGCCATGGGAGTCTCCGGGAACCCACCGGGGGCGGGCGGCGCCCGCCCCGGGTGGACGAGCGACGCCCCGCAGACGACACGCTCCGGGGGGCGCGGCGCGCCCCCCGGAGCCCGTCACTCACCGGGGGCGGCGGGGGTTAGCCGCGGAGGAGCTGGAGGACCCCCTGCTGGCCCTGGTTGGCCTGGGCGAGCATCGACTGCGCGGCCTGCGAGAGGATGTTGTTCTTCGTGAACTGCGTCATCTCGTAGGCCATGTCCGCGTCGCGGATCGCCGACTCGGCGGCCTGCGTGTTCTGCAGGGTGACCGCAACCGTCTGGTTCGCGAAGTCGACGCGGCTCTGCAGCGAGCCGAGCGTCCCGATGAAGCTGTTGACCGTGTCGAGCAGCGTGTCGACGTTGCCCATCGCGGTGCGCGCGGCCGTCAGCGTCGTCAGGTCGGCCGTGGCCAGCTTCTGCAGCTGCGGGAGCGCGACCTCGAGGCGGTCGACGCCGCCCGGGGCGCCGGTGGCGCCGAGCAGGATCGAGAGCGAGGTGCCCACCGGGGTGCCGGCCGCGATCACGATCGTCTTCCCGTCGAAGCTCGACGGGTCGGTGCCGTCGCCGATCTTGAAGCCGAGGCCCGTCTTGATCGTGATCCCCGCCTCGGCGAAGACGATGTCCTGCGCGCCGTCCTTGGCCAGCGCCTTGTAGCTGGTGGCGCCGTTGGTGATGGTCACGACCCCGTTGGCGGCCTCGTCGCTGTCGATCGTCCAGGTGCCGGCGGCCGCGTTGCTGCCCAGGATCACCTGCGACACGTCGGTGCCGATGTCGTCGATGGTGCTCGACGCGGCGACGGTGAACGAGCCGGCGCCGCTGCCGTTGAGCAGGGCGGTCCCCTGGTACTTGGTCGTGTCGACGATGCGCTGGATCTCGTCGTTCAGCGCGTCGAACTCGGCGTCGAGCTTCGAGCGCTGCCCGCCGATGTTGTCCGACGCCGAGGCGGCGGCCAGCTCCTTCATGCGGTCGAGGATCGAGGCGATCGTCTGCACGCCGCCGTCGGCGATCTGCAGCATCGCGTTCGCCTGGGCGCCGTTGCGCTGCGCCTGCTGCAGCGTGCGGCTCTCGTTGCGGAGCTTGTTGGCGATGGCGAGGCCCGCCGCGTCGTCGGCCGACCGGTTGATGCGGAAGCCCGACGAGAGGCGCTGGATCGAGCGCTCGGTCGCCTGGCTGTTGACCCGCATGTTGCCGAGGGCGGAGTTGGCGGCGGTGTTGGTCTGGATCCTCATGGCGTGTCACTCCCTGACAAGTGGTGGCGGAGCGTCCGTGCTCCGTTGGGTCCTGCGGTCGGCGCCCTTGCGCCGTCTGGGAGTTGGTATCGACGCCGCCGCCGAAAACTTGAGCGGGCCGCGCCGCCGGGGGTCCGGGGCGCGGCCCGCTCGGGGGCCGGACGCGGCGCGGCGGGGGCTCACCCCAGCGCCAGCGGCGCGCGCACGTCGTAGCGCTCGTCGGCGCGCACGAGCTGCCGCCCGCGCCGCGCCGAGTGCCCGAGCAGGACGGGGGCGCGCAGGTTGACGCTCGCCGACTCGCCGGGGGCCTGCGGCAGGGTGACGATCGCCAGCACGGCCAGGTCGTCGGCCGACGAGGCGCCGAGCGCCTGCACGTCGGCCGGCGCCACGTCGACGTCGTACGCCCCCAGCCAGTGGAACGGGTCGGCGAGCAGGAAGACCAGCCCGCTCGCGTCGCGGCTCTGCAGCCAGAAGAGCCCCGCGCGCCCCGCCGGCACGAGCGCGAAGCGGCGCGCCCCGTCGAAGCCGGGGAGCCCGTCGGGGAAGTCGAAGCAGGCGGCGGCGGGCACCTCGACGGCGCCCAGCAGGTCGGAGGCGACCGACACGGCGGCGTCGGCGGGCAGAGCGTCGGGGGGGGGCGGCGTGAGCAGGGCGGTCATCGCAGGTAGTCGGTGAGGCTCAGCCCCATCACGCGCGACGACGCAAGCATGGCCGCCTCGTAGGCGGTCTTCCGGCTCATCATCTCGGTGACGGCGCGTTCGAAGTCGACCTCGGTGAGGTCGGACTTGCGCGTGGTGTAGCTCTCCTCGAGCGCGGCGAGGCTCGCGCGCACGAGGCCGATCTGGTTCTGCCGCGCGCCGACCTCGCCGACGAGCGTCTGCGTGTCGTCGAAGGCGGCGTCGATCGCGGTCATCGCGGTCGCGATCCCGGCGCGGGCGTCGGTCTCGAGGGCGACGGCCAGGTCGTGCAGCGCGCCGAGCACCCCGGTGTCGACGAAGACGGCGCTGCCGTCGTGCGGCCCGGCGATGCGCTGCCCCTCCCCGATCTCGACCTCGAGTCGGCCGACGGGGAGGCGGGCCGCCGGCGGGTCGGGGGGGACCACCGCCGGGTCGAGCGCGACGAAGCGCGGCGTGACGGCCGTCTGCGCCGGGTCGAAGGGGAGGGTCGCGGTCTGGTTGGTGCCGCCGAACAGGTAGTCGTCGCCGTACTTCTGGTTGGCGATCGCCGTCGCCTGCAGGAAGAGCTGCCGCACCTCGGCCCCGGTGAAGCGGCGCGTCTGGGCGTTGGCCGTGTCGCCGTACTGCCCGACGGCCAGCTCCTTGGCGCGCGTGAGCAGCTGCGTGACCTGGTCGAGCGCCGACTCCTCGGCGTCCAGCCGCCCGCCCACGGCGCTCACGTTCCGCTCGAACTGCTCGAGCGCGCGCAGCCGCCCGCCGACCTGCATCGCCGCCGACCCCGACGTCGGGTCGTCCGACATCCGCTGCGCCTTCTTGCCCGTTGCCACCCGCTCCTGCGCCTCGGCCAGGAGGCGCTGGCTCTCGAGCAGCCGGGCGGTGATCCCGCGGGTGACCATCGAGTTGGTGACGCGCATGCGGCGGGCGGGCGGAGGGAGACGTTCGGCGGGAGGACGAGAGTGCCGGGCGCCGCGTCACACGCGCGTCATGCGCCGCGCCCTCGACCGCGGAGAGTCTCGGCAGCTCGTGCCGGTCACGTGAGCGTCACACGCTTCCGTCGCCGCGCCTCGGCAATAACTTCCGCCCCATGGCGACCATTCTGTACGTGGACGACGAGCCGGCGGTCGGGCTGATCGTCGAGGACACGCTGCGCCGCGCCGGGCACGACCCGGTGGGGGCGCGCAACGTCCCCGAGGCGCTCCACGTGCTCGCCCGGACCCCGGTCGAGCTGATCGTCTCCGACTACCGGATGCCCGGGATCACGGGGCTCGAGTTCCTCTCGATGCTGCAGCGCGAGGGGTACGACGTGCCGGTGATCATGCTCACCGGCTACGCCTCGATCGAGCACGCGGTGGCGTCGATCAAGGCCGGCGCGGTGGACTACATCACCAAGCCGGTCCGCCCGCAGCAGCTGGAGCTGGCGGTCGAGCAGGCGCTCGAGTTCGTGCGCCTCAAGCGCGAGAACGAGGCGCTGCGCCACGAGGTGATGGCGATCCGGAGCGAGCGGCAGATCGTCGGCGACAGCCCGGCCATCCGGCGCGCCCTCCAGACGGTCGCGATGGCCGCCCCGACGCGCGCCACGGTGCTGCTGCAGGGGGAGAGCGGGACGGGCAAGGAGCTGTTCGCGCGCGCGATCCACGAGCAGAGCGACCGGCGCGACAAGCCGTTCATCACGCTCAACTGCGCCGCGCTCCCCGAGGGGCTGATCGAGAGCGCGCTGTTCGGGCACGAGAAGGGGGCGTTCACGGGGGCGATCAAGCGGGTCGAGGGCGCCTTCGAGCGGGCGCACCGGGGGACGCTGCTGCTCGACGAGATCAGCGAGATGCGGCTCGACCTGCAGGCGAAGCTGCTGCGCGTCCTGCAGGAGCAGGAGTTCGAGCGGGTGGGCGGGACGGCGCCGATCAAGGTGGACGTGCGCATCATCGCCACCACCAACCGCGACCTGGCCGCCGAGGCGGCGGCGGGGCGCTTCCGGCAGGACCTGTACTACCGGCTGAGCGTGATCCCGATGTCGATCCCGGCGCTGCGCGAGCGGCCGGAGGACGTCCCGCTGCTGGCCTTCCGCTTCGCGATGCGCACGGCGGAGGAGGTCGGGAAGCGCCTCGACGGGATCGCGCCGGACACGCTGGCGCTCCTGCAGCGCTACCCGTGGCCGGGAAACGTGCGCGAGCTGCAGCACGTGATCGAGCGGGCGGTGATCCTGTCGCCCGACCCGATGATGCCGCCGCACGCGCTCGAGGCGGAGCGCTTCGGCCTCACGAGCGGGAGTGCGGTGGCGCGCGCGATCGACGGCCCCTCCCCGCTGCGTGCCCTGGCCGCCGGCTTCGGCGCCCCGATGCCCGCCCCCGCCAACGGCCACGCGCCGTCCGAACCGGACGACCCGATGCGCGTGGTGCTCCACTCGCTCGACGTGAACGAGGCGGAGAAGGTGCTGATCGGGCGGGCGCTGGAGGTGGCGCAGCAGAACCGGACGCGCGCTGCCGAACTGCTCGGGATTTCGGTGCGGACGCTGCGGAACAAGCTTAACACTCCAGGCAAGACTGAGTAACTGCGGGAGTCGTGAGAGCGGGAGTCGATACGGCGGGAGTCGTGACTGCGTGGCTTCAAGCCGCAAGCCACGCAGTCACGACTCCCGCCGTATCGACTCCCGCTCTCACGACTCCCGCCGTTCAGGATCTTTCGTAGGGCTCCATGTGCACCAACACCCCCTGCACCCTCGGCACCGCCGCCCGGATCGCCCCCTTCACCTTGCCGGCGATCACGTGCGCCGCGTCCAGGGGAGTGCGCGGGTCCGCCTGCACGTGGATGTCGACGTGCAGCACCGGGCCGGCGCGGCGCACGACCAGCTTCTCGATGTCGAGCACCCCGTCGACGCTGCGGGCGGCGCGCGCCACCGGCGCCAGCACCTCCTCGCCGGGCATGCGGTCCATGAGGTCGTGCAGCGGGGGGAGGAGCAACCGCACGCCGTTGTAGGCGATCACCACCGAGGCGAAGAGCGCGGCCCAGTCGTCGGCGGCGGCCCAGGCGCGGTCGGGGCTCAGGCGGCCGCCGACGAGGGCGGCGGAGATCCCGACGAAGGCCGCGGCGCTCGTGATGGCGTCGCTCAGGTGGTGCCCCGCGTCCGCCCGCACCGCCGCGCTCTCGAGCGAGTCGCCGAGCGCGGCCACGCGGCGCGAGAGCGCCCACTTCACCGCCATCACCCCCACCAGCACCAGCAGCGTCCACGGCGCGGGCGGGCGGTGCGGCGTGCGGATCATCCGCACCGACTCGGCGGCGATCCCGAGCGCCGCCACCACCAGCAGCAGCGCCACCGCGACCGCCGCCAACGACTCTGCCTTGCCGTGCCCGTACGGGTGGTTCTCGTCGGCCGGCCGCGCGGCGATGTGCAGCCCCCCCCACACCACCAGCGAGGCCACGATGTCCGACGCCGACTCGACCGCGTCGGCGACCAGCGCGTAGGTGTGACCGAGGATCCCCGCGGCCAGCTTCACCCCCGCCAGCAGCGCGTTCACCAGGAGACCGAGCTGCGCGGCGCGGATCGCCGCCCGGGCCGCGGCGGGCGCGGGGCCGGGCGCGGGGGAGACGGCGGACGGCATGGCGGCGAATCTAGCCGGCGCCGGGCGAAAGGAGCGCCGCGCTGAATTCACGCCGCCGCGCGGCCGAGACTCGCGGGCATCCGCGGGGCGCGTACGCCCCGGCCCTCCCCCGCCCCCACCGGCCGTGTCCCCCCTCCGCCCGCCCCGGACGCGCGTCGCGCCGCGCGCCGCGTCCTGTGCCGCCCTGCTGCTCGCGCTCCCCGTGCTGGCCGCCTGCGGCGCCGACCCGGCCGCCCCGCCCCCCGCGCCGGCGGAGGTGACCGTCGCCCCCGACAGCACACCCACGCCCCCGCCGCCCGCCGCCGCCGACTCGGCGGCCCCCGCCCGCGAGGTCGGCGTTTTCCTGCACGACGGCGAGGAGTCGGTGGCGGCGGTCGCGCGCGACCTGCTGCGCCGCCACGCCCCGAACGCCGGCGCGCGCGCCGACTCGGTGCGGGCGCTCGAGACGCTGCGCCTGTTCACCGTGCCGCTCACCGAGCAGGAGGCCGCCCGCCTGCTGGCCGACCCGCGCGTGGCCGACGCCGGGGAGCTACCGCCGGTCGAGCTGGCGGCCGCGCCGACGACCTCGTGGGCGGTCGACCGCGTCGACCAGCGCGCCCTCCCCCTCGACACGGACTTCGCCCCCGCCGCGACCGGAGAGGGGGTCCGCATCTACATCCTCGACACCGGGGTGCGGGCGACGCACGACGAGTACGCGGCGCGCCTCCTCCCCGGCTACGACGCGACGCTCGCGACCGCGGCGTCGGGTGTCGACTGCAACGGGCACGGCACCTTCGTGGCGTCCAACGCCGCCGGCACCCGCTACGGCGTCGCCAGCGACGCCAACGTGGTGGACGTCAAGGTGATGGGGTGCTCGGGGTCGGGCTCCATGGCCCACATCTTCGCCGGCATGGACTGGGTGCTCCAGCAGAAGCTCGCCGACCCGTCCGTCCCCACCGTCGCCAACCTGTCGCTCGGCAGCACCGCGTCGAGCGCCTTCGACGCCGTGGTCGCGCGGCTGACCGCCGGCGGGGTCGTGGTGGTGGCCGCCGCCGGCAACTCGAACGCCGACGCCTGCACCAAGTCGCCGGCGCGTGCGCCCACGGCGATCACCGTCGGCGCCACCGCCTCCGACGACGCCCGCGCCTCCTTCTCCAACTGGGGGCGGTGCGTCGACGTCTTCGCGCCGGGGCAGAGCATCCCCGGCGCCAGCGCGGGGAGCGACGCCGGCGCCGCCTTCATGAGCGGGACGTCGATGGCCGCACCGATCGCCGCCGGGATCGCCGCCGCCTACCTGGAGCAGTACCCGACCGCGACCCCCGAGCAGGTGCACGAGGCGGTGATCGCGGCCTCGACGCGCGACCGCGTGACCAACCCCGGCGCCGGCTCCCCCAACCGGCTCGCCTTCGTCGGCTCGCTCGGCGCGCTCCCGACGGCGGGCGCCCTGACCGCCGAGGCCGCCACGGCGTGCGTGCGGCGCAGCTGCACCTTCGACGGCGCCGTCTCGCGCGGGGGCGTCACGGGCTACGCCTGGGAGCTGGGCGACAGCGTGCGCGCCACGACCTCCCGCGCGGTGCGCACCTTCCCGCGCGACGGCGCGTTCCCGGTGCGCCTGACGGTGCGCGACGCCGGCGGGCGGACGAGCAGCTGGGTGGACACGGTGGACGTCGTCGACCGCGCCCCCACGGCGGGGACGATCAGCGCCACCTGCACGCCGACGCGCGTCTGCACGCTGACCTCGGCCGGCGCCGGCGACGACGGCCGCGTCGCCCGCTACGCCTGGACGTTCGGCGACGGGGGCACGCTCGCCACCTCGGCGACCACGGTGCGGCGGACGTACGGGGGCTACGGTTCCTTCACCGTGCGACTCACCGTCACCGACGACGTGGGGCAGACGGCCACGACCAGCCGCACGGTGACCGTGACGCCCCCCCTCCCCACCGTCGGCTTCCGCGTGACCTGCTCCAGCGGGCGCACCTGCACCTTCGACGCGTCGTCGTCCAGGGCGCTCGACGGGATCGCGTCGTACCGGTGGGAGTTCGGCAACACCCGGACGGGGACCGGGGTCCGCGCCACACACCAGTACTCGGCGGCCGGGAGCTACCCGGTGCGGCTGACGGTGACGTCGACCACCGGGCTCAGCGCTCAGCGGACGCTGTCACTCGTGATGCGCTGAGCGGGCGGACCCGGGGCGCGCCGGAACGGTCGTTGCCTCGGGAGCGGGTCCGTACGACTCACCCGAACCCGCCGCACCCATGCTGCGCTACCTGGCCTCCGGCCTGCTCACCCGCTCCGCCTCGCGCCGCCTCGCGCGCGTCATCCCGAACCCCTTCGTGCGCACGCTGGCGATGGCCGCCACCGGCTACGCGATCACGCGCGTGCTCGCCCCGAAGGCGCCGAAGCTCAAGCGCCTGCGCCCCGTCTGACCGGCCCCGGCGCGGCGTCCGGGCGCGGGCCTCAACCGGTCGAGCGCATGTACGTCGCGCCGGCCTCCTGCGCCCGCAGCACGGCGTAGATGCCGGAGGGCTGCAGCTGCACGCCCGGGATCATCCCGGCGTGCAGCTCGGCGCGCACGGCGTCGGGCTTCTGGTTCGTGCGCCGCGCGATGCCGTTGATGAGGTTGCGCATCGCCATGTTGCAGGCCAGCACGACCGCGCCCCCCTGCAGCAGCCCCTCGATGGTCGGCGACGGGTCGTCCACGAACATCGCCGCCATCTCGCCATCGGCCGCCGGCGCGTCGGGGAGCCGACGCGCGTAGACGTTGCGCTCGGCGGGCTTCTTGGTGACCGGGTCCTCGACCTTCCGCGTCTCGCCGAGCTTGTACTTGGCCCAGAGCGCGTCGTCGAGCGCCAGCACGGTGGCGGCGTGGCGGATCACGACCACGGGCACCGTCGCCCGCGCCTCCTCGGCCCCCAGCGCCTCGCGGTAGCCGCGCCGGAAGAGCCAGGCCTGCCAGAGCGCCAGCCCGTCGTTGACCTCGGGGGCGTCGAACACCGCCCGGTGACGCGCCGAGCGGACGCGCGCCGTCCAGCCATCATCGAAGCGCTGCCCGTCGGGGGCGGCCGCAGGGCGGGCGGCCGCGGCGCGGGTGGCCGGGGCGCAGGCCGCCAGCCCCGCCGAGGCCAGGCTGGCGGCGGCGAGCTGGGCGAGGAAGTCGCGGCGGGGGGCGGGGGCGGCGGGCTCGGTCACAGAGGTCACCAGATCTGGGCGCGCCGGGCGGCGGGGCGGACCATCGTGTCTGCACCCCGAAGGCCGCGCGGAATCCGGGCATGTTGCGGGGCGGGACGCCGGCGCGCCAGACCCCGAGGCGTACGGGTTCGGTTGCCAAGGCTCGGCACAAATTGCCAAGCGGCACGTTTTGCCGGAATGGACCCCTAACGACAAGTCTCTCCCTATCAACGACTTATCATGTGGCTCGGGAGCTGCCTCCAGGCGGGTGCCACCCTCATCCCTGGCCCCATGCTCTTCGGCTTCATCAACCGCGTCTCCGGCGCCCACACGATGCGCGACGCGCTGGACGTCAGTGCCGCCCGGACGCGCGCCATCGGCGACCGGGTCGCCAAGGCATCGCTGAACAACGGGGACGGCTTCGCGCTGGCCGCGAGCGCCGCCGAGAGCCCGAATGGGGCACAGCCGGGCCCGCCGGTGGATCTGGAGGCGGAGATGGTGTCGCTGGCTGACGAGCAGCTCCGCTACGAGGCGACGGCCAAGCTGCTCGAGAAGACGTACTCGACGATCCGTCTGAGCATCCGCGACCGCTGACCCCGCCGATCCGGTAGACGACGATGCCCGGGATCCCGAAGCTCGGCCTCCTCCCCGCCTTCGCGCCGCAGTCGCCGGTGCGCCCGATGTTCCGCTCGCTGGCCATCGCCGCGAGCGGGCTGTCGGCGCAGCGGCAGCGGCTGGAGACGATCGCGTCCAACCTGGCCAACGCGGAGACGACCCGCGGGGCGGACGGGGCGCCGTACAAGCGCAAGGTGGCCGTCATGCAGGCGGCGAGCGCCGAGACGCAGCTGTTCGGCGCCACCACCCCGGCGGGGGTGGCCGGGACGGTCTCGAACCCGGTGCCTCCCTTCGGCAACGCGGCCTTCCAGGTGCCGGCGCTCGCCGCCGTCCAGGGCGGGGACTCGGGCGCGATCCAGGTGCCGCTGCTGGGCGGGGACGACGGGCTGCACGGCGTGCGGGTGGCCGGGGTCACCGAGGACCAGACGGAAGGGCCGCTGGTCTACGACCCGGGGCACCCCGACGCCGACCAGAACGGCTACGTGCGCTATCCCAACGTCCGCGTCACCGACGAGATGATCGACATGCTGGACGCGCGCCGGATCTACGAGGCGAACGCGACCGTGTTCCAGTCGGCGAAGGCGATGCTGAAGAAGGCCCTCGAGATCTGACCCCACTCCGATGTCCGTTGCCAACGTCCAGAACCCGCTGACCTCCGCCCTCCGCACCGTCGGGCGGCCGCTGAACACCGGCACGCAGGGGGCCGGGGCGCAGGGCCCCGCCGCCGCGCCCACGCAGCCCGCGGCGCTCCGGCCGCAGCAGCCGCTGGCCGCCGCGGCGCCGTCGCTCCCGCCGGAGCCGCCGCCGGGGACCGACCCGGCGCTCTGGAGCGTGCTGACCGGAGAGGAGCGGGCCTACTTCGCCAAGGCGTCGGCGACGGGGCCGCTGACCTACAGCCGCATCTCCGCCGGCGTCACCGCGCTGCGCGGAGGGGGGGCGCCGCCGGCCGCCCTGCAGGGCGCGTCGATCGGCGGGCGGCTCGACGTGCGCGCCTGAGGCGGGGGCTCTTCGATGTCCGACGCGATTCGCGGGGTCACCGGGCGCATGGCGCAGCTGGCGAGCTACGGGCAGGGCCCGCTCGCCGGGCTCGGGGGTGTAGGAGACCGGGGGGCGATCCAGGTCCCGGTCGGGCCGTCGAGCAAGGAGCAGCCGTCGTTCGGCGACACGCTGCAGCAGTTCGTCGGCGGGGTCTCGGACGCCCAGGACGCGGCGGCGGCGCTGAAGGGGAAGTTCCTGCGCGGCGAGGGGGTCGAGCTGCACCAGGTCATGGCAGCCGGCGAGGAGGCCGGGATCGCGCTCGAGCTGATGATCGAGCTGCGCAACAAGGTCACCGAGGCGTACCGGACGCTGGTGAACATGCAGTGACGGGCGTGAACGCTCGCCCGCTGGAGCGTCGCGACGCGACCGGCGTGTGACGACTTCTGCTCACCGGTGCGGATCACCCCGCGCATAGCCGGGCGGTTCGCCATGGGTATGCGTGTTGTTGCGGCCCCGCATCGGGCCCGTCGTGTGCGGCGTCGCGGCCGCACACCGGCGGTGCCCGCGATGCTCGCGGCGGCACCTGCCGCTCCCATCGCGAGCGAGGACTGGACCATGCGACTGCTCGGTCACGCATCACGCGTCCCCCGCGCGCCTCGGCGCGCCCGCATCCTGGCCTACGCGCTGGCCCTCAGTTGCGCTTCGTCAACCACGGCGTGGGCGACGGACGAGACCGAGATGAGCTTCGGCTGTCCGCGCTGCTCGGGCAACGTGATCGACTGCCGCGACGGCACCTGCAACTTCTACCCGTGCCACCTGTCCCTCTGGGAGCGGCTCAAGACCTGGCTGACGTGCTGAGCGCCGCACCCCCCCGTCGGTAGGCGCGCGGGGCGACCGCGGGCGGCACCGGCGGGGCGCCGCCGGCGTGTGCGTGCGTGAGGCCGAGCAACGCTGCCCGTCCACGACGGCGGCTCGCGAGGCGCCCGACCGTCGAACCGGCCGCGGACGGCGACGTCCGCGGCCGGTTCGCGTGACGGCGACGGCGCGCAACGGAGAGCCGAGGATCCGCCGACTCCATCGCACTGCGCCGACGCGACGGCGCCGGGTGCGTGCCGGCGGCAATCCCCGCCGGTCTCGGGGCCGGCAAGAGTTGCCGCCAAAGCGCAGGACGCCATGAGCGGCACGGTCCACCGATCGGGATAAACGCTTGTGAAGTAGGGGTTTACGTAAAACGCACGGGACGGTACGGAGGCTGCCTCTACCGTGGGTGCCTCTCTTCCTGTCTCGCGCCCGCCTCGTGTCCTCCCTCCTCGATCCCTTCGCCCCCCTGCTCGACCGGATCGGCGGCCCCCGCCGCGCCGCGATCCTGCTCGTGGGGCTCGCCACCGCCGGGCTGATCTTCGGCCTGTCGCGCTGGGCGACGGCGCCGGTGTGGGTCCCGGCGTTCGCCGGCGTCCCGGTGGAGAGCGTCGGCAAGATGACCGACAAGCTCACCGAGGCCGGTATCGCCTACCGACTGGAGAAGGGGGGCGCGGAGATCCAGGTGACGGCGGAGGACCTGGCCAGGGCCCGCGTCGCGCTGGCCCGCGAGGGGCTCCCCGCCGCCGGCCGCCCCGGGCTCGAGCTGTTCGACCAGCCGAGCTGGGGGATGACCGACTTCACGCAGCGGATCAACTACCGCCGCGCGCTCGAGGGGGAGCTGGAGCGCACGATCGGGAAGATGCGCGGGATCGAGCAGGCGCAGGTGCACGTCGCGATGTCGGAGAACGCCGTCTTCCGCCGCAGCGAGCGCCCGCTCGAGGCGAGCGTGGTCCTCAAGCTCGCCGGCGGTGAGAGCCCGCCGGCCGACGTCGTGCGCGGGATCGCGCACCTGGTGGCCTCGAGCGTCGACGGGCTCGACTCCGAGCACGTGACGATCGTCGACGACGGCGGGCGGATGCTCACCCTCGACGGCGAGGACGCCTCGGGGGCCGGGCTCTCCAGCCGCCAGCTGGCCGTGCAGCGCGAGGTCGAGCGCTACCTGGAGCAGAAGGCGCAGGCGATCGTCGGCCAGATCGTGGGCGGAGCCAACGCCCGCGTGCAGGTGGCGGCGCAGGTCAACTTCGACCGCGTCGAGCGCACGGTGCAGGCGGTCGACCCCGACAAGCAGGCCGTGGCCACCGAGCAGCGCGCCGAGGTAACGCCCGGCGCGCAGGGGGGCTCGGCGTCGAGCAACGTCGCCACGAGCTACGAGACCACCAAGAGCACTGAGAGCTTCAGCGGCGCGATCGGGAACGTGAAGCGCCTCACGGTCGCGGTGCTCGTCAACGACCGCGCCGTCCCCGGCCCCCGCCCCTCGGCGCTCCCGCGCACGGCCGCCGAGCTGGCGCGCATCGACACGCTGGTGCGCAACGCGGTGGGGCTCGACGCGGCGCGCGGCGACCAGCTCTCGGTGGTCAACGTCGCCTTCGACGCCCCGGCCGCCGCCCCCGCCGACTCGACGCCGGCCGACGTGTGGACGAAGGTCGCGACGGTGCAGAAGCCGCTCATGGTCGGCGGCGCGCTGCTGGCGGTGCTCGTGGTCGCGGTGCTGACGCTGCGCGCGCTCCGCCCCCCGAAGCCCGAGCCGGCCCCCGCGCCCTCCGCGCCGCAGCTCGCGGCCGGCGCCGCCGCGGCCGCCGCGTTGGCCGCCGGCGCCGGCTCCGCCGACGAGTCGGCCGCCGCGCTGGCCGCCGGCGACGCGTCGCGGCAGCAGGTGCTGATCGCCGGCCCGGGCGGCGGGCCGATCGTGCTCCACGAGGCCACCAACCCGGTGCGCGACCAGGTGGTCGCCATCATCGAGCAGCGCCCCGAGGCCGCCACCCGCGTGCTCCGCAACTGGCTGAAGCAGGACTGACCCCCGTAGATGTCCTCCGCGACGACCCCCGCCCCCGTGACCGAATCCAAAGCCCTCCTGCACGGCCGCCCGATGAACGGACGCCAGAAGGTGGCCGTGCTGTGCATGGCGGTCGGCTCCGAATTCGCCGCCCGGCTCACCACGGGGCTCAGCAACGACGAGGCGGAGCAGATCAGCTACGAGATCGCGCAGCTCGACCGCGTCCCGGCCGAGCTGATGGAGGCGGTGCTGGCGGAGTGGCTCGAGCAGACGCTCGGCGTCGCGTCGCTGACCACCGGCGGCATCGAGTACGCGCGCGAGGTGCTGGAGCGGGCGTACGGGAAGCAGCGCGCCGAGGGGATCCTCAAGCGCATCACCTCGCAGCTCGCCGACACCGCGGGGCTGCACCGGCTGCGCAAGGCCGACCCGCAGCAGCTGGCCACCACGCTGCGCGGCGAGCACCCGCAGACCGTCGCCCTCGTGCTGGCGCACCTCGACGCGCCGCACACCGCGGCGATCCTGCGCGAGCTGCCGACGACCTTCGGCAGCGAGGTGATCTACCGCATGGCGCGCATGGAGAAGGTCTCGCCCGAGATGCTGCAGCTCATCGAGCGCGCGCTCTCCAGCGACGCCGACCTCTCCTTCTCGCAGGGGATGTCGACCGCCGGCGGCCCGGCCGCGGTGGCGTCGGTGCTCAACCTCGTCAGCGGCTCGCTCGAGAAGGAGCTGCTCGAGGGGGTCTCGGAGCGCGACGCGACGCTGTGCGAGCAGATCAAGAATCTGATGTTCGTGTTCGAGGACCTGGTCTCGCTCGACGACAAGTCGCTGCAGCGCCTGCTGCGCGAGGTCGAGGCCAAGCAGCTGGCGCTGGCGCTCAAGGCGGCGAGCGACGAGCTGAAGACGAAGATCACGGGCGCGATGTCGCAGCGCGCGGTGGCCGCGCTCCGCGAGGAGATGGAGTTCATGGGCCCCGTGAAGATGCGCGACGTCGAGGCGGCGCATTCGGCGATCGTCACGCAGGTGCGCAAGCTCGAGGAGACGGGCGAGATCGTGCTGACCGCGGGGGGCGACGATGTCCTCGTCTGACGCGCGCCGCCCCGGCGCGCCGAGCGCCGCCCGCGGCGCGGTGCTCGCCCCCGACGCGCTGGCCGCGTTCGGCGTCGCCGGCGCCGCCGCGGCGTGGCGCCCGCTCGACATGGCCGACGCGCTCATCCCCTCGGTCGCGCACGCCGCCGCCGACGTGTTCGGCGCCTTCGACGCCCTCGACGTCCCGGCGGCTCCCGACGTCGGCACCAACGCGGGCTTCGCCGACGCGGGGTTCGCCGACGCGGGGTTCGCCGACGCGGGGTTCGCCGACGCGGGGTTCGCCGACGCGGGGTTCGCCGACGCGCTCCCCGACTTCCTGACCACCCCCGACGACCCGGACGCGATCGGCCTCTCGCCGGAGCTCTCGCTGGCGCGCGAGCGCGCGGTGCGCGAGGAGCTGGCGCGCGACTTCGAGCGGCAGCTGGCCGAGGCGGCGGCGCGCCACGAGCGGGAGCTGGCCGAGAGCCACGCCGCGGGCGTCGAGCAGGGGCAGGCGGAGGGGTACGGCGCGGCCGAGCGGATGCTGGCCGGGACGATGGCGGCGCTGGAGGCCGCGCGCGAGCAGCTCGCCGCGCTCGAGGACCGCTGGCTCGCGAACCTGGACGAGAACGTCGCCGTGCTGGCCGTGGGCGTGGCGCGCCACCTGATCGGGCGCGAGATCGCGGCCGACGACGCGCTGGTGCGCGAGCGCGTGGCGCACGCGCTGGCGGAGTTCCCGCTCGAGCAGTCGCTCAACGTGCGCGTGAACCCGGCCGACCTGGCGACGCTCAAGGCGGCGTTCGGGCCCGACCGCGCCGGCCCGCGCGAGCTGCGCTGGACGGCCGACGAGCGGGTCGCGCGCGGCGGCTGCCTGGTCGAGGGGCGCGAGCGCATCGTCGACGGCCGCGTCGACGCCGCGCTGGAGCGCGTGTACCGCCGGCTGAGCGGGCAGCATGCCTGAGCCGACCGCCGCCCCGCGCCGCCTCAACACGCCGAGCTTCGCGCACGCGGTGCTCGACCTGCTCGCCGACGTGCCGCAGGTCGTGAGCTACGGCAAGGTGACGCGCGTCGTCGGCCTCGTGATCGAGGCGGCGGGGCTCGACGTCGGGCTCGGGGAGCTGTGCCGCGTGACCTCGCTGGCCGGCGACCGCTCGGTGCTCGCCGAGGTGGTGGGCTTCCACGAGAAGGGGGTGCTCCTCATGCCGCTCGGCGACATGGACGGGCTGCACCCCGGGAGCAGCGTGCGCCCGCTCGGCCGCTCGTTCGGCGTCGACGTCGGGCCGCAGCTGCTCGGCCGCATCCTGAACGGGCTCGGGCACCCCATCGACGGCAAGGGGAAGCTCGAGGTCGAGGAGCGCGTCCCGCTCTCCGCCGAGCCGCCGAACCCGCTGGTGCGCGAGATGGTGACGGAGACGCTCGAGACGGGCGTGCGCGCGATTGATGGCGTGCTCACGTTCGGCCGAGGGCAGAGAGTCGGCATCTTCGCCGGCTCGGGCGTCGGCAAGTCGACGCTGCTCGGGATGATCGCCCGCCAGGCGCGCGCCGACGTGAACGTGATCGCGCTGCTCGGCGAGCGCGGGCGCGAGGTGCGCGAGTTCATCGAGCACTCGCTGGGGCCGGAGGGGCTCGCGCGCTCGGTGCTGGTGGTGGCCACCGGCGACCAGGCGGCGCTCGTGCGCGCGCGCGGCGCCCTCGTGGCGACGGCGATCGCCGAGTACTTCCGCGACCAGGGGAAGCAGGTGCTGCTGATGGTCGACTCGGTGACGCGCGTGGCGATGGCGTGGCGCGAGATCGGCCTCGCCGTCGGCGAGCCGCCGACCACCAAGGGGTACCCGCCGTCGGTGTTCGCCGCGCTGCCGCGCCTGCTGGAGCGCGCCGGCAACGGGGAGCGGGGCGGGATCACCGGGATCTACACCGTCCTCGTGGACGGCGACGACTTCAACGAGCCGGTGGCCGACGCCGCCCGCTCGATCCTCGACGGGCACGTGGTGCTGACGCGCAAGCTGGCGGCGTCGGGGCACTTCCCGGCGATCGACGTGCTCGACTCGAAGAGCCGCGTGCGCGACCAGATCATCTCCCCCGAGCACAAGGCGGCGGCGAACCTGCTGCTGCGCCTCGAGGGCGCGTACCGCGAGAAGGAGGACCTGATCCTCGTCGGCGCCTACCAGCAGGGGAGCGACCCGACGGTCGACGCCGCGATCGCGCTGCGCGAGCAGGCGCTCGGCTTCCTGCAGCAGACGCCCGAGGAGGCGTCGCCGATGGGGATGACGCAGAACACGCTGACGCACCTCGCGGCGCAGCTGACGAACCGAAAACGGTAAGGCGGGGGTCGTTACTGCGGGAGTCGAAAGAGCGGGAGTCGTGACGGCGTAACCTGCGACTTCAGGCTGAGGCGACGCAGTCACGACTCCCGCCGTGAAGACTCCCGCAGTAACGACTCCCGCTGTTGGGGTTCAGGCTCGAGTCCCGCAGTAACCCCCATCCGTCCCCCACGCTGAATGTTCCGCTTCCGACTCCAGCGCGTGCTCGACCTCCGCGAGCGCAAGGAGCGCGACGCCGCCACGGCGCTCGCGGCCGCGCAGGCCGCGGCCGACGCGGCGCGCGCGGCGCAGGCGCGGCTCGAGCGGGCGCGCGCCGAGCTGGCGGCGCAGGTGACGCGGGCGGCGCCCGACGCCGGCGCGGCCTCGGTGGGGGCGCTGCGCAACCTGAGCTTCCTGCTCGAGCGCCTCGACGACCAGGTGGCCGGCGCCGCGGAGGCGGCGGCGACGGCCGCCGGCGCGGTCGGCGAGCGCGAGGACGCGCTGCGCGCCGCCTTCCGCGACCGCCGCGCGATCGACCGCCTGCGCGAGAAGCACGAGGAGGCGTGGCGCGCGGGCGAGGTCGCGCAGGACCGCGCGCGGATGGACGAGATCGCGCTCTCCCGCTTCGCCGCGCAGGGCGCCGCGCGCCCCGCCGCCCCCAACTCCGACGCCAAGGACGCGTCCTGACATGCTGCGCCTGATCCTCTCCGCCGTCGTCGGCCTCGTCGTGGGACTCGTCGGCGCCACCGCCGCGGTCGTGCAGCGCTCGCAGAGCGCCGCGCACGCCGCGCCGGCCGCGCCCGACTCCGCCAAGGCGCACGCCGACAGCGCCGCCGCCGGCGACTCGGCGCACGCCGCGCCCGCGGCCGCCGACGGCGCGCACCCCGCGGCGCCGGCCGCCGGCGCGCCGACCCCCGCGCACGCCGCGGCAGCGGCCGCCGGGGCGCCCGCGCACGTCGCGGCGGCGGCCGACACGTCACACCACGCGCCCCCGAAGGCGCCGGCCGCGAAGACGACTGCCGCGAAGCCGACTGCCGCGAAGACGCCCGTTGCCAAGGCTCTGGCCGCGGCGGCGCAGGCGGGGTCGCAGACGACGCACGCCGAGCCGGCCGCCGCGGCCGCGCCGGACGCGAAGGGCGACCGCGCGGCGGCGGCGCAGTCGGCGGAGCGGCGCTTGGCGAAGGTGTTCACGGCGATGCCGGCCAAGGACGCGGCGAAGATCCTGGAGCAGATGGACGACCGCGACGTCGAACACATCCTGTCGTACCTCGCCGAGCGACAGGCGGCGGCGATCCTCGGCAGCCTGCCGCCGCAGCGCGCGGCCAACATCGGGCGGGCCACGCTGCGCACGCCGGCGAAGGGGCGCTGATGCGGATCGCGACCACTGCCGCCCCCGCGGGGCTGGCCGAGCTGCTGGCGCCCGCCGCTTCCGCGGGCCCCACCACGACGGAGCCGCGCGCCGCGGAGCCTGCGGGCGCGCCGGCCGAACCGACCGCCGCGTTCGACGCGCTGCTAGCGGCGCTCGTGATGCCCGGCACTGTCCCCGCGCCCGCGCCGGCGCCGCCCGAACCGCCGCCCGCCGAGTCGACCGACGTGGCCGCGTCGGACGCGGGGGACGCCGCGCCGGGCGCGCGGGTCCGAACGCCGGTCTGGTCGGAGACGCACGCGCAGGCCGACGGCGACGCGGGCGCGGTGGACGCGCTGCACTACGGGCTGCGCACCGACGCGCAGCTCGGCGGGCTCGCGGACGAGCTGAGCGCCACCGCGGAGGCGCCCGCGCGCCGCGACACGACGCGCGACGTGCAGCGCGACGTACCGCGCGATACGCAGCGCGACGCACGCGTGGCGCCCGCTACCGGCCGCGATGCCGACGCCCACGCGACGCGCGCCGAGCCGGCGGCCGCCGAGCGCGCGGCCGCGACGGCAACCGAGCTGGCAGCCGAGCGAGCACGCGAGCTGGAAGCCGAGCCGGCGATCGCGCCGGCGCCTGCCGCTCCGCGCGCCACGACGTCGGCCCCCGAGCGCGACGCGGAGGCGCTCGCCCCCGAGCTGCAGGCGCGCCTGGGGCGCGTGGTCGCACGCATGCGCAACGAGTTCGGACACGAGGTCGAGGTGGCGGAGACGCACGGCACGCAGGCGCGCCGTGATGCGCTGCACGCGCAGAGCCGCACCGCCCCGGACTCGGCGGTCACGTGGACGCGCCCCTCGCGGCACACGAGTGGCCGCGCGGAGGACGTGCGCGCCGACGGCGGCTGGGACGACGCCGAAGCGTTCCGCCTGTTGCAGCGTGTGGCGGGTGAGGAAGGGCTCAAGACCCTCGGGCGGCGCGACGCCGGGCACCTCGAGCTGCCGCGTCACGCCGACGCGACCGGCGCGGTGGGTGCGACCGCCGCGGACGCGCTGCTCGACGAGGCGGTGATCGAGTCACTCGCGGTGGCGCCGCCCGCCGCCGCTCCCACCGCTTCCGCCGCCGTACCCGCCGCCGCCGTACCCACCGTCGCCGCGCCGCAGCTGACGGCCGATGTCACGGCCGACGCCACGGCCGTCGCCGAGGCGGCGCGCGTCGCCGAGGTCGCGACCGCGGCCGGCACGCAGGGCGTCGTCGCGCAGGCGGCCAAGGCGTCGCACGCCACCGGCGACGGGGAGGAGACCGGGACGGGCACGCGGGCGACGCGCTCCTCACGCGCCGCGACGCCGGCCGCCGCGCGCCGCGCGCGCGACGGTGCGCGTGACGACGCGAGCGACCGCGCGGCCGACGCGTCGGCGCCATCATCGACGACGGCGACGGCCGCGCCGGCGGCCGCGCACGGGCCGCGCGCCGCCGTCGCCGCCCCGCCGGTGCTCGGCGCCGCCGCGGTGGACCGCGTGACGCGCGTGACCGACCGCTTCGACGCGGCGGCCGCGGAGCGCGGCGTGTCGCACCTGACGCTGCAACTCGACGGCGCCGCCGGCGAGGACCGCATCCGCGTCGACGTGCGAGGACTCGGCGTGCAGGCGCAGATCGACCTGGGCGACGCCGGCGCCGCCGAGCGACTGGCGGCGCGCATCGACGACCTGCGCCAGTCGCTGGAGCGGCAGGGGCTCACCGCCGACGCAGTGCGCATCGGCGGCGCCCTGCGCGCGACCGAGCCGGCGGCGATGCCCGCGCACGACGCGGCCCGCGTCGCCGCCGCGGCAGCCGCCGCGCCGTCGGACGCCGGCGCGTCGGGCAACGCCTCGCAGTCGCAGCACCAGCAGGGGTCGCGCGACTCCGCCGCCCGCGAGGCGGCGCAGCAGCAGCGCGACGCGCAGCAGCACGGCTCGCGCGACGGCCGCCGTCAGCAGGGCGGCGCCGAGCCGTGGTTCGCCGACGACCTCACGCCGCCCGCGCGCGGCCGCCCCGCGCGCTGACCGCGCCTCCCCCTTCCCCACCTTCCATGGCCGCCGTCACGAACGCGACCACCGCGCCCAAGCCCCCCCTCGGCGCCGCCCAGCCCACGCCGGCCGGCGCGATCCCCAGCAACCCCAAGGGCGCGCTCGGCAAGGACCAGTTCCTCCAACTGCTGGTCGCGCAGATGAAGAGCCAGGACCCGCTCTCGCCCATGGACGGGCAGCAGATGGCGGCGCAGCTCGCGCAGTTCTCGAGCGTCGAGCAGCTCGTGACGCTGAACGAGACGATGGCCGCGCAGGCCGCCGGCCAGACGTCGCTCCTCGAGTCGCTCGGCGGCAGCCTCACCCTCGGCACCGTCGGCAAGACGGTCGAAGTCGACCCGGCGCGCGCCGTGGACAGGGACGGCAACCCGGCCCCCGCGAACGCCCCGCTGCGCGGCACCGTCGACGGCGTGCGCTTCACCACCGACGGCCCGATGCTGACGATGGGCCAGTACGAGTTCCCGTTCGGCGCGATCCTGTCGGTCAAGAGCTGACGCGCGCCGCCCCCACCGCCTCGCTTTTCAATCCCGCCTAGGAGACCCCCTCGATGCTTCGCTCCCTCTTCGCCGGCGTGTCGGGCCTGCGCAACCACCAGGTCCGCATGGATGTTATCGGCAACAACATCTCGAACGTTAACACCGTCGCCTTCAAGGCCGGCCGCGTCACCTTCAAGGAGGGCTTCGCGCAGCTGCTGCAGGGCGCGAGCCGCCCGCCCGGGGACCAGGGCGGCATCAACCCGATCCAGGTCGGCCTCGGCATGCAGATCGGGTCGATCGACCAGCTCTACACGCAGGGCAACATCGAGACGACCGGGCAGACGACCGACCTCGCGATCCAGGGCGACTCGCTGTTCGTCGTGCGCAAGGGGAGCCAGAGCTACTACACGCGCTCGGGGAACTTCCAGCTCGACGCCGACGGCAAGCTGGTGTCGCCGACCAACGGCTTCGTCGTGCAGGGGCGCATGTACAACAACGGGCAGCTCGAGGACGGGATCAAGGACATCGTCCTCCCCTTCGGCCAGAAGGTGTCGGCCAAGCCGACGACCGAGATGACGATGGGCGGCAACCTGAACGCCGCCGCGCCGGTGTTCGTCGGCGCCTTCGACGAGGCCGGCCGCGCCGACCCGCAGAACGTGCGCGCGTGGACCGAGACCACGCTCGGCGTCTACGACTCGCAGGGCACCAAGTGGGACGTCAAGATCCAGTACTGGAAGACGGGCCCGAACACCTGGAACTGGCAGATGGACCCGAAGGCCAGCGCCGCGGAGGTCGACTACGTGGTCGACGGCGACTTCGCGCTCCCCTCGGACCCCGCCACCGGGCTCCCCGACGACTACGAGATCCTCCCCGAGAACGTCGTGGTGACGAGCCCCACGGGGACGCCCTACAGCAACCCCGACGACTACACGGTCGACGGCTCGGGGAACGTCGTCTTCGGGACCACGATCCCCGACGGGTCGCAGGTGAAGATCCGCTACCACATGAGCCCCACCGCCCCCGACGCGGGCGCCAACACCGGCACCTTCACCTTCGACTCGGCCGGCACGATCATCCCGCCGTCCGACATGCCGTCCATCGACTTCGCGGTGCCGGGCGCGCTGCCGGTGAAGGTGCAGCTCCAGATCGGCTCGGGCGTCAGCGGCCTCACCCAGTTCGCCAGCGCCAGCACCGCGGTGCTGCGCGACCAGAACGGCTACACGGCCGGCCAGCTGCAGAACTTCTCGATCGACCGCACGGGGCTCATCACCGGCTTCTTCACCAACGGCACCACGACGCCGCTCGGCCAGATCGTGCTCGCCGACTTCAACAACCCGTCGGGCCTCCTGCGCGTCGGCGACAACATGTACCAGGAGTCGGCCAACTCGGGCGGCGCGGTGCTCGGCTTCGCGCTCGAGGGGAGCCAGTCGCAGATGACCTCCGGCGCGCTCGAGATGTCGAACGTCGACCTGGCGCAGGAGTTCACGAACATGATCGTCGCCCAGCGCGGCTTCCAGGCGAACTCGAAGGTCGTCACGACCGCCGACGAGATGCTGCAGGAGCTGATGGGGCTCAAGCGCTAAGCGAGGCACGCGCGGCAACTCCTTCCGGCGCGCCGGGCGGCAGGATGTGCCGCCCGGCGCGTTCGTGCGTGCCGGGTGGAGAGAGCAAGTCGTTGGAGGACAACGGGTTCGTTCCGCAAGTCGGGTGGCACCGCCCCTGCCTTTCCCCCGGCCGAGCGCGACCCGTGCGCTCCGTCCGCCCGCCCCTCCCCCGCCATGTCCGCTCCCGAGACCGCCGCCCCCGCGGCCGCCGACGCCCCGGCGCCCAAGGCCGCCTCCCCGCTGATGCTCGTCATCGCCCTCGTGGGCGGGCTCGCCGTCGGCGGCGTCGCGGGCGCGTTCGTCGCCGGGCCGCTGGTGGCGCACACGCTCTCCGCGCCCCCCGCCGCCGCGCCCGCGCACGCCGAGGCCGAGGCGTCGGGCGACGAGGAGTCGGAGGAGGGAGAGGAAGGGGAAGAGGGCGCGGCGACGCCGAAGCCCGTGCATCTGATCGACAACCTCGTGCTGAACCCCGCCGAGTCGGGGGGGCAGCGCTTCCTCCTGCTCAGCATCGCCTTCGAGCTCAAGGACGCCGCCGCACTCGAGGCGCTCAAGGCGCGCGACGCCGAGCTGCGCGACGCGGTGCTGCAGAGCATGGGCGCGCGGACGGTGGAGTACCTGAGCGACATGACGATGCGCGACTCGCTCAAGACCGAGCTGCGCGACGTCGCCGGCAAGCTGTTCCCCGAGACGAAGGCGCCGGTGGTCCGCCGGATCTACTTCCCGCAGTTCGTCATCCAGTAAGCCGGGCGCCGCCGTGTCCTCCGACATGCTCTCGCAGTTCGACATCGACCGCCTGCTCGGCGGCGCCGGCGCGGCCGTCCCCACGGCGGGCGGCGCGCTGGCGTCCACCTCGGGCGCCGCCGCGCAGGCGCCCGAGGTGGACGCGTCGGCGTACGACTTCCGCCGCCCGCACCGCGTCTCCAAGGAGCGTTTGCGCACGCTGGAGGCGATGTACGAGCGACTGTGCAAGTCGCTCGAGGGGTGGCTGGTGTCGCGCGCCCGCGGGCACGTCGAGCTGCGCCTGCAGAGCGTCGAGCAGTTCGCGTTCGGCGAGTTCACGCTCTCGCTCCCCACGCCGTGCGCGACCTACGTGTTCGACGTGAAGGGGAGCGGCGGCGTGCAGGGCGCGATCGACGTCGGGCACGAGTTCGCGTACTTCCTGATCGACCGCCTGTTCGGCGGCGGCGGCCAGCCGAGCATGCCGGGCCGCGCGCTGTCGCCGGTCGAGCGGATGGCGGTGCGCACCGTCGCCGAGCGCATCGCCGCGCTGCTCGAGGAGATCTGGTTCGACCACGTCCCGCTCGAGCTGACGGTGACCGGCTTCGAGTCGAGCCCCGAGATCCTGCAGATCGCCAACCGCGAGGACCCGGTGCTGGTGGCCAACATCGAGGCGGTGGCCGGGCACGCGAGCTCGCTGCTGCTGATCTGCCTTCCGTTCTCGGTGCTCGAGAAGTTCTTCCAGTCGAGCGGGCAGCGGCGCGTGGGGCTCGCGGGCGGCTCGGAGCGCGAGCAGCGCGAGTCGCGCCAGCGCACCGAGCGCGCGCTGCGCGCCACGCCGGTGCCCGTCGCCGCGCGCCTCCCGCAGTTCCAGCTGTCGCTGCGCGACCTCGCCGGGCTGGCGCCGGGGCAGGTGCTGTCGACCGGCATCCCGTGCGACGCCGAGCTGACCGTGACCATCGGCGGCCGCCCGCGCTCGCGCGGCGCCGCCGGCCGCGTCGGCCGCCGCCTCGCCGTCCGCCTGCTCGACCCGCTCTCCCCCCCGCAGTCCGACGACGCGAGCGGCTGACTCCCGCGCCGTTTCGACTCCCGCCGTTTCGACTCCCGCCGTTTCGACTCCCGCTTCACCGGTCCTCATGAATCCCGCCGAAATCGACGCCCTGGTCGCCAGCGTGCAAGCCGCGAAGGCCAGCGGCCAGCCGATCCCGCAGGCCCTCCCCGAGGAGCCCCACCCCGCCGACTACGGGATGGGCGCCGAGTTCGGCGCGTCCGTCGTCCCCGGGCACGAGGTGCCGCTCGGGATGCTGCTCGACCTGTCGCTCCCCGTCTCGATCGAGCTGGGGCGCACGAGCATGACGGTGCAGGAGATCCTCCGCCTCGGCCGCGGCGCGGTCATCCAGCTCGACCGGCTGGCCGGCGAGCCGATCGACATCTACGTCGGCGACCGCCGGTTCGCCGAGGGCGAGGTCGTGGTGCTCGGCGAGCACTTCGGCGTGCGCATCGTGCGCATCTTCGCCGCCGCGGCGCAGCCGCAGGCCGCCTGACCGCCCGGACCACCGCCTAGCCTCGCATAAGCCTCGCATGAGCCTCGGCGCCGCCCTCGGGGTCTTCGTCGCGCTCGGCGCGGTGCTCGCGCTGCTCGTGGTCGTGCTGCGCGTGCTCAAGCGCTTCGCGCCGCAGGCGGGCGCCGGGCGCGGGCGGCTGCCGCTCGAGGTGGTGCAGCGCGTGGCGCTCGGGCCGCGGCAGAGCATCGCCGTGGTGCGCGTGGGCGAGCGCGTGCTGGCGGTGTCGATCGGCGACGGCGGGATGCGCCCGCTGGCGGAGCTGGAGGGGGAGGACCGCGCCGCGGTGCTCGCCGCCTCGACGGCGCCGACGCCGCTCGCCAGCTCGCCGCTCGCGCTGCGCGGGGTGGCGACGACGCTGGCGGCGCACGCCGAGCTGCGCGCGCTGCCGGGGGCGGAGTGGCTGGCGCGGCGGCTCTCGGGTGCGGCGGGAGTCGATGCGGCGGGAGTCGGTACGGCGGGAGTCGTGACTGCGGGAGTCGATACGGCGGGAGTCGATACGGCGGGATCGGACCGGGCGGGTGCCGCGCGCGACCCGTTCCGCGCGGTGCTCGGGATGGCGATGTCGGGGTCGACGCGGCTGGTGGCGCTAATGCTGGCCGGGGGGCTGCTGGCGGGGGCACCGAGTGCGGGAGCGCAGGATACCACAGCCGCCGTACCCGCTCCCGCAGTCACGACTCCCGCAGTCACGACTCCCGTAGTCACGACTCCCGCAGTCACGACTCCCGCAGTCACGACTCCCGCAGTCACGACTCCCGCAGTCACGACTCCCGCCGTACCGTCGCGCCGGTCGCGCGGCAACACCGCGCCCCCCGCCGGCGGCTTCGCGACCCGCGCCCCGTCGACCACCGCGCCGGCGCCGGTGCCGGGTGTCGTCGACACGATGGTCGCGCGCCTCGCCCCGACGATGGACCTGCGCGTCGGCGACAAGGGGGAGGGACTGCGCCTCAGCGGCACCGTCGGCGTCGTCGTCATGATGGGGCTGCTGACGCTCCTGCCGACGCTCGTGCTGATGATGACCGGGTTCACGCGCATCCTGGTCGTGCTGCACTTCCTCAAGCAGGCGATGGGGACGCAGAGCGCGCCGCCCAACCACCTGATCGGCGCGCTCGCCCTGCTGCTCACCGGCTTCGTGATGGCGCCGACGATGAGCGAGGTCCACCGCGTCGCCCTCACCCCCTGGATGGAGGGGCGCATCGAGCAGGCCGAGATGATGCGCCTCGGCGCGCGCCCGCTGCGCGAGTTCATGCTGCGGCAGACGCGCGAGCGCGACCTGCAGACGTTCGTCGAGATGAGCCGGCCGGCCACGCCGCCGACCACGGTTGACGAGGTGCCGCTGGTGGTCGTGATGTCGGCCTTCGTGACCAGCGAGCTGCGCACCGCCTTCCAGCTCGGCTTCGCGCTCTTCCTGCCGTTCATCGTCATCGACGTGGTGGTGAGCTCGGTGCTCATGAGCATGGGGATGTTCATGCTCCCGCCGGCGATGATCGCGCTGCCGTTCAAGCTGCTGCTGTTCGTGCTGGTGGACGGGTGGACGCTGGTCATCCAGTCGCTGGTGCAGAGCTTCCGCTGAGGCGGGCGGGATGATGCCGGTGGGGTGCTTGGGACGCCCCGCCTCGAGCGGCCACGCGCTTGATCGGGCGAACGAGGCCGTGGTATCATGCCATTCATGACGCGCGCCGACGCCCTCGCCGTCCTCAAGGCCCACGAGCCGGAGCTCCGCGCCGCCGGCGTGCTGAGCGTGTCCGTGTTCGGCTCGGTGGCGCGCGGCGAGCAAGGCACGGACTCCGACGTGGACGTCGCGGTTCGGCTGGCGGACGACTTCGCGGACGGCGGCCTCGATTACTTCTACCGGCTGGAGCAGCTCGGACTCCGCCTCGCCCGACTGCTCGGGCAGACGGTCGACGTCGTGGCGGAGCCCGCGCGCACGGAGCGATTTCAGCGCGAGATCGACCGGGATCGGGCCCTTGCCTTCTAGCAAAGTCCCGCGACGGCTCCAGGACATCGTCGACAACGCGCAGGCGATCTTCCGCTACACCGACGGCATGGACGTCACGGCGTTTCGGAAGAACCAACTGGTCTACGATGCCGTGGAGCGCTGCCTCGAACGCATCTGCGAAGCGGCGGCGAAGCTCGGGGACATGGCCGCCCACCTGATGCCTGATCAGCCGTGGCAGAAGGTGCGGTCCCTGGGAAACGTGCTGCGCCACGACTACGACGGCATCGCACCGGACCGGCTGTTCGAACTCGTGAGAAACGATCTCCCGGCCCTGGCGGCAGCGGCTCAGGATGCGCTGGCGCGGTGGGGTGGGTCCAAGGAACCGTGATGGTCGGTCAGACTCGCGGATCGACGAGGACCGAGCCGCCCGGTGAGTGCCTGCGGGTGTAGCGCACGGGGCTGACCTCACGCTGCACATCGCCGACACGCCGCCACGGCCCGACGACAGTAACCGCCGACAGGAGGCGGGCACGCGGGCGGCGGTCACGGCGCTCGGCGAGGCCGTGATGGACGCGCAGCGCGCCGGGCGCCTGGGACCGGTGCGCATCGACGTACCGCCGGGCTGACGAAGCCGCCGGAGACGCCGCCCGTTCGGCGACCTCACGCGGACTGCCCGTGAGCCTAGCGATGTTCATGCTCCCACCGGCGATGATCGCGCTGCCCTTCGAGCTGCTGCTGGTCGTGCTGGTCGACGGGTGGATGCTGGTCGTCCAGTCGCTGGTGCAGAGCTTCCGCTGAGGCGGGCCGGGCCGGCCCGCCAGGGAACCGGGCACGGCGTGTGAGGTATCTTTTCGGTCGCGGCCCTCGCACTCTGGAACGCCGCCCGCCGTCCCGTCCGCCGACCCGCCGTCCGGAGAGACCGTCCATGCCCGTGCCCGCCCCCGCGCGCCGCCCGCTCCGTGCAGGCGGCGCCCTGCTCCTCGCCCCGGCCGTGGCCGCGTCGCTGGCCGCCTGCGGGTCCGACCCCACGGGGCCGACCGACACGTCGCGGCCGGTGACGTCGACGCCCACCGCCAGCCCGGGGCGCACGCTCACGGCGGCGCAGTACCTGGGGGCGGCGCTGGACACGATCCAGGGGATCTCGATCAACCAGGCGGTCTCCACGACCGCGGCCTTCCGGGCGAAGTACGTGCAGCAGGGCGCCTCGGCGACCACCTACCGGCAGACCTATCCGGTGATCCAGCGGGCGCTCCAGGAGCTGGACCCGCACAGCAGCATCTCGACGCCCGAGAACCTGCCGGGGAGCACCGACGCCCCGGTCGACCGGCCGGAGCTGCGGGTGCAGGGGCGTATGGCCACGTCGCGCCTCGCCTACGTCTGGGTCCCGGAGTTCGTCGGGCGCAGCCAGCAGGGGCGCGTCGACAGCACGCACCAGATGCTCCGCCAGCTCGACGCCAACCAGCCGTGCGGGTGGATCGTCGACCTGCGCGGGAACCGCGGGGGCTACTTCTTCGCCCTGATGGCCAGCGTCGGCCCGCTCTACACCACCGGCGACGGACGCGTGGGCGGCCAGCGCTACTGGGACGGCTTCCAGTCCGACTGGTTCTACCGCCAGCGCGCCAACGGGACCGACGCCTTCGTCGTGCGGGCGGGCTCGGACTCGGGGGTGATGAACGTCCAGAATCCGTGGCGCCCGCGCCGGCAGGGGCTGCCGGTGGCCGTCCTCCACGGCTTCACCCGCAACGGCGCGGGGCAGCTCACCAGCATCACCGCCTCGGCCGGCGAGTCGATCACCCTCGCCCTCCGCGGGGGCCCGCCGTCGCGCTCCTTCGGCGCCCCGACCTACGGCGTGGCCAGCGGCCGCTACCCGTCGTTCATGATCGACAGCGCCCGCATCGACATCACGCACTCGTACATGTACGACCGGAGCGGTTTCACCCCCGGGGACAACCCGATCGCCCCGGACGTGACCGTCCCCTTCGCCGCCCGCGCCACCTACGACGTGAACGACGAGGTCGTGAACGCCGCCGTCGCCTGGCTCCAGACGCAGGCTGCCTGCACCGGCGCCGCCCCGGACCGCTCGGTCACCCCGCGGGCCAACGTCGTGCCGCGCTTCGAGGCCACGCGCGACCTGCCGGACGGCGGCCGCCGGCTCCCGAACCCGCGCTCGGTCTACGACCTCCCGGACGTGACGCTGCGGCTGCACTGATCCCCGTCGGCGACGGCACAACCGGCCGCCGACCACCCGGCAGAAACTGCCGTCCGGAACGAACGGCGCGCCCCAAAGGCGCGCCGTTCGTTTTGCGTATGTGACCCTCGGATAAGCACTTACGACCCCCAGGCCCGGGCCCGGCAGGTGGCACCGCGCCTGCCTCTGCCGAGGGCATGAGTCACCAGCTCATCGTCGACCTCGCCCGCAACGCGATCATGCTCGCCCTGCTCGTCGCCGGGCCGATGCTGGTCGTCGCCCTGGGCGTCGGGCTGATCATCAGCGTCGTCCAGGCGGTCACCCAGATCCAGGAGCAGACGCTCTCCTTCGTCCCCAAGCTGGTGGCGGTGGCCGCGACCTTCCTGATCGCGCTCCCCTGGACGCTGCAGCTGCTCATCAAGTACACGACCGAGCTCTTCCGGTCGCTCCCCTCCCTGATCTCCTGAGCGTAGCGAAGGATGAGCGCAGCGAAGGATCCCGTCCTCGTGCCGCTCGACCTCTTCGCCCCCGGCGCCGCCTCGGTCGCGGTCCTCGTCGCCCTGCGCGTGGGCGGGCTGCTGCTGGTCGCGCCCCTCTTCTCGGCGAAGACGATCCCGGTCGCGATCCGCACCGGCGTCCTGCTCGTCCTGGCCGTGCTGCTGGCCCCCGCCGCCTACGCCGCCGCGGCGCGCGCCGGCGACCCGGCGCTGGTCGCGGTCACCCCGGTCACCTTCCTCACCGAGACGCTGGTCGGCGTCGCGCTCGGACTCGGCGCGGCGCTACTCGTGGGCGCGGTCGAGCTGGCGGGCGACCTGATGACGACCAGCATCGGCCTCTCGGGCGCCGCGCTCTTCGACCCGCTCAACGGCGCCTCGTCAACCGTACTCACCCAGCTCTGCCAGCTGTTCGCGGTGACGGTGCTGCTGGCCGCCGACGGCCACCTGGTGATGCTCGACGCGCTCGCCGAGAGTCTGCGCGCGGTGCCGGTGGGGAGCGGGGTCGACGCGCGCGCCGGGATGGCCGCGCTGGTGGCCGGCGGCGCGCAGCTCTTCCTGCTCGGCCTGCGCTTCGCCGCCCCGGTGCTGGCGGCGGCGATGATCGGCAACGTCGCGCTGGGCGTGCTGACGCGCGCCGCCCCGCAGCTCAACGTGCTCAGCGTCGCCTTCCCGCTGCAGCTCGCCATCGGACTGACGACGCTCGTCGCCGCGCTGGCCTTCGTGGCGACGTGGATGGCCGGCTTCTCGGGGCACTACGCCGGCGCGCTCGAGACGGTGTTCGCGGGGATGACGCGGTGAGCGCGCGCCGCGCGACGCGTCACGGCGCGCGTCGCGCGAACAGATCGGCCAGGGTCAGCGTGAAGCCCGGCAGCACCTCGCCCCCGTCGAGCGTGTCCCCCTCGCGCACGATCTGGTCGTCGCCGTCGGGCGTGCGCACGGCGACCGTGCGCCGCGCGGGGTCCACGAGCCAGACGAGGGGCGTGCCGGCGGCGAAGTAGTCGCCGAGCTTCTCCTCGATCCCGCCGCGTCGGTCGGTCGGCGAGCGGATCTCGACGGCGAGGTCGGGCGCCAGCTCCAGGTAGCCGGCGGGCAGGTCGCCGACGGGGAGGCGCCCCGCGCGCACGAACGAGACGTCCGGCCCGCGCACCGTGTCGGGGCCGCGCGCCAGCACGAAACCCGTCTCGGTGAACACGTCCCCGAGGGCGCGCGGCTCGACGAACGCCAGCAGCCGCGCCGCCAGCCGCACGGCCAGCCAGCCGTGCGCGCCCCCCGGCGGCTCCATGACCCGCAGCCGGCCGCGCACGAGCTCATACCGCCTGTCGCGGTTTCCGTCTCGCGTCGGGAGCGCGAGCAACTGCTCGGCGGTCATCGGCGTCGGCGTCGCGGCGCTCGCATGGGTCATGGCGTCCTCCGGGTGACGGTGCGGCGCGGTGCCCCCTCCCACCGAGTATAGGCCGAGCCTCTCGCCTCCGCACCTCGGCGCGCTGCAACGCGTACCCCGGCAACGCAGGTCAGCGGCACTCGGCACTTATTGCCGCCCGGCACCGATCGCCCGGCGAGCCCGTATCCGAGGACGACCGGCAAGCGCTTATGAGATAGCAACTTACGCTCGCGATCTGGTGCGGCCGCGTCCGGCACCGCGTCTGCCTTAGTCACGGCTCGTCCCCCCTCCCCCGCGCCCGTGGCCGAGTCCGACCAGGAAAAGACAGAGGAACCCACCGAGCGCCGCCGCCAGGAGGCCGCCGAGGAGGGGCGGATCCCGCGCAGCCAGGACCTGAACGCCGCCGTGCTGCTGCTGGCGTCGTCGCTGGCGCTCGGCGCCACGGGGCCCGGACTCGCGGCGGCGATGCGCGAGGTCATGGGCGCGGGGCTCGGCTTCGCGTCGGCGGCCGGGCTCACCGGGCCGGCCGCGGTCGCGCTGCTGCGCGGGCTGGGGTGGAAGACGCTGGCCGCGCTGGCCGCCTTCCTCGGCGCGATGACGGCGGCGGCGCTGGCGATCAGCGCGCTGCAGGCGCGCGGGACGTTCACGCTCAAGCCGCTGGCGCCCAAGTTCGAGCGCATCGACCCGAGCAAGGGGCTCAAGCGGATCGTCGGCACGCAGACGCTGGTTGAGCTGGGGAAGTCGCTGCTCAAGCTCCTGATCGTCGGCTGGGCCGTGTGGGGCGTGCTGCGCGCCGCCTGGCCCGAGCTCTCGGGGCTCGGCGCGCGCCCGCCGCGCGCGCTGCTCGAGGTCGCGCGCACGCACGGCGTCGGGATGCTGACGCGCGCCGGCCTCGCGTACCTCGCGCTGGCCGCCGCCGACTACGGCTGGCAGCTCTTCCAGCACGAGAAGGGCCTCCGCATGACGAAGGAGGAGGTCAAGCAGGAGAACAAGAATCAGGAGGGCGACCCGATGGTGAAGCAGCGCATGCGCGCGCTCGCCCGGCAGCGCGCCCGCCAGCAGATGTTCCGCGACGTCCCCAAGGCCGACGTGGTCGTGGTGAACCCGGTGCACATCGCCGTCGCGCTCAAGTACGACCCCTCGGTCGCGCCCGCCCCCTACGTCGTCGCCGTCGGGCGTCGCAAGGTGGCGGAGCGCATCAAGCAGCTCGCCTTCGACAGCCAAGTGCCCGTGGTCGAGAACGTGCCGCTCGCGCGCGCCCTGGTGGCGAGCGTCAAGGTGGGGACCACCATCCCCGCGGAGCTCTACCTCGCCGTCGCCGAGGTGCTGGCCTTCGTGATCCGCCAGCGCCAGCGCGCCGGCGCCGGCCTCGGGAGCGCGGCCGCATGAGCGACCTCGCGACGCCGGGGGGGAAGAAGGCGGAGATGGGGATGGCGGTCGCCGTCATGCTCGTCGTCGGCCTGCTCGTGGTGCCGCTGCCGCCGGTCCTGCTCGACCTGTGCTTCGCGCTCTCGATCGGGCTGTCGCTGGTGGTGCTGCTGGTGTCGCTCAACACCACCGACCCGCTGCAGTTCAGCTCCTTCCCGTCGCTGCTGCTCATCAGCACCCTCTTCCGCCTCGCGCTCAACGTCTCGAGCACGCGCCTCATCCTGTCGAAGGGCGAGGCGGGCGAGGTGATCGAGGCGTTCGGGCACTTCGTCATCGGCGGCAACTTCGCCGTCGGCATCGTCATCTTCCTGATCCTGATCGCGATCAACTTCATCGTGATCACGAAGGGCGCCGGGCGCGTGGCCGAGGTGGCGGCGCGCTTCACGCTCGACGCGATGCCGGGCAAGCAGATGGCCATCGACGCCGACCTGGGCGCGGGGCTGATCGACGAGAAGGAGGCGCGCCGCCGCCGCGAGGAGATCTCGCGCCAGGCCGACTTCTTCGGCGCCATGGACGGCTCGTCGAAGTTCGTGAAGGGGGACGCGATCGCGGCGATCCTCATCACCTTCATCAACGTCGTCGGCGGGATCTTCATCGGCGTCGTGCAGCGCGGGATGCCGTTCACCAAGGCGGCCGCCGACTACACGATCCTCACCGTCGGCGACGGCCTCGTCTCGCAGGTGCCGGCGCTGATCACGAGCACCGCCGCCGGCATCATGGTCACCGCCGCCGGCGGGAACCAGCGCGTCGGCGTGGTGGTCAGCAGCCAGCTCGGCGCGCACCCGAAGGCGCTCTACATGTCGGCCGGCGTGCTGGCCGTGTTCGCGCTCATCCCGGGGCTCCCGATGCTCCCCTTCGTCGCGCTGGCCGCCGGCACCGCGGCGCTCGGCCGCGCGTCGCAGAAGGCGGTGGCCGAGCGCGCCGAGGCCGAGACGCGCGCCCTGCCGGCGCCCGTCGAGGAGGCGCCGGTCGCGCCCGACCCGATGAAGGACCTGCTGCAGCTCGACCCGATCGAGCTCGAGATCGGCTACGCGCTCATCCCGCTCGTCGACGAGAAGCAGGGGGGCGACCTGCTGGAGCGCATCTCGCTGCTGCGCAAGCAGAGCGCGCTCGAGCTGGGGATCCTGATCCCCCCCATCCGCATCCGCGACGACGTGCGCCTGCCGAGCAACGAGTACGTCATCAAGCTGCGCGGCAGCGAGGTGGCGCGCGCCGAGGTGATGCCGCGCTTCCTGATGGCGCTCGACACCGGGGGCGTGGTCCAGGAGATCGACGGGATGGAGACGGTCGACCCGTCGTTCGGGATGCCTGCCCGCTGGGTCGCCGGCACGCGGCGCCAGGAGGCGGAGACGTACGGCTACGTGGTCGTCGAGCCGACGACGGTGGTCGCCACGCACCTGATCGAGGTGCTCAAGGCCAACGCCGCCGAGCTGCTCGGCCGCCAGGACGTGCAGGAGATGGTCGAGACGCTCAAGAAGACGCACCCCGCGCTGGTCGAGGAGGTCGTCCCGAACAAGCTGTCGCTCGGCACGCTGCACCGCGTCCTGCAGCGGCTGCTCAAGGAGCGCGTGCCGATCCGCGACCTGGTCACGATCCTCGAGGCGCTGGGCGACGCCGCCGACTCGACGAAGGACCCCGAGCACCTCACCGAGTTCGCGCGCCGCGCGCTCGCCAACGTCATCGCGCGTCTCTACGCCGACGCGGCGGGGGCGGTGCGCGGGATCACCGTCGGGCCGCGGCTGGAGCAGGCGCTGGCGGGGCTCTTCTCCCCGCGCGGCGCGCCGGGCGGGCAGGCGGCGATGGGGCTGCTCACGCCCGACGGGCTGGCGGCGCTGCTGCGCGACCTGAACGACCTGTCCACCGGGCACTCGCTCGACGGGCGCCCGCTGCCGCTGATCGTCCCGCCGTCGCTGCGCGTCGGCGTGCGGCGCCTGATCGAGCCCGTGCTCCCGGCGCTGCCGGTGGTGTCGCTGGCCGAGCTGCCGCCGCAGGTGACGCTGCAGAGCGCGGGGCTGTGGGAGATGAACGGAGGAGGGATGCGACATGCGGCGTGACGTGGCGCGGCAGCTGTTCCGCGGGCCGGACCTGGCCGGCGTCTCGGCGCGGGCGCGCGCGGCGCTCGGCGACGACGCGGTGATCCTGGGCACGCGGGTCACGCGCGCTGGCGGCGCCGTCGTGACCGAGGTGCTGGCCGCGTCGGCGCTCGACGTCCAGCGGTTCGCGCGACGCGTCACCCCGGCGCCGATGGCGCGTGGGGAGCGCTCCCCGTTCGTGATCGCCCTCGTGGGACCCACCGGCGCCGGCAAAACGACGAGCGCCATCAAGCTCGCGCTGAGCGCGCACGCCTTCGGCGGCCGCACGGTGGGCTTCGTCACCCTCGACACCTACCGCGCCGGCGCCGTCGCGCAGCTCGAGACGTACGCCGAGGTGGCGCGCCTCCCGCTGGAGGTGGCGTACGACGCCGCCGACGCGCGCGCGGCGCTGGAGCGGCTCGCGCACTGCGACGTCGTGGTCGTCGACACGCCGGGGCGCGGCCCGCGCACGGGGGACGACGACGACCCGTGGCGCCTGCTGCTCGCCGCGCTGGCCCCCGACGAGGTGCACCTCGTGGTGCCGGCGACGATGCGCGCCGACCTCGCCGAGGGGCTGCGCGACCGGCTCGACGCGCTGCTCGCCGAGAACCAGAACGGCGCCGGCGGCGCGCACGGCGTCACGCACGCGCTGCTCACGAAGCTCGACGAGGTCCCGGGCGACGACGGCGTCGCCGCGCTCGCGGCGCAGCTCGACCTCCCGGTGCGCTGGGTGGCCGACGGGCAGGAGATCCCCGCCGACCTCTCGCCGGGCGCCCCGCGGCTGCTCGCCGCGCTCGAGCGCTTCGACGGGGGCGACGAGCGCCCCGACGTGATCGCCGTCACGCTCGATCGTCCTGCCGATGCCGCGCGACGTCGCGGCGCCGCCACGGGCGCGCGCGCCACGGCGTGACGGCCACGGCAACGCTCCCCACGACTCCTCTCCCGACCCGCGCCTCCGTGCCCGCCGCCCAGCTCGAATCCCTGCGCGCCTTCGTGGCGTCGCGCCCCGCCCCGCCGCCTCCGGGCGGCGGCGCGGGCGCGGCGACGACGGTGCTCGTGGTGGGGAGCGGCAAGGGCGGCTCGGGCACGTCGGTGGCCGCGGCGCTGCTGGCGCTGAGCGCCGCCGCCGCGGGGCGGCGCGCGCTGCTCGTCGACCTCGACGAACACGTCGGGCCGCAGCGGCTGCTGCTCGGCGTCGCGCCGGCGCACGGCCTCGCCGCGCTGCGCGCCGGGCGCGCGCCCGACGACCTGCTCGTCCCGGTGAGCGCGACGCTGTCGCTCCTCCCCGGCGGCGGCAGTGACGAGGCGCCGCTCGCCCCCGCCGAGCGCCGCGCGCTGCTGCGCCGCGCCGCCGCGTGCTTCGCGTCGCACGACGTCGTGGTCGTCGACGCCGGCTCGCGCCTCGACGCGGTGCGCGCGGGGCTCGAGACCGCGCGCGCCGCGCAGGCGGCCGCCGCGGCCGCGCCGGCCGGCGGCGGTAACCTCGCCGTGCGCCTGCTCGTCGTCACCGGGGCCGACCCGGTCGCGCTCGCGGCGTCGTACGCGCTGGTGAAGAGCGTGGCGGCGGACGCGCTCGCGGACGCGCTCCCGGTCGACGTGCTGGCCGGCCGCCTGGACGACGACGACGCCCGCCGCGCCTTCGAGCACGTCGACGCGGCCGCCCGGCACTTCCTGCGGCACCCGCTGCGCTACGCCGGCGCGCTCCCCGACGACGCCACCCTCGCCGTCGCCCTGCGCGCCGGCATGCCCCTCCAGGACGCCGCCGCCGGCTCGCCGGCGGCGCTGGCGATGCAAGCGATCGCCGCCCGCCTCGTTCCCCCCCCGGGTCCACCGCCCAGATCCGCGCGATGACCGTCATGACTTCCTCTCGCGCCACGCGCCCCGCCGGGGCGCCCCCCGCCCCCCGCGCCGCCAAGGCGCCCCCCCCCGCCGCCCCCGCCGCCCAGCGTGCGACGCCCTCGGCGCCGCACGCCAGCGTCGACCAGGCGTTGTGGACGCGCCTCGCCGCCGGCGACCAGGAGGCGCGCGAGCGCCTGCTCACCGACCACCTGGGCCTCGTGCACCACGTGGCGCGGCAGATGTCGCGCACCCTCGCGGTCAAGGCCGACTTCGACGAGCTGGTGAGCGCCGGCTCGATGGGGCTCATGGCCGCCCTCGACAGCTTCGACCCGTCGCGCGGGCTCGCCTTCAGCACCTTCGCGGCGCCCCGCATCCGCGGCGCGATCCTCGACGAGCTGCGGCGCCAGGACCACGTGCCGCGCAGCATCCGCCGCAAGACGCGCGAGATCCACGCCGCGCGCGAGTCGCTGATGCGCGCGCTCGGCCGCGCCCCGGAGGACCACGAGGTCGCCGAGCACCTGGGCGTCGACCGGCAGACGCTCTGGCGCTGGAAGGGGGAGATCGAGGGCGCGCACCACGTGCCGCTCGACCGCGCGCCGGGCGACCGCGACAACGCCGCGCCCACGCCCTCCGAGGTGCTGGCGTCGGAGGAGACGCACGGCGTCGAGGACCGGCTGAACCACGCGCAGGAGGTCGCGATCCTGCGCGACGCGATCCTCAAGCTCAAGGAGCAGGAGCGCGTGGTGCTGTCGCTCTACTACTTCGAGGAGCTGAAGCTGCACGAGATCGCGACGGTGCTCGACCTCACCGAGAGCCGCGTGTCGCAGATCCGCTCGAAGGCGCTCGGCAAGCTGCGCGGCGAGCTGAAGCCGCTGCGGGAGCACGTGGCGTGATTGCGGCCCGCGTGATTGCCGCCCGCGTGATCGTGCGTGGCGTGCTCGCGCGCGCCGACGTGCGCGCCCTCGCGCCAACCGCCGCGCGCCTCGGCGCCGCGGGTGCGCTGGGCGCGGGAATCGGGCTCGCCGCGCGCCGCGCCGATGTCGGCGACATCGGCGACGTGCTGCGCGATGCGACCGCCGCCGCGCACACGCTCGGCGCGCTCCCGGTGTGGGAGAACGCGCGCCGCCTGGCGGAGTCGCTGCCGACGGCCGGGCTGCCGGCGCTGCTGCTCGCGTTCGGTCTCGGGCTCGCGTGCGTCGCGCTGCGGCTGTGGCGCGCGCCGTCCGCCGCCGCACGTCCCGTCGCGGGCGACCGCGCGGCGCAGGTGCCGGCGCTGGCGGCGGACGGCGTGGCGCGCGCCGAGATCGCGCGCCGCACCGGGCTGTCGCGCGACGCGGTCGCGCTGTCGCTGCGCCTCCAGGCCCGGCGGGGCTGAGCGGCCCCGCCCCGGCGAGTGCGCGATGTGGCCACGGGGCGCTACATTCCGGGCATGACCACCGTCGGCATTCGCGATCTCAAGAACAATCTGAGCCGCTACCTCCGGCAGGTCGCCGCCGGAGAGCGGATCCTCGTCACCGACCACGGGCGCGTCGTCGCCGAGCTGCGCCCGCCGCCGACGCCGCCACTGTCGAAGTACGACCAGCTCGTCGCGGCCGGCGTCATCCGGCCGGCGCTCGAACAGGGTGACCCCCTCGAGAACTGGCCGCCGCCCGGTGTGCGCCCGCTCCCTCCCGGAACCGCGCAGGCGTTGATCGACGAGGATCGTGACGAGCGCTGATGCGGCGGGATCGACGATCCGGTACGTCGAGTCGAGCGCGCTCGTGGCCGCCGTGATCGAGCATGACGCCGCGGCCAGCGCGGCACTCCAGGCGCCGGGGCGCCGCGTCACGTCGGCGCTGACGTTGGCCGAAGCCCACCGCGCAGTGGTGCGGGCGCGCATGCAGGGCCGTCTCGACGCGGACCTCGCCAGTCGCGCCGAAGCGGCCCTGCGGCTGTTCGAGCGGCGGACCGAGATCGTCGCCGTCGACGACGTCGTGCTCTCCCGAGCGGGCCGCCCGTTCCCGGTCGAGCCGATCCGCACGCTCGACGCGATCCACCTGGCGACCGCCGAACTGCTGGGTGACCCGCCCGGACTGGTGACCGTCCTGAGGCGCGACGCGCGCGTCCGCGACAACGCGCGGGCCCTCGGGTTCGAGACCGCCTGACGGCATCCCGCCCCGATCCGGCAACTCCGACCGGAGCGGCAAGAAATGCCGGTGGCCCATGCCCATCCGCGGGACGCGACAGACACACGTAAGAACAACCGAGACAACGACTTGCACCACTCAAACCGGCGGGTCTCACCAGGGCCCGCCGGTTGCTTTTCCGGTGTGGCGGAACGCCCCCTCTCGCCCCCGCCCACCATGCCCCCCGCCACCGGTCTGACGAGCGCCGCCGCCTCCCTGCGCTACTGGGAGCGCCGGTCGGAGGTCGTCGCCCACAACCTCGCCAACGCCTCCACCGACGGCTTCAAGGCGGAGCGCGTGTTCGCGCGCCTGCTCGGCGCCGCGGGCGAGGGGGGCGCGGCCGCGCAGACGGCGACCGACCTCACGGCCGGCACGCTGCGCACGACCGACAACCCGCTCGACGTCGCGCTGCAGGGCGACGGCTTCCTCGTCGTGCGCACCCCGGGCGGCGAGCGCTTCTCGCGCGGCGGCTCGCTGCAACTCGACGCGGCGCGCCGCCTGGTGGACGGAGCCGGCAACCCGGTGCTCGGCGAGCGCGGCCCGATCACGCTCCCCGCGGGCGCCACGGTGCGCGTGGCCGCCGACGGCGCGGTGACGGTGGACGACAAGCCCGTCGACCGGCTGCGCGTCGAGCGCGCGGGCGCCGGCGCCGCGCTCGCGCACGAGGGGGGCACGCTGCTCGTCCCCGACGCCGGCCGCCGCGCCGTCCCCGCCGACGAGCGGCGCGTGCGCCAGGGCGCGCTGGAGGAGAGCAACGTGAACCCGGTGAGCGCGATGGTCGACATGATCGCCGTGCAGCGCGCGTACGCGAGCGTGCAGAAGGCCGTGACCACGCTCGACGAGGTGCGCGGGACCGCGGCCTCCGACCTCGGCCGCCCCGTCTGACCCACCAGGAGACAACGACGATGGATCCCGCACTCCGCGCCGCCGCGAGCGGCATGATGGCGCAGCAGCTGCGAACCGAGGTCATCGCCAACAACCTGGCGAACGTCAACACGACCGGCTTCAAGCGCAGCCGCGCGCAGTTCGAGGACCTGCTCTACCAGACGGTGCAGGGCTCGGCGGTGATCGGCGCCCCCGAGAACCAGACCGCGCCGGCGATCCAGATCGGGCGCGGGACGCGGCTGGCGGGCGTGCAGCGGCTGCACAGCCAGGGCTCGCTCGAGATCACCAACCGCCCGCTCGACCTCGCGATCGAGGGGGACGGCTTCTTCCAGGTGCAGACCGGGGGCGGGCAGACCGCGTACACGCGCGACGGCTCCTTCCAGATCTCCGACCAGGGCGTGCTCGTGACGTCGCAGGGCTACACGCTGCAGCCCACCATCCGCGTCCCGAGCGACGCGTCGAGCGTGACCATCTCGCGCACCGGGATCGTGACCGTCGTGCGCGGCAACGCGACCGCCGAGCCGCAGGAGGTCGGGCGCCTCGAGCTGGCGCGCTTCGCCAACCCGGCCGGGATGCAGTCGCTCGGCGAGAACCTGTACCAGCCCACCGCCGCCTCGGGCGAGCCGACCGTCGGCTTCCCGCAGGAGGAGGGGATGGGGCGCATCGTGCAGGGGTCGCTCGAGGGGAGCAACGTCGAGATCGTGCAGGAGATGGTCGACATGATCACGGCGATGCGGGCGTACGAGATCAACTCGAAGGCGATCAAGAACAGCGAGTCGATGCTGGAGATCGCCAACAACCTGGTGCGGTGATGGCGCGCGCGTTCGGACCCCTGCTCGGCGCCGCGGCGCTGCTGGCCGGCGCGCGCGCGCACGCGCAGCCGGTGGCGTCGCGCGACCTGCCGCGCGGCCACGTGCTCGCCGCCGACGACATCCGGGCGGCCGGCCGCGTCGCCGCGCCCGTCGGCTGGACGACCCGCCGCGTGATCGCCGCCGGCGAGGCGCTGCGCGCCCCCGCCATCGCCCCGCCCGCCGCCGTCACCTCCGGCCAGAAGGTCGCCGTCGTCTGGCGCGACGCCGGCGTCGAGCTGCGCCTCGCCGGCACCGCGGCGCAGGACGCGCCCGTCGGCGCGCGCGTGGCCGTGAAGGTCGATGCGCGCCGTCGCCTCGAGGGGACCGTCATCGGCCCCGGACTCGTGAGGATCCAGTGACGACCATTCGCACCGTCGCCGTCGTCGCCGCTCTGGGCCTCGCCCCGGCGGCGCTGCGCGCACAGGCGCCGCAGCCCGCCGCCGCCGCGCCCGCGCGGCCCGCGCAGCCCGCGGCCCCCGCCGCGTGGACGCCGACCCCCGCCGCCAACCGCCCCGGCATGGCGTCGTGGGTCAGCGACCGCCGCACCTTCGCCGTCGGCGACATCGTCACCGTGCTCGTCGACGACTACACCATCTCGTCGGCCATCAAGGACGACCTCGCGCAGCAGCGCCGCACGCGCGACCTGGGCGCGAGCGTCGACGTCAACTCCGGCACCAAGCCGACGTCGATCGACGCCCGCATCGGCACGCGCAACGACGGCAACACGCAGCAGCGCGGCGAGGCGCGGCGCGAGAACCGCTTCCAGAGCGAGATGAGCGTCCGCATCGTCGCCGCCGGCCCGAACGACACCTACCAGGTGAAGGGCGCGCGCCTCGTCGACGTCGACAAGGGGAAGCAGAACGTGACGCTCACCGGCTGGGTGCGGGCGCAGGACGTCTCCGCCAACAACACCGTCGAGTCGGCGCGCCTCGCCGACGCGCAGCTCGCGTACCAGTCCCCCGGCCCCCTCGGCAAGACGAAGAGCGGGCTGCTCACGCGCGTCGTCGGCCTGATCTGGCCCTGAGGATGTCTCCGAGGAACGCCCCCATGTGGCGCCACCTGCTGCACCGAGTGCACCGCCTGTTCGCGCGCTCTGCGGCGCGCCCCACGCTCGCCGAGCGGCTCGCCCAGGGGGCCGCGCTGGCGGCCGCCGACGCGCGCGCGCTGGCCACCCGCCGCGCCACCGACGCGATGGCCCGCGCCGCCGAGCTGGCGGCGCGCGAGGCCGGCGAGGCGCGCCGCGCCGCGTCGCTGCGCGACCTGCTGCGCGCCGGCGACGCCCGCACGCCCGGCGCGGCGGAGGCCGCGGTGACCGAGCTGCTGCGCGTGCCCGGCGTCGCCGACCGCTCGCGCCTCACGCCGCCGATCGGCGCCGAGACGGTGCGCCTGCGCGGCACGCGCTCGCTCCTCCCGGTGCTCCTGCTGCTCGCGCTGGTCGCGCCGGCGGCGGGCGCGGGGGCGCAGGCGACGACCGTGCGCGACCTCACCATCGCGGAGGGCGCGGCGCCGATCCGCCTCACCGGCTACGGCATCGCGGTCGGCCTCGACGGGACGGGCGACCGCACCCTGGGCGCCGGCACGCGCGGCGGCGGGATGACGGTGCAGAGCGTCGTCAACCTGCTGCGCAACTTCAACGTCGTGATCCCGCCGGAGCTCGTGCGCACGCGCAACGCGGCGGTCGTGCTGGTGACCGCCGAAGTGTCGCCGTACCTGCGCGCCGGCGGGCGCTTCGAGGTCCACGTCTCGTCGCTCGGCGACGCGCGCTCGCTGCGCGGGGGCGTGCTGTACATGGCGCCGATGGTCGCCGAGGCCGGCGGGCGCCCGGTGGGCGTCGCGCAGGGCGCGCTCCTGCTGAGCGAGGCCGCCGACGGGCGCGCGGGCTACGGCGCCGCGCGCACCCCCGAGACCACCGCGCGCGTCCCGGGCGGCGGCCAGCTCGAGGCCGACCTGCCGCGCCCGCAGTTCGCGGGCGGGACGCGGCTGCTGCTGCGCGAGCCCGACGTGACCACCGCGTCGCGCATCGCCGCCGCGGTGAACGCGGCGCTCGGCGGCACCGTGGCCCGCGTGGAAGACCCGGGCGCGGTCGCGCTCGCGCTCCCCGACAGCGGCGACCGCGCCGGGACGCTGGGGCGCATCGCCGCGCTCCCCGTGCGCGCCGAGCGCGCGCCGCGCCTGGTGATCGACGCCCGCGACGGCACCGTCGTCGCCGGCGGCGAGATGACGGTGGGCGCGGCGGTGGTCAGCCACGGCGGCGTGACGCTCACCATCGGCGGCGCCGACTCGACGGCCGGCGCGGCGCGCGGCGCCGAGGTCCCCGGCGACGTGCGCATCGCCCCCGGCACCTCGGTGCAGCGCGTGGCGGCGGCGCTCCACGCCGTGCAGACGCCGGCGTCGGACATCGCCGCGATCTTCGCCGCCCTGCGCGAGGTCGGCGCGCTGGCCGCCGAGGTGGTGGTCCGGTGACGCGCGTCGGCCACACCCCCGGCGCCCCCGTCGCGGGCGCGCCACAGCCGCCGGGCGAGGACGCGCGGCTGCGCAAGGTCGCGCGCCAGATGGAAGGCGTCTTCGTGCAGGAGCTCTACAAGGCCATGCGCGCCACCGTCCCCCAGCAGGAGGGGGCGGTCGCGGGCGGCGCCGGCGAGGAGCTCTTCACGGGACTCATGGATCAGCACCTCGCCACCGAGACTCCCGAGGCGTGGGGGCGCGGGCTGGGCGAGGCGATCTACCAGCACCTGCGCGGTCGACTCACGTCATCGTCTCCCGAAGTCCCGACTCCCGCCGTGTCGACTCCCGCCCTCCCGACTCCCGCCTCGCTCGCGGCCCGATAGATGGCGCCCTACTCCCTGCCACACGCCGCGCCCGGCGCCGTCGGGTACGGGCCGGGCGCGCCGGCGCCGCGCGCGGTCGCCGCGCCGCGCCCCGCTACCCCGGGCGGCCCGCACGCCCCCGGCACGCTCGACGCCCTGCTCGACTCGCTGCGCTCCGAGCGCAAGCTGGTCGAGGACCTCGCCGCCACCATGCGCCGCCAGCGCGCGGCCGTCGGCAGCGACGACCTGCAGACCGTCGACGACACGGTCTTCGCGACGCACCGCATCCTGGCGACGCTCGGCCAGGCGCGGCTGCGGCGGCGCCAGCTCAGCCGCCTGCTCGCGGGGGTGGACGAGTTCCCGATGCGCGACCTCGAGGCGGTCGTCGGCCCGCAGATGACCGACGCGCTGCGCGCCGCGCGCGACGAGCTGCAGGCCAGCGCGCTCGCGCTCTCGCGCGAGGTCGACGTCAACCGCCGCGTGCTGCGCGACGCCCTCGCCGGCGGCGAGGCGCACGCGCGCGCGCTCGCCGGCGCGGGCGCGTCCGGCGGCGCGCTCCTCGACCGCACGGCCTGACGCCGCCATGTCCCTCTCGAACCTCCTCGGCGTCGCGCGCAGCGCGCTGCACTACCAGCAGACCGTCATCGAGACGGCCGGGCACAACATCGCCAACGCCGAGACCGAGGGGTACACGCGGCAGCGCGTCGACGCGCGGGCCGCCGTCTCGCAGCGCCTGCCGTACGCCGCCGTCGGCGCCGGGGTCGCGATCGACGACGTGCGGCGGGCGCGCGACGGGATGCTCGACCAGTCGTACCGGCGCGAGGCGTCGGGGCACGGCGCCGCGTCGCTGCGCCACGAGCTGCTGGCGTCGGTCGAGTCGGTGCTCGGCGAGCCCTCCGACGACGGGCTCGCGGCGACGATGGACGCCCTCTGGTCGTCGTGGTCCGAGCTGGCGAGCCAGCCGACCAGCCAGGCCGCGCGCAGCGTCGTGCAGCAGCGCGCGCGCGCCGTGGCCGCGCAGCTCAACACGCTCGACCGGAACCTCGCCGACGTGCGCGAGCAGGCGACCGCGCGGCTGGACGGCGCGCTCGCCGAGGTGAACGGACTCGCCTCCGAGATCGCGGAGCTGAACGGCCGCATCGTGTCCGCCGCCGTGGGGGGGCGCTCGCCCAACGACCTGCTCGACCAGCGCGACCTGGCGATCGACAAGCTGGCGCGGCTCGGCGACCTCCGCGTGCTGCCGCAGCGCGACGGCTCGGTGGCCGTGGTGCTCGGCAACAACACCGTCGTCGACGGGCTGCACGCGCAGCGGATGCAGCGCGCCGCCGGCGCCGACGGGACGCTGCGCCTGGCCTTCGCCAGCAACCCCGCCGAGCCGCTGCTGCCGTCCGGGGGCTCGCTGCAGACGCTGCTCGACTTCCAGAACGCCGAGCTGCCCGAGACGCAGGAGCGGCTGGACGCGCTGGCGAACACGCTGGCGCGCGCGGTGAACGCGATCCACGCCCGCGGCAACGACGGCACGGCGGGCGCGCCCTACGACCCGGTGTTCGTCGACCGGGAGAGCGACAGCTACGCCGACGGCGACCCGTTCCAGACGCCCCCCGCCGCCGGGGTGGTGACGGCGCGCAACATCGGCCTCGCTTCGGCGATCGAGCGCGACGCCTCGCGCCTGGCCAGCACCTCGTCGCTCGCCACGCGCCCGGCCGACAACGACGTGGCGCTGGCGATCGCCGGGCTGCGCACGGCGACGGCGGCCACGCTCGGCGGGGTCGCGCTGGCGACGGTCGACTTCACCCTCCCCGACCGCACGGTCAACCCGCCCGGGCGCACGACGACGGCCCCGACGAGCCTCGCGAACTTCTACCGCACCACCAACTCCGGGCTCGCCGCGCGGGTGAAGGACGCGGAGGGGGCGGCGGCGGTGCGGCGCGCGCTGTTCGACCAGGCGGAGGCGCGGCGCGCGTCGGTGGGCGGCGTGAACGTCGACGAGGAGCTGACGACGCTGATGCGCGCCCAGCAGGCGTACGCGGCGGCGGCCAAGGTGATCACGGCCGCCGACGAGATGATGCAGACGCTGATCGGGATGGTCTGATGCTGATCCTCGGACGCCGCGCCGGCGAGTCGGTCGTACTCGACGGCGGCATCACGATCGTGGTCCTCGCCTGCGAGCGGGGGGGGTGCGCCTGGGGATCCAGGCGCCGCCCGACGTCACCATCCTGCGCGGCGAGATCGTGCGGCAGGTGGAGGAGGAGAACCGCCGCGCCCCGGCCGACCCGGCGGCCGCGCGGGCCTTCCTGGCGGCGCTCGGCGCGCCGCCCGCGCCGACCGCAAAGCCGGGCGAGGACGCGGTGTAAAACGCGCGCCCGCCCGCGGCGCGGTCACTGCGCGCGGTTGGAGAGCACGAGGCCGATCAGCACGAGCAGCACCGCGACCAGCGCCACGGTCGCGACGACGAGCCCGCGCGGGCGGCGGTCGCGCCGCGCCACGACGGCGGCCTCGCTCAGGTACCAGGTGCCGGCGCCGGGCCCCGGCACCAGGACCCCCTGCCCTTCCAGCTCCGCGACCTCGCGCGCGTGCGTCACGCCGAGCGCGTCGAGCGTGCGCGCGCGCTCGGGCGCGGTCGCGCCGGCGACGCGGAAGGCGTCCATCACCTCGCGCAGGCGCTGCGCGTGCTGGGCCGCGATGATCGCGACCAGGGCCCCTCCCGACATGCGCCCTCCGGCGGCTGGTGACGCCGTACGAATACGGCGCGCGGCCGGGCGGCCGCAAGCGGCGCGGGGAGCGGCGCGGGGAGCGGCGCGGGGAGCGGCGCGGGGGGCGGCGCTCACCGCACGGTGACCGTGTGGGTGAGTACCCACGGCACGGTGTTCCAGTCGGTCTCGGCGCCGCGGTTCGCCCCCGAGATGCGGATCACGAGCGCCCCGGGCCCGCCGGCCGGCACGACGACGCGGTGCTCGAGGAAGGCCAGGTCGTCGGTGCAGGCGCGGGCGCCCGTGGTCCGGTTGAAGAGGCGCGCGAGCGCGAAGTCGCTGCCGCCGGCCGCCGTCGACGCCGGCACCACCTCGGCGCGCGCCGTCTCGCGCGTGCAGCCGCCGCCGAACGTCTCCACCGTCAGCGCGACGTTGCTTCCGGCGGCCGCGACGGCGGGGGCGGTCACGCGCGCGGTCTGCCCGCCGAAGCGGATCAGGGCGGGCTCGTCGCGCGCGTCCGGGCCCGCGGCGGACGAGCAGGCGGCGAGGAGGAGCGCGACGAGGGAGGCGGCGTGGCGGTGCGACATGGCGGGCGGCGGCGCGGGTGGCGTCGGAGCACCTGGTACTACCGCGCGTGCCCGGCGTCGGTCACCGCGTCGTCAGGCGGCGCTGCCGCTGAACACCGCCACTTCCGCCTCCAAGCGCGGCCCGAGCCGGTCCCGCTCGATCTCGAGGTCGTAGCGCGCCTGGAGGTTGAGCCAGAACCGCTCCGACGTTCCGAAATAGCGCGCCAGTCGCAGCGCCGTGTCGGCCGAGACCGCCCGCTTCCCGTGCACGATCTCGTTGATCCGCCGCGGCGGGACGCTGAGGTCGTGCGCCAGCCGGTACTGCGACAACCCGAGCGGCTCGAGGAAGTCGGCCAGCAGCACCTCGCCCGGGTGGACGGGCGGCAGCTTGGGCGCAGAACACGCGGGGCGGCGCATGGCTCCTCCGGCGAAACTCAGTGGTAGTCGACGATCTCGACGTCGTGCGCGTCGCCGTCGCGCCAGCGGAAGCATACGCGCCACCGGTCGTTGACGCGGATGCTGTGCTGACCGCGCCGGTCGCCCTTTAGCGCCTCCAGTCGGTTGCCCGGCGGCACGCGCAAGTCGTCCAATCGCTCGGCGGCGTCGAGCTGGACGAGCTTGCGCGGCATGGCCCGGTGCAGCTGGGCCGGAAACCGCCGACCAGGCGTGCGGGCGAAGAGACGTTCGGTCTCGCGGTCGGCGAAGCCCCGGATCACCACGCAGCATAACGCCACGCGTCATTACCGACAAGCGGCGGTCCCGGCCGCTCGGGGCCCCGCGTTGGGTCGATCGCCACCTACTCGGCAGATCACCCGTTACCGCCGCCCCTCCTCCGCCACCCGGCGCGCCAGCCGCTCGCGGGCCGTCGCCGCGTAGCGCCGGCAGGCGCCCCCGTCGACCAGCGTCGGGGCGCCGGCGTCGCGTGCGCCCTCCAGGCGCTCCCAGAGTCGCGAGGCCTCCGGGTGCGGCGTGACCAGCACGTCGCAGCGCAGCCGGTCGAGCAGCGCGTGGCCGCGCGCGAAGTCCTGCAGCGCCTGCGGGTACGTGGTGCTACGCGTGAACGAGAAGCCGTCCGCCGAGACGGGCGTCTGGCTGTCGGCGTAGACGAGGTCCAGGCAGCGCGCCCCCTCGCACGAGCGCCACGCCCAGGTAGTGCCGCCCGGCGTGTGCCCCGGCGTCCAGTGCGCCGTGAGCGCGAGCGGGCCGACGCGCACGACCTCGCCGTCGGCGAGCACGCGCACGGCGCGCGTGGCGGGGAAGTCGGAGAGCACGCCGTGCTGCGGGTCGTCCGCCCCCGACCGCCCCGCCTCGAGCACGCGCGCGCTCCACGGGTGCGCGGCCACGGTCGCGCCCGACGCCTGCTGCAGCGCCGCGATCCCGCCCGCGTGGTCGTAGTGCGCGTGCGAGTTGAGGATCAGCTTCACGTCCGCCAGGCGGAAGCCGAGCGCCTCGACGTTGGCGCGCACGAGCGGCGCGGACTCGGGGAGCGCGCCGTCGAGCAGCACGTGCCCCTGCGGCGACGCGACGAGGAGCACGGCGAGGCAGCGCGTGCCGACGTAATACGTGTCCCCGTGCAGGCGGAACGGGCGCTGGGGCGTGTTCCACGCCCGGGACTCGCTGCAGTCGACGGCCGCCGGAGGTGCCGCCACGGAGTCGCGGGTCTGCGCGCGGGCGGCGAGCGGGGCGAGGACGAGAAGGGGAGCGAGAGTGCGGCGCATCGGAGCGGGAGGAGTCGCGGCGGGGCGGAAACGACGAGTTGGCGTGTAGTTCGCGTGACCCAAAGCAACCCCGTCCGGGTGCTACTGCACGCGCACGCCGACGGTGAGCGGCCGGAACCAGGTGCGCGCCCACGCCGGGTCGTCGATGACGACGTGCCGGAGCGCGGCCACCACGCCGACGCGCCGAAGCACGCGCGCGGACAGGTCGGCGCCGACGAAGCGCGTCGGCCCGTCGTACCGGCCGACGCCCGCGGACACGCCGCCGAGCAGCCGGTCGGTCACCGCGACGCGCACGCCCAACCCGGCGCCGAAGCCCGTCGTGGACGGGAACGACACGCGACAGCTGCCGTTCGGCGCCTCGACGCACAACAGACTCACGTCGTCCGGGCGGACGTCGAAACTGTAGTCGAGGACGGCCACGGGTCGCACGCGTCCGCGACCGCCGAGCCGCACCGCAAGCGTCGCCTGGGCCGCGCGGGAGCTCGCTCCCGAGAGGAACCAGCGCTCGCCCACCGACTCCCGGTGGGCGCCGCGTCCGGCGGTGAGGTCGACGGTGACGAGGGGGACCGTCTGGGCCGCGAGGGCGGACGGCAGGACGGCCGCGAGGAGGGCGGCCAGAACGAAGGGGCGACGCATCTGCGACGGGACGACGGCGGGCTGACGACTGCCGGAGTGTAGACGGTGCGGGCCGAGCCGCGGAAGCCCGGCGGCGTTCACCCCGAGCGCGCCCCTCCCGTGGGGTCGCCGAGCGTCGCGTTGAGTCGCACCGCCGCCCGCAGCGCCTCGACGCACGCGCGGCGCCACCCGTCCAGCGCGGCGACGTACGCGTCGGGGCTCGCGGCGGGCGGGGATTGCTTCATCGGTGCCACGCTCGTCGGGCCGTTAGCTCGCACCGCGGCGGGGCGTTCGCAGCAGCAGCCACACGCCCGCGACGGCGCACGCGGCCACGACGGCGACCGCGCCCAGGACGGTCAGGGAGGGCGCGCGCCCGTGGTGGGTCATCTGGTGCAGGGCCGGCACGTGCAGCCCGAGCAGGAACCAGGCGAACACGCTTCCGAGCACGGTGAGCCGGTACAGGCGAGCCGTCATCATCGCTCCTCCAATGAGGCATGGCGCGGCGAATCTACCGCTGCTGCCCTCGCCCCGCCGCCAGCGTCGGCAGCTCGACGCCTCCGCCCCCCATCCCGGCCCACGCCCTCCCCCGCTCCCCGGGAAGCGCCCACACGACGTCGCCCGTACCCCCCACCTCCCCGACGTGCAGCCGCACCACGTCTCCGTCCGCTGCCCCGACCACCCGTACCGCCCGCCCGCCCTCGCCCGCCCCCTCCTTCGCCGCTCCCAACGCCACCAACAGCGCGTCCACCACCGCCGACGGCGCCCCGAGTGCCGGCGGCAGCGCCTCGACTCCAACGACCTCACATGGCACGTCGCGCAAGGTCGGGTGGTGCGCGTGCAGCGCCACCGCCAGCGCCACCAGCTCCGGCAGGTAGAGCGGCTCCGCCAGCTCGCCCGGCTCACCGGCGAAGCGCCGGAACTCCTCCAGCAGCGTCTCGAGCCGCCCCCCCTCCTCGCGCAGGATGGTCGCCGCCGCCCCCGCGGCCGGCGCCTCGGGGTCGAGCATCGACGCCACCGCGACCACCGTCCCCACCCGGTTGCTGAGGGCGTGCACCAGCCCGCGCAGCACCGCGTCGCGCGCCGCCGCGCGGGCCGCCGGCGCCGCCGGCGCCGCCGCGCCCGGGCGGTCCAGATCCGGTGCCGAGCGGTCGATACTCACGGACGTCGGGCCCCGCGCGCGGGGCCGCCCTTCTTCGTCTGCCACGCCCGCGTCGTGTTCACCATCATCGGCCTCGTCGTCGTCATCGGGAGCGTCATCGGTGGCTACGTCATGCACCACGGCAAGGTCGGCGTCCTCTGGCAGCCCACCGAGTTCATCATCATCGGCGGCGCCGGCCTCGGCGCCTTCATTGTCGCGAACGGGATCGGCACCCTCAAGGCGTCGTTCGCCGCCACGCTCGGCCTCCTCAAGCCCAGCCCTTTCTCCAAGACCGCCTACAGCGAGCTGCTGCAGGTGCTCTACGACGTGTTCCAGAAGGCGCGCAAGGACGGGCTGGTCGGGCTCGAGTCGCACATCGAGGAGCCGGCGAAGAGCGACATCTTCCAGAAGTACCCCGCCTTCTCCGCCAACCACCACGCCGTCGCGCTCCTCGCCGACACGCTCAAGGTGCTGCTCACCGGCGCCGTCGAGGACCACAACCTGGCCGAGATCCTCGACATCGACCTCGACCAGCAGCACGAGGCGAACATGCACGTCCCGCACGCCATCACCACCGTCGGCGACGCCATGCCCGGCTTCGGGATCGTGGCCGCGGTGCTCGGCGTGATCATCACCATGGGCTCGATCGGCGGCGCCGCCAGCGAGATCGGCGAGAAGGTCGCCGCCGCCCTCGTCGGGACGTTCATCGGCATCCTGCTGGCGTACGGGATCATCGGCCCCATCGCCACCGCCATCCAGGCGCGCGTCAAGGCGGAGCACGCGTACATGTGCTGCATCCGCACCGCGCTCCTCTCCTTCGCCCGCGGCGACGCGCCGATGACGGCCGTCGAGTTCGCGCGTCGTAACATCGACCCGCACGAGCGCCCCAGCTTCGCGGAGCTGGAGGGGCTGACGCGCAAGAAGGCCGCCTAGCCCCCGCCCATGTCCGCCCAGTCCGGCGCCGCCAAGAAGGTCGTCATCGTCCGCAAGAAGAAGGTCGCCGGCGGCGGCCACCACGGGGGGTCGTGGAAGGTCGCCTACGCCGACTTCGTGACGGCGATGATGGCGTTCTTCATGGTCATGTGGATCCTGGGGATGGACGACAAGGTGAAGCAGGCCATCGAGGGCTACTTCTCCAACCCCGTCGGCTACAAGAAGGGCGCGGGCGCCGGCACGAGCCCCATCGCCTCGGGCTCGAGCCCCGCCAAGGCGGCGGCGACGCAGGTGAAGATGATCGTGCGCTCCGCCGAGGAGCGCCGCTTCGGCGAGCTGGCCGCGCAGCTCCGCCAGCTGCTCGACGGCAACGCGCAGCTCAAGAAGCTCGGCGCCAAGGTCGACGTCGTGGTCACCAAGGACGGGCTGCGCATCGAGCTGATCGAGAGCGGCTCGGGGGAGGTCTTCTTCCCCGTCGGCAGCTCGCAGATGAAGCCCGCCGCCGTGATCGCGCTGCAGACGATCGCCCCCGAGCTGCGCACGCTCACGAACCCGGTGGTGCTCGAGGGGCACACCGACGCGGCGCGCTACGGCACGGCGGCCAACTACACGAACTGGGAGCTGAGCGCCGAGCGCGCGAACGCCGCGCGCCGCGTGCTCGAGGCGGGCGGGCTCCCCGCCGGTCGCGTCACCGAGGTGCGCGGCCTCGCCGACCGCCAGCTGCGCAACCCCGACCAGCCCACCGCCGCCGAGAACCGGCGCATCTCGGTGCTGCTGCCCTATAGTCGGATCCCCGAGCGCGACACGACGACCGTCGCCGGCGGGGCGGCGGATTGACGGACGGGCGGCTCGGGAAGATCAACTGAAAAGCAGAGGGGATGAACATCTGAGAAGATCTGAGGAAGATCTGAAGGGCTCCGCGTGGCGGCGATGAACGTCGCACCGGGTGCGCACCATCAGATCTTCATCCGACCTTCTCAGATGTTCATCCCCTCTGCTTTTCTTGGTCTTTCCAAGCAGGCGAGAGAGTCCCTCTCCCGTCCCGATCAGCTCCAGCTCCGCGTCCGCTCCCCCGCCCAGGTCAACGCCTCGGTGTAGAGCGACGACACCTCCGCCGGCGAGAGCCCCAGCGACCCCGCCGCGTCGGCCACCGCCGACCAGTCGCCGCGCTCCTGCGCCTCGACCAGCGCCAGCGTCCCCGCGTACGGCCCGCTGCGCGTCAGCAACGCGTCCTTGACGTCCTGCGCGATCGCCATGCGCGAGAGGATCCCCTCCATCGGCATGCGCAGCAGCGCGTCGAGCAGCGAGAACACGCCCACGAGGAACAGCGCCCCCGCCTGCGCGCGGCGCCCGGTGCGCTCGGCCACCAGCTCGGCCAGCCGCGCGCGCACCAGCGCCGCCAGCACCAGCTCCGTCCCGATCCCGCTCGCCGACGCCACCGACGAGACCAGCAGCACCGTCAGCCACCGGTGCAGCACCCCGCGCCCCACCATCCGCAGCGCGAAGCCGATGCTCGCCACGTCGCGCGCGCCGAACGCCGCCGAGTTGGCGATGCGCAGCAGCTTGTACGAGAGCGACGGGTCCGACTTGAAGGCGTCCTCGATCTCGGCGTCGCCGACCGCCGGGTCGTCGAGCATGTTCAGCAGCCGCACCATCGTCGACTGCTCGACGCTCAGCTCGCGGTGCGAGACGATCTGCGGGCGGCTGTAGTAGTAGCCCTGGAAGAGCGTGTAGCCGTGGCGGCGGCACATGTCGCGCACCTCGGCGGTCTCCACGCGCTCGGCCAGCAGCCGCACGTCGTGCGCGCGCAGGTCGTCGGCCAGGCGCTGCACCTCCGCCTCCGACTTGTTCAGCACGTCCAGCTTCACGATCGACGCCGCCTGCAGCAGCGGCTCGTAGCCGGGCGCGTTCACGAAGTCGTCGAGCGCCAGCGTGTAGCCGCGTCGGCGCAGCTCGACGCAGGCGGCCACCACGTCCGGCTCGGGCGCCACCGACTCGAGCAGCTCGATGACCACCGACTTGGGCTCGAACAGCTGGTACTGCCCCGAGAGCAGGAAGTCGCGCGTCATGTTCACGAACGCCAGCGTGCCGCCGGTCAGCGGCGCCATCCCGATGCTCAGGAGGGCGTGGATGACCGTGTCGGTGCACATCTGGTCGGCCGACGCGCCGGTCGCCGCGTTCTGCGCCGTGCCGCTGCGGTAGAGCAGCTCGTACGCGAACAGCCGGTCGCGCTCGTCGAAGATCGGCTGCCGGGCCACGAACACGTCGTGGATCCCGCCCGGCGCCGTGGGTTGGGGGGCGGGGGCGGCCACCGCCGTGCCGCCGGCCGAAACGGTCGCGGGCGCGGGGGGCGCCGGGCGGGCGGACGAGGTGAGGCGCGAGAAGAGGGACATGGCGGCGGGTGGGGTACCGGGGGGACGAGCCACCGACGGCAAAGGGCACGGCCGCGACCGCCCGGGGTAGCACGCTCCGTCGAGGGGCGCCGCCGCGTCGGCGCGCGCCCCCGCGCCCGCATCCGACGCCCCCGCCATGCGCCCGCCCCTCCGTTCGCTCGCCCCCCTCGCTCCGCTCGGGGCAGGCTCCCTCGCTCCGCTCGGGGCAGGGCTGCTCGCCTTCCTGGCCGCCTGCAGCGGCGACCAGAACGCGACCCCCGACTCGGCGCTCGACCGCGACCTGACGCTGGCCGCCGCGCAGACCACGCCGCGCCTCGACACGGCGGCGCTGGGCGACACGGCCGTGGCCCCCAGCGTGACGCCCCCGGCCCCACCGGTCGTCGCGCCGACCCCCGCTCCGGCCCGGCGCGCGCCCACCCGCGTCGCCGCCGCCCCCGCCCCGCCGCGCGCCGAGCGCCCGGCCCCGGCCCCCGCGCCGGCCGCCGAGCCGCCCGCCCCGGCCCCGGCGCCCGCCGAGACGCCCGTGCTCCCGGCCGCGCGCACCAGCGGCCCGTCGTTCGGGCGCGGCGCGACCTTCGCCGGCACCACCGGGTCGCGCGTCTGTTCGACCAGCAACGCCCCCGGGGACCGCCTGGTCGCGACGCTGAACGCCGAGGCGACGGCGGCCGACGGCACCGTGCTCCCGGCGGGGACCGGCGTCGTGCTCGAGGTCGCGCGCATCGCCGAGGACGGCCGCCTGGAGCTGATCGCGCGCGGCGTCTCGCTGCGCGGCACCTTCACCCCGATCGTCGCCGACGTCGCCGTGGGCGAGGCCGCGCTCGAGCGCCGCACGGTCGCGGGCACCAGCGACAGCAAGGGGAAGGCGGTCAAGGGCGCGATCGCCGGCGCGATTCTCGGCCAGATCCTCGGCCGCGACACCCGCTCGACCGTGATCGGCGCCGCCGGCGGCGCAGCGGCCGGGGCGGCCGCCGGGCGGCTGGCGCGGAAGGAAGAGGTGTGCGTGCCGGCGGGGGCGCCGGTCACCATTACGCTGCGCGACGCTCTCAGCGTGCAGTAGCTTATCGACGGCGGGAGTCGTTACTTCGGGAGTCGACACGGCGGGAGTCGTTACGGCGATGCTCCAAGCTGTGAGCGACGCCGTAACGACTCCCGCATTACAGACTCCCGCCGTAACGACTCCCGCTCTTGGGGTTCAAGCCCAACTCCCGCCCTTGCTGTTAGAAGTCGAGCGCCTCCGCAAGGAGTACGACGGCCACACGGCGGTGCGCGCCCTCGACTTCACCGTGGCGCCCGGCGAAGTGCTCGGCCTCGTCGGCCCCAACGGCGCCGGCAAGACGACGACGCTGCGCTGCCTCGCCGGGATCGTCGCGCCATCGGCCGGGCGCGTGCGCGTCGCCGGCGTCGACCTGCACGCGGAGCCCGTGCGCGCCAAGCGCGCGCTCGCCTTCGTCCCCGACGAGCCGGCGCTCTTCGACTACCTCACCGTCGACGAGCACCTGCGCTTCGTGGCGCGCCTCTACGGCGTGACCGACGCCGCCGCGCGCGTCCCGCCGCTGCTGGAGGAGTTGGAGCTGTCGCACAAGCGCGGCGCGCTCCCAGGCGAGCTGTCGCGCGGGATGCGGCAGAAGCTCGCCATCGCCTGCGCGCTGCTGCACGACCCGCGCGTCCTCCTGCTCGACGAGCCGCTCACCGGGCTCGACCCCGGGGCGATCCGGCGCATGAAGGCGACCATCCGCGACCGCGCGCGCGCCGGGAACGCGGTCGTCCTCAGCTCGCACCTCCTGCACCTGGTCGAGGAGCTGTGCACGCGGCTGCTCGTCGTGCACCGCGGGCGCGCGGTGGCGCAGGGCACCATCGCCGAGATCGTGGCCGAGCGCCCCGCGCTCGCCGGCCGGTCGCTCGAGGACGTCTTCGTCGCGCTCACCGCCGACGACCCCGACGCCGCGCCCGACGCCGCGCCCGTCCCCGCCTGACGCCGTCCGACGGCGCGCGCGTGCTGCTCCCGGCGGTCCTCTACCTCAGCGCGGCGTCGCTGCGCAACCGGGTGCGCGTGCAGCTGCGGCGCGCGCGGTCGCCGCGCGCGGTGCTCGCCGTGCTCGCGGGGACGGCCTACGTCTGGTGGTTCCTCGTGCGCCCCGCCAACGACGGCGGCGCCGCGGCGCTCCTCGGCGGCGCGTGGGCGCCGCTGCTGACCGCGCTCGGCGTCACCGCGCTGGCCGTGCGCTGGTGGCTCGCCGGCGCCGACCCGCGCGCGCTCACGTTCACGCCCGCCGAGGTGCACCTGCTCTTCCCGGCGCCGGTGACGCGGCGCGGGCTGGTCGCCTACAAGCTGGTGCGCGCGCAGCTCGTGATCCTCGCCAACACCCTCGTCTGGACGGTCATCCTGCGCGGCGAGGGAACCGAGCTGGCGTCGTGGCGGCGCGCGGTCGCGCTCTGGGTGCTGCTCTCCGCACTCTACCTGCACCGGCTGGGCGCCGCGCTCGTCACCGCCGCCCCCCCGGCCGACGCGCGCGCCGCGCGCGGGTGGCGCGCGCGGGCGCGGCGCGTCCTCCCGCCGACGCTACTGGCCTGGGTCGCACTCGCCATCGCGCTCCCGCTGGCCGAGGCGCGCCTGGCGCTGGGGCGGGCGTGGGAGGTGGGCCCGGGGGCGCTCGCGCATGCCGTGGCGCGCGCGCTCGACGCGCCGCCGGCGGCGACCGTGCTCGCGCCGGCGCGCGCGCTGGTGGCGCCGACCTTCGCCGCCGACGCGGGCGAGTGGGCGCGCGCGCTCGGCCCGGCGCTGGCGCTGCTGGCGCTGCACTTCCTCTGGGTGCTGCGCACCGACGCCGCCGTGCACGAGGCGGCGCTGGTGGCCAGCGAGCGGCGCGCGCGCGCCGGCGCCGACCGCCGCGCCGGCGGCCCGGGCGACGCGCGCCGCTCCGCCGCCGCCGACGACGCGGCCGTCGTCCCCCCCGCGCGCCGCTGGACGCCCCCGCTCGCCCCCGAGGGGCCGGCGGCGCTGGCCATCGTCTGGAAGAACGCGGTGGCGGCGCTGCGGGCGACCGCGCTGGCGCGCGTGCTCGCCCTCTACGGCGTGGTCGCCGCCGGGCTGCTCGTGCTCTCGGCGCGCGACCCGCGCCTGGCGGAGGTCGTCACCGTCGTCGTCGGCGTCTGGCTGACGTTGCTGCTCGCCGCCGGCCCGCTCTGGGTGCGCTTCGACCTGCGGCAGGACCTCGCGCACCTCGCCGTGCTGCGCGCCTGGCCGCTGGCGGGGCGCGACGTGGTGGCCGCCGAGGTGCTGGCGTCGACGCTCGCGCTCACGGCGGCGCAGCTGGCGATCCTGGTCCTCCTCTTCCTGGCGTCGCTGGGGGCGCCGTTCGCGCTCGGCTTCTCGCTCGAGGAGCGCGCGGCGGGGCTGGCGACGGCGGCGCTCGGGCTCCCCGGCGTCAACGTCGCCAGCCTGACGGTGCAGAACGGCGCCGCCCTCCTCTTCCCCTCCTGGGTGCGCCCGGCGTACGGGCCGCGCGGGGTCGAGGCGATGGGGCAGAACCTGCTCTCGACCGGGATGGCGCTGGCGCTGGCGGCGCTCCTCCTCGCGCCGCCGCTCGCGGCCGCCGCCGCGCTGGCGTGGGCCCTGCGGCCGCTCCTGGGGAGCTGGGGGCTCGCGCCGGCGGCACTCCTGCTCACCGCCGCCACGGTGCTCGAGATGCGCCCCGTGCACGCCTGGCTCGGCCGCGTCTTCGAGCGCACCGACCCGTCCGCGCTGGGCGCCGCCCGCTGACCGCCCCGCTATCTTCCCGGCGTCCGCCCGCCACCGCCACCCCACCGGAGAGTCCGTGAAGTCCGACGACGCCTACGACCCCCTCGACGACGACGAGCCCGACGACGAGTTGGACGGCGAGTTGGACGGCGACGACGCGGAGGGTGACGAGGACGAGGAGGGCGACGACGACGGCCCGCAGCGGCCGGCGGTCTTCATCACCACTGCGCAGCCGGTCGCGATCCGCGTCGACCGGCTGGACGACGAGCGCGCCCCCGACGGCTCGGTGCTCGGCGCCTACATCGGCGACCGGCTGGTGGCGCGCAGCGCGATGGAGCCCGAGGCGATCGACCGGCTGCTCGGGCTCGGGCTCTTCCAGCAGCCGGTGCCGCTCGGGCTGTTCGCGTACGAGGAGGAGCCCGGCTTGCAGTGCCGGCTGTTCGCGCTGGTGCCGAGCGGCACGTTCTCGGAGGCCGCGCACGCCGACGAGCCGTGGAAGGCGAGCGTGCCGAGCTACGAGGAGTCGCTGAAGAGCGGCGGCGGGGGCGACGACGAGGACGAGGACGACGGCCCGCAGCTCGAGACGATCCTGCTCGGCCACATCGTGCGCTTCACCGCCGACCGCAAGCACCCCGACGACCTGGCGGCGGAGGCGGTCGACGTGCTGCACAAGATCCTGACCGGCGGGACGCTCAGCGACGCCAGCAGCCGGGCGATCGACGACCTGCTCGACAACCTCTGAGCGAACCGGCGAACGACGAGCGGCCGGGCGCGCGTGGCGCCCGGCCGCTCTTACGTCGTGGCGAGGAGGTCAGGCCGCCAGCTGGTTCGCCGGCTTCCACCCCTTCGTCTTCCGCCCGGTGCGCACCAGCTCGTACCGCGCCGGCGGGAAGCCGAAGACGCCGATCTCCAGCATGTCGCCGACCTGCACGACGGCCTGCTCGGCGATGGCCTCGAGCGCGTCGTCGAAGGTGTCACTCTGCACCTCACCGGCCTCCCGAAGGGTGCCGGCCTTGCCGAGGGCGAACGTGAAGCGGGGCATGCGGTCTCCTGTGCTCGCGGGTCCCGGGCGCGTCCTGCGTGACCACTGCTCACTACGTACTGAATGCGAGTGGCGTGCCGTCCGTGCCGGGGCTGTGGTATGCTACCCCGCCGCACCGGCCGCGTTCGACCGCCCCCCGCCCTCCTGCCATGCCGCCGTCCCCCGACGCCGCGACCGCCGACGCCAGCGACTCCGCGCCGCTCGCGACTCCGCTCGCGCCGGGCGTGCACCTGCTCGACCTGCGCTTCCAGGGAGTCTCGGGCGCCGTCGCCGCATTCTTGATCGCCCACCGCGACGCGCTGGCGCTGGTCGAGACCGGCCCGGGCTCCACCCTGCCGGCCTTGCGCGCCGCCGTGAACGCCGCGGGGCACGAGCTGGCCGCCCTGACGCACGTCGCGGTCACGCACATCCACCTCGACCACGCCGGCGCCGCGGGCGCGGTGCTGCGCGAGGCGCCGCGCGCGCGCCTGTACGTGCACCCCGCCGGCGCCCCGCACCTCGTCGACCCGTCCAAGCTGCTCGCCAGCGCGGCGCGCATCTACGGCGACCGGATGGACGCGCTCTGGGGCGCCTTCGAGCCGGTGCCCGCCGACCGGCTGCGCACCCTCGCCGACGGCGACGCGATCCCGCTCGGCGGCGGGCGCGCGCTCGCGGCCTGGCACACGCCCGGACACGCGCAGCACCACGTCGCCCTGCACGACGCCGAGCTCGGGGACGTCTACGCCGGTGACGTGGGGGGCGTGCGCCTCGCCGGCGCGCCCCACGTGCGCCCGCCCACCCCTCCGCCGGACGTCGACCTGGACGCCTGGGACGCGAGCGTGCGCCGCCTCCGCGCCCTCGCCCCGGCCCGCCTCCTCCTCACGCACTTCGGCGCCCACGCCGACGTCGCCTGGCACCTCGACGCGCTGCTCGCCGGCCTGCACCACTGGGTCGGCTGGATCGAGGGGCGCCTCGCGCACCCGAACGCCGACCCCGCCGCCCTCACCGCCGACGCCGAGCGCCGCGGCGCCCGCGCCCTCGCGCGCGCACTCGGCGACGCCGAGCCTGACACCGTCGCGCGACTCACCGAGGCGTACGAGCTGGCGGCGCCGTCGTACATGACTGTCAGCGGGGTAGCGCGGTATCTCAAGAAGCGGGAGTCGTAAGAGCGGGAGTCGACACTGCGGGAGTCGTTGCTGCGTCGCCTCCAGCTTGAGGCATCGTAGTAACGACTCCCGCCGTTGAGACTCCCGCTTTAACGACTCCCGCTCTTGGGGTCAAAGCTCAGGGGTTCAACCAATACGACAGCTTCACCAAGAACGTATTGTTCGGGTGCAGCGCGAACAGATCCTGGTACTCGCGCCGCACGTCCAGCCGCCCGTTCGGCGTGTCGGTGAAGGCGTCGCGCCCGTGCGCCCAGACGACGAACAGCGTCGAGCCCGGGCGGTACTCCCAGCGCAGCACCGAGTTCGTGCGCAGCTGCTTGAAGTCCAGCCCCCCCGGGTCGCGCCCGCCGCCGTACGGCTGGAAGCGGTCGGCGTAGCGCTCGGCGCGCGCGTCGGCCAGCTCGCGCCAGTTCGAGTAGTCGCCGACGGCGATGTACGGCTGGCCGTAGAACTGGAAGGAGAGCGTCGGCGTCGCCGTGTAGTTCAGGCGCGTCGTCATGCTCAGCGTGCGCTGCTCCAGCCGCGCGAAGGTGTAGCGCGTCGTGTCCGCGCCCGCCGCGCCGACGTTCGAGAACCACTGGCTGTCGTCCGTGTTCTGCTGGAAGCGCGTCCCGACCGACGCCGAGAACTGCGACGCGAGTCGGAAGTTGAACGACGGCTCCACCCACCAGCCGGTCGAGTTCCCCTCGTCGCCGCGCCAGAGGCCGGCGAACAGGTACGGCGTCCACGCCTTCCGGTTGTCCCCCTCCACCCCCGCCCACGTCTCGGCGTACGCGGCGCGCCGCACCGCCGGGCCGCCGCGCGCCTCGCGGTCGTCGTAGACGTCCCCCATGAGCGGGAGCGAGTTCGCGCTGACGCCCCAGTGCGCCCACATCATGTTGTGGAACTGGACGTGCCAGTTCGTGTTGACGCTGGTCATCGTCGGCAGCCCGGCCGTCGTCCAGGCGCCCGCGGCGTTGAAGTTGAAGAAGCCCTGGCGCATCAGCTTCTGCGGCTGCTGCACCTGGTAGGCGAACCAGTTGCGGAACAGCTGCTCGTCGGCGCGCTGCTGGAAGCCCAGGTCGTTGATCTCGAAGCCCGGGCCGAAGCGCTGGTAGACCGACTGGAAGCGCGTGCGCCCGCCGCCGAACTTGCTCACCGAGAGGCGCTGCGCGTCGCCGAACAGGCTGGTGCGCGTCGGGTCGACCGCCAGCGCGTCGTCGGGGCGCTGGTAGCGGTGCACGCCGTCGCGCTGCAGCGCCAGGATCGCGTCGCGCGAGCCCCGCATCAGGCTCCCCGAGAGCTGCGCGTGCAGCTCGTAGTTCCGGTTGAAGAAGCGGTGCCGGAAGTCCGCGCCGCCGGTGTACGCGGCGCGGCGCAGGAAGCGCGCGCTCAGCGTGTCCAGGTCGCGGTTCACGGCCGTGAGCATGAAGCCCACGTCCCCCTGCCCCTCGTTCAGGTCCTGCTGCGCGCGCGCCACGAAGTAGTTCGTCCCGGGCTCGATCGCGCGGTCGCGCGTCCCCAGCTCGCGCTGCGTCACCGCGTTCAGCACGCCGACCGACATCCCGTTCGGCAGCCGCCCGGTGAGCTTGGCCGCGCCCAGGATCGTCGTGTTCAGCGGGCTCGTGGCGTCGCCGAAGGAGTTCGAGAGCTGCGGCGCCCGCCCGATGCGGCGCGAGTAGAACAGCCCGCGGCACCCGGTGTCGATGTCGTTGCAGGAGTTGCGGAAGGTGAAGATCCCCGCCCCCTCCAAGAAGAACGGGCGCCGCTCCTCGAAGAACTGCTCGAAGGCGCCGAGGTTCAGCACCGCCGGGTCGGCCTCGACCTGCCCGAAGTCGGGGTTGATCGTCGCGTCCACCGTCAGGTTGGACGTCAGCCCGTACTTCATGTCCGCGCCCAGCGCCTGCTGCTGCGGGTGCGTGTACCCCGCGTCCGCCGCCGGGCGCGCCTGCGTCACGTTCTTGGTGACGACGTAGGGCGCGACCTCCAGCCGCCGCGGCGTCGCGAAGCCCGAGAAGCCGCCGATCTCGCCGGCCTGCGACACGTACCCCTGCCGGTCGCGCCGGTAGAGCGGCCAGCTGATGCGCTGCCCGGTGCGCGCCACGTCGCGCACGACGAGCAGCCCGAAGGTGTGCGCGTCGCGCTTGGGGAAGCGGAGCTGCGAGAGCGGGATGCGGAACTCGGCCACCCACCCCGCCGAGTCGACGCGCGCCGCGCCGTCCCAGACGGCGTCCCAGGTCACGTCCTCGACCGCGTCGTTGTAGACGTAGTAGTCGCGCTTCACGCCGGCCGGGTTCAGGATGAACTGGTAGGCGGTGCGGCGGTCGTGGTAGCTGTCGACCACCAGCTTGAGCTGCTCGCTCTGTGTGCGCACGTCGCGCCGGCTGAGCAGCGAGATGATGCTGTCGGGCGCGGGGTCGAACATGCGCGCGCCGACGTACAGGTACTTGTCGTCGAACAGCACGCGCACCTCGGTCCGGAAGCGCGGCGTCGCCCCGGGCGTCGGCTCGTACTCCAGGAACTCGTCGATCACCTGCGCGCCGCGCCACGCCTGGTCGTCGTCGCGCCCGTCGATGGCGGGCGCCCGCTCGGCGCGGCGCGCCTCGGCGACGCGGGCGGCGGCGCGGTCGGCCGCGCGCGGCGCGCGGGCGGGAACGCCGACCTCGCCGGCCGAGGCGCGGACGGCCACGGGCACGCCGGTCTGCGCGCCCGCGCGGGCGCCGGCGAGAAGAAGGAGGGCGGCCAGCGAGCAACCGCGGAAGCCGGACAGGCGCATGCGTCGAGCGGAGGGGGCGTCGTCCGCGCACGCCCGGGCGGGGCGCGCGCCCGGCGGCGCGACCGGACGGTGGGACAGGCGGCGGGCGCGAAGGGTTTGCAGCCGCGACGCGCCGGGTTCCGCACCGGTTGTCAACGAACCGTTCACGCGGCGCCTTCTGCGCCCGAGTCGCGGCGGTTACTCTGCGGCGTGCCGCTCCCGACGCTCGTCGCCGCCCGCTACGTCCAGCCCCTGCGCGAGGGGGGTTCGCTCCCCGCCGTGGTCGAGGCCGCGGACGACGGCGGGCTCTGGGTGGCCAAGTTCCGCGGCGCCGGGCAGGGCGCGCGCGTCCTGATCGCCGAGCTGGTGGTGGGCGGGCTCGCCCGCGCGCTCGGCCTCCCGGTCCCCGACCTCGCGCTCGTCGAGCTGTCGCCGGAGTTCGGGCGCATGGAGCGCGACCCCGAGATCCAGGAGCTGCTGCGCAGGAGCGAGGGGCTGAACGTCGCGATGCGCTACCTCGACGGCGCGTTCAACTTCGACGCGATGGCCGCGGGCGACCTGGTCGGCGCGGAGCTGGCGGCGCGCGTCGTCTGGTTCGACGCGTACGTGACGAACATGGACCGCACGGCGCGCAACCCGAACCTCCTCGTGTGGCGGCGCCGCCCGTGGCTGATCGACCACGGCGCGGCGCTGTACGCGCAGCACGACTGGCGCGGCGTCGACGAGGCGCGCACGCGCGCGCCCTTCCCGATGATCCGCCAGCACGTGCTGCTCGCCGCCGCCGGCGACCTGCGCGCGGCCGACGCCGAGCTGGCGCCGCGCGTGACCGACGCGCTGCTGCGCGAGGTGCTGGCCGACGTCCCCGACGCCCTGTTCGACGACCCGTCGGGCCCCGTGGGCGCCGGCGAGCTGGCCGACGCGGCGGCGGCGCGCGCGCGCTACGCCGAGTACCTGGCGACGCGGGCGCGGGCGCCGCGGGCGTTCGTCGACGCCGCGGTCGCGGCGCAGGACGAGGCGCGCGCCGCGCCGCCGCAGCGGCTGCGGGCGCGGCGATGAGCGCGCGCGCGGACGCGCCGTCCCGGGTGGCGTACGACTTCGCGGTGCTGCGCGCGGTCGCGCACCCGCACCTCGGCACCTTCGTGCCGGTGGGCGTGGTGGTGCACGCGCGCACGGCGGAGTACCTGGCGCTGCGCACGCTGGCCGACGCCGAGGCGCTGCGGGCGCGCGTCCCCGACGTCGACGCCGAGCTGCTGGCGCGCTACCTGGCGGCGTGCGAGGCGGTGTGCCGCGGCGACGCGGCGGCGGGGCCGGTGGCGCTGGCGCCGCCGTCGGAGCGCTTCCACTGGATCACGGCGCCGCGCTCGGACGTGATCCAGTGCTCGCCGGTGCACGGCGGGCTGTGCGACGACCCGGCGCGGGCGCTCGACCGGCTGTTCTCCGAGTACGTGCGCTGAGTTGCCCCCGCGCGCCGCTCAGTGCGGAATCGGCGCCGGCGGCCCGCTCTCGCGCTCGACGACGATCGTCCACCGCGCCGCCAGCGCCGCGATCCCGCCCACGGCCGCCCAGAACGGGAGGAGCACCGCGCCCGCGACGCCCGCCGTGAGCGGCACGTCGAGCACCGTGCGCCCCTCGCCGTTCTTGATGACGACGCGGCGCACGTTCCCGGCGCGGACGACGTTCTTGACCGTCTGCAGCAGCTCGCTGCCGGTGGCCTGGATCTCTTCGACGACGGTTGCCATGGGGGTCTCGGGTGGGGGTGGGGATCCTACGGGGCGGGAGGAGGCGGGGTTACAGCTCAAGACTGCGAGCGAGGTGGGGCGTGCGAGGAACGGCGTGCGAATAACGGCGTGCGAGGGACGGCGTGCGAGGTGAGGCGACCGTCGCCCTACCTCGCTCGTAGGATCCCGCACGCTGTCATTCGCACGCCCCACCTCGCTCGCCGCATCCGACGTTCAAACCTCCACGAAGACCCCCCGCTCCTCCGGATGCCGCCGCCGCCACGCGTCCACGTACGGACACGTCGGAACGAGCCGCAGCCCCTCGGCCCGCGCGTGCGCGACCACGGCCCGGACGAGCGCGTCGCCCACCCCCTCGCCGCGCACGCCCTCGGGGACGACCGTGTGCTGCACGTCGAGCACCCCGGGACCGGCGGGTTCGTACGCCAGCACCGCCGGCCCGTCGTCGGTCTCGGCGACGAAGCGGCGGGAGCCCGCGTCGTGCGTGACCCGCGGCGTCACCATGCGATCCCGTGGTCCTCGCCGTGGTGCGCCGACGCCCCCCAGAAGGTGCGGTGCTTCCGGTCGAACCAGATCGCGTTGATCGGGCCGTTCGTGCGCGACTCGAACTCGAAGGTGTAGCCCATGTTCGCGAGCGCCTTCCGCACCGGGTCCGGCGTCGACGTGTTGAGCAGGATCCGCCCGGGGCGCGACTCGTGCGCGCCGAACGAGCTGCGCATCTGATACGTGTTGACGTTCGGCGCCTCGGCCGCCTGCTGCGGCGACATCCCCCACTCGACCACGTTCAGGAAGAACTGCAGCAGGTTCTGGTCCTGCGAGTCGCCCCCCTGCACCGCGAAGGCGAGGAAGGGCGCGCCGTCCTTGAGCGCGAGCGTCGGCGTGAGCGTGACGCGCGGGCGCTTGCCGGGCTCGATCACGTTGTACGGCCCGTCCTCCTTCGACGTCACGAAGCTCTGCGCGCGCTGCGAGAGCCCGATCCCCGTCTTCCCCGCGACCACCGCCGGCACCCACCCGCCGCTGGGCGTGATCGACACCACCCACCCGCTGCTGTCGGCCGCCTCGATGGACGTCGTGCCGGCGTGGAACTGCGCCGCGAACGCCGAGTCGTGCGCCGCCATCCCCGCCGCGAACGCGCCCGCCTCGTCCTGCGGCACCACGCGGTCGTGCTGCCCGCTCCGGAGCGTCGTGTCGGGCGCCGGCTGCACCGTCCAGCGCGCGAGCACGTCCTTGAACGGGTTCGTCCCCCCCTCGAACGGGTACGGGTCGCCCGGCCGCACCGTCGGGTCGTTCTTCGCCCAGTCGATCTGCGCGTAGCGCTGCTTCGCGTACTCCTTCGACAGCAGCCCCCGCGTCGGCGGCGCCGGGGCGAACGCCGGGTCGCCGTAGTAGAAGTCGCGGTCCGCGAACGCCATCGACATCGCCTGGTAGAGCGCGTGGACGTAGCGCGGCGAGTTGTACCCCATCGCCTTCAGGTCCGCGTTCTCCAGGATGTTCAGCGCCTGCAGCATCGCCGGCCCCTGCTGCCAGACCGGGAGCTTGTAGACCTCGACGCCCTTGTAGTTCACGCTCACCGGCGTCTCGATCTTCACCTTCCAGTTCGCCAGGTCCTCGAGCGTGAACAGCCCGCCGTCCTCGCGCACCGCCGCCACCAGGTCGCGCGCGATGTCGCCCCTGTAGAAGCGGTCGTACGCGACGTAGATCGCGGCCTTGCGGTCCTTCCCGGCGCGGCGCGCCTCGCGCTCGGCCTCGACGAGCTTGCGGAACGTCGCGGCGAGGTCGGGCTGCCGGAAGATCTCACCCGCCTCCGGCGCCTCGCGTCCGTTGGCCAGGGGCGCGCCGCGGTGCGGCAGGAACACCGCGGGCGAGTACTTCCACTCCTTGATCTTCGCCTTGTTCGACTCGATCGCGTTCGCCGTCTGCGCGTCGATGGCGTAGCCGTCGGCCATCTGGATCGCGGGCGCCAGCACCTGCTCGAGCGTCATCGTGCCGTACTCGGCGAGCATCGTCATCAGCCCGCCCGGCGTGCCGGGGGTGACGGCCGCCAGCGGGCCGAACTCGGGCGGGTAGCGGTGCCCCTTCGCGCGGTAGAAGGCGGCCGTGGCGCCGGTGGGCGCGACGCCGAGCGCGTTGACGCCGAGGACCTGCTTGGTCTTCGGGTTGTAGATCAGCGCCTGCGTCTCGCCGCCGCAGCCGAGCGTGTCCCACATGGTGCAGACGGCGGCCAGCATCGCCGCCGACGCGTCGACCGCGTTGCCGCCCTGCTGGAAGATCATCGCGCCGGCGGTCGCGCCGAGCGGCTTGCCGGTGACGGCGATCCAGTGGCGGCCGTAGAGCGCGGGCTTGTTGGTGCGGCGCGCGGGGAGCGGCCACTCGTCCTGCTGGATGGCCGCGGTGGGTGACGACGCGGTGGTCTGCGCGGCGGCGGGCGCCGGGAGGAGGGCGGGCGCCCCCGCGGCGAGGGCGGCGGCGAGGAGGACGCGACGGAGCGGCGGCATGGCGACGGAGCGTGGGGGGACAGACGGCTGCGCCGGAGAACGCACGGGGACGGGCCGGCGCTGGCGTCGCGCCCCCCGCCCCGCCCAAGGTAGCGCCCGGACCCGGGGGCCGGGGGGCGGCCCCTGGCCGCGCCGGCCGCCGCACGCGAGGTTGGGCCCGTCTCCCTTTGCCGCGTCGCCGACACGAGGCCGTCATGGATGAGTCGCCGCTTCCCGTGCCCGACCCGTCGGGCGCGCTGGTCCCCCCCGGAAACCGCCCGCCGACGACCACGGCGACCGCGATGCTCCCGAACCCGGAGCCCGCGCCGCGCCGCCCGGTCCGCGTGGAGGACGCGCCGTGGACGCGGCTGCTCACCGGGGCGCGCGCGCTCGCGAACGCCGTGCTCGACGCCACCGACGAGGCGGTGGACCGCGTGGCGGAGGCGGTTGGGCTGCGCGGACGAAGGGAGTAGGCGTCTCGCCGCGCCCAGCGCCCGCACGGATTCACTCCCCGGCTGCCTCCGTCGCGCCCGGTACGTCCGTCGCGCCGATGAGGGGCGATCCGTCAGATCCGTCTCATCCGTTCGATCCGTTCTCCCGAACGCGAGGAGCCCTGCCAGACGAAGAGCGCCGCCCCGGCGCGAGGAGCTCGGCCAGTCACGGCACGCTCATCCCCAGCTCGCGCTGCCGCTGCTTCACGGCCTCCACGAACCGCTCGCCGTCGCTCGGCGAGAAGCGGAGTCGCTTGCCGTCGCCGGAGCCGCCCCCGTCGTCGGTGCCGAAGGAGAACTTCGCGTTGCGCGCGCTCTCGAATCGGATGGCGCCCTCCTCGTAGCGGACGTTCTCGACCTCGGCGACCGGGAGACGGAGCACGAAGCCCATCGCGCCGCCGACGGCCTGGCCGACGGTGCGCGCGATCATCCCGCCGAGCGCGCCCCCGACCTCGCCGACCGAGGAGTCCACCCCGGCGCGGACGCTCCGGCGCAGGCTGTCGGTGAGCTGCATGCGCACCGTGTCGCCGACCAAGGCGAGCACCGCCACGCCGTCGGTGCTGGTGACCGCGACGTCCCCCTCGTCGAGGCGGAGCGGCGCGGCGGCGGAGTCGTCGGAGAAGGCGACGTTCACGTCGCCGACCGTGCCGCCGCCGGAGCAGGCGGCCAGCACGGCAACCACGGGGAGGAGGAGCAGCGTGCGCATGAGGAGAGCCCGTCCGAAAGTTGGGTCACGTGAACATGCACCTGTGGCTCTTCCAAACCAAGAACATTGGACAGCAACGTGCCGCTCAGCGCCCAGCCGCCTTCTTCGCGACCGTGATCTGCTTCACCATCCCGTGCGCGAAGTGCGGCTTCCCGTCCTTCGCGTCGGGGAGGAAGCAGAGCAGCCCGTACTCCCCCTCCGCGAAGTCGGCGGTGAACTGCATCGAGCGCCCCTTGGCCAGCCCCGACGTGCCGCCCACCGGCATCATCGGCGGCGGGCCCTTCATCCCGCCCTCGGCCCACGCCAGCACGTCCTGCACCGACTTGCCCGGCGCGAGCTTCACGATGAACGCCTCGTGGAACTGCTCGGCGGCGTTGACGATGCGGATCGTGTGGCGCCCCGCCGTGAGCGGCGTCGAGAAGGCGAAGCCGTAGTCCGCGAGCGTCATCGTGACGTCGGCCTTGGGCTCCGCGGCCGGCGCCGCGTTCGGCGTGACCGTGAGCGGCTTGTACATCCCTTTCGCGATGTGCGGCTGCCCGTCGGGCGACGGGATGTGGCAGACGATGACGTAGTTCCCCGCCTCGAGCGTGACCGTGCCGTCGGCCAGCGCGCCCGGAGCACCCATCTGCGGGCCGCCGACGTCGACCGCCCACGCCGGCGGCGGGGCCTCCCCCTTCGCGACCGCGCCGAGCGCCTGCAGGTAGTCGCCGGCCGTCTTCCCCTGTTCGAGCTTCACCAGCCAGACGTGGTGCAGCTCCTTGCCCGCGTTCTCGATGCGGAAGGTGGTCGCGCCGGCCGGGATCGACGCGGGCGCTTCGAAGGCGTAGTCGAGCGTCTTGATCGTGACGACGCGCGGCGCGGCGGCGGGGCGGGCCGCGACGGCGCGGCCGGCGGCCGGGCGCGCCGGCGCGGCGACGTGCGAGGCATGCTGGGCGGCGAGCGCGCCGGGCACCAGGACGGCGAGACTGAGGACGAGGGCGGACGTGCGCATTGGGGAGCTCCGGGTGGTGAAGGCGGGCAGCGGCGCGGGGCCGCGGACGTGTCGTGCCGGAGAGTTTCGCGCGCCGTGGGACGCTACGAATGGGTAGTCCGACCCAGCGCGTCGCGGCGCCGTCAACCCCTTGCCGCCCCCGCGGCGCCGCGCGAGGCTTCGCCGCGTGACGCCCGTCCCCCGCCCCGCCCGCGCCCCGCGCCCCGCCCCGCGCTCCACATGTTGATCGGCGTCGCCGGGATGGTGGGCGCGGGGAAGAGCACGCTCACCCGCGCGCTGGCCGCGCGCTTCGGGCTGCAGCTCGCCCCCGAGAGCGTGGGCGACGACAACCCGTGGCTCGAGCCGTACTACGCGCGCGGCGCCGAGTCGCGGCGCGAGTACGCGCTGCGGCTGCAGCTGCACTTCCTCGCCACGCGCTTCGAGAGCATGCGGCGCATCCGCGGCGCCGGCGGGAGCTGGGTGCTCGACCGCACCTGGTACGAGGACGCCGAGGTGTTCGCGCGCGGGCTGCACGAGGAGCAGCTGATGAGCGCCGACGAGTGGGCGCTCTACCAGCGGCTGTACGGCGAGCTGCTCCACTCGCCGGCCGCGCGCCCGCCGCGGCTGCTGGTGTACCTGCACGGCCCGCTCGAGGTGATCGTCGAGCGCATCGCGCGGCGCGGGCGGCCCAAGGAGAAGGACACCGACGTCGCCTACTGGGCGGCGCTGCACCGGCGCTACGAGCAGTGGATCGCGGGCTTCCGCCGCTGCCCGGTGCTGGCGATCGACGTGCGCGACTACGACCTCGTGGCCGACCCGCACGCGATCGAGGCGGTGGCGGCGCGCGTGCGGCGGCGGCTCGAGCCGGAGCTGCCGCAGACGGAGCTCTGGCCGGCGGCGGAGTCGGAGCGGGTGCTGCAGCGCGCGGGGTAGCGGGCGCCCGCGCCGGGCCCGTCAGCGGCGGACGACGTCGCGCAGCGCCGCGTCGTCGGCGTCGCCGCCGGGGACGGGGCGCACGCCGAGCAGCCGCGCGAGGAAGGGGTACACGTGCACGTTCGCGAAGGCGGGGAGCGCGCCGAGCGGACGCACGTTCGGCCCGGCGGCGACGAAGATCCCGGCCAGCCCGGGCGCGGCCGCCGGGTCCCACCCGTGCTCGCCGGGGTTGAGGCGCATCCCCGCCGGCACCGGCTGCACGGTGACGAAGTAGCCGGGGTCCGCCACCACCACGACCTCCCCGGCGCGCGGCTCGTCGCGCAGCGCCCACTCGGCGGGCGTCTCCTCGCGGCGCCAGACGCGCGCCGGCGCGCGCGCGGCGGCGAACCCGCGCCGCAGCCGGGCGAGCACGCTGTCGCGCCGCGCCGCGTCGCCGTCGAACCAGAGCGCCATGTACGGGCCGTTGTCGACCGCGCGCACGCCGGCGAGGTCGGCGTAGCGCGACAGCGCCACCGCCGGGTCGGCGGCGATCGGGAGCATGCCGTGGTCGGAGAGCACGACGACGTTCACGCGCGCGCCGACGGGCGACGCGGCCACGCTGTCGAGCAGCCGCCCGACGACGCGGTCGGCGCGCAGCACCGCGCTGTCGAGCGCCGGCGACGCCGGCCCGCTGCGGTGCCCGACCTGGTCGACGGCCGCCACGTACACGGCGACGAAGCGCGGGCGCGCCGCCGCCGGGCGCCGCAGCCACGCGGCCACCGAGTCGACCTTGACCTCTGGCGTCACGCGGTCGTCGTACGGCCGCACGCTCACCGTCGGTCGCGCGCCGTCGGGCGCGGGCGCCACGGAGCCGGGCCAGAAGAACGACGCCGCCCGCACCCCCTGCCGCTCGGCGGTGGTCCAGAGCGGCTCGGCGCGGTACCAGCGCGACTCCGCGGTCGCCACGCTGTCGCGCGTCACGTACGCCGCGCGCAGCGCGGGGTCCCACATCTTGTTCAGCACGAGCCCCGAGCGCCCAGGCAGCCGCCCCGTCACCATCGTGTAGTGGTTCGGGAAGGTCAGCGACGGAAAGCTCGGCACGAGCCCGCGCGCGCGCACGCCGCGCGCCGCCAGCCGGTCGAAGTTCGGGAGCGCGAGCCCGCGCTCGAGGTACGCCTGCGCGAAGCCGTCGAAGGAGAGCACGACGACGATCGGCCCCGCGGTGTCGGCGGGCGCCGCGGCAGCGACCACGCCGCGCGCCGCCGGCCGCGCGCACGCCACCGCGAGCGTCGCCGCGAGTGCCGCCGCGAGTGCCGCCGCGAGTGCCGCCGCGAGTGCCGCCGCGCCTCCCGCCAGCAGCGCCGCGCGCGCGCCGCGCCGCCGCACGGCGCTCACCCCGGCGCGAGCACGAAGCCGCCCGCTGCGCGCCCGCGCACCGCGGCCTCGTGGCGCAGCAGCCAGCGCTTGCGATCGAGCCCGCCGGCGTAGCCGGTGAGCGAGCCGTCGGCGCCGACGACGCGGTGACAGGGCACCACCACCCCGAGCGGGTTGCGCCCGTTGGCCGCGCCCACGGCGCGCGTGGCCTTCACGTCGCCGAGCGCGCGCGCGACGTCGAGATACGTCGCGGTGGCGCCGTACGGGACGTCGGCGAGCGCCGCCCAGACGCGCTGCTGGAAGGCGGTGCCGGTCGGCGCGAGCGGAAGGTCGAACGCGGTGCGCGCCCCCGCGAAGTACTCGGCCAGCTGCCCGCACGCCTCGGCGAGCACGCCGGGGCCGGACGAGACGCGCTCCCACTCGGGCCGCACCGCCTCGGCCGGCGCGCCGAGCGAGACGCGGGTGAGCGCGTCCCCCTCCGCCGTCAGGAGGGCGCCGCCGAGGGGGGTCTCGAGCCAGGTATAGCGGGTGGGCATTGGGGGGGAATCTAGGTGAGGCGGGCGGGGTGCGGCGGGGTGATGTGCAAGTGCGGCGGCGGGGAACGTCTCCTCGGAGAACGTCCATCTCTCTCAACACTCCACGCCCATGTCCGCACGCGCCGCTCGTCTCGCTCGGCTCTCGCGTCACGCGACTCTGCTCGCCCTGCTGGCCGCCTGCGGGGACGGGCGGAACGACGCGGCGGTCGTGGCGACCGACCAGGCCGCGTCCGCTCCGGCCGGCGTCCCCGCCGACGGTTTGGCGTCGCGGCGGTTCGAGCAGCGCGAGGAGCTCGCCGTGGGGGCCGTCGGTGCGGCCGGGGCGCCCGCGTTGGCGCCGGAGGCGGGTACGGTGTCGGGCCCCGCAGCCGACGGCGCGCCGCCGCCCGCGCCGCCGCCGGCGCCGGCTGCCGCGCCCCCGGCGGTGTTGGCCGCGCAGGCGCAGACCGAGGCGGCGCCGGCGATGGTGATCCGCACGGGGCAGGCGTCGGTGGAGGTCGACTCGCTCGAGCCGGCGCTGGCGGCGCTGCGCGCGCTGGCCGCGCGGCTGGGCGGGCACGTCGCCAACGCCGCGCTGGCCGGGGGACGCGACCAGGTGCGCACGGCCACGCTGCAGCTGCGCGTCCCCGCCGAGCGCTTCGACGCGCTGGTGGGCGGGCTGTCGCCGCTCGGGCGCGTGGAGACGGTGAACGTGCAGGCGCAGGACGTCGGCGAGGAGTACGTCGACGTCGCGGCGCGGGTCGCCAACGCGCGGCGGCTGGAGGCGCGGCTCGTCACGCTGCTCGAGCGCGGCACGGCGCGGCTGTCGGACGTGCTGCACGTGGAGCGCGAGCTGGCGCGCGTGCGCGAGGAGATCGAGCGCGCCGAAGGGCGGATGCGCTTCCTGCGCGCGCGCGCCGCCCTCAGCACGCTCGAGGTGACGGCGCACGAGCCGCCGCCGCTGGTCGGCCCCTCGCCGACGGCCAACCCGCTCGCCGAGGCGGTGCGCGACGCGTGGCGCAACTTCCTCGCGCTGCTGGCGTTCGTGATCGCGTCGCTGGGCGTCGTGGTGCCGGTCGGCGCGACGGCGCTCGTGGGGTGGCGGGTGGCGCGGCGGTGGAGGAAAGCGGAAGTGCGGGCGGGGTAGAACGTGCGGGATCCCACGAGCGAAGTACGGCGTGCGAGGTGGGGCGACCCTTCGCCCCACCTCGCACGCCGTCACTCGCTCGCCGTACCTCGCTCGCTGTACTTCGCCCGCCTCACCGCGCGCTCACGCCGAGTCGCTCAGGTCCCCGCACGCCGCGACGGTGGTCGTCTCCGTCGGCGACGCGTAGATGCGGATGTTGTAGTCCTTCGCCTCGTCGAGCGCGAGCGAGAGCCGCGCCGACCCCTGCGCGGTGCCGTCGGCCGCCGCCGTGACCGGCGCGTACAGCCCCCCGCTGCCGACGAGCGCGCCGGCGCCACTGCATTTCCCCTCGTGGACGCGCCAGGCGTGCGTGGCGCCCGGGGTCAGCCCGTTCAGGTTGACCGTGATCGTGCTCTGCCCGTTGAGCACGGCGGCGCGCCCCTGCCCGGTGATCGAACCGCCGGCGATCCCGGCCTTCCAGTCCTCCCCCCGCTTCGTGGGCGACTCGACGTCGACGTCCACGGCCCCGGTGACCGGGTCGGTGCGCGTGCGGACGCAGGCGCTGGCGAGGATTGCGGCGAGCGCGACGGCCACCTTCGGCCCGTGCGCGGATAGACGATGCTGCATCAGAAACCCCTCCTCTGCGACGGCGGCGATCCACTCGCCGCTCAGCCGCGCGAAGAAGGCAACCTCTAGGCCGCGTGCGCCGGCGGCCTCGTCGCTAGCGCGCCTTCCACGCCGCCAGCGCCGCCGCCTCCTGCTCGGGCTTGATCGAGAAGCGGGGGTTCGCCCGCCGCGCCTCGGGCACCGTCGGCCACCACGCCAGCGTGTCTCGCACCGTCTCCGCCAGCGGGCGGAACGCCAGCCCCGCGGCGCGCGCCTTCGCGTTGCGCACGTGCATGTGCCCGTAGTCGTTCCCCTTGAGCATCACCCAGGGCACCGACTCCTGGATGCCGTGCTGCTCGAGGAAGGCGTAGTCGTCCGCCCACACCAGACGCGACGTCGAGTTCACCGCCGCCGACGCCTCGGCGAGGAAGCGCCCGAACGTCAGCGCTTCCGCCGGACCGGCCGCGTTGTAGATCCCCGAGCGCCCGTCCTCGACCAGGCGCAGCATGAACGCCGCCAGGTCGCGCACGTCGACCAGCTGCACCTGGTCGTCGCGGCGCCCCGGCGCCAGCGTCTCGCCGCCGCGCGCCAGGCGCACCGGCCAGTACGGAAAGCGGTCGGTCGTGTCGCCGGGGCCGACGATGTACGTCGGGCGCACCACCGCCCCGCGGTCGCCGAACGTGTCGAGCGTCACGCGCTCGCAGCGCGCCTTGGCCACGCCGTACGCCGCCGAGCCGTCCTTCGGGTCGTCGGCGTCGGTGCGCACCGGGTGCGCCTCGTCGACGCCGCGCGTCAGGTACGGGTAGTAGACGCCGGTCGACGAGGTGAAGAGGTAGCGCCCGACGTTGTCCTTGAGCAGCGCCGTCGACTGCCGCACCCACTCGGGGTTCGTCGCCGAGTCGTCGATCACCGCGTCCCAGCGCTTCCCCTCGAGCGCGCCGAGCTGCCCGTTGCGGTCGCCGACGAGGCGCGTGACGCCGGCCGGGAGGTCGGCGGTGCGCCGCCCGCGCGTGAAGGTCGTCACCCGGTGCCCGCGCTCGACCGCCAGGCGCACGAGGTGCGGGCCGATGAAGCCGGTGCCGCCGAGGATCAGCAGGTCCATGGGGCGGGGCGCGCGCGGCTGGCGGACGCCGAGGAAGGCGCCGCCGACGAGGGCGGCGGAGGTGCGGACGAAGTCGCGTCGGGTCGTCATGCTTCGATGATACCGGCGCGCGCGCGACGGGACAGGGGCGACGCGGGCGGTGCACCAAACGTTAACGGCGCGCCACGCGTAGCTTGCGCGGAGCCCTCCGTACGCCACGCCCAGAGCCGCCCATGCCCAGCCACCGCCTCCCCCTGCGCGCCGCCCTCTCGGTGGCGCTGCTGTCCACGTCCGCGTTCGCCCAGGAGGGGAACGAGTCCGGCGCGCGCCGCCCGCGCCAGGTCGTGCCGATGGACTCCGCGCGCGCCGCGCTGCTCTACGTGAGCAACCGCCCCGAGGACCACCCGCAGGCCGACTTCGAGGCGCAGCTCCGCAACAAGGCGCGCACCGACAGCATCTTCGCCGCGCGCAGCCGCGGCGTCATGCAGTACCGCAAGACGACGTACAGGAGCCCCGCCGACGGGATGGAGGTCCCGGTCTACGTCTTCGCGCCGCTGCAGCCGCGCGGCGACCGCGCGCACGCGGCGATGGTGTGGGTGCACGGCGGGGTGCACGGCAACTGGGACCAGAACTACCTCCCGTTCATCAAGGAGGCCGTCGCCAAGGGGTACGTGATCGTCGCCCCCGAGTACCGCGGCAGCACCGGCTACGGCGCCGCGCACTACAACGCGATCGACTACGGCGGGAAGGAGGTCGACGACGTGCTGGGCGCGTACGACTTCCTGCGCACGCTGTCGTACGTCGACCCGGCGCGCGTGGGGGTGATGGGGTGGAGCCACGGCGGCTTCATCACCGCGCACCTGCTCTTCCGGGGGGAGACGCCGTTCAAGGGGGGCGCGGCGATCGTGCCGGTGACCAACCTCCTCTTCCGCCTCTCGTTCAAGGGGCCGGGTTACCAGCGCAGCTTCGCCACGCAGGCCGGGCTCCGCGGGCTCCCGTTCGAGCGGCGCGAGGAGTACGTGCGGCGCTCGCCCTACTACGGCGTCGACAGCCTGCGCACGCCGATCCTCGTGCACGTGGCGACGAACGACGAGGACGTGAACTTCGAGGAGGCGCGCCCGCTCGTGGACGCGCTGGTGGCGCGCAAGCCGCAGCTCGCGGAGACGAAGATCTACGTGAACCCGACGCCCGGGCTCACGAGCGTCGGCCACACCTTCAGCCGCCGCGTGAACCGGCAGACGCTGGAGCGCGACGACTCGCCCGAGCAGATCGACTCGTGGAACCTGGTCTGGGCGTTCTTCGGGCGCACGCTCGGCACCGCCGGCACGGCCGCGCGCCCCTGACCTCCCCCCCCGCCGCCGGCGTGGGGGCGGGGGGGTAGGAGGGGACTGTTGCACGCGCGCCGCTTGCACGGCGGCGCGCGCCGCCCGATGATCCCGGGAGCAGGCGCGGGCCCCCGCGCCACTGTTGCCCGGAGGCCGCTGGAGGCCGCATGGAGCTCGCGTCCCGTTCGCACTGCCCGCGCTGCGGCTCCGCCGTCGCCGCCGAGGCCCGCTTCTGCCCCGAATGCGGCGAGCGGCAGGCGGCGCGCGACTCCGCCCCCGTCGCCCCCGACGCCCTCCTCGCCCGCGTGCGCGCGGCGCTGCTCAGCGACTACGAGGTCGTGCGCGAGGTCGGCGGCACCGACCTGACCGCCGTCTACCTGGCGCGCGACCTCCGGCTGCCGCGCCGCGTCGCCCTCAAGGTCGTCCGCCCCGAGGCCGCCCGGTCGGGCGTCATGCCGCAGGAGTTCCTGGCCGCGGCGCGCACCGCGTCGATGCTCGACCACCCGAGCGTGGTGTCGGTCTTCCACGCCGGGACGCAAGACGGGCTGTCCTACGTCGCCATGCGCTACGTCGACGGCGCCCCGCTCGACCGCGTCCTGCGCGCGCACGGCGCCCTCCCGCTCGCCGCCGCCTGCCACGTGCTGGCCGAGGCGGCGGCGGCGCTGGCGTACGCGCACGGGCAGGGGGTGGTGCACCGCGACGTGAAGCCGGCCAACGTGCTGCTCGAGGGGCGCACGGGGCGCGTGCTGCTCACCGACTTCGGGCTGGCGCGCGCGGCCGACGGGCGGCGCCGCGGGGCCGACCCGGCGGCGGTCGACGACGCGGCCGGCTACTTCAGCCCCGAGCAGCGCGCCGGCGGCCACCCGACCGGCGCCTCCGACCAGTACGCCCTGGGCGTGATGGCGTTCGCGCTCCTCGGCGGCCGGCTCCCGGCGGAGGGAGAGACGGCGCTGCGGGCGCTCAACGCCGACGTCCCGCCGATCCTCGAGGCGCTGATCGCCCGCATGCTGGCCCGCCAGCCGGAGCACCGGCTGCGCTCGCTCGCCGAAGCGGCGTCGCGCTTCGCCGAGCACGCGGGGGCGCGGCCGGAGCTGCACGAGACGCTGAGCGCCCTCGTGGCGGCGACGCCGGTCGAGCCCGCGCACACCGACGCGCCCGCCGAGCCGGCCCCGACGCCCGCACCCGTACCCGTCGAGCAGGCGGCAGTCGGGCGGGCCGCAGTCGAGCGGGCCCCGATAGAGCAGGCGGCACCGGATCCGACACCCGAGCCCGTGCCCGTTGCGGCGGTCGCCGCGGTTTCGACGGCAACCACGCCCGTCCGCGACGTGCTCCCCTTCCGCCCGGGGCTCGTCCTGGCCGACGCGCCGGCGTCCGACGACCCACCGTCCGCCGAGCCGCCGACGGCGGAGGTGCCCGTGCCGGACGAGAGCCCGGCCGCGGAGATGGACGACGGCTTCCGCCGCACCTCGGAGGAGGCGCTGGCCCACCACCGCGCCTGGCTGGACGGCGACTCGATGCCGCCCGCGCCGCCCCCCCGGCGCCGCGCCCCGCTGCTCGTGGCCGGCGGCGTGGCCGTCGTCGGCGTGATCGCCGCCGCGCTCCTCCTCACCGGCGACGCCGACTCCGCCCCCAGCAGCAGCGGCGGCGAGACGGCCCGCCAGCTCGACTCGGCGGCCTCGGTCATCCCGCCGCTCGTCGCGCCCTCGGCGACCGCCGTCGATGCGTCCCCACCCGCCCCCGCCGCCGGCGCGGCGGTCGACTCGGCGCCCGCGGTCGCGACCCCCGACAGCGCGGCCACCCGCCTCACCGTCCGCATCGCCCCCCCCGCGCGCACGCGGCTCCCCGTCACGCTCCGGGTGGGGGACTCGCTGCGCCTCGGCGCCCGGCTGCTGGACGGCACGAACGCGGTCCCGGGCGGCACGGTCGTCTGGCGCTCCAGCGCCCCCGCCGCGCTGGCGGTGGACAGCGCCGGGTGGATCCATGCGCGCGCCGTCTCCCCGCGCGCGGTCGCGGTCACGGCGCGCGTGGGCGAGACGACGGGGCGGCTGCTGGTGCGCGTGGTCGCCGCCGCGCCGGTGGTCGCCGAGGCGCCCCCGCCCGCGCCCGCTCCGGCCGCGCTGGCGCCGCCGACACCCGCCGAGGTGGACCGGGTGGCGGCCGCCGTCGCGGCGCGCGTCGAGGCCAAGGACGCGGCCGGGCTGCGCGGGCTGTTCGACGCCTTCGGCGGCCCGCACACGGCGGCCCCCCTGCTCGACGTGCTGCGCGAGGACGACCTCAAGGTCAACGGGATCGAGCCCGGCGCGCCGGTGCTCGACGGGACGCGGGCCACCGTCCCGGTGCAGCTCCGCCTCAAGTGGCGCCGCGGCAAGTTCTCGCGCGCGTTCGGTGTGAAGGTGGACGAGGCGGCGGCCGCGCTGGAGGCGCGCCTCGACCACGCCGACGGGCGGTGGCAGCTGGCGGGCCTTCGCCTGACGTCGCCGTTCCGGCGCTGACGCCGTCGCGCTGACGCCGCGCTCGCGCCGCGGCGCAGGCGTCGCCCGGGCGGCGGCCCGGCCGTAGCTTCCGCGCATGGACTGGCAGATCCCCGCCGTCGCACGCACGGAGCTGGCCGCCGCCGGGCTGCAGGCCGCGATCACGGTCGCGCTCGCGCTGCTCTGCCTCTGGCTCCACCGGCGGCACGGCAAGCCGTACTTCGCCTGGTTCGCCGCCGCGTGGGGGCTGTATGCGCTGCGCCTGGCGGCGATCGGCAGCTTCCTGCTCACCCGCCGGTGGGGGTTCCTCTACGCCCACCAGGTGATCACGGGGCTGACGGCGCTCGCCCTCCTCTGGGCGGCGCTCGTCTTCTCGCGCCAGCTCGCCTGGCGCTGGCGCTACCTGGCCTGGGCGCTCTTCCCCACGGTCTGGTCGCTGGTCGCGATCTACCGCCTCGACTCCTTCCTGCTGGCGGCGGCGCCGATGGTGGCCTTCCTGGCGGCCGCCACGCTCTGGAGCGGGTGGACCTTCTGGCAGTACCAGCGGAAGGTGCCGTCGACGGGGGCGCGCACGCTGGCCGCCGCCTTCGCGCTCTGGGGGGTGCACCACCTCGACTACCCGCTCCTGCGCGCCCGCGGCGCCTGGACCCCGTGGGGCTACTACCTCGACATCGCCTTCGTCCTGGCGGTGGGGCTGGGGATCGTCCTGCTGGTCCTCGACGACCTGCGGCGCGGGCTGGGCGCGCTGAGCGCGCTGTCGGGGGACCTGCAGCGCTCCCCGCGCGAGCACGACGTCCTCGACGCCCTCCTGGCCCGCCCGCTCGAGCTGCCGGCGGTGCGCGGGACGGCCTTCTTCGCGCCCCTGCCCGAGGCGCAGGGGGAGCGCCCCATGCTCGTCTGCGTGCGCGGTGCCGGGGCGTGCGCCGGGTGGGAGGGGGTGCGCCCGGAAGGGGCGCTCGCCGAGCGGCTGGCGGCGGTGCAGACCACGGGGCGGCCGCAGGCGGCGCCCGGGGTGGGCGGGCTGCCCTACGTCTCGGCGCTTCCGGTGCTCACCTCGGGGGTGCCCACGGGCGCGCTGGTGCTGGCCGGCGACGCCCGCGACCCGTTCACCGCGCTCGACGACAGCTTCCTGCGCGCCCTCGGGCAGCAGGTGGGGGCGGCGCTCCACTCGGCGGCGCTCTACCGGGCGCTGGAGTCGCGGACGGCGGAGCTGGAGCGCCTCTCCCTCCGCATGGTCCGCCAGCACGAGGAGGAGCGCCGCCGCCTCTCGCGCGAGCTGCACGACGAGACGGCGCAGGTGTTCACGGCGGTGAAGATGCAGCTGGGGATGCTGCGCGAGGGGACGGACGGCCCGCAGCGCCAGCGCCTCGACCGCGTGCTCGGCCTCATCGACACCGGGATCGGGAGCATCCGGAGCGTCACCAACGACCTGCGCCCCTCGCTGCTCGACGACCTGGGGCTCCTTCCGGCCCTGCGCTCGCTCTGCACCGACTTCACGGAGCGCACGGGGATCGCCGCCACGCTCGCCGCTCCCGACGCCCCCCTCCCGCCGCTGGCGGAGGACGCGGACCTGGCGCTCTTCCGCGCCTTGCAGGAAGGGCTGTCGAACGTCGCCCGCCACGCCCGCGCGCGGTCGGTGACGGTGCGGCTGGCCCCCGGCGCGGGTGGGGTGCGGCTCACGGTCACCGACGACGGGGCGGGGCTTCCAGCGGCCGCGGATCCGGCGCGTTGGGAGCGCGAGGGGCACATGGGTCTCGTCGGCATGCGCGAGCGGATCGGGGCGCTCGGTGGGTCGGTGGCGCTGGAGAACGTCGATGGCGGCGCCGCGCTGCGGGTGTGGGTGCCTGTTGCGCGTCCGGTCGAGGGGGCCGCGTGACGAGTCCGGTGCTGTGTAAGACCAAGAAAAGCAGGAGGGATAACGTCTGAGAAGATCGGAGGAAGATCTGATGGATTCCGTGTGGCGGCGGGGAGCCGCGCGCCGGGCACACACCCTCAGATCTTCATCCGACTTTCTCAGATGTTCATCCCCTCCTGCTTTTCAGTTGAACTTTCGAGGGCCCGGCGCGCCTCATCCGTCGCACTAGATTCCGCGCCATGCCCGAGCCCTCCCCGATCCGCGTTCTGGTCTGCGACGACCACGCCGTCGTCCGCGAGGGGATCCGGCACGTTCTGGAGGCCGAGCCGGGGGTGACGGTGGTGGCGGAGGCGGGGAACGCGGCGCAGGCGCTCGCGCTGGCCGCGGAGCACCGGCCGGACGTGATCGTGCTCGACGTGTCGATGCCCGGGGAGAGCGGGCTGCGCGCGGCCCCGCGGCTGCGGGAGGCGGTGCCGGAGGCGCGGATCCTCATCATGTCGATGCACGACAACGCGGAGTACGTGCGCGAGGGTGTGCGCGCCGGCGCCAGCGGGTATCTGCTCAAGGACAGCGCCGCCGCCGAGCTGCGCCTCGCGGTGCGCGCGGTCCACGCCGGCGGGTCGTACTTCAGCACTCCGGCCGCGCAGGGGCTCACCGGCACCGCCACCGGCGCCCCCGCCGCCGACGACCGCGACGTGCGCTCCGACGGCGACGGCACGCTCCCGCCGATCGACGTCCTGACCGCGCGCGAGCGCGACGTCCTGGAGGGGATCGCGCGCGGGCTCACGAACAAGGAGATCGCCGCCGAGCTCGGGATCAGCCACCGCACCGTCGAGACGCACCGCGAGAGCCTGATGCGCAAGCTCGGGATCCGGACGGTGGCGGGGCTCACGCGGTACGTGCTGGATGTGAGGAAGAACGGGTGAGGCGGGCCTCGCGGTAAACCGCCGACACCCCGCCGGCGTCCAACCCGTACGGTGTGCAGTGCGTCCCGCGCGACGCCCCCCTCCCCCGCCGTCCCCCCTGCCGTGACCGACCCGCTCGCGCCGGGCGCCCTGCGCGCCTACCTGGACCGCGCGCTGGGCGACCACTACGTCCTCGAACACGAGCTCGGCGGCGCCGGCATGTCGCGCGTCTTCGTGGCGCGCGAGCTGGCGCTCGGGCGGCAGGTCGTGCTCAAGGTGCTCCCGCCCGACCTCGCCGCCGGGCTGAACGTCGAGCGCTTCCGCCGCGAGATCCAGCTCACCGCCGGGCTCCAGCACCCGCACGTCGTCCCCGTGCTCAGCGCCGGCTCGGCGGGCGGGGTGCCGTACTACGCGATGCCGCTGGTCGAGGGGGAGTCGCTGCGCGCCCGCCTGGCCCGCGACGGCGCGCTCCCGGTGGCCGAGGCGGTGAGCGTGCTGCACGACGTCGCCGACGCGCTGGCCCACGCCCACGCGCGCGGGATCGTGCACCGCGACGTGAAGCCCGACAACGTGCTGCTGAGCGGGCGCCACGCGCTGGTCACCGACTTCGGCGTCGCCAAGGCGCTGCGCACCGCCTTCGCCACCCCCGGCGACGGAGACGGCGGGACCGGAGCGGGGCTCGCCATCGGGACGCCGGCCTACATGTCGCCCGAGCAGGCGGCCGCCGACCCGGCGGTCGACCACCGCGCCGACCTGTACGCCTTCGGCGTGCTGGCGTACGAGGCGCTGGCCGGCGTCCCCCCCTTCCGCGGCCGCACGCCGGCGGAGGTGCTGACCGCGCACCTGGCCGAGTCGCCGGCTCCGCTGGAGGAGCGCCGCCCCGAGCTGCCGCCGGCGCTGGCCGCGCTGGTGATGCGCTGCCTCGCCAAGCGCCCCGAGGAGCGCCCGGCCGACGCCGCCGCCGTGCGCGACGCGCTCGACGCGGTGGCCACGCCGGGCGCACTCACGCCGGCGGCGGGGACCCCCGGCGCCGGCGTGACCCCGGGGCGGCCGGCCCCCCCCGCGCGCCGCCGCCGCGCACTGGTCGCCGTCGCCGCCGGGCTGGTGGCGGCCGCCGCGGCCGTGCTCGGCCTCTACCGCACGCGCGCCGCGCCGCTCGACGAGGGGCTGGTGGCGGTCGCCCCCTTCCGCGTCGACGGGGGCGACCCGTCGCTCCGCTACCTGCGCGAGGGGATGGTCGACCTGCTCGCCGCCACGCTCACCGGCGAGGGCGGCCCCCGCTCGGCGGACCCGCGGGCGGTGCTCAGCGCCTGGCGCCGGGCCGCCGGCGGGGAGGAGCGCGACCTGCCGCGCGACCGCGCGCTCGACGTCGCGGAGGAGCTGGGCGCCGGGGGGCTGCTCACCGGAGAGATCGCCGGTACCGCGGACGGGCGCGTCGTCCTCACCGCGTCGCTGCTGGCGGTACGCGACGGCCGCGGGCGGGCGCCGGTGCGCGTGGAGGGCTCCCCCGACTCGCTCCCGCAGCTGGTCGAGCGGCTGGCGGTGGCGCTCCTGTCGCAGGACGCTCCCGGGGGCGACCGGGCGGGGGTGACCGCGCGCCCGATGACCACCTCGCTCCCCGCGCTGCGCGCGTACCTGGGGGGGACGGCGCTCTACCGCCGGTCGCGCTACCGCGAGAGCGCGCAGCAGTTTGACCGCGCGCTGTCGTTCGACAGCGCGTTCGCGCAGGCCGGGCTCGGACTGGCCTCGGCGGCGCAGTGGTTCGGGGAGCCCGACCAGGAGTACCGCGGGCTGACCGCGGCGTGGCGCGAGCGGGCGCGGCTCTCTCCCGTCGACCGGGCGGCGCTGGAGGCGGCGGGGGGCCCGGCCTTCCCGCGCTCCCCGACGATGGCGGAGCTGTACGCCGCCAAGCAGCGCTACGCGCGCGCGGCGCCCGACCGCCCGGACGCCCTCTTCCAGGCCGCGGACGCGCTCTTCCACTTCGGCGCGGCGCTGGGCGAGCCCGACGTCGCGGCGCGCGCGGCCGCGCAGTTCCGGCGCGTGCTGGCGCTCGACTCGACCTACCTGCCGGCGCTCGAACACCTGGTCTTCCTCGCCGCGCGCGCCGGGGACACGGCGACGGTGCGCGAGGCGGGGGCGCTCTTCCTGCGCGGCGACTCGACCGCCGAGGGGGCGGACGGGGTGCGGTGGCGCATGGCGGTGGCGCTCGACGACACGGCGGCGCTGGCGCGGCTGGAGGAGCGGGCGGCGGGGATGCACCCGGCGAGCGCGCACCTGATCGAGGAGATCTCGCTGCTCGACGGCGTCGACGTGGAGCGCGCGACGCGCCTGGTCACCGCCAGCGCCGAGGCGGGGCACGCGGAGCGCAGCGCGGCGGACCGGATGGCGTTCGCGGCGGGGGCGCACGACGTGGCGCTGGCGCGCGGGCAGCCGGCGCGGGCGGCGGCGCTGCTGGAGGCGATGCGCGACGCGGGGCACCCGCCGCACCTGGTGGACGCGGCCTACGTGCTCGACGCGCTGTTCGGCGACGGGGACACGACGCTGGCGCTGCGCGCGCTGCGGACGCTGGAGCCGCTGGCGTACGGCGCGGCGCCGGCGGCGCTCCCGGCGCGCTACCGGCAGGAGACGGCGCTGTGCGCGGCGTCGCTCTGGCGCGCGGCGCGCGGCGACACGGGGGGCGCGGCGCGCGCCGTGGCGCGGCTGCGCGAGCCGTACCGCGGCGGCCCGGTGCCGGCAGGGGTCGACACGCCGACCCGCCCGGCGCGCGCCTGCGCGGCGCTGATCGAGGCCGCGGTGGCGGCGCGCGAGGCGCAGGGCGCGGCGTCCCCGCCGCCGGCCGCGCGCGTCGCCGCCGAGCGACTCGACTCGCTGCTGCGGCGCGGGGAGTTCGGGCTGCTGCAGCAGGCGGGCCCGCTCGTCCTCGCTCGGCTGCGCGAGGCGACGGGGGACGAGCGCGGCGCGCTGCTCGCGCTCCGCCGCCGGCCGTACCTCTACTCGCGCCAGCCGTACCTCGCGTCGATCCTGCGCGAGGAGGCGCGGCTCGCCGCGCGCACCGGCGACCGCCCCGGCGCCGAGCGGGCCGCGCGGCACTACGCGGCGCTGCGGGCGCGCGCCGAGCCGGGGCTGCGGGACGACGATCGGCGGGAACGGATTTCCGGGTAGCGCTGGGGGGGCCGCCGTTGGCTGTGTAAGACCAAGAAGAGCAGGGGGGATGAAAATCTGAGAACTGCTTTGAAAGGGCGCGGAGAAGCTCGGAGCGCTCAGCTCTCCCCGCGGTTTCAGAGTAGTTCTCAGATTTTCATCCCCCCCCTGCTTTTCAGTTGATCTTCCGAAGCGCCCGGAACCACTACCGCGGCAGCGTCACCACCGCCCGCGCCCCACGCCCGTCCGGCCGGTTCTCCAGAGTGATCGTCCCGCCGTGCCCCTCGGCGATCTGGCGGCAGAGCGCGAGGCCGATCCCGCTGCCTTCGGGCTTCGTGCTGTAGAAGGGGACGAACAGGTTGCCGCTGTCGGCGATGCCGGGGCCCTCGTCGTCGACCACGAGGCGCAGCGCGCCCGGCGGCGCCTCCCACCACACCTGCACGCCCCCCCCCCCCCCGCTCCCGCTCTCGCGCGCCGCGTCGGCGGCGTTGCGCAGCAGGTTGATGAGCAGCTGGTCGAGCTGGTCGGCGTCGGCGGGGACGACCGCCGGCGGCCCGCCGCGCACCGCGACCGGGACGCGCGACTCGAGCGTCGCCACGCGGCGCACCCACGTCTCCACCTCCACCGCGCGCTTGGTCGGCGCCGGGAGGCGCGTCAGCTTCGCGTAGGCGCCGATGAAGCGCCCCAGCGACTCGGCGCGCTCGGCGATCACCCCGAGCCCGTGCGCGAAGTCGTCGTCCGAGGTGCCGAAGGCGGCCACCACGCCGGAGCCGGTCGGGAGCGGCGCCGGGGCGGGCGACGGCGGCGACGACGCGGCCGCACGCAGCGCGCGGTCGCGCGCGTTGCGCACGCGGCGCAGCAGGCTGCCGGCGATCGTCTTGATCGGCGCCAGCGAGTTGTTGATCTCGTGACTCAGCACGCGCACCAGCCGCTGCCACGCCTGCCGCTCCTCGGCGCGCAGCGTCTCGCTCAGGTCCGTGACCAGGAGCAGCGCGTGCGGGCGCCCGCCCTGCCGGAACTCGCCGCGCCGCACCTCCCACCGCCCCGTGCCGCCGGGGAAGCTGGCCGCGAGCACGCGCGGCGCCGCCGGGCCGTACTCGTCGGGGTCGCGCCGCAGCAGCGCGTCGAGCCCCAGCGCGTCCGCCGTCTCGCCGAGCAGCCGCTCGCTCGGGCGCGCCAGCAGCCGCTCCCCCTGCCGGTTCACGAGCCGCAGCCGCGCCGCCTCGTCGAAGGCGAAGACCGCGACGTCGATCTCCGCCATCACGCGCCGCAGCAGCGCCGCGCTCTCGAGCGCCCGCAGCCGCTCCTCGCGCAGCACGGCGGTGAGCAGGTTCGCCTCGTGGAAGGCCAGCCCCAGCGCGTCGTCGGGGCGCGCGGTGCGGGCGCGGAAGGAGAAGTCGCCCTCGCGCAGCGCCGCCAGCACGTTGGCCAGCGTCTGCAGCGGGCGCACCACCTGGAACTGCGCGACGAGCGCCGTCACGAGCCAGACGAGGACGACCGCGCCGACGAGCGTCCACCGCGCGCGGTCCCCCCACCCCACGCGCCCCGAGAGCCAGACGGTGACCGCGACCGCGGGCGCCCCCGCGCCGAGGGCGAGGGCGAGGACGCGGCGGTCGTGGCGGAGGGGGACGCGCACGCCCGGGTCAGAGCCCGTGCGCCGCCATGCGCCGGTACAACGCCGAGCGGCTCAGCCCCAGCGCGCGCGCCGCGTGGCTCACGTTCCCGCCCCAGCGCGCCAGCGCCTTCTGGATCAGCACCTTCTCCACCGACTCGAGCGTCATGTCCTCGAGCGCCGCCTGCCCCTGCCCCTCGACGCGCAGCGCCAGATCCACCGCGCGCACCTGCTCCCCCTGCGCCATCAGCACCGCGCGCTCGACGGCGTGGTCCAGCTCGCGCACGTTCCCCGGCCACGGGTGCGCCAGCAACACCTGCAGCGCGTCGGGGGCGAAGCCGTGCAGCGGCTTGCGGTAGCGCGCGGCGTGGCGGGCCAGGAAGTGCGCCGCCAGCACCGGCACGTCGTCGCGCCGCGCGCGCAGCGGCGGGAGCTGGATCTCGACGGTGTTCAGCCGGTAGAGCAGGTCCTCGCGGAAGCGCCCCGACGCCACGTCGGCGCGCACGTCCGCGTTGGTGGCGCTCACCACGCGCACGTCGACGTGCCGCGGGCGCGACGAGCCGACGCGCTCCATCTCGCCGGTCTGCAGCACGCGCAGCAGCTTGGCCTGCTGCGCCACCGACATGTTCCCGATCTCGTCGAGGAAGAGCGTGCCGCCGTCGGCGAGCTCGAAGCGCCCCACGCGGTCGGTCTTGGCGTCGGTGAAGGCGCCCTTCACGTGGCCGAACAGCTCGCTCTCGAACACGCCGTCGGAGAGCCCGCCCATGTTCACGGCGACGAGCGCGCGCGAGGCGCGGCGGCTGGCGGCGTGCAGCCAGCGCGCGACCAGCTCCTTGCCGGTCCCGTGCTCGCCGGTGACGAGCACGTTGGCGTCGCTCGGCCCGACGCGCTCCATCAGGCGGAGCACCGGCTGCATCGCCGCGCTCTCGGCGATCAGCTCGACCTTCGCGGCGGCGTCGCGGCGCAGGGCGCGGTTCTCGTGCTCCAGCCGCTGCGTGCGGCGCAGCGCGCGCCCGAGCTCGACCTGCGTGCGCAGCGTGGCGACGAGGCGCGCGTCGTCCCACGGCTTCTCGACGTAGTCGCGGGCGCCGCGGCGCATCGCCTCGACGGCGCCGTCGACGCTCCCCCACGCGGTCATCACGATCACCGGGAGCGTGCCGTCGAGGGACTGCAGCGCCGGCAGCAGGTCGAGCCCCTCGCGCCCGCTGGTGGTGTCGCGCGTGTAGTTGAGGTCCATCAGCAGCGCGTCGAAGTCGCGCGCCTGCACCGCCTGCAGGATCTGCGGCGGCGTGCGCGCGACCTCGACCTCGAACCCCTCGTCCGCCAGCAGGAACCGGAGGGCGTCGAGGATCGCGGGCTGGTCGTCGGCGACGAGGAGGCGGGGCGCCTCGGCGGGGGCGTCGATCACGCGGGAAGGTTAGGGGGCGGGCGGCGGGCCGGACAGGGCGCGTCCGCGGGGTCCGAGGTGCGTCGGATCGGTACGGCCGGAGACGATGCGGTAGGCCATCATGGGCGCCCGCCCTTGCGACCCGCGCCGAGCCGAGACGATGCTATGGTCATGGCCAACCCCGACACGACGTACTACACCGCCGACATGGTGCGCGACCTCATCGACGAGGAACGCGCCTGGCCGCGGTACGAGACGATCTGGGGGGAGCTGCACGTGACCCCCGCGCCGCGGCCGTGGCACCATGTCGCGCAGGAGCGACTCCGCACGGCGGTCTCGGCGTACCTCGAGCGCGACCGGGTCGGCGTCCTGCTCGGCGCCCCCGCCGACATCTCGTGGGGGCGCGACGACGTGCTCGTGCAGCCGGACCTCTTCGTGGTCCCCATCGATCAGCTTCGGGCCGCCGTCGCCGCCAACGCATGGACGCCCGTGCGCCACCTCCTCCTGGCCGTCGAGGTGATCAGCCCCAGCAGCGTGCGGGCAGACCGGTTCACGAAGCGGACGCTCTATCAGAAGATGAACGTTCCGCTCTACTGGGTGATCGACGCCGACGCGCACACCGTAGAAGTGTGGACCCCCGACGCGCACTTCCCGACCGTCGAGCGCGAGGCCCTCACCTGGCACCCCGCGCCCGACGCCGCGCCGTTCGTGCTTCCGCTCACAGAGCTGTTCCGCCCGATCTGACGCGTCACTCCGCGCGCAGCGCGACCGCCGGGTCCACGCGCGCCGCGCGGCGCGCCGGCAGCCACGTCGCCAGCACGGTGACCGCGACCAGCAGCGCCGCCACCGCCGCCAGCGACGGCGGGTCGAGCGGCTCCACGCCGTAGAGCCGACTCCGCAGCGCGCGCCCCACCGCCACCGCGGCCGCCGCTCCCACCGCGCCGCCGAGCAGCGCGGTGCGCGCCCCCTGCCGCAGCACCAGCCGCCGCACGTCCGCGCCGCGCGCGCCGAGCGCCATCCGGATCCCGAACTCGCCAGTGCGCTGCGCGACCGCGTACGCCACGACGCCGTACAGCCCGACCGCCGCCAGCAGCAGCGCCAGCCCGCCGAACGCGGTGAACGCGGCGGCCGCCAGCCGGTAGGGGGCCAGCGCGCTGCGCAGCGCCCCGTCCGCGACCGGCGCGACCTCGACGAAGCGCGCGCGCGGCTCGGCGGCGACCACCGCCGCGCGCACCGCCGCCGACGCGCCGCCCACCGCGCGGGCGTCGGCGCCGTCGCGCACGCGCACCAGGAGCGTGACCGGCCCGCCCGCCGCCGGCTCGAGCGCGCCGTAGAAGATGGGGGCGAGGTCGCCCGTCACGCCGAGGAACCGCGCGTCGCGCACCACGCCGACGATGCGCAGGCAGGTCGAGTCCGACTTCGCGCGCGTGACGCACCGCCCCACGGCGTCCGCGCCCGGGAAGACGCGCCGCGCGAACGTCTCGCTGACCACGATCTCGCGCGCGCCGGCGGCGCCGGCGGCGTGCGCGCGCCCGCGCACGACCGGCAGGCCGAGCGTGCGGAAGTACGCGGTGTCGACCAGGTTGGTGAAGAACATCCCGCCCGGCACCCCCGACAGCGCGTCCAGCGCCTCGCGTCCGGGGACGTGCAGGCTCCCCATCGACGCGCCGGCGAACGGCGCCAGCGCGGCCAGCGTCGTGGCGCCGACCCCGGGGAGCCCGGCGACGCGCGCGCCCGCGCGCTCCAGCGCCCGGCGCGTCTCGGCCGGCGTCAGGCCGAAGGCGTCCCAGTCCGCGCGGACGACCAGCATCCGCCGCGCGTCGAAGCCGACGTCGATCCCCTCCACGTTGCGCACGCTGCGCACGAACAGCCCGCCCGCGCCGAGCAGCGCCAGCGAGGCGGCGAACTGCACCACCAGCAGCGCCGCCCGCAGCGGCGCCCGCCGCGCCGTGCCGCGCGCGCCGGCCCGCAGCAGCGTCGCCGCGCCGCCGCGCGTCGCCAGCACCGCCGGCGCCAGCGCGAAGCCGAGCGTCGTCAGCAGCGTGACCCCGCCGCCGAACAGCGCGGCGCGCGTGTCCACCAGCCCGTCGGCGGGCGGCATCCCCGGCACCAGGCGGAAGGCGTGGGCGCCCCACGTCGCGACGAGGAGCCCGAGCGCCCCGCCGAGCGCCGCCAGCACCGCCCCCTCGGCCAGCAGCTGGCGGGCGACGCGCGCGCGCCCCGCGCCGACCGCCAGCCGCGTGGCGATCTCGCGCCGGCGCCGCTCGGCGCGCAGCAGGAGCAGGTTCGCGACGTTCGCGCACACGACGAGCAGCACGGCCGCGGTGGCGCCGAGCAGCCAGACCGGCACCGGAGAGCGCTCCCCGTGCGCGGCGGCGAAGCGCTCGTGCAGCGCCGGCGCGGCCACGCGGCGCCCGACCTTCGCGTCGAAGCCGAGCACCGGCGACGGGTGCTGCGCGTCGACGGCGCGGAGCACCGTCGTGGCCACCGCCGCCGCGCCCGCGGGCGCCGCCCCCGGCGCGAGGCGCGCGACGGCCTCCATCCACTTCGTGCTCGGGTCGGCGAGCGCCTCGCGCGGGTAGCCGATGAGGTCCCCCATCGCCAGCGGGAGGAAGAGCGCGACCGGCTGCAGCTCGGTGCCGGCGAAGTCGGGCGCCGCCACTCCGACGACCGTCACCGGGCGCCCGCCGACGCGCAGCGTGCGCCCGACCACCGCGGAGTCGCCGCCGAGCGCGCGCCGCCAGAAGCCGTGCGCGACCACCGCGACCGCCGCGCCCGAGCGCAGCCCGGCCTCGGCGCCGCCGAGCAACCGCCCGAGCGCCGGGCGCACGCCGAGCGTCGCGAAGTAGTCGGGGCCCACCACCGCCACGTCGGTCGGCGCCGCGTGGCCGAGCCCCTCGACGAGCGTGCGCGCGCCGGCGAAGGCGGCGACCGACGCGAAGGTTCCGCGCCGCGCCGCCAGCGCCTCCACGTCGGGGGCGGAGAGGTTGAGGTTGAAGAATACCTGCTGCCCGGGCGCGGGCGGCTGCTCGACGCGCAGCCGCCGCAGCGACGACGGGTCCGGGATCCCGGCCGGCGGGCGGTAGAGCAGCGCGTCGACCGCGCCGAAGGTCGCGACGTTGGCACCGATGCCGAGCGCGAGGCACAGCACGACGAGGAGCGTGAACCCCGGCGCGCGCGCCAGCTGGCGCAGGGCGTAGGTCAGGTCCGTGAGCATCGTCGGTGTGGGGGGCTCAGCCCTCCGCCCCCTCGGTCATCCACCCGTCGCGCAGCGTGACGATGCGCGAGCCCGCGCGCGCGTTCTCCTCGCTGTGCGTCACCTGCACGATCGTCGTCCCCTGCCGGTTCAGCTCCTGGAAGAGCTGCATGATCTCGCGCGCCTGCCCGGAGTGCAGGTTCCCCGTCGGCTCGTCGGCCAGGAGGAGCGACGGGCGCGCGATCACGGCGCGCGCGATCCCGACCAGCTGCTGCTGCCCGCCCGAGAGCTGGCGCGGGAAGAGGTCCTTCTTGCCGACGATCCCGAACCGGTCGAGCGCGTCGGCCACCAGCGCCTGCCGCTCGGCCTTGGGCACGCCGCGGTACTCGAGCGGCACGTCGAGGTTCTCGGCGACGGTGAGGTCGTCGAGCAGGTGGTACTGCTGGAAGACGAAGCCCACGTGCCGCCGCCCGAACGCGGTGCGCTGCTTGGGCGCCATGGCGTGGATCGGCTGGCCGGCGAAGGTGAAGCTGCCGCGCCAGTCGTGGTCGAGCAGGCCGAGGATGGCGAGCAGCGTCGACTTCCCGGCGCCCGACGGGCCCATGATGGTGAGGAAGTCGCCCGCGCGCACCTCGAGCGCGATGCGCCGCAGCACGTAGTGCGTCGCGCCGCCGACGGGGTACGACTTCTCGACGTCGTGGAGCGAGAGGAGGGGCGAGCCGGGCGCGAGGTCGAGCGCGGCCGGCGCGGGGGCGGAGGAGGTGAAGAAGGGCACGGGGGGGGGCGGCGAAGGGGGAACGCGGAACGGGCGACGGCGGTGGCGCCGGCAGCGTCGTACTCTACTCGCTCTGCTCGCGTTACTCGGCGCGCAGCGCCTCGGTGGGCGCCACGCGCGTCGCGCGGCGGGCGGGGAGGTAGGCGGCGAGCAGCGCCACCCCCAGCAGGAAGGCGGTCGTCGCGCCGAAGGTGACCGGGTCGGCCGCGCCGACGCCGAACAGCAGCCCGCGCAGCGCGCGCGTGGCGCCCAGCGCCCCCGCGAGCCCGACCGCCACCCCGGCGACCACCGGTGCCATCCCCTGCCGCACCACCAGCCCGCGCACGTCCCCCGCGCGCGCGCCGAGGGCCAGGCGGATGCCGAACTCGCGCGTGCGCCGCTGCACCGCGTAGGCGATGACGCCGTAGATCCCGACCGCCGCCAGCGCCAGCGCCGCGCCGGCGAAGACGGTGAACAGCGACGCGTACAGCCGCGGCATGGCCAGCGACTCGCGCATGCGGCTCTCCATCGTCTCGACCGCGCCCAGCGGGACGGTGCGGTCGAGGGCGGCCAACTCGCGGCGCACGGTGGGGACGAGCGCCGACGGGTCCCCGCTCGTCCGCACGACGAGCGTCACCGTGCGGCGCGGCGCCTGCGCCTGCGGGAGGAACAGCTCGGCCTTGGCCGGCGCGTCGACGGCGTCGAAGCGCATGTCGTTGACGACGCCGACGACGGTCACCGGGACCGTGTCCCCGCCGACCGTGATGCGCCGGCCGAGCGCCGACTCGCCCGGCCAGTGCCGCCCGGCGAAGGTCTCGCTGATGAGCGCGACGCGCGGCGCCCCCGCGCGGTCCTCGGCGGTGAACCCGCGCCCGGCGACCATGCGGGCGCCGAGGGCGCGCAGGTAGTCGGGGGTGACGAAGCGCACCCAGGCCGAAGGCGGGCGCTCGGCCGGCTTGCCTTCTACCTGGAAGTTGAGGTCCCCGTCGCCCCCCTGCAGCGGGACCTCGGTGGACGCGCCGACCGCGCGCACGCTCGGGTCGCGCGCCAGGCGCGCCGCCAAGTCGTCGTGGAAGGCGGCGAGCGCCGGGCTCCCCGCCGGGTACTTGAGGGCCGGCAGGGCGTACTGGGCCAGCAGCAGGCGCTCGGGCTCGAACCCCGGCGCCACGCGCTGCCGCTCGACGAAGCTGCGCATCATGAGCCCCGCACCGGCCAGCAGCACGAGGGCGAGCGCCACCTCGCCGACCACCAGCCCGTCGCGCACGCGACGCGCGCGCGCGCCCGCGCTGGCGCCGCGCCCCTCGCTGCGCAGCGTCGACGCGGGGGCGCCGCGCGCGGCGCCCAGCGCCGGCCCGAGCCCGAACAGCACCGCCGCCAGCACGCTCGCCGCGAAGGTGAAGGCGACCACGCGCCCGTCGACCGCGATGCGGTAGAACTCCGCCAGCCCCTCGGGCAGCCGCGCCACCACCAGGCGCGTCCCCCACGTCGCGAGCAACAGCCCGAGCGCGCCGCCGAGCACCGACAGCACGACGCTCTCGGTCAGGAACTGCCGCAGCAGCCGCCCCTGCCCCGCGCCGAGCGCGGTGCGCACCGCCACCTCGCGCGCGCGCGCCGTCGCGCGCGCGACCAGGAGGTTGGCGATGTTCAGGCAGGCGATGAGCAGGACGAAGGCGACCGCGCCGAACAGGGCCAGCAGCGCGGGGCGCACGTCGCCCACCAGCTGGCGGTGCATGGGGACCAGCCATGCGCCGACGTCGCGGTTGGTCCCCGGGAACTGCTCGGCCAGCCGCCGCGCGATCCCGGCGACGTCGGCCTGCGCCTGGTCGAGGGTGATGCCCGGCTTCAGGCGGCCGACCACGCGCAGCGTGTAGCACCCGCGCCCGCACGGGCCGTCGGCGGAGAGCCGCAGCGCGCGGTACACCGCGGGGCGGCCGAACGGGTCGCGGTAGTCCCGCGGGAGCACGCCGACGACCGTCCACGGCTCGTCGTTGAGCGTGACGGACGTGCCGACGACGTCGGGGGCGCCGCCGAGGCGCTCCTGCCAGAAGGCGTGGCTCACGACCAGGACGCGCGGCCCGTTGGGCACGTCCTCCTCGGCGCCGAAGGCGCGGCCGCGCGCGACCGGCACGCCGAGCAGCCGGAAGTAGTCGTGCGACACCGAGAGGCCGCCGACGCGCTGCGGCTCGCCGTCGCCCGACAGCGTCGCGCCCCAGCCCTGCACGGCGGCCATCGACGCGAAGGTGCGGTTCTGCCCGCGCCAGTCGAAGAAGTCCGGCGGCGGGAACCACTCGGGGTCCTCGCGGCCGAGGGCGCGGTGGTCCTGCCAGACGGAGACGAGCTGCTCGGGCGCCGCGTACGGGAGCGGGCGCAGGAGCAGCGCGTTGACGACGCTGAAGATCGACGTGTTCGCCCCCACCCCGAGGGCGAGGGTGAGCAGCACGACCGCCGCGAACCCGGGCGCGGCGCGCAGCGAGCGGAGGGCGTAGCGGACGTCCTGCAGCATGCGGGGCGGGGTGGCGGTCAGTCCGCGAAGGCGCGGCGCGCGCGGGCGCGGCGCCCGAGCGCCTCGCGCAGCGGGAGGAGCAGGCGCGCGGCGGGGCCGGCGGCGAGCGCGGCGCGCAGCGCGGCGGCGTCGTTCCACCGCGCCGACGGGTCGCGCGCCAGGCAGCGCTGCACGACGTCGGCCAGCGCGCGCGGCGCGCGCGGCGCCGCGGTGCGCAGCGAGGGCGCGTCGGCGGTCAGGCGCGCGACGGCCAGCGCGCGCGCCGACGGTCCCTGGAAGGGCGGGCGCCCGGCCAGCATCGCGAAGGCGAGCGCGCCCAGCGCGTAGAGGTCGGTGCGCCCGTCGATCGCGTGCTCGCCGGCGAACTGCTCGGGCGCCATCCAGAGCGGCGTGCCGACGTCGGCGGCGGAGCGGCGCGGGTCGTCGTGCGACGGGCGCGCGGCGACGCCGAAGTCGGTGAGCAGGACGCGCCCGTCGCGCGAGAGCAGGACGTTCTCGGGCTTGAGGTCGCGGTGCACCACGCCGGCGGCGTGCGCGTGCTGCAGCGCGTCGAGCAGCGCCAGCAGGATCCGCCGCGTCTCGTCGGGCGGGAGGGCGCCCTCGCGCTGCAGCCGCTCGGCCAGCGACTCGCCGGCGACGTACGTCATCGCGAACCAGGGGAGCGCGCGCCCCTCGAGCCACACCTCGCCGGCGGCGTGCACGGCGACGATCCCGGGGTGGTCGAGCTGCGCCTGGATGCGCGCCTCGCGGCGGAAGCGCTCGCGCGCCCGCGGGTCGGCGGCCAGCAGCGGGTGCTGCAGCTTGAGCGCGACCACGCGGTGCAGCTCGAGGTCGCGCGCCAGCACCACGACGCCCATCCCGCCGCGCCCCAGCTCGCGCACGAACTGGAAGCGCGCGCCGAGCGCCTCGGGCGCGAACGCGACCTCGGGGAAGGGCGCCGCCGGCGCGAGCCGCGGACGCAGGCGCGCGGCGCGCACCCCGCGCGCGGGCGTGTCGTCGGAGAGGCTCGGGAGCGTGGCGGGCATCGGTCGCGGGGCGCGGGGGGAGCGCGCCGGGGCGGCGCGGCACGCGCGACCGTAAGGCCAGAAGCGTACCCGATACGGCCGAGTGCAAATCGATGCAACGCAACGTTTTACAAGATACACCCGACGTGTGGGTGTCCGGGTGTGCGACTCAAGTGTTCGGATTCGGACACTATTGAGCGAGTGGCTCTGCGTTCGAGCGCAGGCAAGACCAAGAAAAGCAGGGGGGATGAAAATCTGAGAAGATCGGATGAAGATCTGAGGGTCCGTCGTGGCGGCGGGGAGCCTCGCGCCGGGCACACACCATCAGATCTTCATCGGACTTTCTCAGATTTTCATCCCCCCTGCTCTTCTTGGTCTTGCAAGAGCCCGGGACGCTCAGTCCTGCCGCAGCGCCACGATCGGATCCACACGCGCCGCCCGGCGGGCGGGCACCCACGACGCCAGCAGCGTCGCCGCGCCGAGCAGCGCGGTGACCCCGACCAGCACCGCCGGGTCGCGCGGGCTCACGCCGTGGAGGGCGGCGCGCAGCGCGCCGGTGACGAGCAGCGCCAGCGGCAGCCCGGCGCCGAGCCCCAGCGCCGCCAGCCGGGCGCCGTCGCGCAGGAGGAGCGCGGCGACGTCGCGCGGGCGGGCGCCGAGGGCGAGGCGCACGCCGAGTTCGCGCACGCGCTGGGCGAGGGCGTAGGCGATCACGCCGTAGACGCCCACCACCGCCAGCAGCACCGCCGCCCCCGCGAACGCGCCGAACAGCGCGCCGTAGAGCCGTTGCAGCCAGAGCGAGCGGTGCACCACCGCGCGCATCGTCTCCGCCTCGGGCACGGGTAGCCCGGCGTCGAGCGCGGCCAGCTCGCGGCGCACCGCCGGCGCGAGCGCGCCCGGGTCGTCCCCCGCGCGCACCAGCAGCGTCACGTCGCGCCCGCCGAACGAGGCGTACGGCAGGTAGACCTGCTCCTCCGCCGCGCGCCCGAGCCCGCGCTGCCGCACGTCGCGCGCGACGCCGACCACCGTGCGCCAGGGCGCGTCGGCGCCGCCCCCGCCGAACGAGACGCGCATCCCGAGCGGGTCGCGCCCGGGCCACCAGCGCGCGGCCATCGTCTCGTTCACCACGACCACGCGCGCCGCCGTGTCGCGCGCCTCGGCGTCGGTGAAGTCGCGCCCGCGCACGAGCGGCACGCGCAGCGCCGCGAAGTACCCCGCACGCACGGCGCGCGTCTCCGCGCTCGGCTGCTCGTCGCGCGCCACCTCGCGCCCTTCGACCGCGAAGCGCGACGTCTGGTTCGTGCCGCCGAGCGGCGCCGCGCTGGTCGCCGACACGGCCGCCACGCCCGGGAGCACGCGCAGCCGCTCGGCGGCGCGGTCGAGGAGCGCGGCGCGGGCGGCGGGCGCGTCGTACGCCGGGCCGCCCAGGCGCAGCCGCGCCGCCAGCACCCCGGCCGGCTGGAAGCCCGGGTCGGTCGACTGCAAGCGCTGCATGCTCTTCGCCATCAGCCCCGCGCCGGCGAGCAGCACGAGCGAGAGCGCGAGCTCGGCGACCACCAGCCCGTCGCGCAGCCGCCGGCCGCCGGCGCTCGCCCCGCGCCCGCCGTCGCGCAGGGCGGGCGCGGCGGCGCGGCGCACGGCGCGGACGGCGGGGACGAGCGCGAACAGCACGCCGGTGCACGCCGCCAGCGCCAGCGCGTAGGCGAGCACGCGCCAGTCGACCTCGAACGCCAGCCACGCCGGGTAGGCGACCGGCACCGCGTCGCGCAGCGCGCGCATACTCGCGGCGGCCACGCCCACCGCCAGCACGCCGCCCGCGAGCGCGACCAGCACCCCCTCGAGCACCACCAGCCGCAGCACGCGCAGCCGCGTCGCGCCCAGCGCCGAGCGCACCGCCAGCTCCCGGGCGCGCCCCGCCGTGCGGGCGAGCAGCAGGTTGGCGACGTTCGCGGCCGCGATCAGCAGCACGAAGCCCACGGCGCCGAGCATCACCGCGAACACCGCCGCCACGTCGCCGGGGACGAGGTGCTCGCGCAGCGGAAGCGCGTCCACCGTCCACCCGCGGTCGGTGTCGGGGTGCTCGGCGGCCAGCCGCGCGCCGATCGCGCGCAGCTCGGCGCGCGCCGCGCCGACGGTGGCGCCCGGGGCGAGGCGCGCGACCACGGCGTACGCCTGCCGGCCGCGCCGCGCGGGGTCGCGCTCGTGCGTCAGCGGGACGAAGAGCCGCTCGCGGTCGCCCGACATCCCCGCCGCGTCGGGGACGACGCCGACGACGGTGTGCGGCGCCCCGTCGAGCGCCACCGCGCGCCCCACGACGCCCGGGTCGGCGCCGAAGCGCTCGCGCCAGAGCCGCTCGCCGAGCACGACGACGGGCGCCGCGCCGGGGCGGCTCTCCTCGGCGCGCAGCACGCGGCCCGCGAGCGGGCGCACGCGCAGCACGTCGAAGTAGGCGCCCGACACCGTGGCCGCCCACAACGCCTCCGGGCGGTCGACGCCGGTGAGCGTGACCAGCCGCGTGTCGACCGCCGCGACGCCGGCGAGCGTACGGCTCCGCTCCGCGACGTCGAGCGCCGCGCCGAGCGAGAGGTCGCCGCGGGCCACGCCCTGCGCGGCGTTGCCGTGCACGACGGCGACGAGGCGTTCGCTCTCCCCGTACGGCAGGGGGCGGACGACGAGCGCGTTGACCATCGAGAACACCGTCGCGTTCGCGCCCAGCCCGAGGCCGAGGCAGAGGACGGCGGCGAGGACGAAGCCGGGCGAGCGGGCGAGCGCGCGCGCGGCGAAGCGGAGGTCGGCGAGCATGCGGCGCTCCCGTGCTGTGGGCGTGGCGGTGGGTGCGGCGCGGGGTCGTACGGTGCCGTTACGGGTCCCGTTTCATTCGCTGTTGGAGATCAACTGAAGAGCAGGGGGGATGAGAATCTGAGAACTGCTCGGAAAAGGCGCGGATACGCTTGGAGCTCTGAGCTCATCCGCGCCCCTTCCGATCTTCTCAGATGTTCATCCCCCCTGCTCTTCTTGGTCTTGAACGAGCCGCCGTATCGTCGCTCAGTCAGCCCGCAACGCCTCCAGCGGCTCGACGCGCGCGGCCCGCCGCGCCGGGGCCCAGCTGGCGACGGCGGTGGCCAGCAGCACCACCGCGCCGGCGGCGGCGAAGGTCGCGAGGTCGAACGCCCGCACGCCGAAGAGCAGTGCGTCGAGCACGGGCGCCGCGAGCGCGGCGGCGGTGAGGCCGAGCGCGAGCCCGGCGCCCCAGAGCGCCACGCCGCCGCGCACCATCAGCGCGCGCACGTCGCGCGCGCGGGCGTCGAGCGCGACCCGCACCCCCATCTCGCGCCGTCGCTCGGCCGCGCGCTGGCTGAGCGCCGCGTACACGCCCAGCGCCGCCAGCCCCAACGCCACCGCCGCGAAGCCGCCGAGCAGCCCGAGCACCAGCCGGCGCTCGCGCAGCGCCGACGCCAGCAGCGCCTCGAGCGTCGTGGCCGACGCGACCGGGGCCGACGGCGCGAGCGCGACCAGCGCGCGCCGCGCCGCGGCCTGCACCGCCTCCGGGTCGCCTGCCGTGTGCACCACGAACACCAGCGACCCCGTAGGCGACTGCGCGTGCGGCACGAAGAGCGCCGGGCGCGGCGCGTCGGTCAGCGTGCGCTGGCGCACGTCGGCCACCACGCCCACGACCTCGATCGCCGGCCCGAGGCCGCCGCGCCCGAGCAGCCGCACGCGGCGCCCCACCGCGTCGGCGCCGCCGAAGTGGCGCCGCGCGAACGCCTCGTTCACCACCGCGACCGGCGGCGCGCGCTCGTCGTCGGCGTCGGCGAGCAGCCGCCCGCGGCGCAGACGCACGCCCAGCGCGCCGAAGTAGCCCGGCGTGGCGACGGTGAGGTGCGCCTCGGGCGCCTCGCCCTCGAGCGGCGCCGCCTGGCCGTCGATCATGAACGACGCGTCCTCGCGCCCGATCTGCTCGCCCAGCGGGAGCGCCGACGTCGCGCCGACCGCGCGCACCCCCGGGAGTCCGGCCAGCCGCGCCGCCGCCGTCCGCACGTACGCCGCGCGCTGCCCCGGCTCCGGGAACTGCTGCCACACGAAGGTCGTCAGCGCGAGCACCCGCTCGGTGCGGAAGCCGCGGTCCACGCGCAGCAGCGCGTCGACGCTGCGCACCAGCAGCCCCGCGCCCACCAGCAGCACCGCCGAGAGCGCGACCTGCGCCAGCACCAGCCCCGCGCGCGCCGCGTGCCGCCGCCCGCCGCCGGTGGCGCGCGCGCCGGCGCCCAGCGACGCGGCGCTCCCCGCGCGCCCGGCGCGCCACGCCGGCACCGCCCCCACCAGCGCCACGGTCAGCAGCACGACCGCCAGCGCGGCGGCGAGCGCGCGTCCGTCGAGCGCCACCTCGTCGAGCCGCGGCAACTCCGCGGGCGCGGCCGCGCGCAGCGCCGCCAGCCCCCACGCCGCCAGCGCCACCCCGCCCGCCGCGCCGCCGAGCCCCAGCACCGCCGCCTCGGCCCACAGCAGGCGCGAGAGCCGCCGCCCGCCGGCGCCGAGCGCGGCGCGCACCGCCAGCTCGCGCTCGCGCGCCATCGCCCGCGCCAGCAGCAGCCCGGCCACGTTCGCGCACCCGGCCACCAGCACCAGCGCCGCCCCGCCAAGCAGCACCGCGAGCACCGGGCGCGCCCGCCCGACCAGCGCCTCGCGGACCGGCACCGTCGCCAGCGTGACGGCGGCGTTCGTGCGCGGGTGCTCGGCGGCCAGCCGCGCCCCCAGCGCCGCCACCTCGCGCGTCGCCGCCTCGGGCGCGACGCCGGGGCGCACGCGTCCGAGCACGAGCCAGTGCCCGCCCCCGCGCTGCTCGCGCTCCTCGGCGCGCGTGACGCGCGGCGCCCACACCGCGTGGTCGTCGGCCAGCCGCACCGCCGGCGGCATCACGCCGACCACGGTGTACGTCGCCCGGTCGAGCGTCAGTTGCCGCCCGACGACGGCGGGGTCGCCGCCGAATCGCCGGCGCCAGAGCGCGTCGCTCAGCACGACGACGTTCGCTCGCCCGTCGACGTGCTCGTCGGCGCGGAAGGTGCGCCCGAGCTGCGGCCGCACGGCGAGCGCGTCGAAGAACCCCTCGGTCACGAGCCACGTCGGCAGCATCTCGACGCCGGCGGGCCCGTCGAGGTCGAGCCCGTACGGCTCGGCCGCCACGATCACGCTGAAGCTCCGCGCGCGCTCGCGCACGTCGAGGAAAGTCCCTGGCGCCAGCTCGCCGCGCCCGCTGCGCCGGTCGTCCTGCCAGAGCGTCAGCAGTCGCCCGGCATCGGGGTACGGGAGCGGGCGCAGGAGCGCGCCGTCGACCACCGACGCGATGGCCGTCGCGGCGCCGATGCCGGCGGCCAGGGTGAGCGCGGCCACGAACGCGAAGCCCGGGCGGCGCCGCAGCGCGCGCCAGGCGAGACGCAGGTCGGAAAGCATTGCTGCTCCTCCTCAGCCGGCTGTGAAGATCAACTGAAAAGCAGGGGGGGATGAAAATCTGAGAACGGCTCTGACAGGGCGCGGAGGAGCCGAGAGCTGTCAGCTCTCCCCGCCGTTTCAGAGCAGTTCTCAGATTTTCATCCCCCCTGCTTTTCTTGGTCTTGAACTCGACGTCAGTCCGTCCGCAACGCGACGAGCGGGTCCACGCGCGACGCGCGCCGCGCGGGAAGCGCGCTGGCCGCCAGCACGACCGCCAGCAGCGCCGCCGAGACGGCGGCCAGCACCGCGGGCTCCACCGCGTCGACGCCGAACAGGAAGGCGCGCAGCGTCCCCGCGGTGGCCAGCGCGCCGGCCAGGCCGAGCGCGATCCCGCCGAGCGCCAGGCGCGCCCCGTCGCGCAGCACCATCGCGCGGATCTGCGGCGGCGACGCGCCGAGCGCCGAGCGCACGCCGATCTCGCGCGTGCGCCGCGCGACCGCGAAGGCGACCACGCCGTACACCCCCACCGCGCCCAGCGCCACCGCCACCAGCGCGAAGCCCGCCAGCAGCTGCGCCACGAAGCGCGGGCGCGCGGCGCTGCGCGCGACGACGCCGCCGAGCGGCTCCACCGTCCCGAGCGGCACCGTCGGCTCCAGCTCCGCCACCAGGCGGCGCAGCGCCGGCGCCAGCGCCGCGGCGTCGGCCGAGCCGCGCGCCACGAGCCGCATCGGCGAGACGAAGCCCTGCCCGAGCGGGCGGTAGAACGTCGGCGTCGGCCGCGCACTCAGGCTGTCGCGGCGCACGCTCCCGACCACGCCGACGACGGTGATCCAGTCGTCGAGGTAGACGTACTTCACGCGCTGGCCGACCACCTGCTCGGGCGACATCCCGTTCCACAGCACGCGCGCCGCCTCGGCGTCGACGAGCGCCACCGCCGGCGCGCCCGCGCGGTCGCCCTCGGTCAGCTCGCGCCCCGCCAGCAGCGGGATGCCGAGCGTCCGCGTGTAGCCCGCGGTCACCGTGTTGTTGGCGACCGTCGGGCGCGCGCCGCCGGGCGGCGTCGGGAAGCGCTCGACGTCGAGCGGGCCGTACCCCTCGCCGCCGCCGAACGGGACGCCGGTGCTCATCCCGACCGCGGTCACGCCGGGGAGCCGCCGCGCGCGCTCCTCCAACGCGGTATAGAAGGCCCGCCCGCGCGTGGCCGTGTCCGCCGCCACGCTCGGCAGCGGCACCTCGGCCACCGTCACCTGCTCCGCGCGGAACCCCGGGTCGACGTCGAGCAGCCGCAGGAGGCTGAGGCCGAGCAGCCCCGCGCCCGCGGCCAGCGTCACGCCGAGCGCGACCTGCGCCGTCACCAGCCAGCGCAGCGTGCGCTGGGCCCCGCGCCCGCCCGCCGAGCCGCGTCCGTCCTCGGCCAGCGCGCCGCGCACGTTGGGGCGCGAGGCGCGCAGCGCCGGCAGCAGCGTCGCGAGCAGGCCCGCCACCAGGGCGACCAGACAGGCCGCGGCGAGCACGGTGCCGTCGACCGACAGCTCCTCGAAGCGCGGCAGCACGCCCGCGCTTCCCCGCGGGAGGAGCCGCACGATCGCGCGCGTCAGCAGCCACGCCAGCGCGCTCCCCAGCGCCGCCGCGCACGCGGCCAGCACCAGCCCCTCGGCCGCCAGCTCGCCGAACAGCCGCCCGCGCCCCGCGCCCAGCGCCGCGCGCATGGTCAGCTCGCGCTCGCGCCGCGCCGCGCGCACCAGCGTCAGTCCGGCGACGTTGACGACCGCCACCAGCAGCATCACGCCGGTGGCGGCGAGCAGCAGGTAGAGCGTGCCGCGCGTGCGGCCGACGATCGCCTCCTGCATCGGCTGCACGTCCATGTTCGCGCCCCACTCGTCGGGGAGGCGCATCGGGAACTCGCCGCGCAGCCCGGGGACGAGCGTGCGCGCCTCGGCGCGCGCCTGCTCGGGGGTGACGCCGTCGGCGAGCCGCCCCACGAGGCTCAGGTTCCAGTACCAGGTGTAGTCGGCGAAGTTCGCCGGGTCCATGCGCGACGGCGTCCAGAGCGCCACCTCGGGCGTCGGGAGGCGGAAGGTCGGCGGCATCACGCCGACCACGCGGTGCGGGACCCCGTCGAGGCGCACCAGCTGTCCCACGGCCGCCGGGCTCGCGCCCAGCCGCTCGCGCCAGAAGCCCTCGCCCACCACGACCACGCGCTCCGCCCCCGGCGCGCCGTCCCCCGCGCGCAACGCGCGCCCGAGTCGCGCCCGCACGCCGAGCGTCGCCTGCAGCCCGTCGGTGACGTGCGCCGCGGTCCCGCGCGAGGGCTCGCCGCCGACCGCCACGCTCACCGGGCGCGGCGGCTCGTACCCCTCGAGCGCCGCGTACGACTTCGCGCGCCCGCGCAGGCTGTTGAACGTCATCTTCCCGACGTTCCCCTCGGGCCACACGCGCACCAGCCGTTCGGGCGCGTCGTACGGGAGCGGGCGCAGGAGGACCGCGTTCACGACGCCGAACAGCGCCGTCGTCGCGCCGATGCCGACGGAGAGCGTGAGCGCCGCCGCCGCGAGGTAGCCGCGGCTGCGCGCGAGCGACAGGAGCGCGCGGCGCAGGGTGGACAGGGGGATCGTCAGCATCGGCATCGTTGAGGGGTCGCACGTGGGCTGCGGACCGTTCTGCCTGCTCGTCGTCCGGCCACTCACCTGCTCGTCGTCCTGAGCGCAGCGAAAGACCTCTTGGGACTGCTCGGCCGCTCGCGGCTCGGAGAGGTCCTTGGCTGCGCTCAGGACGACTGGGAGGTCAGGGATCCGCGGGGTGTCACTCGGCCCGCAGCGCGATCGCCGGGTCGATGCGCGAGGCGCGCCGCGCCGGGAGCCAGCTGGCCAGCAGCGCCGCCCCGCCGAGCAGCGCGGCGCCGAGCGCGATCGTGAGCGGGTCGCGGGGGCCGACGCCGAACACCAGCGTGTCGAGCCCGCGCGCCGCGAGCAGGAAGCCGGCCGCGCCCACGGCCAGCCCCGCGAGCGCCATGCGCGCGCCCTGGCCGAGCACCAGCCCCGCCACCGCACCCCGGTCGGCGCCGAGCGCGGCGCGGATCCCGAGCTCGCGCCGCCGCTGCGCCACCGCGTAGCTCAGCACCCCGTAGACGCCGAGCACCGCGAGCAGCACCGCGACCGCCGCGAACCCCGCCAGCACGACGACGCCGAAGCGGCGCGTCCCCACCGACCGGGCCACCACGTCCGGCATCGTCGCGACGTCGTAGAGCGGGACCTGCGGGTCGACGGCGGCCGCCGCGGCACGCACCGCGCGCGCCGCCGACTCGTCGTCCAGCTGCGTGCGCACCACCACCGTGTACCGCGTCCACCACGCCTGGCGGTGATTGTAGTAGACGGTGGCCTTGTCGTCGTTGCCGAGCGCCTCCTGCCGCACGCTCGCCACCACGCCCACGATCACCCCGTCCGGCCCCTGGTTGATGCGCCTGCCGATCGGGTCCTCGTTCGGGAAGTAGCGTTTGGCCAGCGCCTCGTCGATCACGAACGTCATCGGCCGGGCGTCGCCGCGGGCGGGGCGCCAGTCGTCCTGCGCCTCGAAGCCGCGCCCGCGCAGCAGCGGGATCCCCATCGCGCGGAAGTAGTCGGCGCTCGCGCCGACGATGTTCGCGTGCGGCGGCTCCTGCTGCCCCGCCGTGTCGCGCCCGACGACGCGGAAGGGCGAGCTGCTGCCGCCGCCGTCGCGCAGCGGGAGCCACGTCGTCAGCCCGACCGCCTGCACGCCCGGCGTGGCGCGCAGCCGCGCCTGCAGCGCCTCGTAGAACTCGAGCGCCGCCTCGGTCTTCGCGTAGCGCGCGAACGGGAGCGTCACGGTCGCCACCGTCACCCGCTCGGGGCGGAAGCCCGGGTCCACGGACGCCAGCCGCGCCAGGCTGCGCAGCATCACGCCCGACGCCAGCAGCAGCACGAACGACAGCGCCACCTGGCCCACGACCGCCGTGCGCAGCGCGCGGTGCCGCTCGCGCCCGGCGGTCCCGCCGCGCGTGCCGTCCTGCAGCGCGGAGCGGAGGTCGACGCGCGCGCCGCGCAGCGCCGGAAGCGTTCCCGAGAGGAGCGCGGCCGCCAGCGTCACGGCGGCGGTGGCGAGCAGCACCGGCCCGTCCAGGCGCAGCTCGCGGAGCGCGCCCTGCTCCGCCGGCGCGAGCGCGACCAGCAGCCGCGTGACGCCCCAGCCGAGCGCCACGCCGAGGGCGCCGCCGGCGCCGGCGAGCAGCGCGCTCTCGCCGAGCAGCCGCCGCACCAGCCGCCCGCGCGCGGCGCCGAGCGCGGCGTGCACCGCCAGCTCGCGCGTCCGCGCGGTCGCGCGCACCAGCTGCAGCCCCGCCACGTTCGCGCAGGCGATCAGCAGCACGAGGCCCACGGCGCCCAACAGCACGTAGAGGATCGGCCGCAGCTGGCCGGCGTCGAACTCCACGAACGGGACGGCGTACATGCGATGCTGCCCGACGACACCGTACGACGTGTTGCCGTCCTCGCGGGCGCGCCACCGGGCCATCGTGGCGGCGAGCCCCGCCTGCGCCTGTTCGAGCGAGACGCCGTCGCGCAGGCGGGCCACGGCCGTCACGTACTGCCGCCCGCGCTGGCTCCGCACGAACGCCGAGTCCACGGGCACGGGCGTCAGGATCCGCGCCTGCCGCGGGTAGCGGAAGTCGGGCGGCAGCACGCCGATCACCTCGTGCGCCTCGTCGTTCAGCCGCACGACCTTCCCCACGACCGACGGGTCGCCGCCGAACTGCTCCTGCCAGAGCCCGTAGGTGAGCACCGCCACCAGGTGCCGCCCGTCGCGCGAGTCGTCGGCCGTGTACAGCCGCCCGAGGTGCGGGCGCACGCGGAAGAGCGCGAAGTAGTCGCCGAGCGTGCGCACCCCGTCGAAGCGCGTGGACGTCCCGCCGCGCTCCAGCACGAACCCGTTCCGCGCCGGGGCGTACCCCGCGACGGTCTCGAACAGCCCGCGCTCGCCCTGCAGGTCCAGCACCTCCGGCGGCGCCAGCTCGAGGTCGAGCAGCTTGATCGGGATCATGTCCTGCCGCAGCGCCACCACGCGGTCGATCTCGGGCGTGGCCACGGGGCGCAGCAGCACGGCGCGCACGGCGCTGAAGATCGCCGTGTTGGCGCCGACGCCGAGCGCGACGCACAGCACGGCCGCGGCGGTGAAGCCGGGGGCGCGGAGCAGGCCGCGCGCGAGGATGCGGAGCGTGGTGAGCATGCGGGCGGTCCGGTGGCGTGTCAGTCGGCGCGCAGCGCGGCGACGGGGGCGATGCGGGCGGCGCGGCGCGCGGGGAGCACCGCGGCCGCCAGCGCCGCGGCCAGCAGCACCAGCGGGGCGCCGAAGAAGGTCAGCGGGTCGGCGGCGGTGACGCCGTACAGCACCCCCGCCGCCAGCCGCGAGAGCGCCGCCGCGCCGAGCACTCCCAGCGCCACTCCCGGGAGCGCCGCGCGGGCCGTGTCGCGCACGAACGCGCGCACCACCTGGTCGGCGCGCGCGCCGAGCGCGAGGCGCACCCCCACCTCGTGCCGCCGCTGCGCGACCGCGTAGGCGGTCGTGCCGTACACGCCGAGCGCCGCCAGCCCGAGCGCCAGCAGGCCGAAGGCCGCGAACGCCTGGCCGTACAACCGGCTCGGCCACGTCGTCTCGCGCACCACGTCGCGCATCGTGCGCACCTCGAAGGTCGGGAGCGTCGCGTCGAGCGCCCGCACCGCGCCGCGCACCGCGCCCGCCAGCGGCGCCGGGTCGCCCGCGGCGCGCGCCAGCAGCGTCATGCGGCGGTACGGCATGCGCCCGTACGGCAGGTGCACCTGCAGCCGGTCCGACGGGCTCGCCTCGCCCAGCTCCTGGTAGACGACGTCGGGGACCACGCCGACCACCGTGTACGCCACCGTGTCCTCGCCGGCGATCGCGACCCGCACCCGCCGCCCCACCGCCGCCGCGCCCGGCCAGAGCCGCTCGGCGAGCGCGCGGTTGAGCAGCGCGACCCGCGACGCCGTGTCGGCCGCCTCGCGCGCGGTGAACTCGCGCCCGGCCACCGGCGCCGCGCCCATCGCGGCGTACGCGCCCGCCGTCGCGCCGACGGTGGTGATCGTCAGCTCGGCGCCGGCGCCCGCCACGTCTCCTTCGGGGAAGAGCGACGCCGAGACGCCGCCGTCGTCGGCCGGGAGCGTGGTCGTCCACGCGGCGGCGCGCACGCCCGGCACCGCCGTCACGCGCCGCGCCAGCTCCTCCAGCTGCCCGGCGCGGGCGGCGGCCGTCGCGTACTCGGGGCCCGCGAGGTAGGTGCGCAGCGTCAGCAGCCGCGGCTGGTCCACCCCCAGGTCGGCGGTGCGCATCGCCACGAAGCTGCGCACCATCAGCCCCGTCCCGACGAGCAGCACCACGGCCAGCGCCACCTGCGCGCCCACGAGCGTGGCCCGCAGCCGCGCGCGGTCGCGCGACGCCCCGGCGCGCCCGCCGTCCCGGAGCGCGGCGCTCAACCGCGGGCGCGACGCGCGCAGCGCCGGCACGGCCGAGAAGACCATCCCGGTGACCAGCGACAGCAGCACCGCGAACGCCACCACCAGCGGGTCGACCTCGATCCGCAGCCAGTACGGCAGCTCCTCCGGGATCGAGCCGAGCGTGTAGCGGTTCCAGGCCCACGCCACGCCGGCGCCGAGCAGCCCCCCGGGGAGCGACACCAGCACCCCCTCGGCGAGCAGCAGGCGCACCAGCCGCGCGCGCCGCGCCCCGAGCGCCGAGCGCAGCGCCAGCTCGCGCGTGCGGCCGGCGGCGCGCGCCAGCGCGAGGTTGCCGAGGTTCGCGCAGACGATCAGCACCACCAGCGCGACCGAACCGCTCATGAGGCCGAGCATCACGCGCAGGGGGGCCTCCACGAACTCGTCCTCGAGCGGCTTGGCGTGCAGCTCCCACCCGGGCGTTCCGTGCTCGCCGGCCAGCCGCCGCCCCAGCGCCTCGGTCTCCGCCCGCGCCGCGTCGAGCGCGACCCCCGGGCGCAGCCGCGCCAGCGTCCACACGTAGCGGTCGTCGCGCGACTCCGACGCGTCGAGCGCCGCCGGAAGCCAGAGCTGCGCGGTGAGCGGGAAGCGGAAGCGCGGCGGCATCACGCCCACCACCGTGTGCGGCTTCCCGTCGAGCAGCACCGCGCGCCCGACCGCGTCCGCGCGCCCGCCGAAGCGGCGCTGCCAGACGTCGTGCGACAGCACCACGACCGGCGCGGCGCCCGGGCGGTCGTCCTCGGCGCGGAAGGTGCGCCCGAGCAGCGGGCGCACGCCGACCAGCGGGAGCAGGTCGTGCGTCACCGCCTGCGCGTCGAGCCGCTCCGCCTCGCCGGCGCCGGCCAGGTTCACGGTGCGCCCGTACATCCCGGCCACCGCCGCGAACGAGCGGGAGCGCGCCCGCAGGTCCGCCACCTCGGCGGCGGCCAGGTTGCGCTCGTCGACGCCGTGCGCCGGGCGCGCGGCGTACAGCATCAGCACCCGGTCGGGCTCCGGGAAGGGGAGCGCGCGGATCACCAACCCGTTCACCATGCTGAACACCGAGGCGTTCAGCCCCACGCCGAGCGCCACGGACAGCACGGCGACGACGACGAACCCCGGGCTGCGGCGCAGGGCGCGCAGCGCGAACCGCAGATCGGCCAGCATGGGCGGCGCTCGCGGGTGTGAGGGGACCGGGGAGGGCGACGGCGCCCTCCCCGCCGTCTAGCTCGAGGTCACCCCGGCGTCAGGCCGTGGTCTCTTCGACGACGCGCCCGTCGAACAGGTGGATCGTGCGCTGCGCGTGCTGCGCGTAGCGCGGGTCGTGCGTCACCATGCACACCGTCGCCCCGCCGCGGTGCAGCTCCTGCAGCAGCTCCATGACGCTCTCGCCGTTGGCGGAGTCGAGGTTCCCCGTGGGCTCGTCGGCCAGCAGGATCGCCGGGTCGCCGACCACCGCGCGGGCCACGGCCACGCGCTGCTGCTGGCCGCCCGAGAGCTGCGCCGGGTAGTGCTTCTGGCGGTGGCTCATGCCCACCTTCTCGAGCGCCGCGTGCACGCGCTGGCGCCGGTCGGCCGCCGAGAGCGCGGCGTCGCCGGTGCGGTAGGTGAGCGGGAGCTCGACGTTCTCGTAGACCGTCAGGTCGCCGATCAGGTTGAACGCCTGGAAGACGAAGCCGATCTGCCGGTTGCGCACGCGCGCGCGCTCGGCGGCGTCGAGCGTCGTCACGTTCTGGCCGGCGAGCTCGTACACCCCGCCGCTCGGCGTGTCGAGCAGGCCGAGGATCGAGAGCAGCGTGGTCTTGCCGCACCCCGACGGGCCGCCGATGGCGACGTACTCGCCCTGGCGGATCTCCATGTGCACGTCGGCGAGGGCGTGCGTCTCGACGTCCTCCGTGTAGAACACCTTCTTCACGCCGTCGAGGCGGATGAGGGCGTCGGCGGAGCGCGGCGAGAGCGGCGAGGGGCGGACGTCGGGCGAGGCGGTCGTCATCGGGGCGGCCGTGGGAGGGAGACGGGGACGGACGGGTCTGGGGTTGGACAGCGGCGCGGGGCGAAGCGTTGCGGCCCCCGCGCCGGCGTCCACGAAGTTCCTACTTGATGCGCAGGCGCTCCTGCCCGTCCCACTGCGAGACGTCGGAGATGATCACCTTGTCGCCGGGCTTGAGCCCCTGCACGACCTCGATCGCGTTCACCGAGGCGCGCCCGAGCTTCACCTGCACGCGGCGCGCGGTCGCGGCGTCCGGGTCGAGGACGAACAGGCCGACGGTGCTCTCGGGCTGCCCGTAGGCGGGGCGCCCGACGTGCAGCACGTTCGGGAGCTTCTCGATCTCGATCGTGCCGTCCACCGACAGGTCGGCGCGGGCGCCGCGCGGCAGCTGCCCCTCGAGGCCGACCTCCACGGTCACCGTGCCGTTCTGCACCGCCGGGTCGACGCGGATCACGCGGCCGGCCACCAGCCCGTTGCGCGTGTCGACGCTCACCGGCTGCCCGAGCACCACGTCCTTCGCCTGCGTCTCGGGGACGCGCAGCACCGCCTTGAGCTTCCCCGGCTGCGCCACGCGCGCCAGCAGCTGCCCCGGCACCACCCACTGCCCGAGCTCGAGGTCGAGCTGCTGCAGCACGCCGGCCTCGCCGGCGGTCACGCGCATCGACGCCACGCGGTCGCGCTGGAACTGGGCGACGGCGCGCATGCGCTGCACGTTCGCCTCCTCGAGCGCCAGCTGCCGGCCGAGCGTCTGCTGCAGCATCTGCAGGCGGCGCTGCTCGATCTCGCGGCGGCTCGTGAACTCCTGGGCGCGCTCGCGGGCGCGGGCCACCTCGTTGGCGCTCGACAGCCCCTTCTTGTCGAGCGCCTCGAACACCTCGGCGTTGCGCCTGGCGTCGTTGGCCTCGGTGGTGATGGTGGCGACGGTGGCCTGCTGCTGCAGCCGCGCGGTCTCGAGCTGGTTACGCAGGCTGACCAGGTTGGCCTCCACCTGCCCCAGCGCGCGCTCGGCCTCGAGCGCCTCGAGCTGCACGTCCGGGTTGGTCATCTCGAGCAGCACGGTCGACGGCGTGACCGTCGTGCCGGCGCGCGTCACCAGCTGCTCCACGCGCCCCGCGGTCACCGCGCTGATGATGCGCACGTGCTCGGGGACGAGGGTGCCGGGGGCGCGCACGTTGCGCTCGAGGGTCCCCTGGCGGACGGTGTCGATCCAGAGCGTCGCCCGCTCGACCGACGGGGCGGCGGGCTCCAGGCGGGTCAGGGCCACGGTCCCGGCGACCGCGGCGAGCACGCCGCCGGCGATCAGGGCGACGCGGCCGCGCTTCGATTTCTTGGGGCGTGCGATGTCCACGACGGCACTCTCTCGGACGGGGAGGACGGAGGAAGTCGCGCCCGTCTAAGTCAAGCGCCGTGCCGTGTACTGACGAGCATAAGTCGTTGGTGTTCGGACATTTACACTCTGTCGTCCGACTGCGCGCGTCCGAACGTGGGACGCGGGTGTTCGATTCCGGACACCTCGCGACGGGCCTATGAAGGTCAACTGAAAAGCAGGGGGGATGGAAATCTGAGAAGGTCGGAAAGATCGCGGATGCGCCTGGGGCTCTGAGCTCATCCGCGCCCTTTCCGATCTTCTCAGATTTCCATCCCCTCCTGCTCTTCTTGGTCTTGCCAGGACCTTCTCTTACCGCGGCCCACCCCCTGTAGCAGGCGTCGCCCGGGATCCTGGCCGCCCGATGGTCCGCTCGAACAGCTCGAAGATGCGCCGGTACTCGTCGGTCCACGAGGAGGGGCGCACGAAGGCGTGGTCCTCGACGGGGTACGAGGCCAGCTCCCAGTCGGTCTTCCCGAGTTCGATCAGCCGCTGCGTGAGCCGCACGATGTCCTGGTAGTGGACGTTCACGTCCACCATCCCGTGCGCCATGAGCAGCGGGTCCTCGAGACCCGCGGCGAAATAGATCGGCGAGGAGCGCCGGTACGCGACCGTGTCGGCGTCGGGGAAGTTCAGGATGCGCCCCGTGTACGGGTGGTTGTAGTGCGCCCAGTCGGTCACCGAGCGCAGCGCCGCGCCGGCGCCGAACATCTTCGGCTCGGTGAAGAGCGCCATCAGCGTGATGAAGCCGCCGTAGCTCCCGCCGTAGATGCCGACGCGCTCGGGGTCGACCCCGTGCGTCTTCTGCAGCCAGCGCACGCCGTCGACGTGGTCCTGCAGGTCGCGCCCGCCCATGTGGCGGTAGATCGCCGTGCGCCAGTCGCGCCCGTACCCCGCCGAGCCGCGGTAGTCCAGGTCGAGCACCACGTACCCCTTCGAGGCGAGGTAGTGGTTGAACATGTACTCGCGCGCGTAACTCGACCACCAGTTGTGCACGTTGTGCAGGTAGCCCGCGCCGTGCACGAAGATCGCCGCCGCGCCGTTGGGCTGCGCGCCGACGTCCTGCGGGCGGTAGACGCGCGCCGGCACCGCGACGCCGTCGGAGCCGGGGACCATCACGATCTCGGGCGCGCGCCACGGGTGCGCCAGCCAGTCGGCGCTCGGCGACGTGGTGAGGCGCGCGCGCTCGGCGTCGGGGCGGCTCGCCTGCACGAACAGCTCGGGCGGCCGGTTCGCGGTCGAGTAGACGTCGGCCAGCAGCCGCCCGTCGGGCGACACGGCCACCTGGTGCCCGCCGGCGTCGCGCGTCAGCCGCGTGCGCGCGCCGCCCGCGACCGGCATCGTGAAGAAGTCGCGGTCGAACACCGAGCGCTCGCTGGTGTGCAGCCAGAAGCGCTGCCGGTCGGGCGACAGCTCGGCCTGTAGGACCTCGAACTTCCCCTGCGTGAGCTGCCGCTTCCCGGCGCCGTCCGCACCCACCGCGTACAGGTGCGCCCACCCGTCGGCCTCGCTCGCGAACCAGGCGCGCCCGTCGGGGAGCCAGCCGGCGCACCCGCCGCACGGGCCGCCCACCCACGCGCTGTCGCGCAGCACGTCGAGCGTGCGCACCGCGCCCGAGTCGGCGCCCACCGCGCTCAGCACCCGCTCCTTGTAGTCGCGCCGCTCCGCCTGCACCAGCGCCAGCGTGCCGGCGTCGTTCCAGCCGAGCAGCTGCACGGACGCGGGCGCGCGTACGGTGTCGGACGGGATCAGCCGCAGCCAGCGCGCGGTGCCGGCGGGGAGCCGCAGGAAGGCCGCGCGCCCGTTCGCCTGCTCGTCGCCGACCTTGGTGCGCGTCGGCAGCTCCTCGACGTAGCCGCTCCGGGTCACCCAGTCGGGGACCTGCGCCGTGCGCGCGCGCGGCGCCGACGCGCTGGTGACCAGCACGAGCGCGTCGCCGCCGGGCGCCACCGAGAACTGCGCCACCCGCTCGCCGGCGTTCAGCCAGAGCGGCGCCGGGCGCCCGGCCTCGCGCGCCTTCCGCTCGGCGGCCTGCGCGGAGTCGCGCGCCGCACGGTCGCGGATCACGTCGAACAGCGCCCGCTGCTCGGCCTCGAGCGCGCGGCGCTGCGCCCCGGCGCGCGCGCTGTCCGGCTGCGGCCCGGGGCGCACGTCGGTCAGCTGCTCGACCGCGCCGCCCGCCAGGTCGAGCGCGTAGACGTTGTTGTCGCGCACGAAGAACACCCGCCGCGCGTCGGCCGACAGCTGCGGCGCCGACTCGGCGGCCAGCGTGCGCGTGAGGCGCCGCGCGGCGGCCGCGCCGGCGTCCACGCGCCACAGGTCCCCGTCGTACGCCACGACCTTGAAGCGGCGGTCGCGCGCCCAGCTCCCCTCGGCGACCAGCGGCCCCGCCGAGTCGAGCTGCGCGTCGGGCACGCGCTCCGGCGTGGCGCCGCCCTGCGCGCGCACGCGGTACCAGCGCAGCGGCTCGCGCCAGTCGGTGCCGGCGGCGTTCCACCGGAAGTACACCCACCGCGCGTCCGGCGACCAGCGCACGTCCTGCGGCTCGCGGCCGTAGAGCTCCGGGCCGCGCATCATGTTGGCGATGGTGAAGTCGAAGCGCGGCGTCTGCGCGGCGCCGAACGTCGGCGCGGCCAGCGGCAGGAGCGCCGCGAGCGCGAGGAGGGGGCGGGGCGTGGGCACGGGACGGGGAGAGGAGGTCGGCCGCCGAGCGGGATCGGGGGCGTCCTAAGCTACGCACCGACGCGGGGCCGTGTCGTGGGCGCCCTGCCGCGGGCGGCGGAGCGCCCAGAGCTTCGGAGAACGGATCGAACGGATCATACGGATTCATCGGATCGCCCCGCACAACGTACGATGCGAAGAACGGCCACCATCGGCCGGCGGGTCGTGTCCAACCGACGCACCCCGCCAGTCCCCCCGGCCCCCACATCGTGCGCCGATCCGCTCTCGCACTCCTGATCGTTCTCGGCATCGCCTTCCCCGCGGCGTCGATCGCCCAATCGGCTCCCGGCGACTCCGCCCCCCGCCCGCCGCGCCGCGCCCCACGCCGACTGCCGGTCACGCCGGAACTCGAGCGCTCGGCGTTCGCCGACCCGGACGCGCGCACGCTCCTCGCCCGCGCCCGCGCCGCCCGCGTCACGCAGGACTCGGCGCTGCGCGCCTACGACGCCAAAAGCTTTCAGCGCGTCTCGCTGGCGGTCGGCGTGCGGCGGCTCGGCCCGGAGCGACAGCTCGTCCGGCACGAGATGGCGGCGCGCGTGCGCTGGTCGCGCGGCACGGGGCTGTGGGTCGAGCCCACGGGGCGCCGCACCGGCTTCTCGCTCGGCGGGGCGACGCTCGACCTCACGGCGAACACGCCGATCCCCTACTTCCCCGGCCGCGAGACGCTCTGGCTCCCCTTCGGCGCGCTCGGCGAGGCGGCGCGCGCGGAGGTGAACGAGAACGACCTCATTCACCCGCTGGCCGCGGGCGCCGAGGCGTACTACCGCTACGCCACCGGCGACTCGGTGAGCATCCGCCTGCCGGACGGGCGCGCGGTGGCGCTGCGCGAGCTGCGCGTGACGGCGCGGCGCCCCGACTGGCGCGCCTTCGTCGGCTCGTTCTGGTTCGACGCGGAGCGCGGGGCGCTGGTACGCGCGGCGTACCGCCCCTCGGCGGCGGTCGACATCTGGCAGTCGATCGGCGAGAGTCAGCGCCGCGAGCTGCAGGAGTGGGAGGCGCGCGCCCGGTCCGACACCGGCGCGGCGGCGCGGCAGGCGCGCACCGAAGCGGCACGCGTGCGCCGCGAGATGGGCGGGATCGGCGCCGCGCTGGGCCGCGCCGCCATCAGCCCGCTGCGCGCCGAGGTCGCGGCGGTCACCGTGGAGTACGGGCTGCACGAGGGGCGCTTCTGGCTCCCGCGGCTGCACGTGGCCGAGGGGGAGGCGCAGGGGGCGTTCGTGCGGCTGCCGGTGAAGGTCGAGGAGCGCTTCCAGTACGCCAGCGTGAACGTCGCCAACGCCGCCGACTCGCTCTCCCCCGTCACGACGCCGGCGGCGCTGGGGCTCGCGCCCGACGACACGACGTGGCGGGGGATGGGGGGCGTGATCAACCTCGGTCCTCCGGGCGGCGCCCCGCGCGCGCGGCCGCTCCCGGACCACGCGACCTGGCGCGCGCGCGAGGACTCGCTGCTGCGCACCTTCACGCTGCGCGTCGACTCGCTGCGGCGCGCCGAGTCGGCGGCGCTGGCGCGCGGCGACACCGCGGAGGCGCGGCGGCAGCGCGGCCACGCGGCCTGGTTCGAGTCGCGCGCGCGCCTGATCACGCGCCGCCTGGCCGCCTGCTCGGGCGCGGGCGCCGACACGGCGACGTACCTCGCGGGGTTCCACGCGCGCGCCGACAGCGGCCCGCGCATGGCGATCCGCCTGCCGTGCAACCTGGCGCGCCTCGACAGCTCGCCCGACCTCCCGGGCTCGGTCTACGACGAGAACGAGCAGCTGTTCGGCGGCGCCGAGCGGGACGCGCTGCTCGCGACGCTCGGCGTCGGCGTGCAGCCGGGGTGGGGGCCGCAGCGCCCGGTGGTGCGCGCGGGGCTCGACCTGCAGCGCTACAACCGCGTCGAGGGGGTGTCGCTGGCGGCGTCGGCGACGTCGGTGCTCGGACGCGGCTTCACGGCGCGCGCGCTGGCGCGATTCGGCCTGGCGGACCGGGTGCCCAACGGCGAGCTGTCGCTCGCGCGCGGCGACGGGCGTACGGAGACGCGGCTCGGCGTCTTCCACCGGCTCGGCGTGGTCAACGACGACCGCGGGTCGCCGCTGTCGTTCGGGGCGTCGCTCGCCAACCTGCTCTACGGGCGCGACGAGGGGTTCTACTACCGCGCGTGGGGCGCGGAGCTGGCGGGGAGCCGCGACGCCCCGGGGCCGCTCGCCGGCGCGACGGCGCTCTGGCGGCTGTTCGCCGAGCGGCAGCGGTCGGCCGGCGTGGCGCCCAACACGCAGGCGTCGCTCGGGCGGCTGCTGGGACGCGCGCGCTTCGGGCCCAACGTCGACGCCGCCGAGCTCACGGCGCTCGGCGCGGGCGCGGAGCTGGCGCGGTCGTTCGGCGCCGACCCGCGCGGCGCGCGCGTCGACCTGCGGCTGCGCGGCGAGGGGGCGTTCACCAGCCGCGCGGACACCGTGGACGCCACGGGGTACGGGCGGCTCGTGGTCGACGCGACGATCGCGCGCCCGCTCGGCCGGCTGTTCGCGGGCGCGCTCACCGCCGCCGGCGGCACGTCGGCCGGCGACCTGCCGCCGCAGCGCGCCTTCCACGTCGGCGGGCTGCAGACGGTGCGCGGGCAGTTCGCGCGGCCCGCAGGCGCGGGGCGCGTCGGCGACGCGTTCTGGCTGGGGCGCGCGGAGCTCGGGCTCAACGTGCCGGCGGCGCGGCCGTCGCTCTTCTACGACGTCGGGTGGGCCGGCGCGCGGGAAGCGCTGGCGCGTCCGGGGCGGCCGCTCTCGGGCGTGGGGGCCGGGCTCTCGCTGCTCGACGGCGTGCTGCGCCTCGACGTCGCGCGCGGGCTGTGGCCGGAGCGGCGGTGGCGGGTCGACCTGTCCGTGGGGGCGCGTTTCTAGTCGACGGGGTGCGGTGACGTCGGCCGCCCTCCGTCGGATCGCGCCGCGCGCGGGGGGGGCGTCGCGCGCTGGATCTGTTCAAGGTCAACTGAAAAACAGGAGGGGATGAAAATCTGAGAAGGTCGGATGAAGATCTGAGGGCTCCGCGTGGTGCGACGTCCCTTGCCGCCACGACAGACCATCAGATCTCCATCCGATCTTCTCAGATTTTCATCCCCCCTTGCTCTTCTTGGTCTTTGAAGAGCCTTCACTCCGAGGTGCGGTGCGCCAGTGGGAGGCGATCCGTATGGTCTGTCTCATCCGGAGTATCCTCCCCCATGCGACGCGGGATCATGCAGGGTGCGACGCCGGCCCCCGGAGGCACAACCACCACGCCCCGCTCACGCCGCCCGCGCGACCTGGAGCTCCGCCAGCGCCTCCCGGTGCAGCGACTCGTCGAACGCCCCCTCGCTGCGCGCCACCACGACCGTCGCCACCCCGTTCCCGATCAGGTTCACGATCGCCCGCGCCTCGCTCATGAAGCGGTCCACGCCGAGCAGCAGCGCCAGCCCCTCCACCGGCACCACCTGCAGCGCCGAGAGCGTGCTGGCCAGCACGATGAACCCCGACCCCGTCACGCCGGCGGCCCCCTTCGACGTGATCATCAGGATGCCGAGGATCGTCAGCTGCTGCCCCACCGACAGGTCGACGCGGAACGCCTGCGCCAGGAAGACGACGGCCATCGACAGGTAGATCGACGTCCCGTCGAGGTTGAACGAGTACCCCGCCGGGATCACCAGTCCGACCACCGAGCGCGCGCACCCGAAGCGCTCCAACTTCTCCAGCATCCGCGGCAGCGCCGCCTCGCTCGACGAGGTGCCGAGCACCAGCAGGATCTCGTCCTTGATGAACCGCAGGAAGGCGAAGAGCGAGAACCCCGACCAGCGCGCGATCGCCCCCAGCACGACGAAGACGAACACCGCCATCGTCAGGTAGACGTCGAGCATCAGCCGCGCGAGCGGGACCAGCGTGCGCAGCCCGAAGTTGCCGATCGTGTACGCCATCGCCCCGAACGCCCCGATCGGCGCGACGACCATCACCATGCCGACGATCTTGAAGAACACCTCGGCGACGCGCTCCAGCACCTCGACCAGCGGGCGGGCGCGGGCGCCGAGCGCCGCCAGCGCGACGCCGAAGAGCACCGAGAAGAAGACGATCTGCAGCACGTCCCCCTTCGCGAACGCGTCGACCACGCTCGACGGGACGACGTGGGTGAGGAAGTCGACCCAGTTCATCTGCTGCCCCGCCGTCGCGTAGCGCGAGACGTCGCCCTGCGGGACGCCCGACACGTCGAGGCCGGCGCCGGGCTTCGTGACGTTCACCACCACCAGCCCGATCGCCAGCGCGAACGTCGTCACGACCTCGAAGTAGAGGAACGCCTTCCCGCCGACGCGCCCGACCTTCTTCAGGTCGCTCATGTTCGCGATCCCGAGCACGATCGTGAGGAAGACGATCGGGCCGACGACCATCTTCACCAGGTTCACGAAGGTGTCGCCGAGCGGCTTCATGGCCTTCCCGGCGTCGGGCGCGAGGAGGCCGAGCGCGACGCCGAGCGCGATGGCGATCAGGACGCGGACGGTGAGGTTGCGCGGGAGCAGTCGGGGCATCCTTCGTTTCACTCAGGACTCGTTTCACTCAGGACTCGTTTCACTCAGGACTCGTTTCACTCAGGACTCGTTTCACTCAGGACTCGTTTCACTCAGGACGAGCTGGGGTGCGGCGGCGCGCGGCGTCGAACGCTAGGATGCGGTGCGCGCCGCCACCAGGGCGCGCCGCCCTCCCAACCCACCCTGTCCTGAGCGAAGCGAAGGATGCCCGCCCCCCCGCACCTCCCGACCATCCTCGTCGCCTCGGCGCTCGCCGGCGCCGCCAACGCGATCGCGGGCGGCGGCACGCTGCTCGTCTTCCCGGCGCTGCTCGCCCTCGGCGTGCCGCCGGTGGCGGCCAACGCGACGTGCACCGTCGCCCTTTGGCCGGGGAACCTGGGGAGCATGTGGGGCTACCGCCGCGAGCTCTCGGGGGCCGGCGCGTGGGCGGCGCGCCTCGCCCTGCCGGCGGCGCTGGGCGGGCTGCTCGGCGCGGGGCTGCTGCTGGCGGGGGGCGACGCCTGGTTCGCGCGGCTCGTCCCCTTCCTCGTCCTCGGCGCGACCTGCCTCTTCCTGGCCCAACGGCCGCTGGTGCGCCTCGCCGCGCGGCGGCGCCCGCAGGCGGCCGTCGCGGGCGGCGCGCTCCCGCCGTTCACCGCGCGCGCGGTGTGGGTCCACTTCCTCGTCGGCGTCTACGGCGGCTACTTCGGCGCCGGCGCGGGGATCCTCATGCTGGCCGCGCTCGGCCTGCTCGGCTTCGCCAACATCCACCAGATGAACGGGCTGAAGAACTGGACGGCGCTCTGCTGCAACGGCGTGGCCATCGCCGCCTTCGCGCTCACCGGCACCGTGCGCTGGCCGCTGGCGGCGGTGATGGCCGTCGGCAGCACCGCGGGCGGCTACGCGGCGGCGGGGCTGGCGCGGCGGGCGCCGCAGGGAGCGGTGCGCGCCGCGGTAGCGGTCGTCGGCTTCGCCAGCACGGCGTGGCTCCTCCTGCGCGGGCGGTGAGCGCGTGACGCCGCGCGCGCTCCGCGCCTTCCCCCTCGTCGTCGCCGCGCTGGCGCTCACCGTCGTCGTCCTGCTCCCCACGCCCGAGGGGCTGTCGGTGGCCGGGCAGCGGATGCTCGGCGTGCTCGCCTTCGCGATCGTCGTCTGGATCAGCGAGGCGGTGAGCTACCCGGTGAGCGCGGCGCTCGTGGTCACGCTCGGCGCGCTGCTGCTCGGCGCCGCGCCCCCGTTCGCCGAGGGCGCGACCGGCGCGCGCCTCGGCACGTCGAAGGCGCTCGGGCTGCTACTCGAAGGGTTCGCGTCGCCGGCGGCGGCGCTGGTGGCGGCCGCGGTCTTCCTCTCGGCGGCGATGCGCCACACGGGGCTCGACCGCCGCCTCGCGCTGCTGGTGCTGCGCCGCACCGGGACGAGCCCGGGCGGGATCCTCGCCGGCGCGATCCTGGTCGGGATCGTGCTCGCCTTCTTCGTCCCCAGCACCACGGCGCGCGTGGGCGCGATCGTGCCGATCATGGGCGGGATGGTCGCCGCCTTCGGGCTCGCCCCCGACAGCCGGCTGGCGGCGTGCCTGATGATCACGACGGCGCAGGTGGCGACCATCTGGAACGTGGCCATCAAGACCGCCGCCGCGCAGAACCTGCTGGCGGTGGGGCTCATCCAGCAGTCGCTCGGCGTGACGGTGTCGTGGACGGCCTGGTTCCGCGCCGCGGCGCCGTGGGCGCTGGTGATGACGGCGGTGCTCTGGCTGGTGATGCGCGCCGTCGTGCCGCCGGAGCCGGTGGGCGGCACGAGCAGCCGCGACGCGGTGGACGCGCAGCTCGCCGCGCTGGGCCCCGTGCGGAGCGCCGAGTGGCGGCTGGTGGCGGTCGCGGTCTCGCTGCTCGCGCTCTGGACGACCGAGGGCTCGCTGCACGCGCTCGACACGAGCACGACGACGCTGGCCGCGGTGACGCTGCTGCTCCTCCCGCGCGTCGGCGTGCTGGCGTGGGACGAGGCGGAGCGGCTGGTGCCGTGGGGGACGGTGCTGCTGTTCGCGGTCGGGATCTCGCTCGGCAGCGTGCTGATCGCGACCGGCGCCGCCGCCTGGCTGTCGCGCGAGACGCTCGGCGCGCTCGGCGTGGCGGCGCTGTCGCCGCTGGCGATGGTGGCGGTGCTGTCGGCGATCAACGTCGTCGTCCACCTCGGCTTCGCCAGCGCGACGAGTCTGTCGGCGACCTGGATCCCGATCGTGCTGGCGTTCGTCGCCGCCCTGCAGCGCCCCGACGTGCCGGCGCTCGGGATGGTGCTGGTGCAGCAGTTCGTGGTGAGCTTCGGCTTCCTGCTCCCGGTGAACTCGCCGCAGAACATGGTCGCCTACTCGACGGGGGCGTTCACGACGCGCGACTTCCTGAAGACCGGCGTGTGGATCACGGTCGTCGGGTACGCGCTGCTGCTCGTACTGGCGGCGACGTGGTGGCGGTGGTTGGGGCTCCTCTGAGTGGCTCGAGGAAGAGCAACTGCATTAGAGGGGATTGAAGATCGGAGAAGATCGGAAACGGCGCGGATGCGCCTGGGGCTCTGAGCTCATCCGCGCCCCTTCCGATCTTCTCCGATCTTCAATCCCCTCTAATGTTTTTAGGTCTTGCAGAAGCCACAGCGGCGCTGCTCAGTCACCGCGGAGCGTGATCGCCGGGTCGACGCGCGTTGCGCGCCGCGCCGGGAGCGCCGCCGCCGCCGCGGCCACCAGCGCCAGCGTCGCGGCCACCGCGACGTACGTCGCCGGGTCGGTGGCGCGCACGCCGTAGAGCAGCCCCGACGCCGCGCGCGCGAGCACCACCGCGAGCACGAGTCCCGCGCCGATCCCCGCGGCCGCGACGCGCGCCACGTGTCCCACCACCAGCGCCAGCACGTTGCGCGAAGCGGCGCCCAGCGCGACGCGGATCCCGAGCTCGCGCACGCGCTGCGCGACCGTGTAGCTCACCACACCGTGCGTCCCGACCACCGCCAGCAGCAGCGCCGCGCCGGCGAACGCCCCCACCAGGAGGAGGGGGAAGCGGCGCAGGAACACCGACTCCGACTGCCGCACCAGGCTCTCCATCGGGTAGACCTGGTAGAGCGCGACCTCCGGGTCCAGCTCGCGCACGATCCCGCGGATCGCGGCGTCGAGCCCCGCCACGTCGCCGCGCGTGCGCACGACCACGCGCATCGACGCGTCGGGCGCCTGCGCGAACGGCAGGTAGTACGTGGGCTCGGCGCCGTCCTCCAGGCGCCCCGTCGTCACGTCGCCGACCACCCCGACCACCGTCGCCGGCTCGACGCTGCTGGCCCCGAGCGTCAGCCGGCGGCCGACCGGGTCCTCGCGGCCGAACGCCTCGCGCGCCAGCGACGCGCTCACCACCACCACCCGCGGCGCCGCCGAGTCGGCGCGCTCGGGGAAGGTCGCGCCGCGCACCAGCGGGATCCCCATCGCGCGGAAGTAGTCGCGCGACACGCTGCGGAAGTTCGCCGACGGCGCGCGCCCCGGCGGCGGCTCGGGCTCGCCGGTCACCTGGTAGCTCGACGAGTTCCCCGGGTCGAGCGGGAGCTTCGTCGTGAGCCCGACGGCCTCGACGCCCGGCAGCGCGCGCACCCGCTCCTCGACCCCCCCGAAGAACGCCACCCGCGCCGCGCCCGACGCGTACGCGACGCGCGGGAGCGGGATGAACGCCGTCGCCACGCGCTCGGCGCGGAAGCCCGGGTCGAGCGCGACCAGCTGCGCGAGGCTGCGCCCGAGCAGCGCCGCGCCGGCGAGCAGCACCACCGTGAGCCCCAGCTCCGCCGCCACCAGCCCGTCGCGCAGCCGCCCGCCCTGCGCGCCGTCGGAGAGCCCGCGCCCCTGCCGTAGCGCCTCCGCCAGCCGCGGGCGCACCAGCCGCGCGGCGGAGAGCGCCCCGAACGCCGCGCCGGCGAGCAGCGCCACCCCCAGCGTCCCCGCCGCCAGCCGCCACCCGCCCACGTCGTGCAGGTACGGCATCGTCCGCATGCGCTCGGGCGGGATCGCCGCCAGCAGCGCGCGGGCGCCGGCGTGGGCCAGCCCGAGCCCCAGCGTGCCGCCGAGCAGCGCCAGCACCACCCCCTCGGTGAGGAGCTGGCGCGCCAGCCGCCCGTTCCCCGCGCCGAGCGCGGCGCGCACGCCCAGCTCCCGCCCGCGCGCCGTGCCGCGCACCAGCAGCAGGTTGGCCACGTTCGCCAGCGCCACGGCCAGCACGAGCGACGCCGCCACCACCAGCGTCATCAGCACCGGGCGCACCGGGCCGGTGATCTCGTCGCGCAGCGGCGTCAGACGCATCCCGCGCTCGGCGGCGCTCTCCGCGTGCTCGCGCGAGAGCGCGGCGGCGACCGCCCGCACTTCGCGCGCCGCCTCCTCGGGCGTGGCGCCGGCGCGCAGCCGCGCGAAGGCGCGGAACCAGCTCATCGTGCGGCTCGCGCGCCAGGACGCCGGCCGGTCGAACGGCACCCACACGTCGGCTGCGCCCACCGGCGCGAACTGGAAGTCGGCCGGGAGCACGCCGACCACCGTGTACGGCGCGCCGTCGAGCTGCACCGCGCGCCCCACCACCGACGGGTCGCCGCCGTACTGCCGCTGCCAGAGCCCGTGCGACAGCACGGCCACGCGCCCCGCCCCCGGCGCGTCCTCCCCCTCGGCGAAGAAGCGCCCGGCCGCGGGGCGCACGCCGAGCAGCGAGAAGAAGTTCGCGCTCGTCTTCCCCGCCCACAGCACGCGCGGCCGGTCGGCGACGCCGAGCACCACGCGGTTGCTGTGGTAGCCGGCGACGCCGGCCAGCGTGCGCGCCCGCTCGCGCAGGTCGAGCAGCTCCGGGTACGAGAGGTCCCCCTTCGCGTCGGGCTCGGACGCCGCCGTGCGCCACACGTGGACCAGTTGGTCGGGCGCGGCGTACGGGAGCGGGCGCAGGAGCGCCGCGTCGGCGACCGCGAACACGGCGCCCGTCACGCCCAGTCCCAGCGCGAGCGTGAGCAGCGCCGCCGCCGTGAAGCCCGGTCGCCGGCGGAGCGCGCGCGCCGCAAAGCGCAGGTCCTGCCACCACCCCTCCCACCACTCGGCGCGCGCCGTGCGCGCCAGTCGATCGCGGTCGATCGCCGTCAACTCGACGCGCGCGGCGGCCAGGTCGCCGAACTCGCGCGCCGCCGTGCGCCCGGCGTCGGCGGGCGTCGCGCCGCGCGCGACCAGCTCCTGCACGCGCGACTCGAGGTGGAAGCGCAGCTCGTCGTCCACCGCGTGGGCGGCCGTGCGCGGGGAGGGCGGGAGGCGGAAGAGGCGGCGGATCCCGGAGGGGAGCGTCATCGACGGTCGCTCGCGGTGGGTGGTGAGGGGGGCGCTGTCAGACGGTGCGCAGGATCCGGAAGACGGCCGCCGCGTAGGCACTCCAGTCGTCGGCCTTCTGCGTCAGCTGCCCGCGCCCGAGGTCGGTGAGGCGGTAGTACTTGGCCCGGCGGTTGTTCTCGGAGAGCCCCCACTCGCTGGCCAGCCACCCGCGGGCCTCCAGCCGGTGGAGCGCCACGTAGAGGGCGCGGTCCTCGACGCGGATCGCCCCCTCGCTCGTCTCGGCGATCCAGCGGGCGACGGCGTAGCCGTGGCGCGGCCCCCAGGAGAGGGTCTTCAGGACGAGGACGTCGAGCGTCCCCTGCAGCAGGTCGAGGTCGGTCATGAGTGCTCCTACGCGGGGCTTCCCCGGAACGTTTCCGGGGTAGACAGCGCGAGCTCCGGTAGGGTTTGCACCGGATCTCGGGTCGACTGGCACGATCCGTCCGACCAGGCGCCGGCCCACGAGGGACACGGACCGGGAGGAGGGGACGCATGCAGCTGGCGAACGGGACGGGCGGGCGCGCAGGGCGCGGCGCCGGATGGTGGGCGGTGGCCGCGGCCGCCGCGGGGTGGTGGACGGTGCGCACGCTGCGGCGGCAGGCGCGGCGCCTCGACTTCCGCGACCGGGTCGTGCTGGTCACCGGGGGCTCGCGCGGGCTGGGGCTCGCGCTGGCGCGCCAGCTGGTCGACGAGGGGGCGCGGGTGGCGCTATGCGCGCGCGACGCCGACACGCTGGAGCGGGCGCGCGCCGAGCTGGCCGAGCGCGCGGGCGACGCGTCGCGGGTCTTCGCGGCGACGTGCGACGTCACCGACGCGGCGGCGGTGTGCGACTACGTCACCGCGGCGGTCGCGGCGCTCGGCCCGGTGGACGTGCTGGTCAACAACGCCGGCGTGATCCAGGTCGGCCCCACCGAGCAGATGCGGCTCGAGGACTACGACGAGGCGATGCGCATCAACTACTACGGCCCGCTCCACTTCGCGCTCGCCGTGGCGCCCGGGATGCGCGAGCGGCGGCTGGGGCGGATCGTCAACGTGGCGTCGATCGCCGGCAAGGCGCCGGTGCCGCACCTCGTGCCCTACGGCGCCAGCAAGTACGCGCTCGTCGGCCTGTCGGAGAACCTGCGCGCCGCGCTCGCCAAGGACGACGTCTGGGTGACGACGGTGTGCCCCGGCGAGATGCGCACCGGCTCCCCGCTGCGCGCGACGTTCAAGGGGGACCACGAGGCGGAGTACGCCTGGTTCACGACCGGCGACCACGCGCCGGTGATCAGCATGGACGCCGACCGCGCGGCGGCGCTGATCCTCGACGCCTGCCGCCACGGGGACGCGGAGCTGGTGATGCCCGCGGTGAGCTGGCTGCAGGCGCGCTTCCACGGCGTGGCGCCGGCGCTGTCGACGGCGCTGGCGGCGCTGGCCGACCGGCGGCTGCCGGCGCCGGCGCCCGGCGGCGAGGCGCGCCGCGACGGCGGGGCGAGCGACTCGGCGCGCACGCCGGCGTGGGCGCGCGCGGCGGAGGAGCGGATGGCGGGGCGGTACAACCAGCGCTGATAAGCGGCGGCGACGGGTTCGTTCGGGTAGGCTGACCAACGCATACCCGAACGAGCTCGGGGCCGAACGCCTCGACCACCCGCCGAGCCTCGGGGAAGAATTGCAGGAAGGTGATCCCGTCGAGACGGTCAGCGAACGAGCCGACGACCAGCACCGGCCGCCGCGCATCGCGCGAGGTCAGCGACGTGGTGGACGACGAACGCGAGCCAGGCGGCGGCCACCGACCCGTCGCGCAGCGGCACCGCTTCCGCACGCCCACCGACGTACACCACTCGCGGGTGGGCCACGGACCGCCGCAGTCCATGCCGCCTGGAGTGGGTCGCACGATGCCCCTCGCAGTCGCGCGCTGCCGCTCGCCGTTCTCGAAAACGGGCGGCGACATCGGTTGGCGCTACGCGAGCAGCAGCCGGCGCCCTTTCGGCTCGGGCACCGCACGTCCGTCCTCGCGTGCGGCGTCGATCCAGAGGGCGATGGCCTCCTGCACCTGCGCCACCGCCTCGTTCGGTGTCGCACCGTGTGCCATACAGCCCGGCAGCTCCGGCACGTCGACGACGAACACGCCGTCGTCGGCGCTCCAGTAGACGATCAGCTCGTATTTGTAGCCGGTGCTCATAGTCACTGCGCCTCCGGATCGGTACGGCCGGAACTTACCTCGGGTGATCGGGGGCGGCCACGCGGCGGCGGCCCGATCACAGGCCGGCTGTGCCCCCGCGCCGTCACGCCCCTGGCCTGCGCCCGCCCACGGCGTGACGGCCCCTCGCGGCGGCTCGTCGACCGCCCGATGGACGACGCGACGCGACTTCCGCCGGACGACGCCGCGGCGGCGCCCGCGCTGGCCGACTACGCGCTCGGCGCGCGGCTGGCCGAGGGCGCGCGCGCCGACGCGTACGACGCGGTGCACGCGCCGACCGGCGCGCCGCGCGTCGTCTACGTGCTGCGCGCCGAGGCGATGCGGGACCACGCGCTCGTGCACCGCGTGGTGTGCGAGGTCGACGCCGCGCGCTGGCTGCGCCACCCGGTCACCGCCAAGGCGGACCGCTACGGCGACACCGCGGACGGGCGGCTCTACGTCGCCGTCGAGCGCCCGCCGGGCGACACGCTGCGCGCGCTGATCGCCGCGGGGGAGCGCTTCCCGGCGTGGCGCGTGGCGCGTCTCGCGTCGCGGCTGGTCGAGGCGCTCGACGAGGCGCACGCGGTGGGGCTCGCGCACGGGCGGCTGACGCCCGACGCGGTGACGCTCGCCCCCGACGGCGGCGAAGGCGGCGCGCCGCTGGTCACGCTCGCGGGGCTGGGTGCGAGCGCGGTCGCACACGCGCCCACAGTGCCCGAGATCGACCGCCCGTACGTGAGCCCCGAGCAGCTGGCCGGCGGCGACGCCGACGCGCGGAGCGACGTGTTCGGGCTGGCGTCGCTGCTGCACCACCTGCTGACCGGCGCGCCGCCGGGCGACGCGGCCGCGCCGGCCGCCGGCCCGACGCGCGAGGTGCTGGCCGCCGCGCGCGACGCCGACCCGCGCCGCCGCCCGGCGACGGTGAAGGCGTTCTGGGAGGAGCTGCTCGCCGCGCTCGTCGCCGACGCCTCGGCCGCCGCGACGGCCGCGCCGAGTGCCGTGGGCGCGCCCGCGGGCGACGCGGTGGGCGCGCTCGACCTCGAGCTGCTGCTCGACACGTCGGTCGCGACCCTCGCACCGGTCGCGGCGTCGGTCGCCGCACCGGTTCCCGCGCAGCTCCCGGCGCCGACGTTCGAGCCGCTGCGCGTCGCGCCGCCGACGGCCGACGACGCCCCGCGTTCGTCCCCTCCCCTTCCCCGCCGCCGCGAGCGCGAGTCCGAGCGCCGCCGTCCGGTGGCGCGCGACCTCGACGACGCGCCGGCCGTGAGCGTGGTGCCGTCGCGCCGGCGGCGGGCGGCGGTGACGCTGTTCTGGTGCCTCGCCGGCCCCGGGATCGCGGCCGCCGTCGGCTCGCTGGCGGACGAGCGCCCGGTGCCGCCGCCGCCGAGCGAGCCGGCGTGGGAGCCGATCACGCACGTCGGGCCGCCGCTCGCGCCGGATGCGTTCCGCATCCCGACGGCGGCGGACACAGCGGGCGCGCGCGCCGACACGCTGCCGGCGCTCCCCGCGTTCGAGCCGCCCGACGTCGAGCTACAGAGCGCGACGCCGACGCTCGTCGTGCCGGCCGTGGTCGTGCGGCCGGAGGAGTTCACGAGACGCCTTACCCCCTGAGGTAGGACGGCGAGCGAGGTAACGCGTGCGAAACCCGCGCGGGAAAGGGCGTGCGAAGAAAGGCGTGCGGCGTGACTGGCGGCGCGCTCTGATGGTACGGGATGCGGTGTTTCGGTGCGGTGTGAGCGAGCCAGCGGTGCGACCTTGCGCCCATGGACCGGCACGAGCACCCGGAGGACGGCAGCTTCAAGCGGCTGCGCGTCTGGCAAGAGGCGTTCAAGTTGGCGGCAGCGGTGCGACCCGTCTGCGATACGCTGCGGAGAGCGCACCGTAGGCACCTTGCCGACCAGCTCGCCCGCGCGACGACTTCGGTGCACGCGAACATCGCGGAGGCGAGCGGACGGCGAACGGCGCCGGATCGCGCGCGTGTTCTCTTGATCGCGAGGGGCTCACTGCTCGAGGCGGAGTCACTGCTCGCCGAAGCCGCCCTCTATCGAGCGGCGCGACCACAGACAGCGCCGTGCGTCACGCACGTGCACCACACCCGTCTACTGCTCGCCGCCCTCCTCCGCTCGCTGAAGCCCTGACAACCACGCGCGCCGCGACGCCTTACCTCGCACGCAGTCGTTCGCACGCAGTCGTTCGCACGCAGTCGTTCGCACGTCCCACCTCTACCGCTTCGCCACCAACAGCTCCTCGAACAGCGCCACCGCCCGCGGGTCCTCCGACCGCCCCAGCCAGAACATCGCCTGCCGCCGCGTCGCCGGGTCCTTGTGCGTCCGCGCGATCCGGATGAGCGCCGGCACCCCCTCGTCCGCCGGCCGGCGCGACAGCGCGAACACCGCCTGCAGCCGCACCTCGCGGTCCGCGTCGTCGCTCAGCTCCGTCAGCCCCGCCGTCGCCGCCTCGCCGGCGCCCTGGCCGAGCCAGAACATCGCCTGCCGCCGCGTCTCGCGCGGGCGCTCCACGTCCTTCGCGATCCGCAGCAGCGCCGGCCACGCCGTCACCCCCTGCGCGAGCGTCGACGGGAAGATCGCCTCGCGCGCCGCGTCCGTCTCCGCGCGCACCCCCTCGCCGAGCGCGACGCGGAGCAGCAGCCCCGCCGCCTGGTCGGGCGCGACGTCGCCGAGGTCGACGACGTTCCGCTCCGGCGCCGGCGCGCGCCACCGCCCGCCGACGTAGAAGCGCACGTGCTGCACGGCGCCGCCCGAGACGTCGAGCACGACGCGCCCCGGCCCCGTCTCGCACCGGCGCTCCCACTCCACGTGGCGGTTGCGCAGGTCGCTGCCGTTCACCGTGAAGTTGAAGCCGTTCCCGACCCACCGCTCGTCGCGCCCGACGCGCACGCTCTCGCCCACGCCGCACACGCCCTCGCGCAGCGGGAAGGCGAGGCGCACGTAGCCGTCGCGCAGCTCCGCCACGCGCGCCGCCAGCGCGCCCCCGCGCGCGGCCAGGTCCTGCTGCGCCCCCGCCGCCCCGGGCGCGGCGGCCAGCGCCGCGCCGAGGAGGAGGGCCGCCCCGAGTCGTCCGGCCCGGGCGCTCATTTCTCGATCAGCTCCTGCAGGAAGGCCAGCGCCCGCGGCTCGCTCGAGCGCGACAGCCAGTACACCGCGTTCTTGCGCAGCTCGCGGTCCTGCTCCGTGCGCGCGATCGCGATCAGCTTGTCGAGCGCCTCCGGCTCCTTGCGCCGCGAGAGCGCGACCAGCAGCGGCTCCTTCAGCTCCCGCTCGCGCGTCGCGTCCCACAGCTCGGCGAGCTGCGGCGCCGTGGCGCTGCGCGAGACCGCGGAGAACGCCGACTTGCGCACCTCGATCGGCTGGCCGGCGTCGCGCGCGACCTGCAGCAGCCAGGGCGCGCCGTCCCGGCGCCGCGCCAGCGCCTCGATCGCGCGCTCCTTCAGCTCGCGCGACTCGAGCGACGGGAAGAGCTGGCGCAGCCACGCCGCGTCCGTCGAGTCGCCGCGCGCGACCGCCCAGTAGAGCGCGTCGCCGCGCACCTCGGGGTGCGTCTCGCGCGAGGCGGCCAGGGCGCGCAGCGCCTCGCGGGCCCGCGGCTCCTTGCTGCTGGCCAGCGCGAAGGCGGCGCGCTTGCGGATCGCGACGCTGGTGTCGCTGCGGGCCACGTCGCGCAGGAAGTCGACCGCGCGGTCGCCGCCGACGCGCGACAGCCAGTGCACCGCCTCCTCGCGCACCTCCGGCACCGGGTCCGTGCGCGCCACGCCCACCAGCACGTCCGCCGACTCGGGCGACTTCTTCTGCGCCACCAGGAACACCGCGCGGCGGCGCAGCGTCTCGCTGCACTCGTCGCGGCGCGCCAGCACCCGGCGCAGCAGCGGCATCGCGCGCTCGGCGTCCATCTGCTGCAGCGCGTTGAGCGCGATCACCCGCTCGTCGTCGTCGGCGTCGCGGCAGTTCGGGTTCCGCGTGCGCGACGACGCCGGCCCGCCGCCGAAGTCCATGCGCACCCCGCGCAGCGCGTCGGCCGCCGTGCGGGCCGCGTCGGCGCCGGCCCGCGCGGCCTCCTGCCCGGCCTCGGCGATCGCGCGCTGGATCTCCGGGCTGCGCAGCGCCTGCTCGGCGGCGCGCACGCCCTCGCGGGCCGCGTCCGTCGCGACGGCCGCCACCTGCGCCGCCGCCTCGCGCACCTCCATCGAGCCGGCCACCCGCGCGACGCCGTGCACCGCCGCGTCGACCGCGCCCTCGATCGTGGTGCCGATCCCCGTCCCCACGTCGGCGTCGGCGCGCTCGCGCACCACGCGCGCGCACTCGGCGTCGCCGCGCCGGGCCAGCTCGCCGCAGATGCGCGTGTCGAGGCTCATCGCGTCGCGGCGCAGGGCCACCGGCACGGCGCGCGCCGTGTCGCGCAGCGGCGCCAGCACCCGGCGCCCGCGCTGCAGGTCGTCCGTGGTGCCGATGCGGTAGAGCGCGTACGCCTGGAAGTACGTCGCGTCGTTGGCGTAGCCCGACCTCGGCCAGGTCGCGGTGACGCGCCGGAACTGCGCCTCCGCCTGCCGGTAGTCGCCGCGGCCGAGCGCCGCGCGCGCCGCGCGGTAGACGGAGTCGGCGGGGTCCTGCCGCGGCGCCGTGCGGCGCTCGCCGGCGCGCGCGGCGTCGGGCGCGCCGTGCGGCAGCGCCGCGGCGGGCGCCGGCGCCGCGGCGCCCGCGAGGGCCGCGCCGGCGAGCAGGGGGAGGAGTCGAAGGACCTTCATGGAACGCATCTCCGGGCGGAGGAGGGACAACGGGAGAGGAGGGACCGAGGAGGGGACGCGGCGCGCGGACGTCACGCGCCCACCCCCGCGGGGATCGCGCGGCGCAGCCGCGGGAGCACGCGCGCGTCGCGCATCGTGCCGTCGATGAGCGCGCGCTCCTCGCGCTCGCGCCGCAGCTGCGCCGGGCCCGACGCGCTGTCGGCGGGGGCGAGCCGCGCCATCTGCACCAGCACCAGCTCGAGGTCCTCGAGCAGGCGGCGCCGCACGGGCGCGTTCGCGGCCGGGGAGTCGAGCAGGAGCCGCGTGTCCTGCAGGAGCGAGCGCGCCCACGACGCGACGCGCGCGTCGGCGAGCGAGTCGAGCGGGTCGGCGCGGTACGAGACGAGCAGCGCCTCGACCGCCGTCAGGTGGCGCACGGCGGCGACGTCGTAGGCGAGCCCGCCGGCGTCGTCGCGCGCCCGGCCGGCCGCGCGCGGGGCGCGGGGCGCGCGAGCCGTCGCGACCTCGCGCGCCGCCGGCCGGTCGGCGAGGGCGGTCGGGGGCTCGGGCGCGGCGTCGGCGATCATCGTGTCGGGCGCGGGCGTCGCGGGCGGCGCGTCGGGCGCCGTCGCGACCACCGCCGGCGCGGCGGGGGCGGCGGCCACCGGCGCGGCGGCCGGCGAGCGCGACTCCCACCAGCGCCCGAGCCCCACGCCGGCCGCCAGCAGCAGCGAGGCGGCCGCGGCGAGTGACCAGGTGCGCGCCGCGGTCGACGGGGCAGTCGACGGCACACGCCGGGCGGCCCGCGCCGCGTCGAGCGAGATGACCGCCGGGGCGGCCGCCACGGGAACGGCGGGAGCGGCGGGGGCCGCGCCGGCACGCGTCGAGCGGGAGGCGACGATCGCCTCCCACATCGCGTCGCGCGGCACCTCGGCCGGCGGGCGGTGGTAGTCGCGCGCCGCCTCGGCGATCAGCCGGTCGAACGCGGCGGCCTCGGGGCCGTCGTCGTGCTCGTCGGGGCCGTGCCCCAGCGGGGGGGGAAGGATGCGGTTGCTCATGAGACCCACTCTCCGGCGAAGTCCTTGAGCGCCGCGCGCAGCTTGGCGCGGGCGCGGAAGAGCTGCGCCTTGGACGTGCCCGAGGCGACGCCGAGCGCGGCGCCGATCTCCTCGTGCGTGAAGCCTTCCACGTCGTGCATCAGGAACACCGTGCGGTAGCCGTCGGGGAGCGCCGCGATGGCCTGCGCCAGCCGCTCCTTGAGGTCCGGTTCGGCCTCGCGCGCCGCGACGCCCACCGTGAGCGCGTCGTCGAGCGGGGCCTCGCGGCTCCAGTGCCGCTTCGCCTTGCGCAGCCCGTTCAGCGTCACCGAGACGCCGATGGCGTGCAGCCAAGTGCCGAGCGCGGAGTCGCCGCGGAAGTCGCCCAACCGGTCGAAGGCGCGCACGAACGTCTCCTGGGTGAAGTCGCGCGCCAGCTCCTCGTCCCCCGCCATGCGAAAGGCCAGGCGGTAGACGCGGTCGACGTGCTGTTCGTAGATCCAGCGCTGCGCGGCCATGTCGCCGGCGGCGGCGCGGGAGATCAGGGACGGGTCGGTCACGGGCTCCGGGATCGGGCAACCCTGGGACACGGGGAGCCGGCGGACGGTTGCGCGGCGACCGAAAGGAAGGGCGGGAGTCGTGACTGCGGGAGTCGCAAAAGCGGGAGTCGCAAAAGCGGGAGTCGTTACTGCGTCGCTTCGAGCTGAAGGCGACGCAGTAACGACTCCCGCAGTAATGACTCCCGCTTTAACGACTCCCGCCCTTGGGGTTCGAGCTAGTGATCGATCCCCCGCCCCGTCCGCTCCCGCAGCGCGTCGATCCGCTTCGACGCCTCGGCCTTCGATAGGCTCGGGTCGAACTCCTCGCCGGCCTCCTCCGACAGCGTCTGGAGGTAGGACGCCTGGGCGCCGGTCATCGACTCGTCGCCGGTCACCCAGTGGTCGGGGTCCTTGCGGGCGTTCCCCTGGTCCGCGCCGGCCGCGTTGGCCTGCTTCGGGTCGTCGGAGACGGTGTGGTCGTCGTGGGGGCGCTGCTGCTTCGACTGCTTGGCCATCGCATCCTCTCGGGTCCAGTCCGGCCGCCGCGGGGCCGGGTGCCCCGCCGTCATGGCCGTGGGACAGAGCAGGATGTGTACCGAACAGACGCCGAAATCACGCCGCGTCGGCGGCCGGTTCGGCAACCGGCAGGGCGTCTGTCGCGACCTGCGTGTGGGCCGCCATAACGCGCCAGATCAGCGCCATCAAAACGGCGTCGAGAATCAAGGCGACCACGGCCGCGCCCTGATCGGCACCACTCACGGCGGTCCGCAGGTCGCGCAGCGCACCGAACGCGGCGCCCAACACCCCGCCCAGCACCCACGCCGCCACGCTCCCGCGCCCGAAGGCCTGCACCAGCGCCGCGGCGGCCGCGACGGCGCCGAGTGCGGCCGCCAACGTCGGCAGCGCCGACCGGTCGCCGAGGGCAATCGGTGTCAGACCTACGGCCACCGCCGCCAGCACCCCGACCCGCGCCAGTGTGCCGCGGACGGCGAGCAGGAAGGTGAGCACCGCGATCAGCGCCAGCGGCTGCACCAGCATCGCGCCCACGCCATCCAGCGCCTGGGCGAGCCAGGGGAGGCGCTCGCCGAGCGTCGTCGCGGGGAAGGCCGGCCAGGCGTCCGGGCCCAGTCGTTCGGCGAGCAGCCCGGCGACTGTTGGCGCGCCCGCCAAGCCGAGCCCGGCCAGCAGCGCGTCGCGGCGCCCGTCCGGGCCGGCCGGCACCCAGGGGAGTGCGGCCCGCCGGCGCAGCGCGTCGAGCAGGCTCCACCCGCCGGCCAGCACCCCGCCGTACACCGCTGCCCCGAGCACCGCGCTCAGCGCCGCCGCCGCCAGGTAGAGCGGCCAGGGCTGCTCGGTCGGCCAGTCGGAGAGGGTCGCCTCGACGCCGTTGGCCTGGGGTGCGAGCGCAACCAGCGCCGCGGCCGCGCCGACCAGGAGCGCGCCGCGCCGTCCCAACCGCCCGCCGACGCCCTCCCGCGGCGCCCGGCGGAGGGCGCGCAGCGCCAGCGCGAACGCCAGCCCGGCCACGGCCAGCCCGCCCACCGCCCCCGCGACCAGGCGGCGGCTCGCGCGCTCGCGGTCGGCGCGCTCGACCGCTTCCGGGAGCGTGACCTCGCGGCGCACGTCAACCACCGCGCCGCCCACCACGTCGGCGCGCAGCCGCGCGCGGGCGCCGCCGGCGAGCGCGACCGACGGGTCCTCGTACTCCACCGTCGCGTCCACGCGGCGCGGGCGCGGCACCAGCGTGACGCCCAGCTCGCGCAGCCGCGTCGGGTCGAGCGTGCGCGCCCGCAGCCCCGACGTGGCGGCCGTGCGCGCGCGGTCGGCGGTGAGCGTGTCGCCGGGCGCGTCCTCCGGGATCTCGTGGACCGCCTTTCGCACCACGCCGTCGGGCCGCACCAGCACCCGCCACGACTCGGCGCGCTCGGCGAGCACCGGCGAGCGGCGGACGTAGCGCGCCTCCCACACCGGCCCCGGCGCGTAGCCCGTGGCCAGCGACTGCAGCACGGCCGCGGCGCGCGCGCGGTCGCCGAGCGAGTCGCGCAGGAGGCGGCGCAGCGCGCCCTCGCGCGCCCCCTCGCGCACCGCCAGCGTGCGCGCCCAGCGCGCCGGGTCGCCGCCGGCAGCGCGCAGCGCCGAGTCGGCGGCCGCCGCCACGCGCGCCCGCGACGCGGTGAACGCCGGGCCGAGCGTGGCGCGCGGCGGGAGCACGAGGGCGAGCAGCACCGCCGCCGCGCCCAGCGCCAGCGCCGCCGCGCGGCGCCGCACGCCGGGGCGCGCGCCCTCGGCCGCCGCCGGCGGCGCGTCCTCCTCCACTTCGGGGAGCAGCGTCGGCGCGCGCCACTCGGCGAAGCGCGGCGGCACCGCGCGTGGAGCGAGACCGGCGGTCTGCGCGCGGCGCCGGGCCAGCGCTCCCTGCGCCACCAGCAGCGCCGGCAGCAGCCCCGCGCCGATCACTGCGGCGGCCGTCACGCGGTACGCCGCGCCGTCGCCGTGCAGCGCGAACAGCCCGAACCAGCCCAGGTCGTAGAGCACGTGCCCGACGATCGTCACCGGGAGCCCGGCCACCAGGTAGAGCACCGCCCAGAACGCCGCCTCGAGGAAGAGCTCCACGCCGCGCGCGTAGGCGGGCCACGACGGGTAGTTGGCGTGCCCGAAGCCGAACACCAGCGCCGTCACGACGACGCCGGCCGCCATCCACGCCCGCCGCGACGGGCGGTCGCCGACCCAGAGCGAGAGCAGCGCCAGCGGCACGGCGCGGAACACCGCCTCCTCCCACACCCCCGCGAACAGCGCCGTGCCGATCGCGCTCACCCACGGGAGTGGGGTGGCGATCTGGTTCGGGTCGTCGAGCGTGCCGGTGGGCACCCACCACCCGAGCGCGCCGCGCGTCGCGAGGTAGAAGAGCGACACGTAGGCGAAGCCGAGCGCCGCCAGCGCGTAGCCGCCGCTCACGTGCGCCGCGACCTCGCCGGTGCCGCGGTGGCGGAGGAAGCCGTACCAGTCCGCCTGCCGCGGGAAGGCGTGGCGCGTGAGCACCTCCGCCGCGGCGACGCTCGCGCCGACGAACAGCGCCGCGCCCACGCCCGCGGCCAGCGCGCCGAGCACGGCGAGCGTCACGAAGGTCGACGGCGCCGTCGCCGTGTCGTAGCCGAACCACGACAGCGGGAGCGCGTTGAGCGCGCCGAGCGTCATCAGCCCGCCCACCAGCGCGCCGACGGCGAGCGCCGGGCGCCAGCGCACGCGGTCGCGCCAGCGCACCAGCGCCCCGAGCGCGCCGGCGAAGAAGAGCAGCACCCCGGGCGTCGAGAGGCTCGCGTACAGGTCGTTCGACGCGCGCATCTCGCCGTAGCGCCGCGTCCACCGCTCGGGGACGTCGACGAAGGTGCGCACGCCGAGCAGCTGCGTCGTCGCGCCCGCGGCCGCGGCGGCGGAGTCGGGGCCGGTGAGCACCACCTCGGCGCGCACCGGGGCGCCGCCCACCGTGCGCCCGACGCGCGTGTAGCGGTACGAGCGGTCGACGCGCCCGCTCCGCGGCTGCGTGGTGTACGAGGCGGCGGTGAAGCGCCACGCCGAGTCGGGGAGCCCGCCCCCCCACCGCGCCAGCGCGGCGTCGGCCGCGACGCGTCCGACCCGTTCGTCCACCGTCGGCCGCGCGTCGCTCTCGGCGAGCCGGCGCGCGACGCCGAGCGGACGCCCGTCGGGCGTGAAGCGCAGCCGGGCCTCGCGCGGGTCGCCGGGGGCGAACAGCCGCACCTCCCACGCGTAGAGCGCGACCTCGCGCCCGCGCGCCAGCGCGCGCACCGAGTCGGGGCCGCCCGCGGCGAGGTCGACGAAGGTCATCAGCGCCTCGTCGCTGCCGAAGCGCGCGGCGGTGCGCGCCCCCGCCGGCGCCAGCCGCTCGCGCGCCGCGAGGGCCCGCGCCCGCGCCATCACCTCCTCGCGCGTGAGCCGCAGCCCGACGTCGACCATCGGGTACGCGCGCCCGAAGACGGCGAGCGTGACGAGCGCCAGCACGACCGCGGCGGCCGCGGCGAGGGCGGCCGCGCGCCAGGCGCGGGCGGGGGACGGGGGCCGAGTGTCGTCAGGGGTCACGGCGTCACGATGCCCCGTCGTCCGGGGCGGACGCAACGCCGCCGCCTACGCCTCGGCGTCGTCCTGCAGCGCCCGGAAGGTCGCGTCGTCGAGCGCGAGGCCGGCGGCGGCGACGTTCTCGTCGAGGTGCGCGACGCGCGACGTCCCCGGGATCGGCAGCATCACCGGCGAGCGCCGCAGCAGCCAGGCGAGCGCCACCTGCGCCGGGGTCGCCTCCAGCCGCCGCGCCGCGTCGTCGAGCGGGCCGCCGGGCCGCGCCAGTCGGCCGGTGAGCAGCGGGTACCAGGGGATGAACCCGATCCCCTGCGCCTCGCAGTGCGCGAGCACCGGCTCGGCGTCGCGCTCGGCGAGGTTGTAGCGGTTCTGCACGGTCGCGACCGGCACCGCCCGCCGCGCCGCCTCGATCTGCGCGACGTCGACCTCGCTCAGGCCGAGGTGGCGCACCTTCCCCTCGCGCACCAGCTCCGCCATCGCCCCGAACTGCTCGTCGGCCGGCACCTTGTCGTCGATCCGGTGCAGCTGCCACAGGTCGATGCGCTCGAGCTTCAGGCGGCGCAGGCTCGCCTCGCACTGCGCGCGCAGGTACTCGGGGCGGCCGTTCGTGACCCACCGGTTGGGCCCCGGCCGCTCGAAGCCGGCCTTGGTGGCGATCACGAGTCCGTCGGGGTACGGGTGCAGCGCCTCGGCGATCAGCTCCTCGCTGACGTGCGGGCCGTACGAGTCGGCGGTGTCGATGAAGGTGACGCCCAGCTCGACGCAGCGGCGCAGGACGCGCAGCGCTTCGCCGCGGTCGCGCGGCGGGCCGAAGACGCCGGGCCCGGTGATCTGCATCGCGCCGAAGCCGAGGCGGCGCACCGGCAGGTCGCCGCCGACGGCGAAGCTGCCCGACGCGGCGGCGTCGGGGGTGTGCGGGAGTGAGGAAGACATCGCGGGCGGGAGGGGCGGAAGGTGGGCGGCAGCGGTGGGGCAAGTTCCGCGCGCCGGCTCCGCCCGCCCGCCGTATCCGGCGGTATCTTGCCCGCATGCCTCCCTCCTCGCCCGCCGCCCTGCGCGTCGCGCTGGTGCAGATGACGGTCACCGACGGCGACCCGGCCGCCAACCTCGCGCGCGCCGACGCGCTGGTGCGCGCCGCGCCAACGGCCGACCTCTACCTGCTGCCGGAGCTGTTCACCACCGGCTACGCGCACGACGCGTGGCCCGGCGCGGCGCGCGACGCCACCCCGCGCGCGCTCGAGGCGCTGCAGGCGCTGGCCGACGCGCGCGACGCCTGGGTCGCGGGGAGCATGATCGCCGCGACGGCGCAGGGCGGGCTCGCCAACCGGCTGCACCTCGTGGCGCCGCGCGGCCCCGCCCCGTCGGCGGCGCTCGTCACCTACGACAAGGCGCACCTCTTCCCCCCGCTCGGCGAGCCGGAGCGGCTGACCGCCGGCGCGGCGCGCGTGCGGGCGCGGGTGGGGCGCGGCGACGCGGCCGCGGTGGCGGCGCTCAGCATCTGCTTCGACCTGCGCTTCCCCGAGCACTACCGGCGCGACGCCGCCGACGGGGCGACGCTCTTCGTGTGCGTCTCGGAGTGGCCGCACCCGCGCGCCGACACGCTGCGGCTGCTGGCGCGCGCGCGGGCGGCGGAGAACCAGGCGTGGGTGGCGCTGTGCAACCGCGTCGGCCCGTCGGGGGCGAGCGACGGCTCGGTCTACGCCGGCGGCTCGTGCGTCGTCGCGCCCGACGGCACCGTGGTCGCCGACGCCGGCGAGGGGCACGACGTGGTGGTGATCGCCGAGGTCGACGCGGGGGCCGCGCTGCGCTTGCGGGCCTCGTTCCCCGTGATCCCGCTGCGCGTGGCGGCGGTGGACGGCTAACTCAGGAAGAGCAACGGCATTTTAGACGGGATTAACAGGATTCACAGGATTACGCTCCGCGTGGGCGCACGGGGCGTCGCCGCCACACGGGACGTAATCCTGTGAATCCTGTGAATCCTGTGAATCCTGTGAATCCTGTGAATCCTGTGAATCCTGTGAATCCTGTTAATCCTGTCTAAATGCTCTTGCCCTTGCCGAGCGGCAGGATCACCGGTCGAGGATCGGGAGATACGCACGCCACGGCCCCACGGCGTCGCGGTACTGCTTGGCCATCACGCGCGATACCTGCGCAACGTGCCCGAGGTCGTGCGCCACCCAGGTCGCGAGCAGCTGGCGCAGCGTGACGCGCCCGAACGCGGGGTGCTCCCCCTCGAGCGCCAACTCGCGCTCGGTGAGCCGCCACCCGCGCAGCGTGGCGAGGCTCTCGGCCCGCGCCCGCGCGAACGCGTCCAGCAGCGCGTCGACCGAACGCCCTTCGCGCTCGCGCACGTGCGCGAAGCGGTCGAAGGGCGGGAAGGTGCGGTCGTCCCCCTGCGCGAGGATGATCCGCGCACGCGGGATCCAGTCGGCGCGCTCGCCGTGGAGCAGGTGCCCGACGTTGTCGGCGGCGCTGAAGGTGTCGGGCCCCTCGTTCGGCTCCGTCCACGCGTCCGGCAGCCCGCCGAGCAGTGCGCGCAGCGCGGCGGGGGTCCGCTCCAACACCGGGAGCGCGTCGTCGAGTCGGAACTCCACGCCGCGCTCCGCGGTGCCCGAGCAGCGGTCGGCTACGCTCAGCCGCCCGCGGCGGCGGTGGCCGGCGCGGCGAGCACGCGCTTGAACGCCTCGGTGGCCGCCTTCATCTCGTCCATCGTCCCGACCGAGACGCGCAGGTGCGTCTTGAGCGGCGGGAAGGGGCGCCCGACCAGCACGTCCATCTTGCGGCAGGCGTCGGCGAACCCCTTCGGGTCGCGGCGGATGTCGACCATCAGGAAGTTCGCGGCCGACGGCGCGACCGTGTAGCCGGCGTCCTGGAAGAACTTCTGCGTGTAGGCGCGCGCCTCGCGGTTCAGCCGCTGCTCGCGGGCCACCAGGTCGCGGTCCTCGAGCGCCCCCAGGGCGGCGGCGGCGGCGAGCACGTTGACGTTGATCCCGAGCTGGTGGCGCTCCATCAGCCGCAGCGTGTCCGGGCGCCCGATCGCGTAGCCCACGCGCAGCCCGGCCAGCCCGTACGCCTTCGAGAAGGTGCGCGCCACCACGACGTGCGGCAGCTCGAGCGCCAGCGGGAGCGCGGTCGCGTAGGTCGGGTCGTCGGCGTACTCGTGGTACGCCTCGTCGATCATCACGTAGCTGTCGGGCGACTCCCTGACGACCCCGCGCACCAGCTCCTCGATCACCCGCGCCGGGTGCACGGTGCCGGTGGGGTTGTTCGGGTTGTTGACGAACACGAGCCCCGACCCGGGCGCGGCGGCGCGCATCTTGTCGAGGTCGAGCTTGAGCGCGCCGTCGACCGGGATCGCGCGCACCGGGGCGCCGACGATCTCGGCGCGCTGCGCGGCCTCCTCGAAGGTCGGCGCCGCGGTGACGAGCGGGCGCGCCGGCGAGCAGTAGGCGTCGACCGCCATGCGCAGGATCTCGGTCGAGCCGCAGCCGAGGAGGACGTTCTCGGGCTTCACCCCGTTCGCCTTGGCGACGGCGTCGCGCAGCGCGCTGGCCGGCCCGAACGGGTAGCGCGACGAGGAGCCGAGCGCCTCGCGGATGGCGCGCAGCGAGGCCTCGGAGGGGCCGCGCGGGTTCTCGTTGCTGCTGATGCGGATCTCCTTCCCCGGCGCCCACCCGGTCAGGTCGCCGCCGAGGGCGCCCGACGCGCGCAGTTCGGCGGCGAACGCCTCGCGGCCGCGGGCGCCGATCACCGAGGCCGAGACTACGCCGGCCCCCGACAGGCCGAGCGAGCGGACGAAGGAGCGGCGGGAGAGCGGCATCGGCGGACCTCGGTCTTCGAGTAAAGGGGGCGGGAGCGGCGCGGGCGCGACGAGAGTACGCCCCGGACCGCGCCGCGGCAACCGGGCCCGGGCGGCTGGGGCCCCGTCGGGGCACGCCCGTGCTCGCCCGGGGCGGCGGGCGGCCGTACCTTCGCCGCATGGACCGCGTCACGACGCCGCCCGCCGCCGGGCCGTTCGGGCCGCCCGCCGCCGGCCACGCCGGCTACCAGTCCTATCAGGGCCCGACCCGCGTGCAGCTCGCCGGCGCCCTGCACGGCGTGCGCTTCCCCGCCGCCTGCGCGGCCTGCGGCGCCGCGACGCGCGAGACGCTCCCGCTGGAGAAACTGTTCCGCCGCCACCGCCGGCGGCGCGGCAACAGCTACCACTTCGAGGCGGTCGACGTCCCGTTCTGCGACGGGTGCCGCGCGCGCCACGCCGCCGAGCTGCCGCCCCCCGACCCCGCGGTCCACCGCACGCTGCGCTGGCAGTTCGTGGTGCGCGTGCTGCCGTACGTGATCCCGCTGGCGGTGATCGCCTACCTCTTCACGGTGGCCCTGCTGCCGATGGCCGCCGGCGTGGCCGGCCAGCCGGCGCGCGCGGCCGACGGCACGCCCAACTACGCGCTGCTCGGGGCGCTCGGCATCTTCGCCTTCTTCGCGGCGTGCCTCGCATGGTTCCTCGTGCTGGTGAACCGCGCGCGCCGGAACCTCGTGTGGGGAACGTGGACGGGGGTGAGCGAAACGCACGTGCGCCGCGAGTTGCTCCTCTTCGGGCGCAACGCCGCCATCGCCGGGCCGCCGACGTCGGTGCTCGCCGCGGTCGACTTCAGCGACGACCGCGCGGAGCTGTTCGAGCCGGAGCGCCACACCTTCACCTTCCGCGACGCGACGTTCGCCGAGCAGTTCCGGTCGCTGAACGCGGACCGGGTCTGGACGGGGACGTCGGCGCGTGCGCGGTGGGCGCGGACCGCACGGAACGTCCTCGGCGCCGCCCTGCTGGGTGCGGCCGCGCTCGCGCTGCTGAACGACTGGCTGGGCGGCGCGCTCCTGCGCGCGGTGCGCGAGTTCTTCCCCCAGTGACCGCGCCGCCGGCCGCCGTCGCCGCGCCCCCGCGGCGCGCGGTGCCCGCCGACCCGGTGCCGGTCGCGGGGCCGGTCGCGGCGGCGCGCTTCCCCGACGCGTGCGCGAGTTGCGGCGCCACGCCGGCCGGCACGCTGCCGATCGAGAAGGTGTTCCGGCGCACGGATCCGGACTCGCCCGCGACGTACGTGTACGGGCGCGTGGACGCGCCCTTCTGCGCCGGGTGCCTGGCACGGCACGCGCGCGAGCTGACGCCGGTCGACCCGGCGGTGGTGCGGCGCCTCGCGCTGACCTGGCTCGCGCGGTCGCTGATCTACGTCGTCCCGATCGGGTGCCTGGTGCTGCTGCTGGCCGACGTCGCGCCGGGCGCGCTGCGGAACGCGGTGCGCGAGCCATCGCTGCGCACGCTGGGGCGGCTCGTCCCGGCGGCCTTCTTCGGCGGGCTGCTCGCGATGCTCGTGACCATGGCGCTGCGTGCGCGGCACGGGCTGATGGCCGGGACGTGGGACGACCCCGACGCGTCGTACATGCGCGTCGTGCCGGCGCTGATGGGGGCGCGGCTGGTGGTCGTCGGGCCGCCGACGTCGGTGGTCGGGAGCGTGGACTACACGGACGACGCGTCCGAGCTGTTCGACGGCGAGCGCCACGTCTTCACCTTCCGCGACCCGGTGATAGCCGCGCAGTTCGCGGCCGCGAACGCTGGGCGGCTGTGGGACGGGGGGTCGCCGGCGGCGCGGCGGCACGCGCGGCGGCGGAAGGCGCTGCTGGTCGCGGTGCTGGCGGCGGGCGCGGGCGCGCTGCTGATCGACGGGGCGGGAAGCGCCGTCGTGCGCGCCGTGCGCGAGTTCCTCCCCTGGTGACCGCGGCGCGTCAGAGCCAGCGCCGCACGCGCCCGCGGTAGGCGCGGTACTCGTCGCCGAACTTCGCCTCCAGGTAGCGTTCCTCGCGCGCGATCACTCCCCACTGCACCAGCAGCAGGAGCGCGGGGAGGAGCAGGAGCGCCAGCCCGCTGTCGAGCGCCAGCGCGAGCGCGGCGTAGACCAGCGTGAAGGCGACGTACATCGGGTTGCGCGTCACGCCGTAGACGCCGGTGTCGACGATCGCCTTGGTGGGCTTCCACGGCTGGGGCGGCGTGCGCGCCGCGCGGAAGCGGCCGAGCGCCCCGGCGAGCAGCGCGACCGCGCCGGCCAGCAGCGCGAGGGCGAGCAGGGCGCGCGCCGGCCACGGCAACCGCGTCGGCACGCCCTGCCAGAGCCGCCCGATCGCGAGCGCGAGGAGCAGCGTGCCGAGGAAGAGGAGCGGCGGCGGGGCGATCACGCCGGCCGTGTCGCGGGGGGGCGCCATCCCCGAATGCTACGCGCGCGCCCCGCTACATTCCACGCGCCGCCAGTCGCGAGGAGGAGCACATGGCGTGGGCGATCCTGATCGTCGCCGGCCTGTTCGAGGTCGGGTGGGCCGTGGGACTCAAGTACGCCGAGGGGTTCACGCGCCTCTGGCCGTCGGTGGGCGTGGTGGTGGCGCTGGCGCTCAGCATGGCGCTGCTCGGCCTGGCGCTGCGCACGCTGCCGCTGGGCACCGCGTACGCCGTGTGGACCGGGATCGGCACGGTGGGGACGGCTATTCTGGGGATCGTACTCTTCCGCGAGCCGGCGACGGTCGCGCGGCTCGTGTGCATCGGGCTCATCGTCGTTGGGATTGCGGGGCTCAAGGTGCTGTCGCCGCGCTGACGCCTTCGAACGCCTGAACCCCAACGGCGGGAGTCGATACTACGGGAGTCGATACGGCGGGAGTCGTTACTACGTGGCTGACAGCCTGGGGCCACGTAGTAACGACTCCCGCCGTATCGACTCCCGTAGTATCGACTCCCGCCGTTGGGTTCTACGCGATCGCCGGCCGGAGCGACGGCGCCGGCTGATGGTCAACGACTGCTTCGCGCGGCGCCAACATCCGGTACAAGACTGGAGTGACGAGGCGCGCCAGCAGCGTCGACGACAGCAGCCCGCCGATGATCACCCAGGCCAGCGGCGAGTAGAGCGCGCTCCCCTGCAGCGCCAGCGGGAGCAGCCCGCCGATCGCCGTCATCGTCGTGAGCACGATGGGGAGGAAGCGCACCTCGCCGGCGCGGCGGATCGCGGCGTCGAGTGGCATCCCCTCGTCGCGCAGCTGGTTGGTGAAGTCGACCAGCAGGATCGACGTCTTGATCTCGATCCCGACCAGCGCCACGAAGCCGATGAGCGCCGTGAACGAGAGCGTGTAGCCGGTGAGCCAGAGCGCCAGGATCCCGCCGACGACGCCGAGCGGGATCACCGACGCCACCACCAGCGTCGCGCGGAAGGTGCGGAACTCGAGCACCAGGATCGCCAGGATCAGGAAGGTCGCGAGGATCACCGCCGCGCCGACGCCGCCGAAGCTCTCCTGCCGGCTCTCGATCTCGCCGGCCGGCGTGAGGCGGTAGCCCGCGGGGAGCGGGAGCGCTTCGAGCTTCGCCAGCACCTCGCGCGTCACGCGGTCGGTGTTGTAGCCCGTGCGGACGAAGCTCCCCACCGTCACCGCGCGCTCGCCGTCGTGGCGGGCGATGAGGGTCGGCGTGGCCTCGAAGCGCGGGCGCGCGAGCTGCGCCAGCGGGACCGCGGCGCCGTTGGCGGCGTTCACCCAGACGCGCGAGAGCGCCTCGGTCGTCGGGCGGCCGTCGGGGCCGTCGTGCGAGAGGCGGACGACGACGTCCCGCGTCTCGCCGTCGCCGGTGCGGATCGTCCCGGCGGGGACGCCGGCGATCGCGAGGCGCAGCGTGCGCTCCAGCTCCACGCTCGGCACGCCGAGCAGCCCCGCCTTCTGCCGGTCGACGGCGAGGGCGAGGTCGGTGCGGCGTACGCGCACCGGGTTGTCGACGTATTCGGTGCCCGGCGTCGCGCGCAGCACGCGCTCGACGCGCGCCGCCAGCGCGCGCAGCGTGTCGAGGTTCGCGCCGGTGAGGCGGAGCGCGATCGGCGCGTCCACCGGCGGCCCGTTCTCGAACTCGCGCAGCTCGATGCGGGCGTTCGGGAAGGCGGCGAAGCGCGCCCGCAGCGTGTCGAAGAGCGCCGGGGTGCGCGCCGGGTCGTAGCGGTCGACCTGGACGAAGAGCTGCGCCGCGCTGGCGTTGGGGCCGCGCGGGATCACGTTGTAGTAGATCTGCGGGTTGTCGCGCCCGACGTTGGTGAGCACGCGCGTCACTTCCGGCCGCGCCGCCAGCACCCGCTCGGCGTAGCGCGCGGCGCGGTCGGTCTCCGTGAGGCTCGTGCCGTCCGGGGTCTCGATGCGCACCAGGAACTGCGGCGTCCCCGCCTTGGGGAAGAGCGAGAAGCCGACCGAGGGGACGAGCGCCGCGCTCGCGGCCACCAGCAGCGCGGCCAGCGCGAGCGTGCGCCGCGGCGCCAGCAGCGCGCGGTCGAGCAGCGGGGCGTACGAGGCGTGGATCCCGCGCTCCAGCCAGTGCAGCACGCGGTTCCCCGCCGGCCCCTCCCCCCCGCGCTCCTTCAGCAGCAGGCTCGCCAGCCAGGGGACGATGGTGAGCGAGACGAACAGCGACGCCAGCACGGTGAAGATCACCGTCACCGGGAGCGAGCGGATGTAGCGCCCCGGGAGTCCGGGGAGGAAGGCGAGCGGCACGAAGGCGAGCACCAGCGTCGCCGTGCAGCCGAGCACCGCGATGGCGATCTGCCGCGTCGCCATCACCGCCGCCGCGCGCCGCGAGTACCCCTCGCGCAGGAAGCGGGCGATGTTCTCGACGACCACGATCGAGTCGTCGACCAGCAGCCCGAGCGCGATCACGGCGCCGACGATCGAGAGCTGGTTCACGCTGTACCCGGTCGCGTGCAGGAGCGCGACGCCGATGGCCAGCGAGAGCGGGATCGAGATCATCACCACCAGCGACGCCCGCGTGCCGAGCGGGAGCAGCGTCACCAGCACCAGCAGGAGGGCGATGGCGAAGTCCTCGCCGAGGCGCGTCAGCCGCCGGCTGACGTTGGCCGACTGGTCGAAGGCGCGCACCAGCTTGACCGACGGCGGGAGCATGCGCTCGAAGGCGTCCAGCTCGGCCCACAGCGCGTCGCGCACCCGCTCGACGCTCGTGCCGTCCTGCTGGTTGGCGGTCACGAACACCGCGCGCCGCCCGTCGACGCGCGCCAGGTGCGTGGCGTCGGCGTACCCCCAGTCGACGTCGGCCACGTCGCGCAGCCGGACGACGGCGCCGGCCGCGCCGCCGACCACGGTGTTGCGCACCTCCTCGACGTCGTCGAAGGCGCCGCCGGTGCGGACGTTGAAGCGCCGACCGCCGACGTCGAGCGAGCCGCCGGGGATGGTCGCCGACTCGCCGCCCAGCGCGGCCAGCACCTGCCCGGCCGCGACGCGGTGCTGCGCCAGCCGCCCGAGGTCGAGCGAGACGCGCGCTTCGCGCTCGCGCACCCCCCAGAGCGCCGCGGTGCGCACGCCGCGCGCGGCGGCGAAGCGGCCCTTCAGCCGCTCGCCGAGCGACTCCAGCTCGCGCATCGGCGCGGTCTCGCTGGCCAGCGCCACCTGCGCGACGTTCACCTCGGCGGACGAGTACTTCTCGACCTCGAGCGAGTGGAGGGCGGCCGGCAGCGTCGGGCGGAGGTCGGTGAGCTCGCGCTGCACCTCGTCCTCCTTCTCGTCGGCGTCGGCCTCGACCTCGAACTCGACCTGCACCGTCGCCAGCCCGTCGACGACGCGGGTGCGCACGCGCTTCACCTGCTCGAGGGTGCGGAAGCGCTCCTCGATCGGGCGCGCGACGGTCTCCTCGATGTCCTGCGGGCTGGCGCCGGGGTAGACGGCGACGGCGGTGTAGATGGGCGCGGGGAAGGTCGGGTCCTCGCCGCGCGGGATGCTCCGCCACGACGAGACGCCGAGCGCCGCGAGCATGGCGAAGATGACCACGGTGAACTGCCAGTGCCGCACCGAGAAGTCGGCGAGGCGCGCGAGCCCGGTCGCGGGAACGCTTTCGTCGGGGCGCATGGGCGGGTCCTCAGCGCTTGGGCGTGTCGGGAACGACGCGCACGCGCGTCCCCTCGTCGAGGTACGCGGCGCCGCCGGTGACGACGCGCGTCACGCCGTCGAGCCCGCGGCGCACGGCCACGCGGGCGCCGCGCAGCTCGGCGATCTCGATCGGGAGGCGGCGGGCGCGCGTACCGGAAGCGTCGAGCGCGAACACCGTCGCGCGGTCGCCGTCGGCCTCGACCAGCGCCTCGACGGGGACGGTGACGGCGCGCGCGGCGTCGCGCGGAGCGAGGCGCACGCGCGCCACCATCCCGGAGCGCAGCCCCGCGGGGGCGGCGAGTGCGACCTGCACCTCGTACGTCCCCGTCTGCGGCGACGCGGCGCCGGCGACCTGGCGCACGGTGCCGGCCAGCTCGCGGTCGGGCCAGGCGTCGGTGCGCACGAGCGCCGCGTCGCCGAGCCGCACGCGCACGGCGTCGCGGTCGGGGAGGCCGACCTTCACGACCATCCCGCTGGTCGCGCTCCCCACCTGCAGCACGGGCGCGCCGGGGCCGACGGTCTGCCCGGGCTCGGCGTGGCGACGCAGGACCGTGCCGGCGGCGGGCGCGGTGACGACGGCGTAGCGGCGGTTCACCTCGGCCGCCTGCAGGTCGGCCCGCGCCACCTCGAGCGCGGTGGCGGCGTCCTGCACCTGCGCCAGCGTGGCCACCGAGTCGCGGTAGAGCGCCTCGGCGCGCGCGTGGTCGCGCGCGGCCTTGGCGGCGGCGCTGCGCGACTTGCTCACCAGCGCGTCGATCTCGCGCAGGTCGAGGGTGGCGAGCGTCTGGCCGGCGCGCACGGCGTCGCCCTCGCGCACGCGCACGTCGGCGATCACGCCGCCGGTCTTGAAGGCCAGGGGCACCTCCTCGCGCGCGGCGACGACGCCGGTGCCGGTGACGGGGAGCGCGGCGCCGTCGGCGGTGACGGGGGCGAGGCGCACGGGGACGGCGGCGTCGGCGGGGGCGGTGTCGGCGCCGGGGACGGCGGCGGCGCGGCCGCAGGCGGCGAGCAGCACCGCGAGGATTGGGGTCAGCGTGTGGGGGCGCATCGGGAGGTCTCGCGTGTTGGGGTGTCACCCTGAGCGCAGCGAAGGGTCTCTCCGGGCGGCGAGCTGCCGAGCAGCCCGGAGAGGTCCTTCACCCTCGCTGCGCTCGGGTTCAGGACGACAGGAGGGTGGGAGTTCAGTAGCCCAGCTCCCGCAGCGCCGCCGCGCGCTCCAGCTCGACCCATCGGCCGGCGTAGGCGTAGCGCGTGATCGCTTGGTTCAGCGCCGCGCGCGTGAACGCGCTGCGCGCGTCGAGCAGCTCGACCTGCGGCGCCAGCCCCTGCTCCCAGCGGCGGCGCACCAGCGCGTGCGTGCGCTCGGCGGCCGCCAGCCGCTCGTCGGCGGTCGCCAGCGCGGCCCGCGCGACGCGCGCCTGGTCCCAGGCGGTGCGCACCTGCAGCTCGACCTGCTGCGCGCCCTCGCGCCCGCGCAGCCGCGCGCGCTCGACCTCGAGCGCCGCCTGCTCGCGCCGCGCGGCGTCCTGCCCGCCGTTGAACAGGTTCCACGAGCCGACGAGCGAGAGCACGAGGAAGTCGGAGCGCCCGTTCCACCGGTAGTCGCGCCCCTGGATCCCGTAGTCGACGCCGACGCCCACGGTGGGAAGGAAGGCGGCGCGCGCGGCGCGCTCCTGCGCGCGGGCGGCGCTCTCGCCGCGCTCGGCCTGCCGCAGCTCCTCGCGGCGCGCGAGCGCGTGCGCGACCAGCGCGTCCGGGTCGTCGGGGAGCGGGCTGTCGAAGAGCGAGTCGGCGAGCAGCGGCACCGGCTCCTCGAGCGGGCGGTTGCGCAGCTGGTTGAACGCCCGCCGCGCCGCCTCGCGCTGCGCCTCCGCCTCGGCGAGCTGCTGCGCGACCTCGGCGCGGTCGGCGCGCGCGCGCAGCACGACGTCCGGGGTCGCGGCGCCGGCCGCCAGTCGCCGCTCGGCGACGCGCTGCTGCTCGTCGACCAGCGCCAGCGTCGCCGCCTGCACCTCGACCACGCGCGCGGCGCCGGCGTAGGCGAGGTAGCCGCGCTGCACGTCGGCGGCGAGCTGCCGCGCGGCGCCGGCGAGCGCGGCGTCCTGCGCGTCGCGCAGCGCGCGCCGGGCGTCGTGGTTGGCGCGGACGCGCGGCGCGAGCACCGGCTGCGTGAGCCGGAGGTGCGTCTCCTGCGCGAAGGGGAGCGAGGCGTTGACGTTGGTGGGGAAGTCGCCGCTCCCCGTGAGCTGGTTGAGCGCGCGGTTCGCCGGGTTCACGAAGTCGCCGATGTTCACCACGCCGTCGAGGCGCGAGCGGCGCGTGTCGAGGGCGAGCGTCGGCAGGTAGAGCCCGACCGCCTCGCGCACGGCGACCTCGGCGCGGTCGGCGTCGGTGCGCGCCTGGCGGAGGCCGAGGTTCTCGCGCAGGGCGGCGCGGACGTAGTCGCCGAGTGGGTCGGCGGTGGGTGCCGGCGGCGCGGGTGGTTGCGAGCCCGCGGGGGTGGCGACGAGGAGGAGCGCGACGACAGCGCGGGCGAGTGCGCGTGTGGGTGCGGCGGACATCGACGGCGGGGCTGGGGTGAACGGACGTCAGCTACCGTGCAACGTGCATCATCTTTACAGTGTTATGTCCATGGGCCGAAGAGAGGCGCCGCGGAGGGCGCCTGGCGTTCGGCTCGGTCAGAGCGGTCGGAGCGAGGTCGGGTCTCGCAGGATCCCGCGGAGGGTCGCGTCGATCTGCTGCCGCGCGGTCTTCGCGGCATCGCGCCACTCGATCCAGCTCTCGCCGCGCTTGGTGATGTGGAGCGAGACGATCCCGTGGACGCCTCCCCAGAGCATCTGCGCCAGCAGCTCCGCGTCGTCGCACTCGGGGCGCAGCCGCCCGGTGTCGATCGCCTCGGCGACGGTCGCGCGCAGCATCGCGTAGGCGTCCTCCTCCGGGTGCAGCCGCTTGTGGGCGGCGGTCTCGTCCGACGCGGTCCGCTCCGTCATGAACATGAAGCGGTAGTGGCTGGGGTTGGCGAGCCCGAACTGGGTGTAGGCGATCCCGAAGCGGCGCAGGCGCTCGACCGGGTCCTCGACGCGCTCGATGCGCTGGAAGGCCTGGCCGAGCGCCTGGAAGTCGAGCACGCACAGCTCGACGAGGAGCGCGTGCTTGTCGCGGAAGTGGTGGTAGATCGCGGTGGGGGTGTACTCGATGCGCTGGGCGATGGCCCGCATGGTGAGGGCCTCGACGCCGCGCTCGACGAACAGCTGGCGGGCGGCGTCGAGGATCATCGTGCGGGTCTCTTCGCGCTCGCGGGCGCGACGCTCCAGCGTTCCCACTTTGAGCTCCGGGCTAAGAACCTAACACCGTCAAGTAACCTTATGGCGATCAGGGCGGGCCGTCAAGAGGGGACATCGAACGGCGTGAACGGATAGGGCGTGAACGGGTGGGGCGTGAACGGATACCGCGTACCTGCCGGCTTGAGCCCGTAGGTACGCGGTATCCGTTCACGCAGTATCCGTTCACGCCCTATCCGTTCACGCCCTATCCGTTCACGCTCTTGGTTGTTTACACCTTGGGCGCCCGCTGCAGCCGCGCCGCCGTCGCCTCCGCCCCCCGCAGTGCCCGCAGGACGTTCTCGCCGGCGAGCTTGCGCAGCTCCGCTTCGGTCCAGCCGCGGCGCGCCAGTTCGGCGAAGAGCGCGGGGTAGGTCGAGACGTCCTCGAGGCCGATGACGGTCTCGCTGATGCCGTCGAAGTCGCCGCCGACGCCCACGTGGTCGACGCCGGCGACCTTGCGGACGTGCTCGATGTGGTCGGCGACCTGGGCGAGCGTGGCCTTCGGGCGCGGGTTGGCGGATTGCCACGCGGCCAGGCCGGCGCGCGTCGCCGTGGTGTCGCCGCCGGTCTGGGTGCGCAGCCGGGTCAGCTCCGCGCCCTGGGCGCGGTCGTGGGCGATCAGCTCCGCGGAGATGAAGCCCGGCACGAACGTCACCATGACGACACCCCCGTTGCGGGGGAGGCGTGCCAGAATGGAGTCGGGGACGTTGCGCGGGTGGTCCGCGAGGGCGCGGGCGGAGGAGTGGGAGAAGATCACCGGTGCCTGCGCCACGTCGAGCGCGTCGCTCATCGTGCCGGGGGAGACGTGCGAGAGGTCGACCAGCATGCCGAGCCGGTTCATCTCGCGCACCACGTCCCGCCCGAACGGGGTCAGCCCGCCGTGGCGCGCCGAGTCGGCGGCGGCGTCGGCCCAGTCGAGGGTGACGTTGTGGGTGAGCGTCATGTAGCGGACGCCCAGGTCGTAGAACGTGCGGAGGGCGCCCAGCGAGTTCTCGATCGCGTGGCCGCCTTCCATGCCGAGGAAGGAGGCGATCTTGCCGGCGCGGCGGGCGGCGGCGACGTCGGCGGCGCGGGTGGCGAAGTGGAGTCGGTCGGCGTGGCGCGCGATCACCTGCCGGGCGATGTCGATCTGCTCGAGCTGGACGCGGGCGTAGCCGGGGGCGCTGGCCACTCGGCCCCGGCGCGTGTAGGTCGGCCCCGCCCCTTCGCCCGGGATGTAGACGGACCAGAACTGCGCGCCGACGAGCCCCTGCCGCAGTCGCGGGAGATCGGTGTGGCCGCGGGCGCGGCCGCGGATGTCGTACGACGCGGCGTCGAGGGGGGCGGGGAGCGAGTCGCGCCAGACGCCGCGCGCGTCCTCGACGCTCGCGTTGGGGGTCGCCTCGCGGATGGCCCAGGGGAGGTCGTTGTGCCCGTCGAAGAGCGGGGCGGCGCGGAGGGCTCGTTCGGCGCGCGCGCGGTCGGCGGCGGACGGCGCCGGCGTGCCCTGGGCGGCGAGGAGGGCGGGGGCGGCGACCACGGCGGCCGCGGTGTACACAAGACGACGTCGCATGGACGGGGCGGCGGTGGGAGCAGGAGCGTGACCGGAGGAAGATAAGGCGCGGATCGTGCGACCCCGGCGGCTCTCACTCACGTCTCGCATGGAGGACGGCATGGCGCAGGACCGCGAGCTCGACCCGATCGACCAGGTGCCCGACGAGGCGGAGGGCGCGCAGCACGTCCCCAGTAGCGCGGGCTCCCAGCGCCCACTCGGCGACGACCGCGCCGACCCCGACCCCGATGCGGTCCCGGGGCGCCACGACGCCGGCGCGCAGGGGCGCGACCGGGACAACGGCGGGTGGGGGGACCGGGGGATCGGCGGCGGGCGCGCGGGCGGGACCGGGCTCTGACTCGGATGCGACGGGAAGGGCGGGAGTCGTTACGGCGGGAGTCGTTACGGCGGGAGTCATCACTACGGGAGTCGTTACTGCGCTGGCCTCAAGCTGCAAGCGACGCAGTAGCGACTCCCGCCCTGTCGACTCCCGCCGTAACGACTCCCGCCCTTCCCGAACTCATGCTCCTCACCGTCGACGTCTGGTCCGACATCGCCTGCCCCTGGTGCTGGATCGGCGAGCGTCGGCTCCGGGAGGCGCTGGCGCGACTCCGTGAAAGCCGCCCCGAGGTGCGGGTGGAACGGCGGTGGCGCCCATTCCAGCTCCAACCGCAGCTGCCGCGCGGTGGGGTGGAGTGGGCGACGTTCGCGCGCGAGAAGTTCGGCGGCGAGGCGCGCATGGCGGCGGCGTTCGAGCACGTGGCGGAGGCCGGGGCGGTGGACGGGCTCCGCTACCGGTTCGACCGGCTGGCGGTGGCGCCCAACACGACCGACGCCCATCGGCTGGTGCTGTGGGCGCAGGCGCATGCACCGCGGGCGGGGAGCGAGGCGGCGCGGGCGCTCGACGGGGCGGACGACGTCGAGGGAGAGCGGGCGTTGGGGATGGCCGACGCGCTCTTCCAGGCGTACTTCGCCGAGGGGCGGAACGTGAGCGACCGCGAGGTGCTGGCGGACGTGGCCGTGCACCGCGGACTCGACGGCGGGGCCGCGCGGGCGATGCTCGACTCGGACGCGTACGAGGCCGAGGTGCGCGGGGCGCAGCGCGAGGCGTCGCGGCTCGGGATCCGCGGGGTGCCCTTCGTCGTCCTCGACGAGCGGCTGGCGATCTCGGGCGCGCAGCCCGCCGAGCTGTTCGACCGGGCATTGGCCGCGGCGCTGGCGGAGTAGGCGGCCCAACAGCCTGCTGAAACCGTCGCGCGGGCGGCCCGTAGTCTCCCCTTGACGTCTTAGGGCGGCTACCTCAATATCGCTCCCATAAGACCTCATGGGGAACAGATGGCCACCGCCGACGAGCTCGACCTGCTGCAGGGCACGCTGGACGTGCTCATCCTCAAGACCCTCTCCTGGGGACCGCGCCACGGCTACGCCGTCGCCCGCTGGATCCGCCAGGTCTCCGACGACGTGCTGCGCGTCGAGGAGGGCGCGCTCTACCCCGCCCTGCACCGGCTGGAGCGGCGCGGCTGGATCGAGAGCGAGTGGGGGCTCTCCGAGAACAACCGCCGCGCCAAGTACTACCAGCTCACCCGCGAGGGGCGCGCCCAGCTCGGCGCCAAGCGCACCAGCTGGGCGCGCTACGCCGCCGCCGTGAGCCGCGTGCTGGCCGCCGCCGACGGCCCCGACGGCGTCCCACGCGCCGCCGCACGCGAGGGGGCGACGTGAGTCTGCGCCGCTTCCCGGGCGTCCGCCGCCTCCTCCGCCTCCCCGGCGCCGAGCGCGACGTCGGCGCCGCGGTCGACGAGGAGCTGGCGTTCCACGTCGACATGCTGGCCGCCGAGCTGGTCGCGGCCGGCCGCGCGCCCGACGAGGCGCGCCGCGAGGCGCTCCGGCGCTTCGGCGACCTCGAGGCGGTGCGCGCGCGCTGCCACGACATCTCCTCCCACCGCGAGACCGCGATGCGCCGCCACGACTTCTGGGGTTCCCTCGGGCAGGACCTCCGCTACGCCGCCCGCTCCGTCCGCCGCGCGCCCGGCTTCTCCGCCGTCGTGCTGCTCACCCTCGCCCTCGGCATCGGCGCGACCACGGCGATGTTCAGCGTCGTGCGCGGCGTGCTGCTGCGCCCCCTCCCCTTCCCGCAGGCCGAGCGCGTCGTGCGGCTGTGGCCGAGCAACCCGGGGGCGGACATCCCGAAGGGGGAGGTCAGCGCCACCGAGCTGCAGGACTGGGAGCGCGACCTGACGCGCTTCACCGCCGTCGGCGCCTTCCGCACGCTCGGCAACGGGATGGTGTTCGGCGAGGGGGGCGCCGAGCCGTCGTACGCGCGCACCACCTACGTGTCGCCGGGCTTCTTCCCCGCCCTCGGCACGGTCGCGGCGGTCGGGCGCACGCTGCGCCCCGAGGAGCACGTCGTCGGCGCCAACCAGGCGGTCGTGGTCAGCCACGGCTTCTGGGAGCGCCAGCTCGGCGCCGACCGGGGCGTGGTCGGCCGCCAGATCCGCCTCGGCGGCAAGCCGTTCACGGTCGTGGGGGTGATGCCGCGCGACTTCGCCTACCCCGAGCCCGACGTCGCGGTGTGGGTGCCGCAGTCGCTGCTCGACGAGGACGACGTCGGCGGCGGGCGCCAGGCGCGGTGGCTGACGCCGATCGCGCGGCTCAAGCCCGGGGTCACCGTCGAGCAGGGGCGGCAGGAGGTCGAGCAGTTCCTGAAGGGACTCGCCGCGCGCTACCCCGAGAGCAACGGCGGCTTCGTGAGCGCCGCCGCGGAGCCGGTGCGCGACACGATCGTCGGCCCGGTGCGGCGCGGCCTGCTCGTCATGCTGGGCGCGGTGCTGCTGGTGCTGCTCGTGGTGTGCGCGAACGTCGCCAACCTCTTCCTCGTCCGCGGCACGGCGCGCACGCGCGAGATCGCGCTGCGCGGCGCGCTCGGCGCGAGCCGCGGGCAGGTCGTGCGGCTGCTGGTCGTCGAGAGCCTGCTGCTGTCGCTCGCCGGCGGCGCGCTGGGCGTGCTGACCGCGTGGTGGAGCGTGCGCGCGCTGCTGGTGCTCGCCGGCGACTTCCTGCCGCGCGCCGCCGACGTGCGCCTCGACGCCGGCGTGCTGGCCTTCGCGCTCGGCGTCTCGCTGCTCACCGGCGTGGTGGTCGGGCTCTGGCCGGCGCTGCGCGCCTCGCTCACGACGCGCATGGCCTCGACGCTGCGCGAGAGCGGGCGGGGGAGCGTGGGCGCCGGGGGCTCGGCGCACCGCGCGCGCGCCGCGCTGGTGGCCGCCGAGGTGGCGCTGGCGGTGGTGCTCGTGGTGGGCGCCGGGCTGATGCTGCGCAGCTTCGAGCGCCTGACGACGGTGGACCTCGGCTTCCGCGCCGAGGGCGCGCTGCTGGCGCGCTTCGCGATCCCGACGCTGGAGGACGCCGACCCGCAGACGTCGATCGGCAAGCTGCTGGCGGACCGGCAGCGGATCGTCGAGCGCGTGCGCCAGGTGCCGGGGGTGGTCGCCGCCGGCGCGACCAAGAACGCGCCGCTCACGCAGGACCCGGGGGAGGCGGTGCCGTTCACCGTCCCGGGGCGCCCCGCCCCGCCGCAGGGGGAGGAGCCGCGCGTGCTGCTGACGCCCGCCACGCCGGGCTACCTGAAGGCGCTGGGCGTGCCGCTGCTGGCCGGCGGCGACGTCGACGCGACGGCCGGCGACAGCGCCGCGCCGCCGGCGGCGGTGGTCAGCCGCCGCATGGCGGAGCAGACGTGGCCCGGGCGCTCGGCGATCGGCGAGACGTTCGTGTTCCGCAACGTCTCCTTCCGCGTGGTCGGCGTCGCGGGCGACGTGCGCAGCGCGCGGCTCGACTCCGCGGGCGCCTTCACCGCGTACGTACCCGAGACGGTGATGCCGCGCTCGGCGATGTCGCTCGTCGTGCGCACCGCGGGCGACCCGGCGCGGATGGCCGGCCCGGTGCGCGCCGCGATCCGCGAGGTGATGCCGGGGCAGGCGTTCCTCGAGGTCGTGCCGATGCGCGACAAGGTCGCCGACGCGGCGTCGACGCAGCGCCTGTTCACGGTGCTGGTGACGGTGTTCGGCACGCTGGCGCTGATGCTGGCGGCGATCGGGCTGTACGGGGTGGTCGCCTACGTGGTGCGCCAGCGCGAGCGCGAGATCGCCGTCCGCGTCGCCCTCGGCGCCCCGCCGCGTCGGGTGCTGGGGCTGATGCTCACGCAGGGGATGAAGCCGGTCGCGGCGGGGCTGGCGCTGGGGCTCGGCGGCGCGCTGGCGGCGACGCGGGTGCTCCAGTCGCTCCTCTACGAGGTCAGTGCGTCGGACCCGGCGACCTTCGTCGGGGTGGCGGCGCTGCTGGCGACGGTGGCGCTGGTGGCGAGCTGGCTGCCGTCGCGGCGGGCGACGCGGGTGGCGCCGGCGGTCACTCTCAGGGAGGACTGAACGGCGAGCGGGGTACTGCGAGCGGGGTACTGCGAGCGAGGTGAGGCGAATAGCACGCCCTACCTCGCACGCAGTACCCCGCTCGCAGTGCCTCGCACGCCCCACCTCGCTCGCTGTGCAAGTCTCCGGGCCTGGAGCGTCCAACGTGTGATGCCGCCCGATTCCGACATCGACCGCCTCTTCCGCGAGTACAACGCCCCGTTGGTGCGCTACCTGACGCGCCGGCTGGGGGACCGCGACTGGGCGGAGGAGGTCGCGCAGGAGACCTTCCTGCGGGCGCTCCGGCACGGGCCGGTGGCGCAGGAGCGGGCGTGGCTGTTCGCGGTGGCGACGAATCTGGTGCGGGACGAGGCGCGGCGGGACGGCCGGCGGCGGCGGCACCTGGCGCTGCTACGCGAGGAGGCGCCGGCGTACGTCGAGCCGGGGCCGACGTCGATGGAGCGGCAGCACGAGATGGCGCTGGCGCGCCGGGCGGTGGACGCGCTCGCCGAACGGGACCGGCTCGCGCTGCTCATGCGGGAGGAGGGGTTGGATTACCACGAGATCGCCGCGGCGCTCGGGCTGGCCGTCGGCTCGGTCGGGACGACGCTGGCGCGGGCGCGGCGGCGGCTGGCAGAGGCGTGGGAGGCGGTGTCGGGCGAGGCGTCGCGTCGCTCGGCGGTGCCGCGCGCGGGAGGGACGCATGTCTGAGGCGACGTCGGTGGCCGGGTGGGAGGGGACGTGGGACGGCCCGCACCTCACCGAAGAGACGGCGCACGCCTGGCTGGACGGGGCGCTGACCGCCGAGTCGACGGCGCGGGCGGCGGCGCACGTCGCCAGCTGCGCCGATTGTGACGCGCTGGTGGCGGAGGCGCGCGGGCTGGTCTCGGCGGCGTCGCGGGTGTTGAGCGCGCTGGACGAGGTACCCGGTGGGGTCGTCCCGCCGGCGTGGGAAGGGGCGCGTCCCGTCTCGACAGCGCGCCGGCGCGCCTGGTGGGCGGGGGCGCCGGCGCGGGCCGCGGCGGCGGTGCTGGTGGTCGCCGCCGGGTCGGCGGTCGTGCTTCGGAACGGCGGGCAGGAGGACTCTGCCGTACTGCCCGAGGCCCGCGAGGAGGTCGCGGCGGACGCGGCCGCACCGGAGGCCGCGCCGCCGTTGGCGCCTGCGTCGCCCGCGCCGCCGCCTGCACCGCTGCCCGCACTTTCGTCCGTGCCGGTTCCCACCCCGCGTCCTGCCCCGACGGTCGCGAACGCCCGCAAGGCAGTGTCCGACGCCCCGCGGACGGACGAAGCGGCGTCGGCGCTGGCTGCCGCGCCCGCCCCGCCCGCCGCTCCGCCGACGCCGGTGGCCGACGCGGACGGCGCGATCCGGGGGCGCGTCGTCGCGCCGGACGGGCGACCGGTGGCGCAGGCGCAGGTGCAGGCGGTCGGGCTGCGGGCGGGCGCGCTGACCGACGACTCGGGGGGGTTCGCGCTGCGCGACCTCCGACCGGGGAACGTCACGCTGGCGGCGTGGCGGGTCGGCTTCGCCCAGGGGAGCGCCACGGTCGCGGTCCCCCGCGGCGACACGGCGACGGCGGCCATCGTGCTCCGGCCGGCGGCGAACGCGCTCGAGCAGGTCGTGACCACCGGCGCGGCGATCGCCGGCGGGGCCGCGCGAGAGGAGGCTGAGCGTCGGGTGCGCAGCGCGACGCCGACGTCGCCGGCCGGGTGCTGGGCGGTCCGGGCGTCCGGGGGGGGGTGGGCGCGCGGCGCCCCGGCGCTCCCGGCGCGGCTCCGCCTGCGGGCGTCGTCGGAGGCGCGGAGCGGCGTGGTCGAGCCGGCGGACGGCGCGTCCGGGTGGGCGGCGGGGCGCTGGGTTGCCGCGGACGACCAGCTGCGCCTCGACCTGCCGGCGGCGGGCGGGGGTGCGGCGACGCTGACGCTGCGACCGGCGGACGGCGGGTGGCGCGGAACGGCCGCCTGGCGCGGCGCCGACGGAGCGACGGCGGCGTCGGACGGTGAGGTCCGGCTGGCCGGCGAGCGCTGCCCGACGCCCTAACGCGGGGTCAGGGCTCTCCCGTCCCTACGCGGCGACGGGGGGCGGCGCTCGACTGCGCGGCGCCGCGGCGGCCGGCCAGTTCGGTGGTGCGGCGGGTCGCCAGCTCGCGGAAGCAGGGGATCCGCGCCGCGCCCCAGAGCGCGCCCTCGGTCGCGCGCGTCCGCAGCCGGCAGACGCGGTCGCGCTCCGCCAGCCAGAGCCGCTGCTCCGACCGAAGGCGGCGCACCGTGAGCGGCTCGCGCTCCCCACCGGCCGCCTGGCGGTAGTCGCCGATCAGCTGCTGGTAGGCCCGGGTCATCGCCCCGTCCACGGTGCGGAGCTGTCCGAGCAGGCAGGCGCGCTGGTCGGTGTTGTTGGTCGAGCGGCAGCGTTCCGCCAGCGGGGCGCCAGTCAGCGCCGGACGATTCGCTGCGGGCCTGGCCGGCGCGGTCGGCGAGGTCGGCGCGGCGGGCGTCGAGTCGGGGGTGGGTGCCGGCGGCGCGGGGGTCGTGTCCAGCCGCACGTCGCCGGCGGAGGTGGCCACTGGGGGCAGCACGAGCGGGGGCGGGGCAGCGGCGGCCGGCGGCGTCGCCGGAATGATCGGGGTTGGGGCGCGCATGCGCTCGACCGCGAGTAGCGCCACGACGAGCAGCGCCAGCACCCCGACCACGCCGGCCAGCACGCGCCGCCCCCGGGAGCGAGGCCGAGGGGCGGCCCCACCCGGGGCATCGGACGCGTCGGGTGCATCGGGAGCGTCCGGGCGCCACGACGGCTCTGGCTCCGGCTCGACGGCGCGGGTCAGCACCGGCGTGGCGACCTCGGGAACGACGTCGGCCACCACGTCGGCCGGCCGGTCGACAGGCGTGGGCGCGGGCGGCGCGCCCTCCGGCGGCGCGAAGGGCGGAGGGGGAGGGGGGAGCGCGTCGTCCGTCCGCGGGACCAGACGCCGCAGCGTCACCGCGTCCGCCCCCGGGTTGGCCGGGGGCGCGTCGAGGACCAGCGGGCGCGGGGTCAGCCGCTCCAGGAACTCCCCCGCGTCGCGCCACCGCCGGGCGGGGTCCTTCTCGGTCGCCCCCGCGATCGCGGCCAGCAGGAACGCCGGGACGTCGGGGCGGAGCGCGGCCAGGTCGGGCAGCCGCTCGTGCTTCTGCTTGTGGAGGACGGCGTAGAGCGTCTCCCCCTGCCAGGGGCGCCGCCCGCTCACCATCTCCCACCCGACCAGCCCCAGCGCGTAGACGTCGGCGCGCGGGTCGGCCGGGCCGCCGTCGACCTGCTCGGGCGCCATGTAGGTCGGGGTCCCCAGCGAGCCGCCGGCGATCGTGAGCTGCGTCTCGGCGTCGAGCGGGCGGGCGACGCCGAAGTCGGCGAGGAGCGCGCGCCCGGTGCCGTCCTCGAGGAAGACGTTCTCGGGCTTCACGTCGCGGTGGACGACGCGCGCCGCGTGCGCGTGGGCGAGCCCCGCCGCCACGTCGCGCAGCACCGCCGCCGCGGCCTCGAAGCGGAAGGCGCCGACCTCGCGCAGCACCGAGCGGAGCGTGCGCCCCCGCACGTACTCGTTGACGATCGCCACCGCGCGCCCGTCGAGCGCCTCGACGCCGAGGGTGCGCACGAGATTCGGGTGGCGCAGCATGGCGACCGTGCGCGCCTCGCGCTCGAAGCGGCGCACCGCGTCCGGGTCGTGCACCTGGTGCCCCGCGATCAGCTTCACCGCTACCGGCCGCCCGTCGGCGCGCAGCCGGGCGAGGTAGACGACCGCCATCCCCCCGCGCCCCAGCTCCGCGAGGAACTCGAAGCGGTCGGCGAGGCGGCGCGCCTCGGGGGGGAGATGGTTGGGCGGGATCGACACGGGCGGCGGGTGGGTGCCGCCCACCTCGGCATCCCTCGTGCCCGCCGCGGCGGGCCCGTGCGGAGTGCCGGCGACGGGCGCCCGGCCGCAGAGGTGGGCGGCTGTGCAAGTCCGCGCGGCGGCGGCGTCTCCCGGGCGACGGTCCACCTCTCCCCCAGCCGGAGCCCGCCCGCATGTCCCGCCATCCGCTCGTTCGCGCCGCCGCGCTGACCGCGCTCGCCGGCGCCCCCGCGCTCGCCCTCCTCTCCCCCGCCGCCGCGGCGCGCGTGGCGCCGCCGCGGGCCGCCGTTCCCGCCGCCGACGCGGTCGCCCCCGGCGACGTGGTGGTCGCCGGCGCCGTGCGCGACGACGCCGGCGCGCCGGTGGACCAGGCCAGCGTGCACCTCGTCGGCACCGCACTCGGCGCCGTGACGGCGGCCGACGGCCGCTTCGCCCTGCGCGTGCCGGCGGCCGACGCCGCGCGCGCCGGACGCGAGGCGACGCTGCGCGTGCGGCACGTCGGCTACCGGGAGGCGGCGCCGCGGGTGCGGCTCGCCGGCGACACGGTGCGCGTGACGGTCGTGCTGCGGCGCCAGGCCACGGCGCTCACGCAGGTGGTGACGCTGGGTGTCGAGAGTAGCGCGGCGGCATCCGCCGAGGAGGCGCGGCGCGTGCGCGCGGTCGGCGCCGCCACCGGCGCTCTGGCCGCGCCCCTCTTCGCCGCGCCGGCGAGCGCGGCGCCGCGGATGACGCGCGCCGCGAACGGCACCGCATACGGTGCCGCATACGGCGCCGCATACGGCGCCGCGTACGGCAAGGCGGCGGCCGGCCACCCGCGCGACCCCGAGCCGTTCAACCGCGAGGGGTACGACCGCATCGAGGACAACCCGTTCCTCGCGGCCGCGGGCAACCCGCGCTCCACCTTCTCGATCGACGTCGACCGCGCGTCGTACGGCAACGTGCGCCGCTTCCTCACGCGCGGACAGCGCCCGCCCGCCGACGCGGTGCGCATCGAGGAGCTGGTGAACTACTTCCCGTACGCGCTGCGCGCGCCGCGCGGCGAGCACCCGCTGGCGGTGACCACCGAGGTGATGCCCGCGCCCTGGCAGCCGCGCCACCAGCTGGTGCGCGTGGCGCTCCAGGCGCGCCGCATCGAGACCGCGCAGCTGCCGCCGTCGAACCTCGTCTTCCTGCTGGACGTGAGCGGGAGCATGGCGTCGCCCGACAAGCTGCCGCTGGTCAAGCAGGCGTTCCGGCTGCTGGTCGAGCAGCTGCGCCCGCAGGACCGGGTGGCGATCGTCGTCTACGCGGGGGCGGCGGGGATGGTGCTGCCGCCGACCGCGGGGCGCGAGCAGGCGCGCATCCTCGAGGCGGTCGAGCGGCTGGAGGCGGGCGGCTCGACGGCCGGCGGCGAGGGGCTGCTGCTCGCCTACCGCACCGCGCGCGAGATGCGCGACCGGACGCGCGACGGGACGCGCGGCGCGTCGGAGGAGCACGCCAACACGCGCGTCGTGCTCGCGACCGACGGCGACTTCAACGTCGGCGTGTCGAGCGACGCGGAGCTCGAGCGCCTGGTCGAGGCCCAGCGCGCCTCGGGCACCTACCTGACGGTGCTCGGCGTCGGCACGGGCAACTACCAGGACGCGAAGATGGAGAAGCTGGCCAAGCGCGGGAACGGCAACTACGCCTACGTCGACGACCTCGCCGAGGCGCGCAAGGTGCTGGTCGAGGAGCTGGGGGCGACGCTGCACGTGGTGGCGCAGGACGTGAAGCTGCAGGTCGAGTTCAACCCGGCGGCGGTGCGCGCGTACCGGCTGATCGGCTACGAGAACCGCCTGCTGCGCGACGAGGACTTCGCCGACGACCGGAAGGACGCGGGCGACGTGGGCGCCGGGCACACCGTCACCGCGCTGTACGAGGTGGTGCCGGCCGGCGTGACGGGGACGGCCGCGGTGCGCGACGCCGGGCCGCTGCGCTACGGCGCGGACGCGCGCCCGGCGCCGCGCCCGTCCGACGAGCTGCTGTTCGTGGGGCTGCGCTACAAGCGCCCCGGCGAGTCGGCGAGCCGGCTGATGACGCACGCGGTGCGCGCCGCCGACGCCGCGCGCGCGGTGGCCGCCGCGAGCGCCGACTTCCGCTTCGCGGCCGCGGTGGCGGGCTTCGGGATGCTGCTGCGCGACTCCGAGCACAAGGGCGCCGCGACGGGCGCCGACGTGCTGGCGCTGGCGCGCGGCGCGGTGGGGGAGGACGCGGGGGGGCACCGCGCGGAGTTCGTGCAGCTCGTCGAACGGTGGCGGCGCGTGGCCGACCTGGCGGCGAAGGAGTAGGCGGGGCGATTCGAGGGGCGGGAGTCGACACGGCGGGAGTCGGAACGGCGGGAGTCGACACGGCGGGAGTCGACACGGCGGGAGTCGACACGGCGGGAGTCGACACTACGGGAGTCGTGACTGCGTCGCCTCAAGGCTGTGGTCGAGGGTTACGCCGTAACGACTCCCGCCGTGTCGACTCCCGCCGTGTCGACTCCCGCCGTTCACGTTGTCGACGGGGTCGATTTACCCATGTGACCCCCGTCGAGCGCCCGCAGCTTGCCGCGATGCCGCGCCCCCGCCCCAGCACGCCGCGCCCCACCAAGCTGCTCCCGCCGGGCGGCGGCCGCGCGCTGCGCGTGCTCGACGAGACCGCGATCTTCAAGGTCGGCGCGGGCGACGGGCAGGGCGCGCTCTCGGTCGTCGAGATCGACTGCCCGCCGGGCGGCGGCGTGCCGCCGCACGCGCACGACGGCGCCGACCACGTGCTGTACGTGCTCGAGGGGACGTTCGCCGTCACGCTCGACGGGCGGCGCGAGCTGCTCGCCCCCGGCGCCTGCGCCGTCGTCCCGCGCGGGCACGCGCACGGCTACGCCAACGCCGGCGAGGGGCGCGGGCGCGTGCTCGTGATCGCGTCCCCGCCGGCCGCCGAGGAGCGCGTCTTCCTCGAGCTGGCGGCGATGCTCGCGGCGGGGCCCGGCGGATCCGCGGAGATGGCGGCGGCGATCCGGCTGCTCGGGGCGAGACACGGGCTTGGGATGCCGACCGACGAGCGGGGCTGACGGATACGGCGGGAGTCGGCAGAGCGGGAGTCGACAAAGCGGGAGTCGTTACTGCGTTGCTCACAGCTTGAAGCGACGCAGTAACGACTCCCGCTCTTGTGACTCCCGCTCTGCCGACTCCCGCCGTCGCAGTTCCCGCCGCACGACGACGATGGGGTTTTTCGACCCAAGACGCCCCCCCGGAGCCGCGGCATCCTACGCCGCACGAAGGCCGTGGCACTCTGCCCACGCCCGACACCCATCGTCCCGCCGCGACGTGCGACGCACGCGCGCGGGCGCTCCCCATGAGGATCGCGTCATGTCCCGTTCCGTCTTCACCGCGCTCGCGGCGTGCCTGGTGCTGGCCGCCTGCGGCGGTTCCGATAGCGTCACCGCGCCCATCAACCCGGGCACCGGCAACCCCGGCACCGGCACCGGGAATCCCGGCACGGGCAACCCGGGCACCGGGAATCCCGGCACCGGCAACCCCGGCACCCCCGCCGCCGTCGCGAGCGTCGTCATCACGCCCGCCGGCGGCACCGTGCGCGTCGGCGGCACGCTCGCGCTCTCCGCGGCCGCGCGCGACAGCGCGGGCGCGACGCTCGCCGGGCGCGCGGTCAGCTGGACGTCGTCGGCCGACAGCGTCGCGCGCGTCGACGCGAACGGCGTCGTGACCGGCGTCGCCGCCGGCGGCGCGACCATCACCGCCACCAGCGAGGGGAAGAGCGCCGCCGCCGCCGTGACCGTGCAGCTCGCGCCGGCCGCGTCGGTCGTCGTCACGCCGGGCACCGCGAACCTGCGCACCGGCGACACGCTGCGCCTCGCCGCCGCCGTGCGCGACGAGTCGGGCGCCGCGCTCCCGGGCCGCGCGGTGCGCTGGGCGACCAGCGCCGCCGGCGTCGCCACCGTCGACTCGCTCACGGGGCTCGTGCGCGCCGCCGGGCAGGGGAACGCCACCATCACCGCCACGAGCGACGGCAGGACCGGGAGCGCCACCATCGCCGTCGTCGCCCCCGTGCACACGGTCACCGTGAACACCGCGCTCGACACGCTCGAGGCCTACGACGTCGTGCAGCTCGGGACGACGCTCCGCGACGCGGCGAACAACGTCCTGAGCGACCGCGTCGTGCGGTGGACGAGCAGCAACCCCGCCGTCGCCACCGTCGACAGCGTCTCCGGCCGGCTCACCGGCGTCGACCGCGGCACGGTCACGGTCACCGCGACCAGCGAGGGGAAGACGGGCACCGCGAGGCGCGTGGTCGTCATCAAGTACCGCTCGATCACCGCCGGCACCGAGCACGCCTGCGACATCGCCTCGGGCGGGATCGTCTGGTGCTGGGGGCGCAACAGCGGGCAGCTCCGCATCGGCCTGACCGACGACGGCGAGCGGTCGCTCAGCAGCGTCCCCGTGCGCCTCAACACCGACGTGCGCTTCCGCCAGATCAGCACCTTCGGCACCACGACGTGCGGCGTGTCGCGCGAGGGCCGGGTGTACTGCTGGGGCTACAACGGGTGGGGGAACCTGGGCAACGGCACGAGCAGCGCGCCCAGCGCCACGCCGGTCGCCGTGTCCGGCGGCCTGACCTTCAAGTCGGTCTCGCTCGGCGGCCAGCACGCCTGCGCCGTGACGACCGACGACCGCGTCTTCTGCTGGGGCTACAACCAGCAGTCGGAGTTCGGCAACAACGACGCGCGCAGCAGCAACGTCCCCGTGCAGGCCGCGAGCGGGATGAGCCTCGCCAGCGTCAGCGGCGGCAACGACGTCACCTGCGGCGTGACGGCGGCGGGCGCCGGCTACTGCTGGGGGCACAACGGCTCCGGCCAGCTCGGCGACGGCCTGCGCATCACCAACGGCAACACCTACACGCGCACGCCGTCGGCCGTCGTCGGCGGGCTGACCTTCCGCTCGCTCCACGCGTCGCAGAGCTACACCTGCGGCCTCACGACCTCGGGGCAGGGCTACTGCTGGGGGAGCGGCGGCGCGCGCTTCGGCAGCAACTTCTCGGGCGAGATCTCGACCCCCCGCGCCATCCCCGGCTACACGTGGAAGCAGCTCTCCGCGGGCGCGCGCCAGGCCTGCGGGATCACGACCAACGATGAGCTGTACTGCTGGGGCTCGAACGGCTTCGGCCAGCTCGGCAACCCGGTGGGCGCGAACGGCACCACGAGCCCGGTCCGCGCCGGCGGCTCGCTCAAGGCCGCCGAGGTGAGCGCGGCGAACGTCGCCACCGGCTCGGCGGGCTTCACCTGCACGATCTCGGACGACCGGCTGACCACCTACTGCTTCGGCAAGAACGACTTCGGCCAGCTGGGCAACGGCGCCACGTCGGGCGCCGACGTCCCGAACCCCACGCCCTCGATCGTGGTCGGGCAGAAGCCCCTCCCGTCGACGCGCTGAGCGAAACGCACCACGCAGGACGCCGCGCCCCCCGGACCACACGGTCCGGGGGGCGCGGCGCGTCCGGCACCACGGGTCGACCGACCTGCTTAGGCGCCCGCGGCAACGCACCGCCTAAGCGCCGCCGCGCCGCGTAAGCGCGTCGGCAAGCACTCCGCGCGAGACTGGCCGCACGTGCCGCGACCGACCGACCCCGCGTGGGGGCGCCGAGGGCGCACACGTCACCTCCGTCTCCGCCACTCCCATGCGCCGACTGCTTCTTCCCCCCCTCGCGGCCGCCGCGGTCGCCCTGGCCGCCTGCGGCGGCTCCGACACGCCGACGACCGGCCCCGTCACCAACCCGCCGCCGGCGGTCGCCGTCGCCAGCGTCGACGTCGCCGCGCCCGCGGGCGGCGCACTCGTCGTCGGGCGCACCGCGACCGTCACCGCCACCGTGCGCGACGCCGCGGGTAACGCGCTCGCCGGCCGCGCCGTCACCTGGACGGCCGACCCGGCCGCCGTCGCCACCGTCGACGCGAACGGCGTGGTCACCGCGCTCACGCCGGGCACGGTCACCATCACCGCCACCAGCGAGGGGCGCTCGGCGCGCGTCGCGCTCACCGTCGCCGCGCCGTCGCCGGCCGCCGTGAGCTCGGTGACGATCGCCGGCGCGAGCGCGACGCTCCGCGTCGGCGACACGGTGCGCCTCGCCGCCGTCGCCCGCGACTCCGCCGGCGCCGTGCTGGCCGGCCGCACGATCCGCTGGAGCTCGAGCGCGCCGGTCGTCGCGAGCGTCGACAGCGCGAGCGGGCTCGTGACCGCGCTGCGCCCCGGCCAGGCGACGCTCACCGCCGCCAGCGAGGGGCGGAGCGCCACGCACGCCGTGACCGTCGCCGCCGCGGCGCCGGCGCCCGCGCCGGTGCGCACCGTCACCGTGGGCACCGCGCTCGACACGCTCGAGGCGTACGACGTCGTGCAGCTCGCGGCGACGGTGCGCGACTCCGCCAACAACGTCCTCGCCGACCGCGCGGTCCGCTGGACGAGCAGCAACCCCGCCGTGGCGACGGTCGACAGCGTGACCGGCCGGCTGACGGGCGTCGACCGCGGCACGGTGACCGTCACCGCGACGAGCGAAGGAAGGACGGGCACCGCCACGCGCGTCGTCGTCATCCGCTACCGCTCGCTCACCACGGGCTCGGAGCACGCCTGCGACATCGCGTCCGGCGGGATCGCCTGGTGCTGGGGGCGCAACAGCACGCAGGGGCGCCTCGGCTCGGGGCAGACCGGCGCGTCCGACGCGCACAGCAACGTCCCGGTGCGGGTCGCCGGCGACCACCGCTTCGCGCAGCTCAGCACCTACGGCAACACCACCTGCGGCGTCACGCGCGAGGGGGCGCTGTACTGCTGGGGGAGCAACGCCGCCTACGCGCTCGGCGCGGCGAGCAACGTCTCGCAGAGCCCGACCCCGGTGCCCGTCGTCGCGACGCAGCGCTTCAAGCAGGTGGCGGTGAGCGGGACGCACTCGTGCGCCCTCACCACCGACGGGCGCGCCTACTGCTGGGGCCCGAACAGCTCGGGGCAGCTCGGCACGGGGAACACGACCTGGGCCCAGACGCCGGTCGCCGCGGCCGCGGGGCTGACCTTCGCCACGCTCACCGCGGGCACCGAGTACACCTGCGGCCTCACGCCCGCCGGCGCCGCGCACTGCTGGGGCGTCAACGGCCTCGGACAGCTCGGCGACGGCCTCCGCCCGTCGATGGGGAACACGCAGACCAACGCGCCGGTCGCGGTCGTGGGCGGGCACACCTTCCGCACGCTCTCGGCGAGCAGCCAGCTCACCTGCGGTGTGACCACGGCCGACCAGGCGCTCTGCTGGGGGCGCGGGATCGACGGACGCCTCGGCAACGGCGACATGGGCGTGACCTCGACGCCGGCCGCCGTCTCGGGCGGCCACCGCTTCCGCTCCGTCGCCGCTGGCTTCTCGGCGGTGTGCGGCGTCGCCACCGACGACGCGGTCTGGTGCTGGGGGCAGGGCGCCAACGGGCAGCTCGGCCAGGTCCTGATCAACGGCTCGCCCACGCCCGTCCGCGCCGGCGGCGCGCTGCGCGCCGCGGACGTCAGCACCGCCAACGTCTCGGGCGGCGAGGGGAGCTACAGCTGCGCCATCGCGGCCGACCGCCTCACGACCTACTGCTGGGGGCGGAACGACAAGGGGCAGCTCGGCAACGGCACGACCACCGACCACGTCGCGGTGAACGCCGCGCCGTCGATCGTCGTCGGGCAGAAGCCGCTGCCGGCCACGCGCTGAGCGCGGCACGCTGACGACGACGCCCTCGCGCCAGTGCTGGCGCGAGGGCGTCGTCGTGTACGTGAGCGGATGGCATCCCACGGCGACCCCGCCTTGACGAACGGCGACGACCCGGCGGGGTTGTACGGGTCACAGCCGTACTATATGATCGTGTACGGGTTACGGCCGGACGACAAACGGGGGGTGGCCATATGGCAGCCAAAGCGAGTGGCCGAGCGCGGAGCGGGAACCCCCGAGCGGCCGGGCGGGGGCCCGAGGGGCGGGAGGGCGAGGGGCGGAAGGACGAGCGTGTGGAGCTCCGCACGACCGCCGACGAGAAGCGCCTGCTCGTCGCCGCCGCGTCGCACGAGCACCTCGACGTGACCGCCTTCGTGCTGCGGACCGCGCTGCCCGCGGCCCGCGACGTGGTGGACCGCGCCGGCACGGTCCAGCTCTCCGCACGCGACACCGCCCGCATCCTCGCGCTGCTCGAGCACCCGCCCGAGCCGAACGAGCGGCTGCGCCGCGCCGCGTCCGCGCTGCGCGCCAACGACGCCGCCGCTGCGCGGGCGGCGCCGCAGCGATCCCGACGCAGGCAGCCCCCCGCCACGCCTCCCGCCAAGCCGTGACGTTCCCGGCGTGGCGGGAGGAGCCGATCGCGCGCACGCACCGCCGGAGCGCATTCGACTGCGGCGTCCCTGCCCTCGACGAGTACCTCCGACGTTTCGCGCGACAGAACCACGAGCTCGGGGGCGCGAAGGCTTTCGTTGCCGTGCCGCTCGCCGAGCCCACCCGGGTACTCGGTTACTACACCCTCAGCCCTGCGTCGCTCGCCTACGACCGCGTGCCGTCCGAGGTGACGCGTGGTCTCGCGCGGCACGACGTGCCGGTATTTCGCCTCGGGCGTCTCGCCGTCGACCGCTCGGTGCAAGGTCTCGGGCTCGGCGGGCAGCTGTTACTCGCCGCCGGCGCGCGGGCGGTGAAGGTCGCGCTGCAGGCAGGCGGCGTCGCGCTCACGATCGATGCGGAGGACGAGCGCGCCGCCCGCTGGTACGCAGGATTCGGAGCGCTGCGCCTGCTGGACGCGCCGCAGACGCTCGTGCTGCCGCTCGAAACGATTGCGCGTGCGCTCGAGGGCTAGCCCGCGGGGCGCCTCCGGACCACTTCCGTGCCGCGGCGCATCCGCCCGCTGTTCGCCCTGCCCCACGAGATGTGCTCGCTCAGCGCGGCGGCCCGATCGTGTCGCGCCGCGCCTCCGGCGAGTCGAGCCACCGCACCCCGGTGACCCTGCCCGTCTCGACGACCGTGGGCCCCCGGGCGCCGCGGAACGTGTTGGTCAGCTCCCACTCGGCGAGCGTCGGCACGCCGCTCACGAGCTCCGCGAAGCGCGCGCGGGTGGCGTACCCCCGCAGCCCGCGGAACTCCGCCGGGATCCGGTTGAGCCGCGTGACCATGCCGACGAGCTGGTAGCCGTCGGCGCGCAGGTAGATGCTCCCCTCGAAGTCGACGGCCTTGGCGAGCCAGGGCACCGGCTCGAAGTCCACGCGGATCGCCGAGTCGGCCCCGAACCGCTCCTGACCGGCGTACCAGAGGCAGTGGTTGTTCGTGAACGCCGTGTCGGCGACATCGGCCAGCTCGGGGAGCTTCACCCCCCACACGCCGCCCACGCGGCCGTAGATGCGGCGCGGGACGTACGGGTTCGTCGGCAGCGGCCCGCGCACGACGGTGTCCGTCACGAGCGCGGTGCGCGGCACGTCGCCGTCGCCCCGGTTGCCGCGCACGCGGGTCGCCTCGAAGACAAACGGCCGCTCGCGCGTCAGCAGCCGCATCCGCTCCGCGTTCTCCCGGACCTGGTCGAAGAGCGCCGCCAGGTCGGCCGGCCGCTCCTGGAAGGGCGTCCGGTCGGTGCACGCGCCGTTCACCGCCACCGTCGGCAGCCGGAGGGCCAGGCGCGTCAACTCGACGCGGAGCCGCGCGATGCCGCCGGCGGCGAGGGTGAGCGTGGTGTCCTTGGGCGCGAACCCGATGCGCGAGAACCGGAGGCGCACCGCGCCCGGCGGCAGGGCGGGCAGCGTGAACGTGCCGGCCTCGCTCGCGAGCCGCTGCACGCCGTGCGCCGGCGCCGACGCCGTCGCGAAGCCGAGCGGTTCTCCGGCCTCGCGCGCGACGACCTGCCCCGCGACCGCCGCGGTCTGCGCACGGGCGGCGCTCAGCGCGGTCGAGGCACACGCGATGGCGACGAAGGCGGGGCGCACTACTCCTCCCGCGACGAGATGGTTCAGGTGCGCGAGGGTGCCGTGGAGGCGACTGATGACGGTTCGCTCGCGCGATGTTCAGATTAGCGGGTCGCCCCCCGCTTTGCCGCCTGCGTCAGAAGGTCGCCCCGACGTTCACCCCCAGCCCCACCCCGCGCACGTTCGCCGAGCCGGCCCGCGTGTCGACCGTCCCAGTGCGCAGCCGCAGGTACGGCTGCACCGCGTACGCCCCCACACGCCGCTGCACGCCGACCGACAGCGCCGCGCTGGTCGTCGCCGCCGTCACCAGCGACTGCTCGACCGACAGCCCGCTGTGGCGCCACAGCTCGAGCCCCGCGCTCAGGTCGCCCACCCCGGCCACGGGGTACGCGGCCCGCGCCCCGGCGCTGAAATAGTTCGCGCTGCTCCCGTCGACCGTCTCGCCCTCGCGCGTGAACGCCGCGCGGTAGCGCTCCGCGGCGAACACCACCAGCTCGCGGAAGGTGGTCGTCGGCGCGCGCCACTCCGCCTCGAGGCCGATCGTCGGGCCGAGGCGCACGCGGGTGGCCGCCTCGTCGGAGCCGGCGACCAGCCGGTCCTGCGTGTACACGTCGGCCGTGAGCGCGAGGCTCAGCGCCCCCTCGCGCACGAAGCGGTCGGCGCCGAGCGAGAGGTGGAGCGCGGTTCCCGGGTCGTACGTCGTCGCGTCGACGCCCGCCGCCAGCGCGGCCACCGGCGCGTAACTCCCGCGCACCTCGACGCTCCCGCCGGCGGCCAGCGACCAGCCGGCGCGCTGGAAGGCGTAGACGAGCCCCGTGGTCGCGCTGTTCCCCGCCGTCGCCGCGGGGGTCACGCTCCCCAGCGCCGGCGCGCCGAGCACGCCGAGCGCGGCGACCTGCCCGCCGGTCAGCTCGCGGCGCCCCGTGCCGAGGTTCGCGCCGACGGTGACGAGCAGCGCGTCGCCGCGCACGCGCCCCGTGGCGCGCACGCGCACGTCGCCGAGCCCCGACAGCGAGGCGGTGGTCTCGCCGCCGGCGCCGAGGAAGGTGGCGCGCCCGCTCGTCACGAGCGTCGCCACGTCCAGGTTCCACCGGTCGCCGACCGGCGTGGCGAAGGCGAGCGGGAGGACCACCTGCGTCGCCGAGCGCACGACCGAGAACTCGCCGTCGGCGCCCGCGCGCTGCACGAGCCCGTCGCCGAAGCCGTACGACTCGACGAACAGCCCGCCGCTCGCGCTACGCGCGCCGGTGAGCCGGTCCTGCGCGCTGACATCCGACGCCGCGAGCGACGTGATCGCCGCCAGCGCCAGCGCGCGCGAAGTGAGGGAAGCGCGCATGGTCACGGCGTGTTGATGGTGATGACGATCTCCGACTGCGCGGCGCGCAGCGCCGGGTCGGTCGCGAGGCCGGGGCGGAGCGTCGCCGGCGTGAGCTCGAGCGGGCGGTTGACCCGGTTGAGCGCCGTCCCCGACGCGCGCACCGCCTGCGCGCGCACGCCGTCCGCGCGCGCCGAGGCCTGCCGGAAGCTCGGGTCGGCGGCCGCGGCGCGGCGGAAGGCGCGGTGCGCCGCCGCGTACTGGCCGTTCACCTCCGCCTGCACCCCCTGCCCGTAGGCGAGGAGCGCGGTGAGGTTGCGCGTCGGGCGCTCCTCGACCAGCGCGCGCTCGCGCGGCGTCAGCTGCACCCCCAGCTGCTCGAACAGCCGGAACGCGATCGCCTTCTCGGCGTCAAGCACGCTGGCCAGCGGCGCGCGTCCGGTGAAGCCGCCGGTGGTGCGCCCGTCGGCGGCGTCGGTGAGGCGCGCGGCGAACACCATCTCGTTCCCGGCGCGGCGCGTCAGCGCGCCGGTCACCAGCGTGCGCGCCTGCAGGAGCCGCCCGGCGCGCGGCGCGGTGGCGCTGTCGGTCACGCCGCCCGCACCCAGCGCCAGCTCGCGCAGGATCGCGCCCAGGCGCGCCCGCTCGACGAGCGTCAGGCGCTGGCTGCGCGACAGGTCGGTGGCCAGGAAGTCGGCCAGCGCGTAGCCGAGCGGCGTGAGCAGCGTGTCGCTCGCCTCGACGGACAGCGGCAGCACGGCGACCACGCGCGGGGCCGATGGCGCGGCGGGCGCCGCGGGCGCGGCCGTCGGGCGGGGCGCCTGCGCGGCGGCGGCGCGCGGCGCCAGCGCGGCGCCGACGAGCAGCGGCAGCAGCGCGCGCGTGACGAAGCGGGCGGGGGTCATCGGGACACCTCGGCGGAGGGCGGAAGCTTGGGCGAGCGGCGCGCCGACGGACCGCCGGCGTCGGGCGCGCGCGGCCCGGTCGCGGCGTACGTGCTCACCGGCACGATCTGGCCGTTGACCAGGTCGAAGACGTTCCAGTACTCGCCGTCGCCGGCGGGCGGCGTGAAGGTGCGCGCCAGCCGGTTGCCGACGTACACGGCCACCCGCGCGCCCGAGGCGGCGATCGTGCCGTCGGACGAGAAGCGGTGCACGACGTAGCGGTACGTCCCCGCCCCGGGTCGCGCGATCGTGATCGTCTCCGGACCGAAGCCGCTCGTGTCGTCGACGTCGAGGCAGACGAACGGGTCGGCCGCGCAGTCCCCCTCGTTGCCGAAGTAGATCACGCGCCGCGCGCCCGTCGCCGTCGGCGCGTCGAGGTACGAGTCGAGGTCGCGCGGCGTCGCGCCCCACGTCAGCACGACGCGCGTCACCTCGGTCGTCGCGCCCACCGGCGCGAGCACGATGTCCTGCGTCGCCGCGGCGGTCCCCGCGGCGGCGACGTACACCAGCGCGTCCACGAACCCCGCCGCGCGCGCCCGCAGCGTGGCCGTGGCGCCGGTGGGCACCGAGTAGGCGGCGCCCGGCTGCACGAGCGTCTGCGCGCCTCCCTGCGCCAGCAGGCTGTCGACGCCCGACAGGCTGCCGACCACGCCGTACGCCGCGGGGACGCGCGACAGCGTCACCGGCACCGTCAGCGGGAGCCCCGTCGTGGCGTCGATGACGCGCCCCGTGAGCGTCCCCGCCGACGCCTGCGTGGGGGCGAGCGGCACCGCCGCCACGTCGACGTCGCCGTCGATCGTCACCGCGGAGAGCGCCGTCCCCTGCACGCCCCCGGTCGACGGCACGGTCACCGTCGCCGAGTACACGCCGGCGGGGAGCGACGAGGTGCTCCAGCGCCCGTCGGCGCCCGACGTCACCGTCGCGACCGCGGCGCCCGCGCCCGTCGCCACACTCCCGCCCTGCACGCGCACCACCACGCCCGCGACGGCCGCGCCGGTGGCGGCGTTGACGAAGCGCCCCGCCAGCGTGCCGGCGCGCCCGGCAACCGTGCCCGCGCCCACCGTCACCGACACCTGCGCCACCTGCCGCCCGCCCGACGACGCCTCGACGAGCGTGGTCCCCGTCGACACGCCGGTGACCACCCCGGTCGCCGCGTCCACCGACGCGATCGACTGCGCGCGGCTCGCCCACGAGATGAGGCGCCCGGCCACCGGCTGCCCCGACGCGTCGAGCGCCGTCGCCGTGAGGCGCACCGTGTCGCCGAGCGCGAGGCGCGCCGTGTAGCTGCCGACACTTCCCGCCACGGGCGTCACCCCGCGGCCCGTGACGCGCACCGCCTGCACCTCGAGCAGCGTCACCGCTGGCGCGACCGCGGTCTCGCCCGGGCGCACGACGACGGCCACCGTCTGCTCGTCGAGCGAGGTGGTGCCGCGCAGCAGCCGCACGCGCAGGTCGACGAGGCACGCCTCGGCGGCGGGCAACCGCTCCGGGTCCGTCATGCAGGGGCGCAGGTCCAGCGGGAGGCGCGCCTGCTGCGTCCCCGGCGTGACGGACACGGTCGTCGACGCCAGCTCGACGCGCGCGCCGCCGACGCGCAGGTAGCCCGCGTTCAACTCGACGCTGGTCGCCGTCTGCGCGAGCAGCGTCGCGCGGACGCCCAGCGACGCGCGCAGTCGCGCGTCGGTCGGGTCGGCGGTGTCGGTGGCGCAGCCGGCGAGCGTGGCGACCGTCGCGAAGGCCGCCAGCGCGCGGGGCGTTCGGGGTGCAAACATGTGGGAGGCCGGCGCCGAGGCCGGGCGGGCGGGGAGGTCGCGCGTGCAGCGAACCCGCCTACCGTAGGGGCGGCCGGCGGGGGGAACAATGAGTCATTCTCCCCATCGCGGCGCCCGCGGCGCGCCGCGTCGCTCAGTCGCGCGCGCCCGCGAGCAGCGCCGCCGCCAGCTCGGCGTTCGTCAGCCGGCGCGCCAGCAGCTGCGCGACCTCCCCCTCGCGCGCCAGGCGTCGAGCGACGGCCACCGCAGCGGCGACAGCATCGCCTCCGCGGCCCGACCGAGCCGGCGGGCCACGTCATCGGACAGGTGCAGACTCATTGAAGCAGGCGGGGTGGGGGCGCGAGAAATAGGCGGTTTCGCCCCGTTCGCGTCAATCGCGCGCAGGGGGGCGCTCGGGTTGTGGGGATAACGACCCATGTGCGGATCGGCCGCGCCCCCGATCGTGAGGGCACACCCCTCACGTCACGCGGCGCCGCGCGCCGAGGTCCTACATGTCTCCGAACCGCTCCCGCCTCCGCACCGCGCTCCGCTGGGCCGGCCGCGTCGGCGTCGTCCTGGTCGCCCTGCTCGCCGTGGCCGCGGGCACCGTGTACGCGCTCTCCGAGCGCAAGCTCGCGGCGCGCCGCCCGGTCGAGGCGCACGCGCTCGTCGTCCCCACCGACTCGGCGTCGGTCGCGCGCGGGCGGCGGCTGGCGACGGTGCGCGGGTGCACCGACTGCCACGGCGCGAACTTCCGCGGCAACGTCATCCTCGACGACCCGGCGGTCGGCACGATCGCCGGCCCGAACCTCACCGCCGGCCGGCGCGGCCCGCAGCTCGACGACGCGGCGTGGGAGCTGGCGGTGCGCCACGGCGTGCGCCGCGACGGCACGCAGCTGCTCATCATGCCGGCCAACGAGTTCAACGTCCTCACCGACGAGGACCTGGCCGCGATCGTCGCCTACGCGCGCAGCGTCCCCGCCGACACGCACAGCACGCCCGCGACGCGCATCGGGCCGGTGATCCGCACGATGTACGCGGCCGGCAAGGTGAACGTGCTCCCGGCTCGCGAGATCGACCACGCGCGCCCGCACGCGGCGACGATCGCCGTCGACAGCGGCGTCACCTACGGCGCGTACCTGGCCGCCGGGTGCACCGGGTGCCACAACCCGAGCTTCAGCGGCGGCAAGATCCCGGGCACGCCTCCCGACTGGAAGCCCGCCGCCAACCTGACGCCCACCGGGATCGGGCACTACAAGGAGGCCGACTTCTTCCGCGCGCTGCGCGAGGGGAAGCGCCCCGACGGCTCGACGCTCGACCCGCGCATGAACGTCGCCATGACGTCGCAGTTCACCGACACGGAGCTGAAGGCGATGTACGCCTACCTGCGCACGCTCCCGCCCAAGCCGTTCGCCGTCCGCTGACGCACGCTCCCTTTTTCACATAGCGAGGTCCCCATGTCCGCGACCCACCGCCCGCCGCTGCTCGCGTTCGGCCTGAACTGGATCGAGGGCGCCCCGATGGCGCGCGTGCTCGCCGCCGCGCCGCTCACGCCGGCCGCCCGCCCCTGCCCGCCGCAGTTCCCGCTCGGCGCGGCGCCGGCGGTGCGGGCCGGCGACGGGTTCCGCAGCGCGGGCACCATCTACGCGCCGCCACCGCGCACTGACCGAACCCACGGCGCTCGCTCTTTCTGATCTTCGCTCCCCGTCGTCCTGAGCGCAGCGAAGGACCTCTCTGATCCTGGTTCGCCAGGTCAGAGAGGTCCTTCGCTGCGCTCAGGACGACGGGGAGCTCGCTCAGGACGACGGGGAGCTGTTAGCCCGCGCCCCACGACGCCCCGCCCCCGGGTAGGCAGAAAAATAGGACGTTTCTGCCCATGTCCGGGGGACCCGCATGGGTCATCCTAGGGTCGCGGCGCACCAGTCCCGCGCCGCAACGACCCGGCCCCCCGCGTCCCGACCCATGCAAACCCTTCTCGCCCCCCGCGCCCGCCACGCCGACGTCCCCGCGCCCCGCGCGACCGGCCCCGCGACGCTGACCGATGCCGTGACGCTCCAGCGCCTGGAGCGCACGCTGCACACCCTGCTCGCCCCGCTCGACTACCCCGACTGGCAGACCTGGCAGGTGGCCGTCCACGGCCGGCTGCTCGAGCTCACCGGCGCCGACTCGCTCTGCGTCTACACCCCGCTCGCCGAGGGGCCGGGCGCCTGGTACGGCCCGCACCTGAGCGAGGAGGCGCACGTGGTGTACTGCCGCCGCGCGGCCGCCGACCCGGCGTGGGAGCTGGTCGAGACGCGCTTCCTCGCGCTCGGGCGCGAGGTGGCACACGAGTCCGACCTGTACACCCCCGCCGAGCGCGACGCGCACCCGTTCTACCGCGAGTTCCTGGTGCCGAGCCGGATCCACGACCTCACCGTCGTCGGCGTGGAGTTCGGCGGGCGCGCGGCGGCCCGGCTCCACTTCTCGAACACCGAGCTGCGCGACGACGACTGGCAGGCGCGCCGCGACCTGATCCTGCGCGCGATCGTGCCCGCGTTCCGCGCCGCGCTCACGCTCTGGCGCCAGCTGGGCGAGCGCCGCGACGAGATGGCGCGCATGCTCGACGCGCTCCCGCAGGCGGTGCTGCTCTACGAGTCGGCGGGCGCGCTCTTGCACGCCAACCCGGGCGCCGCCCGCCTCCTCGACGGCGGGGCCGACGCCGAGCGGCTGCGCGCCGAGGCGCAGCGGATCGCCTGGGCGGTGGGGGCGACGGCGCGGCGCGCCTCGCAGGGGCTGGTCACCGGCGCGCGCCCGACCGCCGCCGGCGCCGAGCGCGAGCTGCGCGCCGGCACGCGCACCTTCCGCCTCCACGGCGCGGCCGCCCCGGCCTGGATGCTCGGCCGCGAGCCGGGGGTGCTGGTGACCGTGGAGACCGCGGCCGCGCGCCCGCTCACCGACGCCGAGCTGCGCGAGCGCTACGCACTCACGACGCGCGAGATCGAGGTGGCGCGCCTGCTGGCCGAGGGGCTCTCCAACCAGGACGTCGCCGACCGACTCGGCGTGAGCTTCTTCACCGCCCGCAACCATGTGGAGCGGCTGCTGCCGAAGATGGGCGCGTCGAACCGGGCGCGGGTCGGGGCCCTGCTCCGCGGCGAAGGGTAGGACCAAGAAGAGCAGACGGGACGAGATCTGATGGGACGGACACGATCTGATGGCCTCCGGCCCGGCGCGTGCTCCGTGCGCCGCGAGGAGGTAATCAGATCGTGTCCGCCCCCGTCAGATCTCGTCTCTGCTCGTCAGTCGCTCCGCCGGCGATCGCCCCGCGTCAGGGATTGCGGTCCGTGCAGCCCGTGAAGTTCGGGTTGTTCCGCTCGGCGGTCACGACCGGCAGGTTCACGTCGGCGCCGTAGTCGCCCCCCTTGTAGTGCACCCCCTGCGGGAAGACGTCGTTCGCCGTCCGCCCGTACTGCCGGATCAGGCGGCGCAGGTCGCCCAGGCGCTGCCCGCGCGAGAAGGTCCAGAAGGCCTTCTCGCGGAAGTGCAGGTTCACGCGCGCCGCGGCGGCGCCGGGATCGGCGAGCGCCGGCAGCGCGGTCGGCTGGACGTCGCCGAGCTTCGGCGGCGCGGCGCGCAGCGCGTTGTGGATGGCGAGCCAGCGGACGGCGTCGCCGTTGCGCAGCGCCACCTCGGCCTCGATCATGCGCGCGTCGATGCCGTTGGCCACGTCGACCGCCGTGAGCTGGCCGTAGAGCGTCGTGGTCCGGGCGTAGGTCTGCCCGTCCTGCCCGTTGATCGAGCCCGTGGTGCGGATCGTCACCGGGAGGCGCGGGTCGCGCGCCGACGAGAACGGGATCGCGTTGCGCACCAGGATGTTGCGCGCGTTCCCCTCGACGCTGTCGCCGACGCTGTAGCGCCGGGCGCTGATCCCCTGGCCCCAGATGGTGTTGTTGCCGGTGTTGAGGGAGAAGGTGTGCTGGTAGGCGAAGCTCGTGGGGACGGCGGTGACGAGCGGCCCCGCGCCCGCGAAGTCGCCGAGCGCCAGCGCCACGCGCGCGCGGCCCACGCGGGCGGCCCGATTCACCAGCACGCTCTGCGCGTCGGTGCCCGTGGCCGTGGCGATCGCCGAGTCGAGCGAGGCGACGGCGAGCCGGAAGACCTCCTGCGTGGTGCGCGGCGCCCCGGTCTCCGGCGTCGGCCCCCCCGTGTTCTCCCCGATCGGGATGCCGTTGCAGAAGTCCGAGGCGAGCTGCAGCTCGGCGAAGCCGCGCGCGAGGTACATCTCGGCGATCAGCGCGGTGGACGTCGGGCTGTACTCGCGCAGCAGGCGGATCGCCTCGTCGGCTCGGGTGCGCACCCGGTACAGGTCGCGCAGCATCTCGGTGATCGAGCTGTTGAACTCCTGGATCGTGCGCTGGTCGGTCTCGTCGTTCTGGATGAACGTCGAGCTGGTGGACCACTCGTCGGCCAGGAGCCCGCCGAACAGCCAGGTGCTCTCCGCCCCGGCCGTCGTCTCGCGGAAGGTGTCGATGACGCCGTTGGCGAGTCCCCGCGCCGCTTCCGCCGACCGGACGTCGGGGGCGAAGATGATGTCGGGGTTCTCGACGCCGAGCAGCCGGTCGGTGGCCGAGTCGCAGGCCGCCAGCCCGGCGAGCATCAGCGCGGCCGCGCCGGACGCGCGGCGCACCGCGGGGCGCAGGCCCCGGAGCGGGAGCGTGTGCATGGGTCGGGTCATGTCAGAAGCCCACGTTGACGCGGAAGATGAGATAGCTCGGCGGGCCGACCGTCTGGAACTCGTTGGGGGCCTCGGTCCCCGCCGTGGCGTTGAACGCGTTTTCCGGGTCGACGCCGCGGTACCTGGTCCAGAGGGCCAGGTTGCGCCCGGTGGCCACGAGCGCGAGCGACTTCGCGCGGGCGATTCGCTGCACGAGCGCCTGGGGAACGGTGTACTGGAGCGAGGCCTCACGAAGCCGCACGAAGGCGCCAGGCTGGAAGAAGCCGTCGAGGGTGCGCGCGTCGTGCTCGTTGGCGGCGATGTTCATCGCCTGGTCCTCGAAGCTCGCGTTCAGGTTGTTGCGCCCGCTGCAGTTGGGGCGCGTGCACCGGATGCGCTCCGTGTTGTTGTACCACTTGTTGCCGCTGCGCCAGTCGAACATCGTGGTGAGACGCAGGGCGCGCCCGAACAGGTCGACGCCATTCGTGAAGGTCGTCGTGTAGGGAGCCGTGGCGTAGCCGCGGAAGATCACCGAGTCGCCGACGAACACCTCGTTGCGCGCCTCGTCGGCGAAGTAGGTCAGCAGCCCATCGCCGTTCTTGTCCTGCCAGCCCGTGATCGGCCGCGCCCAGTAGCCCGAGATCGGGTAGCCGGCGACGATGCGCGTGGCGGTCCCGATCTGCTCCGGCGTGTTCCCGAGTGAGACGACCTTGTTGCGGTTGGCCGCTGAGACGACGGTGAGGTCCCAGCCGAAGTTCCGGTGCTGGAAGAGCTGCGCCTGCAGGCTGACCTCGACGCCGGCGTTCTTCACCGAGCCGAGGTTGCGCAGCTGGTCCTCCACCGAGCCCAGCGAGGGCGGGAGGACGGCCTCGATCAGCGCGTCCGTCGTGATCTTACTGTAGTAGGTGAAGTCGAGGCTCAGGCGCTGGCCGAACAGCTGGGCTTCGAAGCCCGTCTCGTGCTCCGCGGAGCGCTCCGGCTTCAGGTCGGCGTTGCCGAGGGCCGCCTGGACGACGGTCGGCTGGTCCGAGTTGGCGATGTTGGTGGTCTCCGCCTCGTAGTAGAAGAGCGCGTCGCGCGGGCCGGGCTGCACGCCCGACTGGCCGTAGGCGTAGCGCAGGCGCATCGAGTTCACCCACGACGGCGCGCGCCACCACCCCTCCTCCGAGATCAGGTAGCTGGCCGAGACCTTGGGGTAGAAGACGCGCTGGAAGTTCGTGCCGAACGCCGAGTTCTGGTCGGAGCGGACGGCCGCGGCGAGGAAGAGACGGTCGCGGATGGCCGCGCTCTGCTCCACGAAGGCGCCGAGCGTCTTCTGGTCGTCGGTCTGCTCGTCCACCGTCCGCTCGGTGCCGGACGACACGTTCTGCGAGCCGGGCGCGAGCTGCTCCGAGCCGCTCTCGGCTCTCGTGAACTTGTAGGCCACGTACTGGGCGCCGACGGTCGTCTTCCAGGCCACGCCGAGGCGCTGGTACTGCGCGGTGGAGCCCAGGTCGACCGTGAAGTTGTTGATGAAGACTCGACTGATCCCGCGCGAGCCGAGGCGCGTGGTGGCCGTCAGCGGCGGGCCCTCGCCGTTGTAGAGCAGGTTCTCGTCGTTGCGCCCCGTCCAGTCGTTGCCGGCCGTGATGCGGTTGACGAGCCAGTCGAGCGGGCGCCAGTTCGCCTGCGACGACCAGATGAAGCGGTTGACCTCCTGGGCCGTCTTCTCCTGCCAGGAGTAGCCGGGGGTCCAGCCGCGGTAGCCGTTGAGCGGCGTGCCGAGCCCCGAGACGTCGCCGTTGTCGCGCGTCCCCGGGCCGCCGAAGGCGTGCGAGCCGAGCCCCGCCGTCGAGTTGGACTCGAGAGTGTAGCGCTGCGCGATGTTGATGAAGTTCGTCGAGACGCCGAGGTCGAGCTTGGGCGTGATCGCCGCGTTGGCGTTGGCGCGCAGCGAGGCGCGCCCCATGGCGTTCGGGCGGTCCGTCCAGCCGCGGATCGGGGTGTTCGTCTCGGCGAAGCGCTGCCGCTCGAAGTCGGGGAGCTGCAGCAGGCCGACCTCCTTCTCCCCCTCGCCGGCGATGAAGTAGCGCACCTGCTCGGAGCCGCCGGACACCTGCGCGCCGTACTGGGTGCGGTTCCCCACCCCGAGCGGCGTCAGGTCGTCCTCCTCGAAGAGGTTGAGGGCGCTCGTCGAGTCGGCGGCGCACTGCCCGAGGCCGACGCGCTGCAGGTTGCAGAAGGCGCGCGACGAGACGGTCTCGCTCGGGCGCTTGCCCCAGAGGCTGTAGGCGGTGGGGTAGGTGTTGCGGTCGTACACCGCGCCCCCCTCGCCGTAGAGCGTCCACCGGGCGGCGCCGGCGCGCCCCTTCTTCGTGGTCACGACGATCACGCCGTTGGCCGCGTCGGTGCCGTACAGCGTCGCGGCCGACGGCCCCTTCACCACCTCGATGCTCTCGATGTCCTCGGGGTTGAGGTCGCCCGTGCGGCTGGCGTTGTTGCCGCCGGTGTTCGACGGGGTACCCGCGCCGTTGCCGGTGACCGTCGAGAAACTCGCGTTGTTGCTGGTCATGCGGATGCCGTCGATGATCCAGATCGGCTCGTTCGACAGGCTGACCGAGTTCATGCCGCGGATGCGGATGCGGGACCCGGTGCCGGTCTGCGTGCCGCTGGTCACCTGCACGCCGCTGGCGCGCGAGTTGAGCAGGTCGCTCAGGTTCGCCACCGGCGCCGCCTCGACGACCTTGGTGGCGTCGATGTTGGCGGTGGCGTTGCCGATCTCCACGCGGCGGGTCACGCCGGTGGCCGTGGTGACCACCGGCGTCAGGTTCACCGTCGCCGTGCGCAGCGCGAGGTCCGCGGTGGCCGTGCCGCCCGCGGTCACGTTCACCGTGCTGGTCAGCTCCGAGTAGCCGACGCGCAGCACGCGCAGCGTCACCGCCCGGGCGGGGACGCCGCGCAGGGTGTAGCGCCCCTCCTCGTTGGCGATCGCGCCGATGTTCGTGCCGACCACCTGCACCTGCGCCGACGCGACCGGCTGCCCCGTGGTCGCGTCGGTCACCCGCCCGGTGACGGTGCCCGCCTGCTGCGCGTAGACGGCAGCCGGTGCGAGCCCGCCGGCGAGGAGTGTCGCCGACAGCCAGTGTCCCGCCCGATGGTTCATGCCTTCGTCCTCCAGTGCGCCGTCAGCGCGGTGGGAGTGCGGTCGAGCCCAGGCTGTGGCGCCAGAACGCGAGTCGGGGCCGAGCGAACGGGTGGACCCCCGATGCGGGCCGTCCGTCACGCACTCGGTACGGCTCGGGGCGGGCGAGCCGGGTCCGTTGCCGTCATCAGCGATCTCGCGAGATAACGACGCGCCGGCCCGAAATCACGGACCGGCGCTTGAGAATATGTGCGAGAAATAGGGACGAGCTGCCAGACGGCCGGAGGACGAACGGCGTTCGCTCGCGCGGCCCCGCTCAATCCCCAGCCTGCGGCACCGGACTCGCCGCCCGCGCCCCCGCGCGCCGCCGGAACCGCGCCCCGAGCGCCGACCGCCACCCGTCGAAGATCTCGTACACGGTCGGGATCACGAACAGCGTCAGCAGCGTCGACGTGATCGTCCCCCCGATCACCGCGCGCCCGAGCGGCGCCCGGAAGTCGCCCCCCTCGCCCGAGCCGAGCGCCACCGGGATCATCCCCGCGATCAGCGCCAGCGTCGTCATCAGGATCGGCCGCAGCCGGATCGCCCCCGCCTCGATCAGCGCCTCGCGCACCGGCAGCTCCCCGCGCTCGTGCGTCCACTTCGCGAAGTCGATGAGCAGGATCGCGTTCTTCGCCACGATCCCCATCAGCAGGATCACGCCGATGAGCGACATGATGTTCAGCGAGTCGCCGGTCAGGATGAGCGTCACCACCACGCCGATCAGCGACAGCGGCAGCGAGAGCAGGATCGCGACCGGGTCGAGGAAACTCCCGAACTGCACCACCAGGATCAGGTACATCAGCAGCACCGCCACGCCGAGCGCGGTGAAGATGTTGCCGAACACCTCCTGCTGGCTCTCCACCTGCCCGCCGGCCACGATCTGGTAGCCGTCCGGGAGCTGCAGGTCGGCGAGGCGCCGCTGCACCCCCTGGATCACGTCGCCGAGCGCCGCGTTCTCGAGGTTCGCGCCGACCGTGATCACGCGCGCGCGGTCCGCGTGGTCGATCTGCGCCGGCCCCGTCCCCGGCGTGATCGTCGCCACCTGGCCGAGCGGGAGCACCGACGGCGCGCCGGCGCCCGCCGGGAGCACGAGCGGGATGCGCGCCAGGTCTTCAGGGTTCTCCCGCGCCTCCGCCGGGAGCCGCACCCGCACGTAGCGCGTCTCGCCGGTCGGGTCGACCCAGTTCCCCGCGTCGACGCCGGCGAACGCCGGGCGCAGCGCCTGCGCGATCTGCCCCACGCTCACGCCGAGCGCGCCGGCCAGCGGGCGGTTCACGTCGACGCGCAGCTCCGGCTTGAGCCCCTTCGTCGACAGCCCCACGTCCACCGCCCCCGGCGTCGCGCGCACGATCGCCGCCACCGAGTCGGCGAGGCGCGACAGCACCGTGGCGTCGGGGCCGCGCAGCTGCAGCTGGTAGGGCTTCTGCCCCCCGCCCGGGCCCCCGGCCTCCAGCAGGTAGGCCGTCACGCCGCCGATCCCGCGCAGCTCGCGCCGCAGCCGCGTCCCCAACTGCTGCTGGCTCACGTCGCGCTCGGCGCGCGGCACCAGGCGCACGTACACCGACGCCACGTCGACCGCCCCCGACCCCGAGGCGCTGCCGACCGTGGTGTACGTGTAGGCGACCTCGGGGTGCGTGCGCATCTGCCGCGCGACCAGCTCCGCCTGCACGCGCGTGTACTCGAGCGACGAGCCCGGGGGCGCCTCCACCTGCACCGTCAGCTCGCTGCGGTCGCTGTTCGGCGTGAAGCCGAACTCCCCGGCGGCGCCCTGCAGCGCGACCGCCCCCGCGAACGAGCCGACCGCCAGCAGGATCATCGCCGCGCGGTGGTCGAGCGCCCACGCCACGCCGCGGCGGTAGCGCTGCGCGAGGCGGTCGAACCAGCGGTTGAACCGGTCGAGCCCGCGCGTGACGAACGACTTCCGCTCCTCCGGCACGTGCGGGTCCGGCCAGTAGGCCGAGAGCATCGGGTCGAGCGAGAAGGAGACGAAGAGCGACACCAGCACCGAGGCCGCGATCGTCAGCGCGAACGGCTGGAACCACTGCCCCGCGAAGCCGCTCATGAAGCCCACCGGGACGAACACGGCGACGATCGAGAAGGTCGTCGCCGCCACCGCGAGCCCGATCTCGTCCGTCCCCTCGCGCGCGGCGTCGTAGTGGTCCTTCCCCATCTCGACGTGGCGGACGATGTTCTCGCGCACCACGATGGCGTCGTCGATCAGGATGCCGATGGCGAGCGAGAGCCCGAGCAGCGACATCGTGTTGAGCGTGAAGCCGAGGACCAGCAGCGGCACGAACGAGGCGAGCACCGAGACCGGGAGCGCGAGCCCCGTGATCACCGTCGACCGCCACGAGTTCAGGAAGAGGAAGACGACGAGCACCGTCAGCACCGCCCCTTCGACCAGCGCCGCCTGGACGTTGCGCACCGAGTTCTCGACGCGCTCGCCGGCGTCGCGCACGACCTCGACCGACGCGCCGGCCGGGAGCCGCGCGCGCAGCCGCTCCAGGCGCGCCCGCACGGCGTCGCTCACCTGCGTGGTGCTGTACCCCTTGGCCTTCACGACGTCGAGCCCGATCGCCTCGCGCCCGTTGTAGCGTGCGGCGCTCCGCCGCTCGGCGCTCCCCGCCTCGACCGTGGCCACCTGGCCGAGCGGGATCGCGACGCCGTTGCGCTGGGCGACCGTGAGGCGCGCGAAGTCCTCCGGGCGCGCGAGCCGCCCCTCGAGGCGGATGGCGCGCTCGGTGATCGGGCCGGTGATCTGCCCGACCGGCGCGGCCAGGTTCTGGGCGCGGAGCGCCGCCACCACCTGGTCGACGCCGACGCCGGCGGCCGCGAGCCGCGCGGGGTCGAGGACGACGTTGAGCGTCGCCGAGTCGGCGCCGGCGACGTTCACCTGGGCGACGCCCGGGATCGAGCGCAGGTCGCCGCCGATCGTCTGGTCGGCGATCTGCGTCAGCTGCGCCGGCGTGAGCGAGTTCGACGTCAGCGCCAGCGAGACGATCGGCAGCGCCGCCGGGTCGAAGCGCTGGATGATCGGCTCGACGATCTCGGTCGGGAGCTGGGCGCGCACGGCGCTGATGGCGTCGCGCACGTCCTGCGTCGCCTGGTCGACCGGCTTGTCGAAGTCGAACTGGACGACGATCTGGGCGAAGCCGTCGGTCGCGGTCGAGTTGAGCTTGTCGAGGCCGCTGATGGCGGCCACGCGGTCCTCGATCCGGTCGACCACCTCGCGCTCCACCTGCTCGGGGGAGGCGCCGGGGTAGACGACGCCGACGAAGACGATCGGGGCGTCGATGTCGGGGAACTCGTCGGTCTGCAGCCGGAAGAGGGCGACGAGCCCGAAGACGACCAGCGCGAGCATCGTCACGATCGTGACGATCGGGCGCCGGATGGCGAAGTCGGAGATGAACATGGCGTCGGAGGGGGAGCGCTTCTCCCGTGCCAACGGGCGGCCGGGGGCGGGCGTTGCCGTCCGGGGGCGCCCGCGCGGGGTATTATCCCCCGGAACCCCCGCCCTGATCCCCTACGAGCCCTCCGTGACTCCCGTCGTCCGCGCCCTGCTCATCGCCACCGTCGCCGTCTTCTTCCTGCAGCAGACGGTCGCGCTGGTGGGCCAGCTCCTCGTGTTCTACCCGCCGCTCCTGTTCCGGCAGCCGTGGACGGTCGTGACCTACATGTTTCTCCACGGGAGCTTCACCCACATCCTGTTCAACATGCTGGGGCTCTTCTTCTTCGGCCCCCGCATCGAGGCCCGCCTCGGCTCCCGCCCTTTCGCGACCCTGTACTTCGTGAGCGGGATCGCCGGCGCCCTCCTCTCCTTCCTGCTCGCCCGCAACGCGCCGATCGTCGGCGCCTCGGCGGGGGTGTTCGGGGTGATGCTGGCGTTCGCGCACTTCTACCCGAACGAGCCGATCCACATCTGGGGGATCATCCCGGTCCCGGCGCGGATCCTGGTGATCGGCACGACGATCCTCACGCTGTGGGCCGGCTTCAGCGGCGCGCGGAGCGGGATCGCGCACTTCGCCCACTTGGGCGGCTACGCCGGGGCCTGGCTTTACCTGCGCTGGCTGGACCGGCAGCGCACGACCTTCAAGCGCAAGGTCGCGTCCGCCTCGCCCGAGGTCACCCGCACCGTCCGCGGCTACCAGCGCATCGACCGGTCGCGGATCCACGAGGTCAACCGCGCCGAGGTCGACCGGATCCTCGACAAGATCAGCGCCGGGGGCGTGGGCTCGCTGACGGCGCAGGAGCGGCTCTTCCTGTCGAACTTCGTTCCGCCCGACGACCGGGTGCCGCCGCCGTCTTGAGCCGCTGTTTGCGTTGGGAAGACCAAGAAGAGCAGGAGGGATGAAAATCTGAGAAGATCGGATGAAGATCTGATGGTCCCGTGTGGCGGCGGGGAGCCGCACGCCGGGCACAGCCCATCAGATCTTCATCCGATCTTCTCAGATTTTCATCCCCTCCTGCTCTTCTTGGTCTTGAACGGCTTCAGTGCGAAGACCAGCGCCGAGCAGCCGAGCACGATGCTGGCTGCCCCCGGCACGGCCTACCGTCCGCGCCCCGGCTCCAGCACCGCCTCGATGCGGTCCGCCACGTCCTGCCAGTGCGCCCGCGTCATGCCGGCGCCGACGGCCGCCCCGCGCCGCGCTGCCTCGCGCAGCGTCCGCAGCTCGGCGCGCGCCAGCGCCGGCAGGTCGGTCCGCGGCACCGCCGGCGGCGCCAGCAGCCCCGGGAGCTGGACCGGCGGCCCCGCCGGCCCGCCCCCGCCCGCCCCGCCGGCGGCCGGCGTCGGGGGCGCGGGCGGCACCACGAGCGCCGCCAGCCGCTCCAGGTGCACGCGCTGCAGCGTGCGGCGGTGCGCGTCGGGCGCCGTCGCCGCCGGGACCGCGCCCCACAGCGCGCGGCGCAGGTCACCCAGGTACTCGGCCGGCGCGTACGCCGCCTCGTCGCGCGCCGCCGCGTCGGCCAGGCGCGCCAGCCGCGGCGCCGAGAGCAGCTGCGTCACCACGCCGGCCTGCGCGTTGAGCAGCGACGCGGCGCCGCCCTGCGGGCCGATGCGCGACAGGACCTCGTCGGGCGCCAGCCACGCCGGGGTGCGCAGCACCTGCTCGCTCAGGAACTCGACCGCGGCGCGCTGCCGGGCGCGCGCGACCGGGCGGTACGCCGCGCCCGGCTGGTCGGCGGTGCGCGCGTCCACCTCGACGCCCCCCACGAGCGCGACCGCGTGCCCCATGTAGGTCGCCCACATGCGCAGCGCCTCGCCGTACAGCTCCGCCAGGTCCTCGTAGTCCTCGCCGGGGCGCGTCGTCCAGTTCACCAGGCTCGGGAGCACACGCTTCAGGTTCGCCACCGCGTACGTCCCGGCCCGCACCGGGTCGTCGCCCAGGTCCTCCGTCTGCGCCCGCGGGTCGACGCCGACGAACGGCTGCGCGACGTAGCGGTACGCCATCGGGCCGCGCTGCTCCGTCAGCCAGCGGTGCAGCGTCGCGCGCTCGTCCTCGGGCGTGGCGGCGTCGGGGAGGGCGCGGTAGCCCCACCGGATCACGAAGTCGTCGTAGGGGCCGAGTCGGCGGACGAAGTCCTTCGGCTCCAACCCGTCGCCCGGCTGCGCGACGTAGTTCTGGCGCGCGTAGTCCATGATCGTCGCCGACACGCCGTAGCGGCGCACGAACGACGGGCGGCGCAGCGAGTCCACCGGGAAGGCGCTCGACGCGACCATGTTGTGCGGCAGCCCGAGCGCGTGCCCCACCTCGTGCGTGATCACCTGCCGCATCGTCTCCCCCATCAGCGCCTCGGGGATCTCGAGCGTGCGCGCGGCCGGGTTGGCGGCGCCCGTCTCCACCAGCAGGCGGTTTCGGTACGACCGCATGTGGTTGTGGTACCAGGTGATGTCGCTCTCGATGATCTCCCCCGTGCGCGGGTCGGACGTGCTCGGCCCCACCGCGTTGCGCACCAGGCTCGCCGCCCAGCGCACCACCGAGTAGCGGACGTCCTCCGGGTCCCACTCCGGGTCCTCGGCCGGCGACGGCGGGTCCTTGGCCAGGATCGCGTTCTTGAAGCCGGCCGCCTCGAACGCCTTCTGCCAGTCGTTGATCCCCTGCCGTACGTACGGGCGCCACTTCGCCGGGGTCGCCGGGTCGAGGTAGTAGACGATCGGCTTCACCGGCTCCACCAGCTCGCCGCGGCGGTAGGCGGCCGTGTCCTTGGGCTCCAGCCGCCAGCGGCGGATGAAGCGCTGCGACGCGGCCTTCTGCGCGTCGAGCCCGTAGTTCACCCGCTCGACGGTGAAGAAGCCCACGCGCGCGTCGGCGTAGCGCGGGCGCATCGGCGTCTTGGGGAGGAGCACCAGCGACTGGCGCATCTCGAGCGTCAGCGCGCCGGCCGCGCGGTCCGACGGCGGCTCGCCGGCGTCGAAGGTCTGCGTGTGGCGCACCTCGACGTTGAGCGGGAACGCCCGCACCGTGCCGACGTAGCTGCGCGCCGGGTCGAGGCGGCGCACCTGGTACTGGCGGCGCTGCGCGGCGGTGAGCCCGGCGACGGCCGGCGTGTCGCCGGCGAAGAAGTCGGTGACGTCGACCACCGCGGTCGCGCTGTCGCGCCCGTTCGCGCGCCCGTACGCCTGCACCGGGAAGGCGGCCAGGATCGGGCCGACGTTGTTGCTGGCCACCGAGAGCGCGATCGGGAGCGAGTCGTCGGCCACCGCGCCGAAGCCGACGCTGCGCAGCAGCAGCCGGTCGCCGGCGCGCTCCCAGCGCACCACGCGGTCCTCCACCGACGTGCCGGCCGACACGAAGCCGTCGAACCCCGACGGGACGCCGGCGACGCGGCTGACGAGCAGGAAGTCGCGCGCGAACAGCGAGTCGGGGACCTCGAACAGCCACCGGTCGTCGACGCGGTGCACGGTGATCCCGCCGGTGTCGGTGGCGGCGCGCGCGGGGACGACCTGCGCGTAGGGGCGCGGGCGGCGCGGCGGCTGCTGCGCCGTGGGGGCGGCGGCGCCGGCGGCGGGCGACGCGCCGGCGGCGGGCGCGGGCGTCGGCTGCTGGGCGCGCAGCACGGGCGGCGCGGCGACCAGCGCCGCGAGGAGGACGGGGGTCGCCCCGGGGACGAGCGAGCGTCGCATGGCGGTCTCGGGTGGAGGACGCGAGAAGCTATCCCGTTCCCCGACGCCGCGCGCCCCGCTAGGCTGTCATTCCCACGAGTCGCACCACGAGGAGGAGGTATGGCAGAGCACGGGAACGGCAAGAACGGGCAGGACGGCAACGGACACCGCGGGAACGGCGACGGGCAGGCGCCCGTGCTGACCACGCGCCAGGGCCACCCGGTCGTCGACAACAAGAACAACCGGACCGTGGGCGACCGCGGCCCGACGGTCCTCGAGAACTACCACTTCCTCGAGAAGATCTCGCACTTCGACCGCGAGCGGATCCCGGAGCGCGTGGTGCACGCGCGCGGCGCCGGCGCGCACGGCTACTTCGAGACGTACGGCGCGGTCGGCGGCGAGGCGGTCGAGACGTACACGCGCGCGAAGGTCTTCAGCGGCAAGGGGAAGCGCACGCCGGTGTTCGTCCGCTTCTCGAGCGTCATCCACGGCGGGCACTCGCCCGAGACGCTGCGCGACCCGCGCGGCTTCTCGGTGAAGTTCTACACCGAGGACGGGAACTGGGACCTGGTCGGGAACAACCTACAGCAGTTCTTCATCCGCGACGCGATGAAGTTCCCCGACATGGTGCACGCGCTCAAGCCCGACCCGGTGCACAACCGGCAGGACCCGAAGCGCATCTTCGACTTCATGAGCCTGACGCCGGAGTCGACGCACATGATCACCTGGCTCTTCAGCCCGTGGGGGATCCCGGCGAACTACCGCGAGATGCGCGGCTCGGGGGTGCACGCCTACAAGTGGGTGAACGCCGAGGGGGAGGCGGTGCTGGTGAAGTACCACTTCCTGCCGAAGGGCGGGCAGCGCAACCTCACGCAGCGGCAGGCGCAGGAGGTCCAGGGGCAGGACTTCAACCACGCGACGGGCGACCTGTACGACGCGATCGCGCGCGGCGACTTCCCGGAGTGGGAGCTGAGCGTCCAGATCATGGAGGACGGCGAGCACCCCGAGCTCGACTTCGACCCGCTCGACGCGACCAAGGTGTGGCCGGAGGAGCAGTTCCCGCTGCGCCCCGTGGGCCGCATGGTGCTCGACCGCAACCCGGTGAACTACTTCGCCGAGGTCGAGCAGGTGGCGTTCGGCACGGGCGTGCTGGTGGACGGCCTCGACTTCTCGGACGACAAGCTGCTGCAGGGACGCACCTTCTCGTACTCGGACACGCAGCGCTACCGCGTGGGCCCGAACTACCTGCAGCTCCCGATCAACGCGCCCAAGACGCACGTCGCCACCAACCAGCGCGACGGCCAGATGACGTACCACGTCGACGGCGTGGAGGCGGGGGAGAATCCGCACGTCAACTACGAGCCGAGCGCGCGCCAGGGGCTGGTGACCGCGCGGCCGTCGGGCAAGCCGCACACGCCGTTCGTCTCGGGGCGCGTGGTGCGGCAGACCATCGCCCGCGAGAACAACTTCGCGCAGGCGGGCGCGCGCTACCGCTCGTTCGAGCCGTGGGAGCGCGACGACCTCATCGCGAACCTGGTGGACGCGCTGTCGCAGTGCGGCGCGGACATCCAGCAGCGGATGCTCTGGTACTTCGCGCAGGCCGACGCCGACTACGGCCGCCGGGTCGCCGAGGGGCTGGGCGTCGCGGTGCCGACCTCGCCGCCGCCCGGGACGCCGGCCAACGGGTACGGGGACCACGCGGTCTCCGCGCACGTCGAGGCGGGAAACGCGGTGGGTTGAGGGGTTGAGCTGAAGGTCAACTGAAAAGCAGGAGGGATGAAAATCTGAGAAAATCGGATGAAAATCTGAGGGCTCCGCGTGATGCGACGTCCCACGCCGCCACGACAGGCCATCAGATCTTCATCAGATCTTCTCAGATTTTCATCCCCCCCTGCTTTTCAGTTGACCTTCCTCACGGCTGCAACCGGTAACCCGTCTTCCGCACCGTCAGCAGGTGCCGCGGGTTCGCCGGGTCGTCCTCCAGCTTGCGCCGCAGCTCCAGCACGTGCGTGTCGACCGTGCGGCTCGTGACGCTGGCGTCGTACCGCCACACCTCGCGCAGCAGCTCGTCGCGCGTCGCCACCGCGCCGCCGCGGCGGAGGAGCGCGCACAGCAGCTCGTACTCCTTCGGCCGCAGCGCGACCGGCGCCCCGGCGCGCGTGACCTCGTGCGTCGCCTCGCACACCTCCACCGCCCCGAAGCGCTCGCGCGGCTGTCCGGCGCGCGACGGCGCGGCGCGGCGCAGCAGCGCGTCCACCCGCGCCAGCAGCTCCAGCAGCCCGAACGGCTTGGTCACGTAGTCGTCCGCGCCCAGCCGCAGCCCGCGCACCTTGTCCGCCTCGTCGCCGAGCGCGGTGAGCACGAGCACCGGCGTCGCGTCCCCCGCCGCGCGCAGCGCGCGCAGCACGTGGAAGCCGTCGCCGTCGGGGAGCATCAGGTCGAGGATCACCAGCTCGGCCGCCTCGGCCCGCAGCGCGGCCAGCCCGTCGGCGGCGCTCCCCGCAACCCGCACCGCGTAGCCCTCGAAGGCGAGGTTGTGCCGCAACCCGTCGGCCAGCACCGCGTTGTCCTCGACCACCAGCACGCGCCGCGGCGCGGACGGCGGCGGCGCGGCGGCCGTCACGCGAGCGCCCCCTCGGCGGGCGCGTCGACCGGCGCGGCGGCACGCGCGGGGATCGAGGCCGCCGGGAGCCGCACGCACACCCGCGCCCCGCCCCCCGGCGCCTCGGCGATCCACGCCTCCCCCTCCATCGCGTGCACCAGGTCGGCCACCACCGCGAGCCCCAGCCCGCTCCCCGTGCGGTCGCCGGCCTGCCGGTCGCGCGCCAGGCGCACGAAGGGGAGCCAGACGCGCCGGCGGTCGCGCGCCGGGATCCCCGGCCCCTCGTCGTCCACCCAGAGGCGCACCGTCCCGCCCCCCTCGGCCGCCGCGCCGACGCGGATCGTCTGCGCCGGCGCGCCGTAGCGCAGCGCGTTGTCGAGCAGGTTGAGCAGCACCTGCCGCACCGCCCCCGACTCGGCGCGCGCCGCCAGGCCGTCGGGCACGGCCGCCGCGACGCGCATCCCCGCCGCCTCGGCCAGCGGCGCGAAGTCGCGCGCCACCTCGCGCGCCAGCGGCGTCAGCGCCACCGCCTCGACCCGCACCGGGTTCGGGCGCCGCTCGGCGCGCGCGGCGTGCAGCACGTTCTCCACCATGTGCATCAGCCGCCGCGCCTCGCGCACGATCGTGTCGGCGGCCGCGCGCTGCTGCGCCGCGTCGCGCGTGCGCCCCAGCGCCAGCGTCTCGCCGTAGAGGAGGATCTGCGCCAGCGGCGTGCGCAGCTCGTGCGAGACGCTGGACGTGAAGTCGGCGCGCAGCCGCACCAGCTCCTGCTCGCGGCGCAGCTGCCGCAGCGTCAGCACGCCGAGCGCGCCGGTGAGCGCGGCCAGCGCGCCGACGACCACGACGCGCGTCGGGCGCCGCTCGGCGACCGGGAGGCGGTTGGCCGCGCCCGGCCCCTCGAAGGCGCGCAGCGTCAGCCCGGCCACGCGCCGCTCGGCCACCACCGGCCCCGCCGCCCCGCGCGCCGGCGTGCGCGCCAGCAGCGCCCCGGCCGCGTCGCGCACCTCGACGGCGAGCAGCGAGTCGGCGAGCGCCAGCGACAGCGCGTCCCCCGCCGCCCCGGTGCGCCGCGCGGCCCCGAGCAGCGGCCCGCCGAGCGCGTCGTCGCACGTCACCAGCCCGTAGACGGCCACCGGCGCGTCGAAGGGCGCGCGCCGCACGCCGAGCGCCGCCACCCGCCCGGCCGCCGCGCCGCGCCCGGCGACGATCGCGTACCCGCCGTCGGTGGCGCCCGCCCCCGCGCGCCCCAGCGCCCGCGCCGCCTCCGCCACCCACGCCGCCACCGCCGGCGGGAGCTCGCCCCCCGCCACCGCCAGCGTCCCGTCGCGCAGGTCGAGGCGCACCCACGCGGGGCTCGGCACGATGCACACGAAGCGCGCCGCCCGCGCGGCCAGCACCGTCGGCGCCGGCACGGGGTCGAACGGCGTCGCCGAGCGCACGTCCACCGCCGGCCCGAGCGCGTCCGTCAGCGCCTGTCGCAGCGCCAGCGCCGTCGCGTCGAGCGCGTCGCGCCCCGTCGCGGCCAGGTGCTCGCGCAGCACGCGCGCGCTCGCCACGCGGTGCGCCCCCACCTCCCGCTCCGCCTCGAAGGCGAGCAGACCGGAGAGCGCGAGCGTGAGCAGCAGGAGGACGAGGAGTGCGCGCGCGTCGGGGGCCGGGGCGCCGCGCGGGGGGGAGCGCATGTTGTAGCGAACGTGGTCACGCCCGCCGGCGCAAGGTGCGAGGGGGAGGGCTCCGTGGCGCCTGACGGGGTTCTGACGGCGAGCGGGGTACGGCGAGCGGGGTACGGCGAGCGGGGTACGGCGTGCGAGGAACCACGTGCGAGATGAGGCGAAAGTGCGCCCTACATCGCACGCGGTTCCTCGCACGCGGTTCCTCGCACGCGGTTCTTCGCACGCCCCACCTCGCACGCCTCACCTCCACTTCACCACCGCCAACACGTCCGTGTAATCGTCCGTCCACAGCCGCACGTCCCGCCGCCCTTCCAGCGGCGACCAGCCGGGCATCGTCCCGAGCAGCCCGAACGTCGTGCTGTCGCGCGCCAGGGCGATCCACCGCGACGTGGTCACTCCCGCCTCGCGCCGGTGCGCGCCGCTGACGTCGGCGCCGAGCAGCGCCGCGAGGCCGGCGTCGCGCGCCAGCGCCGCCACCACCGGCTCGAGGTCGAGGTAGCGGTTGCTGATGTGCACCGCCAGCACGCCGCCGGGCGCCAGCGCGCGCACGTACGTCGCCAGCGCCTCGCGCGTCAGCAGGTGCGTCGGGATCGCGTCCGAGCTGAACGCGTCGAGCACGATCAGGTCGTACGCCCCCGGCGCCGCCTCGGCCAGGCGCAGGCGCGCGTCGCCGAGCACCACGTCGCTCGCCGGCGGGCAGTCGCGCAGGTAGGTGAAGAGGCGCGGGTCGCGCGCCAGGCGCTCCATCAGCGGGTCGATCTCGTAGAACGTCCACCGCTCCCCGGCGCGCCCGTGGCACGCCACCGTCCCCGTCCCCAGCCCCACCGCCGCCACGCGGCGCGGCGGCGACGTCGGCGCGAGGCGCGGCGCCACCGTCAGCAGCACGCCCAGCGGCCCCTCGCGGTGGTAGTAGCTGAGCGGCGTCGTGCGGCGCGACGGCGAGCGGTCCTGCGCGCCGTGCAGCGTCGTCCCGTGCTGCAGGTAGTGGAACGGCGGCGCCGAGCGCACCGAGTAGGCGCCGTAGAAGCTGCGCGCGCGCAGCAGCACGCTGGCCTGCCGCGCGCGCTGGCCGAGCGCGCCCCCCAGGAGCACCGCCGCCGCCGCGACCGCGAACGCCGCGCGGTCGGCGCGCAGCGCGACGCAGGCCAGCGCCGCCGCCCCGCCGAGCAGCGCCGCGGTGGTCGCCTCGGGGACGCTCGGCACGATCGACAGCTGCGCCGCGGCGGCGTAGGTCATCGCGCCGACCAGGGGCGGCGCCGCCGCGCGCCGCAGCAGCGTCGGCCCGCGCCGCGCGTCCGGCGCCGCGATCCCGGCGGCGCGGTGCAGCCGCCCGCCGAGCGCGGTGCGCGGCGCCGGCGGCGGGGGCGGCGGCGGGACCGCCAGCCGCGCCGCCGCCGCGAGCGCGATCACCAGCGGGTACTCGGCGAGCCCGCTGAACAGCGCCGGCGCGAGCAGCGCGTTGAACACGCCCCCCAGCAGCCCGCCGACCGAGATCCAGAGGTAGAACTCCGTCAGCCGCGCGACCCCCGGACGCGCCTCCGCCAGCGCGACGTGGCACCAGAGCGCGATCGCCGTCAGCGCGGCCAGGTGCGCGCCCAGCACCAGCGCCAGCGGCTTGTTGACGTCGAGCGTCACCATGATCGCGAGCACCGGCAGCAGCGACGCCGCCGCGCGGTCGGCCAGCCCCGCCGGCGCGATCGGCCGCGGCGCGAACGCGATGACGAACGTCAGCAGGTAGAGCGCGAGTGGCAGCACCCAGAGCAGCGGCACCGGCGCGACGTCGGTGGTCAGGTAGCGCGTGACCGCGAGCAGCAGCGCCGACGGGACGAACGCCAGCAGCGTCCAGCGCGCGCGCGTCGCGGCGCGCGGCGCGGCGTCAGGGCTGTCGGGCACGACGTCGACGCGCGGCGCCGGCGCGGCGGCGGGACCCGCGGACGCGCGCGCGCCGCGGGCGGCCACCGCCGCGCACCCCAGCAGGAGCAGCCCGAACGCGCCGTACGCGGCGCCCCACCAGCGCGACTGCGCCACGAGCCCGAGCCGCGACTCGACGAGCAGCGGGTAGGCGAGCAGCGCGACCAGACTCCCCGCGTTGCTCGCGGCGTAGAGCGCGTAGGTCGGGGCGTCGTCCGCCGGCGCGTCACCGCCCCGCGCCGCACCCCGCGCCGCGCCCCGCCACGCCGCGTGCCACCCCTGCAGCAGCGGCGCGCCGGCGCTCAGGATCAGGAACGGCGCGCCGAGGGTCGCCAGCAGCAGCCACACCACCCACGCCGCGGGCGCCCACCCGGCGGGGACGGCGGCGCGCTCGCGCACCAGCACCGGGAGCGCCAGCAGCGACGCGCCGAACAGCGCCAGGTGCACCGCCGCCTGCGCGCGCGGCGCCAGCCGGCGCGCCAGCAGGTGCGCGTACAGGTAGCCGCCCAGCAGCAGCGCCTGAAAGGTCATCAGGCAGGTGTTCCACACCGACGGCGTCCCGCCGAGCAGCGGGAGGAGCTGGCGGCTCACCAGCGGCTCGACGGCGAACAGCAGCGCCGCGTTCGCCGCCACGCCGACGGCGAACAGCGCCGTGACCGCGCGCCCGCTCACTCCGTGCCGCCGCCCGGCGCCGCCGCACTCCCGACGATCGCGTCCACCTCGACCTCGATCAGCATCGCCGGGTCGACGAGCGCGCTGATCCCGTACATCGCGGTCGCCGGGCGCACGTGGCCGAACGCCTCGGCGTGCGCGCGCCCGTACTCGTCAAAGCGCGCGATGTCGGTGACGAACATGCGCGTCCGCACCACGTCCTCGGGCGCCGCGCCGGCGCGGGCCAGCGCGGCGAGGGCGTTCGCGAACGCCTGCCGCGCCTGCCCGTACGCGTCGCCCGGATGCAGCAGCGTCCCGTCGGGGCCCGTCGCGGTGGTGCCGGAGACGAAGACGAACGCCCCCGCGCGCACCGCGCGGCTGTAGCCGACGCGCGGCTCCCACGGCGTGCCGCTGGAGACGGTGGTGCGCGGGACGACGGGGAGCCCGGTCATGACGCTAGCGCGGCGGGCGCTGCGCCATGTCGAGGATCTTCCCCACGATCCCGCCGATCTGCGGCGAGCGCCGCGCCGACTGCTCCTGCGCCGAGCGCGCCTCGCGCTCCAGGTAGTCGGGGATCCCGTCGCCGTCGCTGTCGACCTGCGACGCGTCGGCCCTCGGCGCCGTCCCGCCCGCGCCGCCCATGCCGGGGATCCCGAACCCGCCCGCCATCCCGCCGGCCGACGCGACGCCGTCGGCGGTGCGCTGCTGCCGGCTCTTCATGATCGCCCCTAGCACGATCGGGGCGAGGATCATGAGCAGCTTCTTCGTCTGGTCGCCGTTCAGCCCCGACGCCTGCTGCACGCCGTCCTGCACCGCCGGCTGCGAGCGGCCGAGCACCGAGCCGAGCACGCCGCCCAGATCCATCCCGCCGCCCCCGCCCCCGCCGCCCAGCAGGCCGCCGAGCATCCCGCCCAGGCCGCCGCCGCCGAGCATCCCCGCGAGCGCGCTCGCGCCGCCCGGCTCGCGCGCGCCGGTCGCCATCCCGCCGAGCATCATCGGGAGCGCGGCGTGCACCGCCTGCTCGGTGGTGGCGGGGTCGGCGCCCACCTGCTGGCTGATCTGCTGCACCTGCTGCGGGCCGAGCTGCTGCTGGATCGTGTCGAGAAGACTCACGGTAGGGCTCCTGGTGTGTGGGGCTCGACCCTCCGGAAAGAAACGCACCAGCGCGGTCGCGGCGGACTCGTGGCTGGCGCCCCGTCAGCGCCCCGTCAGCGCCCCGTCAACGTCCCGTCGTCGCGAACAGCGACACGACCAGCGCGTGGTTGTTCTCGTTCACGCGCGAGCCGCCGCGCTGCACGAACAGCTGCATGTACCCCGCCTCGACGCGCGCCCGCGGGGTGAGGCGCCACCCCACCTGCGCGGCGAGCCGGCTCTGGTCGAAGATCTGCCCCTGCGACCCCTCGAAGCCGCCGGCGTTGATGAGCAGCTCCCCCCACGACGTGAGGTACGCGGCGGGGAGCGGGACGCCGAGCGCGGGGGCGTCGACGGTCGCGCGCGTCATGGCGCGCCCGCGCTGGCGGAAGACGTAGCCGTCGTGCGCCGCCCCGCCGCCCGCGGCGCGCACGCGCCCCACCCAGCGCTGCTCGGCGCGCAGGCGGTGCGACCACGCCACCGCGCCCGTGCGCCCGGGGAACTGGAGCAGCTGCCAGGTGCGGTGTTCGGGGAACGGCGCCGGGGACGGGGCGTCACCGTAGCGTGCCGTCTCGACGTACGCGTAGCCGCCGCCGAGCACCGCGCCGTCGCGCAGCCGGTAGAGGAGCCCCGGGCGCAGCAGCAGCTGCTGCGGCGTGCGCCCCGCGAGGTCGGCGCGCCGGAGCTGCGCCTCGAGGTTCAGCGACCAGCGCGCGTCGAGGCGGTGCTCGCCGAACAGCTGCAGCCAGACCAGTTCGTTGGTGACGCTGCGGCGCGCGGGCGCCGGCGTCTGTGCGGGGAGCGCGCCGGCGGCGAGCGTCGCCGCGCCGAGTGCCGCGGCGAGCGCGCGAAAGAGGACGGGCATGCGGGCGGGAGAGAGGTACGAACGTTCAGTCGCGCGGCGTCCAGGCGCGCGGCCGGCCGTCGGGGTCGCGCCGCGAGTAGCGCAGCCGCGCGTCCAGCATCTGCACGGCGTGGCGCGGCGTCCCGCGGTACACGTGCGCCGCCAGCCACTCCGACTCGGCGCCCAGCGCGCGCTCCGGGACGTCCTTCCACCACGCCCTCGGGCGCCGGTCGTCGCCGTCGGCGTTCCAGCGGTAGCCGCGGCGCTTGAGCGCGTCCTTCGTCTCGATCGCGCTCCCCACCGCCCACACGCGCGCCGTCTTCCCGCGCGCGCACTCGAGCAGCGCCTCCATCGCCAGCTTCCCCGACGGCAGCCGGCTGGCCAGCAGGTGCACCGCCATCAGGCAGTCGGCGTCGGCGCGGTGCGCCTCGTAGAACATCCGGCACATCCGGTACGCCAGCCAGCCGAGCTTCGTCGACTCCAGCCCCTCGGCGCGCCAGGCGACGTCGTCGCAGCTGCACGCCCAGTGCTTGTCGGCGAACGCCGGGAAGCGCCGCTCCAGGTGCGGGCGGTCGAAGCGCGCGTTGTGCGCGATGACGAGCGCCACGTCGCCGAGCAGCGTCGCCACCTCGTCGTCGGGGATGCGCCGCCCCGCCACGTCCTCGGGCGCGATCCCGGTGAGGTGCGTGATCTCCTCGGGGATCGGGATCCCGGGATCCTCGAGCCACGACCGGCACGCGCCGACGCCGAAGATCCGCCCGTCGCGCGCGAAGTCGAAGGGGACGGCCGCCAGCTGGATGATCCGGTCGTCCTCGCCCAGCCCCGTCGTCTCGACGTCGACGAAGAGCGCGCGCTTGGTGGGCGTGCCGTCGGGGCGGTGGTAGTGCGGGCGCGCCTCCAGCCGCTCGATCACCTGGTAGCGCCCCGACGCCGTGAGCGCGTCGATCAGCCGGCGCTCGGTCTCCGCGTGCGCGGCGGCGTCGGCGGTCGAGAGGTCGGCGGGGGGCATGGGGTGGAAAAAACACTGGGAACGGCGTGCGGGGTAGGGCGTGCGGGGTACGGCGTGCGGGGTACGGCGTGCGGGGTACGGCGTGCGAGACACTACGAGCGAGATGGGGCGCCAGCACGCCTCACCTCGCACGCCTCACCTCGCACGCCTCACCTCGCACGCCCTCCCTCGCACGCCCTCCCTCGCACGTCCTACCCCGCACGCCCTACCCCGCACGCCCCATCTTCCTCACGTACAGCGCCGCGTCCGCCCGCGCCAGCAGCGACTCCGCCGTGTCCCCGGGCTCCACCTCCGCGACGCCGACGCTGAAGCCGATCGCGTACGGGCACCCCGCCACCGCCGCCTCGCGGTTGTGCGCCGCGAGCGTCGCCTGCAGCCGCGCCGCCAGCACGTGCCCCTCCCCGGGGCCGCGCAGCCCCACCGCGTAGGCCGCGAACTCGTCGCCGCCGACGCGCCCCACGAAGTCCGCGTCGCGCACTGTGCGGCGCAGCACGTCGGCGACGGCCCGCAGCGCCCGGTCCCCCTCGGCGTGGCCGTGCGTGTCGTTGATCGGCTTGAACCGGTCGAGGTCGAGGAAGAGCAGCGCGTCGCGCACCCCCGTGCGCCCGGCCGCCTTCACCGCCTGCTCCAGCATGCGCCGGAAGCCGCGCCGGTTGAGGAGCCCCGTCAGCTCGTCGTGCTCCGACAGCGCGGCCAGCCGCCGCTCCAGCGCGCGCCGCTCCGTCACGTCCACCGTCACCCCGACGATCCCCCGGCGCTCCGCGTCCAGGGCGATGCGCGAGATCGTCAGCGACGCCCACCGCACCGCGCCGTCGCGGCGCACGAACCGCTTCTCGACCGTCACGCTCGTGCATCGCCCGGCGCGCAGGTCGGCCACCGGCCCGCGCGTCACCGCGGCGTCCTCCGGCGGCGAGAGGTCGGGCGCGTAGCGCCCCGTCAGTTCCCCGGGCTCGTAGCCCAGGAAGGCCTCGAACGCCGTGTTCACCTGCACCAGGCGCCCCGCGTCGTCCACCACGCTCACGCCCACCGCCGCCTGGTCGAACACCGCGCGGAAGCGCGCCTCGCTCTGCCGCAGCGCCTCTTCCGCCAGCTGCTGCGGCGTCACGTCGAGCATCACGCCCTGCCACGCTACCGGCTCCCCCGACGCGTCGTACACGAAGTCGCCGCGGTCCTCGATCCACCGCACCTCCCCGTCGCGCGCGCGCACCCGGTACAGCAGCTCCAGCGGCCGCCGCGCCGCGAGCGCCGCCTCGGTCTCCGCCACCACGCGGCCGCGGTCCTCGGGGTGGAGCACGCGCAGCCAGGTGTCGGGCGCCGCCATCCACTCAGCGTGCGTGTAGCCCAGCAGCGACACCCCGGCGCTCACGTACGTCGGCGCGTACGGCGGGCGCGGGTCGACGCGGTAGACGATCAGCGGCAGCGTCGCCAGCAGCGACTCGTGCTCGGCCTCGCCCACGCGCAGCGTCGCCGACGCCGCCTCCAGCGCGCGCGCCGCGCGCCGCCGCTCCAGCTCCGCCGCCGCCGCCGCGGCCAGGTCCTCGAGCGTCGCGCGCTCCGCCGCGTCCCACGCCCGCGGGCGCCGGTCCAGCACGCACAGCGCGCCGAGCGCGTGCCCGTCGGGCGTCGTCAGCGGCGCGCCGAGGCAGGCGACCCACCCGTCGGCGCAGGCGAGGTCCTCGAGGTCCACCGTCCCTGCGCCCTCGACGACCCGCGCGCACCCCGCCCGCGCGAGCGCCGGCGGCGCCCCCCAGGCGTCCACCCCCACCGCCGACGACACGACCGGCCCCGCGGCGCCGTCGACGACCACCAGCGCCACCGGCGCGTCGAGCACCCGCGCCGCCAGACGCGCCAGGCGGTCGAGCGTCGGCGCGGACGACGGCGGGTCCACGACGCCGGCGTCGGCGGCGGACGGGAGCGTGCGCGGCATGACCGGTAGACGCCGGACCGGGGCGGGGGCAACGGCTGCTCCGCGGGATACGGCGTGCGAGATCCTACGTGCGAGGTCCTACGTGCGAGGTCCTACGTGCGAGATCCTACGTGCGAGATCCTACGAGCGAGGAACGGCGTGCGGGTGAGGCGACTGTCCGCCCTACCCCGCACGCCGTTCCTCGCTCGCCGTACCCCGCTCGCCGTTGCTCGCTCGCACTACCTCGCTAGCGGCACCTCCCACTCATGCTGCCCCGTTCGCCCGCCCGTCCTCGCGCCCGTCGTGCTGCCGGAGCAGCGCGTCCACGTCGGCCAGCGCCTCGGCGCGCAGACTGACCATCGGCCCCGCCACCTGGTCGAAGGCGTAGCCGACGACCGAGCGGATCAGCGCGTCCGACTGGCCGAGGCGGCGCCCCGTCTCGACGAAGCGCCGCAGTGCGGCGTGCCGCCCCCCCTCGTCGAACGCCGTCAGCCGCCGCAGGTCCTCGTCGAGCTGTCCGACCGCGGTCGCGAAGGCTTCGAGCGTGGACATGGGGAGCGAGGTCACCGGAGGTCCCGCGCGGCGCCGCGCCGGTCGAACGCCGGCGCGCGTAGTGCCTCGCGGGCGGCGGTGCGCGCCCAGTCGCACAGCGAGATCCCCCACACCGTCTCGCGCGCCTCGGCGCCCACCGGGAGGAGGTCGACGGCCTGCTGCACGATCGCCGCCGGGGGCGCGTGCGCCGCCTCCATGTCGCGCACGAAGGTGATCACCCCCCCCGTCGCCGGCTCGCGGTCGAAGCCGTGGTCCGACAGGCACCGGTGCATCGCCCGCACGTACCGGTCGGCCGCGTGGGCCGTGGGGCTCTGGGTGGTCATGCGCGACGCTTCGGCGGGACCAGACGTGGACCAGCGACGACGACTCCGGTGATCGCCGTCACCGGCCGCACGAGCTGTGCCATTAGGGCTGCCGAGTCCGTAGTCCCTGGTCAGCGATCGGTCGCGACCTCGTCACCCGAGGCGGCCGGTCCAGACCCGCCGTCGGCCGCCGGCGGCGCGCCGTCCGCCTCCTCCGCCGCCTGCCGCTCGCGGCGGCGCTCCGCCTTCTCGGCCTTCTTGGCCGCCTTGTCCAGTTCGCGTTGGCGCTTCTCGAATCCGTAGTTGGGCTTTCGGGCCACGTCGGGGTCCTTTGGTCGGGGGAAGGGGGGAGCGGCGGTCAGGCGCCGGCCGGGAGGGTCCCGGCGCGGGCGCCCTGCCGCTCGAGCGCGCGCTGGCACCGCTCGACGAGCGACTCCGCGGCGTGCAGCGTGCCGTCGCCCGCGCGCCACGCCCAGGCCTCGCCCTGCACCTCGACCGGGGAGAGCAGCTCCTCCCACACCGCCCGCGCCGCGTTCCCCGCCACGCGCGTGGCGCCCGGGCGCGAGACCGTCCCCTCCCACGAGATGACCTGCAGCTCGCCGTAGTCCTGCGTCACCGTGGCCGCCGGGAACCACGACACGCTCACCGCGTGCGACGCCCCCTGCAGGATGCACCCGCGCGGCGTGCGGAAGCGCTGCACCGCCGTCGGCGCGGGCTCGGCGCCGCGCGCCGGGGGGCGCTCCGGCGCCAGGGCGTCGAGCAGCCGGGTGACGGCCTGCTGCACGCTGGTCCGCTGCTTCACGGTCGGCCAGCCCTCGCGGCCCACCGTCATCGCGCTCTCGTGAGCGCCGTCAATATCGTGCACGTGCATCCTCGCGGTCGGGGTCCCCACGCCCGCGCCCGCCGCCCCGGGAGCGAAAAAGGGCCCTCGCAAGAGCGAGGGCCCTTCCCATGGCGGGGTATGCGCGGGGCGCATGTGTCGCCAACGCAAGCTATCCGGGCGCGCCGCCAGCCGCAACGCGGCCGGTCGACGCCCGGGCGTCTGGTCGCGGGGGACGACGGGCCGGCTCACACGCGCGCCGGCGCGCGCCACGCGACCTCGGGCGGCAGCGGGCGGGCGAACAGGTAGCCCTGCCCGAGTGCGCAGCCCAGCGCCTCGAGCGCGTCGCGCTGCGCGGCGGTCTCCACCCCCTCGGCCACGGTCTTGAGCCCCAGCGTCTGCCCCAGCGCGATCACCGTCCGCGCCAGCGCCGCGCCGGCGCCGCCGCGCGCCACGTCGTCGACGAAGCTCTTGTCGATCTTCAGCACGTCCACCGGGAAGCGCTGCAGGTAGCTGAGCGACGAGTAGCCCGTCCCGAAATCGTCGATCGCCAGCTGCACCCCCAGCGCCTTGAGCGCACGCAGCGCCTTGAGCGCGCGCTCGGTGTCGCGCATCAGCGCCGTCTCGGTCACCTCGAGGGTGAGCCGGTCGGCGGCGACGCCGGACGCCGCGAGCGCGTCGGCGACGTCGGCGACCAGCGCCGCGTCCTCGAGCTGCCGCCCCGACACGTTGACCGCCACGCGGGCGAGCGGCGCGTCGTCGGCCGCGTCCCGGGCGCGGAGCTGGCGGCACGCCGCGTGGAGCACCCAGCGGCCGAGCGGCACGATCAGGCCGGTCTCCTCGGCGATCGGGACGAAGGTCGCCGGCGGCACCGGGCCGCGCTCGGGGTGGTCCCAGCGCAGCAGCGCCTCGCACGCCGACACCGCGCCCGTGTCGAGCGCCACCACCGGCTGGAAGGCGAGGTGGAACGGCGGGGCCCCGCCGGCGGCGAGCCGGTGGACGGCCTCGCGCAGGTCCCGCTCCAGCGCGTGCCGCGCCACGACCGCCGCGCGCATCGCCGGGGCGAAGGTCGCCGCGCGCCCCTTCCCCTCCGCCTTCGCCCGGTACATCGCCGTGTCGGCGTCGCGCAGCAGCTCGTCCGCCGAGGCCCCGGGCGTCGCGTGCACGAGGCCGAGGCTCGCGGCCACCGCCGCCTCGCGCCCGTCGACCGGCACCGGCGCGGCGAGCGCCTGCATGAGGCGCCCGACCACCAGGTCCGCGTCCGCCGGCGCCGCCATCCCTTCGAGCAGCACCGCGAACTCGTCGCCGCCGAGGCGCGCGACCGTGTCGAAGCCGCGCGTCGCCGTGAGCAGCCGCTCGGCGACCGCCACCAGCAGCCGGTCCCCCGCCGCGTGCCCGCCCGAGTCGTTGACCTGCTTGAAGTCGTCGAGGTCCAGGTACAGCACCGCGACGTGCTCCCCGCGCCCCTCGCGCGCGGCGGCGACGCGCGCCAGCGCGTGCGCCACGCGGTCGCGGAAGAGCGCGCGGTTGGCGAGCCCGGTGAGCGGGTCGTGGAACGCCTGGCGGACCAGCTCCGCCTCGAGCGCCTTGCGCTCCGTGACGTCGACGTCGACCCCGATCATGCGCGCCCGCGTGCGCGCCGTGGCCGGGAACACCCGCCCCCGCGTGTGCCGCCAGCGCCAGGCGCCGTCGGGCGCCGCGTGCCGGAACTCCAGGTCCACCTCGCCCGACTCGGCCCGCGCCCGGCGCGACGCGGCGAGCACCCGCTCGCGGTCGTCGGGGTGCACCGTGTCCAGGAACCCGCGCGCGTCCCCCGCGTCCCCCGCGTCCCCCGCGTCGCTCCGCGCCGGGTCGCGGAAGGTGACGGCGTGCCCGTCGAGCGGGCGCTCCCACACCGTCATGCGCGCGGCCGCCAGCGCGAGCCGCAGGCGCTCCTCCCCGTCGGCCAGCGCGTCGGCCGCGCGCACGCGCTCCGTCACGTCGCGGAAGCTGAAGACGCGCCCCACGATCGCGTCGGCCACGCGCTGCGGCTGCGAGTAGCGCTCGACCACGCGCCCGTCCGCCAGCAGCAGCGAGTCCTCGAGCACCGCCTCGGGCGCGGCCATCAGCCGCTCGGACGCCGCCGTGAACGCCGCCGGGTCGGCCAGCCGGCCCGCGGCCCGCCGCAGCAGCGCGTGCCCGTCGCCGGCGGCCGCCTCCGACGCCGCGATCCCCCACAGGTCGAGCAGCTTCTGGTTGTAGCGCGTGACCGCGCCCGCCGGGTCGACGACGAGGATCGCGTCGGCCGTCGCCTCGAGCGTCGCCTCCAGCAGCGAGTGCGACCGCGCCAGCGCCCGCTCGGCGTCCTTGCGCTCCGTGATGTCGCGCGAGACGCCGATCACGCCCAGCACCCCGCCCGCGCCGTCGGCCAGCGGCGCCCGCGTGCTCAGGTACGTGCGCGTGCGCCCCGTGGCCAGGTCGGTGGACTCGGTCTCCTCGGTCCGCGCGACCCCCGAGGCCAGCACGGCCAGGTCCCGCGCCCGCACCGCGGCCGCCGAGTCGGGCGCGAACAGCTCCGCCTCCGTGCGCCCGAGGACGTCGCGCACCGAGCGGCCGAGCATCGCGGCCCCGGGGCCGTTGATCAGCTGGTAGACGCCGTCCGGGTCCTTGACCCAGAGCGCGTCGGTGGTGCCTTCCATGACCGCGGTCAGCAGCGCGTGCTGCTCGCGGAGGGTGGCGCCGGCGGCGCGGCGCGCGGAGATGTCGCGCAGGATGGCGGTGAAGAACCGCGCGCCCCGGGCGTCCCACCGGCTCAGCGACAGCTCCACCGGCACGCGCGTCCCGTCCTGCCGCTCCACCTCCACCTCGACGGTCGAGCCGACCAGCTTCGTGGGGCCGCCAGCGGCCGCCGCCGAGTACCCGGCGTCGTGCGCCCGGCGGTGCTCCATCGGCACCAGGCGCGAGAGCGGCTGCCCGAGCACCTCGTCGGCCGCGTAGCCGAAGAGGCGCTCGGCGGCGGTGTTCCAGAACACGATGCGCTGCGCCGCGTCCGCGGTCACGATCGCGTCGTGCGCGGTCGTGGTGATCGAGCGGAAGTGCTCCTCGCGCTCCCGGAGCGCCTCGGTGGCGGCGCGGCGCGCGGTCACGTCGCGGAAGTAGACCGCCAGCGCGGAGGCGCGCCCCGGTACCATGGTCGCCACGTACCACGGGCCGGCCCCGGGCGCCTGCGCCTCGACGACGGTGCGCCGGCCGGTGGCCCTGGCCTCACGCGCCGCGTCCTCGAACGCGGTGCCGACGAGGTCGGGGAGCAGCTCCGCCGCCGGCCGGCCGAGCAGCGACGCGGCCGGGACCCCGAGGGCGGCGGCCGCCCGCTGGTTGACGCGCGTGACGCGCCACTCCGCGTCGAGGGTCAGCAGCGCCTCGGGCATCTCGTCGAGCAGGGCGTCGCGCTCGGCGAGCGCCGCGCGGAGCTCCGCCCCCACATCCTCGAACCCCGTCACACCCCATCAGCACGGCTGCGGTGACCCCGGCGCGGGGCGCCGGGAGCGACGATCGCGCATACCCCGCGCAGCAGACGATTGAGGGGGTGCGAAGGTGTCACCCTCCGCCCGCGCCGCGGAGGGCTCGTCGGCCGGCTGGCCCTCGGCGCGCCCGGCGACCGTGAACTCCCCGACCATCCCCGCCAGCGCGCGCGCCTGCGCGCCGAGCGACTCGGCGACGCCAGCCGACTCCGCGACCCCGGCCGCGACCTGCTGCGTGACCGCGTTCAACTGCGCGACGGCGGCGCTGACGTGGCCGACCTCGACCGCCTGCTGCTCGCTCGCCGACGCGATCTCGCCGACCACCGCGTGCACGCGCGCCACCTGCCCGTTGATGCGCTCGAGCGTCGCCAGCGCGGCGGCGTTCAGCGCGCCGCCGCGCGCGGCGCTGTTCGCCCCCTCCTCGATCAGGGCGCCGGTGCTGCGCGCCGCCTCGGCCGAGCGGAGCGCGAGCGCCCGCACCTCCTCGGCCACCACCGCGAAGCCCCGCCCCGCGTCCCCGGCGCGCGCCGCCTCCACCGCCGCGTTCAGCGCCAGCAGGTTCGTCTGGAACGCGATCTCGTCGATCGTCCGCACGATCCTGGCCGTGCTCGCGCTGGCCGTCCGGATCTCGCCCATCGCGTCGGTCAGCCGCGCCATCGCCGCCGCGCCCTCGGCCGCGCTCTCGAGCGCCGCGCCCGCGAGCCTGCGCGCCTCGGTCAGCGTGCCGGCGGTGTCCCGCGCGCTGCCGGCGAGTTGGTGCAGGCTGGCCCCCACCTCCTCGAGTCCCGCCGCCTGCATCGCCGCCCCCTGGGCGAGCATCCCCGAGTGCTCGGCGATCCGCCCGCCCGCGTCGACGACGTGGCCGGTGACGTCGGCGACGCGCGCCAGCGCCCCGTCCAGCGCCGCCGCCGCGGCGTTCAGCGACCGCTTCGTCCGCGCGTGGTCGCCGCGGTACTCCCCGTCCATGCGCGCCGAGAGGTCGTGCGCCGCCAGCCGGTCGAGCACCGCGGTCGCCTCGCGCGCCGGCGTGACGACGGCGTCCAGCGTCTCGTTCACGCCGCGCACGAGGTCGCGGTACGCGCCGCCGAAGCGCGCCGCGTCGCCGCGCGCGTCCAGGGCCCCGTCCGCGGCGGCGCGCGTCAGCCGCGCGGTCTCGTCGACTACGTCGCGCAGCGTCGCGCGCGCGGCGTTGTACGAGTCGATCGCCGCGTGCAGTTGCGCGATCACGCCGTTGACGGAGCGCGCCAGTTCTCCGAGCTCGTCCCCCGACGTCGCCGGCAGCGGTTGCGTCGTGGCCCGCGGCTCGGCGCCCAGGTCGCCCGCGGCCGCGCCGGCGAGCGCGCGCTCGAGCTCCGTCGCGCAGTCGGCCCGCAGCTGCTCGGCGCGGGCGGCGACGGCGCCCGCCGCGCCGGCGATCCGCGATGCCAGCGCCCACGCGACCGCGAGGCCGACGGCGGCCGTCGCCGCCGTGCCGCACGCGAACCACGCGAGGAGCGCGGGCCGGCCCGCGCCCGCGACCGCCGCGCGGTACAGCGCGGCGCTCTGCAGCGCGGCGAGGGCGAGGACGGCGGAGAAGCCGAGCAGCAGTTTCGCGCGGAGGCGCAGCGCGTTGAACCAGGACATGACCGTCGCGGGCCGAGAGGGAGGGGGCCGGCGGCGGATCGCTCGCCCGGCCTCGCCTCGGAGCGTCGGTTTCTCGCGGCCGATTCTGAAGGCGCCGTTATGAACCGGCCCCGCGGCGGATTCTGACGGGGTGGTTAAAGAATCGGCGCCGGTCGGTCGACACCGGGAGGCGGTCCCCTCACCCGACTCCGACCGTGCGCACCCTCGAAGCGGCCAAGCAGGCGCTCCGCGCGAGCGTCGGGTCCGACCTCGTGTTCAACATGGTCGCGACCCGGATCTTCCTCGCGACGGGCGTCAACCTGAAGGACATCCGCCCCGTCCAGAACGCCGACCCGGCGCTCCTGGCCAAGGTGGTCGGGGCGGCGCGCGACGCCGGCTTCGCCCTGCCCTGACCGACTTCCCCGCCCCGACCCCGCCATGCCCCTCGTCCACGCCCCCGCGGCCCCCGCGTACGCCCCCCCGTCCGCCGCGCCCTCGGCCGACTTCGTCCCCGCGTTCACCGAAGCGCGGGACGCGGGGGCGGCGGCGCGCTCGCTGCTCGCGCAGCTCGCCGCCGACGCGCCCGCGCAGGGCTACGGCGCGATCGTCCTCTTCGTCGCGCACACGATGGACGGCGCCGCCGTCGCCCGCGCCGTGCAGGCGCAGCACCGCGCGGCGGCGGTGGTCGGGTGCACGACCGCCGGCGAGTTCGGCGCCGGGCACACGGGCGAGGGGGGCGCGAGCGCGTTCGGCCTCCCGGTCGGCCCGGTGGTCCGCGCCGCGTCGGCGTTCGGCGAGCTCGCCGGCGGCGCGGCGGCCGGGGTGCGGCGCGCCGTCGCCGCGCTCGAGGCGCGACTCGGCGCCCCGCTGCGCACGCTCGACCCGTCGCGCCACGTCGGGGTCGTGCTCGTCGACGGGTTGCACGGGCACGAGGAGGAGGTCAACCGCGCCCTCGGCAACGCCGCGCCGCTGCTGTCGTTCGTGGGCGGCTCGGCGGGCGACAACCTCGCCTTCCGCGAGACGCGCGTGTTCGACGGCGCGGGTCAGAGCGCCGAGGGGGTGGTGCTGCTCCTGCTCGAGCTGGCGCGCCCGCACGCGGTGATGAAGACGTGCAGCTTCGCGCCCACGGCCGCGCGCTTCACGATCACGCGCGCCGACGTCGCGGCCCGCACGGTCTACGAGGTCGACGGCCGCCCGGTGCTGGCCGCGTACGCGGAGGCGCTCGGCACGACGCCCGAGCGCCTCGACGCCGCGCTGTTCATGAAGCACCCCGTCGGGCTGATGATGGACGGCGAGCCGTGGATCCGCAGCCCGCAGCAGGCGCTGTTCGACGGGGGGCTCAAGTTCTACTGCGAGATCCAGGAGGGGATGGAGGTCACGGTGATGCGGAGCACGGACCTCGTCGCCGACACCGCCGCCGCCGTGCGGCGCGCGGCCGCCTCGCTCGGCGGGCCGGCGCGCGGCGCCCTCCTGTTCAACTGCATCCTGCGGCGGCTGGAGCTCGACGCGGAGCGGTCGCACGCCCGGTTCCTGGGCGCGTTCGCCGGCATCCCGGCCGCCGGGTTCCACACCTACGGCGAGAGCTGGCTGGGGCACATGAACCAGACCTGCGCCGGGATCCTGTTCGGCTGAGGAACGCGGGGCGCCGCCCGCCCCGGGTCACGGCACGACCTCCAGCGTCAGCGCCCCGCTCGTGGCGGGGCCGCCGGGCCGGCTCTCCCAGCGGAGGGTGAGCGCCTGCCCGGCGCGCGGCGCGACCTCGACGTCGACCGTCTCGCCGGGGGCGAAGCGGAGCGACGCCGGGCGCCCGCCCGCCCGCGCGGCGGGGAGGTCGGCGCCGTCCTTCGCGACCACGCGCCACGTCGCCGGACCGTCGCCGTCGGCGAGGGCGAGCGTCGTCATCGCCTCGGTGCGGATGTTGACGAGGCGGAGCCGGTGCGTGCGGCCCGCCGCGAGCCGGAGCGCGGGCGGGCGCGTGCTGCCGTTCACGAGCACGGCGGGCGACGCGCCGAAGAAGCCGACGAGCGGCCCCGCGTCGCTGACGACGAGCACGTGGTCGGCCGACGGATCGCGCGGCGCGCCCGGCTCGCGCACGACGAGCGCGCCGTAGAGCCCCGACGACAGCTGGCGCATCTCGTTGGCGTGCGCGTGGTACATGAACGTCCCGGCGCGCGGCGGCGTGAAGCGCACCGTGAGTGAGTCGCCCGGGGCGATCATCGGCGTCACGTGCGCGCCGGCGCCGCTCCACCCCGGGACGCCGTCGGCAATGCTCTCGATCTCGAGCCCGTGCCAGTGCACCGCCGTCGGCTCGGGCGTGCGGTTGACGACCGTGACGGCGACGCGCTCGCCGCGCACCAGCTCCAGCAGCGGGCCCGGGGCGCGCAGGGGCGCGTCGGGCGCCTCGTCGCCGAGCGCGTAGCCGAAGCCGGCGTGCGGACCGTAGACCGCGGGGCGCGACCGCGCGACGAGGCGCAGCGGGCGCGCCGGGGCCTCGGCGAGCGCGCGACGGCGGGCGGGTCGGTCCGGCGCGGCCCCGGACACGGTGACGCCGAGCACCAGCGCCGACATGTGCGCCAGCGGGTCGTGCGGCGTGTGAACGTGGGCCGCGCCCTCGAACGCGGCGCGCGGCGCGACGTGGCTGGCGAGGTGGCAGTGGAAGAGCCAGTTGCCGGGGTGCACGGGCGTCCAGGCGAGCGCCATCGTCTCGCCGGCGGCGAGCGTCTCGGTGACGGCGAGGCGGCGCGCCTCGGGCGCGTACGCGGTGTCGCGCGCGCCGTCGCCGCGCGCGTCGACGCGGAAGTAGGCGCCGTGCAGGTGCATCGGGTGCGGCATCGACGAGGCGTTGACGACCCGCCAGCGCGCGGTGTCGCCCATGCGCAGCGCGAGCCGCTCGGTGTGCGGCCACGAGCGCCCGTTGATCGCCAGCGTCGCCCCCGGCCCGAGCCCGCTCACGGTGGTGGTGTCGCGCGTGTACCAGTTGGAGATCACGAAGACGCGGTCGCGCGGCGGGGCGCCCCGCGTCGAGTCGACCACGAGCACGCCGTGCAGCTGCGAGTCGTCGTGCAGCCGGCCGAGCGTGCGGGTGGGGCCGGTGCGGGCGACGTAGTAGCTGCTTCCCGGTGCGTCGGCGCGGAAGCGGAACTCGTGCGTCGCGCCCGGCGCGATCGTCGTCCCCGCGCCGCCGACGCCGCGCCCGTCGCCGAGCCCGTGGACGGTGATCGGCATCGGCAGCGCGTTGCGCACCGTCGCGCGCACCTCGGTGCCGGCGGGGACGCGCAGGAGCGGCCCCGGCGTGGTGGGCGGCGCGCCGACTTCGGCGAACGCGGCGACCGGGAGCGACGGGCCGTGCTGCACCTCGGGGCGCCAGACGCCCGCGCGCGCCTCGAGCGCCACGCGCAGCACGCCGTCGGCGAGTCGGCCGGCAGGGCGGGTGTTGTCGTTGGGCCCGACCTCCGGCGCGTCGGCGGGGAGCGCGGCGAGCGTGAGCGCGGGCGGGGGGAAGACGGGGGGCGAGGCGGGGCGCGGCGGCGCGGGCTGCGCGCCCGCGCGGCTGACGAATGTGAGCGCGGCGGCGGCGGCGAGGGCGCGGCGCGCGCGGAAGAACGCAGACATGGTGGCGTGTCGCATCGGTGGGGCGGCCCCGCGCGATCGGCGCGGGGGTGAGCGCGCAACGTGCGCCCCCGCCGGCGCCGCGCGCTTGCACCGATGCGACGCCGCTGCCGCGACGACGCTGTTGCGACGACGCTACCGCGACGCGGTCATCCGGTCGCGAGCGCGCGCGCGCGCCCGACGCCGCCCCACGGCACCGTGCGCTCGAACGCCACCGGCGCGAAGCGGCGCACGAGCGGCGCGTCGCGCACGTCGCGACGGTAGACCGACGGCGGCGTGCCCATCACGCGGGTGAACTCGCGCGTCATGTGCGCGTGGTCGCTGTACCCCACGCGGTGCGCGAGCTCGGAGAGCGTCGCCGGCCGGCGCACGGCCGCGCGCGTCGGCGCGGGCGGCGCGAGGCGGGGGGCGGCGGCGAGCGTGCCCTCGGCCGGCGTGCCGTCGGCGGGCGCGGCGTCCGCGGCCCGGTCCTGCTCGAGCGCCTCCGCCACCGCGCCGACGCGCCGCAGCCGCAGGTAGGTGCGCGGCGCGTACCCCACGTGCTCGGCGAACAGCCGCTCGAGCGTGCGCGGGCTCACGGTGAGCGTCCGCGCGACCGCCGAGACGCGGGCGGCGGCGTCGGCCTCGAGCTCCGCCGGCGGGGCGAGCGCGCCGGCGGCGGCGTGGTCGAACAGCGCCAATGCGTGGCGGACGCGCCCGATCGCGGCCGCGTGCCCCTCGCGCGCGATGCCGCGCGCGACGAGCCGCCGCGCCAGCGCCAGCACGCCCGCCCGCGCGAAGCGGCGCAGCGCGAGCGCGGCCGCCGCGTCGTCGCCGAGCGCGCTCTCGTCGGTCGCGTCGGACGCGCGGGCGGCGACCGTGCGCACGGCCTCGCGCGCCGCCTCGCGGGCGTCGGTGCACGCCGTCGCGCCGTGCGCGGCGAGTGGGCGCGCCGCGGTCGCCGCGCCCGGCCCGACCAGCACGTCGCGCAGCGGGCGCGCGCCGTCGGCCAGCGCGTCGGCGGAGCTGCGCAGCACGCGGCTCGCGTGGCCGAGGCGGAAGCGCACGCCGGTCAGCAGCATCGGGCCGCCGAGCGGGATCACGCGCGCCGCCTCGGCGGCGCCGCAGACGACGGTGGGGCTGGCGGCGAGCGCCTCGACCACCTCGCGGCAGGCGTCGCCGCGCTCGGCGGCGCGGGCGGCCGCGCGCAGCAGCGGCGACTCGACCGGGATCCGCACGGCCACGTCGACGTAGCCGTCGACGACCACGCGCCAGAAGGCGTCGGGCGGCGCCCCGCCCGGGAGTTCGAGCTGCCAGAGGTACTCGACGAGCGGCGCGAGGTCGTCGGGGGGCGGCGTCAGGAAGAGCGTGCCCGGGGCCGGGTGCGGGCCGGCCGGCGGCGGCAGCCCGGCCCCGGCGTGGTCGCCCGGTGATCGGGCCGCGGACAGCGTGGCGGCGGACATGGGGAGTGCTCCTGGAAAGGGGTAACCTGGCCAACGTGCAGCGCGCGGGCGCGCCCCGCTTGCACGGATGCGTCACGTGTCACCCCGACCCGCCACCGGGAGTCGCCTGCCGCGGGCGCTGGTGGCGTCTCCGCGCACCACGCGGCGGTGCCCGGCGCTATACGCCGGACCCGCCGCGCGGGCGTCGCGGGGTGCGGTCGGACGTGCGCGGGTCAGGGCGCGGCGGGGAGCGCCTGGGGCTCGCCGAACACGAAGTTGTCCATCGTCACCAGGTCCGCCGATCCGCCGCTCGTCTGGTCGCGCACCCCCGCCGCGACGGCGGCCGTGCCGCTGGTGATGCGCACGCGCGCCACGATCGCGGTCGGGAAGCGGAAGCCGACGAAGGAGAGCCCGCTGGCGTCGCTGCGCGGCGGCGCCTCGAAGCGGCCGAGCGAGCGCCCGGCGGCGTCGAACGCCTCGACGCGCGCCGAGCCCGCGCGGTCGACGTCGGAGAAGACGACGCCGAAGCCCGACACGGTGGCCGGCGTCGGCGCGCCGGCGACGCGGAAGTGCACGTCCATGACCGGGCTGCCGACGGGCGCGAACAGCTGCGTCGGCGAGAAGGTGCGGAACTCGGCGCCGTTCGACAGGTCGAGCTCCGCGAACAGCGTGCTGTCGTTGCGGAAGCCGGTGCCCGGGGTGCTGAACACGACGCCGTTGCGCGCGGTCGTGTTGAAGAAGTCCGCGGGGAAGTCGTTGCGGTTGTTGAACGGGCGCGCGCCGGCGCCGTCCCAGGTGATCTCGCGCCGGCCGGCCGGCTGCTGCCCGGCGGTCGCGCCGTTGGCGGGCTCGCCGAGCAGGGCGCGGAACTCGGCGACGCGGGCGGTGACGTCGCCGGTCGCGGTGAGCGTGGTGGCGGTCGGCGCCGGCGGGGTCGGCGTCGGCGCGGTGGCGTCGTCGTCGTAGTCGTCGTCGTCGCAGGCGGCGAGCGTGAAGGTCGCGAGGACGGCGAGGACGATGCGGCAGGCGCGCGCGGGCGCGCCGGAGAAGAAGAGGGCAGACATGCGAGGAGTCCGAAGGTCGGTGTGTGGCGCGCGGCGCGACGTGCGCCGCGCGCGGGCCAATCTTCGGAGTGCCGACTGGCGACGCTTGATCAGTTCCGACGCGCGGGCCGCGCCGGGGCGTCGGCGATGTCGAGCCGGCGGGGTCGGCTCCGACTTGGGGGTACGAGGCCCGCGCGCGCCGCGCGGCGCCGGCATCCCCGACACCGCTCCGGAGGTCCCGATGTCCGTCTCGCTCGCTCCCGCCGCCGCCCACCCCGCCGCGCCGTCGCGCCGTCTGGGCCGGAGCGTCGCCGCCGTCGTCGTCGCGCTGGTCGCCAACGTCGTGGTCACGACCGCGACCGACCAGCTCTTCCACGTGCTCGACGTCTACCCGCCGTGGGGGCAGCCCATGCCCGACGCCGGTGACAACGCGCTCGCGCTGGCGTATCGGACCGTGTACGCCGTCCTCGGCGGCTGGCTCGCCGCCCGCCTCGCGCCCCGCGCGCCGGTGCGGCACGCGCTGGCGTACGGGGGCGTGGGGCTGGTGCTCAGCGCGATCGGGGCGTACGTCGCGATCACGCGGTTCGACCTGGGGCCGGACTGGTACCCGCTGCTCCTGGTGGTCGTCGCGGTGCCGGCGGCGTGGCTCGGGGGCGCGCTCCACGGGCGGCGGGCGGGCGCGTGAGCGCGAACGGCGACGGCCCGATCACCGCGCGGTGATCGGGCCGTCGCCGGCGAGACCGATTTGGGATCACCGCTTGGGTGACGGTCGTGGTGTCGCGAGGGTTCGCGCAGACACGGGCTCGACGGCTGGTTCTGGCCATGCGGTGAGCCGAGCGAGCACGTCGGCAAGCAGGTCCACCTGCTCGCGCCCCTCCAAGAGGAGAAAGACGTCGCGATCGACACGCCGCCCGACGCGCAATGCATCCGGGTAGCGGACGCCGGTCGTGACTTCGGAGAACCGGATGGTGCTCAGCATCCGCTGCCCGACAAACACGAGGCGCCGGTCGGTGATGTGCAGCTCCCCCTGATCCTGATACACGAGCCGGTGACCAGCGAAGGGATCCGTCTGATCAACCAGCAGCTCGTGCCACTCCGCCCGCTCCGTCCACACCTCCGACTCGCCGACGTCGAGGTCGATCGACGGCGGTGCGTGGACGATGGGCAGCTCCGAAGAGCGTGCGAGCCATCCCGACAGCCGTTCGCGATCGGCGTGCGCTCGGCGGCGACGCTCCTCCGCCTCTCCCTCTCGAACCGCGCGCTCCGCCTCGGCGCGCGCGTGGGCGACGGCGAGCGAAGCTTCCGCCTGACGTAGCACGTGCTCCTGTCCCACCGTCGGCTCGATCCCGAGTGCGGCAGCGGCGGCGCGCATGCGTGACACGCTGTCTGCGTTCAGCGGACCGGCCCCCGTCACGGCATGCCACGTCTGGTCGAGTAGGGTGCGCGCGGTACGCTCGACGGCGGTCGTTGCGACGTCTCGCGCGATCCCCAACTCGTCGGCCAGGCGCATCGTTCGGGTACGCTCGTCTTCCGAGAGAGCTCGGTCGGCGATGACGTCTCGCAGCAGCGCCCGAAAGTGGGGGGCGACGGCTTGTACGCGTGCCAGCTCGACGTCTTCTTCACGAAGCCCGAGCATCTCCTGCAGGGCACGCAGGTATTCGCTCTTGACGGGCCAGCGCTGGTCGTCGATCGCGAAGACATTCAGCGCCGTCAGCCATACCTGTAGGCTTGCGTCGTAGGCGTCTTCGGGAGCCACGCCGTAACTCGCGGCGAGAGCGCGCACCTCCTCGGCGCTGATCTCCGTAGGCAGCAGACCGGCCAGGAGTTGTTCGATGGCCTCGCGGAAGAGGTCCGGCCGAGCGAGTCGGTGCCGGCGTTCGAACGTCGAGCGTGGCGGCGGCACGCGCCCCGCTCCCGGGAAAGGGCGGAGCTCCTGCAACTCATTAATCGTCGTGCTCTGAGCCATCCTATACTTGCTGGGCGAGGACAATCCGCTGATCGGGAGTCAGGGGGCCGGAGTCGGATAGCGGGGCGCTCGTGTCGATAATGTCGACCCAAACACCAGACGAACAAGAGCTGCCGCGTGCGACGGCAGTTTGTAGATCGCCGGGTACCGTCGCGTCGACCACGGCATGGAAAAACCCAAGCGTTTGGGTTACCTTCCGCCATGCCGACGATAGTCCGCCGGGGTAAGTTCGCCGTGAAAGTGTACGGCCCCCCGCAGGAGCACCCGCCGCCGCATGTCCACGTCAGGGTCGGGGCGGACGGCATGGTGATCGTCCGGCTCCCATTCGGTGGCAAGCCCCTTCAGGTACGGAGCGTGTCGCCAACGGTGCGCGGGCCCGACTTGATCGAGGCGCTGTGGCTCGTCGAGGAACATGAGGCGGCCATCATGGCCGCATGGGAGGGGCTCCATGGGCATTAAGACAAACACGCCATCCCGCGCGACGACTAGCACGCCGCCGCGGGCGCGGCTGACGGATGCCGAGATTCTGGCGCAGATCCCCGCCGCGCGGGCGCGGTGGCGTCGCGCCCGGGCGACGGAGCCGCACGCGGCAGCCGCGCACTACGACGAGGCAACGGGTCGGCTCGTAGTCGTACTCACGAACGGCGGCAGCTTCGCGGTCCCGATTGCCGCCGTACCCGAGTTGCGCGGCGTGTCCGTACGTAGCCTCGCCGCCGTCGAGGTGGAGCCCACAGGCGTCGGACTCTCGTGGCCCGCGCTGGACGTCGACCTGAGCGTGACGGGGCTCGCGCGGCTCGTCCTCGGCGGTGCGACGCTGGCGCGCGACGCCGGCGCGCGCGGCGGGCGGGCGCGCACGGAGACGAAGGCGGAAGCGGCGCGCCGGAACGGCGCCAAGGGAGGACGGCCGCCCAAGACCCAGGCGGGGTCGGCTCCCTCAGTGAAGGGCGCAAAGGGCGGGGTGGCCGCGCGAAAGGGGGCGAGGCGCCCGGCTGCTACCGGCGGCCGTCGTGGCTGATCCCGCCCGCCTCCGCACGGCAGCACGGACGCGAATGCCGCGCTGAATGCGAACAGCCCGCCGCCCCAAACGGGTGAACGGGCCGTCGTACGCAGAGAGGCACCGGTCGGAATCGAACCGACGAATCGGAGTTTTGCAGACTCCTGCCTTACCACTTGGCTACGGTGCCGGGCCTCCCAAATTCGCCCGCCCGCCCCCCGCCACACAACCCCTGGCACCGCCCCTGCCACCACGCGGGGCCATGACCGACCCCGTCCCCCCCGCCGAGGAGCGCCGCGCCGGCGCCCCCGCCGACGGGCCGCCGCACCCGTGGCTCGTCGGCCTCCTCCGGCTCGCGCGCGCCCGCTTCCACAACCTGCGCGCCGCCCTCGGCCTTGTCGTCCTCGGCGGCGCCGCCATCGCCGCCCTCCTCGGCGTCTCCTTCGCCTGGGTCGCCAACCGCGTCCGCGCCGGCAGCACGCAGGCCTTCGACGAGCGCGCCCTCCGCTGGGTCGCCGCCCACCAGGTCGAGTGGCTCGAGCTGGCGATGCTCGAGCTGACCTTCCTCGGCACCGCGACCGTCGTCGTCGTCATCGCCGGCGTGGCCGCGCTCTTCCTGACGCTCACGCGCCAGCGCACCGCCGCCGCCGTCCTGCTCTGGTCCACCCTCGGCGCGATCCTGCTCAACAACGTGCTCAAGGCGGCGTTCGACCGCCCGCGCCCCGCGCTGTTCGAGTGGGGGACGCGGGTGCACACGACCTCCTTCCCCTCCGGGCACGCCATGAGCGCCGCCGCCATCTACGGCACCGTCGCCTTCCTCGCCGCGCGGCTGGCCCGGCGGCGGCGCGCCCGCACGGCCATCTACGCCGCCTCGGCGCTGCTGATCGTGCTCGTCGCCGCCAGCCGCGTGTACCTGGGGGTGCACTACCCCACCGACGTCGCCGCCGGACTGCTCGTCGGCTTCGCCTGGGCCGCCTTCTGCGCCGCGGCGCTCGAGGCCGGCCAGCAGCTCTCGGCGCGCCGCCGCCCGCGTGACGACGCGCGCGACGACGGCGGCGGCGGGGCGCGTCAGGCGCCCGCGGCCAGCACCCGGTCGAAGACGCGCTCGAAGTAGGCCGCCTCGTCCGGCGCCGCGCGGCCGGCGCGCGCGTCGTCGCCGTCTAGCGACGCCGGGTCGGCGCGCCACCGCGCCACCGCGCGCGCGCACGCCGCCTCGTTCTCCACGAACAGGCGGGTGAGCGCGTCGGCGCGGTCGCGCACCAGCGAGTCGCCGGCGCGCGAGTCCTCGTCGGCGCGGGCGGTGATCTCGTCCACCAGCTCGCGCACCGCGCTCACGCTTCCCTGCGCGACCAGCAGCATCGCCAGCGTCGCCCGCGGGGAGAGCTCGCCGTCCAGGCAGCGCACCAGGGTGCGCCGCGCCGACTCGCCCCCCACGTCGCGCGTCAGGCGGTCCACCAGCTCCGCCTCCAGCCCCTCGCGCCCGGGCTGGTCGCGCCGCAGGGTGCGGCGGGCGGGGTGGCCCGGCTCGGGGAAGGAGTCGGTCATGCGCGAAACCGCGCGCACGCTGCGTGCCGCGCGGTCCCACCGCTCGAGCTCAGAACCCCTGCAGGGCGTCGTCCGCGTCGTCCTCGTCGAACGGGATCAGGCGCGACGGGTCGGGGAGACGCCCCCCGGGGGCCGACCGGGGCGGGGGGAGCGGGGCGCCGCGCGCCGCCGGGCGGGGCGAGGAGGCGGGACGCCGGGCGCCCACGGCCGCGAAGGCGCGCGCCGGCGTCGGACGGGCGACCGGGCGCATCGGCTCGCCGCCGGCGGGCGCCATACCGATCCCGTCGGCGCGCGCGCCCGCGCCCGACAGGCGGAACGTCGCCACCAGCTCGCGCATCGCCTGCGACTGGCTCGACAGCTCGGTCGCCGCGCCCGCCGACTGCTCGGCGCTCGCCGCCACCTGCTGCGTCACCGTGTTCATCGCCTCCAGCCCGCCGTTGATCATCCCGACGCCCTGGTCCTGCTGCTCGCTCGCGGCCGCGATCTCCGCCATCACCTCGGTCACGCGGTCCACGTCGCCGTTGATGCGCTGCAGCTGCGCGAGCACCGCCGCGTTGAGCGACACCCCCTCGTCGGCGTTGCGCACGCTCTCCTCGATCAGGGCGCCGGTGCTGCGCGCCGCCTCGGCCGAGCGGAGCGCGAGCGCCCGCACCTCCTCGGCCACCACCGCGAAGCCCCGCCCCGCGTCCCCGGCGCGCGCCGCCTCCACCGCCGCGTTCAGCGCCAGCAGGTTCGTCTGGAACGCGATCTCGTCGATCGTCCGCACGATCTTCGCCGTCGCGTCGCTCGACTGCTTGATGCGCGTCACCGCGTCGCTGAGCTTCGCCATCCCCGCCACGCCGGCCGCGGCGCCGCCGCGCGCGTTCTCCGCCATCCCGCGCGCCTGCTGCGCGTTGGCGGCGTTCTGCTTGGCCGCCGACGCCAGCTCGTGCAGACTCGCCGAGACCTCCTGCAGCGACCCCGCCTGCTGCGACGAGCCGTGCGCCAGCGACGCGCTCCCCGACGCGATCTCGGCGCTCGCGCCGGCCACCTGCTCGGCCGACGCGGCCACCTGCGCCAGCGCGCCGTCGAGCGTCGCCACCGTCGCGTTCAGGCGCCCCTTCAGCGCCTCGAACTCGCCGCGGTAGCTCCCCGCCATGCGCGCCCGCAGGTCGCGGTCGGCCACCCGCTCCAGCACCGCGTTCACCTCCGCCACCGGGGCCGCGACCGCGGCCAGCGTGCCGTTCATCCCCTCGACCAGCTCGCGGTAGGCGCCCTCGAACTTCTCCGCGTCGCCGCGCGCCGACAGCTCGCCGCGCTGCGCCGCCGCCACCACCGCGCCCCCCTCGGCGATCAGCGCCTGCAGTGTGGCCTGCACCCGCGCGAACGACTGCGACAGCCGGTCGGCGTCGCCGCGCGGCGTGATCGGCACGCTCACGTCGCCCGCCGCCACCCGCCGCGCCGCGTCGGCCAGCGTCACCTGCGCCGCCACGATCTCGCGGAACGACTCGGCCAGCACGCCCACCTCGTCCTCCGTGTCGATCGCCACGTCGACGTCGGTGTCGCCGAGCGCCAGGCGGCGCATCTTGGCCGCGATCTCGCGCATCGGGCGCGAGATGTCGCGCGCCATGCCGAGCGCCATCGCGAGCCCGAACAGCACGCAGAAGGCGACCGCCCCCAGCACGCTGCGCTGCGTCACGCGGAAGGTGCGCGCCCCCTCGGCCACCTGCGCCTTGCTCCCCTCCTCCGCCGCGTCGACGATGCGCCCCAGCGCCGCGGTCGCGCCGTCGAACTGCTGCTGCGACTCGCCCGCCAGCAGCTCGAGCGCCGTCGAGTCGTCGTTCTGCTTCGCCGCCGCGATCACCTTCGCGCTCGTCGCCCGGTACGCCGCCCACCCGGCGCCGAACTCGGCGTACGCCGCCGAGTCCTCGGGCGACGTCAGCGACGCGCCGAGCCGCTTCAGGTCGGCGTCGATCCCCTCCTGGTGCACGTCCATCTCGGCGGTGTAGCCGTCGAGGTCCACCGGGGAGTGTGACGCCACCGCCATCGCCTCCGCGCCGCGGAACGCCGCCGCGGTCCGGCTGACGGCCAGCGAGTAGCGCACGCTCGGCAGCCAGTGCTGCCCGAGGTCCTCGGCGACGGCGTTGACGCGCGACGTCCCGCGCAGCGCCAGCGCGCCCAGCGCCCCGGTGAGCGCGACCAGGACGGTGAACGAGGCGGCGAGCTTTCTCGCCAGGGGGAGGTTCCGGAACCAGCGCATGGGCGGGCGATGGCGGGGGAGGGCGTGAGTCGACCGGCGGGGGTGACCCCCGTCCGTCGCGAGTATCGACGACTTCCCCCCGATTCTTGACGCACCCCGCGTCCTTCCCGCCTCACCCCGCCCGCCGTACCCCGCACGCCGTACCCCGCACGCCGTATCCCGCACGCCGTATCCCGCCCGCCGTACCCCGCCCGCCGTACCCCGCCCCACCTCGCACGTCTCCTGCACCGCCCCACCGAGTGCCCCGCCCCGCCGCGCTCCCGGCCCCCGATCGCGCCTTCGACGTCGACGTCGCCCTGCGCCGCATCGCGGACGCCGTCGCCCCCCACCCGCCGGCCGCCATGTTCGCCCTGCGCGACGGCGACGCCGAGCACCCGGGCTACGGCACGCTCTTCCAGCAGCTGGTGGCGTGCATTCTCTCGATCCGCACGCTCGACGAGGTGAGCCTCCCGGTCGCCCGCCGCCTCTTCGCGCGCGCCGCCACGCCCGAGGCGGTGGCCGCGCTGGCGCCCGCCGAGTTGGACGCGCTGATCCGCGAGTCGACCTTCCACGAGGCGAAGACGCGGCAGATCCTCGCCCTCGCCGCCCGCATCGCCGCGGAGTTCGGCGGCACGCTCCCCGCCGACGCCGACGTCCTGACGAGCTTCGCCGGCGTCGGCCCGAAGTGCGCCCACCTCGCGCTCGGCGTCGCCGCCGACGTCCCGGTGATCGCCGTGGACGTCCACGTGCACCGCGTGACGAATCGCTGGGGCTACGTCCGCGCCTCCACCCCCGAACGCACCCTCGCCGCACTCGAACAGGTCCTCCCGGAGCGCCACCACGTCGACATCAACCGGCTGCTCGTGCCGTTCGGGAAGCACGTGTGCACGGGGGTCAGACCGAAGTGTTCGACCTGTCCGGTACTGGACATGTGTGCGCGGGTGGGAGTGACCTCGTACCGGTAACCCAAAGGCGTGAACGGATGGGGCGTGAACGGATGGGGCGTGAACGGATGGGGCGTGAACGGATACCGCGTACCTACAGGCTCGAGGCCGTAGGTACGCGGTTCCTGTTCACGCCCCATCCGTTCACGCCCCATCCGTTCACGCCCTATCCGTTCACGCCCCATCCGTTCACGCCGTTTCGTTCTTGGCCGTAAGCGACAGCCGCCCGCACGAACGCCGTAAAGAGCGGCCGCGTCGTCGGATTGTCCGCGTCGAACACCTCCGGGTGCCACTGCACGCCGAGGAGGAACGCCTCGCCGCGCCCCTCGACCGCCTCGACCACCCCGTCGGGCGCCACCGCGCTCACCAGCAGGCCGTCGCCGAGCGTCTTCACCGACTGGTGGTGCATCGAGTTCACCGACACCGACGGCGCGTCGAGCAGCGCCTCGAGGCGCGAGCCCCGCGTCAGCGCGACCGGGTGCGCCAGGTGGTCGCGGGCGAAGCCCCTGGTCGGGTAGCAGTCGTGGGTCAGCGCCGTCCCGAGCTGCGCCGGGATGTCCTGGTAGAGCGTCCCGCCGGCGGCGACGTTGATCACCTGCGCGCCGCGGCAGAGCCCCAGCACCGGCATCCCGTCGGCCATCGCCCAGCGCACCAGCTCGAGCTCCACCGTGTCGCGCGCCGGGTCGAGGCGCCCCACCTCGGGGCGGGTGGCCTCGCCGTAGGTGGCGGGCTGCATGTCGACCCCGCCCGGGATCAGGATGCCGTCGATCCGCTCGTAGACCGCGCGCACCGTGGCCAGGTCGTCGGCGAACAGCGGGAGCATCACCGGCGCCCCGCCGACCGCGGTGACCGCGCGGAAGTAGCGCTGGTTCATCACCCAGCTCTCGGGCAGCCCGGCCGGGATCCCCTCGATCGCGTGCAGCGTCTGCGTGGTCACGCCGATCACCGGCCGCCGCAGGAGGGGCGTGGGGTCCACGCGGTCCGGGGCGTCGAAGGCGGCGGAACGGGTGGGGGCGGGCGACATGAGGAGCGACACGGCAGAGCGGATCGGGGAGGGACGACGGCCGAAGCGGAGTACACGGGCAGGGAGCGCGCCGGCGCGCCCGGCGCGGGCCCGTCGTCCCCGGATGATACCCCTCCGGGGCCGTTACGGGCGCAGCTCGGGGTCCGGCCGGGATGCCGGGGCGACCGCGTGGCCGTTGGGCTGGTGCCGCCCGTGCCCGTCCGGCGCGCCCCCGCCCTGCCCCGCCGACGCCGCGGCCGCGGCCACCGTGGCCGCCTCGACCGCCAGCGGCACCGGACGCCCGTGCGTGACCCGCGTCCCGTCGAGCCCGGTGGCGACCGACGCGCCCGCCTGCTCCGTCCGGGCGGGACGATCCACCGCCGAGTCCGTCACAGCAGCGTCACGAACTCCGGCCGCCGTCTCGGCGATCAGCTGGTCGACCACCGCCTCCAGGCTCCCCGTCCGCTCGAAGGTGCGAAGCTGCCGGTCGGCGCTCGACCCCTCCTCCAAGATCCGGTAGACGTACTCGACCTCGCGCCGCGTCCCCAGCTCGTCGACCACGTCGCCCAGGAACCACTCGACCAGCTCGCGGATCAGCACCGGCGCCGGCTGCTCGGTGCGCCGCCCGAAGTCGATCAGCTTCCCGTCCAGCCCGAAGCGCATCGCGCGCCACTTGTTCTCCTCGATCAGCCGCGAGGAGTAGTCGCGCCAGGTGAGGTTGTCGCGGCGCAGCTTCCAGAGCTTGTACGCCAGCGCCTGCACCACCGCCGCCAGACACACCGCCTCGTCCACGCGCGTCGCCGCGTCGCAGATGCGGAACTCGATCGTCGGGTACTTGTAGTGCGGGCGGACGTCCCACCAGATCTTCGAGCCGTTCGGGATCGACCCCGTCTCGACCAGCGTCTCGACGTACTGCTCGAACTCCCCCCAGCTCTCCATCCGCGTGGGGATCCCGGTGCGCGGGAAGCCGCGGAACACCGAGGAGCGGTACGACTTGAGCCCCGTGTTGCGCCCGATCCAGAACGGGGAGCTGGTCGAGAGGCAGAGCAGGTGCGGGAGGAAGTAGCGCGACGCGTTGACCAGGTCGACGGCCAGCTCGCGGTCCTCGACGCCGACGTGGATGTGCATCCCGAAGATCAGCAGGCGGTGGGCGAGGTCGCCCATGTCCTGCTTCACCCCCACGTAGCGCTCCAGCGGGGTGATCTCCTGGTCCCACCAGTGCGAGAACGGGTGGCTCCCCGCCGAGGCGATGGTGAGGCCGTCCTTCGCCAGCAGGTCGATCATCGCCCCGCGCAGCCGCACCAGCTCGCGCCGCACGTCGGCGGGGGTGCGGCACACCGGCGTCCCCACCTCGACCATCGACTGGTGCAGCTCGGGCTTCAGTTCGAGCGCCTCGAACGCCTCGTCCTCCAGCATGCGCCCGATGTGGCTCCGCAGCGCGCGCGTCTGCGGGTCCACGATCTGGTACTCTTCTTCGACTCCGAGCGTGAACGACGGTTGCTGCATGCGGGAAGCTCCGTGAACTGCTGTTCCCTGGCGCACGCCCCGTGCCCGCGGGCGGGCTGAGCGCGGCTCGGTTCGCGCGAGTCGGTTGGCTCGGTTAGCGCGGCTCCACCACGAACGCCGGGACCTGCGACCCGCCCCCGGCGGTCACGTTCAGCAGCGCGGCCGTCGACAGCCGCGTCAGCATCCCGTCCACCGCGGTCCCGTAGGTGACGAACGGCGCGGTGTCGATCATCCGGTCGAGCACCTGCACGCCCCCGTCGGCCCACCCGGGGTACGGCTCGCTCGGGATCGCCACCCGCTCCTGCACAACGTACGGCTGCGCCAGCGCACGCGCCACGGCCGCCTCCCACGTCCCCTGGTCGACCGTCCAGCCGAGCACGATCCCCGCGCCGCCGTAGTCGTCGTTGGGCTTGAGCACGAACCGCTCGCGGTGCTGCGCCACGTACGGCACCAGGTCCACCCGCCCGCCGGCGGTCGTGGTCTGCCGCTCCTCCACCACCCGCGTCCACGGGACGCACGCCTGCACCACCGCCCGCGTCTCGGCGTCGAACAGGTGCGCGTTCCGCTCGTCGCCGAGCACCGCCAGGCTGGCCTTCTTGTGCAGCACCTTGCTCGCCGGCGGGTTCACCAGGCACACCGCCCGGTCGCGCCACGCCCGCAGCACCGGCGTGTCGAGCCCCAGCCGCTCCACCAGCTCGTGCAGCAGGACGCGCTTGTACACCAGGTCGATCGGCGCGCCGTCGAGCGTCAGCCGCCCCCCCCCGCCGGGGGCGTACTCGCAGCGCGCCGGGTCGCCGATCACGCAGTCCAGCCCCAGCGTCGCGAAGTGCTCCTGGAAGAGGGTGAACTCGCGCCGCGTCGGCACGTCGTCCCAGTCGAGGATCGCGACGCGCGGCGCGGCGCCGTTCCCGGAGAACTGCCGCCACGCGTCGAGCAGCGCCGCCGTCACCCCGTGCCGCGACGGCAGCGGGAGCACGCGCCACCCGCGCGCGAACTCGCGCATCGCCGGCAGCGCGAGGAAGGCGTCGGTGAGCGCGTCGTTGTACGCCGCCCCCGCCGGCGTCTCGGCGTTGTACTCGGTGAGCGCCATCGTCCCGCCGTCGCCGTGCGCGTCGACCACGAAGGCGTCGACGCGTGAGGTGGGGCTGGATTCGGCGAAGCCCGCGTCGTGTGCCAGCAGCGACTCCTCCCACTCGGCGAGCCGGAACTGCGCCCGCACCGCCGGGTCGGCGACGGCGGCCCGGTGCGCCGCCCGGAACGCCCGCATCACCCCCTCGGTGCGCTGCGCCAGCGTCCGCAGCTGCATCGCCGAGAGGAAGCGCGGGCGCAGCACCGTGCACAGCGCGCGCGACCCGAACACCAGCCCGCGGCGCGTCAGCTGGTCCTCGAGCGCCGCGTGCGTGTCGGCCGCCAGCCGCTCCCCCGCCGAGCCGGCGAGCAGCGCGTGGTAGGCGTCGATCGGCGCCTGCGGCGACGCGTCGCCCGCGCGACGGCTCACCGGGCGCCCCCCGCGGCCGGAGCGCCGGGCGCCGACGCCGCCGCGCCGCCGAACAGCGCGCCCCACGCCGGGTCGAGCGGCCGCCGGCCGCCGTCGCGCGCCGCCGTCGCCAGCCGCACCGCCATGTCGGCCATCGTCTCGACCGCCCACTCGAAGTAGAGCGGGGTGAGCGAGTTCACGTCCATGTCGGGGGCCGGGTTCATGAAGTCGATGGCGTACGGCACCCCGTCGCGGATCGCGAACTCCATCGAGTTCATGTCGTAGCCGAGTGCGCCGCACAGCTTGCGCGCGTCGCCCACGATGCGTTCCCCGAGCTCGGGCGTGAGGTGCGCGTGGTCGACGACGTACTTCCGGTGCTTGGGGTCGTACTTCATCGGCAGCACCTCCCGCCGCCCGACCACCAGGCAGCGCACGAAGTGCTCGAACTCGATGAACTCCTGCACGATCATCGTCAGGAGCCCCGAGTGGTTGTAGTGGTGGATGAGCTCCTGCAGCGAGTGGCAGACGTAGACCTCCTTCCACCCGCCGCCGTGCGCGTCCTTGAGGACGCACGGCATCCCCACGTAGTCGGCGACCCCCTGCCAGTCGAGCGGGTACTCGAGGTTGCGCAGGCTCTCGCTCGGCACGATCCCGGGGACGTACTCGCGGTTGGGGAGCACCACCGTGCGCGGACTCGCCACCCCCAGCCGCTCGGCCAGCGACGCGCCGAAGAACTTGTCGTCGGCCGTCCACATGAACGGGTTGTTGACGACCGTCGTCCCGGTGAGCGCGGCGTGCTTCAGGTAGCTGCGGTAGACCGGCACCTCGTGCGAGATGCGGTCGACGCACAGGTCGTAGGGGCTCGGCTCGTCGAAGCGCGGCGCGCCGATCTTGGCCAGCTCGACCTCGACGCCGGCGTCGCGCCGCTCGACCGCCTGCGCGAACGCCGGCGGGAACGACCACTCGCGCCCGACGAACAGCCCCACGCGCGCGGTGCGCGTGTTGCGCGAGACGGCGGGCGCGCCGGCCGCGGCCCCCGCCTCGACGGGCGCGCCGCCCGGCGGCCCCTCCGGCTGCGCCGGCGCCCACACGCCGGGCGCCATCGGGTCGGGGGCCGGCCCCGTGGCCAGCGGGTCGCCGTGCGGCGGGGCGGCCGCGCGCTGCGCCGCCAGCACCGCCGCCGCGGTGGCGGCGACGCCGGCGTTCGGCATCGCGGTCGTCGGCTCGGCGGCCGGCGTGCCGCCCTTCTTGCGGATGCGCGGCGCGGCGGGCGCGGCCGGCGCGGCCTCGGCGGCGCCCTTCTTGGACGGCTTCTTCTTGTCGGCCATGTCAGTCGTGCCCCTTGATGTAGAGTCGCAGCATGCGCTCCCACCACGGCCAGTCGTGGGCGAACCCCCGCCAGACGCGGAGCGCGTTGCCGATCCCCTTGTCCCAGAGCAGCCCCGAGAACTGGTGGTTCTGCTCGATGTGGTAGTCGGTCTCGCCGACGGCGAGGATGATGTCCTGCCGCCGCAGCTGCGCGAGGCGGCCGGGGTCGTGCTCGTTTGGGATGAACTCGAACGGGTTCACCCGGTAGACGGTGCCGTCGCTGTAGCCGTCGGTCTGCCCGCGGATGTCGTACATCCCGCTCATCCCGATGACGCGCCGGACGACGCCCGGGTTGCGCAGCCCGAACGTCATCGCGTCGTAGGCGCCGAAGCTCGCCCCGGCGGTGATGAAGAAGTCGTTCGGGTTGCGGTGGTAGGTCAGCGGCACCACCTCGTCGCGCAGGTAGGCGTCGTACTGCAGCTGCCGCCAGGCGCGCGCGCCCGGGTGCACGTGCTTGCTGTACCACCCGCCGTCGGTGTGCACCTGGTCGACGCAGATCATCTGCGCCCACCCGTTCTCCAGGTGGTCGCCGATCACGTGGTGCATCCGCCGGTCGGGCCACTCCCAGCAGGTGCCGTAGGAGGTCGGGAAGACGATCAGCTTCGCGCCGGCGTGGCCGTAGATGAGCGTCTCCATCTCGCGGCCGAGCGCGGGGGAGTGCCAGCGGTGGCGTTCGAAGTGCATTCAGGCGCCCAGGAGAAAGGGTATGGCCTTCTTGATCCGCCGCCCCCACGCCGCCTCGTCGTGCGCGGCGCCGGCGGCGACCATGACGCGCAGCGACTCCCCCTCCGCGTAGCCCTTGCGGCCGAGCAGCTCGCGCAGGAGGCGCACGTTGTAGACGGTGCGCGCCCCCTCCCCCGTCCCGACGTCGAGCCAGAGGCGCCCCGGCGGCGACTCGGCCGCCTCGACGAAGGGGAGGATGGCCCGCTTCGCGAACCAGAGCGCGGGGCTCATGACGCCCGCCGCGCCGAAGGCGTGCGGCGCGCGGAAGAAGGCGTAGAGCGACACCAGCCCGCCCATCGACGAGCCGAGCACGCCGGTGGCCGCCGGCTCGGGGCGGGTGCGGAACTGGGCGTCGACCATGGGCTTGAGGGTGTGCAGCAGGAAGTCGACGTACAGGTCGGCCGCGCCGCCGCCCCCCACGCCCTCGTCGAAGAAGGGGCTGTACTCGTCGAGGCGCGAGCCGCCGGTGTTCGACACGCCGACCACGATCGCCTCGTAGCCCAGGCGCGCCGCGGTCTGCATCGCCAGGTCGACGCGCCACGCGCCCGAGAAGCTGAGCGCGGGGTCGAACAGGTTCTGCCCGTCGTGCATGTAGAGCACGGGGTAGCGCCGGTCCCCCGCCGCGCCGTACGACGGCGGCAGGTACACGTACACGTCGCGCCGGTTGTGGAGCTGCGGGCTGCGCACGTCGCGCAGCACCGCCAGGCTCCCAGGGAGCGCCACGGCGCGACGCTTGAGCGGGGGACGCCGCGCGGGCTCACCCGGCGTCACCCGGCGTAGAGCTGCAGGTCCGTCCCCACCGCGTCGGCCATCGCCCAGAGCGTGGCCTTGTCGGGGTGGCGCACGGTCACGTAGCCGTCGCTGATCAGCGTCAGCACCCAGTCGCGGCGCGGCGCCCCCACCGGGAGCAGGTCGACGTTGACGATCGCGTCGCCGAAGCGCCGCCGCAGCTCGTCGAGCCCCGCGACGTGGCGGATGCGCCCCTGCCCCTGCGCGCGCTTGAAGACGTTCGCGACGTAGTACTTGCGCTCGACGGGCTGCGAGAAGGTCCCCGCCACCTCGGCCTCGCCGTAGCCGGCGAACAGGTCGATGTCGCTGTTGTAGTTCATCAGGTCGACCGTGCGCGCCCCCGGCGGCCGCGCCCCGATCTCGCCGAACACCACCTCGCCGTCGGCCTTGCGGTACCACTCCATGTGCGTGAAGCCGGTGCCGAAGTCGAGCGCCTTCAGCACGGCGTGGCCGAGCGCGACGCCGTCCCTCACCCACGGGGTGTCGATGTCGCGCAGCGAGAGCGTCTGCGGCGAGATCCACTCGTGCGACCGCCCGTCGAGCGGGCGCGGGCGGTAGTAGCCGACGTGCTCGTACAGGATCCGCCCGTCCACGCAGATCGTGTCGTAGGTGAACTCCTCGGCCTCGATGAACTCCTCGACGTTGACCTCGGGGACGTGTCCGGTGCGCGCCAGCGCCTGCTCGAGCTGCCGCGCGTCGTCGACGCGGAAGGTGTCCATCGACCCGGCGCCGTCGATCGGCTTGACGATGGCCGGGTAGCCGACCGCCTCGACCGCCTCGCGCACCTGCTGCGCGCTCGACGCGCGCCGGTGGTGCGGCACGCGCAGCCCGGCGGCGGACACGGCCTGCTTCATCAGGTCCTTGTCGCGGAAGAGGCGCGCCTGCTCGACCCCCATGCCCGGCACGCCGAGCGCCTCGCGGATGCGCGCGGCGAGGATGACGCCCGGCTCCCAGAGGCAGATCACGCGGTCGAACCCGTTCGGCCCGCCCGGCTGCCCGACCCACCGCCGCACGGCTTCGGTGGTCCCCGGCTCGTCGCGCAGCGACGCCTGCAGGTAGCCGCTCAGGTGGCGCCGCGTCATCTCGGGCAGCTCGTGCGCGGCGACGTCGCTCAGCCCGTACACGGTGGCCCCGGCGCGGGCGAGGCCGCGGACGAAGAGGGGCATCTCGTCCGGGTAGCCCGGAGCCAGGAACAGGACTGTAGTCATAGAGTCTTGTGTACTGCGGGAGTCGTTACTGCGGGAGTCATTACGGCGGGAGTCGTTAGTGCGTCGATCAGAGCTGCGAGCTTGGTCCGACGCAGTCGCGACTCCCGTAGTGAAGACTCCCGCAGTAACGACTCCCGCCGTTGATGATCAGGCCAGCTCTACGCGTACCGTCTCGATGATCTCCCTCAACGCGCGCGCCACCACGTCAGTCTCCGGATGCCGCACCAGCACCCACCCGTCCCCCTCATAAGTGGGCCGCGGCGCCGCGCCGACGGCGGGGAGCTGCCAGTCGGTGGCGAGGCGCTTGGTCTGGTCGGAGAGGCGGTCGAGGCCGTGCACGGCGCGCACGCGCCCCTGCCGGTCCCCCTGCCCACGCAGGTAGGCGATGCCGGCGGCGTACTTGCGCTCCGGCGGCGTGAAGGTGCCGAACACCATCAGCTCCGCCCACGCGCGCACGAAGTCGGTGTCGGTGGCGCGCGAGACGAGCGTCGTGATCTGCGCCCCCGGCGGGCGGGCGCCCACCTCGCCGATCGCCACGCTCCCGTCGCGCCGCCGGAACCACTCCATGTGCGAGAGCCCGGTCGTCATCCCGAGCGCGTGCAGCGCGTCGGCGCCCACCCGGCGGATGTCGTCGTACGCCGGATCGTCGACCTCGCGCGGGAGCAGCACGCACCACTGGATCCACGGGTGCTGCAGGACGTCCAGCGGGTTCGGGTAGTAGCGCGTGAGCGAGTGCCACACCGCACGCCCGCCGACCGAGACGGTCTCCAGCGAGTGCTCGTCGCCGACCACGAACTCCTCGAGCAGCACCGGGCGCTCGGGCGACGGGGGTGCGGCGGCGAGCGCGGCGTCCAGCTCGCGGGCGTCGTTGGCGCGGAAGGTCGCCACCGACCCGGCGCCCTCGGGCGGCTTCACGACCAGCGGGAAGCCGACCGCGCGCGCGAAGGCGTGCGCCTCCTCCGCCGTGCCGGCCAGCCCGTGGCGCGCGCACGGCAGCCCGGCGGCGCGCAGCACGCGCTTCATGCGCGCCTTGTCGCGGAAGTTGCGCGCCGCCTCGCTCGACAGTCCGGGGAGCCCGAGCCGCTCGCGCTCCTCGGCCAGCGGCACCTGCAGCTGCTCGTAGGCGCCGAAGAGCACGTCGGGGCGCCCCATGCGTTCGGCCAGCGCGTCGACGGCCCACCGCAGCTGTCCGGGGTCGCACACGTCGTCGACGCGCCAGTGGGCGTGCATCGCGGCGCGCGTGGCGTCGTCGGCCTGTTCGGCGGGCTGTTGCGTGATCACGCCGAGTCGCACGCCGGGGAGCGAGCCGATCGCCTGCACCATGCGGGAGGCGGACTCGGAGAGCAGCGGGGCGGCGAACAGGACCGTGGGCACGTGCGCGTTGATGGGGGGGCGCGGCCAATGTACCACGGGCGGGTGCGCGGCGGCGACCGGGAGGCGTTTTCCACCACGCAGTCGTCCTGAACGCAGCGAAGGACCTCTCGGACCTGACGAGCTTAGGTCAGAGAGGTCCTTCGCTGCGCTCAGGACGACAGGCTAAGGAGCGGTCAACGCTCAGTCCGCCTCGCCCAGCCACGCCCGCGTCGAGAAGCCGAGCCGCCACGCCAGCGCCGCCAGCTGCTCGCGCCCGTCGAGGCCCACCACCGCCCGCACGCGCGCCAGCATCGTCTGCGCGTCGGCCGGAAGTCCGGGGCCCCCCGATTCGGCCAGGTCGGCGAGCCCGTACACGCGCGCCTGCGCCGCCGGCGAGCGGTCGAGCGCCAGCCGCTGCACGGCGCGCACGAGCGCCGCCTCCACCAGCTCGGCGAGCGTCGCCTCGCCGGCGGCCAGGAGCGCGCGCTCGTCGGCGTCGAGCAGGCGGTTCACCACCGCGCGCCGCAGCGCCAACTCGACCGCGCGCCGCGCCCGCTCGGGGACGTCGGCGAGCTTCGCCGCCACCGCCAGCCCGTGCGGGATCCCGCGCACCTCGAGCGCGTGCCCGCCCTCGGGGCGCACCAGGATCGTGATCGCGCGCGGGTCGACGTCGGCCATGCGGAAGGGGGCGCCGCGCGCGGCCCCGTGCGCCCCCTCGGGCTCGCGCGCCGCGGCCGGCGACCCGGGCGGCCCCGGGACGTCCACACGCACCGCGAAGCGCGCCTCGGCGCCCAGCCGGCGGTCGGACGCCGTCAGCCGCGCCTCGGCGGGCGACGCCGCCCCCGCGTCGGGCGGCGCTCCCTCGACGACGCGCCAGGCGTCGGGCACCGCCGACTCGCCGGACAGCCCGACGGCGCGCGCCGCGGCCCAGCCGGCGGCCACACGCACCACCGCCGGGAGCGCCGGGCGGGCGTGGCGCGCGTACAGGTCGCCGGCGGTGGAGGCGTCGTCGGCGCCGGGCACGCCGTCGAGCGCCTGCAGGAAGGCGCGCTCGAGCGCCGACCCCTGCGGGCCGGCCAGCGCCAGCGCGCGCGCGGCGTGCCGCAGCATCCGGTGCACGTCGGGCCGGTCGAGCGTGTCGCCGTGCCACGCCCCCGTCCCCTCCAGTCGCAGCGACTCGCGCGCCATCTCGAGCAGCTCGCGCGCCCACACCGGGTCGCGCGTCTCGGGGACCGCGCCCACGCCGTCGCCCAGGTAGGCGTCGCGCACCACGCGCGCGTCGAGCCCGCGCTCGCCGAACAGCTGCGCCCCCTCCTGCATGAAGCGGGCGTCGAGCGCGCCGCGCAGCCAGTCGACCGCCGCCCGGAGCGGGGCGCGCCACGCCTGCGAGGTGGCGGGGTCGGTGCGGCAGCCGCAGTCGCGGCGCCACCGCTCCACCCCGTGCACGCAGCTCCACGACGACGGGCCGACCAGCCGCACGTCGCGCGCGGCGGGGCGGCGCGCCAGCACGCTGGCGAAGTTCTCCACCTGCGCGTGCGGCTCGGCGCCCGCGGCCTCGAGCATCGCCGCCAGCGCCATCTCGCCGAACGGGTGGTGGTGGCCGTACGTCTCGGCGGCGGTGGCGACGGCGCGCACCGCCCCCTCCGCCTCGCCGCCGGCGGGCGGGTCGCCCGCCATCAGCCGCGCCCACGCGCGCCCGTCGCGCAGCAGCCCGCCGAACGCCACCTCGCGCGCCAGCGCGTCGTCGTAGGCGAACACCGCGATCTCGCGCCGGCCGGCGGTGCGCACGCGCCCCGCGTGCCCGTCGGGGGGGCGCTCCTCCAGCTGGTGCGGCGCGACGACGGTGAAGCGGATCCCGTGCGCGGCCAGCACGTCGAGCGTCTCGTCGTCGACCGCCGTCTCGGGGCACCACATCCCGTCGGGGTCGCGCCCGAAGCGGCGGCGGAAGTCGGCGACCCCCCACCGCACCTCGGTCACCTTGTCGCGGCGCGAGAGCAGCGGCAGCACCGCGTGGTCGTACGGGTGCGCGAGCGCGTTCCCGTGCCCCAGCCGGGCGCGGCTCGCGCGGTCGGCGGCGAGGAGCGCGGCGTAGGTGGCGGGGGCCTGGTCGGCCATCCACGCCAGCAGCGTCGGGGCGGCGTCGAAGCTCGCCAGCGCGTACGCGTCCACCACGCGCCGCACGCGCCCCTCGGCGTCGAGCACGCGCGCCGCCGCGAGGGCGCGGTAGCTCGTGCGCTCGACACGCGCCGTCCAGTCGTGGTCGGGGGCGGCCTCGGGCTCGCGCTCGACCTCGCCCAGCCACGGGTCCTCGCGCGGCGGCTGGTACAGGTGGAGGTGGACGACGACGCTGCGCACGCGCGCGGTATGGCGACAGGTCGGCGACGGAACGCGCGTCAGGCCACGACGCCGGCGAGCACGCGGCGGTAGACGCCGAGGTAGCGCTCCTCGGAGCGCTCCCAGCCGAAGTCGCGCCCCATCGCCTCGCGCATCATCCCCCGCCAGGCGTCGGGCTCGGCGAAGGTGCGCAGCGCGCGGCGCACGCACCCGACGAACGCGCCCGCGTCGTACGGCCCGAACAGGAAGCCCGTGGCGTCGTCCTCCACCGTGTCGGCGAGCCCGCCGACGGCGCGCACGAGCGGGAGCGTGCCGTAACGCTGGGCGCGCATCTGCGTCAGCCCGCACGGCTCGTACTGGCAGGGCATGAGCAGCACGTCGCCGCCGGCGATCAGCTGGTGCTCCTTGACGTCGGTGAAGGCGGTGTCGACGCGCACGCGCCCCGGCGCCCGCGCCTCCCACGCCCGCAGCGCGTCCTCGTAGCGGCGCTCCCCGGCGCCGAGGAAGACGAACTGCGCGTCGAGGTCGAAGAAGCCGGTGGGCGCGAGCAGCAGGTCGAGCCCCTTCTGCCACACGAGGCGCGCGCTCATCACGAAGATCGGGACGTCGGGGCGCTCGGGGAGCCCGTACAGCTGCTGCAGCGCGGCGCGGCACTCGCGCTTCCCGGCCAGGTCGTCGCGCGAGTAGCGGGCGGCCAGGCGCGGGTCGCGCGTGGGGTCCCACAGGTTCTGGTCGATCCCGTTGACGATCCCGGTGAAGCGGTCGCCGAGGGCGCGGAAGGCGTCGTGGAGGCCGAAGCCGCCGTCGGGGGTGCACAGCTCCCTGGCGTGCGTGGGGCTGACGGTGACGACGGCGTCGCTGAACGCCATGCCGCCCTTCAGCATGTTCGCGCGCCCGTACCACTCCAGCTGCCGGAAGTTGTAGATCTCCCACGGCAGCCCGAGGTCGGGGACCGCCTCGGGGGCGAAGTGCCCCTGGAAGCCGGCGTTGTGCACCGAGAGGACGGTCGACGCCTCGCGGTAGTACGGGTGCGTGGCCCACCAGGTGCGCAGGTAGACGGGCGCGAGCGCGGTGTGCCAGTCGTGCGCGTGCAGCACCAGCGGCCCGCGCGCGATGCGCGGCAGCGAGGCGAGCGCCGCGGCGCAGAAGAAGGCGTAGCGGCGCGCGTTGTCGGCGTAGTCGCCCCCGCCCTCGCCGTAGATCCCGTCGCGCTCGAAGTAGTAGTCGTTGCCGATGAAGTAGTGGCGCGGGCGCGGGCGGGCGCGGCGGTCGGGGGCGGCCTCGTTGGTGCTGACGTTGGGGATGGTGAACAGCTGCGCGAACTCGCGGCGCGGCCCGACCTGCACCTCGTACGCGTCGCCGACGGGGACGAGCTGCGGCGCGCGCGCGCGCGCCTGCCGGTAGAGCGGCATCACGATCGCCGCGCGCAGCCCGCTGGCCGCCTGGTGGGTGGCGAGGCTCGCCACCGCCTCGCCGAGTCCGCCGGTGCGCGCGTAGGGCGCCAGCTCGCCGGCGAGGTGCACCACGCCCACGGGCCGGCCGTCGCGCGCCTGCAGGGGAGGGACGTCCGGCAACGCGGCGGCGGTCTCCGGGGCGGCGAGCGGCATGGGGCGGCGGCTGGGGTCGGGCGCGGCGTCGCGGGGCGCTCGGCGCCCGCGCGCGGGTGCCCGACACTGTACACGCCGCGGCGCCCGCGCGTCAGTCCGCCTGGGACGCGCTCCCCGCCGTCGCGCCGGCGGCCGTCGCGCCCGGGATCGCGCTCAGCAGGTCGGGGGCGGGGAGGGTGACCCCGGCCTTCGCCGCCCGCCGCTCGAGCGTCGCGCGGTCGAGCAGCCCGCGCAGCAGCGCGTCGGCCTCGCGGTTCTGCAGGTAGCGCCCGCGCTCCCACCCCTCGACGACGCCCTTGGGCACGCCGTACAGCAGCTCGCCGACCTGCGCCGCGGTCAGCCCGAGCGACTCGCGCAGCTGCCGCACCTCGCGCGGCGTCAGCAGCCGGTGCTCGGCGCGGATCCGCTCCAGCGCCTCGCGCTCCGCCGCCTCGCGCTGCTCGACCGTGCGCTGCTCGTCGCCGCACTTGCCGCAGCGGTACAGCCCGCGCTCGACCTCCGCGCTCATCCCGCTGAGGCGGATCGTCACCGTCTCGACGGCTTGCTGGTAGCGGCCGCCGCAGAAGCGGTGGAGATGGTTATCGAGAGAGGTGACAGACATCGTGCCGGCGAAGAACGGAAGGGCGTGAACGGGTGGGGCGTGAACGGATAGAGCGTGAACGGATACCGCGTGGCGAAAGCTAATGGCCACGCTTCATCCGTTCACGCTCTATCCGTTCACGCCCCACCCGTTCACGCCGTATCCATTTCACGCACTTGTCAGCTGTTCGACCACCCGGCCGAGCGCCTCCACGCTTTCCGCCTTCCCTTGGGCGATTCGTGTCGAGCCGCCGCCGCGGCCGCCGTGAGTCGCGAGTGCGGCGCGGAGGAGCGCGCCGGCGTCGAGGGCGGAGTCGGCGGAGGTCGCGACGAGGACGGCGGGGGCGGGGGCGTCGGCCCAGCCGACGTAGAGGGTGCGCGGCAGCTCGGCGGCGGCGCGCGCGACGGCGGCGAGCGACTCGACGCCGCCCGACGCGGCGCGCTGCGCGATCCGGCGCACGCCGTCGGGGCCGGGCGCCGCCTCGTTCCACAGTGCACGCGCCTCGTGCGCGGCCACGGCCTCGGCCAGACGCCGCGCCTCGTCGCGCGCGGCGCGCAGCTGCTCCCCCTGCGCGCGCACGGCCGACGCCGCCTCGTCGGGCGCGGTCGAGAGCCCCGCGGCGATGGCGGCCAGCGCCTCCTGGTCGGCGCGCGCCCGGCGCAAGGCGCGGCCGCCGCACACGAACTCGACACGCGTCGCCTGCCGCACGCGCTCGACGCGCCGCAGCAGCACCGGGCCGACGGCGGCCGTGGTCGCGACGTGCGTCCCGCCACACGCGCTGCGGTCGACGCCGTCGATCCCGACCACGCGGATCGTCCCCGCGCGCCCGCTCGGCTTGCGCAGCCCGGCCGCCGTCGCCGCGTCCTCGAAGGTCACCCGCACCATGCGCGCCTCGGCGACCAGCGCGTTCGCGCGCGCCTCCGCCTCCACCAACCGCTCGCGCGACAGCCGCTCGACGCCGAGGTCGAGCGTGGACGTCTCGGCGCCGAAGTGCACGCTCAGCGTCTCGGCGCCGGACAGCTCCGCGAACACCGCCGAGAGCAGGTGCTGCCCGGTGTGCTGCTCCATGTGGTCACGCCGCCGCGCCGCGTCCACAACTCCCGCGATTTCGTCTCCGACGCCCGCCGTGAGCGGCGCCGCGAGCAGGTGCGCCACCCGATCCCCTTCGTCGACCACGTCCACCACCGCTACGCCGTCGAGCGTGCCGAGGTCGTGCGGCTGCCCGCCCGAGGTCGGGTAGAGCGCCGTCCGGTCCAGATAGACGCGGCGCCCGCCGTCGGCCAGCTCGGCGACGCGGGCGGTGAACTCCAGCAGGGTCGAATCCGTGTAGTAGAGCCGGGTCGTCATGCCTCAAACTACGCGTCGGACTGCGGACGTTCTCGCGTTGGGCCCTGTAAAGGTCAACTGAAAAGCAAGGGGGGATTAAAATCTGAGAAGATCTGAAGAAGATCTAAGGGGCTCCGCGTGGCGGCGACCATCTCCGCTCCCGGTACGCACCCTCAGATCTTCCTCAGATCTTCTCAGATTTTCATCCCCCCTGCTCTTCTTGGTCTTGCCGAGCCGCAGGCCCCTCACGCCGCGCGTTTGGCAGCACCGGGGGCGGCCGACAGCCGCTCCCGCAGTCGCGCCATCACCTGCCCGACGCCGGCGACCACGCGCGCGTCCCCCTCGCGCAGCAGCGCGGCGAGGATGTGCTTGCACACGGCCTCGCGCCACAGGTGGTCGCCGCAGTCGCAGCGCGGGTGCGCGGCGCTGAACAGGTCGACCCAGTGCTCCTGCGCGCCCCCCTTCACGCGGTAGCGGCCGTGCCCGACGCGCTCGGCGACGAGCTCCAGGGCGCGCTCCAGGCGGTCGAGGTCGAGCCCTCCGGCGGGGGCGGGGTCCACCAGCAGCGGCAGCCCCGGGGTGGGGGTCATCCAGGCGGTCATCGTCGGCTCCCTTCTCTCAAGTCCAGTCCAGGCAATCGCTTTCGTGTATCTGGTACCCCGCGCGTCGGCCCGAGTTCGGGGGCCCGGCATGCCGGGTGCACCACTGCCGCAGCTCGCCAGCCGTTCCGCAGCACACCCGAGATCGCACCGACCATGTCCCGCTTTCGTACCGCCGCCGCGGCGGCGCTCGCCGGCGCCGCGGCCCTCGCGCTCGCCGCGGCTCCCGCCGTCGCGCAGGACCCGGACGTCCAGGCCTACCGCTTCACCGCCGAAGGGTATCTCGCCAACTACTGGCTCGACCGCGGCGGGGACCTCGACCGCGCGAGCGTCGGCGGCTACGGCGTGCGCGTGATGTTCAACCGCAGCACTCCGGCGAACGTCGCCCGCACCTTCTTTAGCCGATCGAGCGTCGGCGCCTACGCGACCTTCACCGCCGAGCAGGACCGCGTCTCCACCCAGAACCTCGGCGTACAGCTCGACGTGCCGCTCTTCGCCTCGGCCGTCGCGGCCGGCCGTCTGGACCCGTTCGTCTCGCTCGGCGCCGGCGTCCTGCGCAGTTCGGCGGAGTTGCAGAGCGGGGACGATCGCACGACGACTGACTTCACGATCATCCCTGCCGCCGGGACGCGCATCCCGTTCTTCAGCGGGATCGGCTTCCGCGGCGACCTGCGCCTGCCGGTCGTCTTCTCGGACGGGAACACGCAGCTCAACTTCCTCGCCGAAGGCGGCCTGTACATCAGCTTCTGATCCCCGCCCGGAACCCCGTCCCGTCCGGAGGCCGCGTGCCGCAACCTTCCCTCCCGCCGGACCCGTCGCCTGCCCCCGCCGCGCCCGACCGGGCGCCGGACGGGGGCGCGGACGGGCACCCCGTCGACCCGTCGCACGACCTCTCGGACTCGCCCGCGCATGCCCAGCCTCCCGACGCGTACACCGAGCCGCCCGGCAGCCACCGCCGCGCGCCCGACGGCCCGGCCCTCGACGTCGGCGGTTGAACGGTCCGGCCGCGCCGGGGGGCGGACGCTCCTGAGCGCCGCGGCGTTCCTCGCCGCCTGTGGGGGCGGGGAGCGGGCGCGGCAGAACGCGGCCGAGTCGGTGGCGGTGGCGCGGGCCGTCGCGGCGGCCGACTCGATCACGGCCACCGCCCGCGACACCCTCGCCTGCCCCAAGGACGGGCGGTGGCGTCCGTGCAGCGTGGCCGACCGGCTGCAGCGGGCCGGCCTCGTTCCCCGGGCGGGGGCGGACACCACCCGCCTTCCCTTCTTGACTCCGCCCGGGCAGGTCTGGCGGGTCGCGCAGGCCGAGCTGCGGGTCTTCCTGTATGAGGACGCCGCGGCCGCCGCACGCGAGGCCGACGCCCTCGACCCGATCCGCGTCGCCCCGCGCGGGGGGAGTTACGCCTGGCCGGCGCCCGCCGTCCTCGTCCACTCTGCCAACATGGTGGCCGTTCTCCTCTCCCCGAACGGGAGGCAGGCCGAGCGCGTACAGCTGGCGCTGGAGGCAGGACCACCGCAGCCCGAGGGGGCACGCGACGCCCAGTCGCTGCCTCCGGCCGCCGTGCGCTAGCGTCCGAGCATTCTTGCAGTTTCTGCAAGACACGAGACCGAACAGGGGGCAAAACCGGTCGTTCAGCGCTCCGTGACGTCGTCGGACTGCACTTCGTGCACGGAATTCGGTACATTCGGCGGGCGCCGTCCACCGCTCCCCGCCCTCCCACCCCGTCCCGGAGTCCGTTCCCGATGGCTTCGACCCCCGCCACGCCGCGCAAGTTCGCGCTGCGCGAGCTCGCCGCCGCCCGGCCCGCCGTGCGCGCCGCCCTGAACGGCGACGCCCACGCCCCGGCCCCCACCTCGCAGTACTTCGGCGTCAACACCTTCGGCGCGCGCCAGATGCGCGACAAGCTGCCGAAGAAGGTCTTCCAGAAGCTCCAGGCCTCGGTCCGGCTCGGGAAGAAGCTCGACTCCGACATCGCGCCGGCGGTGGCGCAGGCCATCAAGGAATGGGCGATCTCGCGCGGGGTCACCCACTTCACGCACTGGTTCCAGCCGCAGACCGGGCTGACCGCCGAGAAGCACGACGCCTTCCTCTCGTTCGACGACGAGAACCAGCCGATCGAGAGCTTCGGCGCCGGGCAGCTCATCCAGAGCGAGCCCGACGCGTCGAGCTTCCCGTCGGGCGGGCTGCGCGCGACCTGGGAGGCGCGCGGCTACACGGCGTGGAACCCGGCCAGCCCCGTCTTCATCGTCGAGGGCCCCGGCACGCGCACGCTCTGCATCCCGTCGGTGTTCGTCGGCTACAACGGCGAGGCGCTCGACGAGATGACGCCGCTGCTCCGCAGCTCGGACGTCCTCTCCGCCAAGGCGATCGCGCTGCTCGAGCTGCTCGGCGACTCGGGGATCCAGCGCGTGATCACGACGCTCGGCGCCGAGCAGGAATACTTCCTGGTCGACCGCGCGCAGTTCGCGCTGCGGCCGGACCTGGTGATGGCCGGGCGCACGCTCGTCGGCGCCGCGCCGCCGCGCGGGCAGCAGCTCGAGGACCACTACTTCGGCGGGATCCCGGAGCGCATCCAGGCGTGCATCGCCGAGGTCGAGCACGAGCTGTACAAGCTCGGCGTGCCGATCGTGACGCGGCACAACGAGGTCGCGCCGTCGCAGTTCGAGATGGCGCCGCGCTTCACCGAGACCGACCTGGCCACCGACCACAACCAGCTGGTGATGGCGGTGCTGCGCAAGGTCGCGCTGCGCCACGGGCTGCAGGCGGTGCTGCACGAGAAGCCGTTCGCCGGGATCAACGGGTCGGGGAAGCACTGCAACTGGTCGCTCTCGATCGCCGCCGACAACCCGGAGCTCGACGGCTTCAACCTGCTCAAGCCGGGGAAGACGCCGCACCAGAACGTCCGCTTCCTGATCTTCCTGGCGGCGGTGCTGCAGGCCGTGCACAAGCACCAGGGGCTGCTGCGCGCCGGGATCGCGACCGCGGGGAACGAGCACCGCCTCGGCGCCAACGAGGCGCCGCCGGCGATCATCTCGGTGTTCATGGGGCAGACGCTGACGCGGATGATCGACGACATCGTCGCCGCCAAGGCGGGGGACCAGCACGCCGCGCAGCAGCTCATCCAGCTCGGCGTCGCCAAGCTCCCCGAGATCGAGAAGGACAACACCGACCGCAACCGCACGTCGCCGTTCGCGTTCACGGGGAACAAGTTCGAGTTCCGCGCCGTGGGCTCGTCGCAGAGCATCGCCTTCCCGGTGATGCTGGTCAACGCGGCGGTGGCCGAGGCGATCGGCGACCTGACCGAGAAGCTGCGCGCCGAGCGGCAGAAGACGAAGGACGTCGACGACGCGGTGCTCAACGTCGTGCGCGAGTCGTTCGAGGCCTCGGGCGCGATCCGCTTCGAGGGGAACGGCTACTCCGACGAGTGGGTCGTCGAGGCCGAGGGGCGCGGGCTCAAGAACCTGCGGCGCACGCCGGAGGCGCTGGCCGAGCTGCAGGCGCCGGCGGTGCAGTCGCTCTTCCGGTCGCTCGGGATCCTGAGCGACGCGGAGCTGGAGAGCCGCTTCCACGTGCGCGTCGAGCGCTACGTGAAGGACATGCTGATCGAGCTGCACACGCTGGCGCAGCTGGTCGACACGTACCTGCTGCCGGCGGGGTACGGCTACGCCAACGCGCTGGCGCGCGGGGCGGCGCACGCCAAGCAGGCGGGGATCACGCAGGTGCCCCAGGTCGCGGCCGCCGAGCGGGTGGGCGCGGTGCTGACGCGGCTCGACGAGGCGCGCACGACGCTGCTGGCGGTGATCGAGAAGGCCGAGCACGCGCACGGCGACCCGGCCGACTGCGCGCGGCTGCTGACTTCCGAGGGCGCCGACGCGATGGCGGCGGTGCGCGCGGCAAGCGACGCGCTCGAGCTGCTGGTCCCCGACGACCAGTGGCCGCTGCCCAAGTACCGCGAGATGCTCTTCCCGGTCTGAGGGGCGGGCGAGGCGCCGCAGGCGCGGTCGAACGCGGGGCGGACTTCCTTCGGGACGTCCGCCCCGCGACGCGTCGGGCGGTCTCGGCCGTTGTTGCGGTCTACGGTTTGCGCGTGCCGGCGCCGCGCCCCCGCAGATCGCGGGGCAGCGCCTGCCGTACACCCACGGAGGATCACGCATGCGCCCGCACTCTCGTTGGATGCGCGCATCGGCCGTCGCGGCCGTGCTCGCCTTCGTCGCCGCCTGCAGCAGTGACCGGAGCGGGGGCCTCACCGCGCCCAACGACGCGCCGTTGGCGGCAACGGCCGTCGTCCCGGGCATCCTGATCGGCGCCGACTCGAACCCGGTCTCGGTGGCCCGCGGCGCGAGCGCCACGGTCAACGTGCGCGTCGTGCGCATCGCCGGCTTCACCGGCGCCGTCACGCTGAGCGTCGACACCACCGGCCAGGCGCGCGGCGTCCGGGCGACGATCGCCAACGCCACCGTGGCCGCCGGCGACACCGCGGCGCGCGTCGTCACCATCACCGCCGACACCACGGCCGTCGCCGGCGCCACGCCGTCGAACGTCCGCATCAACGCCTCGGGCGCCGGCGTCACCACCCAGACGCTGCTGCTCGGCGTCGTCGTCACCGCCGGCACCACCACCCCGCCGGCCGCCGGCTTCACGCTCGCCTTCGCGGGCGCGGCCCCGACGACCGTCGTCGCCGGGCAGTCGGGGACGGTGCGCGTGATCGTGCGCCGCACCGGCGGCTTCACCGGCCCGGTGACCATCACCGCCGACAGCGCCGGGCGCCCCGCGGGCGTCACCCTGACGCAGGGCGCGACGGCGGGCGACACGATCACGCTCAACGTCGCCAGCACCGCCGCCACCGCGGCGGGCAGCTACACGCTCACGCTCCGCGGCGCCGGCACCGGCGTGACCGCGCAGACGCTCTCGCTCCCGCTCACCGTGCAGCCGGCCGCGGGCTTCACCCTCGGGACGCCGACGCAGCGCCCGGTCGTGCTGGCCGGGCTCACGAACGTGGTCACCGTGCCGGTGCAGCGCGTCGGCGGCGCGGGGGGCGCGATCACCTACACGGCGACCAGCGCCACCGGCGACGTGACCGTCACCGCGGCCAACACCGCCGCCGACGGCCAGAGCACGGTGGTGACGATCACGGCGGACGCCGACGCGCCGGCCGGCATCTACCCGGTGACGCTCACCGGCACGGGCGCGGGCGGCACGCAGGCCACGACGCTGAACGTCGAGGTCGTCCGCGACAACCCGTCGTTCGGCTTCCGCTTCGTGGCCCCGGCGGCGCGCCCCACGGTCGTGTCGGGCGGCACCGTGGTCGTGCAGGCGGCGCTGGAGCGCATCGCCACGCTGGCCCCCGACGCGGTCATCAGCGTCACCACCGCCTCGCGCGGGCTGACCGTCGTGCCGGTGCGGCCGCGGCAGGCCGAGGGGCCGCTCGAGCTCCGGGTGATCGTCGACCCGGGCGCGCTGCCGGGGATCTACTCGTTCACGGTCACCGGCGCGACGGTGCGCGGCAACATCCCGCCGATCACGATCCCGGTCCAGGTGACGGCCGCGCCGACGGTCGCCCCGCCGGTGGCGTCGGACGCCAACATCCTCGGCGCCGTCTCCGAGTCCAACCGCGGCGAGATCGCGGCCGGCACGGTGGCGCTGGACCGGGCCGCGAACCCCGAGGTGCGCAGCTTCGCGCAGATGATGATCGCGATGCACACGGCGGCCGACACGGCGGCCCGGAACCTGGCGGCGAGCATCGGCGTGACGCCGGCGCTCCCCGACAGCACGCTCCCGCAGCTGCAGAACCAGGAGGTGGCGGCGCTGCAGGCCACCCCGGCGGGGCAGACCTTCGACCGGGTCTACATGGCGCAGCAGATCGTCGCCCACCGGCGCACGCTGGCGACGGTGGACGCGGCGATCCCGCGGGCGCAGCGCGCCGAGCTGCGCACCTTCCTGGAGACGTCGGTGCGCCCGGTGGTCGCCGCGCACCTCCAGCAGGCGATCGACATCCAGACGCGGCAGGGCGGCCCGGTGCCCTGAGTCGGGGCGGTCGACCGGGCATCCGGCGCGGGCGGGCCTCCATCGCGGGGGCCCGCCCGCGCCGCGTTCGGGGCGCGCGGGAGGGCGCGCGGGGGGCATGCGCGGGGGTGCGGCGCGCATAGGTCGGACGACTCTCGCGGGGTCCTGCGGGGCGCCATATGTTCGCCCGGCTCAGGCACCCCACGCAACGCATTCCGACCGGGAGGTCACCTTGAGGCACGCGCGCACGGCGCTCAATCGCTGGACACGATGGACGGCCGCCCTGGCCCTCGCGGCCGCGGCCTGCGGCGGGGACGATGACGACGGCACGACCGCCCCGACGCCGACGATCGGCGTCACGCTGGCCTCGCCCACGCTGAGCGTGGTGGCGGGGCAGAGCGGGACGGTCGCGGCGACGGTCGCGCGCGGGGGCGGCTACACCGGCGCCGTGAACCTCACCGTCGAGGGCGCGCCGTCGACGATCACGGCGACCGCCAACCCGGCGTCGCTCGCCGGCGGGGTGACGGCCAGCACGGTCACCGTCACCACCGGGTCGGCGACGCCGGCCGGCACGTACAACCTCACGGTGCGCGCGGCCGGCACCGGGGCGGTGGCCGCGGTCACCGCGCCGCTCGCCGTGACCGTCACCGCGCCGGCTCCGGCGGCGGGGTTCACGGTCGCCCTGGCCGCCCCGACGCTCACGGTGACGCAGGGCGCCGCCGCCACCAGCGCGACGCTCAACATCACGCGCACCGGCGGCTTCGCGGGCGCGGTCACGGTCACCGCGTCGGGCGCGCCCGCCGGGCTGACGGTCACCCCGGCCGCGGCCACCACCGGCAACAGCGTCGCGATCTCGGTGCAGGCCGCCCCGACGGTCGCCCCGGGCACCTACGCGATCGCCCTGTCGGCGGCGGGCGCCGGCATTACCGCCCCGCAGACGACGACGCTCAACGTCACCGTCCAGGCGGCGGTGGCCCCCGACTTCTCGCTCGCCAACTCGACGGTCACTGTCGCGCAGGGTGCCGCCGCGCAGACGGCGACCGTCAACATCACCCGCACGGGCGGCTTCGCGGGTGAGGTGACGCTGACGACGACCGGCACCGTGCCGGCCGGGCTGACCGTCACGCCGGCCGCCGCGTCCACCGGCAACAGCATCGGCGTGCAGGTGCAGGCGGCGCCGTCGGTGGCGCCGGGCAGCTACACCGTCAACCTCGCCGCCACGGGCGCCGGCGTCACCGGCACCAAGGCGGCCACGCTCACCGTCACCGTCACGCCCGCCGTCACCGTCGGCGGCTACACGCTCGGCACCACGGGCAACGTGACGGTGCAGCAGGGCGCGAGCGGGACGACGACGCTGAACGTCACCCGCACGGGCGGCTTCGCGGGCGCGGTGCAGGTCGCGGCCACGGGCGCGCCGAACGGCGTCACCGTCACCGTCACCCCGAACCCGGTCACGGCGGGCACGGCGACGGTCAACGTCGCCGCGACCGCCGGTGCCACCACGGGCACGGCGACCGTCACGCTCACCGGCACTTCGGCCGGGGTCCCGAACCAGACGACGACGTTCACGGTCAACGTCACCGCGGCCAGCACCGGCGGCGGCAACGACGTCGGCCTGAGCTTCTGCGCCGCCGAGGCGCCGCTCTGGGTCGGGTTCCAGTCGGAGGGCGGGGCGTGGCAGCGCGCGACGCTCGGCGCCAACAACGTGGCCCGGGTCAACATCACCGGCGCCCGCGGCGCGGTCGCCTACGTCGTGCAGGGCGGCACCGGCGCCGCGGCGTCGTACCAGACGACGGTCGTCTACGGCACGGCGACGGAGCTGAACGGCTACGGCACGAACCTCTGCACGAACGTCGTGGGCGGGAAGTCGGTGACCGGCACCGTCGCCGGCGTCGGCGCGACCGACCAGGCGGCGATCACGCTCGGCGACGCCACGGCGAACATCACCGGCAGCAACTTCCGCATCGACGACGTGCAGCCGGGCCCGCGCGACCTGCTGGCCGTGCGCAGCAGCATCGACCTGGCGACGTTCAGCATCGCGCCCAACCGCGTCATCCTGCGGCGCAACCAGAACATCCCGAACGGCGGCACGATCCCGGTACTCGACTTCGGGAGCGCGGAGGCGTTCGCGCCGGCGTCGGCGCGCATCACGGTCGGCGGCCTCGGCGCCAACGAGGTCGGGATCCCGTTCGTGGCGCTGCAGACGGCCAACGGCGCCAGCGCGCCCTTCTTCACCGGCTTCGCGGCGGTGCTGACCGGCGGCACGGGCCCGCAGACGTACTACGGGCTCCCGACCGACCGCCTCGCCGCGGGCGACCTGCACCAGGCGACGGCGATCGGCTTCACGCGCAACGGCCAGAACATCGACGCCTCGGTCGGGCGCATCGTGACGCAGTACTTCCGCACGGTGGCGGACCGCACCGTGACGCTCGGCCCGGTGCTGAACGCGCCGACGGTCTCGTCGAGCAACAGCCCGTACCCGCGCCCGCGCGTGCAGCTCGCGCGGCAGGCGCAGTACGGCGACGGCTTCGCCGCCACCTTCTCGCAGGCCTCGGCCCCCACGCGCTCGGTCGCGATGGTGGCGCTCGCGAGCTACCTGCAGGGGGGGAGCACGTGGGACCTGACCTTCCCCGACTTCACGGGGGCGCCGGGCTTCGACGCCACCTGGATGCTGCGCTCCGGCGTGGCGACCGACTGGCAGGTGATTGCCTCGGGCGGCCAGGGGATCACGCAGCTCGGCCAGATCCCGACCGAGGGGCAGTCGTTCGCCGCGGCCTTCCGCAGCGGCACGCTGACGACGTCCGTGCGCGCCCTCGGCTTCGCGGTGCGGCAGCCGCTGGCCGTGCGCGCGACGGTGGACGGGGTGCGCCAGCAGTCGCGGCGCGCCGCGGAGCTGGCGGAGCGGGCGCTGCGCGCGCGGCGGTAGGCGCGTCGCACGAGCACGATCGGACGCGGGGGGCGCCGGCACCATCGGCGCCCCCCGCGTCGCGTCCGCCCCTGCCGCGCCGCGCGGGGGCGCCGCACTTTGCGGCCATGCCCCCGCGCCGCCTCCTCCCGCGCGTCGCCGCGTGCACCGCCGCCCTGGCGCTCGCCGCCGGCGCGGCCGCCGCGCACGACACCTGGCTGGTCCCCGGCCGCGCCTCGCTCCCGCCGGGCGTCGACGCCACCTTCGCCCTCACGAGCGGCGGCGCCTACCCGGCGCTGGAGTCGGCGATCGCGCCGGAGCGCGTGGTCGCCGCCCGCGTCCGCCTCGGCGGGCGCACCGCCGCGCTCCCGGCGCCGACGAAGGGCGCGCGCGCGCTGCGCTTCCGCGTCCCGCTCCGGCAGCCGGGGGTCGCCACGGTCTGGGTCTCGCTCGCCCCGCGCACGCTCACGCTCGACTCGGCGGCGGTGATGCACTACCTCGACGAGATCGCCGCCCCCGACAGCGTGCGCCTCGCCTACCTGCGCCAGCTCCCCGTCGACGGCCGGCGGCGGTGGCGCGAGCGCTACGCCAAGCACGCGGTCGCGCACGTGCTGGTGAGCAGCCCGCTCCGCCCGCGCCCGCCCGCCGACTCGTCCTGGGCCCGCCCCGCCGGCCTCCGGCTGGAGCTCCTCCCGCTGCGCGACCCGACGGCGCTGCGGGCGGGAGACACGCTCGCGGTCCGGCTGCTGCGCCGCGGCGCGCCGCTCGCCGAGGCGGCGGTGAGCGCGGCGGGGCCCGACGGCCGCGCACTCGCCGCGCGCCGTACCGACGAGGAAGGGACGGTGGCGTTCGTCCTGCCGTCGGCCGGCCGGTGGCTCCTGCGCACGACCGACGTCCGGCGCGCCGAGCGTGGCGGGGATTGGGCGAGCGACTTCGCGACGCTGACCGTTGCAGTGAAGTAAGGCGTGCGAGGTACGGCGAGCGCGTAGCCGCGTGCGAGGTACGGCGAGCGAGGTGAGGCGAATGGGGCCGCCCTACCCCGCTCGTCGCTCCTCGCACGTAGTATCCCGCACGCCCCATCCAGCACGCCCCACCCATTCCAGACATGCGCCTCCTCACGCTTTGCACGCGGCTCGCGCTGCTGGCCGCCCCCGTCGCCGCGCTCGTCGCCCAGCCCCCCGGCGCCCGCGGCGGCACCCGCGTCGCCCCCGGCGAACCCTGCCCGCCGGGGACGACCGAGATCCGGCCGAACCTGTGCCAGGCGCCCGAGCTCCCGGCGCCGAGCATCCTCGACTACCGGCCGCGCTCCACGCTGGTGACCGCCGAGCACAAGGTGCCGCGCCCGAAGTACCCGGCCACCGACTACCACGGGCACCCGGGCGCGGTCGACACGCCCGAGGCGCTGGCGCGGCTCGTCGCGCAGATGGATTCGCTCGGACTCGGCGTCATGGTCACCGCCAACAACACGAGCGGCGAGGCGCTGAAGCGTGCGGTGGCGGCGATCCGCGCCTCGCCGGCGGCGCGCGACCGGGTGCGCGTGCTGACCGGGATCGACTTCCGCAACGTCGGCCCCGGGTGGGCGGAGCGGGCGGTCGCGCAGCTCGAGGCCGACGCGGCGGCGGGCGCGGTGGGCGTCGGCGAGGTCTCGAAGTCGTTCGGCCTCTCGATCCGGAAGGCCGACGGGACGCGGCTGCGGATCGACGACCCGGCGCTCGACCCGGTGTGGCAGGCGGCGGCGCGCCTGCGGCTGCCGGTGTTCATCCACACGGCCGACCCGCAGGAGTTCTGGCAGCCGATCGACTACAACAACGAGCGGTGGCTGGAGCTCGCGCTCTTCCCGGGGCGGCGCTACCCGGCGGAGCAGTACCCGAGCTTCGAGCAGCTGATGCAGGAGCGCGACGCGATGCTGCGGCGCAACCCGCGCACGACGTTCGTGATCGCGCACCTGGGGTGGCACGCCAACGACCTGCCGCGCCTCGCCAAGCTCATGGCCGAGCTGCCGAACGTCCACACCGAGGTCGGCGCGGTGCTCTACGACCTGGGGCGGCAGCCGCGCGCGGCGCGCGACTTCCTGGTGCGCTTCCAGGACCGCGTGCTGTTCGGCAAGGACTCGTTCCAGCCGGAGGAGTACCCGTACTACTGGCGGGTCTTCGAGACGCGCGACGACTACTTCGACTACTACCGGCCGTACCACGCGTTCTGGAAGCTGTACGGCTTGGACCTGCCGGACGCGACGTTGCGGAAGCTGTACTACGAGAACGCGCAGCGGATTACGCCGGGGCTGCCGCGGCGCTGAGAACCCGAACGGCGGGAGTCGTTGAAACGGGAGTCGATAAAGCGGGAGTCGCTACTGCGTCGCTTCAAGCTGAAGGCGACGCAGTAGCGACTCCCGCTTTATCGACTCCCGTTTCAACGACTCCCGCCGTTGGGTACGCCCGTCAGTACTTCGCGAGATACTGATCGAGCTCCCACTGACTCACGGTCGTCACGTAGTCCCTCCACTCCTGCCGCTTGGCGTTCAGGTAGTGCGCGGCCACGTGCTCGCCGAGCGCGGCGAGGACGACGTCGTCCTTCTCCAGCGCGTCGCACGCCTCGTTGAGGTCCTGCGGCAGGTCGTCGATGCGCAGGCGGCGGCGCTCGCGGTAGCTCATCTCCCAGATGTTCTGGTTGACCGGCTCGCGCCACTCGGCCTGCGTCTCGACGCCGTCGAGCCCCGCGGCCAGCATCACGGCCAGCGCGAGGTACGGGTTGGCGGCCGGGTCGGGGGTGCGCAGCTCGACGCGCGTGCCGGCGCCGCGGCGGTCGGGGACGCGGATCATCGGCGAGCGGTTGCGCATGCTCCAGGCGACGTTCACCGGCGCCTCGTAGCCCGGCACCAGCCGCTTGTAGCTGTTGACGAGCGGGTTGGTGACCGCGCACAGCCCCCGCCCGTGGCGCAGCAGCCCGCCGATGTAGTGCAGCGCGGTGCGCGAGAGCTGCCACTCCTCGCCGGCGTCGTAGAAGGCGTTCTCCTTCCCGCGGAAGAGCGACTGGTGCGTGTGCATCCCGCTCCCGTTCTGCCCGAAGATCGGCTTGGGCATGAACGACGCGACGAGCCCGAACTGCCGCGCGACGTGCTTCACCACCCAGCGGAAGGTGGCCAGGTTGTCGGCGGTGGTGAGGGCGTCGGCGTAGCGGAAGTCGATCTCGTGCTGCCCGTGCGCGACCTCGTGGTGCGCGGCCTCGATCTCGAACCCCATGCGCTGCAGCAGGTCGACCATCGCGCGGCGCGCGTCCTCCCCGAGGTCGACGGGGGCGAGGTCGAAGTAGCCGCCGACGTCGTGCGTCTGCGTGGTGGCGCGCCCGTCGGCGCCGGGGCGGAAGAGGAAGAACTCGGCCTCCATCCCGGCCATCATCGTGTACCCGGCCTCGGCGGCGCGCGCGATCTGCCGCTTGAGCACCGCGCGCGGGTCGCCGGCGAAGGGCGTCCCGTCGGGCATGGTGATGTCGCAGATCACGCGCGCCACCCGCGCGTCGGCCTCCCCCCCCCCCCACGGGAGCACGCGGAAGGTCGACAGGTCGGGGGCGAGGAGCATGTCACTCTCCTCGGTGCGCACGAACCCCTCGATCGCGCTCCCGTCGAACATGATGTCGCCGGCCAGCGCCTTGGCGAACTGCGACGCCGGGACCTCGACGTTCTTGTTGACGCCGAGGATGTCGGTGAACTGGAGGCGCAGGAAGCGGACGTGCTCGGATTTCGCGAGCGCCAGGACCTCGTCGGGGGTGGGGGGCATTCGTTGAAGCTAGGGCGGATGGGGCTGGCGGGATACGGCGGGCGGGATACGGCGGGCGGGATACGGCGGGCGAGGTGGAGCGGGCGGGATACGGCGGGCGAGATACTACGGGCGGGGTGAGGCGACTGTCCGCTTCATCTCGCCCGCCGTATCCCGCCCGCTCCACCTCGCCCGCCTCATCTCGCCCGCCTCATCTCGCCCGCCTCATCTCGCCCGCCTCATCTCGCCCGCCCCATCCGTTTTCCCTGGCCCGTCGATTGCCCCGTCGCCGGGGGCTGCACCCGCACCCTCACACCCGGAGAGAACGATGAAGGCCAGCGAGATCATGACCAAGAACCCGCGCGTGGTCACCCCCGAGACCACCGTGCAGGAGGCCGCGCGGCTGATGCAGCGCGAGGACACGGGCGTGCTCCCCGTCGTCGAGTCGGAGCAGTCGCGCCGCCTGCTCGGCGTGGTCACCGACCGCGACATCACGCTCCGCGTGGTCGCCGAAGGGAAGACGTCGGCGTCGGTGCGCGAGGCGATGTCGAGCGGGGTGAAGACCTGCCGCCCGGACGACGACGTGAAGGACGTGATGGACGCGATGGCCAAGGAGCAGGTCCGCCGCATCCCGATCGTCGACGACCAGGGGGCCGTGGTCGGGATCGTCGCCCAGGCCGACGTCGTCCTGCAGGCGAAGGACGACAAGCGGGCGGAGCGGACGATCGAGGAGATCTCGAAGCCTTCCTGAGCTTTAGACCCAAGGGCGGGAGTCATTAAAGCGGGAGTCGGAAGAGCGGGAGTCGTTACTGCGTCGCTCGCAGCTTGAGGCGACGCAGTAACGACTCCCGTAGTGTCGACTCCCGCAGTCACGACTCCCGCCGTTGGGGTTCAAGCCCGACTCCCGCAGTTCGAGCCGATTACCTTTCGGCTCATGTCTTCCGCTACGAGTTCCACCGTCCGCTGCCCGGCCTGCGGCGCCGCGGGCAGCGGCCGCTTCTGCTCCACCTGCGGCGCCCCGCTCGACGCGTCGGCGTGCGCGGGGTGCGGGGCGCCGCGCACGCCGGGTGCCAAGTTCTGCCACCGCTGCGGGCTGGCCGCCGGCGCCGCGCCGACGCCGACCGTCGCCGCGCGCGCCGGGTCGGGAACGGCCAGCGTGCTCCCGTGGGGAGTGGCGTTCGTGGCGCTGCTGGCGGTGGCCGCCATGGCGGCCGGGCGCAACTTCGGCGCGGCGCGCGGCGGCTCACTCGACGCGCCGCTCAACGCCCTTCCCCAGGCTTCGCTCGGCGAGGGGCCGGGGGCCGGCGGGCCGGTCGGGCCGTTCGCGGGGGGCGGCGCGGGGGCGCCGGGCGGGCGGGCGCCCGACCTGTCGCAGATGAGCCCGCGCGACATCGCCGACCGGCTGTTCGACCGCATCATGCGGCTCTCGGGGGAGGGGAAGGCCGACAGCGTCGGCTTCTTCGCCGAGATGGCGCTCCAGAACTACGGGCAGATGCCGTCGCTCGACGCCGACCTGCGCTACGACATGGGGCGCGTCGCCGAGGTGGCCGGCAAGGAGGAGGTCGCCCGCGCCCAGGCCGACTCGATCCTCCGCGAACAGCCCAACCACCTGCTCGGCCTCGTCCTGGCCGGGAAGGCGGCGATGATGCGCGGCGACCCGGGCGCGCTGGCCGGGTTCAACCGCCGGCTGGTCGCCGCCGCCCCCGCCGAGCGGGCGAAGAATCTGGAGGAGTACCAGCGGCACGCCGCCGACATCGACGCCGCGCTCAGCCAGGCCGCGACCCCGTGACGCCCCCGATGACCGCCCCCGCTTCCGCCGTCGCCCCGCGCACCATCCACGTCTCGCACAGCCCCGACTCGGACGACGCGTTCATGTTCTACGCGCTCGCCGAGGGGAAGATCGACACCCAGGGGCTGCGCTACGTCCACGAGTTGCAGGACATCGAGTCGCTGAACCAGCGCGCCCGCCGCGGCGAGCTCGAGGTCACGGCCGTCTCGATCCACGCCTTCGCCTACCTGGCCGACCGGTACGCGCTCCTCCCCTCGGGCGCCTCGATGGGGGACCGGTACGGGCCGCGCCTGGTCGCCCGCACGCCCATGTCTCGGGCCGACGTGAAGGGGAAGCGGATCGCCGTCCCCGGCCCCCTCACCAGCGCCTACCTCGCGCTCCGTCTGTACGAGCCCGACTTCGAGCCGGTCTGGACCCCGTTCGACCGGATCGAGGAGGCGGTCGAGGCGGGGGAGGTCGACCTCGGGCTCCTGATCCACGAGGGGCAGCTGACGTACGCCGACCGCGGGCTCCACCTGGTCGCCGACATGGGCGTCTGGTGGTTCGAGGAGACGGGGCTTCCCCTTCCGCTGGGCGGCAACGTGGTCCGGAAGGACCTGGGCGAGGCGCTGACGCAGACGATCTCGCGCCACCTGCACGCCAGCATCGCGTACAGTCTCGCCAACCGCGAGGCGGCACTTGCCCACGCGATGCAGTACGCCCGTGGGCTCGACCCGGCCAAGGCCGACACCTTCGTCGGGATGTACGTGAACGACTGGACGCTCGACTACGGGGCGCGCGGGCGCGAGGCGGTGCGGCTCTTCCTGCGCCGCGGGCACGAGGCAGGCGTCATTCCGCACGCGGTGGACGTGACCTTCGTCGGAGACTGAGGGGCGGATACTGCGAGCGGGATACGGCGTGCGAGGGACTGCGAGCAGATAACTGCGAGCGAAATAGGGCGAACAGTCGCCTCACCTCGCACGCTGTTGTTCGCACGCCGTCCCTCGCACGCCGTATCTCACACGCTCCCCGGACCGTGACGGCAGCGCTCGCCCGGGCGTCCTCCGACGCCGCCCCTCTCCCCGCCCCGCGCTGGTGTCCGCCCTCCTCCATCCCGCCCCCGCCGAGCCTCGCCGCACCCTGCCCACCGCGGCCGCCGCGGCGCTGGCCGTGCTCGGGAGCGCACTCGACGACGCCGTGCTCGGCCTCAACGGCGACGGGCGCGTGGTGCTGGCGAACCCGGCCGCCGAACAGCTGCTCGACCGGCCGGCCGAGGCGCTGGTGGGGGAGAGCGTGCAGGGCGCGCTGCGGTACGCCCGGCTGGGAAGCGCGGCGCTGGCGCTGGCCGAGGCGCTGAACGCCCCCCTTCCGCCGGGGGCCGGCGCCAACCGGCGCTTCACCGTCCACGACGCGCAGGGGCGCCCCGGGACGGCGTGGCACGTGGTCCGGCTCCCTGCCCCGCTGGCGCTGCACGAGGGCGCGCCGGCGCGCGACGGGGTGGTGACGATCGTCGTCGTGCGCGCCGTCGACGCGGCCGCCGCGCCCGCCCCGGCGCCGCTCGCCGCGCCGCGCGCCGAGGTGGAGACGCTGGCCGCGGTCGTACGCGAGCTGGCGGGGGCGGGGGGCGACGTGAGCGCGGCGCTGGAGCAGCTGGCGCTCGGCGCGCTGACGCTGCTGGGCGTCGAGGGGGCGTGCGTGGTGCAGCTCGCGGACGGTCGCGGGCTGGTCGGGGCGGCCGCCGGGACGCTGGCGCCGCTGCGCGGCCACCTCACCGAGCTGATGGCGCCGCCGTCGCTGTTCGCGCAGGCGGTGGAGGAGAGGCGGGTGCTGGTCGTGAACGCCGCCACGCGCGACCCGCGCGTCGACCCGCGCTACGGGGCCGCGTTCGGGATGCGGCAGGTGCTGGTGGCGCCGCTGCTCATCGACGGCGCGGTGGCGGCGGTGCTGTGCGCGGTGAACCCGGCGCGCGGCGCCTTCGACGACGGCGACGGCGCGCTGGCGCAGCGGCTGGCCGACCACGGCGCGCTGGCGCTGCGCAACGCGCAGCTGGTGCGCGAGGCCGAGCGGGCGGCGCGCGGGGCGCGGCTGCTGGCGGACGCCGGGCGCGCGCTGGCGCAGCACGTCACGCCGCACTCGTTCTTCCCCGCGCTGGGGCGGCTGGTGGACGAGGCGCTGGGGGTGTGCGGCTTCCGCATCCTGCTGGTGGACCGGGCGACCCGCGACATCGAGCACCTGTACGCCGGCGGGACGGGGCGCGAGCTGCCGGGGCACGGCGACCCGCGCTTCTGGGAGACCGCCGGCGCGCGCGCGGTGCTCTCGGGCGCGCCGCTGTTCGTGGGCGACGCCGAGGGCGCGGGCGCACTCGCGCCGACCGAGCGCGCCTACCTGGGCGCGGCGCGCGCGGCGGGGATGCGCGGCCTGGCGCTCCTCCCGCTGACGATCGACGGCGAGACGCGCGGGCTGCTGGCGCTGCACTTCCCCGACGCGCGCCCCTTCGACGCCGACGACCGCGAGCTGCTGGTCGACCTGGCGGCGCAGATCGCGGTGGCGGTGCGCAACGTCTCCTTGCTCGACGCGCTGCGCCGCGCGCACGCGCGCGCCGAGGGGGCCGCGGCGGTGGCGCGGGCGGCGCTGGGGGCGGGGGACGCGGCCGCGGGCGCGGCGGCGATCCTGGCGGCGCTGGCGCCGCTGGTCCCCGCCGAGGGGCTCGCGGTCACGGCGGCGGAGCCGGAGCAGGAGACGCTGCGCTGCCTCGGGGCGACCGGCGCGCTGGCGGCCTGGCGCGGGTGCGAGGTGCCCGGCGTGCCGGCGGGCGAGGCAGGGGCGCCCGCGCGCCCGCTGGCCGCGCTGCGCCCGGCGTGGGCGTCCGGGGATGCGGACGCGGGGGCGCTGCCCGCGGTGCTGGTGCCGCTGGTGGCGCACGGGCGCACGATCGGCGACCTGTGCGCGGCGTGGGCGCCGGGCGCGGCCGCGCCGGCGCCGGAGGCGCTGGCGGCGCTCCGCTTCCTCGCCCCCACGGCCGCCCTCGCGCTCGACGTGCTGCTGCTCGACGAGCGCGCGCGGCGCCGGCAGGACGACGAGCGGCGGATGGCCGAGCAGCTGCGCCAGGCGGAGAAGATGGCGGCGCTCGGCGAGCTGGTGGCCGGCGTCGCGCACGAGATCAACAACCCGCTCACCGGGATCTCGGCGTTCGCCGAGCTGCTGCTGGAGGACGGGCTGTCGGCGGAGCAGCGCGAGAGCGCGCGCCTCATCAAGCGCGAGGCCGACCGCGCGGTGGGCGTCGTGCGCGACCTGCTGGCCTTCTCGCGCAAGACCGAGCCCGAGCCGCAGCCGCTGCACGTCGACGTGCTGCTCGAGCACCTGCTGCGGATGCGCGGCTACGCGCTGCGCGCCGCCGGGGTCGCGGTGACGCTCGACCTGCCGGCGGCGCTGCCGCCGGTGCACGGCGACGAGGCGAAGCTGCAGCAGGTCTTCCTGAACCTGCTGCTGAACGCCGAGTACGCGCTGCGCGACGTCGCGGAGCCGCGGCTGACGGTGCGCGCGCGCCCGGCCGGCGCCGCCCCCGGCCTGCCCGCGGGCGCCGGCGTCGTGGTCGAGGTGAGCGACACCGGCGCCGGGATCCCCCCCGACACGCAGGCGCGCATCTTCGAGCCGTTCTACACCACCAAGCCGCCGGGCGAGGGCACCGGGCTGGGGCTCAGCGTGAGCTACGGCATCGTGCAGGCGCACGGCGGCGAGATCACGGTGCGCAGCGCGCCCGGCGCGGGGACGACCTTCGCCGTGCGCCTCCCCGTCGCGCCGCCCGCGCCCGCGGGCCCCGCCGTCTACGAGTTCCGCGGGGGCAGCGCCGCCCCGCCCGCCGCACGCCTCCGATGATCCAGTCGCCCTCCCCCCCCGCCCCGCCCGCCCCGCCCACGCCCGCACCGCCGCCCGCCGACGCCGCCGCGCCGCCCGAGGAGGGGCGCGGCGCCGTGCGCATCCTGGTCGTCGACGACGAGGAGACGATCCGCCTCGCCCTCGGCCGCTTCCTGCGCGCGCGCGCCTACGAGGTGGAGGCCGTGCCGTCGGGGGCGGCCGCGCTGGCGGCGATCGCGCCGGGGCGCTTCGCGCTCATGCTGTGCGACGTGCGCATGCCGGGAATCAACGGCGTCGACGTGGTGGCGCAGGCGCACGCGCTCGACCCCGACCTGGCGGTGGTGATGCTGAGCGCGGTGAACGACGCCGCGACGGCGCGCGCCGCCTTCGTGGCCGGCGCGGTCGACTACCTGCTCAAGCCGGTCGAGCTGGCGGTGCTGCACCAGGCGGTGGAGCAGGCGCTGCACCGCCGCGCGCTGCGGCGCACGCAGCGCCAGGTGGAGCGCGCGATCCGCGAGGAGGTCGCGACGGCCACCGAGCAGCTGGAGCGCGACCGCGACGCGCTGCGCACGATGAGCGTCGAGGTGGCGGAGGCGCTGGTGCTGGCGATGGAGGCGAAGGACCAGTTCCTGCGCGGCGCGTCGCAGCGCGTGGCCGACCTGGCATCGTCGATCGCGGTGGAGCTGGGGCTCGACGAGGACGCGACCGAGGCGGTGCGCCTCGCCGGGCGGCTGCACGACGTGGGAATGATCGGGATCCGCGAGAGCGTGCTGCACAAGCCGGGGCGCCTGACGCCCGAGGAGTACGCGCACGTGCAGGGGCACGTCCGCATCGGCCTCGACATCCTGGCGCCGCTGCGCCACCTGAGCGAGACGCTGCGCTTCGTCGCCGACCACCACGAGCGCTACGACGGGCAGGGCTACCCGCGCGGCCTCGCCGGGTCGGCGATCTCGATCGGCGGCCGCATCCTCGCCGCCGCCGACGCGTACGAGGCGGTCACGTCGAGGCGCAGCTACCAGCAGCCGATGGAGCCGCAGGCCGCCGTCGACTACCTGGGGTCGCGGGTGGGGACGCTGCTTGATCCTGAGGTCTACGCGGCGCTGAGGACGGCTGTTGCTAAAGGGCGGGCGCTGACCTTTCTCGAGTAACTGCGGGAGTCGTTACTGCGGGAGTCGCAACGGCGGGAGTCGTTACTGCGTGGCTTACAGCTTGAAGCCACGCAGTAACGACTCCCGCTTTGATGACTCCCGCAGTAACGACTCCCGCCGTTAAGGTTCAAGCTCGACTCCCGCAGTAACGACTCCCGCCCTTGAGGTCAAAGCTCAGCGCCGCCAATGGCGCGCACTGGTCCACTTCCGCGGATCAAAGAGTGCGGGGTCGAGCGGAACGTCGGCCCGCACGTCCTCGTACTCCTCGAACAGGGTCCGCGTCGTCCCGACGTACGCCTCGACCTGCGGCGCGATCCAGCCGCCGCCGAGCGGGCGGTAGTTGTTGAAGCGCACGTCGAACGTCTGCGCGGTGTCGCCGGGGAAGGGCTGGAGGAGGCGCACGAACACCAGGCGCTCCTGGTCGACCCAGTACTGGTGCGAGCGCAGGTCGCCGGCGCGGGCGCCGACCACCCACACCGGGCGCCCCTGCCACGCGTCGGCGCGCACCGCGTCGTTAGTGAAGCCGAGGCCGCGCAGCACCGCCGCCGTGCGCGCCGAGGGCTGCGCGTAGACGTCGAACGCCAGCACCTGCAGCACGTTGTGCCCCGGGACCGCGCGCCGCACCTGGCCGTTGAGCACCACGTACTGGCTGTCGTTGGCGAACAGCTGCCCGCTGCGCAGCGTCGAGTCGACGTCGATGCGCAGCTTCCCCGGGGCGCTCACCGCCTCGTACCAGGTGCTGCGGCGCGGCGTCCCGCCCCCGACCGGCACCTGCTCGGTACGCTGCACGAAGGTGAGCGTGCGGTACCACCGCCCGTCGTAGCGGGCGCGCATCGCCTCCAGCAGTCCGCTGCCGGTGGCGGGGGCCGGGGCCGGCGTCACCGTCGCGGCGCCGGGGGCGCAGGCGGCCAGGGCGAGCGGCGCGATCAAGGCGAGGGCGGCGGGGCGCAGGCGCATGCGGGGCGGAACGGGGTGAATTAGGGACGCTCGGCGAGAATCTACGCCGCGGCGCGGTCGTCCGCGTGCGGGATGGCGCGCAGGCGGCGCAGCGGCGGCACCGCCCACGCCGTGGCCGCCACCACCGCCAGCGTCAGCGCCCCGCCCGCGACCACCGCGGGCGCCGCGCCCAGCAGCCGCGCCGCCACCCCGCTCTCGAAGGCGCCGATCTCGTTCGACGAGCCGATGAAGATCTGGTTCACCGACGACACGCGCCCCAGCAACCGCTCCGGCACCAGCAGCTGCAACAGCATCGAGCGGATGTTGACGCTCACCATGTCCACGCCCCCGCTCAGCACGAGCAGCGCCACCGAGAGCAGGAAGTGGCGCGACAGCCCGAAGCCGATCATGGTCAGGCCGAACGCCGCCACCACCGTCAGCAGCACGGGGCCGGTGCGCGCCACCGGCGGGCGGTGGGCGAGCCAGAGCGACACCGCCACCGCCCCCGCCGCCGGCGAGGCGCGCAGGATCCCGAGCCCCTGCGGCCCCACGCGCAGGATCTGGTCGGCGAAGACGGGAAGCAGCGCCGTCGCGCCGCCGAACAGCACCGAGAACAGGTCGAGCGACATCGCGCCCAGCAGCACCGGCTGGCGGCGCACGAACGACAGCCCCTCGCGCAGGCTGCGCCCCACCGAGAGCGCGTTCGGGGGGCGCGGGCGCGGCGTGTGGCGCACGCGCAGGAAGGCCACGAGTGCCACCAGCATCAGCGCCGTGTCGAGCGCGTACGCCAGCGGCGCCCCGGCGAAGCCGTACAGCACCCCGCCGAGCGCCGGCCCGCCGACCGCCGCCGTCTGCCAGGTGGTGCTGCGCCAGGTGAGCGAGTTGGCAAGCACCTCGCGCGGCACCAGCTCGGTGCTGAGCGCGGTGCGCGCCGGATTCAGGAAGCTGCGCGCGATGCCGCTGACGAAGATCGTGGCGTAGATCAGCGCCACGTGCGCGCGCGGCGCCGGGCGCGCCAGCGAGAGCGCCAGCAGCGCCGCCGAGCAGAGGAGGAGCACGACCGTGGCGGCCATGGTCAGCTTGCGCCGGTCCACGCGGTCGGCCACGTGCCCCGCCCACAGGGCGAAGCTGATGAACGGGAGCGCCTCGGCGAGCCCGATGAGGCCGAGCGAGAGCGGGTCGCGCGTGACGGCGTAGACCTGCCAGGCCACCACGACCCCCTGCACCTGGGTGGCGAGGACGAGGGTCAGCAGGCCGGCGATGTAGCGCCGGAAGGCGGCGACGCGGAGGGCGGCGTAGGGGTCGTGCACGGGCGAAAGAAAGCGGGCCCCGCTTCCGTGGCGGAAGCGGGGCCCGGGAGGAGCAGGGCGACCGAGTGGGTCAGCGGCGCGCGCGGTCGTCCGGCCCGTCGTCCGGGGTGCCGACCAGGGAGGCCGGGGTGCGGCCGAGGGCGCGCATGGCGAGCGCCCAGAGGGCACTGATCCCGGCGATGCTCCCCGAGACGCCGACGACGAGGCTCAGCACGTCGAGCAGCCAGCTCCCGCCGACCAGCACCCCCTCGTAGCGGGCGAACAGGCGGAAGAAGCCCTTGTATGCCAGGACCCCCCACACCCCGAACGCCAGGAGCGACACGAGCACCTCGAGGGTGCGCCGCTTCCAGTTCGCCGGCGCAATCCCTCGGGCTGCGCGCATGTGGGAGACCGCGGGCGAACGCAACGAGACGTCGCCGAGCATGGTGCACTCCTCGGGGCGAGCGAGGGGGGTTCCTCGCGGCCGGAGCGCCGCCCTGGTGCGGCGCCCCGCTGCGAGACTACACGTCGGTGATCCGGCGCACAACCCTGCTGCACGCCGGCGGCCCGGCGCGCGCTGCCGCCGGGGGGAGGGGTGGGGCCCGACCGGCCACGTTCTCGGGGGAGAGAGCGTCGGCGTGCAACCGTGGGCGCGGCCGGGACCCCGGTCCTATTTGACCCTACGAACGTGTACGATCGGCCGCCAGTCGGGGTTCATGACGTTTTCGTGGAGCTGCCTGGCCGCCGGGCCAGCGGGCTCACCCGGGCTCCCTACTCGGCGGCGAGGGTCGGGCGGAAGAGCGGCGGGCGGCGGTGCCGGGTCGCCTGCTCGAAGGCGTACGCGTAGCGCAGCAGCCGCGGTTCCGTCCACGCCCCGGCGAAGAAGGAGAGCCCCACCGGCAGCCCCCCCACCTGCCCGGCCGGCACGGTGACGTGCGGGTACCCCGCCACCGCCGACGGCGACGACCACCCGCCGCCGAAGTGGTCCCCGTTCACCAGGTCGATCGCCCACGCCGGCCCGCCGGTCGGGGCGACCACCGCGTCCAGCCGCCGCGCCGCCAGCATGGCGTCGATCCCCTGCGCCCCGGCCAGCCGGCGGTTGCGCGCCAGCGTCGCTCGGTACTTGGGGTCGGACAGCGACGTCTTCGCCTGCGCACGCAGCATCAGCTCCTGCCCGAACCAGGGCATCTCGCGCGCCCGTTCGCGCTCGTTGAACGCGATCACGTCGGCCAGCGTGCGCACCGGCGCCCCCGCGCGGCCGGCCAGGTAGGCGTTCAGGTCCGCCTTGAACTCCCAGAGCAGCACCTCGAACTCGCCGTCGTCGAACTGCCCGCGCGTGGGGAGCTTCACGTCGTCGACCAGCACGGCGCCGGCGTCCTTCAGGGCGCGCAGCGCGTCCTCCATCAGCGCGTCGACGCGCGGGTGGAAGCCGAAGAACTGGCGCGCCACGCCGACGCGCGCGCCCTTCAACGCGCCCGCGTCGAGCCCCGCCGCGTAGTCGGCGACGACGCGCGACTGCGCGGCGCGGGTGGCCGCGTCGCGTGGGTCGGCGCCGCCCGACGCGAGCACCGAGAGCAGCACCGCCGCGTCGCGCACGGTGCGCGTCATCGGGCCGGCGGTGTCCTGCGAGTGCGCGATGGGCACGATCCCGCTGCGACTCACGAGGCCGAGCGTCGGCTTCACCCCCACCAGCCCGTTGGCCGACGACGGGCAGACGATCGAGCCGTCGGTCTCGGTTCCGACGGCGACGGCGGCGAAGTTGGCGGCGATCGCCGCGCCCGAGCCGGAGCTCGAGCCGCACGGCGACCGGTCGAGTACGTACGGGTTGCGCGTCTGCCCGCCGCGCGCGCTCCACCCGCTGCTCGAGCGCGTGGAGCGGAAGTTGGCCCACTCGCTCAGGTTCGTCTTGCCGAGCAGCACCGCGCCGGCCTCGCGCAGCCGCGTCACCAGGAAGGCGTCGCGCGTCGCGGGCGCGCCGGCCAGCGCCAGCGAGCCGGCGGTGGTGAGCATCCGGTCGGCGGTGTCGACGTTGTCCTTGAGCAGCACGGGGACGCCGTGCAGCGGCCCGCGCACGCGTCCCGTGCGCCGCTCGGCGTCCATCGCGTCGGCCTGCGCCAGCGCGTCGGGGTTCACCTCGATGACGCTGCGCACCGACGGGCCGGCGTGGTCGAGCGCGGCGATGCGCGCCAGGTACGCCTGCGCGATCTCGCGCGCCGAGTGGCGCCCGGCGGCCATGTGCGCCTGCAGGTCGGCGACGGTGGCCTCGGCGAAGGGGAAGTCCTGCGCCGCGACGGGCCGGCGGCCGGGGGCGACGCTCGCGCCGAACGGGGCGAGCGTGGCGGCGGCGCCGAATGCGCCGGTCTCGAGGAAGCGACGACGATCCATTCCCCAACGTAGCGCCCGTCAGGGGCGCGTGCGCACCGCCAGGATCCAGTCGTGCTGCACCTCGTGCCCCATCGTGAACGTCGCCGCCGCGACGGCGACCGCGCCACGCTTGCGGTAGAAGGCGAGCGCCCGCGGGTTCCGCTGGTAGGCCGAGAGCCAGAGCGCCGCCGCGCCGCCCGCGGCCGCCTCCCCGCGCGCGGCGTCGAACAGCGTCGCGGCGAGCCCGGTGCCGTGCCAGGCGCGGTCGACGTACAGGCGCGCCAGCTCGGCGTCCGCGCCGGCGACGAGCGCGGGGTCGGCGTCGGAGAGCGGCGCGTACGCGGCGACGCGCTCGGGGCGCGCGCCGACGCGCAGCTGCGCGTACCCCGCGAGTGCGCCCCCCGACTCGGCGAGCAGCACGCGCGTCGCCGGGTCGCGCAGTTCCGCCTCTTGGATGGTGGAGCCGAAATGCGCGGCCACGTACGCGTCGACGTCGTCCGGGTCGCAGGGCCCGTGCGGCGGCGCGTACGTCTCGCGAAAGGTGCGCGCGGCGAACTCGGCCCACCGGTCGGCGTCGGCCGGCACCGCCAGACGAAGCACGGTCAAAGGAGGGAAGGTCAACTGAAAAGCAGGGGGGGATGAAAATCTGAGAACTGCTCTGAAACGGCGCGGAGAAGCTGAGGGATCGCAGCTCCGGCCCATCAGCTCTCCCCGCGGTTTCCGAGCAGTTCTCAGATTCTCATCCCTCCCTGCTCTTCTTGGTCTTGAACGGCCCAGAAGTCGTCACCCACCCCACGGCGCCCCTCCCCCCACCGGGCACCGGTAGTCCATCCCCTCCAGCCCGCCCGCGCCCTGCACCCGCCACGCCTCGTGGCGCCCGTGCGGCTCGACGCCGACGATCGTGCCGTCGCTGAAGGAGACCAGCAGGGCGCCGTCGCGCTCGATCTCCAGCGACTCGGCGCGGCGCCCCACCAGGGTGAGCAGGGGCGCCAGCTGCTCGGGCTCGCGCGGGTCCACCCGGCGCGCCACGCCGTCGGCCTGGCGCACCAGGAAGGGGACGTCCACCCGCAGCTCGAGCGCGTCGTGCAGCGTCCAGGTGAGGAGGCGCACCGCCTCCAGCTCCACGACGAGCTGGGTGACGCGGTGGTCGAGCAGGGTCAGGACGTGGCGGTCGGGGCGTTCGTCCAACTCGGCGGACATGCGACGGCAGAAACGGCGCCGGTCAGTCGGCGCGCGGCGGGTGCGGGCGGGGGCGTTCGGCGTCGCCGTCCGCCGGGCGGGGGCGCCGCTCGATCGCCGAGGCGGCGCGCGACAGCTCGCCGGCCGCCTCGGCGATGCGCGTCCAGGCGTCGCTCAGGCGGTGGAGCGCGTCGCGGAGCACGAGCAGGTCGGCCGCCGCGGTGCGCGGGTCGGGGCGCAGCAGGGCGTCGACCTGGTCGGGGGTGAGCGGCTCGGGGGCGCTGGGCATGGCGGAGGCGGATGTGGGGACGGCCGGCGCCGCGCCCAGGGCGCAGGATGCACGCCGCGCGGCGCGGGCGCCAGCGGGGGCGGGGAAGGCCGACGCGCGACGCTACTCGTCGAGGGTGGCCTCTGGCAGCGGCGCCCGCGACGGCCCGTTGATCACCGCCCCGTCGGGGGCGAAGCGCGAGCCGTGGCAGGGGCAGTCCCAGCTGCGCTCGGCCGAGTTCCAGTCGACCACGCACCAGAGGTGCGGGCAGATCGCCGAGCGCACCGTGACCTCGCCTTCGGGGCTGCGGTAGACCGCCAGCATCTTGGCGCCGCGGCGGATGACGCGCCCCTCGCCCGCGGGCACGTCGGCTGGGTCGCCGGCGTCGCCGCCCGTGGCGAGGTCGACGTACTGCGCCGCCACGTTGAGGTTCTCCTTCAGCCACTCGCCGGCCGCGCGCAGCGTGATGCGCGACGGGTCGTAGAGGTCGGCCCACGGGTGCTCCTCGCCGGCGATGAGCGCGGGGAGGAGGAGCCCGGCGATCGTGCCGTGCGTCATCCCGTTCCCCGAGTCGCCGGTGACGAGCCAGACGTGGCGGTCCCCCGGGTTGCGCCCGATGTAGGCCAGGTAGTCCACCGGCTCGATCACCTGCCCGCTCCACCGGTGCTCGACGGCCAGCACATCGAAGCGCTGGCGCGTCCACCGCTCGAGGGCGTCGAAGCGCGCGGCCTCGTCGTCGCCCCCCTGCCCCGTCTTGTGGTCCTCGCCGCCGACCAGCAGCACGTCGTCGTCGCCCGCGCCGTCGGCGTCGAGCAGGCGCACGTAGTGGTACGGGTCCGCCGTGTCCCAGTAGAGCCCCGGCGGCACCGCGCCGCGCCGCACGCGCGCGCCGATCACGTAGGTGCGGTAGGGCGCCTGCTTCGTCTGCATGGCGAAGCGGTCGTTGATCGGCACGTTGGTGGCGACCACCACGTCGCGCGCCCGCACCGTGCGCCCGGCGTCGGTGGTGACGACGCACGGCCCGTCCCCCGACGCGTCCGCAATCTCCGAGACGTGCGCGCCGGTGAAGAGCCGCCCGCCGTGCCGTTCGACCGCGCGCGCGAGCCCGGCGACGTACTTGTGGATGTGGAACTGCGCCTGCCGCGGGAAGCGCAGCCCCGGCCCGCCGAGCAGCGCGGCGAGGGGCCAGTCGTCGACCAGCTCGACGCCGGCGATCCCGGCGCGCGCGGCGGCGTCGCGCTCGCGCTCGAGTTGGGCGCGCTCCTCCGCGCCGTCGCGCACCGCGGGGAACCACCACCCGTCGAGGCGCCGGAAGTCGCACGCGATCCCCTCGTCGCGCACGATGCGCTCGACCGCGTCGACGCCGGCGACGAAGCTCTCCGCCGTCAGCCGCGCGCCGCGCGCGCCGTGCAGCCGCTCGACGTCGTAGTAGTGGTCGTCGACGCTGGTGGCGACGTGCGCCGTGGTGCGCCCCGTCTCGCCGCCGCCCGCGGGGCCGTCGTCGAGCACCACCACGCGCCGCCCGGCGCGGGCGAGGAAGTACGCGGTGGTGAGCCCGCTGATCCCGGCGCCGATCACGCACACGTCGACGTCCTGGTCGGCGTCGAGCGTCGGGACGGTGGGGAGTTCGGCGGTCGCGTCCCAGACGGACGGGCGGGCGCCTTCGTCGGTTCTCATGGCGGTGTGGCGGGCGCGGGTCAAATGGGAATGAATGCGTCGGAAACGAAAACGGTGTACCAGCAGTCTTCGGGCGGGACATACGCGGTATCCGTTCCGCGATTTCCCTGGCGTGCCGCCCGGCGCGCACCGATGTTGCACACGTCGGATGCGACCCCAGAGACCACCACCGACCCGAGCAGCAGGAGGAGCGCTCATGATCCAGGTAAACGACGGCCAGTGCGGCCTCTGCGCCCACTTCGGCGAGCACCACGGCGACACCCCGCAGCACGTGCAGATCCGGCGCAGCCACGAGGCGCCCGAGACGATGCTGGACGAGTGCGGGCACCCGCGGCACGCGCCGCTGCACCTGAAGGTCACGCCGCACAGCGGCTGCGACGGCTTCGAGCCGGCGCGCTGAGCACCACATCTCGAAAGTCGAGCGGGGGGAGTCGGCATCGCGCCGGCTCCCCCCGCTCGCGTGTCGCCGCGGCGTCGGCTACGGCCAGCGGCGCAGCGCCCCCTTGAGCCCCTCGCGCACCTTCGACTTGGCCGCGTTCCCCGAGCGCCGCCTGGCCTCGGCGTAGGCGGCGGCGACGATCGCCGACTCGGGCGCCTTGATCATCACCGGCCCGAGCTTCTCGATGGCGCCCACGTGGTCGCCGTAATCGAGCCGCTGCAAGCCCTGCGAGAAGGCGACCATGGTGGCCGCGCTGTCGATGCGGTTCTTCTCCTGCCGCCGCTCCATCTCCGCCATCGCCTCCGGGGAGACGGCGACGGGGAGCCCCTTCACGAGCTCCTTGGCGAGCTTCTGCTGCAGGTCGAAGAACTTGTCCTCCTTCCCCTGCACCTTGGCCGTGCGCACGATCTCGCCGGTCTCGACGCGCACGACGCGCGTGTCGATGCGGATCTCGGGCTGCGCGGCGGTGAACTGCCCGGTGAGCAGGTACTCGGCGCCGAGCAGCTTCCCCGTCTTGACCGCGGTCTCGGGGTCGAAGAAGCCGGACTGCTGCAGCTTCTGCTCGGCGAGCACGTTCTGCATCTGCTCGCGCTCGACGAGCTTGATGTCGGGGACGCCCGACAGGTCGGTGATGAGCATGGCGGCGACGCCGCGCCCCATCGCGTCGTAGTCGGCGCTGCCGGTGTTGTTGTCGAAGTAGAGGACGGCGACGGTCTTCGGGGCGGCGGCGCGGGTGGCGCGCGCCCACGCGGCGGCGGGCGCGGCGACGACGCATGCGGCGGCGCCGGCCAGCACGCGGACGGCGTCGCGGCGGGGGATCGGCAGCGAGGGGAGGGGCGGGCGCATCGGGACGGCTCCGGCGTCGGCGCTGGGGGAACGACGGCGTCCCCAACGCGGGGGGCGGCGGGGCGCGTCTGCAACGTGCGGCCGGCCTCGGGGCGCCGCAATGAGGCGTCCGACCCGGAGCGGGGTGCTGCCCGGAACGCGGTGCTACCAGGGGGCGCGGGAGGCGAACGAGAGCCCGCCGAGCGCGGGCGGGCGGCAGCGGCGCTCGCGCACGGCGGAGGCGCGGAGCGAGCCGCGGACCAGCCCGGAGCGACCCGACCAGCGGGCGCCGCACCGGGCCATCCACCCGAGCATGCGGGCGTTCCCGGCGTCGGCCTCGAAGGTCAGCGTGCCGAGCCCCCGCCGCTCGGCGGCGTCGGCGAGGGCGCCGAGCAGGGCGCGGCCGATCCCGCGCCCCTGCAGCGCGTCGGCGACCGACAGCGCGAACTCCGCGCTCGCCGGCGGCCCGTGCGGGTCGCACGCCAGCTGGCACTCGCCGACGAGCGCCCCGCCGCGCACGGCGACGAACCCGAGGTGGCGCACGCCGTCGGTGCCACACAGCTGCCGCGCCCACGCCGGCCGCGCGGCCGGCGCCGCGGCGAGGAAGCGGTACGCGCGCGAGCGGTCGGACAGCGCGTCGAGGTAGCGCGCCATCGCGTCGGCGTGCGCGGCGGCGAGCGGCACGAGCTGGACCCGCGCGTCGTCTGGAAGTCGGCGGGGCGGCGGGACGCGGTCGGCGGTGAATGTGGCGGGCACGGCGCGGAGAACTCGGGTGGGGCGGGCGCGACGCACGACGCTGCGCGCGGCGGCCGCGCGGCGCATGGGTCAGCGCACCTACCCCATGAACTGAAAAGCATGGGGGGATGAAAATCTGAGAACTGCTCTGAAAAGGCGCGGATACGCTTGGGGCTCTGAGCTCATCCGCGCCCTTTCCGCCCTTCTCAGATGTTCATCCCCCCTGCTCTTCTTGGTCTTGCAAGAGCCGACCGAACTCGCGCACCATCCTGTGTTGACGGATCGTTGACTTGCGGCGGGGCGCGAAACTCTACATAGGTAGAGATAATGCCGCGACTCACGCGCCCCACCGCGCTCGTCCTGCTCGCGCTCTCGCGCGGGCTCCGCCACGGCTTCGACGTGCTCGACGCGACGGGGCTGGAGAGCGGGACGGTGTACCCGATCCTGCGCCGCCTCGAGGAGGGCGGGTGGGTGCGGTCGCGGTGGGAGCCGGTGCGCGAGGCGCGCGACGCGGGGCGGCCGCCGCGGCGCTACTACGAGCTGACGGGCGCCGGCGCCGAGGCGGTGCGCGAGGCCCGGCGGCTGCACCCGGACGCCGCGGCGGCGCTCGCGCCGGGCGGCGTCCCGCGCCCCGCCTGACGGTGCGCGCCGACGTACCGGGCGCCGGAATCGTGCGCGCGCTCGCGCCGCTCGTCCCGCGCGCGCGGCGCGCCGAGTGGCGCGCCGAGTGGGAGGGGGAGCTGGCGTGGGCGGCGCGCGAGGGCGGGCGCCGCGGCGAGCCCGCGCCCCTGACCGCGTTCCGGTTGCGCTGGCGCGCGCTCGGCGCCCTGCCCGACGCGGCGTGGCTGCGCCGCCACCACCACAGCGGAGGTCCCGTGCTCGCCAACGACCTGCGGTACGCCGCGCGCGCCCTGCGCCGCCGCCCGGGCTTCGTCGCCGTCGTCGTGCTCACGCTGGCGTTGGGGATCGGCGCGACGACCGCGCTCTTCTCCGTCATCAACGGCGTGTTGCTCCGCCCCCTCGCCTTCCCCGAGGCCGAGCGGCTGGTCGAGGTGCGCGGCGTCTCCACCGACGGGAACCCCGAGCGCGTCGGGGCGTCCGCCTCGTACCCCGACTACCTCGACTACCGCGACCAGTCGACGCGCTTCGCGCACCTGGCGGCGTTCCGCACCTGGACGACGACGCTCACCGCGCCCGGCAGCGAGCCGGCGCGGCTGCAGCTCATGCTGGCGACGGCCAGCTACTTCCCGACGCTCGGCGTGCGCCCGCTGGTGGGGCGCGCGCTGGTGCCGGCCGACGAGCGGCCGGGCGCCGCGGCGGTCGCGGTGCTGGGGCACGCGTTCTGGCGGCAACGCTTCGGCGGCGACCCGCGCGTCGTCGGTCGGGCGATCACGCTCGACGGCGTGCCGACGACCGTCGTCGGCGTGCTGCCGCCGGACGCGAAGCTCGACCGCGCCGACGTGCAGCTCTGGCAGCCGGTGGTGCCGGGGGACCTCGAACGCGTGCGGGGCGTGCACCGCTACTCGCTCATCGGCCGCCTGCGCCCCGGCGCGACGCCCGAGCAGGCGACGACCGAGCTGCGCGCGGTCGCACGCCGGCTGGAGCTCGCCTACCCCGCCGACAACGCCAAGCGCACGGTGGAGCTGCGACCGCTGCACGAGTCGGTGGTGGGCGACGCGCGTCCGGCGCTGCTCGTCCTGTTCGGCGCGGTCACGCTGGTGCTGCTGGTCGGCTGCGCGAACCTGGCGAGCCTCTTCCTCGCCCGCGGCGCGGCGCGCGAGCGCGAGATGGCGGTGCGCGCCGCGCTGGGCGCCGGCCGCCCGCGCCTGATGCGGCAGTGGATGACGGAGAGCCTGCTGCTGACGCTGAGCGGGGGCGTCGCGGGGCTGCTGGTGGCGTGGCTCGGCACGCGCGCGCTGCTGGCGTTCGTGCCGCGCTCGATCCCGCGCGCCGCCGAGGTGACGCTCGACCTGCCGGTGCTCGGCTTCCTGCTCGGCGTGAGCGTGCTGACGGGGCTCGCCTTCGGCGCGCTGCCGGCGCTGCAGCTGCGGCGCGGGGCCGGCGCGTCGGGGCTGGCGGGGGCGCTGGCCGGCGGGCGCGCGACGGCGGGCCGCTCGCGCACCCGGCTGCGCCAGGGACTCGTGGTCGCCGAGATGACGCTGGCGACGGTGCTCGTGGTCGGCGCGGCGCTGCTGCTCAAGAGCTTCTGGCAGCTGCAGACGACGCAACTGCCGGTGCGGACGGACGGCGTCGTCGTCACGCGCCTCCTCCTCCCCGAGACGCGCTACGACTCGGCGGCGAAGGTCGTACGGTTCTACGAGCGGCTGCGCGACGAGGTGGCCGCGCTCCCCGGCGTGCGCTCCGCCGCGGCGGCGTACGAGCACCCGATCGGCGCCGGGTGGACGTCGAGCTACTCGATCGTCGGGCAGCCGACGCCGACGGAGGGGGACCGCCCCGAGGCGCGCGTGCGCCCGGTGCAGCCGGGCTACTTCCGGAGCGTGGGGCTGGCGCTGCGCGCGGGGCGCGACGTGAGTTCGGACGACCGGATGGACACGCCGGGCGTGGTGGTCGTGAACGAGGCGTTCGCGCGGCGCCACTTCCCCGGCGCGAGCCCGATCGGCCACGTGCTCGACCGCGAGGGGCCGTGGTGGCCCGGCCAGCCGACGCAGTTCACGATCGTGGGCGTGGTGGCCGACGAGCCGTACCTCGGCGTGGGGCGCGACGCCGACCCGGCGACGTACTACGCGCACGCGCAGTTCCCGATGGGCGACATGTGGCTGGTGGTGCGCGCCGACGGGGACGCCGCGGCGCTGGCGCCGCTGCTGCGCGAGCGCGTGTGGCGGCTCGACCCCGCGCTCCCGGTCGAGGAGGTCACGCCGCTGCGCGCGCTGTTCGGCAGCGCGCTCGCCGAGCCGCGCTTCAACGCCTCGCTGGTGGCGCTGTTCGCGGGGGCGGCGCTGCTGCTGGCGGCGGTGGGGATCTACGGCGTGCTGGCGTACACGGTGGCGCAGCGCACGCGCGAGATCGGCGTGCGGCTCGCGCTCGGCGCGGGGCGCGCGCAGGTGGTGCGCCAGGTGGTGGGCCAGGGACTGCGGGTCGCCGGCGCGGGGGTCGTGCTCGGCGCGGCGGGGGCGCTCGCCTTGGGGCGCGTGCTCGGCGCGCTGCTGCAGGGGGTCAGCGCGCACGACCCGGCGGTGCTGGCGGGGGTGGTGCTCGTGCTCGCGGCGGTCGCGGGCGGGGCGGCGTTCCTCCCGGCGCGGCGGGCGAGTCGGATCGCGCCGACGGTGGCGTTGCGCGACGGTGAGTGACGGCGAACCGTCGGCGGCCGGCGACCTTCACGGGACCCGAACACCGGGCGTACGCTCCTCCCCTCGCGCCCCGGCGGCGTGCGTCGCAGCGTTGCGGAGTCCGCCGCCGCCGCCGCCCCGCCAGGAGGTTCCGTGCGCCCGCCCGCCGAGTTTCCCGCCGACCGACTCCGCGACCTCGGCCCGCTCCCGCTGCGGCTGTTCGCGGGGACGTTCCTCGTCTACATGTCGCAGGACAACGTCTTCAGTGCGGCGCGGATGGAGGAGTTCGAGCGCTTCCTCGGCCAGTTCGGGTTCCCGCTGCCGGCGGTGGCGGCGCCGCTGTCGGTGTATGCGCAGTTCGCGGCCGGGCTGCTCTTCCTCGCGGGGCTGTTCGTGCGCCCGGCGGCGGCGGTGATGGTCGTCAACTTCCTGGTCGCGCTGGCGGCGGTGCACACGCGCACGCCGTTCCGCGAGGCGCTCGACCCGAGCGCGATGCTCGCGGCGTCGGTGTCGCTGCTGCTCACCGGCGCGGGCGCGGTGTCGCTCGACGCCTGGCTGCGGACGGGGGACCGCGCGCGGGACGCAGGTCGGCTCCTGCGGGCGAGGTAGCTACGGCCGCGCCTTCCGCTCGGCGTGGAAGGTCTTGTTCACGATCCGCCACTCCCCGCCGACCTTCAGCAGGTTCATGTAGTCCGTGAACGTCACCTCCGGGTAGTCGAGCTCGATCTTCGCCGTGGCGGCGGTGCCGACGCGGTCGACGAAGACGATGCGGCGCTTCCGCTGCGCCTCGTCGGGGGCGGGGCGGCCGGACGAGCCGGCGATGTACTCCTCGCCGGTGCGCGTCGCGACCGTGTCGCCGCGGATGAAGTAGAGGTTGGCCACCTTGTGGAACGCGGCGCGGTGGTGCGCGCCGTCGCCGGTGGCGTGGCCCGCGAGGTAGTGCTCGAGCGCGCGGCGGATGGCCGGCAGCTCGGGGTCCGACGCGTCGGCGGCGGGGGCCTGGGCGGCGAGCGGCGCGGCGCAGAGCGCGAGGGCGAGCAGGGGCGCGAGGCGGCGGGGCATGGGCGTGGCGGTTCGGGGGGCGTGGGTGCGCCCCATCCTACGGCGCCACGCCCGCGCCCGCAGTCACCGCCGCACGCGCCCTCACCGTTCCTTGACGCGCGCGCCGACGCCCGCTCAGCGCTCCGCCTTCCAGTCCGTCAGCGCGGCCACCACGAGCGTCAGCGCGGTGAGGCCGAAGCAGAGGTTGCGCGCGGCCTTGTTGTCGGCGAAGCCGAGCAGCCAGGGCATCGCGGGGAGCGCGGCCGCGATCGCCAGCTCGGCGGCGCCGTGCGCCTTGAACGGCACCAGGCGGCGCGCGCTCAGCGGGTAGTCGGTGACGGCCGACAGCCCGGTGTAGCCGGCGGCGAGCGACTCGAACAGGCGCGCGGCGGGCTTGGGCATGTCGAACACCGCGGGGGCGGCGGCGACGGTGGCCGAGGTGGTGTAATCGAGCACGCCGTGCAGGCGGGGGGAGATCGGTTTGCGCATCGGGCCTCCGGTGGAGAGTGGGGGGCGGCACGGGTGCGAGCCGCGTTCCACCGCGTGTGGCGCTCGCGGGTATCACGCCCCACCCTCACCTTCTCCCCATGCTCCAGCGCTTCCTCTCCTGGCTCGGCGGCGACGCCGACCGCCCCACCGCCGCGGCCGCCGAGCGTCACACGGTGCGCGGGGTCGCCGTCGACGTCGAGAACACGCGCCCCGACGTCGCCACCGCCGACGTGCTGGCGCGGCTGGACGAGGCGCTCGCCCTGATCGAGCGGCACCAGCCGTGGCGGTTGGCACACCTGCGGCGCGACGTGCGGCGCATCCGCGTGGCCCGCTTCGCCTGCCGCGGCGCGTACTTCCCGGACGACCGCACGGTGCTGACCGAGCTGACCTTCCTCGCGCGGCGCGACATCACGGCGGCGCCGGTCGCGTCGTCGATCCTGCACGAGGGGGTGCACGCGCGGGTGCACGCGATGGGGGTGCAGCGGCGCGACGAGCGGGACCTGGCGCGCGAGGAGCGGCTCTGCCGGCGGGCGGAGCTGGCGTTCGGGTGCGCGCTGCCGGCCGAGCTGGGGGCGCCGGTGGTGGAGCGGGCGCTGGCGACGCTCGAGATGGACGACCGGGACGTCGCGCCGGTGGTCGACTGGGGGGTGGCGGCGGCGCGGGTGGAGGCGGTGGATCGGGGGAGATGAGGCGGGCGGGGTGAGGCGGGCGGGGTCGGGCGGGCGGGTACGGCGGGCGGGGTACGGCGGGGACCGTGGCATTCGGCCCGCAGTACCCCGCCCGTAGTATTCCGCCCGCCGTCCCTCGCCCGCCTCACCCCGCCCGCCGTATCAACAAAGCCGTGCTCGCCTGAAACAGCCCGGCCCCGTACATTCGCGCCGCAGCCCTCCCCGGCGCACGAGGCCCGCCGTGTCCCTCCCGCACGCGACCGTGCCGTACCCGCCCGACGCCGCACCGCTGACGTCCGCGGGGGCGAACGGCGTGGCGTACCGCGTCACGGGCGTGTTGGGCGAGGGCGGGATGGGGGTCGTGTACGCGGCCGAGCAGGAGCGGCCGGTGCGGCGGCGCGTCGCCGTGAAGGTGCTGCGCGCGGGGCTCGACGCGAGCGTGCTGGCGCGCTTCGCCGCCGAGCGGCAGGCGCTGGCGCTGATGGAGCACCCGGGGATCGCGCGCGTCTTCGACGCCGGGACGACGCCCGAGGGGCGCCCGTACTTCGTCATGGAGTACGTGGACGGCGTGCCGATCGGCGCGTACTGCGACGCCCGCGCGCTGCCGACGCGCGCGCGGCTGCGGCTGTTCGTCGACGTCTGCCGCGCGGTGCAGCACGCGCACCAGAAGGGGGTCATCCACCGCGACCTCAAGCCGTCGAACGTGCTGGTCGCGGAGCGCGACGGCGGGCCGCACCCGACGGTGATCGACTTCGGGATCGCCAAGGCCGTCGACCGGCACCTGACCGGCGAGACGCTGGCGACGGCGTTCGGCGCGGTGGTGGGGACGCCGGCGTACATGAGCCCCGAGCAGGCGGAGGGGGGCGGCGCGACCGTCGACACGCGCGCCGACGTGTACGCGCTCGGCGTGATGCTCTACGAGCTGCTCACCGGCGCGCTCCCGGTGGACCCGTCGGAGACGGGGCTGCTCCCGTTCATCGCGCAGCTGATGGCGCGCACCTCGGCGGTGCGGGCGCCGAGCACGCGGGTGACGGAGCAGGCGCCGACGCGGCCGGACCACGCGCGGGGGGTCGCGGCGCTGCGCGCGACGACGCCGCCGGCGCTGGCGCGCGAGCTGCGCGGGGACCTGGACGCGGTCGTGCTCAAGGCGATCGCGCCGGAGCGCGAGCGGCGCTACCAGTCGGCGCGCGAGCTGGCGGAGGACCTCGAGCGCCACCTCGAGCGGCGGCCGGTGCACGCGCGCGCGCCGTCGCTCGCGTACCGCCTCGGGAAGCTGGCGCGGCGGCGGCCGGCGGCGGTGGCGCTCGGGGTGTCGTCGGTCGCGTTCCTGGTGGGGCTGAGCGTGGTGACGACGGTGCAGGCGCGGCGCGTGGCGCGGGCGCGCGAGGTCGCGGAGCTGCGGCGCGGGCAGGCGGAGGAGCTGCTCGGCTTCATGGTCGGCGACCTGCGCGGGCGGCTGGAGCCGATCGGGCAGCTGGCGATCCTGGACGCGGTGGGGGAGCGGGCGCTGAAGTACTTCGCCGCGGTGCCGACGAGCGAGCTGCGCGACGCCGAGCTGCTGCGGCGCGCGCAGACGCTGTCGCAGATCGGGCAGGTGCGCGTGGCGCAGGGGCAGCTGCACGAGGCGGCGCCGGCGTTCGCGGAGGCGCTGGCGCAGGCGCGCGACCTCGCCGCGCGCGACCCCTCGAACGCCGAGTGGCAGGTGGAGCTGGGCGCGGCGCACTTCTGGGCGGGGTACGTGCACTACCTGCGCGGGGAGCTCGACGCGGCGCTCGCGCGGTTCCGGCCGTACCTGGCGATCTCCGAGCGGCTGGTGGCGCGGGACTCGACCAACGCGGCGTGGCTCGCGGAGGTGGCGTACGCGCGCAGCAACCTCGGCTCCGTGAAGGAGGCGCAGGGGGACCTCGCGGGGGCGCTGGCGGAGTTCCGCTACTCGCTCGGCGTCAAGGAGCGACTGGCCGCGCGCGACACGGCGGACGCGGTGCGGCGACGCGACCTCGGCAACGCGCACAACACCGTCGGCGTCGTGTTCGAGAAGCTCGGGCCGATCGACAGCGCGCGGGCGCACTACGCGGCGGACCTGGCGATCAAGCGCGCGCTCGCGGCCGTCGACCCGGCCGACGCCCGCCGGCAGCAGGCGCTCGCGACCGCGCTGACGTTCGCGGCCAGCGCGGAGGAGCGCGCCGGGCGCGTGTCGGCGGCCGCCGCCCTGCTCGACACCGCCGACGCGATCAGCCGCACACTGGCGGCGCGCGACCCCAACAATCAGGATTGGCAGCGCGACCTGGCGGCGAGCAACTCGCGCATCGGACAGGTGGAGCTTGCCCGCGGGCTGCCGACCGCCGCGCTGAGCCGGCTCGAGCGCGCCCGCCGCGCCTACGCCATACAGACCGCCCGCGACTCCACGAACGCGGACTCGCGCGTCCTGCTCGCCGCGGCCGAGCGGTGGGTGGCGGCCGCGCACGCGGCGCTCGGCGACGCTGCCGTGGCGCACGCGCACCTGCGGGCAGCGCTCGCGCTGTTGGAGCCGCTCGTCGTGCGGCCGGACGCCGGGCGCACGCCGTCGGCGACGCTCGCCGAGGTCCGGCTACTCGAGGCAGCGCTGCACGACCCGGTCGATGACGCCGCGGCGCGCGTGGCGCGCGAGCACGCGCTGTCGGCACTGGGTGGGCCGCGCGCGAGCGAGGAGTTGCGCGTCCTCGAATCGCGCGCACGCGCGCTCGATGGCTTGGGGCGCCGCGCGGAGGCCGCCCCGCTCGTCGCTCGGCTGCGCCTCGCCGGATACCGAGCGCCCGACTTCGTCCGCTTTGCCGCCGCGTTCCCCGAGGCGGGTCGCGCCCGCCCGTGAGTCGTCCCACCCCCCGCACGAGGTGACCGCATGTCCGACGACACGACGCCGAACTTCAACGTCTACGTGAAGTTCAAGGCGAACCAGTCGCCACCGGTGAGCATCCAGGACCGGAGTGGGAAGGGTATCGGCAAGATCGACGTCACGCAGGACTCGACGGTGACGTTCGTGCAGGCGAACGGGAGCGACCCGTTCTACTTCGTCGGGTTCTACGCGCAGACGACACCGATCACCGCGTGCCCGGCGCCCGGGAGCTCGCCCTCCTACCCGAACGTCTTCCAGGTGACGCTGGAGCCGATGCGGCAGGCGTCGCAGATGGTGGTCGAGGACTCAGACGTCGGCCCCCCGGGGTCGACGACCACGTACTACTACGCCGTCCAGATCAGCACGCAGGACGCCAACCCGACCTACTACTGGTCCGACCCGGAGATCGTGAACCACTCGCGCGGCTCGACGACCAAGCGCGACGCGGTGGCGATGCCGGCCGACGCGCCGGATGCACAGGGGATCGGCCGGAGCGCCGGCGGCCCGGCGCCGAGCGCGACGTCCAGCGCGCCGCCGCCGGTCTGACGGCGGGCCGGCGTCCGTGTACGAAGGGGGTACGGATCGAACGGATGGAGCGGATCAGCCGGATCCGCCCCGCGCCGGCGGCCACGCGCCGCGCGTCGGTGAGGAGCGATCCGTGAGATCCGCTCGATCCGTTCGATCCGTATCCCAATCTCACCGGCGCGTGCGACGCGCGCGGGGGGCGGCCCCGCGCCCCGCACGCGACGCCGCGACGCTCAGCTCCGCGGCGGCCGCTGCCCCCCGCCCTGACGACCGCCCTGTCCGCCGAAGAACCCCCGCAGCGGGTTCCGCACGTTCTCGGGCACCCGCGCCCACTGCTCGGCGGTGAGGATCGTCTGCGCCTCGCGCAGCGCGTCCTGCAGGATCTGCCCGCGCTCGCCGAGCTTCGGCCGCACGGCGGCGAACAGCGTCGCCTGGTCGGGGTTGTTCCCCTGCCGCGCGACGATCGCGCGCACCTCCGCCGCCCAGCGCGTGTTGCGCGCGGCCAGCGTGTCGCGCACCGGCGCCAGCCGCGTCACCTGTGCCGTGTCGAGCTTCAGCGAGTCGCGCAGGTCGATGAGCTGCGCGATCGGGTTCGCCGCCGCGGCGGCCGCCGCCGCTTCGCCACCGGCCTGACCGCCGGCCGCGCCGCCGAGCAGCGCCGCGATCCCGCCCCCGGGCCCACCGCCGCCGGGGCCACCACCCTGCGGGCCGCCGCCCCCGCCCCCGCCCCCGCCGCCGAAGAAGCCGCCGAAGCCGCCCCCCTGGCCGTAGACGTAGCGCGCCTGGACCCCCACCTGGAAGGTCTGCCGGAACGCCGCCGCCGACTGGCGCGTGTTGCCGAAGCGCTCATTGACTTCATAGACGTAGCGGCGGTTCGCGGCGTCGAAGCCCCGCACCGCGAGCAGCGTCGGGTCGGGGCGCACGAACTGCCCCCACCCGCGCAGCCCGTCGGCGCCGTGCAGCGCCTGGTCGAGCCCCGCCAGCGGATTCACGAGCAGGGTGCTGATCGTGAGGCGGCGCTTGAGGCCGAACTGGTCGGGCTTGTAGTTGAACTGCAGGTCGAGCCCCGGCACCCACGGGCCGCGGCAGCTGTTGCGCCCCGCCACGCGCCCGAGCTGCGACTGCAGGCACTCGCGCGCCGCCGCCGGCGCCGTCGCCAGCAGCCGGTCGAGCCCCGCGCGCAGCGCCGGGTCGCCCGTCACGCGCGCCGGGTCGAAGACGAACGCGGCGTCGTTGCGCGCGCCGTCGCCGTTCACGTCCCCCTGCACGAGCGGCGTGTACGGCTGCCCCGAGGTCGCGCGCGCGACCGCCGTGACCTCGAACGACGGGTGCAGCGGGTAGGTGACCGTGCCGATCAGGTTGTGGCGGACGTCGTTGTCGGAAGCCGTCGTCGGGAGCGCCGACGGGTCGCCGGCGTTCGGCGTCTGCGAGAAGAGGCCGATCGGGTTGCCGAAGCCCGACGACGCCTGGTCGCGGCTCCGGGCGAGCGTCCACGAGAGGTTGACGTTCACGCCGCGCGCGCTGACGCCGTTGAGCGCCGCCGTCAGCTGCGCGTTGCGCGACCGGTTGCGCGACGACACCTCGAACACCTGCGCGAAGCGCGGGTCGACGCGGCTGGCGGCGACCGCGGTCGCGCCGGTGGCCGGGACGATCGCCGCCGCCGGGGCCCACACGGGGCGCCCGCCCTCGTCGGCGAGCGCGAACTCGGGCGCCGAGGTGTCGAGGTTCACGTCGCGCACCGCGTACTGCGCGCGCCCCGCCGTGTAGGAGGCGTCGAGCGAGGCCGTGTAGCGCTCCCAGAAGCGGCGCGTCACGCCGAGGCTCGCGCGCCAGGTGCGCGGGGCGCGGAAGGCGTCGGCGATCGTCGTCACCGCGGGGGACGCCTGCTGCGCCGACGGCAGCGCGCCGCCCGGCAGGTCGGAGGCGAGGCACTGCGTCGGGATCGCGGCCACGCCCTGCGCGACGTAGGCGGCGTAGTTGGGCGCCGGCACCGCCGCGCCCGCGCACACCAGCTGCGACTCCGCGCCGACCAGCCCCGAGCCCTGCTGCGCCGCCGAGAAGAGCGCCGACGAGGCGCGCCCGCGGAACTCGCCGACGCCGCCGCGCACGAACAGCGTCGGGCCGCCGCGCAGGAAGGGGGCCGGCTGCCCGCGCTGCGCGCGCGCGGCCTGGCGCTCGTCGCGGCGCGCGCGGCGGGCGTTCTCGCGCGCCGTGTCGGGGAAGAAGGTGTAGCTGAAGCCGACGCGCGGACTCACGCGCAGCTCCCCCGGGAAGCGGTCGGTGCGCAGCCCGAAGCGGTCGCGCACGGCGGCGTTGGGCGCCGGCGCCCCCGAGTAGACCGAGCCCTCGACGCGCGCGCCGTAGGTGAGCTGGAAGCTGCGACTCCGGCGCCAGGTGTCGCCCAGGTAGCCGGCGGCGTTCACCGCGCCGCCGTCGGTGGTGCGCGGCTGCAGCGAGCGCGTGAACAGCGCCGGGCGCCCCTCGAGGAAGTCCTGCAGCGAGTTGAAGGTGTAGGTGCCGTACGGGTTGAAGGCGGTGCGCTGGTCGTAGCGGCTGGCGTTCAGCAGCCCGCCGAGCTTCACGCGGTGGCCGCCGTTCGGCGAGGACCACGACAGCTCCTCGGTGGCCTCGAGGTAGTTGGTCTGGTCGTCGTTGTTGAGCGACGGGTTGCCGCCGAACGAGAGCGTCGAGACGCCAGTCGTGCCGTCGCCCAGGTCGCTGGTCACGCGCACGCGGCTGGCGGGGATGAGCACGTAGGGCGCCGCCTGCCGCTGCTCGCCGGTGCCGTAGACCTTGGCCTCGTTGATGACGATGCCGCCGAACAGCTCCCGGCCGAAGCGCGAGCTCAGGGTGAGCATCACGCCGCCGCCGCGCGTCCGCGAGTCGCCGCCGAAGGTCGGGACGGCGAGCGCGCCGATGCGCGTGGCGTCCTGTTCGCTCTCGCGGTAGTCGCCGCGTAGCGAGAGGGTGTGCGACTGGGTGAGCGTCAGGTCGACGCGCGCGATGGCCGACCGGTTGTCGTTCAGCTGGCTGCCGGGGATCCCGCTCGCGGTCATGCGCACGCCGAGCGCCTGCAGCTGGGCGAGGAAGCGCGACACCGAGTCCGACGAGGCGCCGATGAGGCGGAGCGCGTCGGGGTCGGCGCCGACGAGGCTCTGCAGCGGGTTGCTGCGCCGCTGGAGCGAGCCGGAGACGAAGTAGAAGGCGCGGTCCTTCACGAACGGCCCGCCGACGCCGAGCGAGAGCGAGTTCTGCGTGTAGCCGCGCCCGTAGGCGCCCTGGAAGTCGGGGCGCCACTGCAGGTGCGGGTCGCGCAGGTTGTAGGTGCTGCCGACGTACAGGTTGTTGGTGCCGCCGCGCGTGGTGGTCGCCACCTGCCCGCCGCTGAACTGCCCGCGCGCGACGTCGAAGGTGTTGGTGATGACGCGCGTGCCGCGCACGGCCTCCTGCGGGAAGGAGCCGCCGCCGAACGAGACGCCGTCGAGCGTGACGTTGTTCTGCGCGGCGCTCTGCCCGGCGACGTTGAAGCCGGCGGCGGTGGAGTCGCTGCCGCGCTGCTGCACCACGCCGGGCGTCAGCGCCGCGATCGCGTTCGGGTCGCCGGCGTCGACGGGGAGGCGGAGTGCCTGCTCGGTGGTGACGTTGCGCTCGGTGTTGCCGGGCTCGGGGCGGAAGCCGCCGGGCGGGCCGGCGGGGGCGCGGCTGGCCTGCACGCGCACGGCGCTGAGCTGCGTCGGCGCGGCGCCGAGCGTGACGTTGGCGACCAGGCGGTCCTCGTCGGACTCGCGCTGCACGTTCACGGACTGCGGCAGCTGCCCGATGGCGCGCACGGTCACGCGGTAGCGCCCCCCGCCGTCGGGGAAGAGGACGGTGTACTGCCCGCGCGCGTTGGTGGTGCGGCTGCGGCTGACCCCCGTCTCGACGGAAGTGACGGTGACCTGCGCGCCCTCGACGGGCTGGCCGTTGGTGCCGAGCACGCGGCCGGAGACGATGTCGGTGGTGCTGCCGACCTGCGCGGCGGCGACGGCGGGGGCCGCGACGAGCGGCGCGCCGGCGGCGGCGGGGAGGGCGGCGCCGGCCACCGCGCGGGCGAGGGCGCGCGCGGCGGTGCGGCACGAGCGGGAGGGCATATACGACAGGAAGGGGGCGTCGGGAGGGGAGCGCGGGTGTGACGCGCGTCACGTCGGTTACGCGGGGGTGGGGGGCAGTGCTGGTTTGGATACGGCGGGCGGGATACGGCGGGCGGGATACGGCGGGCGGGATACGGCGGGCGGGAGACGGCGGGCGGGGGAAGGGGGGGGGGCTTCGGGCG